>BFBZ01000003.1_pt12 | contig 676402 bp, 581 predicted proteins | sample 1888401 | NCBI WGS metagenome assembly BFBZ01 (sample SAMD00112614, study PRJDB3348) | symbiont metagenome | host: Chara braunii
TCGTCGTCGGCCGCGGGTAAAAGGCGTGGCTTTTACCCGCTGCTCACTGCCACGGGCGCTTCGCGCCGTTGGGTTTGAGGTGGCCGCATTTGGTTAGCGCGGCACTGGCCGCGCGGAGCCTTTCTTCGTCGGCCGCGGGCGCTTCGCGCCGTTAGCGGAGGATGTTGCCGTCGGCATCCAGTACTTTGACTTCCCCAATACTGAGTTTGCGAACCGGCGCCTCGATGACATTGAGGTCGCCGACAATGACCCAGGTCAGGGCGTCGGGATGGATCAGCCGGGTGGCGGCTGCCTGCAGATCGATGGAGCTCAGGGCTTCGACCTTGTCCACGTACTCATTGAGATAGCTGTCCGGCAGCCCGAACGTCAGGATGTCGGCGTACGAGCTCGCTACTTCCCGCGCCGTTTCGTTGCTGCCCGGCAGGGTCAGCACCAGGGCATCCTTCGCGGCGCGGATCTCGTCCTCCGTGGCCTGATGCGCTCCGGCGAGGCCCCGCAGCTCCTTCAGCGTCTCCTGAATCGATTCCGCCGTCTTATCGGTCTGCACCAGAGCGCTGACCACGAACGGCCGCTGCCCCTTGGCATCGATGAGAGTACTGCCGGCACCATAGGACCAGTGCTTGTCCTGGCGCAGGTTCATGTTGATTCGGGAGATGTAGCTGCCGCCGAGCACCGTGTTGACGGTCTCGAACGCAACATTCTGCGGATCGGCGCGCGGCGGCGCGAGGTGGACCGCGAACACCAGCGACTGCTCCGCCCCGGTGCGATTGACCAGGAAAACCCGCGGCTTCGAAGGCAGCGCCACGGCGGATACCTGCTTGGTTGGCAGCGCCTCCGGCGGTGCCTTCCAGCCCGCGAGCCGTTGCTCCAGCATAGGCTGGATCTGCTGCAGCGTCGTGTCGCCGACAATCAGCAGTGTCGCATTGTCCGGCCGCACCCAGCGCTTGTAGAAGGTCCGCAGCTCATCCACGGTCATTGAATTTACGGTTGCCTCGGTACCGATTCCCGAGAATGGATTGGCGTACGGGTGCCCTTCGCCGTAGATGAGGCTCGGGAACAGCCGCGACGCAATGCCGCGTGGTTGTGACTTCGCCTGCTGGATCGCGGCAATCGACTGGTTCTTCAACCGGACCAGCTCGGCCTCCGGGAAGGTTGGATTGAGCAGCAGGTCGCTGAACAGCTCGAGCGAATTCGGCAACTCGCCACTGATGGCATTGAGGGAAATGAACGAAGTGTCGAGAGTGGAACCGGCCGTAATTTCCGCACCCAACTCATCGGCGCGGGCCGAGATCTGCAGCGCATTGCGAGTGCGGGTGCCGTTGCTGATCATCGCCAGAGCCAGGTTGGAAGTACCCGGCTTCCCGAGGCTGTCGGCGGCATGGCCCGCATCGACAATCAGACTGAGCTGTACAACCGGTACGGCGTGTCGCTCGGCCAGCACGACCTTCAGGCCGTTGGATAGTGTCGCCCGCTGCAGGGGCGGCAGCTTCAGGGGCGCCGGGCTACCCACTGCCGGCAGCTTGCTGCGATCGGCTCCGGCCGCGGCAGCGTGATATTCCGGGAACGGCTCGACATTGAGAACAAACACGCCGTCGGACAGCCAGGCGCGGGAGGCCCGCTGGACTTCGGCGACCGTTGCATTGCGCAGCCAACCGAGGCTGGTTTTATAGAAATCCGGGGACCCGCCATACAGCATGCTCTCGCCCAGGATGGCGGCCTTGCCGCTGGAACCGTCGATCCGCTCAACGGCCCGAACAAACGCGGCATAGTCCGCGGTCTTGATCCGCTGCAGCTCTTCCCTCGTCGGCCCCTTGTCGAGGAAGCGCGCCATCTCTTCGTCCAAGGCCCTCTCGACCGCCGCCGGATCGCCGCCGGGCTTCACGGTGACAATGATCTGGAACTGGGAGCCGATCTCAAACGGGCCTACTCCCGCGCTCACACTGGTCGCAATCTGATCGGTGTACACCAGTCGCTTGTACAACCTACTGTTCTTCCCGCTGGCCAACACATCGGAGGCCAGCTGCAGAAGCGTCAGGTCCTGCGTGTTGTAGCCGGGAATGTTCCAGGTTTTGTAGATGCGCGCCTGCGGCACGCGGTCCTGCAGCGAGGCGCGCTTAGTGCCGCTCATCTTGGCGACCCACGCGTCGGTGCGCTTCAACACAGGGCCCGAGCCGATGTCTCCGAAGAAATGCTCGACTCGCTGCTTGACGTCCTGCGGCTGAACATCGCCGGCAACGACCAGCACGGCGTTGGCCGCGCCGTAATACTGACGGAACCAGCCCTTCACATCTTCCAGCGAAGCGGCATTCAAATCTTCCATGGAGCCTATGGTCTGTCTCTTATACACATCTAGATGTGTATAAGAGACAGCTTCAACACAGGGCCCGAGCCGATGTCTCCGAAGAAATGCTCGACTCGCTGCTTGACGTCCTGCGGCTGAACATCGCCGGCAACGACCAGCACGGCGTTGGCCGCGCCGTAATACTGACGGAACCAGCCCTTCACATCTTCCAGCGAAGCGGCATTCAAATCTTCCATGGAGCCTATGGTCTGTCTCTTATACACATCTAGATGTGTATAAGAGACAGGTAATAGACCAGGCCATAGGGCTGGTTGTCGCCCTGGCGCTTCTCGTTCTGCACCACACCGCGCTGCTCATCCAGCTTTTTCTGGTCGATCGCGCCCAGCAGGTGCCCCATGCGATCGGACTCGAGCCACAGTGCCGTATCCAGAGCGTTCACCGGCACATTTTCGAAATAGGTGGTGCGATCCAGCCAGGTGTTGCCATTCATCTTCGTGCCGCCGACGGCGATCAGCGGCCGGAAGAACTCATCGTGATGGTTCTCGGTGTTGGTGAACATCAGGTGCTCGAACAGATGAGCGAAGCCGGTTCGCCCGGGGCGCTCATCCTTGCTGCCGACGTGATACCAGACGTCCACCGCGACGATGGGTGCCTTGTGATCCTCGTGTACGACCAACGTCAGGCCGTTCGGAAGCACGAATTTCTGATACGGGATATCGACTTCGGCCCGCGCCGTGATGGACAGCAGCAGTCCGGCCAATGTCACAATGAGGGTATTTCGCATGATGCTCCGCAGCCTACACGATATATTTGCCGCTCTCCCGGCAAATCGAGGAACGCATCGCAGGCGTCCGCCCGTTCCAATTGATGAGCAGTCCGATGGCCGGCGTGTTGCGTTCTACCGAGTATGCGCGCGCGGCGTTCGTCCTCATCGGCGCGGCATAGTATCTGAATGATGTCAGGACCGTCGGGAGGCAGCACGGCCCGCAACGAGGTCTCGTGCTCGCCGGCCCTGAAGTTGCCTTCGAGAATCAGAGTATTGCCCAGGGCCAGGAGCTCCCGCGCCAGCGAAAACTGCACCGTGAACGCAATGTTGCTCAATTCCCGGGAGGCGCGCGCGGGCGCCAACACCTCCAGCAGGGGTTCTTTGATCGTGTCCTTGCAGATCAGGGGCACACCCTGACGACGCGCCAGCTCCCGGGCGAGCGTAGTCTTACCCGTCCCCGGCAAACCCGTAATGATGAATAAGCGAAACTTCCGCATACTCGCTGTATGAAACCTGAAAAGCAGACTCTTCACTACCGCGGCCGCGTCGTCACCGTCACCGCCGACGAAGTCGTTCTCCCGAACGGGCACCGGGCCACGCTCGATGTCGTTCACCATCCCGGCGGCGCGGCCGTCGTCGCCCTGGATGACCGGCAGCGGGTCTGTCTGCTCAGGCAGTATCGTTATGTCACCGATGGCTGGGTCTGGGAACTGCCAGCCGGCAAGCTCGAACCCAACGAGCCCCCGCTCGAAACGGCCAAACGCGAGCTGATCGAGGAAGCCGGCATGAGCGCGCGCCACTGGGAAAGCCTCGGCTCGGTGTTCTCCTCACCCGGCGTGTTTTCAGAAGTTCTGCACCTGTTCCAGGCCACCGAGCTCGAGCCGGCCCCCCTGGCCCACGAGAGCGCCGAGGTGATCGAAATTCACTGGGTGCCGTTTTCCGAGGCCTACCTATGGGCCATGAACGGCCAGATCCGGGACGCCAAGACCATCGTCGCACTGGCCCGGGTGTTTTCCATTGATGCGGTGCGTAAAGGACCGGCTGCGAATAATCCGTGACGAATGTCCGGGAATCGCAACCGGCCCTCCAAGTAACGTGGTCACCGCCGGATACAACCGGCGCTGATTGAACGTAATATCATGTCCAATGATGCGCGCCGGCGCGCGAGCCGGATCGTTCACGACCACAAGGGCACCGCCACGGTGGAGTGGGTCGATGCCCCTGCCGAATACGAACGTCCCAGGTTCGAGATCGAGGGGTCGCGCCAGCCGGCGGTGCAACCGCGGCGGGCATTGAGCACGGGCTCCCTTTCTATCCAGAAGGACGAGGACTCGTTTGATCCCTACGCGCGAATCCCGAACACCGAACGCAAACGCGCGCCCGGAACGCGCACCGACCTGCGCAAGCTGTCGGCGTGGATCAAGATGATGCGCTCGCTGGAAGAAGCGAAGAAGAACCGCGAAGACGAATGACACGGCCGCCTGCGGTACGATTGATCGAAACCACCGCTGGCGATGCTCATCCCACGAGCTGCGTTCACTTACGCCATGCGCTGTATGTGCGCCATTTTCCTCGCGTCGGTCAGGCGATAGAACCGCCGCAGCTCGGTCAACACCTCGGCCTGTAATCGGCCGCGGGCACCGCGCAGTGAGCGCTCCAGGCGCCGGCAAAACCTCTCCGCGTAGCGACTGGCCTCGCGATACAGACTCTCGCGTCCGGCCGCCAACCGGGGATCGATGCGGGTCCGCTCAAACAGCAACCGCAACAACTCCGCCGGATGCCGGTCGGGAAGCTGACGACGCAAGAGCCAATAGCTGCCCACGTACTTGTCCACTTCCGCCTGCATCTCCAGCTCGAGGAGCGACACCGGCTTGTCGTGGCCGGCATTCCAGGCGAGATAGACGAAGTGGCTGACACCTTCGAGCGCGGTCAGATAGTCCGCCACGTTGCCTTCGTGGAGCCGTTCCATCGGATCGGCGCGATCCAGGCGCTCCAGCAAACGGGGATCGAGATATAACGACATCGCAACCTCGCCTGCCTCCGGTTGCGCCACGATGAGCTCTTCGTCCGTGGGTCCGTTGGTTCGTGCTGCGGCCGGCAGATGTCGCCGGTCCGTTACGAGGAAATCGTAGACGTCGTGAGCAATGCTCACGTCGTAGATGTCGCCGATGAAATCCTGGAGTCGCTTCAGGATCATGGGTTGGGTGGCGTGAGCGGGCTCAGTGGGCAAAGGCCGTTCCGCCGGAGGCCGTCGGATTGACACCGAGGCGCTTCAACAAGTCGAAACACCGGCGGCTGCCTGTCTTCAGCCAGACCTCGTACAATCGCAGGATGTCCTTATCGGAGTGCTGATAGGAGGTTTCGCTCACCTCGTTCAGGGCATCGACCATCGGTTGAAATTTGTCCGCCAGCTCGCTGAATACCTTGCCCAGGACGCGACCGCGGCCGCGCGCCATGGTTTCGGCCAGCGCGGCATAGGCTCGTCCGCCCATCGCGATGTGATAGTCGATGTCAATGAGCTTGCGCGCGAAGCTCTGCGCAAAGAAACCGGCGATGAACAGTGAGACATCCCCAAGGCGCTGCAGGCCGCGATTGCGGTCTTCCGCAGTGGGCGCCTCCAGCGCTTCCGTCAGCATGACGACCAGGGGCTTGAGCCGAGTGCCTCCCGAGGTCTTGTCGTACAGCGCCTCGGAACGCGAGAACAGAGTGAGTAGATTGACGACGTAGTACTCAGTTTGATCTTCAACGACCACCTGCTGCTTTTCCAGCGCTCCGTGGAGCTCATCCCGGAAATACTCGCGCAGATTGGCGATCGGCACTACACGTGTCGAGGGTTGACCGCTTCGCATGACAGCAATGGCCTCCTGACTTTTCAGTTGCTCAACCTATATAACGGCACTCGGCGCCCAAAGTTCACTCGCGGACGCGCTGCGGCGCCGTGATGGATTCCACCAAATTATGACGTTGCTCGACACGTGAAAAAAGTCATTCCATACATGAATCCGGGTGCTGCGCTGGCAGCGGAACCGGTAGACTGCTAACAACACTGAGGCGGGTGCTGGATGGCCGCAATGTCCGGACGGGGTTTTCTGGGCTTCACGGGATATCACTGGCTGCTGATCGGCGCAGCCTGGGCCGGTTGGGGCTTTGATATCTACGACGCGCTGCTGTTCAATTTCGTAGCCCCCAACTGTGTGCCGGCGCTCCTCGGGCTCGAGCCCGGCTCGCCCGCAGCGCACTCGGCCACGGTGTTCTGGACCGGCCTGATCTCCTCCCTCCTGCTCGTAGGTTGGGCCGCGGGCGGGGTGTTATTCGGTTGGGTTGCGGATCGGATCGGGCGCCGGCAGGCACTGTTTGCAACTGTTGCCCTGTACACGGTGGGCACGGCGCTGTGCGCGGCTGCGACCGATATCTGGCAGCTGATTGTTTTCCGAGGCTTCGCCAGCCTCGGAATCGGCGGTGAGTGGGGCATAGGCGCCGCGCTCGTCGCGGAGGCCGTGCCTGAAAACAAACGAGTGGCAGCCGGCGTCATTCTGCAGACTTCGTCGCCGCTGGGACTCGCCCTGGCGAGCGCCGTGAACTACCTGATCGCCGGAGTGTGGTTCGCCGGCGAGCCTCGGACTTCGTGGCGATATGTGTTTCTCGCCGGCCTCGCACCGGTCGCGCTCGCCGTGTTTATCAGACTATTTCTACGAGAAAGCAGTCACTGGAGCGCCGCGGCGGCCCGGCAGCGTCCGCCTTCACCGCGCGAGCTGTTCGCACCGGGCATTCGCGCGCTGACCCTCAGCGGTGCCGGAGTGGCCGTGACGGCCGTGGTCTGTTGGTGGGCGTGCAATGCGTTCGTTCCGCTTCTGGGCACTACGTTGGCAAGCGAGCAAGCGGCGCATCTCGGGCTCTCGGCAGATGCGGCGCGGTTGCTCGGCGAGACCTGGAAAACCAGGGGCGCCAACACGTTCAACCTCGGGGGACTGGTCGGCACCTTCGCAGCCATCCCTTTGAGCCGTTTACTCGGCCGCCGGCCGATGTTTGTCATCTATTTCCTTTATTCGGCGGCGATGATATTCCTGACCTTCGGTCTGAATCTCGCACCGACCACGCGCCTCGCCATGCTGTTCCTGGTCGGCGCGGGCGTCTATGGCGTGTTTGGAACCTTTCCCTTCTACCTGCCGGAGTTGTTTCCGACGCGACTGCGGGCCACGGGCGCCGGCTTCAGCTACAACATCGGCCGCCTGATCGCCGCGGGCGGCCCGCTGTGGGTGGGAATGATTTCGGCCCGGGCGGGCGGCTCGAGCGCGGTCCTCAACAGCACCCTGCTGTGGGTCGGGGTCATTCCGTTGATCGCCGGCCTCGCAGCGAGGTACTACATCGTGGAGACACGCGGCCGCCCGCTTCAGGCGGTCTGAGGAGCTCGTCCGGCGGCAACGGCGAGCCGGTGGAGCCATCAGGCGGAGCATGGCCGTGCGGCTACACGCCGAGTTGGGTTGCGAGCTCCAGGCAATCGGCGACACGGAAATCCGCCGGCTCGACGCCCGCCGGCCAGGGATGCGCCGTGCGATTCATCCAGGCAGTGAACAGCCCGGCGGCCCTCCCGGCTTCAACATCCAACAAGGGGTCGTCGCCGACATAGATGACTTCGTGCGACTGCAGCCCGAGATCCTCGACCAGGCGATCGAAACAGCGCCGATCAGGCTTGGCCGCGCCGATGCCGCGCGCATTCAACGACACGCTGAACAGGTCCGCGACACCGATGCGATCGAGATCCGCATTGCCGTTGCTGAGCGACGCCAGCGCAAAGCGAGTGCTCAGGCGCGCAAGCCCCGGACGCACATCGGGATACAGATCGAGCTGATTGCGCTCCGCAATGAAGATCTCGAAGGCCTGCTCGGAAATGCTCTCGTCATAGCCGCACTCGCGCGCATGCAGCGCAAGCGAGGCAATTCGCAGGTAAGTGAAATCGTGCGCGTTGTGCGGCTCGCGCGCGGCCAATGCCATGCGCGAGGCGCGCAGCTCATCCATGGATAACCGCTCGGGAATGCGGGGGCAGTTCTCGCGCAGCCACTCCAACCAACGAGCTTCCGCCCGCGCGATCACCGGATCGACTTCCCAAAGCGTATTATCCAGGTCGAAGGCGACGGCGCGGATCATGCGCGCATCATAATCGAAAGAGGCGATAGGATACTGTGATTCGATTTCTGGCTCTGCTGGCTGCAACGACCGCCGTGGCAGCTCCGACTTCTCCCCCTCCCGCATCCTCGCATGCCAAACCTGCACAGATGGAGGCATTCACTGTCGATGATCTCGTCAGAATCAAGCGCGTATCGGATCCACAGGTGTCGCCGGATGGACGGTATGTTGCATTCGTCATGCGCGAGACGGACATGGAGGCAAACCGGGGGCGCACCGACATCTGGCTGCTCGATCTGACGCAGAAGAACCCGACACCGCAGCGACTCACCCAGAACGATGCAAACGATTCGAGTCCGCGCTGGGCTCCCGACAGTCGCACGCTCTATTTCCTGTCTACGCGCTCCGGACAGTCACAGGTGTGGCGCATATCACTCGCCGGTGGCGAGGCTTCGCGCGTCACCGACTATCCCCTCGACATCGGATCACTCAAAGTGTCGCCGGATGGCAATCGCATCGCCATCAGCATGGATGTGATACCGGGGTGCGCGGATCTGCGTTGCTCGCACGACGAGCTCGCCGCGCAGAGCAGGAACAAGGCGACCGGGCGGGTCTACGACCGATTGTTCATCCGACAGTGGGATACATGGTACGGCAACGCGCATTCGCATCTGTTTGTTGCACGGATCAACGCGGACGGCAAAGCCGACACACCGCTGGATCTGACGAAACCGCTCGACGCGGATGTGCCGTCACGCCCATTCGGCGGCGATGAGGAATATGATTTCAGCCCCGACAGCAGCCGGTTGGTGTTCGCGGCGCGGATTGCCGGTCGCACGGAAGCCTGGTCGACCAACTATGACCTGTACGAGGCCCCGGTGGATCATGCGGCCGAACCGAAGAACCTGACTCAGGCGAACCTGGCCTGGGACACTCAGCCGGTGTTCCTGAAAAACGGCGACCTCGCCTACCTCGCGATGGATCGCCCTACCTTCGAAGCCGATCGCTTTCACGTCATGTTGCGGGATGCGAAGACCGGGACGACTAGACCGCTGACGGCCGGCTGGGACCGGTCGGTTGCGCGCCTGCACGCCAGCGGGGACGGAAAGCAGCTGCTGGTCACGGCGGACAACGTCGGCCAGGTATCGCTGTTCTCGATCGATGTGGCCACCGGTACGCCACGCGAGCTCGTGGGAGCGGGACACCTCAGCGACTTCAGTGCCGGCAAGGACTCGATTGTCTTCGCCTGGGAAAATCTCGGGGCTCCCGCCGATTTGTTTGCGGTGCCGGCGGGCTCCCGCCGCACACCGCAGCGCCTGACGCAGGTGAATGCGCAGTTGCTGGGGCGCCGCCGGCTGGGTGAATTCGAGCAATTCAACTTCAAGGGTTGGAACGACGAGACGGTGTACGGGTACGTGGTCAAACCCCATGGATTCGAACCCGGCCGGAAATTTCCGATCGCCTTCGTGGTGCACGGCGGCCCGCAAAGCAGCCTCCAGAACGTCTGGAGCTACCGTTGGAACGCGCAGGCGTTCGCCGGAGGCGGATACGCGGTGGTGATGATCGACTTCCACGGGTCGCCCGGATACGGACAGGCCTTCACGGATTCCATCAGCAAGGATTGGGGCGGCAAACCGCTCGTGGATCTGCAAAAGGGACTGGATGCGGCGGTCGCGAAGTACCCGTGGCTCGATGCGGAACGCGCGTGCGCTCTCGGCGCCTCATACGGCGGGTACATGATGAATTGGATCGAGGGAGCCTGGCCTGACCGGTTTCGTTGCATCGTCAACCACGACGGGGTGTTCGACAACCGGATGATGTATTACTCGACCGAGCAACTGTGGTTCAACGAGTGGGAGAACGGCGGCCCCTACTACGAGAATCCGCAGGGCCACGAGAGATTCAATCCCGTGAACCTGGTGGCGAAGTGGCACACGCCGATGCTGGTGATCCACGGCGAACAGGATTTCCGAATTCCCTACGACCAGGGGATCGCCGCCTTCACGGCGCTGCAGCGGCGCGGGATCGAGAGCCGGCTGATCATCTTCCCCAATGAGAATCACTGGGTGTTGCAGCCGGCGGACTCCGTGCAGTGGTATCAGAACGTGCTGGGCTGGCTGGACCAACACCTCAAAAAGTGAATGTTGCCGCGGCCGGGTCCGGTGTCGTGGCGGATGGGGCCGTCACGACAGGATGGCGCGCGTGTGGCGCGACCGCCTGCCGCGGCTGACCACGGGGGGCGTCTGGCCTGGGCCGGACCGGGGTGCCGCTGCGACTAGTCCGCGTCGCGAGAGAGCCTGCGGAAACGGTAGTACGGATCCGCTTGCGGCGGACCGGTGGGATGGCCGGACTTGTCGACGGCCTGTTCCGAGGTCGCGTACTCGGTAGGACCCAACTCGGCTCTGAGCTGAATGGCGGAGACGCCGACACCGACGACGCGGTTGTGACACGTCCTGGCTTCGTTGGCACCTTCAAAGTTGCCCGACTCGGCGCGCTTCCATCGCAGGCTGCACCCTTTGATGGAGTGCACGTCCTGGGTCATGATCGACTTGAACAGGTCGGGGTTGTTCTGGCCGTTGCGCCAGCGATGCGGCTCGTTCAGTGCGAAATCGGTCTGGACGATCTTGCCCTTGACCACACCGAACATGACCACCTTCTGCCCCAACACCCGGTTCGGGTCGCCGGCGACGCTTTCCTGCACGTAAAAGACATTGTCGCCGAGCATGATGGCTTCAATGGGCACGATATCGAGAACCAGCGCCTCGTGAGGCGGCACGCCCCGCGCGGTTTCCTCCTGAACCTGCGCCGAGTTGTCCCAGTGCCCGGGAAACATCTGCACGAGCTCCAAAATCTCGACTTGCGCCTTGGGCTCCTTGCCGCTCGCGCCGCCGATGAGCAGCAGGCTGGCGATCGAGCCGACGATCCATCGGCCGCGCTTCAGGTGATTACCCATAGAAGGCCCGCCACTCCGCCCGATACGACGACCCCAGCCCCATGATCTTCTCCAACAATTCCTCGTACCCTACACCGGCGGCCCGCGCGGATTCTGCGAAATCCTCGGCAGCCTCGAGGTTTGGATTGGCATTCGCCTCGAGCACGTAGACCGAGCCATCCGGCCGGACGCGAAAATCCATTCGCGCATAGCCCGACAACCCCAACGTGCGATAGATGCGACGCGACAGCTTGTCGAGACTCGCCAGCACGGCCGGCGGCAGATCCTCCGCGGCGCGCGTGGTGATGCCGTATTTCGCCTGGTAGCGCTTGTCCCATTTCACCTTGCGGGTGGCAATGGCCGGCAACGACTCGGGCATCGACCCGAACACCATCTCCCACACCGGCAGCCGCGTGAGCCGATCATTGCCCATCACACCCACATACAGCTCGCGACCTTCAATGAACTCTTCGATCAACGCGTCGGACCCGACCTGGGTGTGAATGAATTCAACACGCTCCTTGAGCTTGGCGGCGTCATCCACCACCGAGGCCTGCGCGATGCCCAACGAGGCATCCTCCGTGGTCGACTTCACGAACAACGGAAACTTCATCTTGCGAGGCACGTGGAACCTGGCGCCACGCGGCGCCACGAAGAACAACGGGGTCGGAATGCGATGAAAGCTCAGGAGCTGCTTGCAGAGCGACTTGTCGCGCGACAACAGCAGACCGCGAGGATTGCAACCCGTATAGGGTTGGCGCATCAACTCGAGAAACGCGACGACGTGCTGGTCATAGGTGACGATGCCGTTGAATTCCTCGAGGAGGTTGAATACGACATCCGGCTTCCAGTCGGCGATCGCGCTGCGCAGCTCCGTGAGGCTGTCCAACACGCCCATGCAGCGGACATCGTGGCCCGCCTTGCGCAAGGTCGTAGTGACGTCGTATTCAGTTCGCCACTCTTCGATTTCCTTTTCCGTATGACCTTCGAGACTTTCCGGCGGCACCAAACTCTCGTGCATGACCACGAGCGTGCGCATTTTTTTCATAAGCGAAGCTGAGGGGTCTCGCCTTGGGAATAGAGCCGCGCGATTCGCTCGAGCATCCAGCGCGAATGCCTGAGAGCATCGCGCTTATTGCCACGGACGTACAATCCGAGTGACTCGCTGCGTTCGATGAGCATACGCAGGATCTGGTGCAGGCTGTACGGCTCCATGACCAGCTCGCGCGCGACAGCGTTGACTAGCGGGTTTTTGTTGGCGCGCATGAGAGAAGAAGCGCGCATCGCCCCCGGACGCGGACTTTGCGTATCGAAGATTCTCTTTAGGATTTCGTCCGCGAGCCCGCGGCGGAATACGTCGTTGCGGGCGAGACGACGTCGATAGTGTTCGGCCAGCGTGCGCGTGTTTTGTTCGAGCGGCTCGATCCGGATCTTATTGCGAACCGGGGCCCGCTTGCCACGCACGCTGCAGATCAATTCTTCGACCACACTCAACTTGTTGAACGCCGGCCAGTTGGCGTAACTGCGGCGCCAGTTGGAATTGGGCTTGAGCCAGACGGCGAAGGTCTCCGCGAAATCCTCGGTGGGATGCGCCTGGGCATACCATTCGCCGAGATGATGGACATAGCGGCGGCTGCCGGGCCGCGCAGTGTAGTGATGTGGGTACTGAAGCGATGCGGGGCCGAAGACCTCGCGCCAGCGCTTCTTCCTACGCAGCCGATAGGCGTTGTCGACGGCGTGACCGGCCTCGTGGCGCAGGATGCGCATGAACCACCGAGAATTGCCCCCTTCGACTTCACGCATGATGTGCCGCTCGAGTTTTTCGAGGCGCGGGTGCGCGAGATAGAACGGGACGGCGATGCCGGGGACGCCGTCTGGAGAGAACCACTCTTCGGAGAGCCAGACGTGCGGCTTGACTCCGATACCCCGACCCTCGAGCTCGGTGTACAAACGCTCCACCCGCCGCTTCAACGGTGAGCGGTCAATCGAGAGCTTCAGATCACAAAAACGCAGCTTCAGGAGCTCTTCGTCAGACAGACGCGTCCACGGCAGGACTGCGACCCGGGCGGGCTGCGGGGCTCGGGCAGGCTGCGGGGCTCGGGCAGGCTGCGGGGCTCGGGCAGGCTGCGAGGCCCGGGCAGGCTGCGAGGCCCGGGCAGGCTGCGGGGCTCGGGCAGGCTGTGAGGCCCGGGCAGGCTGCGAGGCCCGGGCAGGCTGCGAGGCCCGGGCAGGCTGCAAGGCCCGCTTCCCGGCGTCGGGGGCGCGCTTGGCGGCGCTTCTACGAGCAGCCTGTGCCAACGAATGGATTCCTTCTAGTGATTGCGGCGAGAAGTTATCAAATGCAGACGGGACTGTCTGCGGACAATTGGCTCGCGAAAATTTCCTTAGGCGGGACGCGGACTAGCAAGCGGGCGGCGTGCGGGCAGATGGCTGATGCAGGCACCGGCGGCGGTTGGGCGGAAGTCGCTGGGCTTCGGATGGGGAGGCCGAAACGCCGGGGGAATCAGCCGCTGAGGCTCACGAGCGCGTGCGCGAGCAGACGGTCGGCGATGCCTTCGATTAAGTCCTTTTCAACCAATCCACTGCGCCACGACTTCGGTATCGCGGCGGCACCATAGTGGGCGCCGGCGAGCTGCCCGCAAACGGCGGCCACGACATCGGAGTTGCCGCCGCCGTTCGCGGCACGTAGCACGGCATCCCGATAATTGTCCGTGGAGCTGAAGGCCCAGAACGCGGCACGCAACGCGGTGGCGGCCGTGCTGTTCGACTGGGCGACCCCTTCGGTGATCGGACCGGCCTCGGCGAGAATCTGAGCCTTGGCTTTACCCGCCAGCGCGGCGTTGAGCGCGCGCCCGAGGCGGCGACACGCCTCGAGCACCGCAGGCGCCTGACAAGTGATCCGCGACGAGTCCACCGACTGCTGAAGAGTCTGTTCCAGTGAATCAAAGTAGAAAAGCGCGACTGCGGCAATGCGAGACAGGGGCTCGGGATCGAGCTGCTCCGGATCATGGGAGCCGGGAAAGACCATGCCACGACGCCACTGCGCCAGAGCCAGTGAGCGAGCGGTGCTCGCGGTGATGCCGACGCATTGGCCGGTTGAGGTCATATAGCCGTCTTGCTGCCAGCGGGCATATCGCTGAACCTGATCACGGGCATCGAAACCATCGCGCTCGAGCAGGCTTTCAGCCAGGCACAATGCCATCGCGGTGTCGTCCGACCAGGCGCCTCGGGGCAGATCAAACGGACCACCGCCCAACATGTCACCAACCGGATTGAATGTCCCAGGCCGGCGAAACTGGGAAGCTGCGGCTACGGCGTCTCCAATGGCAAGGCCAAAGAGCGTACCCACGAAGCGCTCGCGCAAACGGCGAGCAGCCGCGAGCGTGTCGGCGTGCAGAAGCGGATCGGATTCAGGTTCATCAACGACCGCAGGGGTCTGCCGCCCGCCTGAACTACGCACCGCGAAACCTGACCCACCATGGGATTCGTCGTGGCCATTCGCGCGCGTATGGGCTCGGGTCGCGGGCGCCTGCATCCAGGCGCCCTCCTCACCACCGCTGGGCGCGGCCGTACCTGGCCAGCCCGAAATAGCCTCACCGATCTCAGCGCGAACAGGCGGATCGATCTCGCCACGCCCACGCGCGAAAGCCGCAGCCGACCCAACTGCAGCGCCCGATTGGTCCGCATGTGCGGATGTCCCTGCGGTTGGCGATCCAGCAACAACCCCCTTTCCGACACCATCGGCGCGCCGTTCGGGTCCCGCGGAGGAGTCGCCGCGCAGGTATCCCTCTGCGGACATGGAACCCACGGTCGCCACAGCCGTGGCCAGCGAGCTGAGATCGAAGCCGCCTTCCAACGATGGCCGCCAGTCCCGCACATAGTGCGCCTGCGCATCTGTTTCCGGGATGACAGGCCAACTGCGCGAGCGCCGACACTGCTGCCAAAGTCGATTCAACTCGTCGATGGCCGCATTGCCGGATAGGCCGCCCTCCGACAGCAAGCACCCAACGACGGTCCCCGTGCGGCCGATACCGGCCCGACAGTGCACATACACGGGCCGACCCGCCCGCACGGCACCGGCGATGTGCTCCAGGATCTCGACCATCTGCGATCGCGAGCCCGGCGTGCCGTGATCCTTGATCGACTTGCGCGTGTACTCGACGGAAGACGGCAGGAACGGGTCGTACCGCGGCAGCTCAGTGGGCTTGGTCAGATCGACAAAGCACCCGATACCCGCACCCAACAGCTTCTTCAGCCGCTCCTTGGTCTTGTCGCGGCTGGGACCGTTGGGATGCTCGCCAGCGAGCAGCAGCCCGGGCATGACCCAATAGCAATTCCGTAACGGCAGCGTGTGCGATGCGGCGTCAGGCTCGCTCATGGAATCCAAGGAGGCGCGTGCCTCACGCAGGCATGGCCAGTGACTCGAGCCGATCGTCGAGCTCCGCCTCGTCCCGCGCTGACATGAAGCTGCCGGGCGGCACTCGCGATATCTCGATATCGAACGGCTCCGAAGCCACTTGCGAGGGCTCCGTGGACGCAACACGCCGGGCATCGAGGCCGACAAAATCAAACCGGCGCGTATCGGCCAGGTGATCGAGCTCGACCGTACGCAGCGCGGAGAAAATCGTCTCGGTGCGACCGGGAAAGTCGCGCTCCCATTCGGCCAACATCTTCTTGATGGCCACGCGCTGCATGTTGTCCTGAGATCCGCACAACTTGCAGGGGATGATCGGAAATTCCCGGCCGCGGGCATAGCGCTCGATGTCGCGTTCGGCAACATACGCCAGCGGGCGGATGACGATGTGACGGCCGTCTTCCGACAAGAGCTTCGGGGCCATCGCCTTCAGGCGCCCGCCGAAAAACAGATTCAGAAACAGCGTCTCGACGATGTCGTCGCGATGATGCCCCAACGCCACCTTGGTCACGCCGTTCTCGGCGGCGAAACGGTACAGTGCGCCCCGCCGCAACCGGGAACACAGGCCGCACATCGTGCGTCCCTCCGGTATGACCCGTTTGACGACACTGTAGGTATCCTGCTCGATGACCCGGTATTCAACGCCCAGACTTTCCAGGTAAGCCGGCAGGACGTGCGCCGGAAAATCCGGTTGCTTCTGGTCCAGATTGACGGCGAGCAGATCGAAATGCACCGGCGCGCTGCGCTTCAACGACAACAGGATGTCGAGCAGCGTGTAGGAATCCTTGCCGCCGGACACACACACCATGACGCGATCGCCCGCGGCAATCATCCCGAAATCTTCAATGGCTTTGCCCACGCGCCCGCGCAGGTGCGCCTGCAGCTTGTGAAAAGTCCGGGAAGGTTTGATTGCGGCGCCCACCGTCATGCGGACAATAATATCAGCGGCTGACTCGTGTTTCAGGCCGCCGCCACGCTTGGGGCGCTCTCCAGGTACTTCGACTCCACATAGCGTATGAACGACACGGCGGACAGCGGCTTGCCGGTCGCATCCTTCAGCAGGTCCTGAACCGGCACCTTGGCACCGAGGCCGTGCACGTGAGTGCGCAACCAGCCGAGCAGGCCCGAGAACTCGCCCTTGGATAACTGCTCATCCAGCTCGGGAACATCCGTGCGCAGGGTTTCGTAGAGTTGTGAGGCGATCACCGCGCCCAACGCATAGGAAGGGAAATAACCGAACGAGCCCACCGCCCAGTGAATGTCCTGCAGGCAGCCGTCCGCATCATTCGCCGGGCGAACTCCCAACCTCTGCTCCATCCCGTCATTCCAGGCCTGGGGCAGATCCTTGACCCGCAGCTCGCCACTGAGCAACTGCTTCTCCAACTCATAGCGAAGCATGATGTGCAGCGGATAGGTGAGCTCATCGGCATCGACCCGAATCGAGCCACGCTGCACCTTGGTCAGGTGCCGATACACGTTCTCGATTTCCCACTCGGGACCGCTGAGGCCGAAGTGCTTCAGGTACAGCGGCTGGATGTAGCGGACGAAGGGCCGGCTGCGGCACAGGATCATCTCGACCAGCAACGACTGACTTTCCTCCAGCGCCATCCCGCGATCGCGTCCGACCGGCTGATCGCGCCAGTCCTGCGGCAGTCCGAGGTCATACAACGCATGGCCTGTTTCGTGAAGGGCGCCCAGCAGGCCGGAGAACGGCTCGTTCGGATCCAGACGGGTCGTGAGGCGGATATCGCCCGGCACGCCTTCAGTGAATGGATGCTCGCTCTCATCCAGACGACCGCGATCAAACGGGAAACCCATCGCCTTCATGACCTCGACGATGATGGCCTTCTGCTTGCCGGGCGGGAACTTGCCGGTCAGTGGCGGCAGCGGCCGCGTCTCCTGCAAGGCGATCGCCTCGCGAATGAGCGACGGCAAGCGCCGGCCCAACGCCTTGAACATCGCGTCGATGTCGGCAGTCGTGATACCCGGACTGAACTCGTCGACCAACGCATCGTACGGCGCGAGATTCAGCGCCTGTCCGAGCAACGCCGCCTTGTCGCGGACGAGATTGACAACTTCTTCGAGATGGGGCGCGAAGAGCTCGAACTTGTTCTGCTGACGAGCTTCGAGCCAGCGTGCTTCGGCTCGTGAGGCCGCTTTCGTCAGGCGCGAGATCAGGGCGACGGGAGTGGCAATCGCGTGATCCCGCTGACGACGCATTTCGCGCAGATTGGCTATCTGCCAGTCGACCAGGCCCTGGCTGTTCGCCTGAGCTCGATCGAGAAGGCGGGTGATGCGAGGGGCGGTCAACAGCGCGTGATGCTCGGTTTCGAGCGCCGCGAGTTGTTCACCTCTGACGTCCGCGCTACCACGCGGCATCATGACCGCGGCATCCCAACGCAGGAGCGAGAGCGCTCCGCGGAAGGCATGAAGACGTTTGAACTCCTGTTCGAGCTGCTTATATGGTGAGGCTGACATTGGTTTGATACCCGGTCGCGACCCGCCGGATTGCGGGGGCGCGAGCTGACGACCGGGGATAGTTTACCAGCGGCCCGCGGCCAAGCTTGCGTCCGTCAGAACATAATCAATCTAAATCAAGCACTTGGATAGGCAAGACAGTGATTGACACGTCGCTGGCGGCGCAGCCGGCGGGTGCTTCGATTTCACATATTCTGTACCACCCCCGTGAGCGTATTCCAGGCGAGCATCGCTCGTTTGCGCTCGGTTCCCCAGTGGTAGCCGCCGAGACTTCCGTCTTTGCGCAACACCCTGTGACAGGGAATCAGCCAGCCGACCGGATTCGCCCCAACGGCATTGCCGACCGCCCGCGTACCCGTGCTCATTCCAACCACAGCGGCGACTGCGGTATAGGTCGTGCGCGTTTGACCACCGAGATCGACGAGTGCCTGCCATACCTTGATCTGGAAGTTGGTACCGCTGACTCTGACTTTGACTCCAGCCTCACCCTCGCCTGCCCAGATCTGCCGTGCGAGTTTCACAGCGCGCGGATCGTCCTGTTCAAAAGTCGCGTCCGGCCACTGCCCCTGAAGCTGCTGCAGGGCTGACTTCTCTTCGCCCGCTTCGACAAATGCGAGCTTGCATACGCCACGAGAGGTAGTGGCCAGCAGCGCCTTCCCAAACGGCGTGTCACTGAAGCCGTAGCGGATGACTGTGCCGCGCCCCTTCAGTTTGAGCTCGCCGGGCGTCATCGCATCGAGGGTGACGATCAGATCGTGCAGGCGGCCGGGGCCCGACAGGCCCACCGAGTAGGCGGCATCGAGCACGGAAGGTTGGCTGAGCAAGGCCCCCTTCGCCGCGTTGCCCGTCACGAACGCCAGGTACTGTTTCGGCGTCACACCGGCCCACCGGCGAAACAAACGGTTGAAATGAAACTCGGATAGTCCCGCATGCGAGGCAATATCGGCGAGCTTGGGTTGCTCGCGGAAACGCGACTCGATGTAGCCGATGGCACGGGCGATCCGTGCGAAGTCGCGGCTGTCGACGAAGGTGCTTTCGGGGGTGTCCATGGGGCACATGATAGGAAGCCGCGGCGACGGGCCGCGACCCGATTCTTGCTTGGTCGCGGCCGTGTGTACTCGAACCGCAAACAACGCCCGCCGACAGGTTGCACAGCGGTCGCCCACGCGCCCGCAGCGCGCCGGCCACGGGCCGCAGGGCGGACCTCCATCCGCTACACTGCCCGCCCCATGCAGAAGCAAGCCTGGACCTGGACGAGCACCCGGTTTCCTCATCCCGCGCGCCTCGTGCGTTGGGGACACTTTGGCGTTCCCGTGCTGATCTTCCCGACAGCCGGAGGCGACTTCGAGGAGATCGAGCGCTTCCACCTCGTCGGCGCCCTGGAATCACTCATTAATGGCGGTCGCATCAAGGTGTATTCGGTGGACGGACTCGCCGCACGCGCGCGTCTCGCGGGCGCGACCCATATCGACGAGCCCTTCGACTCGTTTTTATATGAGGAGGCGCTGCAGCGCATCCGAGCGGACTGTCAGGATGCGCACATAGAGCCGATGCTGGCCGGCGCAACACTCGGTGCCGCCACGGCGGTTTCGACACTGCTGCGCCATCCCGACTCTTTCCGGGCCGCCATCGGCATGAGCGGCGTCTACGACGATACGCTCAGAGAAGTAGCCACCCTGAGCGTCTCGCGGCTCGAGCAACTGAAAGTTCGTCGCATTACCTTGGGAAGCGGCCGCGGCGACTACGAAAATCCGGCCGAGTCTCGACACCTGGCCGATGCACTCGAAGCCAAAGGCATCCAATGCCGCTTTAAATCCTGGGGACAGTCGCAGGACCGCACCTGGTCGACGTGGCGCGCGGAGCTACCGGGACTGTTGGGGGAACTGCTTTAGCGGGCGCGATCCGGCTGCCACGACGGCATCAGATCGGGCCACCTGGCAACGACCACGCCGACCCCCACCGAGGCAATGAGAATCAGCACAACCACCAGCCCGATCAGAATGCGGCGCATCGACATATCCGACATCTTAAACCGGTAATCACACAATGAGTCTGACCGTCTGCCTGCTCGCTTCCGAAGCGACCCCCCTGTCGAAGACAGGGGGCCTCGCCGATGTCTCCGCGGCCCTCACCAAGTACCTGCATGCCGCAGGTCACGACGTGAAGCTCTTCACGCCGCTGTATTCGTCCATCAATCGCAGCAAATTCCCGATGCAACCGGTGGACGGACTGCAGAACATGGACGTCGGCGTCGGGGCGCACAGTTATGTCATGTCTGTCATGACGACGACGCTGCCGGGCTCGACCGCAACCATCTATCTGATCGACTGCCCTGCATTGTTCTCGCGCCAGACTCTGTACACCGCGGATCCGGACGAGCACTTGAGATTTCTGGCCTTCACGCGCGCGGTCTTCGTGTGTTGCCAGCGCATGCAATGGTCACCGCGGATCCTGCACTGCAACGACTGGCACACCGCCTTCGCGCCGTTGCTCCTCGAGGCCCTGTTTGATTGGGACAGGCTGTTTGCCGGCACCCGCTCCGTGCTCACGATTCATAACATCGGCTACCAGGGCGTGTTTGCCTCCTCGTTCATCGAGGACCTCTCGCTCGGACCGAAGAGCTACCTGCTGCACCAGGATGACCTGCGCGCGGGGCGCATCAATCCGTTGCGCCATGGAATCCTCTACGCGGACGCGATTACCACGGTCAGCCCGACCCACGCGCGCGAAATCTGCACCGACCAGTACGGCATGGGCCTGCAGGACTCGCTGCGCGCCCGCGGCGGCGCGCTCACCGGGATTCTAAACGGCGTCGATTACGCCGAGTGGGATCCCCGGCACGACCACTATCTGCCCCGACACTTCGACAGCGACACGCTCGGCGTGAAGGCGGAGCTGAAACAGCAACTGCTGCAGCGGGTGGGTCTCACGATCTCGCCCGCAACGCCGGTGGCCGGGATCGTGACGCGACTCGCGTCCCAGAAGGGTATCGACTTGATGTTCGATTCACTGCCCGCCGTGCTCGAATGGCGGGAGCTCGGACTGATCGCGCTGGGCAGCGGCGATCCGCAGTACGAGAAATTCTTCGCCGAGCTGCAACAGAGCTTTCCCGGACGCGTGGCTTTCCATCGGGGCTACTCGGATGAGTTGGCACACTGGATCGAAGCGGCTTGTGACATTTTTTTGATGCCGTCTTTGTATGAGCCGTGCGGACTCAACCAGATGTACAGCTTGCGCTACGGCACGGTGCCGATCGTCCGCAAGACCGGCGGTCTCGCGGACTCGGTCGAGCACTACGATCCAGCCACCGGCCAGGGAACCGGCATCGTGTTCAACGACTATGACTCGGAAGCGCTGGAGTGGGGAATCAACACGGCGTTGGACTGGTACGCGGAACCCGAGCGCTGGAAGCGCATTGTACGTAACGGCATGGAGCGCGATTTCTCGTGGGAGCGCCAGGGCGCGTTGTACGTTGAACTTTACAAACGCCTGACAGCTTGACGGTAAGCATGTCTCTATTTGCCGAATGTTGTGCCCACAAGGGACATCTGGAATCCTGGAGACATGAAATACATTATTCCGGCGTGCGCGGCTGCCGCGCTGGTGGCGGGATGCGGGGGCGGCGGGACCGCAGCGCCTGCAACGTCGCCGCCCACCGATTCGAGCCCACCTCCGAGCCCGACTTCCGTCGGGGATGTGACGACCTTCAAGAACGACATGGCGCGCTCCGGCCTGTTCGCGACTGAAACGACGCTGACACCCGCCAATGTCAACTCAACCTCATTCGGGTTACTGCACAACACGCAGGTGGACGGCAAGGTCGATGCACAGCCGCTGTATCTGTCGCAGCTGAGTATCCACGGAACCGCGCATAATGTCGTATTTGTCGCTACGGAACATGCCTCCGTCTACGCGATCGATGCCGACTCGGGCGTCGCTCTGTGGCAGGTTTCATTGCTCGGGGCGGGCGAGACTTCGAGCGACACGCACGGTTGCGGGCAAGTCGTGCCGGAGATCGGCATCACCTCGACCCCCGTGATCGACCGGACGGCCGGTGCGAACGGTACGTTGTACGTAGTTGCGATGTCGATCGACCAATCTTCGAACTATCATCAAAGGTTGAACGCGCTCGACATCACTACAGGTGCCGAGCTTCTCGGCGGCCCCACTGAAATTACCGCGAGCAGTGGAACGACGAGCTTCGCGCCGGGACAGCATGTGGAGCGCGCCGCCCTGCTGCTCTCGGGTGGCCTGATCTATACGTCCTGGACCTCCCATTGCGACAATGCCCCGTACGGCGGGTGGGTGATCGCGTTCAAGCAATCCGACCTCAGCCGTGCCGGAGTCATCAATGTCGCACCCGGGAGCAATCCCAACACGCCCGGCGGACCCGCCGGACAGGACAGCGGCTACAGCAGGAATGGCCCGGCGATCTGGATGGGCGGTGCCGGACCGGCGGCCGACTCGGCCGGAAACGTCTACTTTCTCACCGGCAACGGCCGCTTTGAGACCACAATGGACGCCAACGGCTTTCCCAACCAGGGGGACTTCGGCAACTCATTCGTGAAGCTCAGCTCGACAGGCGGCAGCCTGGCCGTGGCCGACTATTTCGCCACCTTCGACGAAGTGCGGTTGTCCGCGCAGGACCTGGACCTCGGGTCGGGCGGAGAGATGCTGCTGCCGGACCTGACGGACAGCACCAACACCGTCAAACATCTGGTCGTCGGCGCCGGCAAGGACGGCAAGCTGTATCTGGTCGACCGGGACAACATGGGCAAATTCAATCCGGCGAAGAACGATATCTGGCAGGAAGTCGACGGTGCCCTCGGTGGCGACATGCGCTCCTCACCGGCTTACTTCAATGGCACCCTGTACTATGGTGCCAACGGCGCGTCGCTCAGAGCGTTCAGCGTCACCAGCGCCAAGGTCTCCGCAACAGCTACGTCGGAGTCGGCTGGCACCTTCAGTTATCCCGGCACCTCGCCGGTGATCTCGGCGAATGGCACTTCGAACGCAATCGTGTGGGCACACGAGAACGAGGCCGGCACCGCGGTCCTACACGCCTACGATGCATCGAACCTGGCAACCGAGCTGTACAACAGCAGCCAGGCGACGGGCAGCCGGGATGCGTTCGGCAGCAGCAACAAGTTCATCACTCCGACGGTGGCCGGCGGCCGGGTGTTTGTGGGCACCACCCATTCGGTGGCCATCTTCGGCCTACTGAAGTAACCCACGGTGCCGCGGGTACCCTGGCAAAGCCCGCGCAGGAAACCCACCTCCCGGCGGCAGGCCCGGCGGCGATGCGGCGGCTATGGCCATTTGAAGGTGCCCCGGTCGTCGAAATGGATCGAGCGCAACAACCCGGCGGACAGCGAGATCTTGCCGTAAACGCGATACTCGAGCTGCGAGTTGTTGCGATTGAGGAGCTTGAACAGCATGTTGGCCACGTTCGCCGACACGCTCATGTCAAACTCGGCTTCGCCGAGCGCCGGCACGACGAAGCGATCCCCGGACATGCCATGGGCCAGCTCCTGCCCCTCGACATCGAGCTGGTAGAGGATGCTCTTCACGGGCAGCGCGCGGTCGTTGGGATTCTGCACGCGCATGCGCACCCGCAGCTCCTGATGCCACAGATCGCTTTTTAATAGCTGAACACGGACGACCGACAGGGTCGGCCGCTCGAACTTCGGGGCGAACAGGGAGCACCCGGAAAGTCCGAGCACGAGCAGAGCAATGAGCAACCTTCGCATGGGCGGATAGTAACAAAGCGTAACAATCCGCGTGGCTGCGAGCGTCGCGACCCCGCAATGTGGCGCGCTCAGGCCCTGCCGTAAACTTTGTTCATCAGCAGGCACTCGCGCGCCAGATCCTGTGTCAGCGCGCCCTCCGGAAGCCGCCAGCTCCAATTGCCCGATGAGGTGCCCGGCGTATTCATGCGCGCATCGGATCCCAAGCCCAACAGGTCCTGAACCGGAATGACCGCAAGTTGGGCAACAGATCCCAGCGTGGCCCGAATCAAAGCGTCCGGCATCGCCCCCGGCGTCAGGCGGAGGAAGTAGTCGACACGCGACAGCGTTTCTCCATCGAGGGTCGAATACCAGCCCACCGTGGTGTCATTATCGTGCGTTCCCGTATATACGACGCAGTCGCGTTCGTGCATGTGAGGCAGATGCGGGTTGTCGCCGGTGCCACCGAAACCGAATTGCAGAACCTTCATCCCGGGCATCTGGAACTGTTTGCGCAGGGCTTCGACATCATCGGTAATGACACCCAGATCCTCGGCAACAATCGGGATGTCTCCGAGCTCCTTCTGCAAGAGCCGCATGAGCTTCTCACCCGGCGTGGGCCGCCACTCGCCACCGCGGGCGTTCGGAGCACCGGCCGGAACCGCCCAGTGCGCGGCCAGAGCCCGGAAGTGATCGATGCGCAACGCATCGACGCGATCGAGCTGCTGGACGATCCGGTTGCGCCACAGCGCAAAGCCATCGGCCTCGATTTTCTGCCAGTCATACAGGGGGTTACCCCACAACTGGCCGTCGGCGGAAAAGTAATCGGGCGGCACCCCCGCGACCGCCGTCGGCCGGCCGGTCGAATCCAACTGGAACAGGGAGCGATGACTCCAGGTCTCCGCCGAATCGGGCGCCACATAGAAAGGCAGATCCCCCAGCAGACGGACGCCGCGCGACTGCGCATGCTCCCGCAACTTGCGCCACTGCACCGCGAACGCAAACTGCTCGGACTTCACGCGTTGGATCTCGGAATCCAGATCCTGGCTCACGCGGGCCATGGCGGCAGGCTCGCGATCGCGAACGTCCGCAGGCCATTGCCACCACGGCTCCCAGTTGCGGACCGCACTCAGCGCCTCGAACAGCGCGTAGTCGGTGAGCCAATGCCCCGAAGCGGCGAGAAAGGATTCGTACTCGGGACCCCGCGCCTGCGGGAGCTCCTCACGATCGACGAAGGCGAAGCGGCCGGCGTAGTCGGAGCGGACCCAATACGGTGAACCGTCGGCTCCCGTCGGACCCACCGGAAGAATCTGCCAGACGCTGTAGCCCGCATCCGCAAGCCAGTCCACGAAGTCTCGCCCGCCCCGACCGAGCGCGGCATCGAGCGACCCGAGGTGCAACAACACACCGGCCCGCCGCCGATCAAACATACTCAGGCGCATCGCGGACACCCGTGCGCCGGCGATATTGCACCGACCGGCGCGGTTCGGTTGCGGACAACATCGAGACGGCGCGGCGCAATCCGGCGGCGGCGTTGAGCAGGTGCAACGAGCATATAGGACAACATCGCGCGCCTCCGACCCGTCACCCGTTCGCGCGACGCATGACCCCGCCATGCTCGGGCGCTCCCCGGCCGATCGAAATCGGCTGCGAGAGGCTCTCGGGAGCCGCGATGTCCAGGAGCCGGTAGAGGTTCACGAGTTGCCGGCGATACAGCCGGTCGAACTGGGTCACGGCTTCCTGCGGGTTGTAATCACCGAACCACCAGAACCAGTCCGAGCTCTCGCACAAGGCCAACTGCCGTCCGGCCGCCGTCCTGCGGTCCTCATCGAGCGAGCCCGCGCGCATGACACGATCAAACGCAAGCTTCGCCTCGCACAACAGATCCCAGGCGCGATTCTTCTCCGGCGCGCCCATCCAGGTCGCGAGCGTACCGTGAACCCAGCTCCCGGCCATCACCTGCGACAACGGCGCAGGCTGGATGCCGCGCGCAAGACATTCCGACAATGTGGTCAGCTCGAGCAACGGATGGTTCGCCAGGCTCGTGTACAGGGCACGTAAGAAGTAATAGCCGTTGAACGGATAATGTTCCCACGCATTTTCGCCATCGAGCGCGATCACCACGGCGTGACCGGGAGAATCCGCATAGCGGTGCGCGAGCTGTGCAACTTCATTCACCAGATGGTTGGCGGCATCGTCACCGTGCCACGTGGCATAGGTGAAGCCGATCAGATCCGACAATGCATCGTCGCGAAAGAATGCGCTCATCGAAGTACCGGTCAGTTGGTACGGCCTGTTGTAGGCGAGCGGATCGGACGGCGCCACGGCACCGGTCAGTGAGAGACTGCCGCGCAACACATTGGAGCTGCTCGCGGCCCATTTGAATCCGGACCGATCCAGAAGCTCGAGCGTGCCGCGACTGATCGCGCCTTCCGAGGGCCAGCAACCCGCTGGACGCACACCGAAAGCGCGCATGAACACCCGCAGGCCTTCATCAACATGCCACTGTGCGCGCTCGGCGCCGCCAGCATAGTTGGCGTGCTGCGGAAGCGGCATGGAAGGGACCGCTTCGCGCGCCGCCTGGAAATCGAGCAACAGCGGAACAATGGGATGGCCGTAGGGCGTGATCGAAAGCTCGCATTGTCCACGCTCAGCCAGACGGCGATAACGGGGCACGACGGAGCTCACCTGGTCGGCGATGACCGTCAACAGTTGGCGCCGCTGGGCATCGGTGAATCCGCGGCCCTGAGTCGTGAGCGCCGTGGCCACCGGATCCGCGCGCCGCACGGTTTCACCCAGCCAGGCAAGGTGGTACCAGACCGCGAGGTCATGAATGAGCTGATTCGAGGCGTACGCAATCCGCTCGGGCGTCGCCAGCGTCTCCGCGATGGTGGCGAGCTCGAGATACGGCCCGAATCGCTCGATCATCTGTTTGCGCTGGGCGCGCAGGCACGCCTGCATGAGCTCGAGTCGAGCAGTCGGGTCGCGCGGCACCGGCTCCGGCCCCAACAGGGCCAACACCGGGTCGGGCAGCGGCGAGCCCGTCTGCAGGTGCGCGTTGGTCCGCTGGGCGATCTCCTCGAGCTGCTCAATGAGCACCGGAGTGAAATTCACCACGGCCCGGGCCGCGGGAACGGACTCCAGGTGAGCGGCCATGTCCGTGTAGTCCTTGATGGCATGCAGATACGTCCAGGGCAGGACGTACTCGCCGGTCAGGGCATCGCGATATTGCGGCTGGTGCATGTGCCACAGCAGCACCACCGGCAGGCGTGTTCGTGAATTCATTGTTGCTGCGTGAGGCTGCGCAACATGTCGGGGGTCACGAGGACGACGCCCTTTTCAGTGACATGAAAACGCTTCTGGTCCGCTTCCCGATCCACGCCGATCCGCATGCCGTTCGGCACTTCGCAGTGCTCATCGAGGATCGCTCCTTCGATGACACAATTGGCTCCGATCTCGACGTGCGGGAGGATGACCGAGCGATTGATGCTGGAGCGCTCGTCCACGCGCACATCGGAGAACAGCAAGGAAGAGCGGACGATGGCACCGGAAATGATGCAACCGCCGGAGATGACCGAATTGATGGCCGTGCCGCGCCGGCCCTCCTCATCGAGCACGAACTTCGCGGGCGGCTGCTGAATCTGGTAGGTCCAGATCGGCCAGTCCTGGTCGTAAATGTTGAGCTCGGGCTTCACGTGCACGAGCTCGAGGTTGGCGTCGTAATAGGCATCGACCGTTCCCACGTCGCGCCAATAACTCTGGGCGCGTGTCTTCACATCCTGGAAGGGGTAGGCAAACACCTGCAGGTTGTTGCCAATGGCCTTCGGCAGAATGTCTTTACCGAAATCATGTGACGAGCTGCTGTCGGCGGCATCCTCGATCAGGAGCTTTTCCAGCAACCGGGTGTTGAATACGTAGATGCCCATGGAGGCCAGGATCGAATCGGGCCGGCCGGGCAATGTATCGGGTACCTTCGGCTTTTCTGAGAAGCGGGTCACCCGGTTCCACTCGGTGGCCGTGAGCACGCCGAAATGAATCGAATCCGAGGCCGGCACTTCCACCACGCCGACCGTGATGTCCGCGCCTTTCTCCACGTGGTAGGCGATCATCGGACCATAGTCCATCTTGTAAATGTGATCGCCCGCGAGCACGAGCACGTGCTTGGGACGGTGAGACAGGAACAGCTCCATGTTCTGATGGACGGCATCCGCGGTGCCCACATACCAGCGGGCACCCATCTGCTGCTGCGCTGGAATCACTTCGACGAATTCACCGAACTCGCCGCGCAGGTAGCTCCAGCCGCGCTGCACGTGCTGGATGAGAGACTGCGCCTTGTACTGCGTGAGGATGGAAATCTGGCGGATGCCGGAATTCACGCAGTTCGAGAGCACGAAATCCAGGATGCGGAACTTGCCGCCGAAGGGGGTCGCGGGCTTCGCCCGATGCGCGGTCAGATCCTTGAGCCGCTCGCCGCGCCCACCCGCCATGATTACGGCCAACGTTCCGCCGGTGAGGCGGCTCACGTAGCGTCCGGAAGAAGCTCTTGCGGGCTGTCGTGCCATGAGTCGCTAGTTGCTCGTTGTTGGTGCGCGAAGATAGCCCGAACTAAACCCGATCGGAGCTACCCGCGCAAGGTACAAATTCCACATTCAAAGCCATTTCATCAGTCCGAGCTCGTGAGGATGCGACAGAAGCTCGTGCCAAGGGTAGATGCGCACCTCGGTAGCGAACTGCCCGCACTCCTGCAGCGTCATATCGAGCACGAACACGGCCGCCTCTTCGGACTGCTCACCGCTCGATTTGAACTCCGCGCGCCACAGGCCCTCCGGCTCCGGATGACCATAAGCGGACAGCGGCGGCGCACTGAGGTCCGCCTCCGGCAGGCGGCGGCGCGCCACGAACTCCACCCGGACGTCACCGGGCTGTAAGCCGTTCAGGCCCGCGGCCACTTTCAGCCGCAACGTCCGACCGCGAGGCACATCCGGAGCGGTGTCCTCGAGCAATCGCAAGCTCACCCTGGGCCAGGCCTGGCGCACCCGCTGTTTCCAGTCGGCAAGCTGGCGGGCACCCGCGAACCCGTCGGCCGCGAGCCTGCGGTATTGACGTGCCGCCGGCTGATACAGCCCGCGCGTGTAGTCGAACAGCACGCGATCCATGTTGAATCGCGGAATGACCGTGCTCATCGCGCGCTTGCTGCGCCGGACCCACTCGGCGGAGTAGGCGCTGTCCTTGCGATCGTAATACAAAGGGACGACTTCCTCCTCGAGGGTATCGAGGAGCATCTCGGCTTCGAGGGCATCGCGCCGCTCGGGATCCTGGACCTGGGACGGCGGGATACCCCAACCGTTGTCATTCATCCACCCTTCCGCCCACCAGCCGTCGAGAATGCTGAGGTTGAGTTTGCCATTGATGGCCGCCTTCATGCCGGATGTGCCGCTCGCCTCGAGGGGATAGATGGGATTGTTGAGCCACACATCAACGCCCGAAACCAGCCAGCGGGCCAACTGCAGATCGTAATCCTCGAGGAAAACGAGGTGGCCGAGAAAATCGGGATGAGTCATGAGCTGGCGGACTTCGCGCAACACCTGCTTGGCCGGCTCGTCGGCGGGGTGGGCCTTGCCCGCGAACAGCAATAGGACCGGACGGTCGGCATCGCGCAGCAGCCGGGCCAGGCGGGCGCGGTCGCGCATCAGCAGGGTGGCCCGCTTGTAGGTAGCGAAACGGCGCGCGAATCCGATCGTGAGGACGTCGGGCCGCATCGGGTCCAACAGGCGACTGACGTGGCGAAGCTGCGCGGGGCTCAGGCCCTTGCGGGCGAACTCGCGCTGCAGCCGTTCGCGCACACTCGCGAGCATCCGCGCCTTGACTGACTGGGACGTCGCCCAATACCGATCGTCGGCCACCTCCTCGAGGCGATTCCAGAATGGCACATCCCTCAGCCGGTCACGCCATTCCCGACCCAACTCCGTATCCAGGAAATCGGCCCAGATCTGGTGGAGGAATGTCGGTACGTGCACGCCGTTGGTGACGAAGCCGATGGGATTTTCCTCGGGTCGAACCTCCGGCCACTGGTCGGCCACGATCCGCGAGCTCACGACCCCGTGGATGCGGCTCACGCCATTCACCCGACGCGTGCCGTTCAAGGCGAGCCGGGTCATATTGAAGAGCCCACCGACCGAGGGGGAGCGACCGAGATCGAGAAAACGATCCATCGGAATGCCGAGCTCGCGCACAAAGTCTCCAAACACGGAGATCATCAAGTCGTGCGAGAACGCGTCGTGCCCTGCAGCTACCGGTGTATGCGTGGTAAACACACAATCGGCCGCAACGGCCTCCAGTGCCGCGGCGAACGGCAAACCTTCCACCAATCGCTCGCGCAGCAGCTCGAGAATCAGGAAGGCCGCATGCCCCTCGTTCAAGTGCCATACGGCAGGGGCGATCCCAAGAGCCCGCAGCGCGCGCGTGCCGCCGATCCCGAGGATCATCTCCTGGCGGACGCGAGTTGATTCATCGCCGCCATAGAGTCGATGCGTAATGTCCCGATCGGACGGGGCGTTCTGCGGACAGTTGGTATCGAGCAGATAGACCGGCACCCGCCCTACCTTGGCTTTCCACAGGCGTGCGACAACATCACGCCCGGCGATGCGGACCGCGACCTGGACCCACTCGCCGCCGGCCTTCAATGCGGGCTCAACCGGCAGGTCACGCGGATCGCGCTCCCGATACTCGGCGAGTTGGTTACCGTCACTGTCGACGCTCTGCGTGAAATAACCCTGCTCGTAGAGCAGGCCCACGGCAATGAAATTGGCACGCGCATCGCTGGCGGACTTGCAGTAGTCACCCGCCAACACACCGAGCCCGCCCGAATAGATCTGAAAGCTTTCGTGAAAACCGTACTCCGCGCAGAAGTAGGCAACGAGCGGCGCATCGGCGGCCGGCGGCGCGGCGGCCGTCAGATAGGCGTCCTGCGTGAGCAGGACCTGGTTGTAGCGCGCCAGGTAGACCGGATCCTGGGCCACTTGATCGAGCTTTTCCTGACTAACGCACCGCAGCATGAGGCGGGGATTGCCGCCCGTCTGCTTCCAGAGCTCCGGATCGAGATCCTCGAACAGCGCACGGGAGGGTCGATTCCAGCTGAAGAACAGATTCCCGGCGAGCTCCGGCAAGCGATCCAGGCTGGGGGGAATGACCGGGGTGACCTCGAGCAGGACATTTCTCATGGAATTCCGGCCTCTACGGGCAAAGAGCCGCGAGTCTAGTATGAAACGCTGGATCCGGGCATCCTGCCCGGCCCAGCGGGAAAACGAGCCAAAAGCGCGGTTTCGGCTCGTTTTCTCCGCCGCCTGCGGCGCCGGGGCACCTCCCTGTGCCTGGGTGCGGGCTCGGGCCGATGTGATGTTTCAGGCCTCGGGGTCGGCCTCCGCCGGCACACGGATAACTAGTATGAAACGCTGGATCCGGGCATCCTGCCCGGCCCAGCGTGAAAACGAGCCAAAAGCGCGGTTTTGGCTCGTTTTCTCCGCCGCCTGCGGCGCCGGGGCACCTCCCTGTGCCTGGGTGCGGGCTCGGGCCGATGTGATGTTTCAGGCCTCGGGGTCGCCCTCCGCCGGCACACGGATAACTAGTTTGAAACGCTGGATCCGGGCATCCCGCCCGGCCCAGCGTGAAAACGAGCCAAAAGCGCGGTTTTGGCTCGTTTTCTCCGCCGCCTGCGGCGCCGGGGCACGTCCTTGTGCCTGGGTGCGGGCTCGGGCCGATGTGATGTTTTAGGCCTCGGGGTGGGCCTCTGCCGGCACACTGATAACTAGTTTGAAACGCTGGATCCGGGCATCCTGCCCGGCCCAGCGTGAAAACGAGCCAAAAGCGCGGTTTTGGCTCGCGGCCTTCCGCGGAGAACCGGCGGTTCGGCGCGCCAGTATTGGTTGCTGCCCATTACTGGTAACTCCACAATAGCGGCGTGGACGAGAGGCAGGCACGCAAGTTTCAGAAGGATCTCAATGCCGGGCTGGTGGCGCTGGTCCTGCTCGCGGTTTTGAACCGCAGCGCCGAGGATCTGTACGGCTATGAGATCGCCAAGCGGCTGCAAAAGGCGAATCGAGGCCAGCCGTTGTTCAAGGACGGGACCGTCTACCCCGTCCTGCGCGCGCTGAGTGCCGATGGCCTGTTGACCAGCCGGATCGTGCCCTCGTACTTCGGTCCGCCGCGGCGGTACTACCGCATCACCGAGGAAGGTCGGGCGGTGTTGGGTGACTGGAGCGGCCTCTGGCGGCAGACCCGCGATTTCGTCGATCGATTCATTGAAGGAGGAGAAGAATGAACGCTTCGCAGCCTGCCAGGGCCACGCAGCCTGCCAGGGCCACGCAGCCTGCCAAGGCCACGCAGCGTGCCAGCACCTCGCAGTCCGACAGGACCTCGCAGTCTGCCCGGGCCTCGCGGTCCGCCAGGGGCGGCGCAGGTGTTGTTCGCACGTTCGTTGCGGGTGGAGCCATGATCGGCGCGGGTGTGTTACTCGTCCTGGCGCTGAAGGCACAGGCTGTTACTCAACAGCCGGCCCCCGACACGCCGCTCAAACACGGGTGCCTGGCGAGCGGCGACGGTTATCTGCGCGCCCATATCCGCGGGGCGTTGAATCTCGATGTGAACCTGAAAAACGCGGAGCTCGATTGCGATGGGGGACCGCGCCCGGACGGCAGCGGCATCCGCGTGAGTTTCGCGGGCCCCCTGCGGTCCGATGGGCGGCGCGTGCGGATGGTGTTTGGTGTGGCCGGGGCCACGGAAGGCACGCCGGGGAAGGAATTGGCGACCAACTTGACGATGATCTTCGAAGGTGAAGCACGCATGTTTGCCACCCGCGGCGCCGACAAATGCACCGTGGACGAGCTCGAGCAGGAGCGCGTCGGAGAGCTGGGCGCGCGCACGCGTACCTACCGGGTAGCCGCGAAAGGGTTTTGTATTGCCCCGATAAAGGCCCTGAACGGCGCGCAGAGCATCCTGATCAACAGTTTCGATTTCATGGGCCGGGTCACTTTCGAGGCCGCTGACGACGCAACCTAGAGTTGCGCAACGAACTAATTCTCCAGTCTGTCGCCGCTGGCGCGGCCGGATGACGCAGCAAAACCTTTCCGGTACTTGAACGCGGCGCGCCCCGCACGACCCGCGCCCAAATTCCAACTTTGGACAGCCCTACATAGGTTGTTGGCACGCCGGCAACTTGCAACAGCGTGACAGTAGAACAGAAGCTTGAACGCCGCGGCGCGCCGTGACGAGAGCCACCGTGCACCATATCCATGGAGCCACTTTCACCGAGCCCTCGTCCAAAAACCAACCCAACCTCGAGATAGCCGAACTGCAACGCTAGAAGGTGACACAAAGGTCCGCGAAGCCTCCCGCGCGCAAGAAATTTCTGTTGTACTTTTGCAAACCTGCTTTGCAGAGCCGGACCTTGTGTGTATTCTCCCGCCCCACTTCGCAGCGCAGTCGCAAACCAACTCGTTGCGCAGGCTGCGCTCGACTCCAACCACTTCGAGCGATTTTCAGAGGAAGAATTCAATGGCTATTAACAACGCTCTGCGCCGGGCGGTTCACCGTGCGCTCTTCACGAATGCGGCAGCTCAAACTCGGCGCGGATTGCAGCGAGTCAGCCGACTGAATGGGACTCATTCCGCGGGACTGCTGGCAGCCGCACTCACGCTCACGCCCCCCGTTTTCGCGCAGGAAACAGCGGATTCCGCGGCGGATGCGCCGGCAACGCTCCAGGAAGTTGTTGTCACCGGATCGCGGATCAAGGGCAACCCCGATGTCGCCAGCTCCAATCCAATCACGGTCATTGGCCAGGCCGAGCTGCAGACGTCCAACTCGACCGACATTCAAAACGTGCTGTCGAAACTTCCCGCGGTCGGTACCGATGGCTTGAACGGCGCTGAAGCGAGCAACTTCGGCGGCAACGGCTTCGAATTCGTCGACCTGCGCAACCTGGGAGCACAACGCACTCTCGTGCTCGTCGACGGGCAGCGCTTCGTGACCAGCGCCAATACGGGCGCATTCGCCGGCGTCGATTTCAACAACATCCCCACCGATTTTGTCGACCGCATCGAAGTACTGCGCGACGGTGCGTCGCCCATCTACGGTTCGGACGCCCTGGCAGGCGTCATCAACGTGATCACGAAGCAGCACTTCGACGGTGTCGAGATCAACGGCACGATCGGTTCGACCGACAAGTGGGACAAGCAGACCTATGCCGCTTCGGCCACCATGGGCGCCAACTTCGAGCGCGGCAACATCATTTTCAACTTCGGCTACAACCGGTCCGATCCGATCATGCAGAGGGATCGGTTCTTCGCTCGCAACATCAACGGCAGCGGCTCGAGCGGATTCTTCGCGAACGGCATTTACACCGGGACGAACCCCGATGGGACGCCGTACCGACTCGAAGGTGATGGCCATGGCGGGTTTTTCAATGCGCCTACGGTGTACGACACCACTCGTAACCCCAACCTGTTCACCCAACAGGTGCGCAAGACGTTCAACACGGCCGGTCACTACGAGCTGAACCCGGGTTCCGCGGACTTCCCGGTCCAGTTGGTCGGCCAGATGATGTACACAGACCGCGAGTCCCTGGGCATTGCCAACCCGGACCCCCAGGTCTACACCGCCAACACTCCGACGGGTAGCGGCAAAGCCGGCAACATCGGCGGCCTGCCCGGCCCTCTCGACCCGGACAGCCCGGGTGGCAACACGTCCAGCATTCCGTTTCGCTCGACCGTCATCGGCAACCGCAATTTCATCACGGACGTGTCGACCTATCGAGCCATTGCGGGATTCCAGGGCTCGCTGTTCCACAAGTGGGACTGGGAAGCGAAGCTGATTCACGGTCAGAGCAATGGCGAGGCTCATACCCAGAACCTGGTGGACCAGCCGAACCTTGCCGCGTTCACGGGTGACATCAACAATCTGTCGCAGGCCGACCTGACGCTGTTACGTGACAACACCACCGACATCCTGAAGACGACGCAGGACATCTATGAGGCCCAGGTATCCGGCCCCATCACCCCACTGCCCGCCGGTGATCTCAGCTTCGCCGTCGGTGGCGATGTCCGACGGGAACACTTGGTGGACACACCTGACTTTGCGAACGCGACCGGCCGTACCGACCAGGGCGGAACTCCCACTTCGGGCGGCTACTCGGTGAAGGAAGCCTTCGTGGAGCTCAATGTGCCGATCCTGAAGGATCAGATCATGGCCAAGGAACTGACTCTCGATGGCGCCGGCCGCTACGCGCACTACAGCAACTTCGGAACAGCATTGACGTGGAAAGGTACGTTGAATTGGGCACCGACAGAGGACGTCCGCATCAGGACCACTCTGTCGACGTCATTCCGCGCACCCACCATCCAGGAGCTGTATCTCGCGAATACGACCATTTTCAACGGCGTCACCGACCCTTGCGATACGGCTGCGGCGGGCTCGCTTCTGAATAGTACGACGGGGAGCAAACATGCCACCGTTCTGGCGAATTGCACGGCCCAGTTGACTGCGGTCGGCGTAAATCCAGCCACGTTCGCGCCATCGGTCGGCGGATCCCAACAGATCGCGGGGGTGTCCGGCGGAAATCCCAACCTGACTCCGGAGAAGACGCATGACTTCACGATCGGTGGAGTCCTGACCCCTCACTGGGTACCGAACCTGCAGATGACCCTCGACTACTGGCGGATTCATCTGTCCAACCAGATTATTCAGATCCCGGACGCGGAGACGGCTCTGAATCTCTGCTATGGCTCGCCCTCGTTATCCGACCCCTCGTGCGCGACCATCGGTCCGCGTACACCGGTTAAGGTCTCAAGCCAGCCGACCGCGGGCGGCATCACGACGCAGTCACTGGTCAGCCTCAACTCGGGCACCATCAGCACGGACGGTGTCGACATCGGCCTCGACTACAGCATGCCGATCAATGAGAACGTGCCGATGTGGGGCAGGATCACCGTCAGCAACCAGGCGACCCGCACCCTGAGCTTCCTGGCGGCGGATCAGAGCGGAACCATCAACAGCTTCCTGGGCAAGATCCAGCAGACGAGCAGCCCGTTCACGAGCGCCAACCCCCTGTGGACGGATCGCTTGACTCTCGGGTGGAGCAACGATGAATTCTCGTTCTCCTGGTCGGCACGCTTCATTCAAAGTGTGAAGCGCTACACCGACCCGAACGCGCCGGGACCGGACTGCGCGGTGGCCGGAGATTGCCTGCCATCGGTCTTTTACAGCGATCTCAGCGCTTCCTATAACTGGAACAAGCGCGTAACGGTCGTCGCAGGCGTTGACAACGTGTTCGACAAGCAACCGCCGTTCTTCTTTGACACGGTGGGCCGCACGAACTCGAACCCGTTCGTCTACGACTACGTCGGGCGCTTCATGTTCCTGAAGGTGAGCACGAAGCTCTAAAGCTTCGATTTCGAGGTGTATGTAACCGCATCCGCGGCGCGCTCAAAGAATCCGACGGAGCCGGCTCTGATCCGGCGCCGAAGGAGGCGCGCGCCCGGATGCGTTTCAGTGACGGGCACTGGTGGCGCCGGTCGCCGCAGATGCTGCCATAACTGAATCATCGCCGGATGCCGGCGCAGGTTCCAGTCGCGCAAGCGATGGATCGGCCGCTAACACTTGTCACCGGCGTTGCCCACGACTCCGGGCGCCGCCGTTGAGAAGAAATTCGCGGAACCCGAACCCCCGACCGCCACCAACACCGATCAGCCCGTGCCGAGGTAAGCACCCCCAAAATAGAGTTCCCGGTTGCGGAAATCGATACCCAGCGAGCTCACCGACCCGAGCACGTCCATGCCGAGAATCAGGGCCGGCTCGCCGCGCATTTTCCAAACTTCGAAAATGTGGAAGTCGCCGTAGATCAGGTCCACGTCCGTCATCCGCAGCGGACCGATGGTAATGATGGGAGCAATTCCCAAACGCCCCCTTGCGACTTCTGCTGTCGTGCCGTAGACGTCCGTCATCTCAGGCGCTTTGCGAGTATCCTGCCAGTGATGCAATGCATCCAGCAGCGCAGCATTGCCGAGCGACCGTTCCGCGCCCGTGTCAATCACGGCGCGAGCCCTGACGCCGCCAACCCGCACCCTGATCGTCATGAGTCCGTTGCTCATCATGTCCACATGAATCCGCTGATACCCGCGGGGAGCCACACCTGACCGGGCGCGACTTATGGTCACGCGATTGCGCGTGAATTCGGCCATAATGCGCTCATTCTTCAGGCCGGCCGCTCCGAGAATCCCATCGGCATCGGCCATGACCGACGCATAGATCACGGGAAGGCGCACATCGCGCAGGTGCAGATCTCCTGCCTGCAGGTCGTGAATCGGTATGGAGGGAACGCGCGCGGAACCGGTTATGCCATCCACCAGGAACGCCTCTTCATCGCTCGGTTGCAGGCCGAGGGTTTCCGCAAGGCGCGGCGAAACAGTCGAATAGCTCGCCCCAGTGTCTACAATGAGCCGGAACGGGCCCTGATTGTTGATCATCACGGGCACGAGCATGCGACCTACGCGATCCTTCCGCGTCTGTGACGCATAGAGCAATTCATCGGACTGCGGCGGCGCCGGCAGGTCAGTACTAGCCCCAGCCGCAAACCCGACCAGCAGCATCATCCAGCCAATCTGGCGAATAGGAGTCAATGAGCCCCCCCTTTCACGGGCCTGCACGGTATTGGATACTGAGCCCGGACGGGGCGGCAGCACACCGCGTTCTGACGTAAATGCCTCCTTTACGGACGAATGGCGGCTTCGGAGGGACATCCGGGTGGCCGCAAGTATCCGGCAACATGATATAGACAACCTGGAATGCGGCCAGTTTGCACGGAGTGGCCCTTGACCGACATCCAGCAAACGCAATCAGTGCGCGAGGCGCAGAACCTTCAACGTTCGGGACGAGTACTGGAAGCCATAGCGGCATACGAGAGAGTTCTGGCCCGCTGGCCCGATCTGGCCGACTGCTGGTTCAACCTCGCGGTGCTACAACGGGCCCAACGGCGGTTCACAGACGCACTGGCGTCGTATCAGCAGGCACTCGACCGCGGAGTCACCAAACCCGAGGAAGTGCACTTGAATCGCGGGGTGATCTTCACGGACTACCTCAGGCAACACGCCCTCGCCGAGCGCGAGTTGCAGCAAGCGCTGGCAATCAACCCAGCTTATATACCGGCGCTACTGAATCTCGCCAACCTCAATGAGGATCTGGGCAGGCGGTCGCATGCCATCGCTCTCTACGAGCGGATTCTCGTGCTCGATCCAGGATGTCTGGAGGCATTGGCGCGCTACGCAAACGCGCAGCCGGCAGCGCCGGAAAATGGCGCGCTGATCGCCAGGCTCTACGGCGCAATCCGCCAAACTGACCGGCGCGCCCAGCGGGCCAGTCTGGGATTCGCATTAGGTCGCCTACTAGATGGTGCGGGACAATACGCCGCGGCGTTCGAAGCGTTCCGTGCCGCCAACGACGCGAGCCGGGGGAGCGCTCCGCCGGGAAGCGCTGTCTATGATCGCAAGCGGCAGGAGGAATTGATTGACGAGCTGATCAGGAACTGTCCGCTGCCGGTCTCCGGTGCCGCGGACCCCCTCGCTCACGCAAGCTCGCCACTGATCCCCTCAGAACCTACGACAGGCCCGCGGCCCATATTCATCTGCGGAATGTTTCGCTCGGGCTCGACGCTTGCAGAGCAACTCATTGCGCGGCATCCGGGCGTGATGGCGGGCGGTGAGTTGGATCTGCTGCCGTCGATAGCCGCGGCAATGTCGAACTTTCCGCAGTCGCTCGGGTCGCTGTCAGCCGCCGAGCGCTCACGCCTCGCCGGCCACTACACGAACGAGCTCGCAGGAGTGTTCGCTGGGGCCGCCCAGGTCACTGACAAGCGCCCGGACAACTTCCTGCTGATCGGGCTGATCAAGAGTTTGTTTCCCGCCGCGCGAGTCGTCCATACTACCCGCGACCCCCTCGACAACTGCCTGTCGATCTACTTCCTGCATCTGGATCACCGGATGAGCTACGCGCTCGATCTGATGGATATCGGTCACTATTATCGTCAATATCGACGGCTGATGGCTCACTGGAACCGGTGCTTCGGCGACGATCTGCTCGAGCTCAACTACGATCGTTTCGTGCAATCGCCAGCAGTCGAGGCCGCCAGACTGTTCAGCTCTCTCGGACTCGAGTGGGACGACCGTTTCCTGGCAGCGCAACACCCGGACACCATCAGCTCGGTCAAGACCGCAAGTGTCTGGCAGGTGAGGGAGCCCATCTACACACGCTCCTCAGGACGATCCAAACACTATGCGGCCCAGCTGAGATCCCTGCGGGACTACTTGTCGGATCTGCTTCCAAAGTGATGTGATGCGCTAATGACCCAGGCAGCGCTATCCGTAGTTCCGATATTCTCCACACCATTTGCAGTCGTGGAGCTACCTGTAGACGCGAATATCAATGGTGTAGTTGCCGAAACGCTCGCGCGCAACGCGGCAGCCAACTCGCAGCTGGCGTTGAGTAGCGGCGATCAATTTCGATATACGAGCAATGATGACCTGATGGAGTGGGCCGAAGGGCCACTTCGCACAATCTGCGATGAGATCCTCAGGGGAATCTGGTCGACGGTCGCGGCCGTCAATACCTTCACTGCCGAGCAGTTGAAATCCCTGACCGTTCAGACACGCGGCTCTTTCACGATAGTACAATCCAACGGCTGTCTCCCTTCGATCAGTTACCCAATGACATCATGGTGCGCGATGTATTGCGTTCAGGCGCCGCAGGTCTCCAAGGAGCGCGCCGACAGCGGGGTGGTCCGGCTCTATGAGTCGCGACTTGCAACGATGTTCGCCGACGCCACCAACAGTGCGATGCGGATCCCTTTCACCCCGGGGCATTATTCATGGCGCCCAGTGCCGGGCCGCGTTGCGATCTTCCCGGGCTTTTTGAATCACGAGGTGCCGCTCATCCGCGCCAGTGGATCGCTCGCGTTGATCACGATTCGCGCGCGGTTCGTCGGGCCCGGCCAGGAGGGATTCTCAAGATGGTGAGTCCCCCCACCCTGACGCTGAGTCCGGCCTTCGCCGTGCCCATCCTCGAGAGCCGTCTCCCCGGCTGCGAGCGCCTGAACAGCGAGCTCGAAAGCCTGTTCCTGCAACGAGAGACCCAAGATTACCGCAATCCCACGCCGAGCCACCTTCCTCAGCCGGAAACCTTTGAAAGCCGCTTCAACGTGTTTCGCTGGGCTGAGCCGTGCATCCAGGAACTGCGCCAACTCATGCTCGACGCCGTGGCCCGCGCAGTTCTGCAAACCACGCAGATGACTCCACAAATGCTTGCGCGCCTCCAATTCCATAACCACACCTGGTATCACATCACCCGCTACGCGGGCTCCTTCGTGGCGCACAATCACCCATTGGCCGCCTGGTCGGCGGTCTATTGCGTACGGGGGGGGAAGGCAGCTCCGGGTCATCCCCACAGCGGAGTTCTGCGCTTCTTTGACCCTCGCCAGGGGGCGGGAGCGTACCTCGATCCCGCCATCGAATCGCTCAACGCGCCGTTTGCGCTACGTTCCAGAGATTTTCGCCTGGCACCGGGCGATCTGGTTGTCTTCCCCTCCTATGTTTTCCACGAAGTGACCCCTTTTTACGGTGAGGACATGCGCATTACTGTCGCCACGAATTGCTGGTTCAGCTAGATCCAGGCCACGTTCAGCCGTAGCGTTCCCGCAGCGCAAACGCCACAATTTTTTGTGGCTTCGATGCTACAGAGATCCCTCCCCCATCGCCAGGCATTCCGCAAATGCTTCATCGAACACTTCCAAGCGCCCTTTTCAAGGGACAAAGCCGCTGGCGACGGGTACCAATCAAACTTTTTCACGCCTAACGAACTTTGCAAGGCTAAGCTAGGCGTGTAGTATTTCTACCATAACAAGCCCAGCCACTCGGCTGCGCATTCCGTTGCGGAGGGGCATCAGCCCCATCCGTATGTCCTCAACGGCCATGTTTTAGGGAGTCTTCGAATGACGAATAGAAGTCGCAATGTGCGGCAAGCAGTACATCTAGCGCTAACGGCGTGCGCTTCGACAGCCGTAGCTCCATTGGCTTTCGCCGCGGCCCCGGCCACACCGGAGAACGGGGCCGAGGTGCAGGAAGTGGTGGTGACGGGCTCGCGCATCTCGCAATCACCCAACGAGATCTCGATCAGCCCCATCACCAGCGTCAGCCAGGCAGACATTCAACAGACGGGCCTCATCAGAACTGAGGACGTCCTGCAGAATCTTCCATCGATCACCGCAGAATCTCCGTCCGGCAACTCAATCAGCTCCGTCGGCATCAATACTGTAAGCCTGCGTGACCTCGGATCGCAGCGCACCTTGGTGCTCATCGACGGCCGACGCATGAATCCTGGCGGCGCGGGCGGTGTGACCGGCCCTGGCGGCTCCTCCAACGCAGCGGACTTGAACCAGATTCCTTCTGGGCTGATCGAGCGCGTGGACGTTCTGACGGGCGGCGCCTCGGCAGTGTACGGCGCCGACGCGGTCGCGGGCGTCGTCAACTTCGTGCTGAACACGCACTACGAGGGCGTGAAGATTGACGCTGACTATAGCTTCAACAATCACAAGAACAACAGCCAGCAGTATCTCAACTACTTGTCGTCGGCCAATCAGCCGCTACCGCAGAGCACCGTCAACTCAGGTCAGAACAAGAACGTACAGATCCTCGCCGGTTCGAATTTCGCGGACGGCAAAGGCAATGCAACAACGTACTTCAGCTACACTAACACTTCGCCGGCCGTGGGATACCAGTTTGACCACGCCGGTTGCACCTTGAACGCCGGCGCCACCCCAACTAGCAATATCCATTGCGGCGGTTCCAGCACCAGCGGCACTGGCCGGTTCTTCCTGCTCGGACAAGTCGGCGGCGCAACCACGACATTGGTCGATAACACCGTCGATCCGAAGTCCGGAGCGTTCCGGGCGTATCACAGCGCCACGGACTCGTACAACTACGGAGCGCTCAGCTACTTGCAGCGCGGCTCGGAGCGGTATACGGCTGGTGCGTTTTTGCACTACGACGTTAATGACTACGCCAGCTTTTACACGGAAACAATGTATGCGCGTAACACCTCGACGGCCCAGTACGGACCGAGCGGCGCTTTCGCCTTTACGGCGTACCCACTCCAGCCCGATAACCCGCTGCTGACGCCTGACGAAGTTGCAACGATCTTTTCGCCGGCAAACGTTGCGGCCAATCATCTTACCTTCCCGAATACGCCTGCAGGTGCGGTCACAATGTACGTCGGTCGGCGCAACGTCGAGGGCGGCGGACGACAGGACAACTACCAGTCGAGCTCAATCCGTCAGGTCATCGGCGTCAAGGGCGCATTTGCCGACGCTTGGTCCTATGACACGTATGCTCAGGTTGGCATCACGCAGTTCCAGGACATTGAGAGTAACTTCCTCGGCACGCCGCAAATTGCAGCTGCGTTGGATGTCATTCCGAACCCGGCCACAGGGGGTGTAAAGGGCGTTGCCGCCGGCGCCGCAGTGTGCCGTTCCGCCCTTCCGGGCGGCCCAAATCCAACCTGCGTGCCGTGGAACATTTATAGTCCGGGCGGCGTTACTGCGGACCAGCTTGCGTACCTCTCCGTGCCGGCGAGCTACGCCTCGAATGCCACAGAGTACATCTGGGACGGCTCAGTCACAGGTGACCTCGGCAAGTACGGAATCAAGCTTCCGACCGCGAAGGACGGCCTTGCTGTCAGCGCCGGTACTGAATACCGCGCGGAGAAATTCAAATTCGATCCTGACTATGTCTTTGCGAACGGCCTACAGGCGGGCGGCGCGCCATCTAAGCCCATCAACGGCGGATTGCATGTGTGGGAAGCCTTTACCGAGGCTAGACTGCCCCTGCTGACCGACATGCCGTTTGCGCAGAACCTGTCGCTCGAGACGGGCTACCGGTACTCGAACTACACGCTCGGCGGTACCACCAACACGTACAAGTTCGGGGTCGAATGGTCACCCATCCATGACGTGCGCCTGCGCGCCGGATACAACCGCGCGGTTCGTGCTCCGAACTTGGACGAACTGTTCGAGCCCGCAGTGGTGGGTTCAGGCGGTACTGCGGATCCGTGCTGGGGTCCAACGCCGAGCCTGAGTCAGGCTCAGTGCGCGAACACGGGTGTGACCGCTGCAGAATATGGCCACATTGTTGTGAATCCGGCAGCGCAGATCAATACGCAGGTCGGTGGCAATCTCACTCTGAAACCGGAGATTGCTGATACGTACACGTTTGGAACGGTCCTGCAGCCGGAGATCATTCCGAACCTGATCGCATCAATCGACGTGTTCTACATCAAGATCAAGAACACCATCACTTCGCTGTCCTCGAACACGATCATCAACGATTGCGCACTGACGGGTGATGCGACGCTATGCGGACAGATCCATCGCGGCGCCGGGACAGGTTCGCTGTGGTTCAATACCACCAACTTCGTGACCGCAACGAACGTGAACATCGGTAAGTTGTCCACGCGCGGAGTGGATCTCTCGAGCAGTTACCGCCTGGATATCGGCAATCTCGGCAAATTGTCCTTCAACCTCACCGGAACGTACACGAAGGACTTCTACACTCAGCCATTGCCGACCGGTGGCTCCTTTGACTGTGCAGGGTACTGGGGCACCACTTGCGGACCGCCACTCCCGCACTGGCGTCATGTGTTGAACAACACCTGGTCCTCGCCGTGGCTGGGCATAGATCTCACCGCGCGCTGGCGTTTGGTGGGCCCATCGAAGTCCGACCGCACGAGTCAGAGCCCACAACTGTCACAACCGTTCTACGTGTCGACTTCTCATATCCCCGGGTACAACTACATTGACCTGTCGGCGTCGATGCCGGTCACGAATTGGATCGACGTGCGCCTCGGCGTCAACAATATCGCAGACAAGAACCCGCCGCTGATCCTGAACGGCAACCTCTCGGACTGCCCGAACAACAGTTGCAACGACAACACCTGGGTGGGAACGTACGACACCCTCGGTCGTTATCTCTATGCGCACGTAAGCATGAAGTTCTAACGAACCGAAGGTTTACTCGCATCGGATTGCGGCGGGCTTTGGCCCGCCGCTTTTTTTGGGGCGGCTGCGTTATCATCGTCTTCCGCCACCTCTTTACAGCCGATTGGTCCGATGTCGCGCGATTTGCAAGCAGACCAAGCCATGCTCCGGGAAGTACTCCGGCTCGCACAGAGCCGCGACTTCGACCGTGCCGGCGCCATTGCGCGCGAAGCGCTCGATGGTGGATTCGAGCATCCCCTGCTGCTCAACATTGCGGCCACCTGCCTCGAGCAGGAGGGGAAATTCAGTGATGCGGCCCAGCTTCTCGAGCGAGCTGTCACCCTGATGCCAAGTGATGTGGGTGCGCGAAACGCGCTGGCGCTGTGTCTGCAGCGACTCGATCGGCCGGCGGAGGCATTGCAGCACGTCGAGCTATTGCTGAAGCAACATCCTGAGCTCGGATTCGCGCATGCGAACAAGGGCAATGCACTGATCGCTCTGGGACATCTGGGAAAAGCGCGCACCAGCCACCTCCGAGCGCTGGAGTTGGAACCCGGCAATGTGAGCGCAATGGCTTCTCTTGCCTCGATCGCCAGTCACCGGGGCAATCACGACGAGGCACGCTCCTGGGCGCAACAAGTCCTGGCGAATGTGCCAAATTTTCCGGACGCCGCACTGGCTCTGGCGAGTGCGGAACTGGCGAGTGGAAATCTCACGCGCGCCGAGACGCTGGTGGGGCAAATACTTTCCGATGGACGTGTCGCCGCGATCGACAAAGCTCGGGCGAATGGACTGTTGGGAGACATCTTCGATGCCGGTAGACGCTACGAAGAAGCGTTTTCTTCATACAGCGCCTGCAACGAATCACTGCGCCAGATCCACGCTCGATTCGCGAGCACGCGCCTCCATGAGTACACCCGCGAACTCGTCAGCACCGTCGAACGCACAAGTCAAAGATTTCCCAACCGGGACGCCGCGGTCGTCGATCCGGGGGCCGACGTCCGCGAACATGTATTTCTGCTGGGATTTCCTCGATCAGGGACCACCCTACTCGAGGTAGTGCTCGACGGACATCCGCGAGTGTGCAGCCTGGATGAGCATGAACTGCTGACAGAGAGTGTGCAGCGCTTCATGGGCAATCCGCAGAATTTGGCTGAGCTGAGCCAGGCGGGCGACAGTGACCTGCGCCGGTATCGCCAGGCCTACTGGGAACGTGTGCGCCAAGGCGAAGTGAGCGTCTCCGGAAAGGTCTTTGTCGACAAGTACCCGCTGAATACTCTAAAGCTGCCGCTCATTGCACGCCTCTTCCCCAACGCAAAAATCCTGTTTGCCCTCAGAGATCCGCGAGAGGTTGTGCTGGCGTGTTTCCGCCGACGATTCAAATTGAACCCGGCGACTTACGAATTTCTGACGGTCGGCGGTGCCGCCGCCATGTATGACGCCACGATGACTCTGGGACAGTTGATGCAACCTGTGTTCAGCTCTCGCTGGCACACCGTGCGTTACGAAAGCCTGGTGGCAGACTTCTCGCACCACTTGCGCGAGGTCTGCGACTTCCTCGGCCTGGAATGGATCGAAGGCCTGGATGACTTCGCGAACCGTGCTCGCGAACGCGAACGCAGTACTCCCAGCACTGCTCAACTGGCACGCGGCCTCGACCGATCACGACCGGTTCATTGGACGCATTACCGACAAGCGCTCGAACCTGTCTTGCCCACGCTCAATCGGTGGGTCGAGCGGTTCGGCTACGTGCGCTAGCTGCTGGAAAGCGGGCTCTGCGCGCGTGCCTACTTGACTCGCTCCACACGGTAGCTTCGGCGGCTCGGCGTCGTCATGAGAAACGAGCCCAACGATGCTCGTTTGATGGTGACGGAGTCCCCCGGTCTCACGTGTGGGTCCGGATCGAGCAGGCTCCAGGTCTGCTCATTGTCAAGCAACAGGTAGACATGATTCAGGCGATCCTCCGTCAGGGTGGACACGATCGCCTTGATGGCATCCGGGCCTTTCGGCATCACCTTGAGCTGGCGAGTGTTGAGCCCGAAGTTGACGGGGTCATCAGGGTTGACGGAAACCGGCGCCGTAAGGGTCGCTCCTGAGGCAACTGGCGGTGCACTCGGGCCGGGTTGCGCGGCAACTGCCGGCTGCGATGCGTTGGCTGCCTGAGCGCCCGCGGCCGGCGGCTGGACCGAGCCCTCCACTGCGCGTGAGCCCGGGATGGCCGATGCAGCCAGCGTGTCAAAACACTGGAGACGCTCGTTCGCGCCGGAGACGGCCGCGCATCTCGCGAGCTCGCTCACATCGACCACTCGTTCCGCGCCCCCGGCTGCAGCAGCGAACCCGATCGCGGCCACTGCCAGAATCGCCCGAATCCCGAGCGTCCAAGTCATCGGATACTGTCCGGAGACAGCGCGTAGTGGCGCACGTAGAGTTCCGTAGCCGTCTGGATCATCTCCCGTTCCGCAGCCGTCAGGAGAGGATTCCATATGTCGAAAATCAGGATTGCGCGCGGCGTATCGGAATCATTCCATGCCTCATGCTCGATCGTGTCATCAAACACCCAGGCCTTGCCGGGCACCCACTCCCGCGTGGTCGATCCAACTCGGAAGGCGCAACCCTCCGGGATGATCAACGGCAGATGCACGGTCATTCTGGTGTTGGTCACTCCGGTATGAGGAGGGATCTTCGTCTTCGGCTCGAGTATGGAGAAGAATGCGGTTGGGGCGCGCGACTCGATTGTCGGACGCGGCACGCTCTCGAGCACTCGGGCAGTTGTGGGGCAGCGAGCGATGTGGCCCGCGTCCGCCGTGCCTTGGTTCCACAGAAAATACGCGCTCCAGCGACGCGATCGGTTCAGATCCCGCCATTGATCCAGCGGCAGCGTGTTGGGAAAATCAATGTACGGTTGTAAGCCCTCGCGATCGGCAACCAACACACGCATCAGCTCCGCACGAATCTCCTCGCTCGCGGAGTCAACCGCATCCAGCCAGGGAAAATCCGCACGCTCGAAGAATTCAATCGCCGGCAGCTCGGGGAAGTACATCCAGGTGGGCTGCGAATAGAAGGTCTTGCGCGTGCCGAGCAGGGTATCCAGGCACATGTCCACACGGCGCTGCTGTCGCCCGCCGTGCTTAGCGCGAATTGCGGCGAGCGGCTGCTCCATGTCGGCGGTCAGCGAGGCAAGATCGGCGTCGACTACTGCCTTGGCGTGATTCAAAGCATCGCGGATCGCGGCCGGCGGCTCTGCTCCAGGGAGAATGCAGGCCAGAACGTTCTGGTAGGTGCGGGCGGCCGTCCGCAATTCGCCGGATTGCTCCAGATACTGTCCTTTCTGCAGCAGCGCCGAGAGGTGCCGCGGCTCCAGCTCCAATGCTTTTTCAATGGCGGCGATTTCCTGGTCACGCCGGCCGAGCATTTTCAGACTGCTCGCAAGATTCGCCCACAAGGAGGGGTGCAGCGGATCGGCGGCCGTGGCGCGTAGAAACAGCGCGTGGGCCTGTTCCGCACTGCCCCGATTCATCATCCGCACACCCAGCTCGTTCAGCACGGCAGGGTGATTGGGAGCCTGCCTCGCTACGTGAGCGAGCAGTTGATCCGACTCGGTCATTCTCCCCGCCGCAGCTTCGTTCTTGGAGGCTTGCAGTACGCGGATGATGGCCGCATCGTCCATCGGTGGGGATACCGCTGTGTTCACGACGAGTTCTCCCGCGAAATTGATTATTCTACGCTAGGAACGCGAGACGTTGACGCTTCCATCCGAATGATCCACACACCGCGCCTCGAACAGGCCGGTCCAGGAGCCGCGATTTGACCATGAGGCACACAGCCGATCTGCAGTTGATGCAAGCCACCGTGCTGCTCGACTCGGACCCGGCTTCCGCGGCCCGCGCTGCCACTCAAATCCTCACCTCACACCCCGGTCACCCTGAGGCCAACCTCCTGCTCGCGATCGCCTGCCGTCGGCTCGGCCAGTCGCAGAACGCGATGGCCGCCCTAGAGTCCCTGGAACCAGCCTATCGAGATACCGCGTTCATGCAGCTCGAGCTCGGTCGAGCCTACGCGACCGAGGGGCAGCTGGATGCAGCGACATCCGCTTTCCAACGGGCCGTAGAGCTGGATGTAGGGATGGCAGATGCGTGGCAGGAACTGGCGAAGCTGCGATTTGCCGCTGGAGACGTGCTCGGGGGGGACGAGGCTTTCGCCCATTACATGCGCCTGCAGCCGGATCCTCCCGAGCTGAAGGACGCAACCGTCGCACTCACCGAGAATCGACCGGACGCCGCGGAATCACTGTTAAAGCGACACCTGCAGAAGGCACCGCACGATGTCCGGGCGCTGCGAATCCTCGCCGAAATCGCAACTCTGCGAGAAGATCTCAGGGAGGCCGAGGCTCGACTCACGACCTGCCTCGCCCTCGCACCCGGGTACGGGCAGGCCCGGTTCCAGCTGGCCAATCTGCTCCACCTGCTTCACCGGGACGCGGAAGTTCTACCGCATGTCGAGCGTCTGTTGGCCTGCGATCCAGACAACATCGAATACATCAGCTTGAAGTCACAGGCATTACGGCTGCTGGGCCGCGTGCCCGAAGCGCTCGAACTGATGAACCAGGCGATCTCGAGCCATCCCGACGACGAACGAGCATGGCTGCTTTACGGGCACCTGTTGCGGGAGCTGGGTCAGCAGTCGCGGGCGATCGAGATGTACACCCGAGCCATTTCGCTTCGGCCGCAGTTCGGACACGCCTACTCGAGTCTCTCCAACCTCAAGACATTCCGCTTCTCTCGGGAACATATTGCAGCCATGGAGGCACAGCTGGTTGCACCTCTCACTAACATCGAGCGAACACATTTCGAGTTTGCATTGGGCAAAGCGCTAGAGGACTCAGGAAGGTTTGCCGAATCGTTCGCGCACTACGCGCGTGGGAATTCGCTGCAGCGGATGATCATCGGCCACGACGCGGAGCAAACGAGCAGGGATGTTGAACGGGCGAAAAGATTCTTTACGCCGGAATTTTTCGCCAAGCGGGCCGACTGGGGCCATTCACGACCGGATCCGATTTTCATCGTAGGTTTGCCTCGATCCGGTTCGACGCTCCTCGAGCAGATACTTGCGAGCCACTCACAAGTGGAAGGGACGCGGGAGCTCGGCGAGATACCCGCGCGCGCCTTGGAGACGATGCCGGCTTCAACCCGAGGCACGGGGCAGCCCTACCCTGAGTCGCTCGAGAACTTGGGTCCGCAGGATGTCGCAGCTCTCGCCGAGCGCTATCTGTCCGCCACACAGCTGCACCGCTCGTTGCAGAAACCCCGGTTCGTGGACAAAATGCTGGGCAACTTCGCGCACATCGGGTTCATCCACCTGATGTTCCCGCGGGCATCGATCATCGATGCGCGACGACATCCATTGGGCTGCGGATTGTCCTGCTACAAACAGTATTTCTCCAAGGGATTCGGTTTCACCTACGATCAGACCGATCTGGGACGTTACTATCGGGACTACGTGCACCTCATGGTCCATTTCGACACAGTGCTACCGAACCGGGTCCACCGCGTGCATTACGAGCACATGGTCACGGATCCTGAAGGCGAAGTACGCAGGCTGCTCGAGTATTGCGGGCTGGACTTCGAGCCGCAGTGCTTGCGGTTCTACGAGAACCCCCGGGTCGTCCAGACCCTCAGCTCGGAACAAGTCCGCCGCCCCCTCTACACCGAAAGCCTCGAGCAATGGCGCAACTATGAGCCATGGCTCGGCCCGATGAAGACAGCGCTCGGCGATCTCGTAGACCGATATCCGCCCGCCGCTCGCAACTTTGGCTGAATATCGGTGACCAATTCTTCGCTGTCCCGAGCGATTCTGCTGCATCAGCAGGGGCGCCTCGCCGAGGCCGTGGCCCTGTACCAGGAAGTGCTTGCCCGAGAGCCGAACAACAGCGAGGCGCTGCACAGGGCGGGGCTCGCTCTCGCCGCGCTCGGCCAGTTGCCCATGGCGGTGAAACTGCTCGCCGCCGCCGCGGCACTTCAGCCCACCGAGCCGGCGATTATAACCAACTTCGCGAGCGCGCTGAGCCAGGCGGGACGGCAGGCGGAGGCGGTCAAATACTACGACGTCGCCCTGGCGCTGCGCTCCAACCTGTTGGAGGCTCAACGTGGCCGAGGGGTTGCTCTCATGCTCCTGGGTCAGTTGGACGCAGCAATAGACAGTCTTCAGGCAGCGGCCGCTCTCGCGCCCCATGATGAATCGACTCACAACACACTCGGAGTGGCATTCGAGCGTGCGAATCGGCTGGAAGAAGCGCGCGACGCATTCCGCCGTGCGGTTTCGATAAATCCCGACAACCCGCAGCCACATCACAACCTCGGGGTCCTGGAGTCCGCTCAGGGGCGGAACACCGAAGCGCTCGCCAGCTTCGATCGCGCTCTGCAAAAGGCGCCTGCGACGCTCGCCACACTCCTGTTGCGCGGCAAGACGCTTCTGAATCTTGCCCGACCCACCGAAGCCCTGGCGTCCTTTGATCGCGCGCTACAGCTGGCGCCGAAGGACTTCGACGTTCACTTTCAACGGGGCCGCGCATTGACGATTCTGGACCGCCTGCCGGAAGCCGTTGCAAGCTTTGACCAGGCGACGGCCATCCGGGGGTCTTCGGCAGAAGCATTCAACAATCGCGGCGCGGTGCTCGTGCGGATGTTCAGCCCGCAGGACGCGCTGGCTGACTTCGAGCGCGCTGTCGAATTGAATCCCAACTATGCCGATGCGTACATCAATGCAGGCAATGCCTTGAAGGGTCTCGCACGCTTTCCCGAGGCACTGGAGAAATTCGAGCGTGCACTGTCAATCCGGCCCGCTGACCTCACGGCCACCTGGAGCAAGGCGGTCTTGAAGCTGACTGTCGGAGACTTCCGGGAAGGATGGCCGCTGTACGAATCGCGACTCCAACTGGAGCCCGCGCGAAGCTCCCAACGTCAGTTCGAACAGCCGAGATGGAACGGCTCCGAGACACTCATCGGCAAGACATTGCTCGTACATGCCGAACAGGGCCTCGGCGACACGCTGCAATTCGCGCGCTACATCCAGGCAGTTGAATCGCTCGGCGCGCACGTAATTTTCGAGGTCCAGCCCGTACTCGAGCGTTTGATGGACTCGCTTGCGATGAAGGGCAAACTGCTCGTACGCGGTGAACCGTTGCCCGAATTTGACTATCACATTCCCCTTCTGAGCTTGCCATTGGCACTGCAGACGGATTTCGCAACGATACCACGCAACGTTCCCTACCTCGCGGTCGACCCCCGTGCGATCGAATCGTGGCGCACGCGTCTGTCCCACCTCCCTGGATTCAAAGTGGGGGTACACTGGCATGGTGCCACCGAAGCGGAGAAGGTCTCCGCGCTGCAAGCGCGATCATTTCCGCTGGCCGCCATGGCACCCCTGACTAGGATCGCGGGCGTAAGCCTGGTGTCGCTGCAAAAGGGAGCGGGCGCACAACAGCGCAAGCAGGTTGAATTCTCGGATTCCATTGCCGAGCTCACCGACCCCAACTACATGGGGGCGGATGAGCTGGCCAAAGAAACCGCGGCGATTCTCAAAGGACTCGACCTGGTGATAACCGGAGACACCGCGTTGGCGCACCTGGCGGGTGCGCTGGCAGTGCCCGTGTGGCTCGCGCTGCAGTTCGTACCGGATTGGCGCTGGCTCATGGATCGGACCGACAGCCCTTGGTATCCCACTATGCGTCTGTTCCGCCAACGCGCGGCAGGCGATTGGACGGAGCTGTTCGAACGAATGGCAACGGAGCTTGGGGTGCAACTTGCGCAGCGGAGCTGAACAAATGACGTGGCTGCGCGACTTGGTGGGTTCCCTGGTGAGCTGCTATTCGACAGGGATGCTGCCTTGCACCCATCGCCCGACGTTGCGGATTGACAACGCTGGATTTCACGCGCAACTACCGTAAAATACTTTACATCTATAGGTACGCGCCCTACAGTCGGGGGCACTTTGAGCCATTTTCGCGGCTCATTGCAATAACTAGGTTTTGCTGGGAGTGGGTATGAAGGTCACTGATGCGACTGTCCAAGCGTCGCTTGTTGCTGCTTCGCTACTTTTGAGCGCGGGCTCCGCCACGGCGCAGGAGGCTTCCGACGCCGATAAATCGGCGCCACAGGAAGTGGTGGTCACGGGTTCGCGCATCTACCAGACGGAAGCGCAACGCGAGCAGCCGCTGTCCACCATCAGCACGGAAGCCATCGAGAAGACCGGCCTCGCCGACGTCGGCTCGCTGCTGCAGCAGCTGACCACGGGCGGCCAGGCCCTCAACACCAAATTCAACTCCTCCGGCAACTTCGGCTATCCGCCKGACGGCGGCGGCATCGGTGCCGGCTCCGCGCAGGTCAGCCTACGCAATCTCGACTCGAAGCGCGTGCTGGTCCTCGTTGACGGCATCCGCTGGGTGAACGAGTCATCCGCTTCGGGCGTCAGCGGCAGCGCCGACCTGAATACGATCCCGGTCGCGATGATCGACCACATGGAAGTGCTGGAAGACGGCGCTTCCTCCATTTACGGTTCAGACGCCATCGCGGGCGTCGTCAACATCATCACCAAGCGCAAGTTCGAAGGTGTCCAGGTCGAAGGCTACACCGGTGACTACGGCAAGGGCGGCCAGACCACCGAAGGCAGCGTGACCATCGGCGGCACCTCCGAGAAGTTCTCGGGCATGATGACCGCCGAGTACTACAAGCAGAACGCGATCAGCTCATCGGCATGGTGGCAGTCCGCGTATCCGCAACCGTATGCCGGACTCAAGGCGGGCAGCTCTGCCACACCGCAGGGCCGCTATACTTTCTGCGACCCGAGCCGTCCGACGACCGGCCTCGGCGGCTGCGACGCGGAACAGAACAACTGGTACAACATCACGTTGAACAACGGGACCACCACTCCCGTTTGGAATCCTGACAATCCATCCGCGGGCACGTACCACGACTGGAGCAATGCGGACCGCTTCAACTACGCGCCCTTCAACCTGCTGCTGACTCCGCAGACGCGCAAGTCGATCTTCACCAACATGACCTACACGGTGAACGACTATGTCGAGGCGTACGTAAAGGGGATGTACAACACGCGCGATTCCGAGAACCAGGCGGCGCCCGAGCCGATCTTCGTCGGCCCCTACGCAGGGAGCGGCGGCCTCGCGGACAAGATCTCGATTTCCGCCAATAATCCTTACAACCCGTTCGGAATCGATCTCAACGCCGCCAGCAACCTCGGCTGGGTGACCCGCCGTCCGCTGGAAGCAGGCCCCCGTGTCTTCACGCAGACGGTGGATACCTGGTACTTCGGCGGCGGCTTCCGCGGCAAGTTCGATTTCATGAACACCGGCTACCACTGGGATCTGAACTTCGCCGACAGCGAGAACCGCGCTCAGCAGACCTTCACCGGCGGCTACAACCTCGGCGCCCTGTCGGAAGCACTCGGCGATCCGGCCATCTGCGCAACGATCCCGAACTGCGTGCCGCTCGATCTGTTCGGCGGTCAGGGTCGTCCCATCACCAAGCAACAGTTGGCATTCGTCGAGGCGACTCAGCACGATGCCAGCACCCAGGACCTGAAGGTCGTGTCGGCCAACATCACCGGCAACCCGTTCAGCATCCAGGATCGACCGGTCGGTATCGCGATCGGCGGCGAGCATCGCCAGTACATCGGCAAGTTCAACCCGGATCCGCTGCGCACCCTGGGCCTTTCCCAGGACTCGTTTGCCTCACCGGTTGATGCCACGTACCACGTGAACGAGGGTTACGCGGAAGTCAGCGCGCCTGTGCTGCCCACCCTGGGTGCCAGCGGCGCGGTGCGCTTCTCCGACTACTCGAACTTCGGCAGTACGACCACGTACAAGCTCGGTATGCGCTGGCAGCCGATCGAGGACTTCGCCATCCGCGGAACGTACTCCACGGGCTTCCGCGCTCCCAACATCGGCGAGTTGTATGGTCTGACTCAGTTTGCCCCGACCCTGGTCGATCCCTGCGGACCGACGACGGGCGCGGTGGTCACTCCAGGCAACAATTCAGCGCTGGCGAATGCCTGCCGGGCGCAGGGAGTGCCGAACGGATTCGTTCAGGCAAACACGCAGATCACGACCTTCACGGGCGGCAATCCGAAGCTGCAGCCGGAGAAGTCCGACAGCTACACGGTCGGCATTTTGTACAACGCCAGCTGGGCCCAGGACTATCTGTGGACCGACAAGCTGAGCCTGGAAGTGACCTATTACCACGACCTCATCAAGGGAGCGATCCAGGCGCAGGACCTGCAGGCGCTGCTGAATGCCTGCATCAGTCAGGGCGGCGGTACGGATGCGACCCTGTGCGCACCCTTCACTCGCTCCGCCAGCGGTAATCTGAATCCTCCGCAGAACTTCCTGGCCAACCTCGGACACATCCAGACCGACGGCGAAGACTTGAAGTTCAACTGGGTGGCCAAGCCGCTGCCCTGGGGCCGGTTGTCGACCAATGTAATGGTCACTCGCGTCAACAAGTACACCGCGATCGACCAGTTCGGCGATGTCGCGCAACGCCAAGTGGGCGTCGAGGTGAACAACAGCGCGATTCCGCGCTATCGCATGAATGCGACCATCGGCTACGGCATCGAAGACGTGCAGGTGAGCTGGACGGTCCGCTACCTGTCAGCCGTCACGGAGGCTTGCAGCAACGTGGCGATCACCGGGCCCGGAATCGGCGCCTGCACGGCGACCGACGGAGCAACGGTGGCAACCCAGTTCAACAAGCTGAAGGCCACGACCTACAACGATATATCGATCGCCTACAACGACGCCTTTACGCTGAAGGGACTGTCGGTCGTCGGAGGCGTGAACAACCTGTTCGGCGTCAACCCGCCGGTTTGCCTGAGCTGCACTCTGAACGGGTATGATGCGGGTACCTATGATCTACCCGGCGCTTTCTGGAACATCCGAGTCAAATACAAGTTCTGAGCAACACGCCCGTTTTGCGACCCTTCGGGGCCGCCGCCGCTCAGTGGGTCTCCTGCTGAGCGGCGTTTTTATTTGGGGGTGCGGCTCAGGGGATTCCCGCGCGGCGGCCCGCGAGGTGGCCGTGCCAGCGGAACCCTCGATACTGGAAATCCAACAGGGGCTGGCGGCGGGACGCTTCGACGTTCCCGCCCTCGAGCGCCACTACGAAGATCGCATCCGCGCCATCGATCGCACGGGACCGCACCTCAACTCCATCATCGAGATGAATCCGGACGCCGCCCGGATCGCGAGCCGCCTGCAGGCAAGCGCCGATCATGCTCAGCCGCTGTTCGGCGTGCCGGTCCTCATCAAGGACAATATCGACACCGCCGATGCCATGCAGACGACCGCAGGCTCGCTCGCGCTGGTGGGCGCCAGGCCACCCCCTCGCGATGCCTTCATTGTCGGCAGGCTGCGGGCGGCGGGCGCCCTCATTCTGGGCAAGACGAACTTGAGCGAATGGGCCAACTTCCGCTCGGCCCGCTCCACCAGCGGCTGGAGCGGCCGCGGCGGGCAGACTCTCAACCCTTACGCGTTGAATCGCAATCCCTGCGGCTCGAGCTCCGGATCGGGGGTGGCCGTCGCCGCCGACCTGGCCGTGGTGGCCGTCGGAACCGAAACCGACGGCTCCATTGTCTGTCCGAGCAGCGCCAACGGCCTCGTGGGCATCAAACCGACGGTCGGCCTCGTTTCCCGCTCCGGCATCATCCCGATTTCGGCCAGCCAGGACACCGCAGGTCCCATGGCACGCTCCGTAACGGACGCGGCCATCTTGTTGACGGTGCTGGCCGGGTATGACCCGGCAGACCCTGCCACCGAGCCGTTGAAGTCACAGCCGCCCCCGGACTACCGGCAGTTCCTCAAACGGGACGGGCTGCGGGGGATCCGGATCGGGGTAATGCGGCAAAACGCCGGCTTCAGCGACGAAGTGGACGCGCTGTTGGCGCGCGCGATTGAAAAGCTGCGCGCGCAGGGAGCCACGATCCTCGACCCGGCCAACATCCCCTCGCAGGGGAAATTCGATTCGGAAGAACAAACAGTCCTGCTGTATGAATTCAAGGACGGCTTGAATCGCTATCTGGCACAGCGTGGCGCTACCCCGCGCACGCTGGCGGAGCTGATTGCCTTCAACAGCCGGGAAGAAGATCGCGAGATGCCGATCTTCGGCCAGGAGCTATTGGTGAGTGCCCAAGCCAAGGGGGCGCTCAATACACCCGAATATCGGGAGGCTCACGAGCGAGGGAAACGGCTCGCGGGTGTCGAGGGCATCGACGCTGCGCTTCAGAAGGACCGCCTCGACGTGCTGATCGCACCCACTATGGGGCCGGCGTGGACGACGGACTGGGTGAATGGCGATCATTTTGTGGGTGGCGGCACTTCCAGCGCGCCTGCCGTCGCGGGGTATCCGCATATCACGGTTCCCATGGGAGCGGTGCGTGGCCTACCAGTGGGTTTGTCATTTGTGGGTACTGCATGGAGCGAGCCCAAGCTGATCGCCTATGCATTCGCGTTCGAGCAGGCCACCCGAGGGCGTCGCTCACCGCATTTCACGCCCAAGCTACCTTGAGGAACTCGAGATTTCATTGCAGAGCACGTGGTGCCTATGAAACCAAAACCACTCGTATTATAAGAGCCACGCAGGGGGCTCGCCCGTTGTGCTCGACAACGGATCCAACGATATGAGGGTGAATCATGAGGATTACAGCGACTCTCGCGGCGGCCGCGGGGACCTTGTGTGTTTCCACAGCAACAGTTGCGCAGGTACAGCCCCAAGGCTCGCAGAGCACGGAAGCGGTATCCACGGTCGTGGTAACCGGCTCCCGGATCGTACACACGGACACGGACACTCCCAGCCCCGTACAGGTCATTACCGCCGTTGATCTGCAGCAATCCGGATATACCAGCACCCAGGAGGTGCTGAAGAACCTGACTGCCAACGGCCAGGGGACGCTTTCACAAAGCTTCTCCGGTGCGTTCGCGAGCGGTGCCGCCGGCATTGCCCTGCGCGGCTTGAATGTCGGGTACACGCTCGTGTTGATCGATGGACATCGCAGCGCGCCCTACCCCATCGGCGATGATGGGCAACGCTCGTTCGTGGATGTCGCGGATATTCCATTCGATGCAATCGAGCGCATCGAGGTGCTCAAGGACGGCGCCTCGGCGGTATATGGATCGGATGCGATCGCAGGCGTTGTAAACATCATCCTGAAGAAGTCATTTCAGGGTCTGACTGCAACCGCGGACGGCGGTACGTCCAGCCACGCTGACGGTACGACGGAACACGCGGCGGCTACCTGGGGGTTCGGCGATCTCGTCAACGACGGGCACAACTTCTACATCTCCGGCGAATTCCGCCATCAGCAGCAAATCCGCTTCAGCGACCGCGGCGGCATCTTCACCCAGCGCGATTTTTCGGGAACGGGTGGCTACAACGTAACACTCGGTGTTCCCAACGACCTCAACGGGGGATTTGCGCGTTCGGGGACCGGCTATGTGATCGACCCGAATACCAGCGCCATCGCCGGGTTCATGCCGGGGTGCGACGCAGACAAATACGCGGCGGGACAGTGCACGTATGCGAACACCTGGAGCCAGATTCAGCCCCAAACCAAGAACTACAACGTGGTGGCGAAATTCACCCAGGCATTTGCCGATAATTGGGAGCTCGGGCTGGAGGGGACTTTCTTTCAGAGTCAGTCGCAACAGATTGGAGGCCCCTCGCGCGCCTTCACTGACGGTTTCCAGGGCGTGACCTCCGGACCGGGAGTGACTCCCGAAGTGCTGCCACCGCTCGATCCAACGACGATCTCGAGCACCAATCCGACCTTTCCGGCCGGGACCGGGCTGACGCAAGGTTACTTGCGCTACACCCTCCTGAACATCGGACCCACCGAAACCCTCACCAACGCGAAAACCTATCGGGCGATCGCCGACCTCAACGGCAAAATCGGCTCCTGGAATCTGGAAGCCTCTGCTGGTTACACAGAGGTCAAGCTGAATGTCGACAACAGGAACTATGCGCAGCCGGCGCTTCTGCAGGCGGCCCTCGACAGTACGACTGCGCCGTTCCTCATCGGCCAGCCGAATACCGCAGCGGTGAATAACTCCGTGGCGCCGGATCTGCAGAGTAACGACTCTTCGAAGTTGTATTTCGCCCATCTGGGCACGACGACGAGCCTCGTGGATCTGCCCGGCGGGCCGCTGGCCATCGCCTTCGGCGGGGATTGGTACGAGCGCAAACAGTACGCCGTCGCTCCAGAGGCAGTGGCGGAAGGCCTGCTGGGATCTCCGTACACCAGCCCGAGCAACAACTTCACGGTCGGAACCCAGAACGTCTCGGCGGCCTACGCGGAGATTGACGTCCCCGTCATCAAGCAACTCGATCTCGATGCCGCGATCCGCTACGACCACTACAACCTGTCTGGCGGAAAAGCCAGCCCGAAGATCGGCTTCAAGTACTCGCCGATCCCGCAATTCGGCATCCGCGGCACGGCCTCCAAGGGCTTCCGGGCACCGGGCCCCGCGGAGAACGGTCAGGCGGGCCAGACTTTCTTTGCCGGCACGGAGGCGGATCCGGTGCTGTGTCCGCATCCGGAGAACTTCACAGCCGCCGGCAACTTCGCAGGGCAATGCAACGTGAGCGTGCCTGGCCTGCAGGGCACCAATCCGAACCTGAAGCCGGAGACTTCGAAGTCGTTCACCTTCGGCTTTGTAGGGCAGCCGATGCCGGACCTGACGGCCACGGTGGATATCTATTCCGTGCAGATCAACAACCAGATTGTCGCGGGCGGCCCTTCAATCACGGTCCGCGGTACCAACCTGTCGCCCATCGCGGAGTATCAGGCCGACGGCAGCACCGCGCTGGTAGCACCACCGCAGGCGCCGATCCTTTATTTCACCACTTCCTACATCAACGCGAACTCCACGAAGACCAACGGCCTGGATCTGGAGATTGACTATCATCACCGGTTTGACGCGGGCTGGCAGGTCAAATCCAACGCTACGTGGACGTACATCCACGAGTACAAGATGACCATTGACGGAGTGGATTATCAGTTGGCAGGAACGCACGGACCTTCGTTCTTCTCGGGCGATACGGGCAATCCGAAATCACGCGTGCAGTGGTCCAACACAATCGGGCAGGACAACTGGTCACTCACGGCAACCGTGAACTACATCAGCTCCTTCAATGTGACGGATCCGACGCTGGAAGCGTTCGAAGGGATACCGGCTGCGACCTGCCTCGATGCGCTGACCAATGAAGGTGGCGCCGCCGGAACGGATTACGCGGGAGTGTTGGGGAGCGGGGTCATCCCGCCGCAGACGAGCTGCACAGTGAAGCACTTTACGACCGTCGACCTGTACGGCAGTTACGACCTCAGCAAGCACTTCAACATTCATGCCTCCGTCACCAACCTCTTCAACACTAAGGCGCCGCTGGACTGGGCGACTTACGGAGGCGAACTCGGAGAGGTGCCGTGGAATCCGTCGCTGCACCTGCAAGGAGCCATCGGGACCTTCTTTACCCTGGGCGCAACGTACAAGTTCTAACGGCAGAGGCTTCGGTACGCGCCGCGGCCGATGAGGCCGCGGCGCGTAGGATCCGAGGTTATTTCAGCGAAACGACCAGCTTCGCGGAATGGCTGCGCCAATGGATGGGAATGACGAACGAGCGGGCACCCGGCAGAGTCGGAATCTCCGGTTTCTCGCCCGCCAACACACTGGGCACGGAGATGACGAAGTCGCGGCCGAAATCCCGGCGCGCGTTGCCGGAAATCGTGTTCGCGACTTCACCGACGAGGTCGCGCATCGTCTCGTGGCTGAAGTCGTTTTCCTGCATCTTCATCAGCAGGACAGTGAGCATCGCCCGGGGAGCGGTGAAGTACACCACGCCTTCACGCTTGCCCGAGATGTTGATGACACCGGTGTAGTCGTGAACCGCCGGCGATCCTTCGCTGAGGTACGGCGAGCCGATCGAAGCCGGCTGCTGGGCCGCGACCTCGAAATAGTTCGTCGTCCCCTCGACGAAGGTTTTCAGCTCCTGTTCCTGCAACATCTTTTTTTACTCTCTGATGAGGTCCGCAATCGCCTCGTTGAGTTGCCGGTCAGTGAACGGCTTGTTGAGAAAACCGTTCGCTCCTTTCTCCATCGCCTCGACCGCCGTCGCTTTGTCCGCCAGGGCGGAGATCACCAGGATGCGGATGGCCGGCTTCAACTCCACCAGCTTGCCGATGCACTCGATGCCGTCCATCTGCGGCATGGTGAGGTCCATCGTCACCACATCCGGATCCGCTTTCTTGAAAAGCTCGAGGGCCTCGAGGCCATTGCCGGCCGTGCCAATCAGCTCGAGCTCATCGAAATTCTGCGACCGTTCAATGCGCCGCCGCATGATATTCGAATCATCGACGATCATCAGTTTATACGATCTCCTGGCCGCCCTGTTCATGCGCTTCGCCCAGCGTTCGAGCCGGCTTCGCGCAAACCCCCAACGGCAGCGCCACTATTGGCTGCTTCCGCCGCAGGCAGCACGATCTTGAACCGAGTGAACTTGCCCGGGTTCGTGCTCACGCCGATCTTTCCACCCAGGGCGTACACGCTCCGCGCAACCACGTCCATGCCGACGCCGCGACCGGCGTCCATCGATACTTCCTCCTGAGTCGAGAAACCGGGTCGGAAAATCAGGGCCATCGCGGCGCGGGTATCCAGGCCGGCGGCTTCCTCTTCCGTCAGTATCTGCTTGCGCACTGCAGCAGCCTTGAGCTGATCCGGCGAGATTCCGGCACCGTCGTCCTCGAAGACGAGCTCGAAGCCCTCACCCGCCTTGCGGAAGTCCACGCGGACCACGCCAACGTCGTCCTTTGTCTGGGAGCGACGCACTTCACTCGCCTCGATTCCGTGAACGGCCGAGTTGCGGAGCATCTGAATCACGCAGTCCTTGACGGTGGCGACGTAGGTGGACGGAACCTCGGTAAGTCCCGTCATCTGAAGCTTGAACTTCTTCTGATGGTCTTTCGCAAGGCGCTCCGCAAGTGCATGCAACGTCGGGGACAAATCATCCCCGGACTTCGGGCCGGCCTTGGCACGAGGAGGCGCTGGGGCCGCAGCGACGGGCGCTGGCTCTGTAGTTGCCGCCGCGGGCAGGGTGTCCTTGAGCGCCGTGAGGCGACCCGCCATCTCGCGCACGCCGCGCAAGTGAGCCAGCAAGTCGTCGAGCTTGAGAACCATCGGCAGGAAATCGTTGCCCGACAATTCGGCCTTCTGCTTGAGGTCCGTGACCATGTCCTCGAGGGAGTGGACGCGGCTCGCGATGCTCATCAGGTTCAAGGCCGAAGCCTCGCCCTTGATGGAATGCAACTCGCGGAACAGGCCGTTGAGCTTCTTGCGGAACTCGCCGTCCGTGCGGGCGGGCTCCTTCAGGATCGCATTGATGAGCTGCAGGCCGGTTTCCGTGCTGTCCAGGAAGGAAGTGAGCTGCAGCGGATCGACGTGCATCATGCCCAGCATCATGTCGAGCTGGGCGTTGGCATTCTCCTGCGACTCCTGCAGCTCCTTGGCCAGGAGCACGCTCGAGGTGATATCACCCACCGAGCACAGCACGTGCTTGATGCCCTTGGGACCCATGACACGGTGGAAGTCGAACTGCAGGTAGCGGGTTTCCTTGCCGCCATGACCGTTATCCATGCTGATTTCGAGCTGACCCAGGGGGTTGATGCTCTTCATCAGGTTCTCGTGCGCGCGGTCGCCCCACAGCAACTTGATGTACTTCATCGCAGTGGCGAGCGTGCTGGCCGGCACGAGGTCCTTCAGCAGGTCCTCGAAGCTCAAACCCGCGAAATCGTTGCGGCTGAACATGCGGCTCAGGGCATCCGACCACACCGAGCCGATCTTGTAGTCCGCGTCGAGCAGGAAGAAGCCTTCGCGCACCGTTTTCAAAATGTCGCGCGTCTGCTCCTGCGCTTCCTGAGCAGCACGCTCGTGGCGCGACCGGGTGATCTGAAAGTACGCGGCGGCGGCGGCGAGCACCAGAGCGGCGAGCACACCCGCGGACAGCAGCTCGCGAAGGCGGGCGGCACCGTCGGATGCGGAGGTCTGCAACTGGGTGGCAACCGCGGCCAACTGGGTCTGGAGACCCTTCTGGTTATCGGTAGCGAAAAGCTGGCCGCGCTTCACGTCCGCATAGTACTGACGACCTTCCTTCGAGAAGGAGCTACCCGCGTCGTCCGAATCAATGTACGGCTGGGCGTTGAACTGAATGACGGGAGTCACCACCGGCTCGTACTGACGCCACAACTGGAGCGCTTGGTCGAGCTCGCGCGAATGAGCCGCGCCACTGTCGCTCAGTTTCGCAAGCTCCGTGTTGAAGCGCTGGACGGTGCTCTTGAGGTCCGAGAGCGCTTGGCCCGCATACGCACGCGATTCCAAGCGGTCGCGCAACGCACTGAACTGCTGGGACACCATTGACGGATAGGTCTGCAACACCGAGGCCGACTCCAGGGCCGTGATGTTGGACCGCATCTGGGTCGCGAGACGAAAGCCCGCGATCAGGACCGCACCCATGACGAGCGTGAGCACTGTGCCGATACCGACCGTGACGAGCTGGCGATTTCGGTCTTTGCCTGCCAAATTCATTGTTGACTGCTCCTGAAACGGCTCGCGTCTCTATTTCGGTAGCTCGAAGCGGATCGACGTACGCACCGGGATTTCCACCGGCGCGCCGTTAGCAAGGACCGGCTCGTATTTCCAACGTTTAACGGCCGCCACGGCGGCCCTATCGAAAACCCCAGGGGGAGTCGCCTCGACGACGCGCACATCACGCGTTTCGCCGTTGGTATCTACGATGTACTCCACCGTAACTGATCCACTCACGCGCTGTGAGAGCGCCTTCTGCGGGAACTCCGGTGCCTGGTAACGTGCACGCTTCAGGCCGGCGGCCAGCGACGCTGTATTCACGCCTGCAGCTTGCGCTGAGCGAGCCGCAGCGGCCGGGGTCTTCGGCGCAGTCAAGATCGACTGCACAGCAGCCACGTCCTTGGGATCAGCGCCAAAGCGCTTGGCGAGCGTCAGGTCGCCATCGACCGCGCCACCTCCCTTACCGGTTTGAGCGGAACTGCGCGCACGCTCGATCAACTTGCCCGCCAGGTCATGGCTCAACGGTGCAATGTTCGAATTGTTGGCGTCGACCCCCTGAAGCTGATTCAGATAGTACGCGGCGCTGTCGTTCGCGGGATCTGACAAACGGCCGCTCTGTATGCGCTCCCGCACGAGCGCTGCGACGCGATCAGCCTCCGCGTTCATCGCCTTTTGCCGGGCGTTCGCAAGCTCCTTCTGGAAGGACACAATCTCACCCTGGCTCACACCACCAGCGCGGGCCTCAGCCAGCCAACGGTCAACATCCTGCGGCTTGTTGACGAGCGCAGACTCATGCGCCTTACGCATGAAAGCGGAGCTCAGATCGCGCTGGAGACGCTGAGTCGTCGCGTTGGTCGGTGCCGCATCATGCAGTTGCTGAAAATAGAGCTTCGCACTGTCATCAGGCGGATCGATCAGGCGTCCGTCGCGAATGCGGTCCGTCACCAGGGCCGCCATCTTCTGAACTTTCGCATCTTCCTGACGGCGGCTAACCTCGGTCTTCCACCTGTTGATCTGGTCGGCCGAAAATGCAGGCAATGAAGCAGCCTGGCGAATGAGGTTCTGAGCGCGATCCATGTTGCCGTCAGCGAGCGCCTTGGAGATCTGCGCTGTCATCAGGCGCACTTCCAGGCCCGAGATCTTGTTGTCGTTCGGGGCAGCCGCCTTGAGATTCGCCAGAGCGAGGCTCGCCTCCTCCAGCTTGCCGGCGCTCATCGATTCCTCGCAACGCGCGGCCAACACGCCCGCGACTCGCTGCAAACCGTCAATCGCCTCGCCATTATTCGGATCGGCCGCGGCGGCGGATCGGTAATACAACAAAGCGTTCTCACCCGCGGGCTCGGAATACCGGCGCTCGCGCATCGCGAGCCGCGCCTTCTCCAGCAATTCGTCGACCTTACCTTCGATCAGTGAGGTCTCGGCCCGAGGGCCTTGGTCGTCGCTGGCCGGGGCTGGCGGGGTCGGGGCAGCCGGTGCGGTGGCTACTTTCGTGGGAGATCCACCGGCAGCGGCAGGCGCGGCGTCGTTGCCGCTTTTGCCCATGAACAAGAACGCGCCGGCGGCAACCGCAGCGATGGCAACGCCCGCGCCAACGAAGAGCCCGATCTTGCTCTTGCCGCCGGAATCCGCCGGTGAGCCCGAGTCGCCGCTCGCCACCTGGAAGGGCTCGACGCTGACAGCGATATTACGCTCAGGGGAACGCGCACTGCCTTTGCGGGCCACGGCATCCGCCATGGCGCCCTCCAACACGGCGCCGGTCTTGCGCTTGTCGACCGGTATCGGCAACACGGCGAAGACGTTGGAGCCTTTGACCGCCGCGCCGACCGATTTCTCGTCGGCGGCGGCGGCAAAAACCAACACAACAGCCTGTGGCGCCTGTGCCTGGGCGCGCTCGATATCACCGCGTACGTCAGCAACGTCGCGTGAATCCACAACCAGCACCTGGCCGCGCTTGGCGTTGGCGAGGCTCTCGAGAGCGTGCGCCATCGAGTCGACGGGTCGCACGGAGGCCTGTCCACTCAGGGCCTCGCCGAGCTCCAGCAGGAAGTCATCGCGAGTTGTGATCGCGGTAACATCGACCGATGGACGGGTGTTGGAACCGCTCCCGGCGGAACTGCCCGCGGAGCTGTTTGTCTCAGTTGCACGTGAGGCGTTCGATGCACTTGCCACAGAGTATCTCCATCTACGCGAGCGCTGCTCGCTCACTGTCGCTACAGGGCGTCCCTGGCGGCGGCCCGCCCGCGCAATGCATCGTTGCAACCGTGACTTTTCAGCTGCAATGACGACTCATGCGGGCCGAAAGAGCATGAGCCTTTCTCGAGAAAGAGCCACACACGAAAAAGGCACGGTACGGCACTGCCAGAGCATAGTTTGCTGCTGCAGCACCGCAATGCCACAGTTCACAATAATGAGAGCGACGCGTCTGTGGTTGCAGACGCACCGACCCTGCTCCCCCGCTGAGCATTCGCTCGACAGCACATCCATTCCGTGACGCGTGTCTGAATCCGCAGGTGCCGGCCCCGCCCGAGCGCCGATTATTGTGCGTCGCGTTGCGCAATCGCAAGGATTGGCGCAGCACGGCGGAACTGGACAGAATCCGGATCTGGCGCTGAAGGGGTGAGGTTGAGCCATGCGGATCGTTCGGATTGTCGTCATTGTCATGGGAGCGCTGGTCGCGCTGGTCGCGGTGGCCATGATCGCCCTCCTGCTGCTCGTCGATCCGAACAAGTACCGCGGGGACATAGAGAAGGTGGCCAGACAGCACACCGGCCGCGACCTGACGATCCGCGGCAAGCTGGATCTCAAAGTCTTCCCATGGCTCGCCCTGGGCGTGAACGATATCGAGCTCAGCAACCGCCCGGGCTTCGGCACCCAACCCATGCTTACTGTGCAAAACGCCAGTATCGGCGTGAAGTTGTTACCGCTGTTGAGCAGCCGGGTGGAAGTGAGCCAGGTGAAGCTCGAAGGCGCTCACGTGAACCTGGTGAGCCGGGGCGAGCTGAACAACTGGCAGGACCTGAGTCAGAATTCAGGCACGCCCGAGAAACGTGCAGATGAGCCGTCCGGGGCGACACCCGCCATCTCCATAGAAGGCGTGGATGTCAGCAAGACCTCTCTCGTCTATACCGACGAGGTCAAGAAGAGCCGCACCGAAATCGGCAGCCTGGAGCTGCACACGGGTCGCCTGGAAAGCGGGCCGGCTCGAACGCTCCTGGAGAAGGTGGAGCTTCAGGGTACCTACGTATCCAGCCCAACTGGCGCGAAGGCCGCTGTGGCGTCAGACGCCAGAGCCGCAGCCCGTGCTTCCGCAGGCGACGCAACGGCGGCCGATACGCACGAAAAAGCTACATCAAGCGGCCGCGGCGCACCTACCTCGGAGGCCCCCAAGCCACTTCCCTTCTCGCTCACCACCGGCGCGATCGCGCTGGACAGCACGACCCACTCGCTGGCGCCAGCCAAGATCCACATGAAGGTGGGCGATGTCGCGGTGGACGTTTCAGTGGCGGGTGAAAAAATGACCACTGACCGGATCGTCACCGGGGAGCTGTCGATCCCGTCGACCTCGGCGCGTAAGCTCATGCAATCGCTCGATATTGCACCACCCGTCACCCGCGACCCGAACGCGCTGTCGAGGTTCGCGCTGCGCAGTCACTTCCAGCTCACTCCGAAGCAACTCCATCTGACCGCTCTGCAACTCTCTTTGGACGATACCCAGGTTGAGGGAACCGCCGGGGTCGACGATCTCGACACCTCCGCAATCCGCTTCAACCTGAACGTGAATGCACTTAATGTAGATCGCTATCGAGCGCCCCTGCCTCCAGCAGGGGCCGCTGCAGCCAAGCATACAGACGCGCCGCACCCTTCAGCGGCCCCAACGCCCTTACCGCTCGAGACGCTCAGGAAGTTGAACGTGAATGGGACACTGCGGGTGGGCAGTGCGACTTTCTCGAATCTGGTATTCACCGATGTCGTCATGCCACTTGTTGCGAAGGACGGACATGTACGCCTGGGACCTACACAGGCACACCTTTATGGTGGAACTTACAACGGGGACATCGCTCTGGACGCCGGCCCTCCACCGGCCGATCAGGCGAAACTGTCTCTGAACGAGCATGTGCACGGCAGCGATATCGGCGCGTTGGTGAAAGCTGCGTTTGACAGCGCGCGCATTGCAGGACGTGCGGATGCTGATGTGGTCGTTACTGGCGTCGGAAACACAGATGAGGCGATCAAGCGCTCATTGAACGGAAAGATCGACGTAAATGTGAAACAAGGCGCCGTAGTCGGTGTCGACGTTGTCTACGAATTGCAGCGTGTCAACGCCTTGTTGAAGCGCCAGGTGCCGGCCGCACGAACGGGCTCCGGACCGGCGCGCACGAATTTCAATGCCTTACAGATGAACGGCGGCCTCGAGAAAGGGGTGCTGCGGATCGATGAGCTGCGGATGGAAACAGACTTTCTCAAAGTCCACGGCAGGGGTACTCTGGATACCCTCACCGAGGCGATCAACTATCAGCTGGTCGCCGCGGTCAACAAGCTGCCGGCGTCCAACGAGCCATCGACGACCGGCGGCGGCGGTCTCGATGCGCTCGGCGCGGTGGAAGTGCCACTGACGATCACCGGCACAATGTCCAGCCCGACCGTGCGGCCCGATATCGCGGCCCTGGCGAAAGGCAAACTGGGACAGGAGGTGCAGCAAAAGGCCGGCGAGCTGGTGAAAAAGAAACTCGGCGAGAAGCTGAAGGATCTTTTTGGTCACTGAGTGGACTGCGGGGTCACGGCGTGAGGGCATTGTCTGCGGGGTGAGGGAATCACCCCTGAGCGGCCCGGCCACCGGAGCCACTTTAGTGCACTGAGCGCGCCGTTGACCCAAATTGTTACGGGCATGCATATTGCTCTGCAACGCTTGGGGCCTTCCTACTCGCGCCGGGTGAGCTATTTTCAGGTGGTTGGCGGGAACGGCGCGGCTTTTGCTTGAGTCCATGCACGACTGAACAATCCAATGTTGTGACAGTCTTAACGTAACAGCAGGGCTGGGTATTGAGGGCCGTCACATACCGTGACACGCGTTGGATCTAAGTTAAGAACCACGCTGGCATCGCTAGCACCCCGGCCGAGATGTTTGAACTCTACGGGAGGGAAGGACGATGCGATCGCTCTCTGAAGATTCGGACTCCACGACCCATTCTGCGTTCATCGAGTCACTGAGCTCCTACAGCCGCCTGCACCGCGCCCAACGCTGGGAAGGTACATTCGGCGAGTTTCTGGCCACGATCCTGCCGGCCCGTCCGGCGGCGCTGGCGCGCTCCAGCCACCAATACATCTGGGACATGTTGAACTGGCACGGCCGCGCCGCCCAGGGCGATGTCTCGGATGCGACCCGCGCCAAGGAGTTGTTCAAACGCGAGCTGTTCGGCATCGATGAGCCGCTGGCGCGCGTGGTCGACTATTTCAAAGGCGCCGCGGCCGGCTCCGATGTGGGCCGGCGATTGCTGCTGCTGCTCGGCCCCCCGTCGGGCGGCAAGTCCACCCTGGCCATCCTGTTGAAGCGGGGCCTGGAGGAGTACAGCCGCACCGATGACGGCGCGATGTATGCGATCAAGGGCTCGCCCATGCGCGAGAACCCTCTGAACCTCGTTCCCGCGGGCCTGCGGGCGGAATTCCGCGAGCGCTACGGTGTTGATATCCAGGGCGAGCTGTCACCCTGGGCCCGAGACTACGTGGAACGGGAGTTTGACGGCGACTTCGTGCGCGTACCGGTGGAGCGGGTGTTTCTCTCGGAATCGTCCCGAACCGGTATCGGCACTTATGCACCGCACGATCCCACCACCGCCGATATCGCCGACCTGGTGGGCTCGGTCGACCTGGCCAAGGTCGCGCAGATCGGCGACGAAGGCGACCCCCGCGCCTGGTCGTGGTCCGGAGCCGTCTATGCCGCGAGCCGCGGTGTGCTCGAGATGATCGAGATCCTGAAGGTGAAGCGGGAGTTCCTCTATCTGCTGCTGACCATGACGCAGGAGAAGAACGTCAAGGTCTCCAGGTTCCCGCTCATCCACCTGGATGAGACCATTCTCGCGCATACCAACCTGGCGGAATTCCACAAGTTTCTGCAGGAGAAGGAAAACGAGGCGCTGCTGGACCGCATGGTCATCATCAAGGTCCCGTACGCGTTGTCCTACAAGGATGAGTCGCGGATCTACCAGAAACTCGTGGCCAGCGCCCCGGCTTTCCGCAACGTCCACCTGGACCCGCACGTCCTCAATCTCGCTGCTGTCTTCGGCATCCTGACTCGCCTGGTGAAAACCGAGCGGGAGGGCCTGGATATGACCAAGAAGCTGCGCCTGTACGCCGGCGAGGCTGTTGAGGGCGTCCCTGAATCGGAAGCCGCGCGCCTGCACGCTGAAGGCGGCGACGAGGGCCTCACGGGAGTGAGTCCGCGATTCGTCATCAACGCCATCTCCAACGCCATAACCCGCGGGAATACCCACAGTCTGACGAGTATGGAGCTGCTGCTCGCGATCAAGGACACGATCGAAAGCGATGCGCGGATGGAATCGAAACAGAAGAAGGCCTGGGTCGATCACCTCGTGACGGCGCGCAAGGAATTTTATAACCGCTGGGTCAAGGAAGATGTGCACCGCGCGATGTTTGCCTCGTTTGAAGAGGAGGCACAGCAACTGCTGGAGAAGTACCTCGATGAGGTCGAAGCCTCCTTGGACCACCGCCAGGTGACGGATCCCATCACGGGTGAGACACGACCCGCGGATGAGCGATTCCTGCGCTCGGTGGAAGAGAAAATCAAGGTGTCTGACTCGGGCAAGATGTCATTCCGCCAGGAGGTCGTGCGCAAGGCCATGGTGGCCTTCAAGGCGGGCGAGAAGTTCAAGCTCGCAAGTCATGCGCGCATGCGCGAAGCGATCGAGCAGTATCTGTTCGAAGAGCGACGCGACGTGCTCAGGCTCGTCACATCGACCGCGCGACCGGATGAGGAAGCGCGCCAGAAGATCTCCGTCGTTCAGCAAAGACTGGTGAGCGAATACGGCTACGACGAGCATAGCGCCAAGGAGGCACTCAGCTATGTCACAACGTTATTGGCACAGGAGTAAAACGGAGCGATCCAACCAGCGCATGACAAGTTGCGTTCAACGCGGGACAGGAGTACTAGTAGAACATGCCCGAGATGAGCGAAACGCCTCCGTCTACGGCGGCAAAGTGGTACGACCTGTTTTCGCGTGGCGCGCGCGACTGGCTGCGTCACGATGAGAAAGTTCGCGAGTCAGTTCGCAAGCACCTGCCTCAGATAGTCTCAGGCGCGGATGTCATCAACGAGAGCGCGCGCACGGTACGCGTCCCCGTGCGCATGCTGGAACACTATCACTTCCGGCTGCGCCGCCCCGAGGAACAACAGGGCGCGGGACAGGGAAAAGCCAAGCCGGGCGACGTCTTCTCCGATCCCTCCAAGCAGCGCGGGCCCGGCGAAAAAGGCCAGGGCGGCCAGGATGAGGGTGAAGTCCAACTCATGCTGGAGTTCAAAATCGACGATATCGTCGATTGGCTGTGGGAGGAAATGCAGCTCCCCAACCTCAAGGCCCGAGTAGGCCCTTCCGAGGATTCGGACTGGGTGCGGGAAGGGTACGACCGGCGCGGCGCCCGCTCGCGCCTGGACCGGCGCCGCTCCTTCAAGGAAATGGTGAAGCGCCGCGGCAACCCCGCCGCCCAACCAACATTCATCGATGAGGACCTGCGCTACCGGCAGCTCGCCCGGCGGCGCCAACCGGCCGTGCACGCGGTCGTGTTCTTCATGCTCGATGTGTCGGGCAGCATGTCGGATCGCGACCGCAAGCTGGCCAAGACGTTCTTCTTTTGGGTGGTACAGGGATTGCGACGCGAATATCGTTCCCTGGAAACCGTGTTTGTCGCCCACACCACGGAGGCCTGGGAGTTCACCGAACCGGAATTCTTTCAGGTGAGCGGTACGGGCGGCACGGTGTCTTCCACTGGATTCAACAAGGTACGCGAGATCATCAGCGCGCGTTACAACCCGGCGCGCTGCAATATCTATCTGTTCTACGCATCGGACGGCGACAACTCGGTGAGTGACAGCGCGGAGTCGCGCGACTCACTCACGGCGATCACGGCGGATGCGTGCTTCACCGGGTATGTGGAAGTCTCCTCGGGGCTGTCGCGCCAGCTGGCCACCGAGACGGGACGACTTTACGCCGAGCTGCAGACCGCGGGCTGCGCCGCCGGCAGCTACGCGCTAAACGACTTCGACGACGTATGGGGCGCGGTCCGACATTTCTTTTCAGCCGAGGCCAAAGCATTGGACGGGACATGAGCTCGGACGACTGGAAGAACTATACGCACCGTATAGAAGAGCTCGCGGCCCGTTCGGGCCTGTCTTTCCACCCCGTTGAATTTGAAGCTGTCCCCGACACCTTCATGATGGAGATCGCCGTGTACGGTCTGCCGGTGCGTATGCCGCACTGGTCATTCGGGGTCAGATATATCTATCAGCTGATTCAACGGCACATGGGCAACTCGCGCCTCTTTGAGGTGGTGTTTCCCGGAAACCCCGGCCACGCCTACCTGGCTTCGAGCAACGGGCTCGCGGAAAACATCCTCGTGACGGCCCATGTGCTGGGCCACGCCGATTTCTCACGCAACAACCTGATGTTCCGCAGATGCCAGGGTCAGGTCAGTGAGCACATTGTCGAGCACGCGGCCAACCATGCGCGCCAGATCCAACAGGCGATCGAGCAGCACGGCATGCAGCGGGTCGAGGCTGTCCTCGATGCCGCCCTGGCGCTCGAACAGCACATCGACATCGATCAGTCCCTGCGGCGCGAACGGTATCCCGAGTACGCCCCAGAACCCAAGACTCTGGTCGACGACTCCTTCCGTAAACGTTTCGCGCAACTGGAACCGACCGCCGCCAGCACGGGCCTCGAGGTCAAGAAGAAGGCGCCGGTGCCTCCGCACCCGGAACGCGATCTGCTCTGGTTTGTCGCCCACTACGCGCCGGAGATGGAAAGTTGGGAACGGGACATCTTCCTCGCGGTGCGGGAAGAATCGTTCTACTTCTACCCCGTCTTTGCAACTCAGATCATGAATGAGGGCTGGGCCTCCTACTGGCACGCACGTCTGCTGCGCGAAGCGGACTTCGTGCCGCAGCAGGCATACGTCGATGCCATCAAGTGTCACTCCGATGTGGTGCGGCCGGTGGCGGCCGATCAGCAGGTGGCGCTGCATATAAACCCGTATCACCTCGGGTTTGCCATGTGGGAGAAGATTGTTGAGCGGGACGGCCTCGACGGTGCCCGCCACATCATGGAACAGGACGATGATTTCAGCTTCATCCGCAATCACCTGACGCGCGAGCTCGCGGATGAGCTGCAGTTGTTTCGGTTCAGTGCCCGCAACGATGGACACATCAAGGTGCTGGAGCAGAACCTCGGCGAGCTGCATGAGGCGATCCTGGGACCGAAATACAACTTTGGCGCGCCGTCGGTATCGGCAGCGCACGTGCGCACGGACGGGACACTGGAACTGGTGCACGACAATTCAGTCGACGGCCGCGGGCTCGATCTCGAGCGCAGCCGGCGCGTGCTCGACTATGTGCAGCGGGTCTGGCGCCGGCCGATTGTGCTGTCGACGGTCAACCAGGCTGGGTCAACGCTGGAGCTGACGGCTCCCTGAGAAGGTAACACGGTCATTTTGCCGTCGCGTCTTCATCGAACACCACCTCCTGAGAGGTATCGTGCTCCGGCTGCACCGGGGGATCGTGAATCTGCTGATCCGGCGAAGGCCGGGGATCACCGGGAATCGGCTCGGGATCATCCGCGGGCGTGATGGGCGTGGGGGCCGGCTCGGGCTTCGGTTGAGGATCGGACATGGTCTCTCCTGTCTTTCGCCTCTCTCCCTCAGCATTCGGCGTGCCGCACGCGTCGCACGGGATCCCCGCCCGGGGTCAGTCGGCGCGGAGGCGGTAACCGAGACCGGCTTCAGTGACCAGGTACTTGGGTCGGCGCGGATCGGGCTCGACTTTGGCACGCAGGTTTTTCATGCACACCCGCAAACTGCCCGTGTCGCCCTGCCGCTCCGGACCCCAAACCTCTCTGATCAATTGCGCCTGCCGCACAATCAGCCCGGTGTGGCGGGCCAGTGATTCCAACACCCGGTACTCGAGCGGGGTGAGATGAAGCTCGCCCTGGGGACCGCGGCTCTCGCGCTTGGTGAGGTCTACCTGGACTTCGCCCAGGCGCAACAGAGGCGTTTGATCGGCATTGCGGACGTTTCGTCTCAGGGCGGCACGCACCCTGGCAAGCAACTCGGGTGTGCTGAAGGGCTTGGTCACGTAGTCGTCCGCGCCTGCATCCAACGCGGCAATCTTTTGCTCCTCCATCGTGCGTGCTGACAGCACGATGATGGGGACTGACGACCAGGTGCGGATGCGACGGATCAGGTCGACACCATTGCCGTCGGGGAGACCGAGATCGACGAGAATGAGATCGGGCTTGTGACTGCGAGCTTCGATTTCGCCACGGGCGGCGGTTTCAGCTTCGATGAAGCGGTAATGATCGCCCTCCAACAGGGCGCGCAGGATGTTGCGGATGTCGCGCTCGTCCTCGATGACGAGGACCTGGTGCATTGCTTGGGTCATGACTAGGGACCCGCCGGTGGCCTCGTTGGGGACGCTGAGTTGCTGGCAGCAAGGGAGGCACGCTCGCTCGTGGGGTCGCCGGCCGGCGCGGAATCAGCTTGCGTTGCGTGCGGACCGGGATTGCCAGTGTGGGCGCCCGAGGCCTGGGGCAACGTGAATTCGAATCGTGCGCCCTTGGGCGAGCGTTGGCTTGCGGTGATTTCGCCACCGTGGGCGCGGATGATGGCTTGGCAGATGGCGAGGCCGAGCCCGACGCCAACTATCACGCCTTCGCCGTCACCGCGTTGGAATTTGTCGAACAGGCGCGCCGGATCGCCTGGGGGCAAGCCTGGCCCGTCGTCGTCGACCCTGACTCGGATGGATTTGCCCTCCGGAATGGCTGAGATGGAGACGTGCGTGCCGGCAGGTGTGTACTTGGCAATGTTGTCAAATAGATTGGTGAAGACTTGCACAACCAATTTGGCATCCACCACCACGGCTGGCAAGTCAGCGGGTAACCGCACGTCGACCACGTGGTCGGTCAGCTGACCGTGCAGCGCCGTGCCCACCAGGTCATCGAGGGTTTCCACCTCCGTGCGCAGCACGACCTGGCCTGATTCGAATCGCATCAAATCCAGGACATTGGACACCAAGTCAGACATCTCACGCGCCTTCACTTCGATGGAGCGCGCGAGCGATACACGGGTAGCTTCATCCAACATAGAGCCGCGCTCGGCGAGCGTGCTGCCGGCTCCGGCCATTACGGCCAGTGGGGTCCGCAAGTCGTGGGATATGGAGGCAAGCAACGTGTTGCGCAAGCTTTCCCGCTCGGCATCGAGACTGGCTGCTTCCGCAGCCTCGGCCAACTGCGCCCGCTCGAGCGCAATACCGATCTGACCAGCGAACGTCTCCAACAGATGCCGCTGCTCCGGGAGCAATACACGGCGCTGGTTGGCGGGCAACACCGCCAGGACGCCGAGCCCCTGCCCCAACGGTAAATACAAGCCGGGGGCCGCCGGAAGTGTGTCGGACCCCAGGCCGGCTCGTTGACTGTGATCGACCACCCATTGCGCCACAGCCAGATCGGCACGGCGAAAGGAAACGGGCAAACGCGGATCGCGTGGGTATTGGAGCTTGCCCGTCGCATCCGGGAGCAGGATGACCGCCTTGCACTGGAACACTTCGGTGACGTGATTCACCGCCACGCGAGCGAGGCTCGACAAACCGCGAGTCGCGGCGAGCTCGCGACTCATGGCATACAACAGCGCGGTGCGCCGCTCGCGCGCGCCCGCCACTCGCGTCTGCTGGCGGATGTTGGCCATGAGACTTGCGATCACCAGCGCGATGATCAACATGACCGCGAAGGTGACGAAGTATTGCCCGTCGGAGATGGCGAAGTTGAAACGCGGCGGCACGAAGAAGAAATCGAATGCCACGACGTTCAACAGGGCCACCAGGAGGGACGGTAAACGCCCGAGCCGCAACCCTGCGACCGTGACTCCCAACATATAGACCATGACCAAGTTGGATAACTCGAAGCGCGGATACATCCAAGCGGCGACCGCGGTGCAGATGGCCGTGGTGACGACCGCCCAGGCGTAGCGATCCCACTTGACGGGCTGCGGCAGCACGCTGATTCCGAGACCTGCGCCCGAAGTGCGCCGCGCGGTTGCGTCGGTTGCGGCCGCGATGGCGATGACGTCAAAGCCGCGCGCATTTTGCATCAGTTGAGTCGCTGTCGAAGGCCGGATCCACGCGCGCCAGCCTGTTCGCTTGGGGTGGCCGACGACTACGCGCGTGGCATTGCGCGTTTGAGCGTATTCAACGATGGTGGCCGCCGCCGAGGGACCGTCGAGTGTGACGGTTTCTGCGCCCAATGACTCCGCCAGACGCAGCAGGTCGATTCGGCGATCACGCTCTGCTTCGGATAGGCGCAGCAGCTCGGGAGTTTCGACATACACGACGGTCCAACCAGCATCGAGAGCGTCTGCCATTCTTTTGCCTGCACGAACAAGTTGCTCGGCTTGTTCATCGGGACCGATGGCGACGAGGATTCGATCGTTGGCGAATCGACCTCGTTCTCGACCGGAGGGCAGCGCGCGGGCGGCCGCCTCTACCCGGTCGGCAACGCGACGCAGGGCCAACTCGCGCAACGCCATCAGATTGGGGGTCCGGAAGAAGCGCTCGACTGCAGTTGCGGCTTCGTCTGCTACGTAGACTTTGCCTGCGTGCAGGCGCGCCAGCAGATCGTCTGGCGGAAGGTCGATGAGCTCGATATCGTCGGCTTCGTCGAATACGCGATCAGGGAGTGTTTCGCGTTGGCGAATGCCGGTTATTTGGGCAACGAGGTCGTTCAGGCTTTCCAGATGTTGGACGTTAACTGTCGTCCAGACGGTGATGCCCGCTTCCAGCAACTCCTGGATGTCCTGCCAGCGCTTGGGGTGGCGTGGGGGCGGCTCGCCACCCACTACGTTGGAGTGGGCCAGCTCGTCGACCAACAGGATGTCGGGATGACGCTCGAGGGCGGCGTCGAGATCGAACTCCTTGCGGACGATGCCGCGGTACTTGACCGACAGCGTCGGGAGTATTTCCAGGCCCTCGAGCAGGCGCTCGGTATCGACGCGGCCGTGCGGCTCGATGTACCCAACGACCACGTCAGGGCACGGCGCCGACATGGTTACTGGTGTTGCGCTCGCTCCGGGCGATGCGGCGGGACCGTTCGCTGCGTGCGCGCCGGCACGCAAGGAAGCTGAACCGCCGGCCACTGCACCGCCTAACTTCGAAGCGCAGACGTTGCGCGCGGCTTGGAGCATCGCGAACGTTTTGCCCACGCCAGCGGAGGCACCGAAGAAGATACGCAGGCGGCCGCGTTTGGCGCGGGCCTCTTCGGCCTGGACGTGGGCCAGGAGTTGGTCTGGATCCGGTCTACTCATGCGCTGCGCGCAACGGCGCTACGCGCCGGGAGGCGCATTGTGGGGCTTGAGCGCATCCAGGGCCAGATTCAGCTCGAGAACATTGACGCGGGGCTCGCCCAGGAAGCCCAGCAATCGGGTGTGCGCGTGCGCATCGATCAGCGACTGGACTACTGCGGGGTCGAGACCGCGCACGCGAGCGACGCGCGCTGCCTGGTACTGCGCGGCCGCGATACTGATGTCGGGGTCGAGGCCGCTGGCGGAGGCGGTGACGAGGTCGACAGGGACAGGCCGGGTGTTCGTGGGATCCGCCGCCCGCAAAGCGTCGATTCGCGCTTTCACGGCATCCGTCAGCGCCGGATTCAACGGCCCCTGATTGGACCCACCCGATGCAATGCCGTTGTACGGCTGCGGCGCGGTGGCTGAGGGCCGGCTCCAGAAGTACTTGGGGTCACTGAAGCTTTGGCCGATGACTTTCGAACCGACGGCATGCCCGTCCGCCATGAGCAGGCTGCCCTCGGCCTGGTCGTGGAAGAGGATCTGGGCGAGGCCCGTCACCGCGAAGGGGTACACGAACCCTGTCAGGACCGTCATGACGAGAAACAGAACGAGCGCCGGGCGGAAGATGCTATTCATGGGACTCCCTCGTTAAACCAGGTGCGCAAGCACCAATCCGACGTCAATCAGCTTGATTCCGGCGAACGGAATGACGATCCCGCCCAGGCCGTAGATGAGCAGATTGCGCCGGCTAGATGTGTATAAGAGACAGGCTTGATTCCGGCGAACGGAATGACGATCCCGCCCAGGCCGTAGATGAGCAGATTGCGCCGGAGAAGAACCGCTGCGCCCAGCGGCCGGTATTTCACGCCCTTCAGGGCGAGCGGTATCAGGAAGACGATGATCAGCGCGTTGAAGATCACCGCTGAGAGGATCGCGGAAAACGGACTCGCCAATCCCATCACGTTGAGCGCGTTGAGCTGCGGATAGGTGGAGGCAAACGCCGCCGGAATGATCGCGAAGTATTTGGCGATGTCATTCGCGATGCTGAACGTGGTCAGCGAGCCGCGGGTCATCAACATCTGTTTGCCGGTTTCCACCACTTCAATCAGCTTCGTGGGGTTGGAGTCGAGATCGACCATGTTTGGCTGTCTCTTATACACATCTCTTCGTCGGGTCGCTGTCGAGATCGACCATGTTGCCGGCTTCCTTCGCGGCCTGAGTCCCGGTGTTCATGGCGACCGCCACGTCAGCCTGGGCCAGGGCGGGCGCATCGTTGGTGCCGTCACCGGTCATGGCGACCAGCCGCCCTTCCGACTGATGCGAGCGGATGAGATTGAGCTTGGCCTCCGGAGTGGCCTCGGCCAGAAAGTCATCGACACCGGCTTCGGCGGCAATCGCGGCGGCCGTCAGGGGATTGTCACCGGTGATCATGATGGTCTTGATACCCATGCGACGCAGCTCGCCAAAACGCTCCTTGATGCCGCCTTTGACAATGTCCTTCAGCTCGATGACTCCCAGCACTCGCGGGCCGTCACTCACCAACAACGGCGTGCTGCCGCGCCGGGCGACTTCCTGGACGGTGGTCAGAATGGCCTTGGGAAATGCATCACCAATGTGCCTTTGAATGGCGTCGGCGGCGCCCTTGCGAACCTGCCGGTTGCCGAGATCCACACCGCTCATCCGGGTGTGGGCGGAGAACGGCACGAAAGTGGCATTCAAAGAGGCCAGATCGCGCTCGCGCAGCTTGAACCGCTGCTTGGCCAACACGACGATGCTGCGGCCTTCCGGTGTCTCGTCGGACAAGGACGCAAGCTGCGCGGAGTCGGCCAATTCCTCTTCCGTAACACCTTGTGCAGGAATGAAGGCGGCCGCCTGGCGATTGCCCAGAGTGATGGTGCCGGTCTTGTCGAGCAGCAGGACATCGACGTCACCGGCCGCTTCGACCGCGCGACCTGATGTTGCAATCACGTTCGCCTGCAACATCCGACTCATGCCGGCTACACCGATGGCCGACAACAGGCCGCCGATGGTGGTGGGGATGAGACAGACCAACAGAGCGATCAGGGCGGTCAGCGTGATCGGCGTACCGAGCTTCGCGACTTCGACACCATAGAGTGAATACGGCAGCAGCGTGACCGTGGCAAACAGGAAGACGAGAGTGAGCGCGACCAGCAGGATGGTGAGGGCGATCTCGTTGGGCGTCTTCTGGCGCTTGGCGTTTTCGACCATGGCGATCATGCGGTCGATGAAGGTTTCACCCGGGTTGACGGTGACGCTGATGACGATCCAGTCTGACAGAACGCGCGTGCCGCCCGTGACGGCGGAGAAGTCGCCGCCCGATTCGCGAATGACGGGGGCGGATTCGCCCGTGATGGCGCTTTCGTCGACGGAAGCCGCACCTTCGATGACTTCGCCATCGGCCGGGATGTAGTCGCCGGTTTCGACCAGCACCACATCCCCCTTGCGGAGCTGGTCGGCGCGCACCGCGGTGTGCCGTGAGCGCTCCCTCGCGGAGGTCAGCTTCTTGGCCAGGACGGTTTGCTTCAGGCCCCGCAGGGCGGCGGCTTGCGCTTTGCTGCGACCTTCGGCCAGCGCTTCGGCGAAGTTGGCGAACAGGACCGTGAACCACAACCAGATGGCGACGTTGAGAATGAACCAGGCCGGCGCTTCGCCGGCGCCACCCAGTGCCTGCACCCACAGCGCCGTGGTCAGGATGCTGCCGATGTAGACGACGAACATCACGGGATTGCGCCATTGGACGCGGGGATCGAGCTTGCGGAACGACTCGATGAGCGCCGGCCCCACCAGGGCGCGATCAAACATCGAGAGTTTGCGACGGGGCAGGGCCGCCGCTGCCGCCTGGCCAGGCCGGGAGGCCAGGGCACGGCTCTCGACAGCGGCGCTGACCGTGGCGGCGGCTTCGGCGGCGCCGCGTTTTCCGGACATCTCATTCATCTCAAGCACCCCACAGTATCAGGTGTTCAACGATCGGCCCGAGGGCCAGCGCGGGGACGAAGGTCAGCGCGCCGACCAGCAACACGGTGCCGATCAAAAGGATCACGAACGTCGGGCCGTAGGTCAGCATCGTGCCGGCGGTGACGGGAATGCGCTTCTTGGCGGCGAGCGAGCCGGCAACGGCCAACACCGCCACAATCGGCCAGAACCGGCCGAACCACATCACCAGTCCCAACGCTATGTTGTAAAACGGCGTGTTGGCCGACAAGCCGCCGAACGCGCTGCCGTTGTTGTTGCCGGCCGACGAGAAGGCATACAGGATCTCCGAGAAGCCGTGCGCGCCGGGATTGGCGACGCCCGCCTTGCCGGCGGCCACGCTCACAGCCACGGCCGTACCCACCAGGACGATGAGCGGCATGACCAGGATGGCAATCGAGCTCATCTTGATTTCGAATGACTCGATCTTCTTGCCGAGATACTCGGGCGTGCGACCGATCATCAGGCCGGCAATGAAAACGCCGACGATCGCGAAAATGAGCATGGAGTACAGACCCGTGCCGACACCGCCGAACATCACCTCGCCCAACTGCATGTTGATGAGCGGCACGAGCCCCCCGAGCGGAGTAAACGAATCATGCATCGCATTGACCGCGCCACAGGATGTGGCGGTCGTCACGGTGGCAAACAGCGCGGAGGCACCGATGCCGAAACGCGACTCCTTGCCCTCCATGTTGCCACCCGGCTGCAGAACACTGGCCGTCTGGTCGACTCCCAACTTTGCAAGCAGCGGATTGCCCGCCTGCTCGCTGTGAACGGCCAGGGCGACGAGGGGAATGAGGAGGATGGCCATCGCCGCGAATACCGCCCAACCCTGCCGCGTGTCACCGGCCAACCGCCCGAACGTGTAGGTCAATCCCATCGGAATCAACAGGATGGCGAACATCTCGAGGAAGTTCGAGAGCGCCGTCGGATTCTCGTAAGGATGCGCGGAATTCCCGTTGAAGAAGCCGCCGCCATTGGTACCCAGCTCCTTGATGCTTTCCTGAGAGGCGATCGGACCCATGGGAAGGGTCTGCTTTTGCGTGACGGCCGTCTCGGTAACGGGATTGCCCGCGGCATCCTTCAAGGGATTGCCGTCGGCATCCACTTTCGGATTCTGGTAGGTCAGCTGTTCGATCGTGGTGACGTCTTTATAGGCGCTGAAGCTCTGGACGACGCCCTGCCCGACGAGCAGCAACGCGAGAACAACCGAGAGCGGCAGCAGAATATAAAGAGTCGAACGGGTGAGATCGGCCCACACATTCCCGATCGTGCTGGCACTGTGACGGGCGAAGCCGCGGATCAGGGCGATGGCAACGACGATGCCCGTGGACGCCGAGAGGAAGTTCTGCACGGCGAGGCCAGCCATCTGGGTCAGATAGCTCATGGTCGACTCGCCGGAGTAGCCCTGCCAGTCGGTGTTGGTTACGAAACTCACCGCCGTGTTGAAGGACGAATCGGCGGAGACATTCGAGAACTGCTGTGGGTTGAAGGGTAACCACGCCTGCAGGCGCTGTAGGGCGTATACGAAAAGGACGCCCAACGTATTGAAGACGACCAGCGCGACTGCGTACTTCTTCCAGCTCATCTGGATGTCGGGGTCGATGCCGCACAGGCGGTAGATAAAATGCTCGAGACGAGCGCCGACCCGCAGGGGCCAGATCGGACGGCCCTCCATGACGTTCGCCATGTACAACCCGAACGGTTTCACGGTCACGAGCAAGAGGAGGAAAAAGACCGCGATGAAAGCGATCGACACGGGAGTCATCAGAATTTCTCCGGCTTGAAGAGCGCATAGAGGAGGTACACAAAGAGTCCCGCCGTGAGCACGGCACTGACGATGTAGATGACGCTCATTCCACACCTCCGAGCCGCGAGAGAGCCCAAACGAGCCAGTGCGTGACGGCGTACAGGGCGACGACAATCAGGATGAAAATGAGGTCCACGGACCGCTCCTCTTGTGTTTGGCGCGCAGGCGGGCCGCGCGGCCGGCCATTCGGGAAAGCACCAGCGCTACAGCGATGTAGACGCCGATTATGGCGGTGATCAGGGCGAAGGCGATGTTCGACTTGTCCATGCCCTGCAATGTAGGGACGGGCGCGTTAAGGCGGCGTGAGAAAACGCTGCGGGTGCGGTGCGGAACGGGGCGGTGCCCCAGCTTGGGCTCAACTATTCGGAAAAGCGCGACTTCAGTCGAGGAATTGAACAAAAGATGGCGCGTCGCGACGCGGCGACTCCCAGAGAGCCGGCGGCGCCTGCTATGGTCCCGCACAGCCAAACGGGGTTTATTGCGATGGACTTTATCCAACTCGATGACAGCAGCATCAATGCGATCGCCATGGTGGTTGGCATGCTCGGCGGCTATTTCATCAATAAGAAGCTGCAGCAGATGCTCAAGGACAAGCAGGCTAAAGTGCCTGTCCGATCGCCCTCCAAGAAATAAGATTGCGATCGCGGCTGTGCCCTGAAGGCCTCCAGAGCCGACTGGCCGGCTAGCACCCATACACCGGCGCCCACGAAGCGCGGCAGAGCGCAGGCATACTCCCAAGGGCACGTCACTTGCGAGCCCTGGGCCACCATGCGCTACCTCACTTTGTGCACTGATTACGACGGCACCCTGGCCACCGAAGGCACCGTCTTCCCCGAAACCGCAGCCGCCGTAGAACAACTGATTGCCTCCGGCCGGCAGGTTGTGCTGGTCACCGGCCGTGAGCTCGATGAGCTCAAGACGGTGTGCCGCTATCTGCATCTGTTCGCTTACGTCGTCGCCGAAAACGGCGCACTGTTGTACGACCCGAAGACCGACACCGCAACGCCGCTGGCGGATCGCCCCCCGGATTCGTTTGTCGCGGCACTGCGCGCGCGCGGCGTGGAGCGGATTTCGGTGGGGCGCGCGATTGTCGCCACGTGGGAACCGTGGGAGACGGTTGTGCTCGAGACCATCAAGGATCAGGGCCTCGAGTTGCAGGTTATTTTCAATAAGGGCGCCGTCATGATTCTGCCGGCCGGCCTGAACAAGGCCAGTGGCTTGCTCGCGGCACTGAAGAAGCTGGGGCTGTCGGCACACAACGCGGTCGGCATCGGCGATGCCGAAAACGATCACGCGCTGCTCGCGCTGTGCGAGTGCGGCGTGGCCACCGCGAATGCGCTGCCGAAGCTGAAGGAAGCGGCTGACTTCGTCACGACCGGCGAACGGGGCGCGGGCGTGACGGAACTGATTCAGGGGCTGCTGAAAGATGATCTGGCCTCCCGCGAACCGGAGCTCACACGACGGCACATGCTGCTCGGCGTCGACGCCTCGGACCAGGAAGTGAGGATCCCCCCATACGCACAGAACATTCTGCTGACCGGCGAGACCGGCAGCGGAAAATCGGAATCGGCGGCGGCACTGTTGGAGAGTTTGTCGGAATGGAAATATAGCTTCTGTGTAGTGGACTGCGACGGTGGCTACGAGACGATCAATGGCGCCGTCGCACTCGGCACCCGGGATCGGGCGCCCAGTATCGAGGAGATCCTGAAACTGTTCAGAAGCCCCGACCAGAGCGGTGTCATCCACCTGTCAGGACTGCCGCAAGACGAGCAGAAAAAGTTCATCGATGCGCTGCTGCCGCAACTGCGCGACCTGCTCGCGCGCACCGGCCGGCCACACTGGTTGGTCATCGACAGCGAGAAAACGCCACCGGAAGGCGGCGCTGTCGCGGCCAGCCTGCTGCAGATTGCCTCGCGCCCCCAACAGCTCTCGGCACAGGCGCTGCGCGCGGTGAACCTGCTGCTCGTGACCGGTCACTCACCGGAACAGAGATTGCAGGAGTTTTGTCGTCGGGCGGAGATTCCCTGCCCCGCCGTGGACCCCGTGACCCTGCGAACGACAGAAGCGCTGGCATGGCGCCCGCAGGCGCGCAACGCGGCACCCTTCAGGCTGAAGATCAAACCTCGAGGGCGGTGAGCGGGCGGTCGAAAAATCAGTTGTCAGCTCGCACGGAAACCGCTCGAATGTGATGAACGTTCACTTCGCGCGGAGGTCCCTGTGATAAATCCCGCACACGGATTTCAACCTCAGGTTTTTGTCGCACCTCTGTCATGACTCATCGGCATTCTTCGCGCTCGTCGCCCGGACAGGACTGAGAAATGATGCACGCCAGCCCTCTCGCCATCATCACCATGCGCCGTGAGCTCGCGGCACGCTACGCGACGACAACCCGTCAGTGGCTCGCTGCCCGCAACACATATCGCCGACTGCACGAAGCCCCCGTAAAGAACATAATCGCACTGCGCGATGCGGCTCAACGCCTGGATCAGCTCGACCGCGGCCGCGCCTCGCTGATGCGTGATCTGAAGGCACTGTCAGACTGATCGGACCCCAGGATGGGGCTGCGCGACGCGCCGCGAGCTCCCGGGCCTTGCAGGCAGCACGGCATCGCAGCCAGCATGGCCTTGCAGGTTGCAAGGCCGCGCAGGCAGCATGACGTCGCGGACGGCACAGCCGAGACGACACAGCTTGTAGGTCCAAGGCATCGCGGGCGGCGCGGCCGAGACGGCACAGCGTGTAGGTAGGCGGACATGCGGGCGGCAAAGCACTGAAGACAGGAAGACGCTGAAGCCTGCCAACCAGCAAGGGGCACCGACTCTGACGACGCGGACGATTTTTCATAAAGCACGCGCTCTGCACCCCGGCGATCTCGTCGCCGTCATCGCGCCGGCCGGGCCCTTCGATCGCGAATCCTTCGACGCCGGCCTGGCCGTCATTTCCGAACGCTATCGCGTGCACCACGAACCGGGAATTTTTGAACGTCACCGCTATCTTGCGGGTAACGACGCGCGCCGGCTTGCTGAGTTGACCGGCGCTCTCGCAAACCCCGAGGTCAAAGCGATTTTCTGCGCGCGCGGGGGCTACGGAACCCTGCGACTCTTGTTGGAGCTGGAGCGACTCGGGACCGAGCCGGTGAGACGCAAGACGGGCGGAACGACTAGTGGGGGAGAAGACAGAACTCCGCTGAGCGCCCACTCGCCAGGGAACAAGGCCGCAACCGACGCTACGGAGAGCTCCGCAGCTAGTAAACCCATCATTGGATTTTCTGACATCACCGCACTCCACCAGTGGCGCCAGAGCCACGGGCTGATGAGTATCCATGGGCCGGTGCTGACGCAGCTGGGTCGGCTGGGGCCCGCGACCAGCAAACGGTTGTTTGGACTGCTGGAGTCCACCGCGCCGGCTGCACCTCTGACAGGCACAGCGGCCTTTGTGGAGGGAACCGCGGAAGGGCCGCTGCTAGGCGGGAACCTGTCGATGTTCACGCGCCTGCTGGGCACGCGATTTATGCCGAATCTGGAAGGCGCTGTGCTGTTCTTCGAGGATGTTGGCGAGCGGCCCTACCGGCTCGACAGGATGTGGACGCATCTCGAGCTGGCGGGCGTATTCCGGCAGGTGAAGGGGATTGCGCTCGGGTCATTCACTCACTGCGAGGAGCGCGACGCGGACTACGGCAGCCAGGACGTGTTGCGGGATCTCGCCGTGGCGACCGGGCTTCCCTGTGCGACAGGGTTTCCGATAGGTCACGGCGACGTCAACGAGCCGGTGCCGTTGGGCGTCCGAGTTCGACTGGACGCCACAACAGCTCAGCTGACCTTCCTGGAGTCGGCCGCCTCAGAAGAGTGAGCCTTTGTCTCCGGAGATCATGGCTTTCCTTACGAGCGGGATCGGCGGACCGCCATACGATAGGAAGGCGTCGTGGAATGCCTTCCATTCCTTCAGCGGATCCGCCTTCGCGTCACCCGACGTCTTCTGCGCAACCCAGTCTGCGCGCAACTTGCGGATCATCAGCTTCCCCAGCGTGTAGTTGAGGTAAGCGGGATCGTAGGTACCGCGAGCTGCCTGCTGGCGTGCATTGCCCGGATCGGCAAACGCCTGTTCGCGGAACATCTTTTCCGACTGCGCGACCGTCATGCCCTGCGTGTGCAGCCCGATTGAGGACAGGAATCGCACGTCGCGCAGCAGAGCATCCTTGAGCTGACCAATGTGGATTTCGGCACTGCCATGGCCATAACCCGCTTCCCACATCATCTCTTCACAGTAGTGAGCCCAACCTTCCGCGTAGGCATAACCCACCCACAGCGCGGCGATCTTCGAAGGATTGCGGTTCGCATGCAGGAACTGCAGAAAGTGACCGGGCCATACCTCATGCGCGCTGGTAAAGGTCAGAGTCGCGATTCCCGGGATATAGGCCGCGCGCTCCTTTGGCGTCCACTTCGCGTCCGGGGGCGAGATGTTGTAGACCGAAGCGACACCCTTGTCGTACGGCCCCGGTACATTGATGTACGCAAAGTTGCCGCGCATGTAGGGGGGCGACTCGGCCACCAGGGCTTCCTCCGTGCCGGGAATGGTGACGAGGTCCTTCTCCACGATGAAGGACCTTAGATCCTTCAGCAGGGCCCGGGCGCCGTCGACCGCTCCACCCTTGGGCTTGTTGGCGCTCATCTTGTCGATGCAGGCGCGGATCGTTCCTTTGGGCAGATACTCTTCGCACGCTGCCTGCAACGCCGCCGTGTTGCGCTGCAGGTCGGCACGACCAATGGCTTCGAGATCGGCCAGCGGCACATCCACACGCTCGGTCTGCTTCAACATGGCGGAGTACACCGTCGCGCCCAAAGCGAAGGAGTCGGTCCCCCTCTTGCGCTCGGACACGAGCCAGTTCTTCAGGTCATCCATGGCCTTCGCGGCGGCGGCGTTCGCTTCCGCGAGGTCCTTGCGCGCCTGCTCGTCCTGGATGGAGGCGAACACCTTGGACACGTCATTGCGATAGAACTCGGCGAAGCCGCCGAAGCCCGCGATGCCGCGCTCAATGAGGGGCCTGGGGAGCGGCGACTGCAGGTTCGCCTTGATCTGCTCGGCAATGCGAGGAATCGCGCGCGCATAGCCAATGTACCCGGTGAGTCGCTTGTCGAGCGGCGCGTAGTTGCGACTCAGGTAGAGCTCAGGGTCGAGCCGGTCGATGTACCAGGCGGGATTCCTGAAGGGCGCCTTGGCCTGGTCGAGCCAGAACAACTCGCCATCGATGACACTCAACAGGTACTCGCGCTCGAAACGCTGCGCCGGCTCGAGCGGCTCGGGGTCGATGGCGGCGGCTGTCTCGCGCAGGCCTTTGAGACGCGCAATCTCGGCCCTGAATCCCTCGGCGCTCCAATCCGCCATCTGGCCGTCGAACTCGTGGCGGCCGGCCTGGGCGGCGAAGAACGGATGGCTCCTGAAATAGCTCTCGATGAAGGAGGAAGCGAAGTCGCGCCAGGCCGCGCGCGCGGTCGCGGACGGGTCAGGGGGAGGTGGAACAGGAGCTGGTGGAGCGGCCTCTTTGGAACAGGCGGAAAACAGAAAGACGATGGCGGCAACGGCGGCGGCCCTCTTCCTCAAAGTCATGATCACCTCGCTCATTCGAAAACATGCGACACGTCGGGGTACAGATGCAGCAGCACTTCCTGCGCGCTGGCCGTGATGAGCGGCAACAAAGAGGCCGCGGTCACGGTTCCCGCCAGGAGCGCATCGAAGCTCGCCCTGCGACGGGCCAACGCCTGTTGGACCGCCTCCTGCCAGTGGGCCGGAGCGACCCCTGACACAAACTCACCTCGGCCCCGGCCGAAGTGCGCGACCGCAAGGTATCTCATCAGCGCGGCAGCCACACGGGCGAACAGAAACTCGCGGGACCATCTGACTGTTCCGGTGTTCGCGCCGCGGGCCAGGTTGTAAGCCTTGGCAATCCCACGCGCCCCGAAAACCCCGAGCACGCCGCCCAGCAATGCGCCCGCGCCAAAGGTGAGGCCGCCTGCCCCGAGATCGGCGGCGAGCCCACCCAACGCACCGGACACGAGCCCCCCGAGAACACTGGCCTTGTCGGCATCCGCCGGACGATCCACCGCGAATTCACTGCCCATGCGTTTGAGGACTTCGTCCGTCGCGCGGCCGGTGAGTCCCTGCAACTCCACCAGCTTCGCGGTGGTGGCGCGGATATTCGCATCGAGTCGACTCGCCAGATTCGTCTCGGCCCGCTCGATCCCCGGATCGGTGCTGGCGACGCCGGTCGCCATCGCCCCGATCCAGGCCCGCGCCTTCCCTTGTATGTCCCGCTCCTGCACGGGCTCCACATCGGTGGCAGCGGCCGCGATCTGATCGGCGAGGGCCTGCATGGAGTCGTGAAAGACCGCCAGGTTGCGCACCCGCCAGGACTCGCGCAGTCGGCCGAATGCCGCCTGCCGCGGGCCGGTGAGAAGGCGCTGCACTTCGGCCAGCAGCGTGCCCTCTTGCACCCAACACCGCGCGAAGGCGTCGAACGGGAGGACGGTTTCGACCCACTTGTACTGGGCTACATGCGCCTGCCACTGAGTCACATCCTCCTGCGACTGGACGGCATCACGGGGCGAACCGAGCTGATTCAACAGCAGGATGACGGGCTTGCCGATCCAGCCGAGAATCCGCAGCTCGGCGTCGACGTAGCCGGCGGAGGAAGGCGATTCACCCGCGTTGACAACATACAGGATGACGTCGCTGGTTTCGCGGGCGTTGTGCATGGCCTGCTGGCTGCACCAGAACGGGCGGTCGGCGAACCGATCCCAGACGCGGGACAGGAACCAACCGATCGGCCTGTCGCCCTGCTCCAGTCGCTTCAATACGCGCGTGCTGTCGCCGAAGCCCGGAGTGTCCCAGAGAATCAGGGAATCGCCGGCGGGCGATTCAATCAACACGTGACTTTCAGCCACCTCGGTGACGTGAGCCCGGTCCCCGACCTCGCCGATGTCCTGGCGCAGCAACGTGCGCGCCAGTGTTGTTTTCCCTACATTGGTGTGGGAGAGCAGACTGACATTGAGCGGGACACTCATGCCCGCTCGCTCGCGGTCCACAACGCGGAACGAGCCTCGTCGCGGGCGTTGAGCTCGGATGCGGCACCGGGCTTTAGCTGGATCAGATCCGCGAACACGGCGCGCAGGCCGTAGCCTGCTACAAACTCGCGCCACAACTTGCGGCGCTCCTGCAACCGCTGCTCGAAAACGGCTTCGCCGCGCATGCGGGAGGCGTACGGGCCCTCGTCAATCACAATCAACAGCGGCGCCGCGGCCGCGTTCTTGACGAGCCAGTCACGCCAGGCCTGGAGAAACGCACCGTGGTTTTCAACTTCGGGAGTGGACGCCAAGGTCATCAGGATCACGTGCCAGGTCGCGGTGGTGGCCGCGAGCCGGTCGGCAACGCAGTCCTCATCGCCGTACTTCACCGGATCGGCGACCTGGATCTTCAGGTTGGCACCGAGCGTTGCGCCCAAGAGGGACCCGAGGCCCGCGATTGAAGGGGCTTTGGGCTCGTACGCATACGGCACAACACTCGCTGTCTCGGCCACTGTACCGCTGCCAACACCCATCACGAGCGCGCGCGCATAACCCAAGAGCGGCGCGGGCAGCGGGATCTTGCGCGCCAAGCGCCACAAACCGAACGTCGCCGCGCCGGCTGCCAGCAGCCGAGGCAACACGATATACAGCACCGCTGTGATGGCGATCAGATGAATCCACGTCGCAGCCTCGCCGCCACCACCGGTGGCCGTCCAACGCAATTCGCCGACCTCGCCGGAAGTGCCGAACGAGATGCCGGAGAGCAAGGAGGCCGGCCCATACAACATCGAGATGAGTGCGTACGCGCTCCGCGGCCCGAGAAAAGTGCTTTCCCAACCTGCTTCGTAACGCAGTGCGATACCGCGGAGGTACAGCCCGGCGATCAGTCCGATCGCGACCAGGGCCGCCGCGAAGTGCATCAGGCGCTTCGCCCGCAAGAACAGCACGGGCTGCGAAAGCGCACCCCACTCGCCCGCGAAGCGCCGCAATCCGGTGGTGAGCGGGACGTTGTAACGCGTGGAGTGCCGCATCAGGGATTCGATGCGGCCGGCAATCCAGCGCTCGTAGAAATGCGCGAACCAGAACCCCGACGGCGAGCGGCCGCGTGCGCGCAGCCACGCCACGAGCAGAGCGACATACACAAAGAGATTCCAGGCAATGAGCCCGATGAGCGGAAAGGCCAGGATGTTGATCCGCCGGCTACCGTCCAGCGCGGCCAGCGAGACACCCACGGCCACCGCGGCGAGCAGCACGATTCGGCCGAGCCAGGTCAGCCCCCCCGCCAACGCGAGCACCTGCATGACCGCCGGCGACCGCAACCGCAACTGCTCGAGCAACCGGTTCGAACGCTTGACGAGAAAGGCCTGTGCCTGCGGCGACAGCGCCGCTGCAGTCTGCGCCTGCGGCTGGCCGGAGTCGCGCAACACCCACCGCGAGGCATCCGCCCGATCCGCGAGCGGAATGACTTCGCCACCGCGATCGGTCTCTTCGATCGAGTGGATCAGCAGAACAGTGCGCAACTCGCGGGAATTCATGGGAGTCGGAGAGCTGGAAACGATCGAGCTAGTCGATCCGCTGGACCTTGACGGACAGCAGCCGGCCCGTGTCCGTCCGCGCAGGGACGAACTGAATCGGCCGACAGCAAACCTGGCAATCCTCGATGTAGGACGGCTCATCGGAGGTGAGGTCGACTCGGGTCTCCAACCGCTCGCCGCAGTAGGGGCACTGCACGGCGACAAACTCTTCGGGCAGCAGCCCGGCTGAGCCCTTGCCGGGCTCATAGACAGGCTCGAGGCCATAGAGGACGTCGATGCTGCTCGGGTCCAGGTCGGCGATCCGGCGCTTCAAGGGGTCCAGTTCCCGGGCTTTGTGTCTTTTCACGGCGCCCATTCTACGCGACCGCTCCGTTCATCGCAGGTGAGCCCAACTGCCCCACCGCCACGACCGGCCGAGCAAACCCGCGAGCCGGCAACCGCATCTATACGCACGCTCATCACAAAAGGAGAGTCCTCATGCACCGCCATTGTCACTTCGGCTTCCTGAGCGGCCTGATCGTGCTGGGCACGGCCGCGCTCGGCTCAACAGTCGCACTCGCCGCCGAGCCGCCAACAGTCCCCGCGCACAGCGTCCACTATGTGAAGGAGGACCTGCAGAACCCGGCCCGGGCCGAAGATCTGTACAAGCGTATACAACGCGCGGCCCGGCTGGTTTGCCAGCAGCCCCACTCACAGGAGATCAACAGCTACCGGCTCTTCAAGGCCTGTTATGACCGCGCCGTGGAAAATGCCGTGGAGACCGTCGATGCAACCACACTCACGGCGGTGCACCACCACCACGGTCGCATGCAATCGGCAGGTTGATGCGATTGACGGCGCTCGCGCGCGAGTGGACGCGCGAGCATGTCAGAGACGGTAGGCGGCCTTGGGCAGGCGGTACGCCAAGTCTTCGGCAACCACGCGCGCTTCGTCTTCCTCGAGCCGATGCTCCGCGACCAGCCGTGCCAGGAACGCACAGTCCACCCGGCGAGCCACATCGTGCCGCGCCGGAATGGACAGGAACGCACGCGTGTCGTCGTTGAATCCAACGGTGTTGTAGAAGCCGGCCGTTTCCGTCGTCTGCTCGCGGAAGCGCAGCATCCCTTCGGGACTGTCGTGGAACCACCAGGCGGGACCGAGCTTCAATACCGGATAGTGCCCGGCCAACGGCGCGAGCTCGCGACTGTAAGTGGTCTCATCCAACGTGAACAGGATGATGGACAGGCGGGGGTCATTGCCGAAGCGATCGAGCAACGGTTTGAGCGCGCTCACATACTCCGTGCGCAGCGGAATATCGGCGCCCCTGTCACGGCCGTAATTCTCGAACAACCAGCGGTTGTGATTGCGGAACGCGCCCGGGTGAATCTGCATGACGAGGCCGTCGTCGAGACTCATGCGCGCCATTTCGAACAACATTTGCGCCCGGAACAGCTCGGCGTCCGCGGATGTTGCCTGGCCGGCAACGACACGCGCGAAGAGACTCTCGCATTCGCCCGAGCCAAGATCCGCGGTACGCGCAGTCGTGTGACCATGATCGGTTGCAGTGGCTCCCATATCGGCAAACGCGGCGCGACGTAGGCGGTGCGCCTCGAGATAGCCGCGCCAGTTGTATACGTCCTGGCCCGTCATCTCGCCGAACTGCTGCAACGCGTGCGGGAACTGCTCGTGCTCGGGATCGACCACCCCATCCGGCCGGTAGGTGGTGACGACCCGGCCGTTCCAACCACTGGCCTGGATTTTGCGATGATGGACCAGCGGATCGATCGGTGACTCCGTCGTTGCCAACACCTCGATGTTGAACCGATCGAACAACGCCCGGGGCCGGAAGGCATCGGTGCGCAGCGCGGCGCCGATCGCATCGAAGTAATGGTCCGCCGACTTCTCATCGAGGACGACGTCCAGTCCGAACACCTCGCTGAAAACATGACTCAGCCACAGGTAAGACGGTGTACCGCGAAAGAGGGGGAAGTTACGTGCGAAGAGTCGCCACGCACAGCGCGGATCTGCATTGGATGCGCCCTTGCGACTGGGCACGCCGAGGTCGGCCAGCGGCACGCCCTGGCTGTACAGCATTCGGTAGAGATAATGATCCGGCGCGAGCAGCAACTCGGTGGCATTGCTGAACGGCTGATCGTCCGCGAACCACGCGGGATCGGTGTGGCCGTGCGGGCTGATGAGAGGCAGGTTCTGGACGATGCCATAGAGTCGGCGCGCAATCGCCCGGATGGTCGGATCCGCCGGAAAAAGTCGGTCGGGATGCAGGACGAGTTTCTTGGCCATCGGCAGCGATGATACGCCGGCAGTCACCGGCGTCACTCGAAGCAATCGGGCAACTCCTCACTCACTCCACGGGTGGCTGGGAAGAATCGCGCACGATGAGGTGCAGGTTGACGCGGGTCACCATCGACAGTTCGGCTTCATTCGGTGCCTTGACGGGGATGAGCTTGGCCGCGGCCAGACGCCCCATGTCGCGGATCGGCATCCGTATGGTGGTCAGCGAAGGCGACAACCGGCTCGCGAGCGGACTGTCATCGAAACCCACGACCGACAGCTCGCGGGGGATGGAGATCCTGAGCCGGTAGGCCGCTTTATAGACACCGGCCGCCATTTCATCGTTCGATGCGAAGATCGCCGTGGGACGGGGCTTGCGCGCGAGCAGCGCCTCAGCGCAGGCAACACCGGAGTCGAATGTAAACGCACCCTCAACAATCATCTCGGGCGCAATCTTGACACCCCGCGCTTCCAAAGCCGAGGTGAAACCGAGCACGCGCTCATGAGCCGAGCGGTGCTGCGACGGCCCCGCGATCACCCCGATGTGCCGGTGGCCGAGGGCTTCCAGGTAGTTGGCGGCCTCGGCCGTGGCTTCGCGGTCGTTACACAAGATCGCGCGGGAGGTGGTATCGAGGCGAACAGCGGCTACCCGCACAAACTGACAATCGACCTCGCGCAACGCCTGCGCCAGCATCTCGTCTTCGGAGATCGGCGGCAGAAGGACGACGCCATGCAACTTTTGACGCTCGATGAAACGGCGTATGCCGGGGAGGAAGTCTTCGTTCAGCCGGTCACAGGGATGCACGACGAGCTCGAATCCCGAGCCCCGCAGCGCGTCCAGGACGCCCTCCTGGATACTGACGATGTATTGAGCGTTGGGATTGTCATAAATCAACCCGATGAGAAACGATCGGCGGAACGCAAGACCGCGGGCCTGGGGATCGGGCGCATAGCCGATCTGCTGAATGACGGCATCAATCTTGGCGCGCGTGGCCTCTTTGACAAAGGGGGATTGATTGATCACCCGCGAGACCGTTTTCTTGGACACATTCGCCAGGCGAGCAATGTCATTGATGGTCGCGCGGCGGCCGCCCATACTGGCGGTGACTTGCGCCGCGGCCGGCTCATCGAGCGCCGCCGGCCGGTGGGTCCCTGCCTTGGTTTTCGACATGCGTTGGGGTATTCGACCTGCGTCGGGTTCGCAAAGGGGGCTCGCAGTGTAGCCGCCACCGAGGGCTGGAGAAAATACGGCCCGGCGCTACACACACCCAGTCGCATGAGCGCCAAAGCGCATCAGCGCCGGGACGGGCCCGCCAGCCCTGAAATACGGATGTAACGCTTTGATGATGTTCTTGTCTCCAGCCAATCTTGCGCGGGTGCCGCGCGAGGTCGATCGGCCTGACTATGACCGAAGCACTGTCGGCATCGGAATCGTCCACTTCGGACCGGGGGCATTTCACCGCGCCCATCAGGCATGGTTCGTAGACAAACTGCTGGCGAGCGATCCGCGCTGGGGGATCTGCGAAGTCTCACTACGCAGCACGGATGTCCGCGACGCCCTGGCACCACAGGACGGACTGTACACGCTGGCTTCGCTGGATGAGACGACATCGTATCGCATCATCGGCGCGCTGAAACAAACACGGGTGGCGCCGGAAAATCCTGTGGGGGTGTTGGAGCAGTTGTCGGCACGGGGTACGAAGGTGGTGACGACGACGGTGACGGAGAAAGGATATTGTCTCGGGCCGGACGGCAATCTGGACATGTCGCATCCGGACATCCTCCGCGACCTGCAGACGCCGAGCTCCCCGGTCAGTCTCATCGGATACCTGGTTGAAGCCCTGCGTCGCAGGCGCGACAGCGGCACCGGAGCGCTGACAGTCATCAGTTGCGACAACCTCGTTGATAACGGCACGCGCCTCAGCCGCGCCGTGCACCAGCTCGCCCGGGTCGCGGATGTCAGCCTCGCGCGCTGGATCGAGGAGAAGGTCGCATTCCCACGCACCATGGTCGACAGCATCACTCCTGCGACCACCGGCGATTTGCGGGAGCGCGTCGCGGGAGCGCTCGGCATGACCGACCGTTGGCCGGTGCAACGCGAAGGGTTCGTGCAGTGGGTCCTCGAAGACCATTTCGCCACGGAGGTTCCGGATTGGACGAGCGCGGGCGTCATCGTAACCGACGATGTTGGAGCCTATGACCGTGCGAAGCTGCGTCTGTTGAACGGTGCACATTCATCGCTGGCGTACCTCGGACTGCTCGCCGGCCACGAAACGGTCGCGGGTGCCATGCAGGATGCGGACCTCGCGGCATTGGTCGCTACTCTGATGTTGCGTGACATCCTGCCGAGCCTCAAAGCACCCCGTGGGCTCGATCTGAATGATTACGTCCACTCCATTTTGAAGCGTTTCCGTAACCCCGCCCTCCGCCACGCGCTGGCACAGATTGCCTGGGACGGCTCGCAGAAACTGCCGGTCCGACTGATCGGGACGATCCAGGACAACCTGGAGGCGGGCCGGCCGATCGAGCGGCTGTGCGCGCCGATCGCCGCCTGGATGCACTTTGTCCGGCGCAAGGCCGCGGACGGCGAGCAGACGGTGGACCCGCTGGCCCGGCCACTGTTTGAAATCGGCCGGAGTTGCCAGAACCGCGCGGCCCCCGACCTGCCGCTGTTCCTGGCACTCAAACAGGTATTCCCGGCCAAGTTGGTCGGTAACCCGCTCTTTACCAGCAGCCTGACGCGAGCGTATGACGCCCTGTCGGCGGGACGTTGAGGCCCCGGCCGAGGTATCCTGGGTGATGCGAAACAACGATACACAAGCGGCAGGCATCGCCTGCTTCGGCGAGATTCTGCTGCGACTTGCGGCACCGCACAGTGAGCTGCTGCTGCAGTCGAGGACGTTGGTCGGCCATATCGGCGGCGCCGAGGCGAACGTCGCCGTTGCTTTGGCACAGTGGGGCCACGCGGCGACGGTTGTCAGCGTGTTGCCAGACAATGGTCTGGGACACGCCGCCTTGGGGGAGCTGCGCCGGCACGGCGTCCGCACCGACTCTCTGCAGTTTCGGCCGGGACGCATGGGCCTCTACTTTCTGACCGTCGGCGCCGGTCAAAGGCCGTCCGAGGTGCTGTATGACCGGGAGAATTCGGCCTTCGCACTGGCGCCGCCGGAGCTGATCGACTGGAAAACCGTGCTCGCGCAGGTCAACTGGCTGCACCTGTCGGGCATCACTCCGGCGCTCGGCCACAACACCGCCACCGCCGCGATCGCCGCGGCCGAGGCGGCGCGCGCGAAGGGCATCCCGGTCTCGTTCGACGGCAATTACCGCGCGAAGCTGTGGGAGCGCTGGCGCGGTGATGCGCGCCCCATCCTGCGCGAGCTGGTCGATCAGGCGGATTTGTTGTTCGCGGAACAGCGCGATATCTGTCTCTTATACACAATTAGATGTGTATAAGAGACAGCGCTGGCGCGGTGATGCGCGCCCCATCCTGCGCGAGCTGGTCGATCAGGCGGATTTGTTGTTCGCGGAACAGCGCGATATCAGCCTGATTCTGGGAATCAGCTTTGACGGGGTGCCGGCGGGTGAGCAGCTCCAGGCCGCGGGCGACGTGGCTTTCGAGAATTTTCCGCGGTTGAAGCACATCGCCACGACTGTCAGAGTCCAACGGAGCGTGGACGATCACGACCTGTCAGGCGCGCTGCTGACGCGCACGGGCTTGCGCACGACTCGCACTTACTCGATCGGCCGGATCATCGATCGGATAGGCAGCGGTGATGCATTCGCCGCAGGCATACTGCACGGCGTGCGTACGCAGATGGATGAGCAGGATACCGTTAATTTTGGCGTCGCGGCGGCGGTCCTGAAACACTCCATTCACGGCGATTTCAATCTCGTGAGCGTGGCCGAAGTGCAGAATCTGCTGCGGGATTCGGGTTTTACGGTTAGACGCTGAGGACATGAGCCAGTGCCTGCAATTGAAGAGTATCTGAAGTTATCTCCTGTGATGCCCGTGGTGACGATCGAGGACGCCTCCATCGCCGCCGACCTGGCACGTGCGTTCGTTCGTGGCGGCATTCGAGTTGTCGAGGTGACATTGCGAACACCCGCGGCTCTGAGCGCCATCGAGGCAATCGTGCGCGCGGAGATCGACATCGTTGTAGGAGCGGGCACGGTGTTGTCCGTCTCGGATCTGCACGCGGCGGCCAGCGCGGGCGCGGCATTCGCGATCTCGCCCGGCTCGACACCGGCTCTGCTGGCGGCGGGACCCAAGGCGCCGATTCCTTATCTGCCGGCCGTGGCGACGCCATCCGAGCTGATGAGCGGGCTGGCCGCAGGCTATCATTGCTTCAAATTCTTCCCGGCCGGCGCGGCGGGCGGCATTCCGATGCTGAAGTCGCTGGCGGGGCCCTTTCCGGATGCCCGCTTCTGTCCGACGGGCGGCATCACGCAGGAGTCGGTCAAGTCGTATCTCGACCTGCCTAATGTGCTGTGCGCGGGGGGATCGTGGCTCAGCCCCGCCGACGCGCTGGCGGCGCGGGACTGGGTGCATATCGAGGCGTTGGCTTCGAAGGCGGCGGCCTCACGAGGACCGGCCCGACGCGGTTAGAGTTGCACTCATCGAGCCGGCGGAACCCCGGCCCCCGCGCGGCCAGGGCCGCGCCACCACGGCGCAGCCGCCCCAGTTTGACCTCGATAAGGCCACGCTTCTTGGGGCCGGACTCAACCCCGCCCCCCGCGCGGCCAGAGGCCGCGCCAGCACGGCACAGCCGCCAAAAACCACGCTTTTTGGCGGCGGAAACGCAGCCCGGGCTCCGCGCGGCCAGTGCCGCGCCACTCACATCACTCGTTGTTAGGAACAGCGCGCGGCAGAGGCTTAGCGGTCCGCGCATAAACGCGTTTCAACTTGATAGAAGGATATTCGCCCCCGCCCAGTTGCAACTCTTCGCTGAGGCGCTGGCCATCCTCCGAGAGGGTGTATCGCTCATAACTCGCGACGCCGGTCTGGGGTCTGACCTGGATGACGAAGTCCCTTCCCTTCCAGCCGGAGCTCTGATCGGCAACACCCCAGGAAGCCGATACAACACTGACCGCGCCAGGCGTGAAGCTGCGCACGCTGCTGCCGTAGTCGATGGTGAATTGGTCGGGCGCCTGCCGTATGGTGATCGCGCCCGCGCGCGCCAGATCTGCTTGCAGCATCTTGATGACGCTGCCGTGCGTGAATGCATCATTGCTGTTTCGGTAAGTCATTTGCGGCTGGCTCTGGCCTGCCCCGCCCCGCCGCCGCCGCTGCCCACCTCCACCGCCGCCCTGTTGGCCGCCCCCTGGCGGACCCACCGTGTCATCGCCCGTGCCGTCATCGGGTGAAGGGCCCCAACCGCGGTTGTTGACCGGCTTGGGACGCAACTTGTCCAGCAGGGGCTGAGGATCCTCGCTGGCCGCGCGGTCGAGCAGCCAACTGCCCGACAGATCCACAGGCTTGGAAGGAGCTTCGTCCATCCGCGCGATGCCGCAGCCGGCCAGCAGCGCGGCCGCGAGAACGACCGCCCCCGGTAAAACAACCTTTCTCATAACTTTCGAATCCGTTGCCAGGCTCCAGAGCGCCAGCGCCAGCACAAGGCGCTCCCCAGGAGCATTACATAGAAGACGAGAGCGGCCCAGCCACCCACGGATCCATAACCCCATTGGGGCAGGAAACTCACCCAACCTCGACCGGGCGCGAACGTGAGCGCGTGGGCCAGGGGCACGAAAATGAGCCACGAGACCGGGATCACCAACGCCGCGGGGACGACGACATCCCCCGCGCCCCGCAGGCACATCCCGCTTGCCATATTGAGTCCGTCGAAGAATTGATAGAGGGCCGCGAGCCACAGCAGCGTGCCACCGAGCGCTACGGCGGCCTGCGCGTCCGAGTCATTGGCATCGGTGAATACCGGCAACAACAAGGGCGCGACCGCGGCCAACAGGATTCCGATTCCACACATGAGCACCGCGGTCATCAGGATGACTCGCGTACCGACACGCATTGCCCAGGAACGGTCACCGGCACCGACCGATTGACCGACCAGCGTCGTACCCGCCGAGGCGATGCCATATCCGGGCATATAGGCGACGGAGGTCAGCATCATGGCCATCTGGGTCGCCGCGCCGTCCACCGTGCCGAGCCGCACCTGCATCATCTGGAAGAGCGAGATGCCCAGGAGATCCGCCGCGGGTAGCAGACCCGTCGGCAAACCCAACTTCAACTGCTGGCGCAATGGATGCCAATGCGGATGCCAAGTGAGATGTGACTTGTAGAGGCCGCTGAACGGCTGGCGCATGAAGATAATCAGGCTCAACCCGAGCCCCATCGCCTGCGCTACGGTCGTTGCCCAGCCCGACCCGGCAACACCCCAGCGCAAGTGGAAGATGAACAGGTAGTTGAGCGCAACATTGGCCAGCGTTGTGACAACCGTGATGACCAGCGTGATTCGCGGACGGCCTATGCCGTTGTAAAAACCGAGCATGCCCCAGACGGCGACACCGAACACGGCGCCGCCCACTCGGGGGAACCAGAACGAGGCGGCCAGGGAGTTGATTTCCTCACCGAGGCCGAATGGCGTCAGTATCAACGGACCGGCTGCGCCTATCAGCACGAACAGCGGAGCCGCGCATAGAGTGGCCCACAGCCCGATCCATACAGAGCGCGACGCGCGCGCGTAACGCCGGGAGCCGTAGGCTTGGGCGGCGAATGTCTGGATGGAGGATGCGGGGCCGCCGAGAACCAACACGACGACGAGGACCAGCCATTGGACCGCGGCCACGCCGGCCAGCGCGGCGGTCGAGATGTGGCCGATGAAGGCCATGTCAGTGAGATTGAGGACGATCTGAATGGCGCTGTTCGCCATCAACGGGAGGGCGAGCGCCAGCACGGCCCGCTGGTCGACTCGGGCGATGCCGGAAGCATCCATTTTTTTAGCCGGCAGGGCGCTGACGACGTTGATGGGGGCGGTGCTGGTGTTCATGGGTGAGCCGGGCATTGTCGCACAGGGGGCGTGCGGCAGAGGGGTCGGCGGGGGCGCTTGCCCGCATGGGCTTCGATAGAGCACCTTAGCGTGCATGGCAACCCGAAAAGCGAAAGCCACGGCTAAGAGCGCCGTGAAGAAGAAGGCCCCCGCCAAGCGGGCGCGGGGGAAACTGGCTCCCGGCAAGAAGGCACGCGGCATCGACGCGGCCGACGTGGCGATCGGACTCGACAGCCCTGACGTGGTCGAGCTGGCGGCGGTCGTGAGGAACGCGGGAGGCGCGCCCATTGGCGCTTATCGCGAGCCGCTCGGCGGCTTGCCGCTGATGGTTGCTTCGCTACCGTTGAGCGCTGTGCAGCCGACCCCTTTTCAGCGCGATCTCTCGCCAACTCACGCGAAGCGACTGGCGCAGAAGATCGATGAGACCGCTGCATTCCTCGACCCACTGATCGTCGTGCGCGGCGAGGACGGACGGTTCTGGACGCCGAACGGACGTCACCGCCTCGCCGCGGGCAAGGTGCTCGGACTGAAGCAGATCACGGCTCTCATTTCGCCCAATGACCGGCTGGCGTACCGGATCCTGGCGCTCAACACCGAGAAGGCCCACAACCTGCGGGACCGCAGCCTGGAAGTCATCCGGATGGCGCGCAGCCTGGCCAAGCAACACGCGACGGATACCGAATCGCACTTCACGGCCGAGTTTGAGTCTCCCGAGCTGCTGACCCTCGGCATCGTGTATGAGAAGGCGTCGCGGTTCGCCGGCGGCGCCTACAGTGCGCTGCTGAAGAAAGTGGATCGGTTCAGTCAGCGGACGCTGCCGGTCAGCCTGCGCGAGCGCGAGGGATTCGCGGCGCGCCTGCTGGAGATCGACGCCCAGGTGAAGAAGCTGATCGCGGCCCTGCAGGCCAAAGGTTTCAAGTCACCGTACCTGCGTAACTACGTGGTGGCGCGAATCAACCCCGTGCGCTTCCACAAGGTGAAGAAAGGCGACACCCAGCCGCCGATGCCGCTGGCAGAGGCACTGACTCGCATGGCCGCGGCGGCGAAGTCGTTCAAGCTCGAGTCGGTGTCGAATTCGGACCTCGCGTGGGTCGCGGTGGGCGCCGGGGCGCAGGGAGAGTAAGTCGTGCGGGGGCTGTCACGGGGGCACGGCTAACGGCGCCGGCGTCGACAGCCGGGGGAGTGCAGGCATGACCGGTGGCGAGTTGCGTGCTCGCCCCGGTCACGAAGGTGGACCGACTGATATCAGTGTTTGATTTCCGCCGTGCGGTAGACGGGATAGAGATTCAACCGCTCATCCCAGTCGGCTGAGCGGCGGTAGAAGAAGTCGAGCCGGGCCTGGGGACTGGCGGCGAACTGCGGATCCGCGGCCAGCCGCTGTTTGAATTCGGCGGCCGCCACTGGGTCCTTCGCCAGGATGTCGCGCGCCACATCCTCCGCAACATAGGCTTCCAGGTATTCCTGCTGCGTGAACGCGGTGTTGAAAAAACCCCAGGCGGCGAACGAATCCGGCGCCTGCGGCTCGAGAAGCGCCAGCAACACCCGGGCATTCGGCTGCGCGATGGGTACGAACAGTGAGCCGGCGGGAATCTCCCGATTCTCCGGCTGCCACCGGCCCTCGAATGCCATGGTTGTGTGGCCTTCAAACGGGGCATTGGAATAGGTGACCCGCGTGGCGCGGAAGGTCTCGAGGGGGGCACTGGGTTGCGCCCTGGCGATCCGCTCGAAGCGCACCCCGTGCAAGGTCAACTTCTCCCCGAGCCAGTCGGCCTGCGCGGCAGGCACGATATAACCGCCTGCGGGGGCGGTGACCTGGGTCTTGGGAACGACCTGGTCCCTGACCGGCAGATGCCAGATCCGCGGCTGGCGGGTGTCGTAGCGCGTAACCAGGTTGCCCGAGATGGCCGAGAGCTCGCGCGTGTAGGCATACCCCTTGAAGTCGATGGCCGCCACATGCGGCCCGTTCTCGTAATCGAGCGCCACCGGCTGACCGCCCAGGTGAGCGGCCCGAACATCGGCTTCATGTTGGGCACGACGCCACTGCGCGCCCTGCTTCGACATCATCTCCGTGAGCGCGACGATGATGTTATGAGTGACTCGGACACGGGTCGCATAGTCCTTCCAGGAGTGCGTTTCCACCAGGAGCGCGAAGCGGTTGTGCAGGTCCCAGTAGCCGGTCGAAAAACGCGGCAGCGGCGGACCCGCGGCGAATCCCGAGGCAGGATCATCATCCACCACAAAACTCGGGTAGAAATCCAACGGCATCGAGCCCTGGGCGGCGATTTTCGCATTGAGCTGCGCGACGAGGGCGCGGCCGGCCGGATGCAACTGCGAGTCACCGGCATAGATGGGCTCCAGCGTGTTGGAGACATCGTGCTGGAACTGGGCGCCGTCGGTCACATGCAGGTCGACATACAGGACCGGATCCCAGGCACCCAGCAGCCGCAGCATTGCCTGCATCTCCGGGGTGTCCGCCTTGGTGTAGTCGCGGTTGAGGTTGAAGTTGCGGGCCGTGGCGCGCCAGCCCATCTCTTCGGGACCTGACTGGTTGGGCCGATTCCAACGGCCGAAGCGCTCGTGACCGTCGACGTTGAACACGGGAACGAACACCAACACACAGGATTGCAACGCGCCGGCGGCGACCTCATTGTTCAATATCTCGCGCAAGGCCAGGAAGCCCGCATCCTTGCCATCGATCTCGCCGGCATGGATACCGCCCTGCATGAGCATCACCGGCAGCTTCTTTTCGCGGGCCTTTTCGGGTGTCAGGGCACCGGTGCGCGTCACGATGAGCGCGAGCATGGGCCGACCTTCCGGTGTGCGGCCGAATTGGGTACAGCGGACCGCGTCGTGCCAGGTGCTCTCGTAGGCAGCACACAGACGAACTACTTCTTCGTAGCGGCCGGTGCGTACGAATTTCGATTGCTCGGCGACCGTCCGCGGAGGGGCTTCTTCGGCGAATGCGGCCGACGCGGCCGCCCATAGTGACAATACCGCCGTCACCCGGCAAATGTGAGAACGCATAGGCGGCGCATGATACCGACACACGCCACGCCCGCCAGGGCCACTCGGAGCGAATCCGACCGCTGCACGCCCCCCTCGCGACGCGAACCGCGACGGCTGAACAGCAGTCAGATCCGCCCCGGGAGTAACGCTACCGGGCGTCGGAAATCAACGGACTCACCGCGTGCACCTTCGTGAACACCTGCGATACGATCCGGTCGCAACGCTCGGGCGTGAGCTCGAAAATGTTGAATGGCTGCGCACGCAGGCGGCGGGCAACCTCTTCCGTCAACCGCTGCTGCGCCCGATACAGCCGCGTGCGGACCGTCGTCTCGTTCAGTCCGAGACACACAGCAACCTCAACTCCGCTGAGGTCCTCGACCACGCGCAGTACCAGCACGGTACGGAAAACCTCCGGCAGAGCATCAATGGCCGCCTCGAGTTGCTGCCGGCTGGCGACGGAATCACTGCCGTCGGCAACAGGCGCACTGTTGGCAGCCGCGGCATTGGAGGCAGGGGCGGCCGCCGGGTGCGGCTCCGCGGCGGACACCGAAGAGGTCACCGTGCCGCCCGTGAAATGTCGGCGAAGCGTCAGTGCCTCATTGAATGCCAGGCGAGCCAGCCACGCACCGAACTTGCCGGCAGGCTCGTAACGATCCAGGTTCGCGAAGGCCCGAACGTAAGCCGTCCGCACCGCCTCTTCGGCCGTCTCGTCGTTGCTAAGAATGCTGCGCGCGATGCGGTACAGCCGGCGGCTGTACCGGCGGATCAGCACCTCAAAGGCACGAGTGTCCCGCCCACGAGTGCGCTCGACGAGCAGTAGATCCGGCAGATCGGCAAACGTCTGCACTGAATCTACAACGCGCTTTGCCTGCAACCCGCTCGCTGCGTCGGATGAAAGGGTCACTCTTGATTGCTCCAGCATAGGAATTGACCTTTATTTGACAGCGCTGTCATGACCGTGTGATCCTCGCCCCAAAATGGCTCCCCAGAAGAGCCCGCGGCGGGTGTTCCATGAAACTCAGATGCATACGGCTCGGATTGAAACTCATTTTGGGCGCAGCTCCGCTGTGGCCGGGACTCGAAGGTGCCTTGGCAGGCGGCACGGCCTGGGCAGGCGGCACGGCCTGGGCAGGCGGCACGGCCTGGGCAGGCGGCACGGCCTGGGCAGGCAGCACGGCCTGGGCAGGCAGCACGGCCTGGGCAGGCAGCACAACCGCCGCTATCCACCCCGCCCTGTGGCCCGAACAACCCGCCGCACTCGCACCGGACCCCGCACTCGAAACGCGCATCAGCCAACTGCTCGCCGAGATGACGCTCGAGCAGAAAGTCGGCCAACTGATCCAGGCCGACATCGGCAGCCTCACTCCCGATGACCTGCGGCACTATCCCCTCGGATCGATCCTGAACGGCGGCAGCTCGTCACCCGGCAATAACGAATTCGCGGCACCCAGTGAGTGGCTGGCACTGGCGGATCGGTTCTACGAAGCCTCGATGGACCCATCCCACGGAAAGCGCCCGATCCCGACCCTGTGGGGGACCGATGCGGTCCACGGCCACAACAACCTGGTGGGCGCCACGATATTCCCTCATAACATCGGACTCGGCGCGGCCAACGATCCCGAGCTGATTCGCCTGATCGGCGAAGCGACCGCGCGCGAGGTGCGCGCCACGGGCCTGGATTGGACATTTGCACCCACATTGGCGGTCGTCCGAGATGATCGTTGGGGCCGAACTTTCGAGAGCTACTCGGAAGACCCGCAGATCGTGCGAAATATTTCCGCGCAGATGGTGACCGGATTGCAGGGGCAACCCGGAACTGAGCAGTTTCTCGATGCGGCACACGTGATCGCCACGGCCAAACACTACATGGGCGATGGCGGCACGGGGGGACATGACCAGGGAGATAATCGAGCCAGTGAGACAGAGCTGCGCGACATTCACTTTCCCGGCTATCCACCGGCACTGGCCGCGGGCGTGCAGACGGTGATGGCGTCATTTTCGAGCTGGCAAGGCGTGAAAATGCACGGCAATCGGCAACTGCTCACCGTTGTGTTGAAACAGCGACTGCACTTCGACGGGCTGGTGGTCGGTGACTGGAACGGTCATGGCCAGGTCCCCGGATGCACGAATGTCAGTTGTGCCGCCGCGATCAATGCGGGCATGGACGTCATTATGGCACCGGACAGCTGGAAGCAGCTATATGCCAACACGCTGGCGCAGGTCAGGACGGGCGAGATTCCGCTCGCCCGGATCGAGGATGCGGATCGCCGCATCCTGCGCGTCAAGTTGCGCGCGCACCTGTTTGATGAAGGCAGACCTTCGTCCCGACCTTTGTCGGGAAAATTCGAGGAGCTCGGATCGCCGGCGCATCGGGCGATCGCGCGCCGGGCGGTGCGCGAGTCGCTGGTGTTGATCAAAAATCAAAATCACGTGTTGCCCCTGAATCCGCGCCAGCATGTGCTGGTCGCAGGCGACGGCGCCAACAGTATCGGGAAGCAAAGCGGCGGCTGGACCATCACCTGGCAGGGGACGGGAGTCACCAACAAAGACTTTCCACACGGCGAAACCATCTACGCGGGAATCCAGGCCGCGGTCACGGCCGCCGGCGGAACCGCCGAGCTCATCGAGTCCGGGCAGTTCAAAACGCGACCGGATGTGGCGATCGTGGTGTTTGGGGAAAACCCTTACGCGGAATTCCAAGGTGACATTCCCACCGTCGAGTACAGCCCGGGCAATCACGCGGATCTCGAATTGCTGCGCTCGTTGCGCGCGCACAAGATACCGGTGGTGGCGGTGTTCTTGTCGGGGCGACCCTTGTGGGTGAACCCCTACATCAATGCCGCCGACGCGTTCGTGGCCGCGTGGCTTCCCGGGACCGAAGGAGGCGGAATCGCCGATGTTATCTTCAAGAGTCCCCAGGGCACCGTTGCCAACGACTTCCACGGAAAGTTGTCTTTCTCATGGCCGGCCACACCCCAACAGTGGGCTGTGAATCGGGGCGACGGGACTCAGCCACTGTTTGCATATGGGTACGGGTTGAGGTACTCGGACAAGGGCGATCTGCCGGTGCTGCCGGAGGACGGCGGCGCTGTCGGGTCGGCGGTGACTGACACGCGAGTGTTTTTCACGGCGGGGAAGCCCCGGGCTGGATGGAAGTGGGTGATCGAGGGTGCGGCGGCCAACGTCCGCATGTCCCCGACGGATAAGGCTGCCCAGGAGGATTCGCAGCAGGTCATCTGGGGCAACGCCGGGGCCGCCTCCGTTGCGCTGGCGACGACCACCCCTGTCAATCTGCAGCGCGAAACCAACGGCCAACTGTCGATCGGATTCGACTACAGACTCGGGCGGCCGCCAGCGACGCGCGTCACGGCGCTGGTCGAGTGCGGACCGGGGTGCCGGGGCGGCGTCGATCTGACGAAAACTTTCGGTGATGCGGCGCCGGGCCGCTGGAATCACCTGCGGGTGCCGCTGAGTTGCTTCGCACGCGCGGGCGCGCGCATGGACGCGGTCACCCGGCCTTTCGAGATCAACTCGACGGGACCCTTCGAGTTGAGCGTTTCCAATATACAACTCGAAACCGGCACGGATGCGTTGGTTGCGTGCGCGGGTGGACCGACGTGAGCCGAAAAACCATACACGATGTCGCCAAGGCCGCGGGGGTGGCCATCAAGACGGTCTCCCGGGTGCTCAACGACGAGCCCAATGTCAGGCCCGAGACACGGGCGCGGGTGTTGGCCGCGGCCGAAGAGTTGCAATACCTGCCGAGCCTGTCGGCCCGCAGCCTCGCCGGCCGGCGCTCCTATCTCATCGGCCTGATCTACGAGAACCCCAGCGCCAACTACCTCATAGACCTGCAGCACGGCGCGATGGCCCGCTGCCGCCAGGAGAAGTTCCGCCTGTTCGTGCACCAGTGCAGCGGCCGCGGCGATGAGCTGATCCGCGACGTGATGGGACTGATCGATCAGACACACGTGGACGGCCTCATCGTCTCACCGCCGCTGTCGGAAGCAGCACCGCTGATCGCGGCTCTCGAGCAACGCAACCTGCCGTTCGTGCGCATCGCGCCCGGCGATCTCCAACATCCCTCGCCGTACGTCGACATGGATGATGAAGGGGCGGCGCGGGAGATGACGGAGCACCTGATCGACCAGGGCCACCGGGCGATCGGCTTCATTGTCGGGCACCCGAACCATGTCGCGAGCCGCCTGCGCCTGCGCGGCTATCGATCCGCTCTGGAACAACACGGCATCGCCTTCGACCCGGCCTACGTGAAGCAAGGCTACTTCGTATATGAGTCGGGCCTCGAGGCCGCGCGTGAGCTGCTGACGCTGCCGAATCCGCCGACGGCGGTGTTTGCGAGCAATGATGACATGGCGGCCGGCGTGCTGCTGGCCGCGCACGAGCTCGGTATCCCGGTGCCGCAACGACTGTCGGTCGCGGGCTTCGACGACACCTACATTGCGCGGATCGTCTGGCCCCGGCTCACGACGGTTCATCAACCCAGCTATGATCTCGCATTTTCCGCGACCGACCTCTTACTTCGATCCCTGAAGGACGGGGATGCGCCGAAAACGGCGCGGTTGCCTTACAAATTGATCCAACGGGAATCCACGGCGCCCGCCCAAACCGCGAGCCACCCGGTGGAACTGGAATAGGGCTCACTGCACCAATTCGGCGCAGTCGCTAGATTCCGGATTGACAGAAGTTATACTGGGTTTCAATGAACGCACAAATTCACTACCGCCGCGGCACCGACCCGAAGACCGAAGACGAACGGGTCGCGATGAGCAAGGAGGCGTTCAAACGCGATTTCCTGGACAACCTGTTCTGCGTGCAAGGCAAGATTCCGGCCCTGGCCACGCGCCACGACTACTACATGGCGCTCGCCTACTCGATCCGCGACCGGCTGCTGCACCGATGGATGAGCACCGCGGAGACCTACACGCGACACGGCTCGCGCACTGTTGTCTACCTGTCGGCCGAATTTCTCATGGGCCCCCACCTGGGCAACAACCTGCTGAATCTCGGGATCACCGAGGAGGTGCGCCAGGCGCTGCGCGAGCTCGGACTCGATTTGGACGAGCTGATCTCCTGCGAGGACGAGCCCGGCCTGGGTAACGGCGGCCTCGGACGCCTGGCGGCCTGTTTTCTCGATTCCCTCGCCTCGCTGGAAATTCCCTCCCTCGGCTATGGCATCCGCTACGAGTTCGGCATCTTCCAACAGGAGATTGCCGACGGCTGGCAGATCGAGAAAACCGACAAGTGGCTGCGCTTCGGCAACGCCTGGGAAATACCGCGTGCCGAATGGGCGGTGGAGGTCAAACTGGGCGGCCGGACGGAGAAATATACGGACCACGCGGGCCGGCTGCGGATCCGCTGGCTGCCGGCCCGCGTCGTGCTGGGCGTGCCGTATGACACTCCGATCCAGGGTTACCGGGTCAACACCTCCAACACTCTGCGGCTGTGGCGCGCGGAAGCGCCGGAGTCCTTCGATTTCTCCACCTTCAATCGCGGCGACTACTACGGGGCGGTCAATTCGAAGGTCACCTCGGAGAACATCAGCAAGGTTCTGTACCCGAACGATGAGGCGATCCAGGGCAAGGAGCTGCGCCTGGAACAGCAGTACTTCTTCGTGTGCTGCTCGCTGCAGGACATGTTCCGGATTCTGCACGTGCAGCAGATCCCGATCACCCGCTTCCACGAGAAGTTTGCAATACAAATGAATGACACGCATCCCGCCATCGCCGTGGCGGAGCTGATGCGATTGTTGGTCGACGAGCACGACATGGCGTGGAACAGCGCCTGGGAGATCACCCAACAGGCCCTCGCCTACACCAACCACACGCTGCTGCCGGAAGCGCTGGAGCGCTGGCCGATCGCGGTGTTCGCCAAGGTGCTGCCGCGGCACCTGGAGATCATCTACGAAATCAACGCGCGCTTCCTGGATGCCATGCGGATCCGCTATTTCGGCGACGAGGCGCGGATCGCGCGCCTGTCACTGATCGATGAATCCGGCGGCCGCTACGTGCGCATGGCGCACCTGGCCTGCGTCGGCAGCCACGCCATCAACGGCGTGGCCGACCTGCATACCCAGCTTCTGAAACAGGATGTGCTGAAGGACTTCGCCGAGCTGTGGCCGGAGAAGTTCAGCAACAAGACCAACGGCGTCACGCCGCGCCGCTGGCTCGCGCTCACCAACCCGCGACTGGCCGAGCTGATCTGCGATGCCATCGGCGACGGCTGGATCAAGGACCTGGCGCAACTGATCGAGCTGGAGAAGTTCGTGGACGATTCAGCGTTCCAGTCCGACTGGCGCGCCATCAAGCGGGCCAACAAACTGGAGCTCGCCGGAATCGCCCACAGCCGCACCGGCGTGGCCGTCGACCCGGATTCGCTGTTCGATGTGCAGGTGAAGCGCATCCACGAGTACAAGCGCCAGCACCTGAATATCCTGCATGTCATCGCGCTCTATCACCGCCTGAAATCCGACCCGAGCTTCGACATCCACCCGCGAACCTTCATTTTCGGCGGCAAGGCGGCCCCCGGTTATCACATCGCGAAGCTGATCATCAAGTTGATCAACGCCGTGGGCGACGTCGTCAACCACGATCCGCAGATCCGCGATCGCATCAAGGTCGTGTTCCTGCCCAACTTCAATGTCACGAACGGGCAGCGTGTGTACCCGGCCGCGGACCTGTCGGAGCAGATCTCCACCGCCGGCAAGGAAGCCTCCGGCACCGGCAACATGAAGTTCTGCATGAACGGTGCGCTGACCATCGGCACCATGGACGGCGCGAACATCGAGATCTGCAGCGACGTGGGAATCGAAAACGCCTTCATGTTCGGCCTGAGCGCGCAGGAAGTGGAAGCGCTGCGCAATCGCGGCTACCGGCCGTACGAGTACTACGAAAGCAATCCGGCACTGCGCGGCGTCATCGACTTCATTCGCGACGGGTTCTTCTCGCGCGGGGACGTGAACATGTTCATGCCCCTCGTGGACAGCCTGCTGAACTGGGACACGTACATGCTGTTCGCGGACTTCCAGTCCTACACCGAGACCCAGGAACTGGTGAACACCGTGTACAAGGACCCGATTCAGTGGAGCCGGATGTCGATCCTCAACGTGGCGCGCTCCGGGAAATTCTCATCGGACCGGACGATCGGCGAGTACGCGCAGGACATCTGGCGAGTCTCGCGCGTGCCGATTCGCCTGCTGTCGCAGAACGAGCTGACGCTCGGATTGAAGGAAGACCCTACTTCCGGAAGTTGATCTCTATCTGCACCCCGTTGGGGTCGAACAGGAACAACTGGCGCACGATGTTGCCGGGATTGTTGTTTTCGCGGACGGGGACTGCGTGCCGCCGGATGCGATCCAGAGTCCCATCGTAGTCTTCGGCGGCGAAAGCGATGTGGTCTATCGGACCCGTGCCCTGCGCAGGCGCGGTCACGAAGACACTCTGTGCCTCCTTGCGGGCTGTGTAGGTCACCCACTCGGCAATGTGGATCACCGGGATGTCACCTATATATACCCAGTGCCCGGGAAATCCGAGAGGGGGCCGGAAGCCATTGTGCATACCGAGAACGTCGACGTAAAAGTCGCGGGTCGCGTCGATGTCGTGGGTGAGGACGAGATAGTGCTCGAGTTTCGTGAGGGGCATGATGTCCTTTCCGTTTAATGCGCGGCCAGCCAGTCGTTGACGACTTTCAGCAGCTCGGGGTCGCGCGGCATGAAGATGGCCTTGTCGGCGTGCGTGAGCGTGCCGGGGTAGGCACGACACAGCTCCGGATGATTCTTCGACTGCAGTTGCGCCTCGGCGTCATCGGTGATCATGACATCGGCCCGGCGCGCGACCAACTCACCAAAGATCCCGCGGTTGTCGGGAAACACAACGATCCGGGCGCGATGCAGGTGGGTCCTGACGTACTGCTCGTTGGTGCCACCCGGGTTGACTATGACGCGGACTGAGCCCCGGTCCACGGCCGCGAGACCCTGGGTGAATTTCTGCTTGTCGACACACCGCGAGAGAATTGTCTTGCCTCCGGATGCGTAGGGGGTCGAGAACGCGCCGACGGCCGCACGGGCCGGAGTGACTGACACACCGCCCATGGCTAGATCGAAGACTCCCTGGCTCAGATCGTCGGACATCGACGACCAGGTTGTGTGAATGAAGAGCGGGACGGCATGCAGGTGAGCGGCCAGCCGCTGCGCTCTATCGATATCCGTTCCGGTGAGCGTACCGCTGTCTTCCAGGCTGAAGGGGGCATAATCGCCCGTTGTGCCGATTCGCAACGTGTTGCTTGCCGACACGCGCTGGAGAGCAGGCACGGGCATGAGTGTTATGTTGTGCAGCGCCTCCAACAGCTCCTGTCTGTTGGCGTCGGTCCAGCCTTGCGCTTGCAGCTGGTTCCGGGCGGCCTCCGCGTAACGACTCTCAAAGTCGTCACGGCGGAGCACGGGCGCGGCCAGATATAGGGCGTGCAGTAGGCCGGTGGTGAGTCCATCGAGCTTGGGACGCAGCGCCTCCAAGGGGATGATGGGTTCGGAATGGGAGAAACCACGGGCCTTCCAGTCCCCATGGAGCATGGTCTGAACTTCGCGAGCCAAACGAACCTGGAGCTCAAAGAGATGCTTCACGGGATCGACAGCAAGCCCCATGGGCACACCGAGATCGACTGCGCGCTGGATGACGGCACTTTCCCGAGGTGGATCGAAAATGGGGGCCTGCGTTTGCCATTTGACGGCAGCGACGTCCGGCATGACGCCGAGACGCTCGTCGGCCAGCTCGAGAATTCGGTGCACTTCGCCGTCTTCGGTGGTGAAGCGGACGGGGCTCGCAGGGGGCGCGCCGGACGCGGGGGCCATGCTGGCGGCGGGGGCCATGCTGGCGGCGGGGGCCATGCTGGCGGCGGGGGCCATGCTGGCGGCGGGGGCCCCGCTGGCGGCGGGGGCCGCGATGGATGCCGGGGCTGCGATGGATGCCGGGGCTGCGATGGCCCCGAGGCCGGTGTATGCCCAGCCCAGAATCAGAAACCGAAAACACGCCCCCCTGTGCTTCACGTCGGACAACTCCTACACGATGTTCTCGCCGAGTCCGCCTGCACGGCTCGAGCTGCGCATTCAATACTGGAGGGCCATTCTATCCAAAGGAGACTCGAGACAATGATTCGTACCACGGTTCTGGCGGGTGTGGCGGCGGCCATCGCATTGGGCACCGCGGGTTGTGACAACCGGGGCCCCATGGAAAAGGCGGGCGAGAAGGTCGATCACACGGTGGATACCATCAAGAACGGCGGCCACGAGCCGGTGGGTGACTCAATCAAGGACGACGTCAACAAGGCCCGCGAAAAGGTGTCGGACGCAGTGGACGACGCCAAGAAGTAACTGCAACGTCGCGGTTAAAGGCGCGCCAATTGAATTAGACTGTCCGGGCAAATGACCGCAGCCCGGATAGTAACATGGGTCAGTTGATCGACGGGGAATGGCACAACACACCACTCCCGACCAGCAGCAGCGGCGAGTTTCAACGACCGTCCAGTACATTCAGAAACTGGATCGGGTCGCGCGGTCCGTTCCCCGCGGTGCCCGGCCGGTATCACCTGTTTGTTTCACGCGCCTGCCCCTGGTGCCACCGGACACTGCTGGCGCGGATCGCCAAGCGACTGGACCACATCATAACGGTGAGCTACGTCGAACCGTTTGTGTTCGACCACGGCTGGGCGTTCGCAAAGCCGGATCCGCTCACCGGAGTGCGCTACATCCATGAGCTGTACAGCCAGGCGGACCCGCTCTTTACGGGACGCGCCACGGTCCCGGTGCTGTGGGACAAGGAAAATCATACGATCGTGAACAACGAATCGGCCGATATCGTCCGCCTGTTCAATCGCGAGTTCGATGAGATTACGCAGGAGCTCACGGATTACTACCCCGATGCCCTGGCCGGCGAAATCGATCAGATCAACGACCGGGTGTACCACACAGTCAACAATGGAGTGTACCGGGCCGGCTTCGCGACCAGCCAGACGGCGTATGAAACGGCCGTGCAGCAGTTGTTCGAATCGCTCGACTGGCTGGAGGATCGGTTGCAACAGCATCGCTACCTGCTCGGCGACCTGTTGACGGAAGCGGACTGGCGACTATTTCCAACACTGGTCCGCTTCGATGCCGTGTATTACGGTCACTTCAAGTGCAATCTGCGGCACGTGTACGAGTACCCCGCGCTGTGGGAATACACGCGGGAGATCCACCAGATGCCGGGCAACGCTGCGACGGTATCGATCGATGAATACAAGATGCACTACTACGGCAGCCACCGGAACCTGAACCCCGGGGGAATCATCCCCGCGGGGCCCGAGCTCGACTTGACATCGCCCCACCGCCGGGGACGATGATCTGAGCCGATGACAGGTTTCCCCGCCCGCACGAACTCGCGAACGAAATCAACAGCGCGGGGCAACGTTCGCAGGCAGTCCGGGTTGGCGACTCCACCAGATTGCCGATCAGCGGTTTATCAGCAGCAGTTGTCGTGCCGTGGGCACTTCGTTCAGGCCGCCACGCCTGCGCCAGCGCGGCGCTATTTGCGCTATGATCCCCCGCCACAACAACGAGCTCGGGAGCACAGACCATGAGCATTCTCAGCACTCTGGCAGGTGCACTGGAAGGAACACCCAATGCGGCTGGCAACACGGCCGGCGGTATCGCCTCTTCCGGTGCGCTGGTCGCGGAAGTGATTTCCATGATTCAAAATCGGCCCGGCGGACTGGGTGGCCTGCTGCAATCCTTTCAGCAGGGGGGCCTGGGCCACGTGTTCCAGTCGTGGATCGGCACCGGACAGAATTTGCCGGTGTCGCCCGATCAATTGCACGGCACCGTGGGATCCGAGTGGATATCCAAGATCGCACGCGCGACCGGACTGCCGCAGGCACAAGTGGAACAACAACTGTCGACGCTGCTGCCTCAGGTCATCGATCACCTGACACCCAACGGGCAAATACCGCAAGGCGACATCGGCAGTCAGCTCGCTAACGTCGCGCAGCGCATTCTGCACGGCTGATATCCGGAGGACTTCGAATGAACAAACTAAAGACTTCTGTGTTGGCTGGCTTGCTGACGCTGCCGTTCTTGTGCGCCGCGGCCAACGCGCAGACGACCGCATCCGCCCTTCCGACCTGCAAGGACGGAACCACGGCAACCAAGGCCGGCAAGGGAGCGTGCAGTCACCATGGTGGAGTGGATAAGTCAGCGGGAGCTGCCGCGACGAACGCAACGCCGACTCCGGCTCCGGCTCCGAGTACACCGGCGGCGCCGCCTGCCGCAGGCGGCGCTGGGTCCGTGATCTGCAAGGACGGATCAACCTCGACGACCACCGGCAAAGGCGCTTGCAGTCATCACGGCGGAGTCAACAAGTCGAGCACGGCATCCTCGGCAGGCAGCGCATCGCCACCCGCCGCCGCGCCCGCTCCGGCTTCGCCACCCGCTGCTGCGCCACCCCCTGCTCCGGCATCCACGACAACACCCCCCGCCGGACCGGCAATGCGGGCACAGGTGCCGAGCGCGAAGGCTGCACCTGGCGGTGCTCCGGGACAGGTCTGGGTCAACACGGCCTCGAAGGTGTACCACTGCTCGGGTGACCGTTGGTATGGCAAGACCAAGGAAGGTCAGTACATGAGCGAAGCCGACGCCAAGGCTCAGGGCGCACGCCCGGATCACAACAAGCCCTGTTCATGATCCGTTGATTCGTAGCTGCGACGCACGCGGCGCCGCAGCTACGGACGAGCTCAGGCACGCCGCTTTCCATTCAGGAACTGCGGAACAACACATCGGTACGGGCCGCGGCGATCGTTGCGGCCACTACGAACGGCAACCTGGGACATGACAGGCGCACGCCTGCGCCTTGACAGTTGCGGATTTCGATCAAAAATGACCCATGCACTATGCCTCCGCCGGCCACACCGACCAGGGTGTGATTCGACCGACTAACCAGGATGCGCTCCTCGAGCGACCCGAATCGGGTCTGTGGGTCGTAGCCGACGGGATGGGCGGCCACGAGCACGGCGAGCTGGCCAGCCGCCTGGTCTGTGACGGCCTGTTGAATCTGCAACCGCAGATCACGGTCGAGGCAACGAGCCTCAGCGTCCAACTGCGCTTGTCGGATATCAACTCGCAGTTGTATCGCATGGCTACCCGGCGCGTCGCGCCCATTCGCAGTGGGACCACGGTGGTGGCACTGGTCGCTCAGGGCTCGCAATGCGAAGTGATCTGGGCAGGCGACAGTCGTGCCTATCGGTTGAGAAGCGAGGAGCTCGACCTGCTCACCCGGGATCACGTGTGGGCCGGCTTCGGCGGTCCATCGAGAGAACCCTCTTCCACGATCACCCGCGCAGTCGGCGGCGACGCGCGCCTCGATTTGGATACCCGGCACGACGAGGTGCGGGGCGGCGATCGATACATGCTCTGCTCAGATGGCATCAGCCGCGCGTTGCCCGCGGAAATGATCCGGCGGTGCCTGCTGGAACCGACGCTGCGGGCCGCGACTCATGCGCTCATCGAGGAGGCGATTGGAGCGGGGTCATCCGACAACCTGACCGCTGTGGTGATCGAGGCTACGCGATGACTAGTCGCCGGCAGCCTGCTATGGTCGCTCGTTACGAATCCATCCGTTCATTGGAGCATCATGAGTTATGCATTTGTCCGTGCCCTGTTTGTCTCGCTCGCCCTGACGACAGCAGTCCAGGCCGCCGATAGCGATGACGTGGACTCGCCCCGCATTTTAAAAGAAGAAAGCCAGACAACTTCAGGCATCCTCACGATCAAAGGCGCCAAGCTCGCCTACCAGGCGCAAGCCGGCGTCGAAGTTGTTTACCTGAAGGACCCCAGGGACGACGATCCGCAGCCCAAGAACGACAAGGGCGATCCGCCACCGATTCCGCAACACGCCAGCATGTCGTATGTTGCCTATTTCAAGGGCGATCACGAGGATGCGCACCGGCCGATCACGTTTCTGTTCAACGGCGGACCCGGATCGTCGACCGTGTGGCTGCACATGGGCGCTTTTGGTCCCAAGCGCGTGATTACGAAGGATGACTCACATAGTCCCGCCGCGCCCTACCGGCTCGCCGACAACGAATACAGCCTGTTGGACGCGAGCGATCTGGTGTTCGTCGACGCGCCCGGCACCGGCTTCGGCCACCTGCGCGGCCCGGACAAGGAGAAGGCGTTCTTCGGCGTCGACCAGGACGCACACGCCTTTGCGAATTTCATCGTGCAGTTTCTTTCCACGCACGGCCGCTGGAACTCACCCAAGTACCTGTTCGGCGAGAGCTATGGAACGACACGCGCAGCGCAACTCGCCAACATCCTGCAGAGCGAGAAATCCACGGACCTGAACGGCGTCATTCTGCTGTCGCAGATCCTCAGCTTCGACAACAGCGCCGATGCTCCACAATTCAACCCGGGAGTCGATCAGCCGTACGTGCTGGCTCTGCCGTCCTTCACGGCGACGGCGTGGTACCACCACAAGTTGCCGAACCAACCGCAGGCACTCGAGCCGCTGTTGACGGAAGTCGAACAGTTCGCGCTCAACGACTACTGGCGCGCGTTGTCGGCGGGCAATACTCTGACGCCCGAGCGCCGTACGGAGATCGCGGGACGGCTGCACGCGTATACGGGGTTGCCGCAGGATTACATTGAACGCGCCAACTTGCGCATCAATGTGGGCGAATTCGAGAAGAATCTACTCGGCAGCGATACGACCACGGGACGACTGGACAGCCGGTTCTCGGGGCCCACGATCGATCCTCTGAGCAAGGAGGCGGAGTACGACCCGCAGTCCGCGGCAATCTCGTCGGCGTATGTGTCGGCGTTCAACGAGTATGTGCGCAAGACACTGAAGTACGGGGCGAATAGGATCTACAAGGAGGAAATCGACGTCGAGAAGAACTGGGACTTCCTGCACCAACCGCCCGGATCGAGCCAGAAAGTGCCGCAGACGGTCAATGTGGCACCCGACCTCGCGTTCGCCATGAAGACGAACCCCAACCTGAAGGTGATGATGAACGGCGGGTATTTCGACCTGGCAACGCCTTTCTTCGCGGCCACCTACGAGCTGCAGCAACTGCCGATCCAACCGGCGCTGCAGAAGAACATCGAGATGCATTACTACACGTCCGGACACATGGTGTATGCGCATGAGCCCGATCTGAAGCTGTTGCACGACAACGTGGCGGCATTCATCGGCAGGACCCATGAGTAGCGGACCTGCGCCGCTGTCATGAACGCAACCCTGACGCCGTTGCCACAGCCCGACCGCGCAGTGGGCGACTGGGGCGGCGTCAGCCTCTGCCGACGAACGGCATTTTGGTGGCCATGACGGTCATGAACAGGACGTTGGCATCCAGGGGCAGGCCGGCCATGTAGACCACCGCGTCGGCGACGTGTTTTACGTCGAAGGTCGGCTCGGACCGGATGGAAAGGTCGGCCTGCAGGGTGCCGTGGGTCATCGCGGCGGCAAGCTCGGTTGCGGTGTTGCCAATGTCGATCTGACCGCACGCGATGTCATGAGCACGACCCTCGAGCGAGGTGGCCTTGGTCAGGCCCGTCACCGCGTGCTTGGAGGCGGTGTACGCCACCAGGCGCGGCCGCGGGGCGGCGGCGGAAACCGATCCATTGTTGATGATGCGGCCGCCGCGCGGCGTTTGTGTCTTCATCAAGCGGAATGCCGCCTGCGTACACAGGAAGGCGCCGGTCAGGTTGGTGTCGAGAACGGACCGCCACTGATCAAACGGCAGATCCTCCAAGGGCGCTGGAGGAGCGGACACGCCTGCATTGTTGAACAACAGGTCGAGCCGGCCGAAGTCGGCGGCGATGCGCGCGAACAAGGCGTCAACGGAGTTGCGATCGGTGACATCCGCGACGCTACCTACCGCACCATGACCGGCCTCGCGGGCAACCTGCTCGAGCTGCGCAAGGCGGCGGCCGGCGAGCACGACCGTAAAGCCGGACCCGGCCAGCGCCACACTCACCGCGCGCCCGATACCCGAGCCCGCACCGGTCACCAACGCAATCTTCGCACTCATCGCAACCCCATCCTGTCCATCCAACTCAAACCTGAATCGGTATCCCGCCGCGGCCGGTACTCACACCCGATCCAACCGGGGTAGGACAGCCGCTCGATCGCGGCGAAAATGCTCGGGTAGGCGATTTCGCCCTCGTCCGGCTCGCCACGCGCCGGCACACCCGCGATCTGGATGTTGCCGATGTACGATCGATATTTTTCCAACTTCACCAGCACGTCGCCTTCCGCACGCGCCACATGATAAACGTCGAACTGCAGTTTGACGTTCGGGAGGGACAGCTCGTCGATGAGCCCGATGGCCTCAGCGAGCGTTGAGTAGAAATAGCCCGGATAGTCACTCGGGTTCAGCGGCTCCAACAACACGGTGAGCTGCCGCGCGGCGGCTTTGGCGGCGGCCAGGCGCAGATTCGAGACAAACAGCGCGCGTGCGCGTGTCTTGTCGGCGGCGGGCACGTTGCCTGCCATCACATGGACCGCCGTGGCTCCGCAGATACGACAGTACTCGACGGCCTGATCGAGAGTGGACTGAAAATCGCGCCCCGCGACAGCTCCCAGGCCGCGCTCGCCGGCGGCGAAATCTCCGGGCGCTGTGTTGATTCCGAGCAGCATCACACCCGTGCGACGCGCAACCGCCGCGACATCGCTTGCGGGAACGTCATACGGCCAATGCATTTCAACGGCGCGAAAGCCCGCCCGCGCCGCGGCCTCGATCCGCTCCAGCAACGGTCGATCGGGCCACAACAGGCCGAGATTGGCTGAGAAGCGCATGCGCTGATTCTATACCGTGATACCCTTTCATCGACCCGATTGCTGCAAGGGGTAGCCATGACTCGCGACCACAAGCCGACCCGACGCGGATTCCTTCTCGGTGCTACGTTGGCTCCCTGGGCGCTGGCTCACCTGGAGACGGCGGGCGCGGCGGATCTGCCCCTGCTGAGCCCGGCCGACCCGGCGGCCGCGAAAGTGAAATACACCGAGGATGCCAGCCACGAACCGAGCGCCAAGGGGAATCGGTGCGCGACCTGCAGCTTGTACGAAGGCCCGTACAACTCGACACAGGGACCGTGCCAGATTTTCCCGGACAAGCAGGTGAAGGCCGCCGGCTGGTGCACCTCCTGGTCGCCGCAGATCTAAATTCAATCGGCGCTGAGGTTTTTCAACATGCGGGCCAGGGCGAAGTGGCGATAGCTGCCGAGCGCCAGGCCGCGAACGTGAGACCACTCGCAGGTTGCGGTGACGTCGAGGGCAATCCAACCCTGATGACCCAGATAGGGGGGAATCTCGAAACGCTCATCGGCGGTCATCAGACCCTGGGCACCGACACCCACCCAGAAGTAGATCTGCAGGCGGCAATCGCGGCCAGCATGGGCCGTGCGGCCGGCATGGGCCGTGCGGCCGGCGTGGACCGTGCGGTCCGCACGGACCCAGAGGAAGGTTTTTTTGCCGGCGCGCCAGACGGGGGAGCCGAATTGCCGGTCCTCGACTACTTCGGGCCAGCCCGCGACCTGTTTGCGCACGCCGGCGAGCACGGCTTTCCCGCGGCGCGACTGCAAGGGATCGATTTCCTCGGCGGATAGCGGGGCCACCGGGAGTTTGACTTTGACGGTGTCGCCGATCGACTTCGCCAGGTTGGCGGGCGCAACCTGTTCATAGGCCTGACGGGCCAGGACGGCCACCCGTTGCCAGGAAAGACCCTTGTTCAAGTGAACGCCGAGCCAACCCCGCGGACCGACATACGGAGGTACGAAGAAGTGCCTCGGCTGCGACTTCGAATAGTGATCCTGTGCACCCGCGGGCGCATTGAGCCACAGCGCCACCCGGCCGTCGCCGTGATGGTTGACTACATAAGAAGCAAAGGTTTTACCGCGTACCCGGAAATCCGGGAAGCCGTGTGAAACCACTTCCTGCGCTTCCGGAAACGAGAGGCAGACCTCCCGTACAGCTTCATTGACGCTTCTGGCCACGCGGCAAGACTACAGCAGCCCGCGTCAGTGCGCAGCACTGCGCCCAAAGAACTGACCCCGCCGGATTTCCTCCAGGATGCCCTTGCGATACGTGCCGCCGGACACGAGGCGGCGGCCGTTGCGCAACGTGAATGCGAATGCACCCCGATCGACACGCTCCGCGAAAGCAACCTTGCGCAGGTTGATCAACAGCGAGCGCTCGATCCGCACGAAGCCCAGGGGCGCGAGCACAACCGCCAGGTGCTTCAGGGTATTGCGAGCCAGGTACCGCTCATCCTCCACGTGCAGGGCGACGTAGTTCGCCTCCGACTCCACATAGTCTATGTTCTCAACATCGATGAAGTAGATGCGCTGCCCCTGCTCGCCGGTGATCTGGCGCAGCGAGTTGGCTTCGGCCGGGCTGCGCTGCATCGAGAGCTGCTGGCGGGCCCGACCGATGGCATTGATCAACCGCCGCCCGTCAACCGGCTTGGCGAGGTAATGCACCGCATTGCTGTCGCAGGCTTCAATGGCATGCTGCGGATGTGCCGTCACCATGATGGCAAGCGGTTCGTCGCGCGATTCCAGAGAACGCAGCACGTCAAATCCGGTCATGTCCTGCAACTCGACATCGAGCAACACGACGTCGGGCCTGTGCGCTTTGATCAGCTCGATGGCATCGGCACCGCAAGCCGCCTGCGCCACCACTTCAACGCCCGCATGCTCCTGACACAAATGCACCAGCCGGGACCGGGCTAAAGGCTCATCATCCACAATCACTACCCGCATGACAGACCTCACGGAAAGGAAATCAGCCCACTCACCTCGACTGCTCAGACTAGCGTGAGGCAACGGCCGAGCGAGCACCACCGCGAACATATTTGACCGGACCAGTAGCAGGAAACAAACGCCGCAGTTGGAGCAGGCCCTCGGTGATGCGCTCGGGTGAGGTCGCGCCATAGCCGAGAACGAGACCCGGCTGACACTGGCCGGTCGCGCTGAGAGCGCGCAATGAACGGATGTCCATGCCTTTCTGGCGCGCGCTGCGCGCGATTGCGTCGAAATCGAGAGCCTCACGACCCAGCGCGGTCAGATGCATGCCGCCGCTCGCGGGAATCGGTTCCAACCACGCGCTGAAATGGGCCTGCAGCCCGCCGATCATCAGCTCGCGACGCTCCGCATAGAGCTTGCGCATCTTGCGAACATGACGGGCCATGTGACCTTCGCTGATGAAGGCGGCCAGCGCATCCTGCTCCAACACCGGCTGATGCCAATCCGTGACCTGCTTGGCCGCCCTGATGGTGCGCTTGGCCCAGCGCGGGGTCACGACAAAACCGAGCCGGATGCCGGGAAACAGGCTCTTGGAGAAGGTGCCTACATAAAACACGGAGCCCGACCGGTCCAGCGTCTGCAACGCATCGCGCGCAGTGGTGCCGAACCGGAACTCGCCATCGTAGTCATCCTCGATGACGACGGCATCGCGGGCACGGGCCAACTCGAGCAACTCGGCCCGGCGCCGCATGGACAGGGCCACACCGAGGGGAAACTGATGCGACGGGGTGACACAAATAACACGGGCATCGGCGGGTATACGATCTACTACCAGACCCTCCGCATCCACCGGCACGGGGACGATCTTCGCACCCGCGGCCAGAAATACACCGCGCACCGGCGCATACCCCGGATCCTCCAGGGCGACCACTGTTTTCCCCGGCGTCACGAGAACCTTCGCCAGTAGATCGATCGCCTGCTGTGTTCCCGCTGTCACTACTACGTCGTCCGCATTGCAGGCAACTGCGCGGGCGAAGGAAACATGATTGGCAATTGCCTCCCGCAGCAGAGGACGACCTGCAGCGTCCACATAGGCTGCAGGCACTTTAGCCAGCGAGCGCAACGACCGGGCGAGCAGGCGACGCCAGATGTGATACGGGAACGAGTCCGTATCCGGAACACCCAACCGAAACAACATGTGACTGGGCGAGGACGAGGACCAGGACTTCAGGAGATAGGGCGGAGGAGATTGCCAGAATTCGCTGAGGCGCCGATCGGGGCCCCGGTCCGGCTCGTCGACCACGGCCGGACGATCGGCGCGAATGGGCAACGCGTCCGCAACATAGGTTCCCGCACCATGGCGGGCAAACAGGTAACCTTCACTGAGCAACAGGTCATAGGCACCCATGACGGTGTTGCGTGACACACCCCAGGAGTCCGCGAGGATCCGCGTGGAAGGTAAGCGCAAACCGGGTTTCAAACGGCCATCGAGAATCGCCGAGCGCAGCTCACGATGTAGGACGCGCATGACAGCACCCGATCCTCGTGGAGGGAGCGTGATCGCCAGTTCCAACATCGCCTGCTTGCCGGTCGTCTCCATGAGCCTAGCCTATCTCGCAAGGGGTACTGGGCGCGACGGTGTTGCGACGTAACGAGAAAGTGGCCCAGGCACTTTGGGATAAAGTGGCACTATATTGCGCAAAGCCGGCCGGGGCTCGGCCACTTTCGGACAGGATCGGCGCAGATACGGTCAGGCCCCTCGAGAAATGCAGGAGCGCAATCCGGCGGGCAGGTGCCCGGCCCCGCTGTGCCCGGCAGCGAAGGAGTGTCGGTACAATGATCCCCAACCGTCCCCTGCTAAGCTTTCGGGGATGCCAGATGAGGTTGATTCGTGAGTGCAGTCTTCGGCGCGTTCCTGCTGACGTTCGCGGGACTTTTTCCTATCGTGAACCCAATCGAGGCGGCGCCGTTCTTTCTGGCCCTCACGCCCAATCTGTCGAACCGCGAACGCGAGGGATTGGCGCGCCGCGTCGCCATCAACGGCTTCGCCCTGCTGCTGGGGTCCATGGTCATCGGGCCTTGGTTGCTGGTGTTCTTTGGCATCGATTTGCCGGTGGTCCGCATCGCGGGTGGATTTGTCGTCACGGCGCTGGGATGGAAGCTCCTTACAGAGGAGACGTGGTCGGATCACGGTGATGTGCAAACCGGCACGCCGCGCCAGGTGGGGAGCTTCTACCCCCTGACCATGCCGCTGACCGTGGGCCCCGGGTCGATTTCCGTGGCCATCACCATCGGCAGCCGCAAGCCCGAATCGGAATTCGCTTTACCCATTCTGGCTCTACACGCGATTGGGGCATTCGTGGGTGTGGTGGCGATTGCCGCAAGTATTTATATCGCTTATCGCTTCGCGGGGAATCTGGCGCGGTGGTTGGGAACGACCGGGCTCGAGGTCATGGTTCGACTGTCCGCGTTCATATTGATGTGCATCGGGATCCAGATCATCTGGAATGGGTGGTCGGCGCTGACGACGGTTGCCCACTGACGCGCGACCTACGCACGAATGTGACTTTGTCTTACAGCCGCAGGCCTCACCGTAGCCGACGATGGCTACTTCTCATCCAACGAGGTCTCTCTCATGTGTGCGCAAACGGCAAAGCTCGCGGGGACCGTGGTGTCCCTACTTCTGGTTACGGCATCCAGCGTAGGCGCGTCCGCTGACGCCGGCCTCACGTCCGGTGATCGCGATTTCGTCAATAAGGCTGCCCAGGGAAACCTGATGGAAGTGCAGGCGGGCAAACTGGCCACGCAGCGCGCGTTGGATCCGGCGGTCAAGAGCTTCGGTGAGAAGATGATGTCCGATCACGACGCCGCCAACGAAAGACTCAAAAAATTGGCTGACGTGAAGCAGATGCCGTTGGCGGATGATGTTTCGCCGGAGGAGCATACAGCGCTGGGGAAGCTGGAGGCCTTGAACGGGACCGAGTTTGACAAGGCGTATTCGAAGATGATGGTCAAGGATCATACCGAGGACATCTCTGAATTCGAAAAGGTTGTGAAGAAGGCGAGCGATCCGGATGTGAAGGCCTATGCGCAGGAGACGCTGCCTACGTTGAGGCATCACCTGATGTTGGCCAACCGGCTCGCTGCCGCTGAGCGGAAGAGTCCCTGAGGACTGCTTCGCGCAGGCCGTGGCGCGCAGGCGTGGCCGTGGGAGAGGCCGGCGCGGTCGCGTTCGGTGACCGGCTAGGTGGCGCCCGCCGCAGCGAAACAGTCGCTGACCAGCTTTTGGGCTTCGTCGATGAGGCGGGCCAGGTGGTCCTTGCCTTTGAAGCTCTCGGCGTAAATTTTGTAGATCTCCTCGGTGCCCGAAGGGCGGGCGGCGAACCAACCGTGCTCGGTGAGCACCTTGAGACCGTCGATGGGAGCTCCGTTGCCGGGCGCTGTGCTCAACACCTGGGTGATTTTCTCACCCGCCAACTCCTTGGATTTGACCTGCTCGGGAGCGAGCTTCTTGAGAACCGCCTTCTGTGCCTTCGAGGCGGGCGCATCGACCCGCTCAAACACGGGCTCGCCAAACTCCCGGGTCAGCGCGCGATACGCTTCGCCGGGATCCCGGCCGGTGCGGGCGGTGATTTCGGCGGACAGCAGGCCGGGGATGAGACCGTCCTTGTCGGTGCTCCAGACACTCCCGTCGAATTGCAGGAAGGTGGCGCCGGCGCTCTCCTCGCCCCCAAAGCCGAGTGAGCCGTCCACGAGGCCGTTGACAAACCATTTGAATCCAACCGGCACCTCGTACAACCGACGACCCAACCTCGCGGCTACCCGGTCGATCATCTGGCTGCTGACGGCCGTCTTGCCAACACCGGCGTCACTCTTCCACCGCGGCCGGTTCTTGTACAGATAGTCGATGGCGACCGCGAGATACTGATTGGGCTGCATCAGCCCGGCACTGCGGGTGACGATGCCATGCCGGTCGTGATCCGTATCGCACGCGAACGCGACATCGAATCGATCCTTGAGATGGATCAGGCTCTGCATGGCATACGGTGAGGAGGGATCCATCCGGATCTTTCCGTCCCAGTCCACGCTCATGAAGCGGAACGTTGGATCCACCTCGGTGTTCAGAACCTGCAGATTCAGCCGGTAGCGCTCGGCGATGGCCGGCCAGTAATGGACCCCCGCGCCACCCAGGGGATCCACGGCTATCGAGAGGTTGGATCCGCGGATGACATCGAAATCGATGATGTTGGCAAGGTTGGTTACGTAGGTGTCGAGAAAGCTGTAGCGATGGGTCGTCGGCGCCTTGATCGCCTTGTCGAAAGTCACGCGCTCGACACCGGCGAGACCGGCCTTCAGCAGCTCGTTGGCGCGGTTTTGGATCCAACCGGTCACATCGGTATCGGCGGGACCTCCATTGGGCGGGTTGTACTTGAAGCCTCCGTCCATCGGTGGATTGTGGGATGGAGTGACGACGATTCCGTCGGCAAGACCGCTCGTGCGACCGCGGTTGTACACGATGATGGCGTGCGACAGAGCGGGCGTGGGTGTGTACTCGTCGTTTTCCGCGAGCATCACTTCAACACCGTTCGCGGCTAGCACCTCGAGCGCGCTTGCCTGGGCGGCCGGAGAAACAGCGTGAGTGTCTATCCCGAGGAAGAGAGGACCGTTGATACCCTTTGACTTGCGGTACTCGCAGATCGCCTGGCTGATGGCGAGGACGTGCCACTCATTGAAGGCGCGATCGAAGGCCGAGCCGCGATGCCCCGAAGTCCCGAAGGACACCTGCTGCGCCGGAAGGGTCGCGTCAGGCTGCAACGAGAAGTAGTCCGTCAGCAACCGCGGAATGTCGGTCAGGAGGCTGGACGGAGCGGGTTTGCCGGCGAGTGGATTTACTTTAGCCACGGTATTCACCTTGGAAAGAGTCATTTTGTTCCGGAGAAATGCGAAACCGGGGTTGTGGCGAGATCACCGATCTGTTCGAGGGTGATGTCCGCCGCCGGATACGCGGAGATATTGGCCATGTCCAATGCATAGTGGCCCTGGCGCACGAAAATGGTCGTGAGCTTCGCACCCCAGATTTTCTTCATGGCATCCAACAAGCGCAACTTGTCATCGACCATGACGTAATGCTTCGCGGGGTAGTGGCGCTCAACCGCATCGAGCATCTGCTCCTTGTGCAGATAAATCATCACGCGGCCTTCGAATGCATCCCACAGTCCGGAACGCATCACTTTGCGCGGTTGGAATATGACATCGCCGTCCGACAAGATGGCGGTGGGACCGACGCGACGGCAGTGGGAAACGGCCTTTTGGGCGCCGGGAAACAGCCGGCTCTCGAACGGGTAGTCGATGAGGTAGGCGGACATCCGCAGCAATTGCGGGTCATCCGGCACCTCCAGGCGATATCGCTGCAGGGCACCCAGATAATCGGCATAGCCCAACTCGGAGCGCAGCGTCTCGAAGATCTTCCAATAGCGCTCGCGCGCCGCGCGCCCGAACTCGCTTTCCAGATGCTGGCTCAGGTCGGCTGACAGGGCATCATTGTTGAAAAGGGTATTGTCGACATCAAACAGAAAAACCGTGTCCTGGTGGCCCGGCATTACCTTTACCTTCTGTGAACCAAACGAGTCATCTTGCGTTTAAGGATGAAGCGCCACTATGAGCGCAACCGTGACCCGACCCTCCGATTACCATAAATCGATGGCGGTCACCATCAACCCGAGGGAGTGCATATGACAGAGCCCCAATCTCGTGCAGCCAAAGTGGTAGCAATTTCCATGCTGGCGATCACCCTGGGCGGATGCGTCGTGGCCGCCGCGCCACCTCCGCGCCGCTACTATTATGGACCGGCGGTTGTAGTAGCCCCGCCGCCCGTCCGAGTAGAAACTTATGGACCACCGCCGGAACGCGGCTACTTCTGGGCGAGCGGTTATTGGAGCTGGGAAGGCGGCCAGCACGTGTGGGTTCCCGGCCACTGGGAGCGTCCGCATCCACACGAGCGGTGGATACCGCACCATTGGGTACATGAACGCGACGGCTGGTACCTCGTCGAGGGTCATTGGGAACGTCGCTGAGAATACGGGGCAACCGGTCCTTGCATAGGCAAGCGCCGCTGGCCAACAGCCGGCGGCGCTCCCAGGCGGCGACAACGCACCGCACTGTTTTGCGGAGTCCGACGAACCCCATTGAACCGCTTTACGGCATAATGCGTAGTCAAAGTAGTGATTGTGTGCCGGTCGCAACCGATGAGCATTTATCGCAACGGCCTGCCTCGTGCCGCTGCAATCCGTTACATCCTCGGCTTCATCCTCCTTTGCGTAGGGATTAGCGCTGGTGCGGGCACATCTGGAATTCAGGCCCTGGACCCGTCCATTACGGACGCAACCATTTCAGAAGTCACAAGCGGCTCGCTTGATGGAAAATTCACCGGCGCAACCGCCACCGAGCAGGCGTCGCGCGGCGATGTGATGTGGCTGCGCGTTCCCGGGCCTGAAGCATCCGATGCGGCTGGCAATCCGGTCGTCGTTGTGCATGCGGGAATGTTGCACCAGATTCAGGCGTATACCGCAGGCCGCGAACAGCCCATCCCGCCGGCTTTCCGCATTCCGGAGTTCGCCGGCGCCCGTGCCACCGCCTTCTTATTGCCACAGGCGCCGACGGGCGCTGCGTACATACGAATATCGCCACCTGGGGCCGGGTACGGTACCCCCCGTGTGTCAGTATCGACACTCGCTGACTTCCTCAGCGAAGGGGCCACACGTACACGGACGATCACGCTGGCTTTCGGGGCGTTGGCGGCGATGGCGGTGGCGTCTTTTCTATTCTGGCTGGTGCTCCGAGAAAGAGCCTTCATTCTGTACTCGACTCTGTTCGGATTGCAGGCGCTCTACGTGGCGTACTTCTCGGGGCAGGGGTTTGAGTGGCCGTGGCTGTCGGTCGCAACACCTCTGACTCATTTCACGTGGAATGTGTTATCCGCACTCAGCGGGGCGGCGGCTTGCCTGTTCGTGCGCGATATTGCCGACCTGCGGCGGGCCATGCCGCACGCCTATACGGTGTTTGGCTGGCTCGCCGGGGCGTTCATCCTGCTGACATTCGCAAATGTCATCAAGCTCGTCGGGTATGAGGACATCGTCAACAACTTCGGGAATATTCTGTTCCTGGGGTCCGCGGTTTACACACTCGTCGTGGCTTTCATCGCGTGGCGCCGTGGGAGCCGACCTGCCGGCTGGTTCCTGCTTGCGTGGACGCTGCTGGAAGCGTTCACGATAGCGACAACCATTCGGCTGTTGTTCAATGCTAGCGCGGAGCACGACAATGTTGTTTACCTGGGGCTGCCACTATCGATGGTGGCGGCGTCACTGCTGATTGCTCTGGGAATTGCGGATCGGCTGCGGGAGCAGCGGCGTGCTCTGTCGGAGGCCGAGCGTCATGCACAGATCGATGCATTGACGGGTGTGCTGAACCGGCGTTCGCTGGTCGAACGGCTGCATGCGGCCTGCGCACGGGCACAGGCGCGCGGGCTGCCCATCTCGCTTCTGTTTATCGACTTGGACCATTTCAAGGAAATCAACGACTCGTTCGGGCACGCGGCGGGCGACGCCTGCCTGCGGGCCATCATTCCGCCGATTCAGGCTGAGCTGCGGCAGTCGGATGTCATTGGGCGCTATGGGGGCGAGGAGTTTGTTGTCATTTTGAGTAGCGCTGATACGGCGGCGGCTCATCCTATCGCGCAGCGTATTCTGGAGCGGGTGGCGAGCGTGAGGGTTGAAGGACACGGGGAGCCCATCAGCCTCACGTGCAGCATCGGGGTTGCTACCAGCGATATGTTGGGGGTGTGGGGTGAGCACCTGATCGCGCGCGCTGACGCGGCGGTGTATCAGGCCAAGAGGTCGGGACGCAATCGCGTTCAGGTGGCGATGGCGGCCTGACAGGGGTCGGCTATCGCGCCAGCGGTGGCGATGGCGACCTGACAGGGTCGGCTTTCGCGCCAGCGGTGGCGATGGCGGCCTGACAGGGTCGGCTTTCGCGCCAGCGGTGGCGATGGCGGCCTGATAGGGTCGGCTATCGCGCCAGCGTTGGGGTGCGCGGCGGTGGTGCGTTTGGGGTGGTGGCGTTGGGGGCGGCGGCGAATACGCGGTGGTCCCGTCAGACCGTTGAGACAGGCGGCTCGTCATAACAGCTGACTCAACAGTGTGCGGGCGGACACCACGATGGGCTCCGTGTGGGCGAAGCAGTCGATGCCGGAAAATGAGCTGTCCATCACCAGGTGAAACGCATGCCGCGCCCGGGTAATGCGTTGAAAATAGCCCAGGACCGGAGGTGCGACCCCACCCCTGGGGGCCTCGCCCGCCACGCAGACGAGAAACCACGGCCGGCGGTCGCGTAACACCAGGAAATCCACTTCCCGACGCAACTTGTCGCGCACATAACGCAACTCGAACCGACCCATCCCCAGGTCGCCCCACCCTTGCACCGACTTCAACAGGTGACAAGCGATCAGCGTACGCATGCGGGCGGTCGGATCGAGAACCGCCGACCAGTCCCGCAGGAACCACCTGGGCTCCTTGCGAAGCGCCTTGGGCACCCCGCTGAACCAGGGGCGAACGCAAAACCCAAACTGCAGATCAACCAACAGCTCGACCCAGCGAGTGACGGTGTCCACCGACACTCCTAACTGGCGGCCGAGTCTCGAGTAGCTGAGCGGCTCGGCGGAATTGTCCGACAATATCACGGCCAGCATCTGCATCCGGTCCGGATCGCGGACCGAGGCAAGCCGAGGCAGATCGTGCGCGGTGAGCTGCACCCGCCGCCGGTCGTGCCAGCGCTGGGTGAATTTGGCATCGCGTTTGCGAAACGGCTCGGGAAACCCACCATGCTCCAGCAACGCCACCCAGTCCTCGTCACTGATGTGACCGGACGCGGCGATCGGCGATCCTGCCGGCACCCGCCGGGCGCACTCACCTACAGTCCAGGGATTGATCCGCACCAACTCAGCGTGCGCCGGCAACTTGCTCTTGAAACACAGCAACGTCACGACAACACGCGCTCGGGCGCCGCAACGGGCGCCGAACTTACGTAGAAAGGCCTTCCAATCGCGGTAGCCGTGCAAGTTATCGAAGACGATCGTGACCTCGCGCTCGCGCGCCCGCTCCAGATTCAGCGCGCGCAGAACCGCCTCGGGCCCCCTGAGGATGATCAGACGGTGGGCCGGGTCATCCCAGTCGAGGTAGTACTGCGACAGCGCCTTGCAGGAGGTTGTCTTGCCGATCTGGGAAGGTCCGCTGACGAACGTCGTACGACAGCGCGGCAGGCGCTCCCGCAACATCAGGTCGTGCAGCCGTACCGACTCCCGCAACCGCAGTACTCCTCGCCATTTTGTGGACCATTTTACGATTCAGTCGAAAAAGGTCCACGGCAATGAAGCATAAACGGGCGGCACGCCCCCTCCGAGCCGCAGGCTCCAACGCAACACCAAGCTCCGAAGAGCGAAAATTTTTACATGGAGGATCGAAGGCGCTGCCGCCCGCGGGGCCCCGGCGTTGGATTGTGATTCGCCTCTATCGATTCGATGTCACAATCGCAAGCGCTGCACTGCGGCAATCAAACTCGCCACAACACCTTGATTTTAAAGGAGATGTCTCATGACAACGCTGGCCAGGACAGGCCAGCGGAATCCAGCCCAGGCAGCTATCCGCACGGGACGGGCTCGCGGGAGGAACCCAGGAGGACAATATAAAACACTGAAGGTTCACTACCGAAAGGGGTACACGAGCGGCGCTTCTGGCATACTTTGCCTCGATCGCCCATGTCCGTCTCGACCTGATGCTGTCCATGCATTGCGGATCTCAAGCCGGGAGAAAGCGATCAGGTGACAGGATCTACGGTTCTTTGGGCTCGTGAGACACACTCTCCCTGACCTGACTGATGTTCCTGCCGTGTGAAGTGGCCAGGGCAGTCAACCTACTTTTAGCCCCACAGGCTGCTTCGAGTTGTTTGGAGAGTGACGAAATTTATGTCCAAAATCTATGTAGGCAATCTGCCGTTCAGCGCCAGCGAGGCGGACGTACGCGCATTGTTCTCGCAGCACGGGACCGTTGAGTCCGTGTCGCTGCCGACCGATCGCGAAACGGGACGCCCTCGCGGTTTCGGGTTCGTTGAAATGAGCCAGGCCGATGCAGCCCGCGCCATTCAGAGCCTGAACGGCCACGATATGGGTGGCCGGCAGCTCCGCGTCAACGAAGCTCAGGACAAGCCCCGCACAGGCGGCGGTGGTCGTCCGGGCGGCGGTGGCGGCGGCGGCCGTGGCGGCTACGGCGGCGGTGGCGGTGGCGGTGGTGGCCGCGATCGCTGGTAAGTTGCTTCCATTGATCGTTTGATCAAAGGCCCGGCTCGCGCCGGGCCTTTTTTCATGCGCGGGATGGGGGCAAGCCGTTTCACGAGTGAGCCAGTCGAGCGCGAGGGGCCGCGGTCGCGGCGGGTCAGCCCAGCGAAACCGCGGCTGTGGCGCCGCGAAAATTGCCGCAGGCCCTTTGCGCCAATGGGTAAGATACCCAGCTCGCTTTTTCAGCCCCGTCGATGTCCCGTCATGAATTCATTGCGCGATCAGTTGCTCAAAGTCGGCCTCGTCACTGAGAAGCAGGTCAAGCAAGCGGCCCAACAGGAACAACAACGGCAGTTCCGCCACCGACCCCCGAAACCAAAGGATCGGCCTCAGCAACCGAACGCCCGCCCTGCAGGCGGCCCCGGCCCTGCAGGCAGCACCGGCCCTGCAGGCGGCACGGGCCCTGCAGGCAGCACCGGCCGAGCTGGCGGCAGCGCAGGACCGAAGACGACACAGCACCCGGGCGCCCAGCCTGTGGTCACGAGAGCCCAACACCCCGTGCAAAGCGCGGCAACCCTGGCTGCCCAGCAAGCACAGGCGGCGAAGGTCGCACGTGACCAGGAGTTGAACCGCAAACGCGAAGAAAAGGCTAAACGCCGGGCACGCATTGCCGAGATCGAGCAGATCATCGAACAGAATCGCGTCCCACGACTCGAGACCGAGGACTACTACAGCTTCATCGACGGCAAGAAGATCCGCCGAATGTCAGTCGACGGGGAACGGCGAGAGAAATTGACCAGCGGAGCTCTCGTTATCGTGCGCTACAAGGGTCACTACGCAGTGGTGCCTAAGGAAACCGCCGAGCGGATCCGCGAGCGCGACGAGAACATGGTCGTGCCGATGGTCCAACCCAAGGATGAGGCTCCCGCCGAAGCGGCCGCCGAGGATCCTTACAAGGACTTCGTCGTCCCTGACGATCTGATGTGGTAACCCCCAGCCATGTACGTTGCAGCTGACAATCGCTACACGCAGACTCCCTATGCCCGTTGCGGACGCAACGGCCTGAAGTTACCCCGCGTATCCCTCGGCCTCTGGCACACCTTCGGCGACACCAGCTCGCCCGCCAATGCCCGCGAAATGCTGCTGAAGTCCTTCGACCACGGCATCACCCACTTTGATCTGGCCAACAACTACGGCCCACCACCCGGCTCCGCGGAAACCCTTTTCGGCCGAGTCCTGAAGGAGGACCTCGCCACCTACCGGGACGAGCTCATCATTTCCACCAAGGCGGGCTACGAGATGTGGCCAGGCCCCTACGGCGAATGGGGATCGCGCAAATACCTGCTCGCCAGCCTCGATCAGAGCCTGCGCCGCATGGGACTCGACTATGTCGATATCTTCTATTCCCATCGCTTCGATCCGGACACGCCACTGGAGGAAACGATCGGCGCGCTGGCAACGGCCGTACACACGGGCAAGGCCCTGTACGTGGGCATTTCCTCGTACGGGCCGCGCAAGACCCGCGAGGCGCTCGCCATCGCGCGCGAGCTGAAGCTGCCCCTGGTGATTCACCAACCGTCCTACTCGATTCTGAATCGCTGGGTGGAGCAGGAACTGCTCGGCGTGTTGGAACAGGAGGGGGTCGGCTGTATCGCGTTTTCGCCGCTGGCGCAGGGGCTGCTCAGCGACAAATATCTGCACGGCATTCCGCCGGACTCGCGGGCCGCGCAGGGCCATTTTTTCAGCCCGCGCCTGTTGACGGAAACCAACATCGCGAACGTGCGCGCGCTGCATGCGATTGCACTGCGGCGCGGCCAGAGCCTCGCCCAGATGGCGATTGCCTGGGTGTTGCGAAAGCCGGCCGTGACCAGCGCGCTGATCGGCGCGAGTCGCTGGGAACAGATCGAGGACTGCCTGGGCGCGCTGCGCAATACACAGTTTACCCAGGAGGAGCTCGAGGAAATCGACCGGCACGCGGCCGACGGCGGCTTGAACATCTGGGCGCAGTCCAGCCAGTCGGGCTGACTCAACTCCAACTCCACGCATGCTCAACTTTACCGACGTCACCATACGACGCGGGCCCCGTGTCCTATTCGCCGATGCTACGTTCGGGTTGTTCCGGGGAGAGAAGGTCGGAATCACGGGTGAGAACGGCAGCGGCAAGTCGAGCCTGCTGGCCATGGTCATGGGCCAGCTGCAGCCGGACGCCGGCACGTTCGAGATGCCGTCCAATCTTGCTATTGCCCACGTTTCGCAAGAGTTGGCGGCCACGGATGCCGCGGCTATCGAGTTCGTCCTCGACGGCGACGCGGAACTGCGCCAGATCGAGCAGATGATTGCGGAGGCTGAAGCGCGCAATGACGGGTTGAAGCTCGGGGAGTTGCACGCCCGTTATGCCGCGGTGGGTGGATATGACGCGCGCAGCCGTGCAGGAAGGCTGATGCACGGACTCGGATTCACGACAGCGGACGAGACGCGCGCGGTGAAGGACTTTTCCGGTGGGTGGCGGGTGCGCCTGAATGTCGCCCAAGCGCTGATGTGCCGCTCGGACCTGTTGCTGCTCGATGAGCCGACCAACCACCTGGACCTCGACGCCATCCTGTGGCTGGAGCGCTGGTTGTTGGAGTATCCGGGGACGCTGCTGCTGATTGCACACGACCGCGAATTTCTGGACCGGATCGTCAATCGCATCGTCAATATCGAACATGCCAGAGCGCGGGCGTACCGCGGCAACTACTCCTCATTCGAGGATCAACGCGCCTCCGAGCTGGCCGAGCAGTCCGCGCTGTTTACGCGCCAGCAGCGCGAGATCAAGCACATGGAATCGTTCGTGGAGCGCTTCCGCGCCCAGGCGACGAAGGCGCGCCAGGCGCAAAGCCGCCTGAAAGCCCTGGAACGCATGCAGCGGATCGCACCGGCTCACGTGGATTCGCCATTTGAGTTTTCGTTTGCGCAACCTGCGAAGCTGCCACGGCCCCTGTTGACACTGGAGAAGCAGGCGGCCGGCTACGGCGGCAAGCCGTTGTTGGAGAACGTGAGCCTGACACTGGCGCCGGGGGCGCGAGTGGCCCTCCTCGGGCGTAACGGCGCGGGCAAGTCGACTTATATGAAGCTGCTCGCGGGCGAGCTGGCGGGCATGGCGGGCACCCGTACGGAAGCGAGAGACTTGCGAATCGGGTACTTCGCGCAGCATCAGCTCGAGCAGTTGAATCCGCAGGACTCGCCGCTGACCAACCTGCGGCGCAGCGGCGCTGAGTTGGCCGCCAAGGCGACCGAGCAGGAGTTGCGGGACTTTCTCGCCGGGTTTGGGTTCAGGGGGGACCGGGTGTTTGAGCCGGTGGGGCCGTTCTCGGGGGGCGAGAAGGCGCGGCTGATGCTGGCGCTCACGGCGTATCTGCGACCCAACCTGATGTTGCTGGACGAGCCGACCAACCACCTGGATCTGGAGATGCGACAGGCGCTGGCCATGGCGCTCCAGGAGTACGCCGGCGCGGTCGTGCTCGTTTCACACGATCGGCACCTTTTGCGAACGGTGGCGGATGAGTTCATTGTGGTCCACAAGGGACGGGCTACGCCGTTTGACGGGGATCTGGAGGATTACGCCAAGTGGCTGAGTGAGACCGATGAGGAACCGGTCGCGGCCTCATCGGGCGCGGGAGCGCAGGGCGGCGAGCCGCAGATGCCCGTGGCGCAAGCCGACAGCGCGGAGCTGCGCAAGCAACGCAAGCGCGATGAGGCGGAGCGGCGTAACCGGCTGACGCCGATCAAGGCGAAGATCGCGAAGTGCGATGCCGACCTGGCGCGGTTGGCGAAGAAATCGGCGGCCATTCAGGCCGAGCTGGCCGCCCCCGATCTCTACGCGGCGGGCGCCAAGGACAAGCTGAAAGAGCTGCTCGCCCAGCAGGCCGAAGTGGCGCGCGAGACGCAGACAGTGGAGACTGCCTGGCTGGAAGCCTCCGAGGAGTTGGAGCAGCTGAGCCGATCGCTGAGTTGAGTCGCCCGCTCGCAGCGCTGCCCCCCGCATGAGCCCCATCGATATTCCTGACTCTGTCCGCGCCGAATTGGTGGCGCTGCTGCACCTGGCGCTGGCGGTCGGTGTTACGGTGCATGTGCTGCTCACCAAGCGCGACGTGGGGTCCAGCGTCGCGTGGATCGGGCTGTCCTGGTTGGCCCCCATTCTGGGTAGCGTGTTGTACCTGTTGTTGGGAATCAATCGCGTCAGGCGCCGCGCCATCAGCCTGAGGAGGCCGCGACCGCTGAAACGCGCTCGACACCTCGCGCAGGTTCGCTCCGACCATCTGGCGCCGTTGGAACACGCCGGACAGCGGATCACGGGGCGGCCCGCTGAAGATGGCAACGCGATCCAGATACTTCGCAATGGCGACAACGCATATCCGAAAATGCTCGCCGCCATCGACGGAGCATCGCGGTCCATCGCACTGTCGAGTTATATCTTTCGTGCCGATGCAGCGGGTACACCCTTTATAGAAGCCCTCACGCGCGCGCAGGAGCGCGGCGTGCAAGTGCGGGTGCTCATCGATGGCTATGGTGGGGGGTATTTCACGTCGTCGACGTACTTTCGCCTGCGCAAGGCCGGGGTGCCGGCCGCCCGATTCCTGCACTCAACGCTGCCCTGGCGTATGCCCTTCCTGAATCTGCGCAGTCACAAGAAGATCCTGGGTATCGACGGGCGCACCGTGTTTACCGGCGGGCTCAACATCGGCGCGGAAAACCTGACGAACACTCACCCCAAACACCCTGTCTTCGATACGCACTTCCAGTTCGCAGGACCGATTGTCGGTCAATTGATGGATGTGTTCGCGGCGGATTGGCTGTTCGCGACTGGAGAAAGCCTGTCAGGGGACGCCTGGTTTCCGGACCTGTCCGTGGTGGGGGACAGCACGGCTCGCGTCGTTACATCCGGTCCCGACAGCGACCTGGAGAAGATCGAGTTCGTGGTCCTGGCGGCGCTCAGCTGCGCCCGCCAGTCGATCAAGATCATGACGCCGTACTTCCTGCCGGATGAGCGGATCATCACCGCCCTCTCGCTGGCCGCCTATCGCGGCGTGGAAGTGGATCTGGTGTTGCCGGAGCACAGTAATCACCCCACCGTGGATTGGGGCTCCCGAGTGCAGATGAGCCCGCTGCTGCAGGCCGGCTGCCGCGTCTGGACCTATCCGGCGCCGTTCAATCATTCCAAGCTCATGACCATCGATGATCTATGGGCACTGGTCGGCAGCGCGAACTGGGACATCCGCAGCTTCCGGCTGAACTTCGAGCTGGACCTGGAGGTGTATCACTCCGGCGTCGTTCAGGAGGTCGACGCATTGATCACGGCTCACCAGAAGACGCGCCTCGTGGCGAATAACGGCTCGCTCGCGCGGCGGTTGCGCAACAGCGCGGCGCGCCTGCTGGTTCCTTATTTGTAAGCCTGCCAGGCCTGGTCGATGAGATAGGCGTGGATGTTGTCAACGTCCTTTTCGGTCAGGAGATCGCTGAAAGACTCCATGCCGGTCGGAGCAACCGCGCCACGCAGGACGATGTCCTTGAAGATCGCATGCTGGCCGGGCGAGAGGTTGCGCAGGTCGGGCGTCACGCTGTGGCCGAGCACATGGCAACGGGAACATTCCTGGACGAATTTGGTTTCGCCCGCCTGGATGCTTTCTCGGGTAGCCGTTCGCGGGGGCGGCTGCTGAATCTTTGCCTCGGAGTACGGCGGCGGAGTTGGAACCGCGGGGCCGCCCAGCTTGAAGGCGATGATGCGGTTGGTGTTCAGGTATCGCGTAGCCGCGCTGCTCGGGGGAATGGCGCCGACGGTGATGGCGGCTCCACCGTAGCCTGCCTGAACGGCAACGTATTGCTCGCCGTCGACGGTGTAGGTCGTGGGGGCCGCCATGATGTGACTGCCGGTCTGCAGAGTCTTCAGAACTTTGCCGGTGTCAGCGGCATACACCCAGAGCTCGCCGCTGCCGCGGCCCTGGAAAACGAGATTGCCGGCGGTGCTCATGACGCCGCCGTCATAACCCCGCAGGCCGGTGGAGGTCTCGTGCTCCCAGACTGTTTTACCGGCGATGGGATCCCAGGCGCGGATCAGCTCGCGCACGGTCGAGCGTTGCAACGCGGCTTTCTCGGGTAGCTGGCCGAACAGGCCGCGTAAATCCGCGGGCACGTAGGAATCGTCGGGCATGATTCCGTTGACGGTGAAAAAGCCGTCGATGTACTTCACCGAGCCGCCATTGCGGGCGATGTCCACCCAGATGTTGGGTACATCGAGCACGGGGATGTACACGAGCCGGGTTTGGAGGCTGTAGGACATCGGATGCCAGGTATGGCCGCCGGCCCACGAGGGATACACATTGCTCGGTTTCTTCGACCAGTCGCCCTGCGGGGTCAAGATCGGCTTGCCGGTTTTGAGGTCGACGTGGGACGCCCAGTTGATGTAGGTGTACGCGTTGGCGGAGAGGAGCTCGCCGGTCTTGCGGTCCAACACGTAGAAGAAGCCATTCTTGTTGGCTTGCATGAGAACCCGGCGCGGCCGGCCGTTCACGGGGAGCTCCGCCATCACAAACTTCTGGACGGCGTCGAAGTCCCAACGGTCATGGGGCGTTGTCTGGTAATACCAGGCCAGCTTGCCTGTGTCGGCCTGCACGGCCAGGATGCTGGCGGTATAGAGCTCGTCGAGGTTTCCCGGACCTATCTGCGTGGAGTCGTAGGGGGCGGCGTTGGCCGTGCCGAAGTAGACGAGATTGAGCGTGGGGTCATACGCGAAACCGTCCCAGGCGGTGCCACCCAACTTGTATTGCTTGTCCCGGGGGCTGTCCCAGGTCTTGGCGGCCGCTTCGATGGCAGGGGTTTCAGAGGGGCGGCCCTCGTCCGGCGGGACGGTGAATATGCGCCATTTGAATGCGCCGGTGTCGAGATCGTACGCGGAAACATAACCGCGCACTCCACCATGGCCCATGTCGGCACCGCTATTGCCGATCACCACAACATGGCCGGCGATCTGGGGAGCGCCGGTACTGGAGTACGGCATCTTGTGATCGATGACCGTGTCGGCTTCCCAGACTTTCTTGCCGGTCGCCGCGTCAATGGCGTGCAATCGGCCGTCTACCGAGGCGACGTACACCCTGCCCTTCCAGACCGCGACACCGCGGTTGACGAGGTCGCAACAAGGGTGGCGCGCGGCCAGGTGAGCCGCTTGCGGGTCATAGCGCCAGAGCTCTTTGCCGGTTGCGGCGTTGACGGCATATACGTAACCCCAGGTTCCCGAGGTGTACAGGACGCCGTCGATGACGATCGGGGTGGCCTCCTGGCCGCGATAGGTGCCGAGGTCATAAGACCAGGCGAAGCCCAGTTTGGCGACGGTCTGGGCGTTGATCTGGGTCAGCGGGGAGTAGTAAGTGCCCTCCGGATCACGTCCGCCGGCGGACCAGTTGCCCGGGGTGTCAGCTGATGAGGGGGCGGCTACGGCGGCCAGAGAGAAGCTGCACGCGAGTGCTGTGAGGAGATAGGTTCGCATCAGCGAAGCCTACGCCCGCTCAGGTGGCCGCGGGAGGCGAACGGGCGTCGCCATTGCAGAATAGACGCGACAACCGGCGGGGGAGGTTGGGGATGCGGGGGATGCGCGGGCTAGTCTCGCCCCTGGCCGATCAGGCGGGCCAGTTGTTCGGGCTCTACGGGTTTCACCAGGTGCAGGTCGAAGCCTGACTCGAGCGCGCGGCTCCGCTGTTCCGGAGCCCCGTATCCCGTGAGCGCGATGAGCAGCGGCTTTTTGCCAACAGTCCCGGCGGTTACGCGCCGCGCGAGCTCGTAGCCGTCGGCAACGGGCAGACCGATATCCACGAGCGCAATATCCGGCCGCTGTGACCTGATGGCATCGATGCCGGCTTGCCCGTCGGAGGCCACGCTCACCTCGTGGCCCCACATCTCCAGGAGCAGACGCAGCATATCTTGCGCATCGAGGTTGTCCTCGACCACGAGGACTTTCAGTCGTCCCTGGATGAGATTGTCGGACTGCCCGGGCTGCGCAGCGGGTAACGGCTGTGCATCGGTCATGGGAAGCGAAATCTCGATTTCGCAGCCCTTCCCCACACCCTCACTGTGGGCAGAGACCGATCCGCCGTGCAGCTCGACGAGCGAGCGCACGAGCGTGAGGCCGATCCCCAGGCCGCCGCGCGAGCGCGACAGAGGCACTTCGGCCTGAGAAAACAGATTGAAAATGGTACCGAGCGCCTCGGGTGGAATCCCGATTCCGGTGTCCGTCACGGTGACGCGCGCGCGGCGCGCGGGACCGGGGACTATCTGCAGGCGAGCATCGATCTGGCCGCCTCGTTCCGTGTATTTGCTCGCGTTGTCCAGAAGGTTGGCAACCACCTGCTCCAGGCGCAGCGAATCACCGCGAACGAGAACGGGCTCATCCGGGAGGTGCAGCCGCAACGTTTGATCGCGGGCCTCGGTCAACGAGCGCCGCGCGCCCTCCACGACACGACCCAACAGCGCGACCAGGTCCACGATTTCCCACTTCGGCTCGATCTTGCCCTGCGTGACCCGCGCCGTATCCAGCAGGTCCTCCACGAGCCGCCGCAGGTTGTCAGTCTGGCGGCGCAGAATCTGCCACACCGACTTCTCGACGTCGTCCCGGGGCGGCTTGCGCTCCAACAGCGGCGTGCAACTGGCAATCGCGGAAAGCGGGTTGCGCAACTCATGGGCCAGCATGGCCAGAAACTCGTGGGTCCGCTGATTGGCCTGGGTGAGCTGGGCGGCGGTGTCGCGCAGGCTCTGCTCCACATCGGACAGGCGCAACAGCGAACGGACGGTGGCAATGAGCTCTTCCTGCTCGTAAGGGTGGGACAGATAACTGTCGGCGCCGCTGTTGAGACTGCGGACCTTGGCCTCCGGCGCCACGAACACCGCCGAGGTGTGCAGGATCTTGATCGAACGCGTGTGCGGATTGGTCTTGATCTGGCGGCACACATCCAGACCGCCGATGTCCGGCAGCTTGATATCCAACACCATCAGGCGCGGCCGCAGCGTCTCGGCCAGATCCAGCGCTTCGCGACCGGAGGTCGCATCGACCACTTCGTAACCGGCACGATCGAGCATGCGGGAGGTCACATACCGAACGCCATCGTGATCGTTGACGTTCAATACGAGCGACGGCGAGGGGGCGGAGCTAGGATTCATAGGCCTTGCGCAGGGCATCGCGGATGCGGCGGATCGCGATCTCGCGTGACAGGGATTGCTTGGAGAGAATGACTTCGGTCTGTTGCAAGAGGCGCTCGCGCTCCTGCCGGTCGAGATCCAGCGAGGTCACGACGATCACGGGGATCGAGCGCGTCAACGGGTCCGCCTTCAACTCATCGAGCACATCGAACGCGGTCATGTCCTGCAGCACAAAATCCAACAGGATGACATTCGGTCGATGCTCGCGGGCAGCCGCGATTCCGCCGGCCCCGCTGCCCGCCTCGATCAACCTGTAGGGGCCGTTTTCCAGGAAGCGGGTCATCAGGTAACGCGCCCGGTCGTCATCGTCGATGATCAACACGCGGGCATTGCTGTCGGCGCGCAGCGCCCGCAGCTTGCGCGTCAGGCGATCCTGGTCGACCGGCTTGAGCCAGAATTCATCGGCACCGAGAGCCCGGGCCTTCTGCTCCTTGTTGGTCACCGTCACGACGAGGACCGGAATGTCATGAGTGGCGGGGTCACGCTTGAGGCGGGCGAGAAAATTCCAGGAGGACTCGCCATCGAGCATGATGTCCAGCAGGATGGCCGCGGGACTCAACCGGGTCAGCAGCCGGTCCGCGTCGGCTATGGAGCGCGCCGGAACCACCTGGAAACCGGCATTGGCCAGGTACTTCTCGTAGATGAAGATGGTCTTGCGATCGTCCTCGACGACGAGGACGTGCGGCAGGTTGGGATCCAACGGCCGGGCCTCGAGGTCCGAGAGCGCACGCACCTCGGCATGCACACGGGGCACGCGTACGCTGAAAAGCGAGCCCTCGCCGACCACACTATCAACAGTGAGGACACCACCCAGCAACTCGGCCAGGCGCCGCGACAGCGGCAGGCCCAGGCCGGTGCCTTTGACACGCGACTGGATCGCCCCGTCCACCTGGCCAAACTCCTCGAAGATGCGCTCAAAGTGCTCCTCGGCGATGCCAATGCCGGTATCGCGGACGTTGAAGATGACATCCTCGCGCCGGGTCTCGACGGATACCTCGACTGTGCCCTGCTCGGTGAACTTCAGCGCATTGGAAACGAGATTACGCACAATCTGCCCGAGCTTCGCCTGGTCGGTCTCCATCGCCAGCCGCGGCGGCGGCTCGACAAACACCAGCTCCACGGACCCGCCCGGCGGCACGAGCGGCCTGAGCGTTCCGCGCAGGGCGCCGAAGAAATCGCCGACGAGGAATCGCTCCGGGCGCATGACCACCTTGCCCGCTTCCGCGGCGGCCAGGTCCAACAGGTCATCCACCATCGCGCTCAGCTCTTCCGCCGCTGCGCGGATGAATTGCAACTGCTTTTTCTGCTCGGGATTCAACTCACCGTCGATGCCGTCGAGCATCAACCGGGACAGGCCCAGGATCGAATGCAACGGGGTGCGGAACTCGTGGCTGACGTTGGCGACCACGCGGCTGCGGACTTCCGCCGTCCGGTTCAGAACCTCGGCCTTGTCCTGCAACTCCTGGTGCAGAACGGTGATGCCTTTGTTGGAATCGTCGAGCTCGGCGAGAGTCTTTTCCAGCGCGGCCTTCTGGACCCCGATGCGGCGGTTGAGGTTGGCCACTTCCTCGATAGATTCCTGGACCTGCTGTTGGCTGCGCGTGTATTCCTCCGGCAGCCAGCTCCCGAGCAGGGCTACGCGTCCCGCATCGGGCCTGGCGTGAAATGAGCAGGTGATGGCCTTTCCGTCCACGACCAAAGAGAGCTCAACGTTCGCGAGCGGTATCCGCAGGGCGCGCTGCAGGAAGCTGGCCAGCTTCTGCTCCGTGCCCGGGACTGCGCGCGCCGCCAAAGATTCGCCGCGACTCAGCTGCAGCTTGGTCGCGGCGCGCGCGTCTCGGTCGATCACCTGGCCGTGGGAATCGACGACGAGCGCAAACTCGCGACTCTCCGCATCCCAGCCAATCACGCCGAGGCACCCAGCTTCTGCGTGAGCTGCGAGATGAAGGCCGCGGCGTCCGAAGCCACGACGTCCGCGCCGATGTCCGCCGCCAATGCGGGTGTTGATTCAAACAAACTGCCGCCGATGGCTATGAGCATTTGGGGGTGCTTCAAAGCTCTGACCGCACTGACCGCCTCGCGAAGCGCGGGAAGGTGAAACAGCATAGTCATCGAGAGCGCGACCACGTTGGGATTCTCGGTCACAATGGAATGTGTCAGGGCGTCGAGCGGCACATCGGCGCCCAGGAAGCGTACGTCGTAGCCGTGGATTTCGAGCGTATCCGCCAACAGGCGGGCGGGAAACTCGTGATGCTCGCCGGGGACACAGGCGACCAGGACCTTACGGCCTACGCGCCGTTTGAACTCGGAGCGCTGGAACAGATGGGCCAGCGCCAACTGGGAGATCGCGGTCGCCATGTGTTCCTGCGCGATCGTGATCCGGTCTTCCTGCCAGAGGCGTCCAATCTCGCGCTGGGCGTCCTGCACGATCCGGCATCGCACTTCGTCTACGGATGCACCCTCCTGGAGCGCTGCCTCGATGAAGTGCAGCGCCGCGCGCCGGTCGCCCCGCAACTGCTGCTGAAGATACTGATCACGCTTGTTCGCCAGATTGACCATCACGGACATAAATTGCTTGGTGCCGGCGACGGTTCCGGTTGGGTCGCCTAGGAAGCTGTAGGACTCGGCCTACAATGCAGCCGATGCGGGACGCGGCGTAGGGCGCGCGCCACCCGACATCTAGGGTCGAGCTCGCAAGCCCCCGGGGATCAGGATTTTGCCCAGGATTTCAAAGAGTCCGTGCGCCAGCCACGCCATCAAGGCAGCCGGAATCGCGCCGGTGAGTATGGTGGGCACGTCATTGAGCGACAACCCGGAGACGATCGGCGCGCCATAGCCCCCTGCCCCCACGAGCGCCGCCAAGGTGGCCGTCCCGATACTGACAATGGTCGCCGTCTTGACGCCCGCCAACAACATCGGACTCGCCAACGGGAGCGTGATGCGGAACAGGACCTGCCGACTGTTGAGACCGAAGGCGCGCGCGTTTTCCAGATGGCGGGGATCGATCGAGCGGATGCCGGTGAAGGTGTTCAACACCACGGGCAGCAGGCTGTAGAGACACAACGCCACGAGTGCCGGCCTGGTTCCGACTCCAAACAGGGGGATGAGAAAACACAGCAGCGCCAGCGACGGCACCGTCTGAATCATGGCGCTCAGCAGCAGGATGGCCTGCCCGGTGGCCTGAAAACGGACGGCGGCAATCCCCAACGGGACGCCGATGACAATCGAGAATAACAGCGAAATGGCCACCAGCCACAGATGCTCCACGGTCCTGTGGACCACGCGGCTGGTCAGTGTGTCGGACGCGCGGGACTCGGCGCCGAGAAACCCGGCGGCGATCCGCGAATAACTTTCCTTGCGGATGTCAGCTTCGGCGTTCATGTCCAGCATGGTGTTGACATCGAGGGTGCCGGCAAGCTTCTGAAGCGCCGCCCACTGAGCGGGATGACGCTCAACGAACTCCTTGCGCGCCACCCAGACGGCCTGGTAGACCGGGAAGTAGCCACGATCGTCCTCGAGCACGCGCAGGTTGAACTTGCGGATCTTCGCGTCCGTGGAGTACACATCGATCACATCGACCGCGCTCTGATCGATGGCCTGGTAAGTCAGGCTGTGCTCCATGCGGTTGACGTTCCTGGGCGGCACTGCGAAGCGGTACGCCGCGGCCAACCCCGGCCAGCCATCGGCGCGATCCATGAATTCATAACTGAAGGCGGCCCGGACGCTCTTCAGACGCGCCAGGTCGGTGATGGTGCGCAGGTTGTTTTGCCGGGCAAACGCGTCTCTTACGGCCAGGGCATAGGTGTTGTTGAATCCCAGGGGCTCCGACATCACGAGACCCAATTTGCCGAGGGCCGCTTGAATCTCAGCCTGGGACTTCAGCGCGGGGTTCTTGATGATGGCTTCGGTGAGCGTGCCGGTGTAATCGGCATACACATCGATGGCACCCGAGCTCAGGGACTGAAAGAGGATTCCGGTGCTGCCCATGCCGAGCTTGCGTGCCACCGGCACGGGAGGGGATGACGCTTCGATGGCTTGAGCCGCGACCTCGCCCAGGATGTAGCCTTCGGTGAAGATTTTGGAGCCGACGACGATGGGTTTGTCCGCGGCGATCGCGCTGGAGAAAACGAAAACGCACAGGAGCCCGAGAATTCTCATGCCACGGCACTCACATCGGGCAGGCTCCGCTGCGCGTTGATGAAGGAGCTGACAAACGGATCGGCCGGCGTGAGCAACAGCTCGCGATAGGTTCCCGTCTGGATGATGCGACCCTGATGCAGCAACGTGATGCGCTCGGCCAGAAACACGGCCTCGCCCAGGTCGTGAGTGACAATCAGCACGGTCTTTCCCAGGCGCTGGAAGATCGACTTCAACTCCTCCTGCAGGCTGCTGCGGATCAGCGGATCGAGGGCGGCCATGGGCTCATCGAGCAGCATGACCGGCGGATCCATCATCGCGGCGCGCATGATGGCCACGCGCTGGCGCTGGCCGCCGCTCATCTCGTGAGGAAAACGGGAGAGGATGGTTGTATCGAGACCGACGAGGGTGCGCAACTCTTCGACACGCGCGTCAATCCGCGCCGCCGGCCACTTTCGCAGGCCCGGCACCAGGGAGACGTTTTGTTTGCCGGTGATGTGGGGAAACAGCCCCCCTTCCTGGGGAACGTAACCGATGCGGTCCGCCCACTCGATCGGCGTGAAGGACGACAACGGTTGCTCGTTGATCTTCACATAGCCTTTCTCGAAGGGGATCAAGCCGAGCGTCAGGCGTAACAGGGTCGTCTTGCCCGAGCCGCTGGAACCGATGAGCGCGTACGTGGCGCCTTTCGGAATCGTCAAACTGACGTCCGCCAGAACGGCGCGGCCTTCGAATGACTTATGGATGTGTTCGAGCTCGAGCATGCCGGTATTGAATCGTTATGCGGTAGACTCAGCGAGTGAAGTGTAACTCATCCTGCCTGCTCGGACGCCGAGCATTCCTGCAACTGTCGGGCCTCGCCGCCGCGGGTACCTGCCTCGATTCTCTCGCTTTGGGCAATGACGTGCCTGTGTTGCGTATTCGCCGGAGTGAGATTGAGTTGGCCGACGGTTACCGTTTTATAACCAGGACGTATAACGGTCAGTTCCCGGGCCCCACGCTGCACGCGGCTGTTGGGGTGCCGTTTCGGGTCGATGTTGTCAATGAGACGGATACCACCGAGGAGATTCATTGGCAGGGACAGGAAGTGGCCGGTGAGGTCGTGGCCGCGCACTCGCGGCAAAGGGTAGAATTTACGCCTGCTCGCGAGGGGCTGTATCTATACCATTCGGCAGTGGTGGCGGGCTCGGATCTCAGGGCCGGGTTGTACAGTGGTCAGGCGGGAGCACTACTGGTTGGCCCGCGGGTGGACTCACTGGTGGTGGTCAAGGGAGCTGGACCCTTCATGCGACGCACCGCGCGCGGGTGTGAAGTTGGGCACGCCGGGATCACGGTCAATGGGTTATCACCAGGCGCCGTGCAGGCGCGCCCGGGGGAGCGAGTCAGACTCCAGGTGTTGAATGCCGGGGCGACGGAAAACTATCGCCTCGAGCTTCCAGGGCATGTGTTCGAGGTGACGGCGTTGGACGGCAATCCGCTGCCCTCGCCCCTGCGCGTGGGCGCACTGCACCTGAGCCCCGGGGAACGAGTGTCCGCACAGGTTGTCGTCAATCGGCCGACCCGTTGGATCGTGCGGGAGACGGAGCTCGTTTCATGGATGCCGCGAGGAATCAACACGGGAAAGCCGGACGAGATATGGCCGGTCGTGTTGACTCGACACCCGGCGGCCCGAAGTGGGTTCAACCGGTGGTCCGTCAGCCGGCCACCCTTTCGCGTCAACGCGGGCGGGCTTTATCGAATGCAGATCCACAACACGAGCGATGAGACCCTCCCGCTGCATCTGCGACGACACCGGCTGCAGGTACACGGAATCTGGAAAGACGTGGCCGTCGTCGGACCGCGGGAGCGGGTTGAAGTGGATTTCACGGCGGACGGGCGGGGACCGGCGCTGCTTCATTGCACGCGACAACTGCATTCGGACTTTGGACTCAGGGCGCGGGTCGATTGTACGTAACGCTTGCCCTTGGACCCTCGGCCACATAGACAGCACCGTCCTTCATCACGAAGGTGACTTTTTCGAGCCTGTGAATGTCCTCCAGCGGATTCCCCGGCACGGCCACCACATCCGCCAGGGCCCCGGGCGCGATGACCCCCAACTCGCCTTGCCGGCCGAGCAACTCGGCGGCCTTTGAGGTGGCCGACTGAATAGCCTGCATGGGGGTCATGCCGAATTCAACTTGGCGCGCGAACTCCTGCGCGATGGGATCGGTCCAGACGAACCCGCCGACATCCGTACCAAACGCGATCTTCACTCCGGCGCGCAGGGCCTTTTGGAATGAGACGCCGTGCAGAGCAATGCGCTTGCGATCGCGTTTGCCCGAGGGGGTGTCGGCCGGATCCAGGTCGTAGTAGTAGACGGCCAGCGTGGGTACATACCAGGTGCCTTGCTTGATCATTTGAGCAATCTGCGCGTCCGTGAGCTCGAGGCCGTGCTCAATGGAATCGCAACCTCCATCAAGCGAACGTTGCAGGCCGAGACCGTTGTAGGCATGACAGGCCACCTTCTTGCGCCAACCGTGGGCTTCGTCGACAACCGCCTTCAACTCCTCGAGGGTCAGCGTCGGCTGAGAGACGAGGTCTCCATGCTCATCGAGCCAGGATCGATGCGTCATGTATACCTTGATCCAGTCGGCACCGTTGTCGAGCTGCTCGCGCGCGGCCTTGCGGGCCTCGACGGGACCATCAATGAGCTGGGCACCCTTGGGGACGGTGATCTCCGGGGCGTAACCCTCCAGGGAATAGCCGCCGGTCGAGGAGATGGCGCGGGTGACGACAAACATTCGGGGGCCGGGAATATAACCTTCGTCGATGGCCTGCTTGATACCGACATCCCCGTAACCGGCACCCTCGGTCTCGAGGTCGCGAATGGTTGTGAAGCCTTGCTCGAGCGCCCGGCGTGCCGCGACTGTGGCACGGGCGGCTCGGAAGGATGCGGGGTATTTCAAGACTTGTATATCGTAACCGCCGGCGGACGGGACCTCGCCTTGCAGGAATATGTGGGTATGGGTATCAATCAGGCCGGGTAATACGGTTGAGTCGCCGAGGTCGATCACTTTCGCGCCGTCGGGAGGTGCGTGGGCACCGGTCGCACTGACCGCGACGATGTGATTGCCACGGATCAGGATGTCTTGATTGTGCCGGGGCTGGGCGCTCACGCCATCGATGAGCGTTCGCGCGCGCACAACGAACACCGGCTCGGGCGTCTGCGCTCGGCCTAGGTTGCATATACTCAGAAATACCGCGCCGATGATGAATGGCAGACGCATCGTTACTCCCCGCCAAAAAAAGGGAGCAACGATGCTACTGACCGTGGCGCATGAGTTCAACGCAGCCAGCCCGGTTTCGACGTAGTATTGGCTACCTGTGGACCCGAGGGTGAAACATGCTGGTCGTGACTACCGAGAATGTGGCTGGTTATCGCGTCAAGGACGTGAAAGGTCAGGTGTTCGGCGTGGTGGTCCGCAGCCGCGGACTGGGCGGCAACATCATGGCCGGTCTGCGATCGATTGTCGGCGGCGAGATTACTGAATACACCCAACTCCTGGAGGAAGCGCGCCGGCATGCGGTGGACCGCATGGTCAAGAATGCACGCTTGATGCAGGCCAACGCCATCGTCATGATGCGTTTTGATTCGTCCGAGATCGGGCAGACCATGAGTGAGATCGTCGCCTACGGCACGGCGGTCATCATTGAGCCCGTGAGCTGATCATGCTGCGCACCACCGTTTTGATATTCGGCTGCCTGGTGCTGCTGCTGGGGGTTTACCTGTGCACGCTGGGAACTGCCTTCGGAGGGATCCAGACGCTGATCGGCGGAGCGGTTTTCGTGCTGGGTACGTTGTTCGAGCGCTGGCGGTATAACAATAAGAACGCGCCCAGGGACGCGGATTGGGAGGCCACCGGGGAGCGGTTCGTGGACCCTGCGAGCGGGAAGAACATGGAGGTGTTTTATGACCCGCGCAGCGGCGAGAGGCAGTACCGCGAGATTCGCTGACCCAACCGGTCGCCTGGGCCTATTGGGCATATACCTTGCCGCCCTTCATGACAAATCGGACGGCACGGAGGGCGTGGATGTCTCGGGTGGGGTCGCCTTCGACGGCGATGATGTCGGCGAAGAGACCGGGCTGCAGGGAACCGAGCTGGGCTGCTATGTGGAATGCACGGGCGTTGCCTGAGGTGGCGGCGACCAGCGCCTGTGGCGCCGGCATACCGTCAGCGACCATCAGTTCTATCTCGCGAGCGCTTTCGCCGTGAGCAAACACTCCAACGTCACCACCTACACATAGGGCGACCCCGGAGGCGCGAGCCAGGGAGAAGGCCTTACGTGCTTCGGCGACCATGACGGGAGCCGGCTCAGCGCCATTCCAACCGCGATAATGGGCAACTGCGTCCGAGGCAGCCAGGGTGGGCAGGTAACAGACGCCTCGGTCCTTCATGAGTTTGAAGACGTCGGAAGTGCCTTCGCCGCCGTGTTCGATTGTGTCGACCCCTGCTGATACGGCGCGGCGCATGCCTTCCGCTGTGTTGGCGTGTGCGGCGACAGTGCGACCGGCACTGTGGGCTGCTTCGACGGCGGCACGCATCTCGGCTTCGGTGAATGTGGGGCGGCTGGGCTCGCCGGGCCGCCAATGGTAGTCGGCATATAACTTCACGACGTCCGCGCCCGCGCCGATCTGATGGCGCACCGCTGCTACGAGGTTGGGACCATCGGCTTCCTCGGCGCCTTGGGGAATGGACACGGTGGCTTCGAAGCCTTTCGGTCCATAGGCACCGGTGGCTACCAGGGCGCGGGTGGCAACCAACATTCTCGGCCCGGGAATGATGCCCTGCTCTATCGCTTGTTTGAGACCGACGTCGGCGTAGCCGGCACCTTCCGTGCCGAGATCGCGGACGGTGGTGAAGCCGGCCAGCAGAGTTGTCTTGGCCGCGACTGTCGCGCGGGCAGTACGCAGGGCCAGCGGCTCGTGGAGGACCTGGTCGTCCCACGAGGTTTCGTTGTAGGGATGGAGGAAGAGATGGGAATGGCCTTCGATCATCCCGGGGAGGAGGGTTTTGCCGGCCAGGTCGACCACTGTTGCGTCAGCGGGTGTGGGGACGGAGGGGCCGACTGCCTCGATCTTGTCGCCGCGGACGAGGACGGCCCAGCCTTCGTGAGGCTTGGGATCGACGCCGTCGAAGACGCGTGTGGGTTTCAGGAGGTAGGCGGCGGGGTCCGCCATCGACCAGGTCGCGCCGAGTAGGAGACAGGCGGCGGCGGTCAGTTTGATGGACACGTGGCGGGCAAACGCGTACGGCGAGAGGCTAAAGAATGGGGGCATCACGGAGATCCTGGTGAATAGCGGCGCTCGGTGTGACCCTCGAGATCCGCGGGGTAGAAATAGACTTTGCGGAAATGACCGTCCGCATAACGCTGGGCCTGGTCGAGGAAGTGATGCGAGCGGGGATCACCGCTTTCACCCCCTGCGCTCACGGCCCAGGCCTCGACCTTGGGACCGAATTCAACGGCGGCAACGAAACTGTTGCCGCGCGTGCCGTAGTAACACCGGGTGCCCGGATAGCGCTCGGCCCCGAAGGCGGCCAGGGAACCCCACTGGGAAGCGGTGAATCCGATGGGGATGCTGGGCCGGGTATCGCTGAATTGTTGGTCGATGGCGCCGTCATTACGTTGGAAGCGATTGATCTCGCCCCAGGGGACGGACCAACTGCCGAAGTCTTTTACCAGGAGGCCCGCAGCCTGCGAGAGAGCGCTGAGGCGTTCGGCGTCGGTGGCGTGATCCGCTACGTAGTCCCACACTGTCAGGTTGGATTCCTTGGCGGGCTTCATGGCTGCGGGGAAAAGTGCGTCGCCCCAGAAGACCGCCAGTGAGGTCGGCCTGGAGTCTACCCCCCAATGGAAATCCCAGGTTCGAAGCAGCTCGATGGGGCCTTGGAGCTGGGACTTTTGCGGATCGACGACGGGGAGGCGGTCGTACGCGGCAACGAGGCCGGGGATGAGCCGCGCGAAGGCAGTCAGATAGGGGTCGAAGGCGGCGGAGATGAGTGTCTGCGCAGTGAAGTCGGAGCGGGCCGCGAGGACACGGATGGCATGGGGGCCCCGCGGGTTGTCGCCGACCTGGTCCATGTAGCGCGGGAAGTCGGATTGCTTCGGACTGTCAGCGCCGGCTGCGGTCCAGGGGGCGTTGTTTGTATTGTACACCCAGCCGTTCGCGGGTGAGAGAACGTGCGGAAGGGTATCGAGGGTGTGGAGGCCGTGCCAGTCCGTCTCCGGATTGCTGCCATCTACCGGGTTGCGGTAGTCAAACTTGTCGGAACGAACGGGGACGAATTGGGGGTGCAGGTAGGCGATTTCACCCTTGGCGTCGGCGAAGAGAGTGTTGTTGGAAGAGTTGGCTCGCAGAGCGGCGACTTTGAGGAAGCCGGCGTAGTCGGTCGCCTTGGTCCGCAGGAACGACTGTTCGAGGGCCTCCACGGGTTTGTTCATGAGCGCGAAGGCGATCCATTTGCCGTTTTCCTCGCGGACGATGGGGCCGTGGTGGGTGGCATAGGTGGTTAATTCGCGTTTGGCCAGCGTTCCGTCGGATCGTCGAAAGGAGAGTGTCACGACTTGCGTTGTGATGGGGCGCCACTCATTGCCGTACTGGTACTTGCCGTCGGCGACCGTCTCGGCAAACTCATCCACGTTGTCGATGCCGCTGGACGTGTGCATCCAGCCGGCTTTGGCGTTGAATCCCTGGTAGATGAAGAATTGGCCCCAGGTGACTGCGCCATAGGCGTTGAGGCCTTCGTTGCTGGTCATCTGCAACTCGGAGCGGAAAAAGAAGCTGGTGTGGGGATTGATCAGCAAGAGCGCGCGCTTGTTCCGAGTGTGTGATGGGGCGATGGCGAAGCCGTTGGAACCTTGAGGGTCGCGATACAGCAGGCCACGCTCGGCGAGGGTCATGGCAATGGGCTTCTTTTCGTAAAAGGCCTGTAGTTGTGTCAAAGGGACGCGCTCGATATCACCGCCGATGCTGCCCTCGGTAAAGCTGAGAGCCATCCAAGGCTCGAAATGCGTCAGCACCCGGGGATGTGTTTCGGGATGGCTTTTCAGGTATGTGTTGAGACCGTCGGCCCAGGCCTGCATCAACCTCTTCAGCCACCGAGGACTGGAGGCGTAGTCGGCCTGCAGCCTGGCGGGGTCTATAAAGAGGCGCTGGCGCAGGTCTTTCCAAAGCGCGCCTTCGCCCTCGGCCTCGGCGAGACGGCCGAGGTTGGTCAGGTAGTTGGTCTCCACGCGGTTGAAGTCGTCCTCGGCCTGCGCGTAGATCATGCCGAAGACGGCATCGGCGTCCGTTTTGCCTTTGACGTGGGCAATGCCCCAGTCGTCACGGGTGATGGTTACATCGGCGGCGTGGGCGGTGCCGATTGCGAGGAAGAGAGCGAGAGCGGCGCGTATCATGCGCGCACATTAGTCGTTTTTGGGGCGCCTTTAAATATGAAGCTCATGGCATTGGCGTTGATGTTCGATGTGCTCATCAGGAACGGTCACGTCATGGACGGGAGCGGCTCGCCTTGGTATTCGGCCGATGTGGGAATCCGCGACGGCCGGGTCGCCGAAATCGGACGGCTGCCGGAGGCGACGGCCCAGAGGGTGATTGATGCACGGGGGTTGCTCGTGACGCCGGGGTTTATCGATATGCTGGGACAGTCGGAGATGACGATTCTCGTGGAGCCGCACCTGCCCTCGAAGATCTTTCAGGGAATCACCACCGAGATTACGGGGGAAGGCAACTCCGCCGCGCCGCTGAATGAACGGATGATCGAGGCGGATCGGGTCGGGTACGAGCATCTGAAAATTCAGCCCGACTGGCGCACGTTCGCGCAGTACTTCAGCCGGCTCGAGCACCAGGGCCTCGGCATCAATCTCGCCAGTTATGTGGGCGCCACGTCCGTGCGGCGAATGGTCGTCGGAGACGACGATCGGGCACCGACGGGCCCCGAGTTGGAACAGATGAAGCAACTCGTGGCAGATGCGATGCGCGACGGCGCGTTTGGGTTGTCAACCTCACTGCAATACGCGCCGGCACCCTACGCGAGCACCGACGAGTTGATAGCGCTTGCGGCGGAGGCCGGGCGGTTTGGGGGGATTTATTCGACTCACATGCGGTCTGAACAGACCGGCATCCTGCAGGCGCTCGATGAGACTATTCGGATCGGGCGCGAGGCCCATGTCCCCGTTGAGATCTGGCACCTGAAAACGGCCGGCAAGCCCATGTGGGGGAAGATGAAGGAGGTTGTCGCCAGGATCGAGGCCGCCAGGGCGAGCGGCGTGGATGTCAGTGCGGATACCTATGCGTATACCGCCTGGTTCAACAGCTTCTCGGCGTTCGTCCCTCCGTGGGCGCATGACGGGGGTGATGCGAAACTGGTCGAGCGAATGAAGGATCCCGCAACGCGGGCGCGCATTCGTAAGGATATGACCACGCCGACGACCGAGTGGGACAACGAGTGGCTCGCCATACCGGGACCGGAGTCGATTCTGTTGTGTGTTGTGCAGAATCCGGCGCTGCGGCCGCTTCAAGGGAAGACACTTGCTCAGGCTGCAGCTTTGCGGCACCAGGATCCGATTGATGAGCTGCTGGATATTCTGATTGAAGATCAGGCCTATACTTCAGTCGCCGTGTTTGGAATGGATGAGAGTGATGTCACTCTGGCCCTCCAACAGCCGTGGGTGGCGGTCGACAATGACTCCCAGGGCACCGCGCCGGGCGGGCTGCTGGGAGAGGAGCATCCGCATCCGCGGGCTTATGCTACCTTTCCGCGAATCCTGCGAAAATATGTGCGTGAGGAACATCGCCTGACGCTGCAGGATGCCATCCGCAAGTTCAGCGCGCTGCCGGCGCAGCGGCTCGGATTGACGGACCGCGGAGTTCTCAAGCGCGGGATGTGGGCGGACATCGATGTCTTCGATCCGGAGGAAATTCGCGACGTGGCTACGTTTGAGAAGCCGAATCAATTGTCGGTGGGCATGCGGTATGTATTGGTGAACGGGGTGCCGGTGATCGACGGCGGCCAGGCAACCAACCGGCTGCCGGGTCAGGTTTTGCGCGGACCGGGGTATCGTAAATGAAGACACTGGCGGAGCTATCGAACTTTCAGCAGACCGGTCGCACGGATGAAGTGGAGCGGCTCAGCGGTGAGCTGGCGCGAATGTGGCCGGAAGCGGTGAATTCGTTTGAGTATGGGCGGTCGGGAGAAGGACGGCCCCTGCGGGCGCTGGTGATTTCGCGAACGGGTGCGCTGACGGCCGAGAAGATCCGGGCTCGGAAGATTCCATTGCTGATGGTTCAGGGCGGGATTCATCCGGGCGAGAGCGATGGGAAGGACGCCGGGTTCATTGCGCTGCGTGAGATGCTGGGAGGCTCCGCGGCGCGCGGGGTGTTGGACAAAATTGCCGTCTTGTTTGTCCCTGCGTTCAACACGGACGGGCATGAGCGGACGGGACGTTGGAATCGGCCGAACCAGGTGGGGCCGGAGGAGACGGGCTGGCGAACAACCTCCCTGAATCTGAATCTGAATCGGGATTACACCAAGGCGGATGCGCCCGAGATGCGGGCCATGCTGCGGCTGATCGACACCTGGGATCCGCTGGTCTGCGCGGATCTGCATGTGACGGATGGCGCGGATTTCGAGCCGGATGTGTCGATTCAGGTGGAGCCCATCAATCAGGGCGACCCGGATCTGCGCGCCAGCGCGGTGAGCTTGCGAGATCGGCTGATCGATCGCCTGGCCGAGTTGGGATCTGTGCCGCTGAATTTCTACCCTGACTTTGCAAAGACGGATGACCCCTCCTCCGGTTTTGCGTTGACTGTGTATTCACCGCGGTTCTCGACCGGATATTTTCCGCAAAGGAATCGCTATACCGTTCTTGTCGAGACGCATTCCTGGAAGAAGTATGAACATCGCGTCAAGGTGACGTTCAATACTGTCGTTACTTTGGCTGAGTTGATCGCGGCGCAGGGGCACGAGTGGCTGGCACTGTGCCATGAAGCCGATGAGACGGCGAAGAGGTTGGGCGGGCGGGATGTAACTCTCGACTACGTTACCCGTTGGCGGGAGCCCTCTCGGGCGGGGACCGCGGTTGATCAGCGCGATGACGCGGGGGCACGGATGATCGAGTTCCGTGGCTACGCGTACACCCGAAATCAGTCAGCGATATCCGGCGATCTGGTGACGGTTTATGACCCGAAAACCCCGCAGATCTGGCGAGTGCCGATGCGGGATGCGGTCAAGCCGCTGCTGGTGGTGAGGGCGCCGGGAGCGGGTTATGTTGTGCCGGTCGCATTTGTACCGGAGATTGCACCTCGCCTGGCGGCACATGGGATCGAGACGGTGGCTGTGAAGGAGCGGCGCGCCGGAGTGCGAGCCGACTTCTTTCGGGCTCGTGAGGTGAAATTCTCAGCCGCCCCGTTTGAAGGGAGGATGCGGGCACAACTCGATGGTGCGTGGAGCGAGGGGGTCGCGAATATCGAGGCGGGTGCGTTGTTCGTGCCTGTCGCGCAAAAGCTGGCGCGGCTGGTGATGGCCTTGTTCGAGCCACGGGCCCCGGACTCCCTGGCGGCGTGGGGCTTCTTCAATGCCTGCTTTGAACAGAAGGAGCAGATGGAGCCGTACGTGGCCGAGCAGATTGCGGCGCAGATGTTGGCCGCGGATCCGGCGCTGCGAGCGGAATTCGCGGCGAAGCTGGAAGCGGAGCCGTACTTCGCGGCCAGCCCGGGGGATCGGCTGGAGTTCTTTTTGCGCCGCCATGTCTCGTGGGACGAGCGCTACAACCTGTATCCGGTGATGCGGGTCGACGTTGCGTTGTGACGCTGCTGGCGCAGCTCGTTTCCACTTCGCGGCGCGTGGGCGCCACATCGGGGCGCCTGGCAAAGATTCGGGAGTTGGCGGGGTTCTTGAGGGGCTTGGAGCCCGATGAGATTGAGACGGGCGCTCACTACTTGTCGGGGGAGATTCAACAGGGGCGGATTGGTATTGGATACGCCACGCTGCGGGATGCGACGGGGCGTGGCGCGGCGGAAGTAGGACAGCTTTCGTTGGCGGAAGTGGATGCTGCGCTGACTGAGCTGGCCGGCATCCGGGGTGCCGGATCCACTGCGAAACGGGCAGCCGCATTGGGCAGCTTGTTTTCGCGTGCGGCGCGGGATGAACAGGCATTTCTGTTGCGACTGCTGACGGGGGAAGTCAGACAGGGGGCGTTAGCTGGAGTGATGGTTGACGCGATCGCGGCTGCGGCTGCGATAGAGGTGGCGCCGGTACGGCGGGCCGCCATGTATTCGAAAAGCCTGGGAGCCGTGGCGCGGGTTGCAATGTTGGAACATCTCGAGGGGCTCGCGGCATTTCACCTGGAGTTGTTTTCACCGGTAGCACCGATGTTGGCGCAGACAGTAGCGGACGTCGACGAGGCGCTCCATGCACTCGAAGGCGAAGCGGCATTTGAGTGGAAGATGGACGGGGCCCGAATACAGGTGCACAAGGTGGATGCGGAGGTTCGCATCTACACGCGCAATCTCAACGAGGTGACGGACGCGATTCCGGAAATAGTCGAGAAGGTGCGCGCCTTGCCCGTCAGAACGGTGGTGCTCGACGGGGAGGCGATTGCGTTCGATGCGGCGGAGCGCCCCCATCCGTTTCAGGTGACGATGCGCCGCTTCGGACGCAAGCTCAATGTCGAAGAGTCGAGAGGCAAGCTTCCCATCCGGGCATTTTACTTTGACTGCCTGCACTACGAGGGGTTGAGCATCGAGGATCGGCCGACGGCGGTGCGGGTCGAGGCGTTGATGCGGGCCGTGCATCCGCTCGAGCTGGTGCCGAGGCTGATTACGCGGTCGGCCAGCGAGGCGCGCGAGTTTTATGAGGCGGCACTGGCCGCGGGCCACGAGGGATTGATGGCGAAGTCGTTGAATTCGCCTTATGAGGCCGGTAATCGCGGTGCCGGCTGGCTGAAGATCAAGAGAGCGCACACACTGGATCTGGTTGTGTTGGCGGCTGAATTGGGGGCACGGCCGGCGCACGGGGAAATTGTCCAACCTGCATCTGGGCGCGTTGGATCCAACTACGGGCGAGTACGTCATGCTGGGAAAGACCTTCAAAGGGCTGACGGACGTCATGCTCGATTGGCAGACACGGGAGTTGCTGGCCCGTGAGAGCCATCGTGATCAGTGGACCGTTTATGTACGCCCTGAGTTGGTAGTGGAAATCGCATTCAGCGACCTGCAGGACAGTAAGCGTTACCCAGGCGGGCTGGCGCTGCGTCTCGCACGTGTGAAGCGCTATCGCGAGGACATGCGAACGTCGGATGCGGACAACATGGAGACGGTACGGCGCATTCACGCGGCGCAGAGCGGAGGCGTCTCCTAACACGGACATCGCTGGGTATGGGCCTGCGCTGGGAGCTGACTACGAGGATGCCGGAGTGACGGCGATTCTGCTGCGCGTGAGTGTAGGGGTGTATTGGCCTGAGGCGCACTGCGAAAGCTCGACGAAGGCGGGCCCTACGAGTTTCAGCTAGGTGCGAAACCCAGCAGCTTTACGATCTCATCCGCCGCGGCGGGGCTGCCGAAGACGGCATCATACTTTCCCTGCACGGATATTGACGGACGCGTGTAAACGTGGCCGCCGGCCTCCTCGACAATAACCTCGGTGGCTGCGATGTCCCAGCGGTTCAGGGAGAATTCGATCGCCGCATCGAACGCCCCACGCGCGGTCATGGCATGCATCCAACAGTCCCCGTTGCCACGGAAGTATTTGACAACGCGACCCAGTCGTTCATAGCCCTCTTCCAGCCCCGCGACGCGGAACTTCTGAACCTCGGGCGCGGCAACGATGCAATCGGCGAGCTCACGGCGCGGAGCAACCTGAATGGGCGTGCCGTTGCAGTGCGCACCCATTCCGCGGGCAGCGGTATAAAGCTCGGCATACGACGGTAACTGGATTACACCCACCAGCGACCGCTTACCGGTTTCCTCGAAGGCGACGAGGGTACCGAAGAACGGCAGCCCGCGTGAGAACGGCATCGTGCCGTCGATGGGATCGACCAGCCACCGATACGGCGAGCCGGCCGTGTCGCCCCCAAATTCCTCGCCCAACACGGGCCACTGAATCTGCGGATCGCTCTGCAGAATCCGGCGGATGTGTTGCTCCGACTCACGGTCAAATGCCGTGACCGGGGAATGGTCGGCTTTCTGCTCAACAGCCAACGCCGGGCTGCGAAATCCCGACATGATGAGGTCGGTGGGGGCCAAGGCCGCGCGCTGGGCCAGGTCCAGGATGCGATCCAGTCGCACGGCAGGGGTCGATTCGCGGTTCATACTCCAAAGTATGCCAGCGATTGATATGCGTACCGCACTTTTCGTGGGCCTGCTCGTTGCAGCGGGGGCGAATGGTTGGGACCGGTGGACACACCGCCCGCGGCATCCGCCGGCAGGGCAGATTGCGGAGCGTGAGCCCATTCAAGCCGAGATCGAGGGAGATGCGCCTGCGGTGACCCGCGGGCGTTGGACATTGAAACCGCGGGCCCGCTACGACATTACGGCACGGGTCCTATCGACGGAACGATATCGCTTCGACCGTCTGGCGGCCCTGATTCCGGAGGATCTGGCGCTCGGGTGGGGAGCCATGTCGGATACCCAGGTGTTGGCGACCCTGGATATTTCGCAGAGCGGGCGCTTTTACTGGTGGCGACCGCATGCGGATACGCCGGTCCCGGTAGCGACAATCATCACGCACAGCGCCAACACACATGTGATTCCTGCTGATGAGCGGATTGCCGCGGCGGTGACCCGTCTGCGAGTTGGGGAAGTTGTGCGCCTTACCGGGACGCTGGTGGATGGTACCCGCGATGACGGGGCCTGGATCCACACATCGCTCAGCCGGAATGACACGGGCGCCGGGGCTTGTGAAGTGATGCTGGTGGAGACAGTGGAAGTCCGGTGGCCTTGAGGTGGGGTGATCGGACTGTCAGCCGGGTGCTGCGTGAGCCGAGTGCGACGCCGGCACCCTTGGGTCGTCTGCGCTCCTCCACGGAAGCGGGTGTGACGAACGAGAAGCCCAGGCCGCCTCTTGCGTAGGGACCTCGGCGTAGGACCAGGCTGTTCGGGTGATCGATCGACGCGGCCAGGTATTGGTCGATGGCTCTGGCGGTGACTCGGGAGACTCGCCGCCGTTGAGGGGTGCATCAGCCGCGGCGATTTCCGCGGGCGATGTGTTGTATGATGGACGGATGCACGAAGTTACTATTTATCACAATCCCAGCTGCGGCACTTCGCGGACCACGCTGGGATTGATTCGAACCGCGGGCTTTGAGCCGGAAATCGTCGAGTATCTGAAGACGCCACCGGATCGCGCGGTGTTGGAGTCGCTCATTGAGCGCATGCACATCAAGCCGCGCGAGCTGCTGCGGGCCAAGGAGTCGCTGTACGCCGATCTCGGCCTGGCCGACGAGCGCCTGAGCGATGACGAGTTGATTGACTACATGGTCGCCAATCCGATTCTCATCAATCGGCCCATCGTGGTGACCAAGCGCGGCGCCAAGTTGTGCCGGCCGTCGGAGTCGGTACTCGACATCCTACAGTCTCAGTAGGGTCGGCATCGGCGGCTCGGGCGTGCCAGCAGCCACCGCCTCTGCGACTCGCTTGAAATAATCCCAGAGGACACCCGCCCGTGCTTGGGCCTCCGCGTCGGCTTTTGCCCGAGCATCCTGATCGACGCGGATGAATTCGTGTTCCTGGAGTTGTCCGGCCACCCACTGATTCAAACGCTCGTGGCGGCCGGGGGCGAGCAGCCGTTTCATCCAGCCGGTCAGCCGGAACCGCCCCGTGTTGCCCAGCGGGCCGAAGAACTCGCGATCCAGCGCCTTTTCGAGCGGCGCCAGGCGAACCACGAACTCGCGGCCCTGGCGGGTGAGCCCAACAGACCGGAAGCGGCGATCAGAGTCGTGCTTGCGCTTGTCGACGAGACCTTTGTTCACCAGTCGACTGACGAGCTTGGATGCACCTCCTTTGCTCATTCCGATGGCTTGGCCCAACTCCATGGGCGACCACCATTGCGGCCTGTATAACTCCCGCAACGCGGCCCATTCCGAGGCGATGAGCCCGCATTCAGTCAGGAAGCGAGCAAAGCTCTTCGCGAACCGCCTGTCGGCGTGTTTTACCCAATAGTTGCATCGAGCCCGTGCGGGCTCGACCGGCTCCCAAACCACGGCCGGTCGGGCACTTCCCTCTTCTCGGTCGTCTTCGCAATCCATGGAGCCTCCGCAAACAGGTACGTCTCCAGATGATAGTTCTCCAGGAAACTATTTCGAGCGGCGATTACTCATGAGCGTGGGGGAAAATGCACTGCGCAGGGGAGGTCTCGGGTTGACCGACCAACGAAGCCGGCTGGGAAGGAGGTCAGCGTAGGAGTGCGGTCACACCGGCGTTGATAGCTACACCACCGACTATCAGCCATGCAAACAGGACGGTCGCTAGCAGCAGCGGTCGGACGCCGGCTTTGCGGACGGCGGACACGTGGGTGGTGAGGCCGAGCGCGGCCATCGCCATGGCGAGCACGAATGTGTCGACCGTGGTGGCAATGACTGTGAGTTGAGCTGGCAGGGCCACGAGCGAATTCAGCGCCGTCACGGCGACGAAACCTAGAGCGAACCAGGGAATTGCGATGCGCGTGCCGGCGGCAACGTAGGTCACACCGCCCGAGCCCACGTCAGCCGCGCCAGCTGCGCCAACGCGGGCCACACCAGCCGACGCCACGTGCGGGACGCCAGCGAAGCCAACCTCGGCGAGAGCGCATGAACGATTTTGACTCACAGCATGCGAGTCAACGCCAGCCGCAGCGGTCGGCGCAGAGCCAGCCGAGCCCGTACTGCAGATCGCAACGCCATCGCGCGATCGCGACTCGCGCGATAGATATACCGACAACCCTAACAAGAACGGCGCCAGCAACATAACCCTAACCATCTTGGCGATGACCGCCGTCGCGGCGGCTTGCTCGCCGATCGCGCGGCCGGCGGCGACCACTTGAGCCACTTCGTGGATTGTCGAGCCGGCGAACAAACCGTAAGTGGCCGGCGAGCCGATTCCGAGTACATTCAGGTGATACAGCACTGGATACAGAAAGATCGCGATGGTGCCAAACACCACCACGGTGGAAACAGCAACCGTCACCTGCTCGGCCCGCGCGCGCACCACAGGCTCCGCAGCCATGACCGCGGCCGCACCGCAGATCGAGCTGCCTGCCCCTATCAACATCGCTGTTTTTCGATCGAGACCGAGCCAGCGCGTGCCGAGAAACCACGCGAGAGCGAATGTGCTGCACACGACGACGGTGTCGATCACTACACCGGAGATGCCGACATGCTGGACGTCCTGGAAAGTCAGCCGGATGCCGTAGAGAACAATTCCCAGCCGCAGCAGCGTCTGCTTGGAGAACTGTACGCCATGGTTGCTGCGGGCGGCGAGGCGAGGGTAGACCGTATTGCCGATCGCGATGCCCAGCACGATGGCCATCGTCAGGGCACTGATCCCGTGACCCTGCAGCCAGCCGATATGGCCGAGCTCAATCGCCAGCAGCGCAACGACGGCCGCGAGAACCGCCCCGGGTAGTATTTTCATGGGCTCATTCTGAGCCTGCGTTACTAACCGGAAAAACATATAATTTCGGTATAACCTACCTATTCTTTAGCTATGCGCCTGACTCTGCGCCAGTTACTCATTTTCGCAGCCGTTGCCGAGACGGGCAGCACCACGGCGGCCAGCGAGCGCGTCGCCCTTTCTCAATCGGCAACCAGCGCCGCGCTGAATGAGCTGGAGAAGATCCTGGGCGCACGGCTTTTCGATCGGGTCGGAAAGCGCCTCATCCTCAACGACAACGGGCGGACCCTCCTCCCGCAGGCTCGCGCAGCGCTGGACGCTGCTTCGGACATTGAAGCCGCATTCAGCGTCGGCAGGGATGCACCGGGCAGTACTCCGCCAATTAACCTGCGCATCGCCGCCAGCACGACGATCGGCAATTACTTGCTGCCGCAACTGATCGCCGGGTTCCGCGAGACGTTTCCGCAAGCCCGATTCGAGGTCCGGATTCACAACACCCGGCACGCGAGCGCGGCGGTGGCCCGGTTTGAAGCGGATATGGGATTGATTGAAGGCCCTTCGCACGAGCCCGAAGTGCACGCGGAACCATGGATGGAGGATGAGCTCGCCATCCTCTGCTCACCGCACCACCCGCTGGCGGTGGACCATCAGCGGGTGAAACTGAAAGCGCTTCGGGAGGCATCCTGGCTCCTGCGGGAGCCAGGCTCAGGTACGCGCGAGGCGGTCGAGCAGGCGCTGCGACCTCACTTGGTTCAACTGAGCGAGGACCTGCAGGTGGGGAGCACCGAGGCAATCAAACATGCGGTCGCCGCAGGACTGGGGCTGACGTGTCTGTCATTGACCGCGGCGCGGGATGTAATCGATCTCGGCAAGCTCAAAGTGCTTGACACAACGTTGCCACGGCTCGTACGAACGCTCTACCTCATCCATCACCGCCACAAACAGCTGTCCGCGGGCCTCGCACGCTTTATCGAACATTGTCGCGCCGCGGCGAGCATGTCGCACCGCTGAACATTCGCGGCATCGTATACGTCGCGGCGGACTGTAGGTGTCCCGTGTTGTTGTTGGGACGCGACAGTTGCGCTCCCTCTTGCGGCGCCGTACGGTACGCGCTTGCGCTTGTCATTGATTTGTGGCTAACGTTGGCGGTCGCTCTAGCAACAAAGAACCCAAGGGGAGATGTAGCTTGAAATACAACAGAAAGCTGGCATATGCGATCTCGGTTGCGCTGGCATCCGCCGCTCATGCAGCGATCGCCGCCGACGCTCCGGCTGACGAGGAGCAGCCCTCCGCAGGTATCACGGAAGTCGTCGTCACAGCGCAGCGCCGGGCTGAATCGGTCCAGGACGTGCCCATCACGGTGCAGGCCGTCACGGGCGAGCAGCTCAAGGCACTCGGTGTCCAGTCTTTCAACGAGTTGATGAAGTACACGCCGAACGTGACGTTCAGCGGTAACGGACCCGGGACTGGCAACATCTTCCTTCGCGGCCTGGGGGGCAGCGGATCGGGCAACCAGTCGCAATCAACGACTGCGCCGTTTCCGAACGTCGGCGTCTACCTCGACGATCAGTCGATGCAATTTCCCGCCCGCAACAACGACGTCTATTTAATAGACATGGAGCGCGTCGAAGTGCTGGAGGGCCCGCAGGGCACTCTGTTCGGCGGCGGCTCGCAGGCCGGCGCGATTCGCTACATAACCAACAAACCGAAGTTTGACGCCGTCTCCGGTGAGACGAATTTCGCTTATGGAGTCACCGCCGGCGGCCAACCGAACACGGTGGTCAATGGGACGATCAACGTTCCGATCACCGACAACATCGCGGTTCGAGCGACGGCCTTTTCCGATCACCGCGGCGGCTACATCGACAACGTGCCGGGCACGATCGGTTATTACCCGGGTACGCCACCCTATGATCTGGGTGGCAACCCTACCGCCAACAACGGCCCTTTCCAGGGCACTGACACAAACCCGGTGACCTACCAGGGCGCGCGTCTCTCGGCCGCCTGGAAAGTCAATGACGACTGGGATGTGTTGCTCCAACAGAACTATCAGGACATGAAGGCCGACGGGTACTTCTACGCCTACCCGATCGGCACGAACGGCACACCTCTGGGCAAGTACCAGATCAACGCTTTCTATCCCGGCGGCACCAAGGATCGCTACGAAAGCACGGCCTGGACGGTCAACGGCAAGATCGCGGATCTGTTGAATGTCGTCTACACCGGCAGCTACATGGTCCGGCACATCGACGGCCAGCAGGACTATTCGAACTACATGCGCAGCGCGGTCGGCTCGGCCTACGCGTGTATCGGCACCGGCGCCGGCTACTTCAACCCGGGCAACTTCCCGCAACTGGCTGGACATCCGATCCAGTGCTCGACCTCGGTCGGCGGCTGGCGCGACCTGGTCGACAACCAACACCAGAGCCACGAGCTGCGCATCAGCACCAACACGGACTGGCGCATCCGCGGACTGGCAGGCCTGTACTGGGAGAAGTTCAACATCGATGACGATATGAACTTCAACTACCTGGGCATTCCGCAGTGCAGCGAAGCCGTCCTGGCCGCCAATGCGGCCGGCGGGCCGGACTGCCTGTCAGCGGTCGGCCCGGTCCCCGGAGCCTTCGCGTCTCACCCGGCCCTGCGCACCGACGCCAACACGGCGTTCGGCGAAGATGTGCAACGCGGATATAAGCAGCGCGCTGCATTCGTGTCGGTCGACTTCGACATCATTCCGAAAGTGCTCACCATCACCGGTGGCGCACGTTTCTACCATTACGACGAATATGAGCACGGCTCGGAGTACTACAGCGAAAGCACGAGCACCAACAGTGTCATCACGGGTGCTGTTGTAAACCACCTGAACGGCGCCTGCACCGCGCAGCCGGGCTTGTGCGGATTCCCCATCAGCCTCGACAAGACAGAGAGCGGCCACCGCTACCGCGGCAACCTCACCTGGAAAATCAACCGCGACATCATGGCGTACTACACGTACTCCGAGGGTTTCCGTCCGGGCGGTTTCAACCGCACCAGGTCGACACCGGGCAATCCCCCGTCCCTGGCAGGCGTGGCGCCCTTCACCGCCGGCGGCAAGGACTTCCAGTTCAACAAGCCTGCCGGGTTTGATTCGGACCAGCTGCAGAACCATGAGATCGGCCTCAAGTCCGCCTGGTTCGATCATCGCCTGATCGTGAACCTGTCCGCGTACACAATGAAGTGGAGCAACATCCAGTTGCCGCTGTTCGATCCCGTACACCTGGGTAACACCACGTTCGACATCAATGGCCCGACCTACCGGGTCAGAGGTATCGAGGTTCAGTTTGACGCCAAGCTCACAGAGGGCCTGTCCCTCCAGGGCTCGAGCTCGATCAACGCTCCGGAGCAGATCGATGCGCCGTGCTTGACGAGCAACCGACCCACTGCGACGAACCCGACTCCGCTGGGACAGTGCATCACGATCGTGAAGGGTCAACCCTACACGAATCCGTACGGCGTGCTCGGAACACGGCCGCCATTCTCTCCGCCGTGGATGTTCAACGTTCGCGCACGTTACGACTTCCCGATGGTGGGCGATTACAAGCCGTTCGGCTGGGTCGGCGCCAGCCACATCGGCCCGCAGAGCAACGAGCCGGCGAGCTTCCCGGACGGAAATGATCCGGCCCAGGTCAACCCGACGACGACGTTGCTCCGCTACGAGATCCCGAGCTACACCACCTACGACGCCGCAATCGGCGCCGTGCGTGACAATTGGACGGTCTCGATCAGCGGGCAGAACCTGACGAACGTGTACGGCCCCACCAATATCTCCTCGGGTCAGTTCATCAAGTCTGAGATTCCGCTGCGTCCGCGTGTCATCATGGCGAATGTCAACTGGAAGTTCTGACGAGCTGAAAACGGGGGGCGGGCGCGGGTCCGCCCCCAATCTGCGCAAGCTGCTGAGCGAGCAGCGCTTCGACGAGCTGCTCGCGCTTTCCCAGTCTCTGCTGGCACAGCATCCCTCCGATCGGGATGCTCTGCTCTTTACCGCCATCGCGCAGCGCTTCCTGAATCGCGTGCCCGAAGCGCTGCGGACTCTCAGCGTTCTGGAGAGTCAGCATCCATCATTTAGCCGCCTGTTCGAGGAACGTGGGCGCTGCTACGTCGCCGAGCGACATGCGCGACCCGCCATCGAGGCCTTCGTGCGGGCCGTACAGCTCAATCATTCACTGCCCGGCAGCTGGTCCATGCTCGAAGGACTGTACCGCATGCAGGGCGAAGCCGGGAACGCGGCAGTCGCGGCGAGCAATGTCGCGGCGCTGCGCGCGCAGCCTGCGGATGTTGTTCTTGCCAATAGTCTGTTCGCGGATGGCGATCTGGAGCAGGCCGAGGCGCTGATACGAGCCTATCTGATCCAACATGGTGACAACGTTGAGGCAATGCGGCTACTCGCTCGCATCGGTATCGCCCATAAAGTCTTCCTGGACGCGCAAGTCCTGCTCGCCGCAGTGGTCGATCGCCTCCCCGAGTATCACGCCGCACGCCAGGAATACGCCTTCGTTCTCGTCGAGCTGCAGCGCTTCGAAGAGGCCGCCCGCGAAGTCCGCAAGTTGTTGTTGATCGAACCTCACAACCGGCAACTGAAGATCCTCGAAGCCGCGGCCGCAATCGGCCTGGGGGAGTTCGAGCGGGCGCTGACACTCTATCGGGGTTTATTGACCGGCGACGGCGCCGCGGATGCCGAGGCCCATCTGTCCATCGGGCATGCCCAGAAGACTCTGGGGCAGACGGCCGCAGCAATCGAGTCGTATCGCCGCGCGGCCTCCCTGCGACCGGATTTCGGCGATGCCTATTGGAGTCTCGCGAACCTCAAGACCTATCGCTTTTCTCCCACGGAGCTGACTCGGATGCAGGCCGCCGCGGCGGGCGGCGGCGGCTCGCTCGCCGACCGCTACCACCTGTGCTTCGCCATCGGCAAAGCACTGGAGGACGAGGGCCGTTTCGCCGAGTCCTTCCATTATTATCAACTCGGCAACGACCTGAAGCGCCCCGAGTGTCGTTACCGCCCCGAGCTCATCGAACGCAACACGGCGGGGCAGATCGAAGTGTGCACCTCCTCGTTCTTCGCGGCCCGTCGCGGGTGGGGTGCTGTGTCGGGGGATCCGATCTTCATCGTGGGGCTGCCCCGCTCGGGATCAACCCTGCTGGAGCAGATCCTGGCCTCGCACTCCCAGGTTGAAGGCACTCAGGAACTGCCCAACATCCAGCAGATCGTCACCCGCCTGCACGGCTTCGGCCCCGAAAACGATGACCCCCACTACCCCCGCATTCTCGAGTCTTTACGTGCCGAAGACCTTGCCACCCTCGGCGAGGAGTATCTCAACGGTACGCGGATATATCGAACCGCCGGAGCACCTCGCTTTGTCGACAAGATGCCCAACAATTTCCGGCACCTGGGCTTGATACACCTGATGCTGCCGAACGCCCGCATCATCGATGCCCGACGCGAGCCTATGGCCTGCTGCTTCAGCAACTTCAAGCAGCTGTTCGCCAATGGCCAGGAATTCACCTACAGCATCGATGACATCGCCCGCTACTATCGAACGTACCTGGAGGTCATGAGGCACTGGGATTCCGTGCTGCCCGGGCGCGTGCTCCGGGTGTTTCATGAGGACGTCGTCGACGACCTGGAAGGTAACGTGCGGCGTCTGCTGGATTTCTGCGGTCTCGAGTTCGAGGAAGGGTGCGTAGAGTTTCATCAAACCAAACGCACCGTCCGCACGGCAAGCTCAGAGCAGGTACGACAGGGAATCTATCGCGAAGGCCTGGAGCAATGGAAGAATTTCGAGCCCTGGCTGGGACCTCTGCAGGAGGCGCTGGGAGATGCGCTGGTCCGGTATCGCACGTGACGAGCGGACGGAACGATCCCTGCCCCTGCGGCAGCGGCCGGAAATATAAACACTGCTGCGGCTCGGTCGTATCCACCGAGTCGCTGATCGCCCTGCTCATCTCGGGACAGGCTCCGGAGGCCGAGCGACTCTCGGCGCAGCTGCTGCGGGGCCGGCCGGAAGAAGGCCTGCTTTGGAAGATCCTGGGCGTCGCGCAGATGCGCCAGCAGAAGGACGCTTTGCCGGCCCTACGTCGCGCAGCCGAGCTGCTACCCCAGGATACCGAGTCGCGTTCGAATCTCGTCGACGAGTTGATCAACTACGGAAACCGCCTACGCGCTCGGGGCAAGCGAGGCGAAGCGCTTGCCGCGCTTCAGGAAGCGGTGACGCGCAGCCCGATGCGGCCGGACGCCCACGTCAGCCTGGGGCGCGTGCAATTGGAAGCGCGCCGAATACTTCCGGCGGCTGACAGCTTCCGAAACGCCATCATTCGACAACCCGACAATGTTGCCGCACACCTGGGCCTGGCGACCGCATTTCGCGTCCAAGGCTCGGCGTCAGAAGCCATGGCCAGCTGCGAGCGCGCTTTGGCGCTGGCGCCGCATAGCCCCGACGTGCTCGTTCTTCTGGGAGAGTTGCGCGCCGACCGCGGTGAGTTTGCGGAGGCGCAGCAGCTGTTTGAACGAGCGTTGGAGCTGAATCCCAGGTTCGCGTCGGCTTACTGCAGCATAGCTTCGCATAGGCGGCTGACGACCGACGACAGTCGCTGGTTGCGCGGAGTTGAGTCACTTCTGAGCTCGCAACTGGCGTTGGGCGAGGAGGTGCAACTTCGTTACGCCTTGGGTAAGTATTTTGACGAGGTCGGGGACTACGACTCGGCTTTTGACCACTACAGGCAGGCGAACGAGCTGACGCAGCGCTTCGGTGGCCGGTATGACGCGAATCACTTCTCGGCGTTGGTGTCCCGAATCATGGATCGGTCCTTCGACACGTTGCGCGACGCCTTCTCGGAGTCTGATGTGCCCGTGTTTATTATCGGCATGCCCAGGTCAGGCACCTCGCTTGCCGAGCAGATCCTGGCGTCTCACGCGTCGGTGTCGGGCGCGGGGGAAGTGGCGTACTGGGACAAGGCATTTGACCTGCCGTCGCCGGTTGGTCTTGCTGAAGAGTATTTGCAGCGGATTCATGAGCGCGCGGGGAAGGCAACGCGCATTACCGACAAGATGCCGGCTAACTTCCTGTATGCCGGGTTGATTCACGCGGCATTCCCGCGGGCGAAGTTTATCCACATGCAACGGCACCCGCTCGATACCTGCCTGTCGATTTACTTCCAGGAATTTTTCAATGTCAGCCCCTACGCGAACGACCTGAATCACCTCGCGCACTACTATGGTGAATATCGACGCCTGATGGCGCACTGGCGGCGGGTGGGGCTGCCGTTGCTGGAGGTGCCCTATGAGGGGCTGGTGGCAGACCCCGAGCTGTGGACCCGGCGGATGCTGGAGTTCATTGGGCTACCCTGGGACCCGCGATGCCTGCAGTTTCACGACAACGCAAGAGCCGTGATCACGGCGAGCCGCTGGCAGGTTCGTCAAAAAATCAACAGCCGATCGGTGGGGCGGTGGCGCAATTATGAGAAGCACCTGGGGCCGCTGTTGTCGCTAACGGAACCTGGCACCCTGCCGGGCTAGCTCCGCTTGCACGGCCGCGATGTTGAGCTGATCCAAGGGCTCATCGCGCTGGATCGAAATCGCTGCCGCAGTGCCGGCTCCCTGCCCACCGACTGCGCAACACATCATGTTGCGGGCCGAAGCGTGGGATACCTTGTCGCCACCGATCGAGCGGCCTGCCACGAGGAGATTGCCAACCCCCTTCGGCACCAACGCTCGATAGGGCACATGCCAATAACGGCCGGTCGTGGGAAGAATGAGTATGCCGTAGCCGTCGATAAACTCGGGGAAAATCCCGATTGCGTCATCGAACCGCGCCTGCTCGCGCACGTCCGTGCCGGTCAGGTTGTACAGGGCATCGATTTTGCGCGTGTCGCGGATTCCCAATGTCATTCCGAAGTTTCTGAGCTTCGCGGCCTCGCAGCCGGGCATGTAGCCCTTCAAGGCTTCCAGAGCGTAGATCGCCTCGCGACGCCCGCGCATCTCGCCCAAGGTCAGATCATTCGGGTCGGTGCCATCGATCTGCGGCACATGCACCAGGTTGAGATAGGTGAGGTCACCCTGGTCTGTCACTGTTCCCCAGGTACCCGCGATGGTATGCAGGTTCGCCGGGATGAGGCCGGCCTTCAATGCCTGTTGGAACGGCTTGCGCAGGAAGGGCGAGAACAACTTGTCTTCCTTACCGGTGGTCTCATAGTCCCACTCGCCATTACCGGACCAGTCCGCATAGGTCTGCGGATCCGCCTTGACGGCCTCAATGAAGCGCTGCTTGTTGACTCCGCTCATGGAGAACATGACGGACACGGACATCATTTCGCTCTTGGGCGACTTGCGGTAGGGCGCACCCGCGCGCGCGGCAATGTCGGCATCGCCAGTGGCATCGATCACCCGCTTGGCGAGAATCGCCTCCCGGCCCGCCTTGCTCTCGGTGATGACCCCGGTGATGAGGCCGTTCTCGAGAATCGGCGCGACACCCATTCGGTGCAGCAAGGGGGTAATGCCCGCCTCCTGAACCAACGTATCGGCAACCCACTTGAACATCTCGGCATCGAGCGCCTGACTGATCGACTGCGGCTCGGGCATGGAGGCGCCCATGGCCTGGGCGCGCTGCTCGAACTCGATACCAATGCCCTCGCAGTCCACCGTCTTCTCGTGGCGGTACCATGCGAATCCTTCCACGCCGACTTGCGTGATATTGCCGCCGAAGCAACCGTTCCGATCGAGCAGTGCCGTGCGTGCGCCAGCACGCGCTGCGGCCAGAGCCGCCGCCAGTCCTCCAGGTCCGCTGCCGACGACCAGCACGTCGGTTTCGAGGATTACGTCGACGGAGCGCGCAGGCTCATTGATCTTTTTCATGCGTTGTAGCGTAGCACGCCGACGTTACAATCCAGCCAATGCGGTACGACCTGGCGGTGGTAGGAGCGGGCATTTTGGGGCTGTCATGCGCCCTTGCCGCCGCGCGACGCAATTTGAATGTGGTCGTCATTGAGCGCTCTACCCGCGCTTTGGGCGCCTCCGTGCGGAACTTCGGCCTGATCACTGTGACCGGCCAGGACCCGGAAAGCGTCTGGCCGCTCGCACGGCGCTCGCGCGATATCTGGCTCGATGTGGCTGTTCGAGCCGGCATTCCGATTTTACAACGAGGCGTCTGGATTGCGGCGCAACGACCGGAGTCCGCGGCGCTCCTCGAAGCGTTCATGCGAACCGCCACCGCCGAAGGCTGCTCGTTGCTCACGGCTGCGGCCGCACTGGGTCAGTGCCCTGCGCTGCAAACGCGCAACCTGCAGGCAGCTGTGTGGAGCCCCCACGACTTGCGCGTTGAATCGCTCGCCGCCATCCCCGCTCTGTCGGCGTGGCTAGCGCGGGAATTTTCAGTCCGCTTCTTGTGGGAAACCGCGGTCCGCAAAGTCGACACCCCCACGGTGCATACATCGCACGGACCCGTGAACGCCTCCGCGGTAGTGGTCTGTCCCGGCGATGATCTCGAAACTCTCTACCCCGAGCGCATGAAGGCCGCCGGCATCAGCCGCTGCACTCTGCAAATGCTACGGCTGGAAAGCCCGGGTTTCTCGTTACCCGGCACGCTGATGTCGGATCTCAGCCTGGTCCGCTATGAGGGGTTTGCCTCGCTGCGTGAGGCCGGAGCACTGCGCCGGCGACTGATGTCGGAGCAGCCCGCGTATTTTCAACACGGCATCCACTTGTTGGTTTCGCAAAGCGATGACGGCAGCCTGGTGGTCGGCGATAGCCACCACTACGACGCCGCCCCGGTGATATTCGCGCAGGAGCGGGTTTCGGAGCTGTTGCTGGAGGAGCTCGCGGCAGTCACCGGCCGGCCCGCGCCGCGAGTCCGAGAGCGCTGGACGGGTACGTACTGCGTGGCCGATCGCGGACCCACCTTCATCGAGGCACCGACACCGCAAACGCGACTCGTCATGGTCACGAGCGGCATTGGCGCCTCGATTGGATTCGCGATCGGCGAACAGGTCATCGCGGATCTGTTTGATTAGCGCTGCGCGGCCGTGCCGGTGCCGATGTACGCAGTCCAGTGCGGCTGCGGCAAATCACCCTGCCGATCCACGCGAATCAACACTTCGGGGCCACCCTGTGTGATGGTGAGCTTGACTCGCTGACCATCCGCGCTCACGCCCTGATACACCGTGGCCGTATCGGCATGGGCCGTGCCGATGCCCACCAATGAAAGCGCCATTACCGTAGACAGCTTCATGATCGTCTCCTTGTTTGAGGTGGCGCCAGAATGCGCGCGCGGGTGCGCCGCCGCTTGCAAAATCGTGCACGATCAGAGCTTTGATATGTATATACATATTCCTTCTTGAAATATCTGTATATGCATGTATACTGCCGGCCATGGTGATGAAGCTCGACTGCTATTGCGCAAGTCTTCGCCAGGCGGCGCGGGCGATTTCCCAGAAGTATGATGCCGCCCTGCGCGACACCGGCCTCACCATCACGCAATTCACCTTGCTGAACATGATCGCGCACATGCCGCGACCGCGCGTCAACGACCTGGCCGAGGCGCTATCCATGGACCAGACCAGCCTGTCGCGCACCTTGCGAACGATGGAACGGGACGGGCTCATCGCCGAGGTGTCCGGCGAGGACAAACGGGAAGCGCGCTGGATTCTCGGCCCACAGGGCCAGCAGAGCTTCAAGCGAGCCCTGCCGGCATGGCGATCAGCGCAAAAGAGCGTGGAAAAGCTGCTCGGAGCGGATGCCAAACGCATCAGCTCCGCGGCCTACGAACTCTCGACCCGTTTGAGCGACTGACTTGCGTATCCGCAAAAGAGATCAAGCCGCGCTGGTAGCGCGCGTGAAGGAACTGCTGGCCCAGTCCTCCGACCTGAAAATGACCCTGGTCGATCTGGCCCGCGCCATCGGCAGCTCACCCACCCACCTGGCCGCCACCTTCAAGAAGGCGGAACAGACAACCATCCACCGGTACCTGGTGGACTTGCGGTTGCGCCGTGCGGCCTCTCTACTGTGGGGATGCGATGACCTGACGACGCTCGCTTTGAACCTCGGTTTCGCGAGCCAAAGTCATTTTTCAAACGCGTTCCGCCGCTGGGCGGGATGTCCGCCCGGGCAGTACCGGGCACGCCTGCGGGCTTTTGGAGTGTTGCATGGGAAAACCGACGAGTCTTTTGGATGAGATGGGAGAAGGTCTGGATGGCCTGGCACAGGCGCGGGCCATGATGGCCTCGGGCCGCAAGCCGGGTATTGCTCACTCATTGGACTTTGAGTTAGTTGAGATTGAACCTGGGCGGGCAGTCTTTTCGGCTGTGCCGGGTGAGCACGCGTATAACCCCATAGGGATGGTACATGGCGGATACGCCGCGACGCTGCTCGACTCTGCCTGCGGGTTTGCCGTGCATTCCAAGTTGAGCGCTGCTCAGGGCTATACGACGCTCGATTTGAACGTTTCGTACCTTCGACCGATTACCAAGGACACAGGGGTTCTGCGCGCCGAGGGGACGGTCAAGTCTGTTGGGCGGCGAGCTGCGTTCGCGGAGGCGAAGCTGACCGGGGTGGATGGGAAGTTGTATGCTGCCGCGACTTCGACGCTGTTGGTTTTTGAGCGTTGACTGGGCCGCGCCGATTCCACCCGAAGCGCCGGTGACGAGTATTTTTGCCCTGCGGGCAAGAGCAGCAAACGCGTGAATCGAGAACTCGGTTCAGGCACGATCGGCGCGCCGCGGGCCAGAATCACGGAACTCTTTTCGAGAGAACGTCATGACGACCTGGACTCTTTGGGCCGTACTGCTGATTGCTCACGGCGCGCTGTCCCGATGGGCGAAGGGCTCGCGTTTCTACGCGCCGGCCTCGATTGTCGCCGACGGGCTGCTGATTGCGATTGCGCTGATTACGATGGAGCAACTGGAGGACCTCCAGGTACTCCAAGTGCTGCGGATCGGGGTTTTCTTCATTGCGTTCGGGACGGCCGGGCGGCAGTTGATGGACAGTGTGCTGAGCCGCTTCCCCGCGAGGGCTCGGTCCGTCTAGGGCATCCGCAGCCAGTCGGGATCCGGGAGCTCCGCGAACGCCTCCCGCAGCGCTTCGCTCCAATGGGAGCGAATGCCGCGAAAGTACTCGTTATTGGCATCGATGCTCATGTGACGAGCAATTTCGAACCGATCGCGCTTGATCAACACGAGATCGAGCGGCAGGCCGACCGACAGGTTGGACTGAATGGTCGAGTCCATCGAGACGAGCGCGCACTTGGCGGCCTCGTTGATACTGCTGCTGCGCCTCAAGACCCGATCAATGATGGGCTTACCGTACTTGGACTCGCCTACCTGGAAGTACGTCGTCTCAGCCGTTGCCTCGATGAAATTGCCAGCGGCATAAATGCTGAACAGTCGAGGCATCTCGCCGCGGATCTGACCGCCGAGGATGAGGCTGGCGTTGAAGTCGAGGCCGAACTCCTTCAGTTGCCCCGCGTCGCGCTTGTGGACGTGACGGACGGCATCGCCGACGAGCTCCGCGGCCTCGAAGAGCGTGGGAACCGATAACAGATTGGGTCGGCCGTCACCGGCGTCGATCTCCTCGCGGAGCAGGCTGATCACCGCCTGAGTGATCGCAAGATTGCCGGCGGTCTGAATCACGAGCACACGGTCACCGGGACGCTGGAAGACGGCGGTCTTCCGAAATGTGCTGATGTGGTCCACTCCGGCACTCGTCCGGGAGTCCGACAGGAAGACCAGGCCCGTATCGAGCAGCATCCCCACGCAGTAAGTCATCGTCGCCAAGCCCCCAGCACTTCCCAACGTCGGGCGTGAGTGTAGCTAGAATCGGTTGCGGAATCGGGTGGGGGTCGACGAAAGCAGTGCGAATAGCCAAGTGGACAGCGATTATTCTCGGCGGGCTCGTACTGCTGGTGATTGCTACGGCGTTTGTGCTGACGTCCGTGGTGGATCCGAACCGATATCGGGGCAAATTGGCAGGGATCGTCGGCGATTTGAGCGGAAAGCCGTTTGTGATCGAGGGAGATCTGGCGATCACGTGGTACCCCTGGCTGGGTGTTCGCACCGGGCGCGCCCACCTCGATGAGCCGGCTCTCGTGGAGTGGCAGTCCATCACCGTGTCCGCCAAGCTCTGGCCGTTGCTGCATGGGGAGGTCGTTGCTGACCGGATTCGCGTGCAGGGCCCGCACGTTCACCTGCGGCGCGATGCACAGGGACGTGGTAATTGGGAGGGGCTGGGCGGCGACAGGCAGGGCGGTTCTTCGGGGAAGCCGGTGCAGATTGCGGGCCTCGAGATTCGGGAGGGCACCGTCGATTACGTGGACGAGGCCACGGGCAAGCAGGTCACACTGGCCAACGTCGATTTGGATATAGGCGAATTTCGGGGGGAACAACCGCTGCCGGTGCACGCGCGATTCCTGGCTCATGGCGGGCCATTGCCGCCTACTGGCGTGTGGGTTGAGCTGAACGCGCCCGAGTTGGCCATCCGCCCTACTCCACTCTCGGTCGCAGCACCCAAGCTGACAGTGAAGGTCGCGAATACGCAGGCGGAGGGCGACCTCAGCTACGAGCAAGGCGCCGGCCCCGCCAAGCCGACCGTGAAGGTCGCCAATGCGCAAGCCGAGGGCGACCGCAGCTACGAGCAAGTCGCCGGCTCCGGCCCAGGTATGCAGGCCGCCGCGACAGGATCGCGGGGCATTGCCGTACGCACGAGAAGACCCGATGTGGATGCTCCAGGCCGCGACACGGTTGATCTAGCTTCAGCGGCGCATTCGCAAGCCGCGGAGGCTCACTCACAGGCGAATGACTCATTTGTCCGCGCCCATGGCACCGTCAGAATACATTCGGCCTCGCTGCGGGAATTCATGACCACACTGGGGCTGAATCAAACTCTGCCGCACGACCCAACCACGCTCGGACCATTGGATCTCAACACGACGTGGACCTACGCCGATGGCGCGATCACGGCGAAGCCGCTGGCGCTCAAACTCGACGAGGTCAGCTTCAACGGGTGGCTGCAACGCACCGCGCCGCCGACGGCGATGTGGGACTTTGAGCTGCACGGCGATCGCATCGATCTCGGCAGGTACGTCAACCTCGACAGCAAGAACAAGAAGCCATTCGAATTGCCCGTGGAGACCCTGCGGGCCATCCGTGCCAATGGTAGCTTGATTTTCGATCAGCTCGTGTTGGCCGACACGCACATGACCGACGTGCGACTGAAGCTGCAAACACCTGAAGGAAACCCATGAACCGACACCCCGAGTTTGCGGCGGCATTGCTGCCGTGGCACGCGGAACGCGGGCGTCACGACCTGCCCTGGCAACTCGACAAGACTCCCTACCGAGTGTGGGTGTCCGAGATCATGTTGCAGCAAACCCAGGTGTCCACGGTCATTCCGTACTACCAACGCTTCATGGCGCGCTTTCCAACCGTAACCGCGTTGGCCGACGCGCCGATTGATGACGTGTTGCATCTCTGGACCGGTCTGGGCTACTACGCCCGAGCGCGCAACCTGCATCGCGCCGCCTGCATCATCCGCGACGAGCACAACGGCGAATTCCCGAAGACCTTCGAAGAAGTCGCCGGCCTGCCCGGCATTGGACGGTCCACCGCAGGGGCCATACTCGCGTTGAGCCGCGGCGAACGATTTCCGATACTGGACGGCAACGTCAAACGGGTGTTGGCTCGGTACTTCGGCGTTGACGGCAGCACCGCGGAAAAGCAGATCGTTGATCGACTCTGGCAACTGTCGGATGCCTGTACCCCCGACCAAGGTCTCGAGATCTACACGCAGGCGATCATGGACATGGGCGCCACGATGTGCACGCGCCACAAGCCGCTGTGCAGCTACTGCCCTCTGTCTGAAAAGTGCGTTGCCAGGACAACAGGACGACAGAACGAGCTGCCAACACCCCGTAGCTCCAAGGGCCAGAAGCGACGCTCCCGCGAGGTGTTCATGCTGGTTGCCGTGCGTGAAGACGGGAGCGTGCTGTTGGAACGCCGCCCGGAATCCGGGATCTGGGGCGGTCTGTGGTGCCTGCCGGAATTTGACACGGTCTCGGCGGCCAGCGTGTGGTGCGGCCAGTCGCTGGAGGCGGCGGAGGACCCGCCCCAGGCGCTGTCGATTGTTGAACATGCGTTCACTCACTTCGACCTGGTGATCACGCCACTGTTAACTTCATGCGCGGGCCACGCAGGTGTCATGGATACACCACCGACCCTCTGGTATAACGCGCGCGAGCCGGCGCGGATCGGGCTCCCGGCGCCGATCAAGACACTGCTCGAGACACTCTCGAGCCCCACAATGTTCGATTCTCAGAGTAGCCACCATGTCCCGTAACGTTCACTGTGTCGTATTGAAAACCGAAGCCCCCGGCCTCGACCGCCAACCCTACCCCGGCGAGCTCGGCAAGCGCATCTTCGAGAATGTCTCGAAGGAGGGATGGGCGCGCTGGTTGAAGCATCAGACAATGCTGATCAACGAGTATCGCCTGACTCCAATCGAGCCGAAGGCGCGCAAGTTTCTTGAAAGCGAGATGGAGAAGTTCTTCTTCGGCGCGGGCTCGAAGGCCCCGGAAGGATTCCAACCGCCGAAGCCGTGACAGCCGCTGCGTGTCATCCTTTTTCACGCAGGCACGTTAGGGGAAGAACGTGTTCGAGACGAACGAGGATCACGCATGGGAATGTCGTTGCGGAACGGAAGCGAGGCGGCTGCGGCAACGCCGCTGCGGACGTGGGCAGGTCACGGGACGGGGGCGATATGCAACGGCTGCGGTGAGCCTGTTCAGGCTCACGAGATCGAATACGAAGTTGAGATGCCCGCCGGTGCCGAAGCACAGACGCTGAACTTTCACCTGGCCTGTTATCGAAGTTGGGCTGCGCGCAACGGGCTGTGAGGCTGGGCGGGCCTCAGAGATCGACGCCCTGCCGCCTCGGCGGGGCCACGGCATCCATGCCGGTCGTCGCGGGTAGACGGGACGCAAAGGTATCACCCATCACGCCGTTGCGGGTCGCAAGGTCGTCAGATAATTGACCGCATAGTGACAAGCGCATGGCCGATGTTCGGCCCCATGCAATGCGGGCTACAGGCGGATCATGCCTCGCTTGTGAGCAACAGCGACCGCTTCGGTGCGGCTGATGGCGTCGAGCTTGGTGAGGATGGCTTTGACGTGAGTCTTCGCAGTGCCTTCCGTGATGGACAGACGGCGCGCGATGTCTTTGTTGCTGCGACCTTGCGCGACCAACTGCAACACATCGAGCTCACGCTGAGTCAGGCTGGGCTTCGCCATGCGCTGCAGTGCTTTGGCGGCCACTGACGAGGACGTATACGGTCGATCTTCGCTGACTGCGCGAATCGCGGAGAGGATTTCCTGACGGGGGGCGTCCTTGAGCAGGTAACCCTTGGCACCCTGACTCAAGCACTGAAAAATATCTTCGTCGCCATCATACGTGGTCATGATGAGAATGCAGGCTTTCGGATTGCCTTCGAGCACTCTCTGCACCACGGCGACACCGTCCCGCTTGGGCATGCGCAGATCGAGAACCATGACATCCGGGTGATGCTGCTCGAACAGGGCGATCGCCTCGTCACCATCACTCGCTTCGGCCACGACTTCCATGTCAGGTTGCTGGTTGACCATCGTCGCCAGGCCGTCACGCACGACCGGATGATCATCCGCGAGGATCACCCGAATTTTCCGCTTCATTACAGCAACCATCAGACTCTCCGCTTCGGTACCCGCACGCTCACCCGTGTGCCTGCACCGGGTTTACTTTCAATGTGCCACTCTCCTCCAATGGCTCCCGCACGCTGCTGCATGCTCGTAAGACCGAATCCTTCACCGGCCAACTCGGCGTGCTGTTCCATACCCACGCCGTCATCCGCGACGGCCAGCATCCAGTGGCTGGGCTCGTCAGTCATTGTGATCCGTACGTTGGAGGGGCGAGCGTGACGCATGGCATTGCTGAGCGCTTCCTGAGCGATGCGCAGCAGCTCGTGCTCGTGCTCGGGCTTCAAACCCGTCAACGAGAAGTCGCCGCCTTCGAACGTGCACGTGACGCGCCCCGGCACTGTTGAGCGATCGCAAAGCTGTCGCAAAGCGATCTCCAAACCCGCGCGCCGCGTCTGGTCCAGGCGCAACGCCATGACGGAACGCCGCGCCTCCGACAAGCCATCCCGCGCCAGATCGCGAATCCGATTCAGGACGCCGGCCAACTCGGAGTTCTTGCGCTTGCACGGCTGGAATTCTTCCGCGGCGCCGAGCTGCATGAGAATGCCGGTAAATGCCTGCGCCAGGCCGTCATGGATTTCCTGACCGATGCGGGTACGCTCCACGAGAACGGCAGCTTCCTTGGCGGAGTAAGCCAGACGCGTCAACTGAACGGCCAACGTAGCCTGCTGCGCCAGCGCAACCAGCAATTCACTGTGCTGAACCTCTGGAGCCTCGCGACGGAAGGACAGGATGAAGAATCCAACGTTGCGGGCACCGAACACCAGCGGATAAATCAACACGCTGGAATACCCTTCGCGGCGATGGAACGCCAACGCACCGGGCCAGATCTCCCAGTTGCCGCGCTCGATGTTCATGTAGCGAGGCTCCGGGCTTCGGCCAAACACTTCAGTGAACGGCGAACCGGCAAAGGGCACACTCGGCGCGAACGGAGGATCGGCGAGTTGACCATCCCGAACGTGGGCCAACACACGCCACTCCTGCAACGAATCCTTGGAAACGATGACGGAGCCTGAGGCGGCGTCAAATTGACGGGTAGTCTCCAGCAACATGTGACCCATGAAGCTGTGGAGATCGGGCTCGCTGGCGAGGCGCTCCAGATTGCCGCGGATAACGGCGTTGGCCTTCGCCAGCTCCGTCACCTTCTCTTCCGCGGCGCGCTCGCGGGCACGACGCACGTCATCGACCAGACGCTCTCGATGGAGAGCGGCGCCGATGACACCTGCCGCCGTCTCGAGCGCCGACAGCTCGGCGGAGTCGATGGCGCGACGTTGCTTCGTGTTGTCGAAACCGACGATGCCGGTGAACTCACCGCCAACGAAGATCGGAACGATGGCTTTGGTTTTAGTCCCCACACCCTCAAAGCCGATCGTCTCGAGGTCCGAGGTGTCGACCTTGCTCACACATACGCTACGACCCGCGCGCAGCTCAGCACACACGGCGGAGAAATTGCGCTCGTCGCAGGTCGCCGTAGCCGGATCCTCCAAATGGGGAACCACCCCATCGGCCACCCATTCGCTGGCAACCACCAACAAAGGCTCGCCTCCGGGGCCGGCCTGGGACAGCATCAGATTGACGCGGTCGACACCAGCGGACTCGCCAATCAGGCGCAGAACGTTGGGAACCACGGCCCGCACATCCGGAGCTTCCAGCAGCAGGCGGCTGGCCTTCGCGGAGGCCGCCAACAGGCTCTCGCGACGCTGCAGCGACTCGCTGATCTGGGTGAACTCCTTTTCACATTCGCTGACCGCTGTCTTGACGAAATTCTCTTCTAAAACAGGCAGTTCTACGACATTTGCATTCATCTGACGGCCTCCGGCCGGGGACGCAAACACGCCACCGGATCCCTCAATGTGGGGGCTCCAGTGGCCCTGAGCAAGCTCGAGCATGGCAGCCTTCGCGCGCAACTAGTTCGATGCCTGAGTGTAGCGCGGGAATGCCGCGCCCTCCCAACCCCCACCAAGCGCTTTGTACACGGCAATGAGGCTGGTGGCGGTCGCGGTCCGGGTCTGGGCGAGCTGATCCTCGGCCACGAGCTGGGTGCGCTCCGCATCGAGGACCTCCAGGAAGTCGACGATACCGCCTTCGTAGCGTATACGGGCCAATTGGGCGGCCGATGCACTGGCCTGGGCCGCGTCCGAGGCGTGGACGAGCTGATCTCGGCTGCGGGCGTGGGTTACCAGGGCGTTCTCGGTCTCTTCGAGGGCGCCGAGGACGGTTTTTTCATATTGGGCCAGGGCGGTGCTGTTGCGGGCCTTGGCACCTGCCACCCGTGCGTGCACGCGGCCGAGGTCGAACGCTGCCCAGGAGATGCCGGGGCCGATCGAGTAGGCCTTGCTGGGGCCGGCTCCGAGGCCATTCAGCGTCTGAGCCGCGTACCCGAAGGAGCCCGTGAAAGTCACCTTCGGGAAGTAGTCGCCGACTGCGACGCCGATATCGGCGCTCGATGCCGCTAGGCTGCGTTCGGCTACTCGGATATCGGGCCTGCGACGGAGCATGGCTCCGGGGTCGCCGACTGCCAGCGTCTTCGGGAGATCCGGCAGGTCCTTCACGGGAGTCAGCAGACTCTGCAGGGCGTTGGGATCCCGACCTGTCAACACGCCGAGGCGGTGAATGGAACGCTGCACCGATGCTTCCAAAGGATCGATGGTGGCCAGGGTTGTGCTCAACTGCGACTGGGCACGCGCCGTGTCGAACTCCGTGCCGCGGCCGTTCCTGTAACGGGTGTCGACGAGGTTGAAGGTCGATTTCTGGTTTTCGACGTTCTTGCGAGCAACGGCCAGCTCGTATTGCGTGCCTCTCAGCTCGAAGTAGGTACGGGCGACTTCCGCGATGACGGAAACTTGAGCATCGTGAAGGTTGGCCTCGGCGCCCTGGAGCTGGTCCTTCGCGGACTCGTTTTCACGGCGGACACGGCCGAACAGATCCAATTCCCAGGTCGCATCGAATCCGGCGTCGTAGTAGGACGTCGTGATGGGAGCAAAGCCTGTCTGTACTTCGGGAGAGAGTTGGTTGACGTGACCGCCGGCGGCGGTCACTGTCGGTCCGAGGTCATACAGAGATTGACGGCGCGCGGCGCGGGCCTCGGCCAGGCGACCTACGGCGATCCGCAGGTCGTGGTTGGCATTGAGGGCGTCTCCGACCAACTGGTTGAGGGTGTCGTCGTTGAACTGCTTCCAGAATTGCACCTGGGCCTGTTCGGATGTGTAAACCGCCGGCTCGGCAGCGCCGTAAGTGGGGGCTACCTGGGTCTTCGGCGGGTGGTAGTTGGGACCTACCGCGCAGCCTGCCAGCGTGGTGGCCACAAACAGGGCCACCATTTTCTTAACATTACTCATGAGTGCGACTCCGCAGAGGCGATGCGAGCCGGCGGCGTGTGACCGTCGCCTTCGATGGCAGAGCGCTTGGCCATCCGCCGGATCAGCACATAGAACACCGGGGTCAGGAGCAGTCCGAAAAAGGTCACACCCAGCATTCCACCGAACACTACAACACCCAGCGTGTGCCGAACCTCGGCACCGGCGCCACTCGCCAGTACCAGCGGTATGACACCCGCGATGAACGCAATGGACGTCATTAGAATCGGCCGCAACCGCAGGCGAGCCGCCTCCAGGACCGCCGACACCGTATCCATCATGCGCTCCTCTTCGAGGTGCTTGGCGAACTCCACGATCAGGATCGCGTTCTTACACGCCAACCCGACCAGCACGATGAGCCCGACCTGCGTGAAGACGTTGTTGTCTCCATTGGTCAGCAACACACCCGTGATAGCAGCCAGCAGACACATCGGAACGATGAGGATGATGGCCAGGGGCAGAGTGAGGCTCTCGTACTGAGCAGCCAACACGAGGTACACGAAGATCACGCACAGCGGGAATACGAGGAAGGCCGAGCCGCCAGCCAGAGTCTGCTGGTAAGCAAGGTCGGTCCACTCGTAACTCATGCCGTGAGGCAGAGTCTCCTGGAGGATCTTGGTCATCGCGGCCTGCGCCTGACCGGAGCTGTAGCCCGGAGCGGGACCTGCATTGATGTCCGAAGCGCGATAGCCGTTGTAACGCTGGACGACGTCAGGACCGAAGGCTTCCTTGACGCTGAGCATCGATCCCAACGGAACCATGTCGCCGGCCGCATTGCGAGTCTTCAGCGGCAGGATGTCCTCCACATGAGAGCGGAACGGGGCATCGGCCTGCGCCAAGACCTGGTACGTACGGCCGAACTTGTTGAAGTCGTTGACGTACAGCGAGCCCAGGTAGACGTTCAGGGTGTCGAACAGATCCGACATCTTGACGTTCTGGCGCTTCACCTTGGTGCGATCCACGTCCACATCCAACTGCGGCACGTTGATCTGATAGGTGCTGAAGCCGCCGAACAGCGCCGGGTTCTGATACGACTTGTTGATCGCTGCCTGCGTCGCCGCGAACAGAGCCTGTTCGCCCAGGTCCGCGCGGTCTTCGATCTGCAGCTTGAAGCCGCCCAGCGTACCCAGACCGATGATCGGCGGCGGCGGGACGACCACCACGAAGGCGTCCTGGATGGAGGACAGCTTCATGGTGAGGGCGCCCGCGATCTCCTTCGCAGTGAGGCCCTTGCCTTTGCGCTTCTCGAAGTCATCGAGCCCGAAGAACACGATGCCCGCGCTGGAGCTCGGCGTGAAGCCGTTGACGGACATGCCGCTGAACTGCACGGCATGCTCGACGCCCGGCTGCTTCAAACCGATCTCACCGATCCGGCGGATCACCTGGTCCGTCCGGTCGATGGTGGCGGCCGGCGGCAACTGCGCAATGGCAATGATGTACTTCTTATCCTGCTCGGGGACGAACCCGCCCGGAACCAGGTTGAATCCGAAGTATGTCAGGGCAATCAGACCACCGTAGACAACCAGGGCGATTCCCGTCCGACGGACAATGGTCGTCGTGGATTTGGAGTAGGCATTACCCGCGCGCTCGAAGCCGCGATTGAAACGCTTGAAGAAGGGACCGAGGAGCCGGTCCATCCAGCGGGTCAGGATGTCTTTCTTGGCACCATGCGGCTTCAAGAGGAGCGCGGCGAGAGCCGGCGAGAGCGTCAGCGAGTTGAACGCCGAGATGACCGTCGAGATGGCGATCGTCAAAGCGAACTGCCGATAGAACTCACCCGTCAGGCCGGGGACGAATGCAACCGGAACGAACACGGCACACAGCACGAGCGTGATCGCGATGATCGGACGGCTGACCTCGCCCATCGCCGACTTGGTTGCTTCGAGCGGGGACTGGCCACTCTCTATATGACGTTCGACGTTCTCAACGACCACGATCGCGTCGTCGACGACGATACCGATCGCGAGCACGAGACCGAACAGCGAGAGCACGTTGATGGAAAAGCCGAAGCCGAGGAGCACGGCCATCGTGCCGATGATGGATACGGGGACCGCGATCAGCGGGATGATCGACGCGCGCCATGTCTGCAGGAACAGGATCACCACGAGCACGACCAACGCCACCGCTTCGAGCAGGGTGTGAATCACCGCCTCGATGGACTGGCGGACGAACACGGTCGGGTCATACACAATCGTGTAGTCGACACCCGCCGGGAAGTCCTTCTTCAGCTCCTCCATCTTCGCGCGCACGTCGTTGGAGAGCTGCAGGGCGTTTGAGTTCGGGGCCTGGAAGATCGGGATTGCGACGGCGTCCTTGTTGTCCAGCAAGCTGCTGATGGAGTACGTCTGCGCACCCATCTCGACACGGCCCACGTCACCGAGCCGAATAACCTCGCCTTCGTTACCCGTCTTGAGAATGATGTCGCGGAACTGTTGCTCGTCCGTCAGACGGCCTTTGACGTTCAACTGGAGCTGGAACTGAGAGGTCGTGGACGGCGGCGCACCGATCTGACCGGCCGCCACCTGGACGTTCTGTTCCCGTATGGCGGACACAACATCGCCCGCGGTCAGGTTACGGGCCGCCAGCTTCGACGGATCGAGCCAGACACGCATGGCGTAGTCGCCGCCGCCGAACAACTGAACGTCACCGGCACCCTGAATACGAGCGAGGACGTCTCTGACGTTCAGCGTCGCGTAGTTACGAAGGTACTGGCCGTCGTAACGACCATCCGGCGAGGTCAAGTGCACCACCAGCGTCAGGTTCGGTGAGCTCTTGAGCGTCGTGACGCCGAGGTTACGAACCTCTTCCGGCAAGCGCGGCAGCGCCTGCGAGACGCGGTTCTGCACCTGTACCTGGGCTCTATCAATGTCCGCACCCTGCTTGAAGGTGACGGTCAGATAGAGGGAGCCATCGCCCGTGGAGGTCGAAGACATGTACATCATGTCCTCGACACCGACGATCTGCTGCTCTAAAGGCGCGGCAACGGTATCCGCGACCACCTTCGGATTAGCACCCGGATACGTGGCGCGAACCACCACGGAGGGCGGCACGACCTCCGGGTATTCACTGATCGGCAACTTCCACAGCGCAATGGCACCGCCAATCGTGATGAAGGCCGAGAGAACCGCCGCGAATATCGGACGGTCGATGAAGAAGTCCGACAGCTTCACTGCCGGTCTCCCGAGTTCTGGGCATACATCGTCTTACTGGCGCCCGGGTGGATGTGCTGCTCGCCCATGGCTACCTTCTGAGGCGTTACGGGTGAGCCGGGACGGACGCGCTGCAATCCGTTGACGACAATGGTGTCGTCGGCCTTGAGGCCCTCGCGCACAACTCGCAACCCGTCGATCACGGGACCGAGCTTGACGGGCGTGTACTGAACCTTGTTATCGGCGCCGACAACCAGGACGTACTTGACCGTCTGGTCCGTACCGACGGCGCTGTCGTTGATCAGCAGTGCGTTGTACTTCTTCTCACCCAGCAGCCTCACGCGGGCGAACAGGCCCGGCGTGAAGGCACGATCGTGATTGTCCAGCTTGGCGCGAATGCGAATCGTGCCGGTCTGGGGATCCACTTCGTTGTCCTGGAAAACCATCACACCGGCATGCGGATAGCCGGGCTCATCCGCCAAACCCACCAGAACCGGAGCGGCCGGCTCCTTGTTTCCAGCGGCGGCGTTGTCCTTCGCTTGCTTCTCCGAACGCAGGAACGCCTGCTCGTCACCATCGAACCGCACGTAGATGGGGTCGAGGGAGACGACCGTTGTCAGGAGAGTCTGGCCGTTGGTCACAAGATTGCCCAGCGTGATGTTGGCACGGCTGACGCGACCGTTGATGGGAGACGTGACCTTGGTGTAGGTCATGTTGAGCTGGGCTGTGTCCAGGGCGGCTTCGGCCAACTGAACGTTGGCTTCCGCCTGCTCATCACCGGAAGTCCGGGTGTCGTACTCTTCCTGGGAAATGGCGTGCTGGGCCAACAGGTTGGTGGCGCGGACCTTCTCGGACCGGGCGAGTGTCAGCGCGGACTTCGCCTGGTTGAGCTGAGCCTGGGCGCGCTTCAACTCCGCCGCATAGGGACGCTGGTCGATCACGAACAGGACATCACCCTTCTTTACTTCACTGCCTTCAGTGAAGTTGACGGAGGAGATGTAGCCGCTGACACGAGGACGTACTTCGACGCGATCGATGGCTTCGAAACGGCCGGTGAACTCGTCGAACTCGGTTACCTGCTTCTGCAGAACCTGAGCGACAGTGACCTGCGGAGGCGGCATGCCAGCGGCGGATTGCGCCGCGGCATCATTCCGGCCGCACCCGGACAGGGTGGCCGCTACTACGGTCAGGACGGAAACAACAATGGCGGACTTGGCGTAATTGAAAGCGGAATGCATGGAGGACTCCCTAATCGTTCCTGATGTACCCGAAGGGCGCTTATGGGCCCCATCAGTGGAGCTGTGCGCAGGGTGGAGATAGTGGTGTTCGGGCTATGGGTTTGATATGCACCGGGCGAAGGGGGGTGGAGAGCCAGATCGAGAGCGGGGGGCTATCCCTTTTGAGTGGTCTCGGGGGGGATGGGAGGCGCTGGGTGGAGCGGGGCCGTTTTTATTGGGGGATCAGGGGGTTGGTGACGATTGGGTTATCGAGGTGGGAGGGATTTGAGATTGCCGGGGAGCGGCTCGGGGTTGGGGGTTTTGGCAGTGCGAGGGGTGGTCGCGGGGGCTTTGGGGTTGTGGTCTATTAAATGGAGGGGGACGGGGGGGGCTGGGGAGATTGGTCGGTGCGGCGGGAAATCAAGGGGTTAGGGATGGCTGCTTTGCTTGACGGCGGTGGCGCTGGCCGGTCTAATACGCGGCCTTCCCTACGGCGGCCAGGTAGCTCAGTTGGTAGAGCAGCGGACTGAAAATCCGCGTGTCGATGGTTCGATTCCGTCCCTGGCCACCATTTAAGATCCAGTAAAATCCCGCAGCGTCCACAGACGTCACGAAAACACTGGAATTTCCCGCAAAAATCACCCTGTGCAACCTTGGACTGTCCGTTGACAGTTTAGCACGGTGAGGGGTACATGGCAGGGGTACATCAGAGACCTGGAGTCTCATACCCCTATGCCAATGCTGACTGAGGCCCGAATCCGGGCGAGCCTGCCGAAGGCTCGGCAGTACAAGGTTTTCGATGAACGCGGGCTGTTCATGCTCGTGACCCCTTCCGGCGGGAAGCTGTGGCGCTTCCGCTATCGGCTCGGTGGGGTAGAGAAGCTGCTCGCTCTGGGCGCATACCCCGACGTGTCTTTGAAGCGTGCCCGCGAAAAACGGGACGACGCTCGCAGGCTCGTAGCCGACGAAATCGACCCGAGCGCCAAGCGGCAGGCTGAACGTATGGCGCAGGCCGATACCTTCGAGGCGATCGGTAACGAGTGGCTGACCCTCCAAAAGGCGAAGCTCGTGCCAGAAACCACGCGGATCCTCGAGGCACGGCTAAACACTTATCTATATCCGTACCTCGGTGGCCGGGCGATCTCCGCGATCACTGTGCAGGAATTATTGGCGGTCCTCCGCCGGATCGAGGCGCGCGGGAAGAACGAAACGGCGCACCGAGTGCGCTCGCTCGCGAGTCGGGTCTGGCGGTACGCAATCGCGACCGGCCGCGCGGAGCGAGACATCACTGTGGATTTAAGGGGCGCCTTGGCTCCGGTGAAAGCGCGAAATTTCGCGGCGATCGTTGAGCCGGCGCGCGTCGGGGAATTGCTTCGCGCGATTCACGGGTACGAAGGGCATGGGTCGGTGACGGGGTTCGCGTTGAAACTGGCGCCGCTGGTTTTTGTCCGGCCGGGAGAATTGCGGGCGGCCGAGTGGACCGAGTTCGACTTGGACTCAGCGGAATGGCGGATTCCAGCGGCTCGAATGAAGATGGGCGAGCAGCACATCGTGCCCCTATCGCGCCAGGCTGTGGAGATTCTGCGCGAGGTCCATCCGCTGACGAGTCGGTGGCGGTATGTATTCCCGTCGCTGCTGACGCGCGATCGGCCGATGTCGGAGAACACCATTAATGCGGCGCTACGACGGCTAGGGTATGACGGGGACGTCCAAACCGGGCACGGCTTCCGCAGCATGGCGAGCACGCTGCTCAATGAGCACGGATTTCCGCCGGATGTGATCGAGCTGCAGTTGGCGCACGCGGAGCGGAACAAGGTGCGCGCGGCGTACAACAAGGCGCAGCGTTTAGGAGAGAGAAGAACGATGATGCAGTGGTGGGCCGATTACTTGGACGCATTGCGTGCGAGTACAGCGGGCGAAGAAAAGGAAGCGCCGGAGTTGTTCCGGCAAATTGGCTCGACACTATGACCGTCGAAAGCGCCAGCCATGCTGCAGTGTAGATGCCGGACCGAAGTGGTGCAGAACGCGACGTTTCCTAATGGATTCGCTGCGAGCGATGGCCACACCTGTTTGACCGACCGCCGTATAATAAAATGAGTATGTCAGCTATTACGCGGGGTGCACTTGTCCGAATTCCGCGCTTGCAGTTTCGTGGCTTCAGGGGAAGTCACACGCTGGGCTGTATCTCGCACACCTTCAACGGAACTTGCGCGTGACGCTTCCGACGCCATCCTTTAAGGGAAGAATTCCGGCCTCTATCCGGAGTAGCTTTATGGCGTCCAAGGCAAGCGGCAAGACGGGTTCGAAGTGCGAGCTTGCACTTCAAGCCATGCTTCGAGCGGAAGGAGAAGCTGAGTTCGCTATCAATGTTGTCGATCTGCCTGGAAAGCCGGATCTCGTCTTACCTCATTTGAAGCTGATTATTTTCTGCGACGGAGATTTTTGGCACGGGAGGAATCTCGAAGCACGTATCCTTCGGCTCAGATCCGGCCACAACCATAATTATTGGACTGCAAAGATCCTTTCTAATGTGGCGCGCGACAAACGAAATGCCGGTCGGCTGAGGCGGCGAGGATGGAGCGTTATCCGAATCTGGGAGTCAGACATTTTGAAGAGACCGGAGCGGGTTGCGAGTCGGATTCGGCGAACGTTGTTGGCGCGCAGATCCTTTGGACCGATGTTTATCACTAAAAGATCAGGATCAAGGACGTGACGCGAACGGGCGAAGGAAAAGACTCTCCGAGGTTCTACTCGGTTTCCGCCTCGAAGAAGGAACCATTGCTCGATTTCATTCTCGACGCTTTGGTTAGCTGTGGCTGCTCCATAGTCTACCGCCCCCCTTCAAACATAGCGCCGTACAGAATCGTCTTTGATACCAACGATGGTTCCCGAATGGGCATCATCGCATACGCCTTCTTTGCCAACTCTAAAGTGACGATGAATCGGCCGGACGATGAACACAGATTCCAAGTGAAGTACGGATCAAAAGATGGCCAACTCCATCCGCTGTGGCAAGATCCTTACGGCCTCTACACGACGCTTTTTTTGGGGATCGATCCGGAGACGAAATTTTTCGTGGGCGCCGATCCGGTCCTGCACAGCCCGACAAAGTTCTTCGTGTCCATTGAATTTAAACGCGCAAATGTCGCGGACATTCAGAAAAACCTCTGGTCGAGCTGGGAGCGTGCCAAGAGGTCCGGCGACGGGGCAGACGTAGACCGACCTGTGGAAGTGCTCGTGGGCGGAAAGCCGGAGACTTTTCTCAAGTACATTAGATTTGAACGAGAGGCGCTTGGAGAGGATCAAGGCCACCGGCAACTACTGGCGGAGCAAGCATTCTCCGGTGCTCTGCCGGTGGCGAGCTCTGGATTACTGATGCCTAGCGAGCAGCGGCTGCACGAGTTGGCAAGAGAATTTGAGCTGGGAAATGACGAAATTCTCGATCTCATTTCACAGGCAAGACGACTTAAAATGGCGGTGCGCGGATGGGTCGCAGAAAAGCACCTGGAGCGCGTGCTGCGGCAAGTTCCTGATGTCACCGACTGTCACCGAGTTGATGAAGAAGGTTCGCCAGACATCTCTCTGCGTTTTCGAGGGCGCAACCCGATCACAGTCGAATGCAAAAACGTATTGCGAGAAAGAGCCAGTGACGGTACTCCCCGCATGGACTTTCAACGGACGCGAGCGGCGATCGGCGATCCTTGCTCCAGATACTATCGGCCGAGTGACTTCGACGTTGTTGCTGCCTGCTTGCACGCGGTTACCCAGAAGTGGGAGTTCCGCTTCTCCTGTTCCGTGGATTTACAGAAGCACAAAAAATGCGATGGGCGCTTGGCTAGTAACGTAAAGATCGACGGGTCGTGGGTCGACGTTAATGCGATCGCCAAGGTGTTAGAGGCAGCAACGTTTAAGAGTGGATACGAGCTATGAGAAGGCGGACCCTAATTAGCCTTTACAGTGGTGCAGGCGGTCTCGATTACGGATTCGAAGCTGCTGGCTTTGAAACGTCAGTTGCCGTGGAGATGGATCATGATTGCTGTGAAACCTTGCGACAGAGCCGGCCGAAATGGAACGTCATCGAAAAAAGCATTTTCGATACCTCTCCCGAGGAAATTATTGAAGTAGCGGGAAGTCGAGTTAGCGAGGCAGACGTCCTGATAGGCGGCCCACCCTGCCAGCCCTTTTCGAAGTCTGGATATTGGTCCACCGGAGACTCGCAGCGCCTGAACGATCCGCGCGCCGACACTCTTCGTGCCTATATCCGAGTTTTGTCGCGGGCATTGCCCAAGGCGTTCCTGCTGGAAAATGTGCAAGGTCTTGCCTTCTCGAAAAAAGATGAAGGCCTGAAATACCTGCTGACGCAAATCAAGCGCATTAACACGACCACAGGCAGCAACTATCGACCAAGTGTTCGTGTTCTCAATGCTGCTGCATACGGTGTTCCGCAGATGCGAGAGCGAGTGTTCGTCGTGGCATTTCGCGACGGACAGGAGTTTAGGTTTCCTGACGAAACGCACTTCGATCCTGCAGACGTGAATGCGCAGCTGGACCTAACCAGTCCACGGATGAAACCCTATTTGACTGCCTGGGATGCGATTGGCGACGTCGTTCCGGATACGGACGAGGATCTAACATTAAGAGGAAAGTGGGCGGGTTTGCTGCCATCAATCCCCGAGGGACAGAATTACCTTTGGCATACAGACCGCGGCGGGGGGAGACCACTCTTCGGATGGCGTCGGCGCTATTGGTCGTTCCTCCTGAAACTCGCAAAGGCCCGGCCATCGTGGACGCTCCAGGCTCAGCCTGGACCCGCGATAGGGCCGTTCCATTGGGAAAACCGGCGCTTGAGCGCACGGGAAATGTGTCGGATACAAACTTTCCCCGATGACATTCAGGTATATGGCAGTCGTACCTCCGTACAAAAGCAAATCGGGAATGCAGTTCCATCACTGCTTGCTGAAGTACTTGCCCGCCAGATAAGGCAGCAACTATTTGACGAGCGACTGGAGACCAGCGATCCACAGCTAGTGCCGAAAACAAAACGGCCTCTACCGGCGCCGGAGCCGATCACGAGTGTCCCAGCTGCCTACGTGCAGCTTGAGGGCATTCATGAGGCTCACCCTGGTACCGGCAGGGGATTTGCCGCCTCACTGCGCTGACGAAGATGTCGAAGCCCAGATTGGGTCAGAAGAAAGCCGGCAGGTCACCTCGCCATGAGGTACAGCTGCAATTTAGTGCGTTCGCGGCGACTCAGCACGGTATTCCTTAAGTGCAATTCGATTGTCCAGCGCGTCACCGAATCCGCGAATCAGCGACACTGTTCTGTTTGCGAGCTGTTCCAAATCGGACACCTCAACGAATGTGTCCTCACCATGCGCGATCGCATTGCGCCTCTTTAGCAGCAACACGTCGATAAATACCTCGTCAGCCTTAAAAGAATCGACCGGCACGCCACAGATAAGGCAGATATCTGCGAATACTGAAAAGTTAAGATTGGATTGAGTGTTTACGAGATCCTCGTTCACGCGGGCAAATCGTCGGTTTGAACAGCTCAGTATCTCGTCAATTAGCGCACATCTCTCACGCACACTCCGACCAGACACCGATAGAGACGCGAGCCTCGGCAGAAAATAATTGCGCAAAAACTGGGGATGAAGTTCCTCAAAAGCGAATTTTCGCAGTGCGATAAAGTCGAGATATTTAAGCGCGGCAAAGCGGACATACCCCTCCCAATGAGCATAGCAGATGGCGACAAATGCCCGAAGAAGGCCTTTTTGGAGAATGTCGTCCGCGCGCTCGATTGCGGATTGCAGATCGGAGACCTCCTTGATCCGCCACGTGCGACCCTGTACTAATTGATCAGAAAGTTCTGCCTCAGTCCTAGCCTTGCTCACGGCCGGAACCAGTGCTCCCCGAAGGGAAGCGTCTTTTGTATCCGCGTGGTTCCGCGCATACCGGGCGAGGTGAAGGCCGCAATCTCTGGTCGACTCCAAAACTTTTTCACTCGCTGTTGTATAAATTTCCTGGGATCCGGTAGTGCTTTAATCTTAGTTATGTTTTTTGCAACACCAACTGCAATTCCCTCAAGCCCAACTAGGCCCACTCGACCAACGTGCTTATTCTTTTCGAAGCGGCGAAGGGCGTCGTCCCCCAATGAGTCTCCAAGCAGTTTGAAAGTAGAATCAATTAAGTTTTCGTCCTTCGCGGAATCGCCACGCTGCGCAAGGGCTACGATGCCATCATCAATGTACGCCTCAACATCAAGGGTACCGTCATATGGAATTCTTGCGTAGACCAGAAATCGAACTGCCATCTCCAGATGCCGCTGGCGCTCCCGCTGCTCGGTAGATACATCCATTATTTTGTTAAAAGTTGCCCGCTCCGCCGCCTTCTTTATAGAGCGAAAATAGCCGGGATCCACCATCAACATGATGCAATTACGCAGTTCCTGAGGATTGGCTTGAGTTCCGCCGGCATTAAGACGCTGGAACAGGTCAAATTTTGTCTGGTTGTCACTTGGCCTCTTCAGAATCTCCACGCTCAATCGGGCGCGGCGGATTGCTAGTTGGGACGCCTTGCTCAACGGGATCTGTTCTTCAGTAGGAGTATCAATAATTTTATCGGAAAGCTCCCAAACGACGCTGTGGAGAGAGGGCAGATACTTCGTACCCTCAAGCAATGATGGTGGCGCTGTACCGCCCTCAGGCGTCTTAAGCTGGCCCATAAATTCCAGAATCGTAGACAATCGCTGCAAACCATCAATTAGCTCCCATTTCCCGTCCTCCTTTTCGAACACGAAAATCGATGGAAGTGGGATTCCAAGCAACAACGACTCTATTAGCTTGGACTTCTGGCTAATATTCCAACGAAAGAGCCGTTGGAATTCCGGATCTACAATGATTTCCTGGGAACCATACATGCTCACGATTTCGCCAATGGACATTTGATACGCATCGGTCCGCACCAGCCGTTGGGCCTTCCCAATTTCGTCCGAAAGCATGATATCTCCCTCCCGTTTCATGTCCGATATGCAATTGTATTCGTTTTACTTCGTCGTAAATGGCGTCAAGCCAATTTGATCGAATGGCGTCCCCCAGCCTGGGATTCGGCAAATGCGTGTACAATCGACGAAGAAGGCTTTGGCGCGCGCGGCCGCGAGCAGCTGCTGCGCACCCAGAGTCTACCAAGGGCGTCGTGGACTCGCCCGTCTACGTAAAACCCGACGAAGGCACGGAGATCATGCCGAAGCCGCACATCGTTCGCGACGACATGATGTCGAATATGAAGCTACTCATTACCCTCCCGAAATATCCGCTGAACACGCGCTCCTCAGACCACGCGCGTTTTATGGCGGGCATCGAGTGGGTTATATATTCACCGAAGCGACCGCCCGGCTGAACCTCTACTACGACATTGAACTTCAACAGCCTATCGGCCATACGAATGCGCGTGGCGGCATGTTCCGCAAAACGACCCTTGTTACGAAAAAACGCATGTTTGTCCCTGCAACCGAGGCATTGGCGGGAGGAGTTTAAGGTATCGGGCGGTGCGAAGGAGTTCTTCGTGCGCCTCGATGTATTTAGCAGCCCTGAAAAACCAAAGGGACAAGCCGCTTGGCTCGTTGTCCTCCAAAACACTGGGTAGAGCCCGCCGCTCGTCTAGTTCGAGAGCTGAATCTCGCCTATCGCCGATTCGCAAGCGGGAATTGCACAGGTCCGAGAACTCGTTGAACGCAACTTTCGCTAACAAATTCTCTATGTATGCGACCACGCCGCACTCTTATTGAGGGTAGGATTCGGGCAGCAGTCTGCTGCCCGATTAATGCGCCGTGCATCGTCATCAGCAGGACGCCCGGGCTTGTCAGTAAACGGACGCATGGGTCACAGAGGTTGGGCTTCTTGAAGTACTGTGTCCCGGAAACTCGGCGGCAAAGATCCAGGTGTCAGAACCGACACCCGCACCCCCGTCAATTTCCGTGCTTCGTGTTCTGCTCCCTCCAATGTGAACAGCGTCGTGCCTTCTACGGGTTCAACGAGGACATCCAGGTCGCTTTCTTCTGTGTCAGTCTGGGTCAACACCGATCCGAACACACGCGGGTGCGCGAAACCGTAACGATTCAAGAGCTGTCGCAGTGCGTCCCGGTGAATGGCAAGGGCATCGGTTGGCTTCATGATGCGCGCAAAACGTAGTCACACAGGGCGGAAGTCCAGGGCATTTATTGTGCCACACCAGTTTGCGATCGCCAACTTTGGTCAGTAAGTCTGGTGACCAAATGGGCTATTACCCACTCGAATGTTGGGGCGATCGTGTGACCGTTCCGCTATCGAGTAAAGTCCTCACCCCGCTCGCTGGCCGGTTCGACCGAGGTGCGCCGCGCCGATTTCCGACGCTCGCGATGGCGCATATATTCGATCGCCAACCGCTCCGTTTCCATCAACACTGGGGGCAAGTGACCTGCAAAGTGCCGAACATCCGCGGCAAGGGCGAATTCGCCTTGCGCGTCCAGCGCGTCGGCGGTCTTCATCCAGCTTCCGATGATGGCATTCCGCGTCTCCACCAACATGTCACGCGTCGGATCGCGGATCGTTCCGGTCTGTGCCCATTCGTGAGCAATTTCTTTGATGCGTTCAAGGAGGGCGGTAGAAGTGCCATGCCGCTGCGCCTGGAAGCCGCGCCACTTCGCCTTTCGCTTATTCCGTCCGCGCACGAACCGCGGCGTCGCATTAGCTGCGATACCTTGCTCGCGCATTAGTCTTGCGAAGTCTTCCCGCCATTCGCGCAGCATCGGCTTGTCGATACGGAGCTTGCGGCCGAAATTATCCTCCACCTTGACGACCAAGTGAACATGCGGATTTTGTTGGTCGGTATGCATCACCATGGCGTACCGGTGCTGGCCAGCAAACTTTTCCCGCGCGAACGCCCTAGCCGCCGCCATCACCTTCTCGGGTGGTGTCGGGTGCGGCATCGACAGGACAATATTTTTAACCAGCCGTGAGGCGCGAGGAGCCGGTTGTCCTTTCCGCGCCTTGCGATACTGACCCGCCGACAGCTCGAGATGCCAATCAGCCAAGAACGCTTTGTGCTGTTCCCGGGCGATATTATCTCCGGCGTCAGTCTCAATTTCGAGCCGGCCCTTCCGGCTGATGTATGCGAAGTGCGCTTTGACAGCACCGGCGTTCGTTCCGCCGCCGGTGACCTTCACCATGACTTCCGGGATACGTCGCGCCGCGCGCGCAATGAGGGCGACTTGTGCTGGACTGAATCTGCGGCCCAGCGATGCATAGCGAGCGTAGGCGTGAATGTCGAGAAGGGGGACACCGTCTCTCGGCAAACAAATCGCTCTCTTAGTCATATATAGTCTCCCAGCTCACTAGCGCGGCGCGAGTGAAATCGGCAGTGGCGAGTTCCAATGCCCGGACAGCAACACGCGTTTTGTAGAGGTTCGTGTCCAGCTCCGGAGCGCCTCCGCCGGTTTCTCTAACCCGCTGGTCAATCTGCGCAAGGACACGACCGAGTGCGGAAAGGACTGCAACCATAGTTTTGAGCTTCGACAACTCTGCGGCGGGAACTGGCGGGTTCGCGGCGATGTGCGCTCGGACCAGGGCCGCCAAATAGGCTGAGGTTTTGATACCTCGCTGGGCCGCGCGATCGTTGATGTTGTGCCGATCGCCGGGCCGCAGCCGAATGGTGACGCGATCAGTGGCCGGCTCTCTCGTCAAAGACGGTACCGCTCCGGTCGTCGGCACCGTATTCGATTCCAAAAGAGCCCGGATGGCGACCAGGGCAAGCTCGGATTCTGAAAGTCCACGCGCGGCGGCCAGCGCGGTGAATCGCTGCTTTTCCGCCGGTGTGGGGCGGGCCGTAATGGATGGGAGACGTCGGCTGGAACGAGCGGATCTCACTGCAGCAATCTCGACTGTGCTGCATAACGCGGACAGCTCGCTATCCTGCCATCACCTAGCATCCAACTCCTAAATCCAACTTCCCACTCGGAATCGATCGGTCGCCGGTCCACGATACGAGCTCCGCACCCGGAGAAATCTGAGAGATACCTACTCCGGCCCCCGGTCTCTACGAGGTCTCCTATTGATGACCGGAAAGGGAATCGGCACGTTGTTCTGGTCCGGTTTCCTCTGTCGTGCCGGATCGAGAGCGGGGCTTTCATTGGTAGTCGACTTCTCGACCAGATCGACAATCGCCGTGTGAGCAATAAACCGTCGGCAGCCGATGACAACACTCGGAAGTTGTCCGTTCCGGAGCAGCAAGTAGATGGAGTTTCGAGACATGCCGCCCAACAGGCGGCGGGCTTCTTTGATTGTGTAAAGAACGCGACTATTCATGAAATGGCTCCTGTGTTGATGCGAACGACGAGATCCATCGGTGTCGACTGGCGGACCCTGCGGCGCCAGGTCGTCACCTCGCGGCTATATTCGTATATGCACACGGATAAAACGACACGCAAAAACCTAAAAAACTGCTACAAACCTGACAGATTGAGGCCTCTGTGGACGCAACCACGACGCCTAGCGACAAAAACCCTGTCGCCCGACGATCCGTCCGGACGGGTAGGCACCACCCTGCCCGCTTAGACGAATCCGCCAAGATCCGAAGACGTTCAGCGAAACGTTGGTAATACGAGTTGTCGCCTAAGCAGTTCGTCCTCGCCGCATCGGAGGCCGCTAGCGACCGCCTCAAGGTTAGCGAGCGTGATGTTCACGGCCCCTCTCTCGAGGTCCCCGATGTAGCTGTTTGATAGTCCACATTGGTGAGCTAACTCATGTTGAGTGTAGCCGCGGTAGTACCGATAGCGTCTCAGGTTGTCCGCCAAGCGATAGCAGATTTCGAGACTGGGCCTGCGATTAGTCGCCGGACTCTTGTCCGACCCGTCGGAGCCGTTCATGACCGCCCCTCCTTGCGCACCCACGCGACGGCTTGCGCGAAAAGCACAACAGGTTCCATGCGGAGCGCGCGAGCGAGCTGCAGAATCACGAAGAAGGTCGGAGACCGGCGGCCCCGTTCCAACATCGATGGATAAGTCCGGTCGAAATCCCCGCGTTCAGCAAGGTCTTCCTGACTGAGCCCTCGTTCCATGCGAGCAGCTTTGAGGGCGAGACCGAAGGCGCGAGCAGATTGAATTCGCTGAAACGTGCTCATGACCAACCCTCCTCGGACATCGTCGGGGGCTGGGAATCGCGGGTACAATAAAAGAGTGGTGAAGAACCCATGGTCGGCCTCTCACTAAGGTCGGTTGTGGTAGGCGCTCGTCCGTGTGCAACCACGGGCGGGCGCCGCTCTTGGACGGCCGTAGGAAATCAACAGGGGGTAGAAATGCGGGGTACGTGAGTTGGATCGGCAGTTAAACCGCCCGACCCTTCAAGGACTTAGAACGGAATCACGATTCCGTCCCTGGCCACCACTCCCTCGTCCTCGCTAGTTCGATCGATTTCGCCTGACTGCGCTGGAGTTCTCCAAATGGATTCGCTCTCCAGCTGCAACTTCGGTATCGGTGAATGAGTAGAAGTTGGCATGCGATTAATCGGCAGCAAAAAGCTCACGCAGAGTAGCAGCACTCTCGGGCAGCGATTGGCGCTCGAGAACTGAACTGTACTCCGCGCTTGTCATCGCGGGATTTCTGAACCCTTCAATCATTACCGCAAACCGACTGCGGACAATGTTCGGTGCCAAGTCGATCAGGTGGCGCAGGAATGTATCAGGGTGCTGGGTCGCTGAGTCGAACTCCTCCAACACGGCTGACGAGAAGTCCTTTTCATTGAATGTGACGATGACCTGCGCCTTGGCGCGGATCGCCGCGGCTACGACGTGCCGATCATCGGGGTCGGGAAGCTCGATAGCGGGGACGAGGCGTTGGTAGCCACTAACACAGGCATCCGGCAGGGCTCTATCCATCGCAGCGCGGCGGCGTTCCAACTTTTCCGGTGCAATGTCCGGCCTGCTGCGAGTGACGGCACGAATCCATTCTTCGTGGATGTCTTTGCTCCAGATCGGCCGATAGAGCCGCGCCTCGGCCAACTCCAACAGCACGCTGGTAAGCGGATAGCTATAGAGGACGTTGGCGTCGAGTACGGCCGCGAAATGGCTCATATGCCCTTCAGAGCTTCAGCTCCTGATCGATCTGCGCAAGCTCGTCCAGCGCCGCGCGTCGAGCCTTGCGGTCTTCCTCATCGAACTTGATCAGGTCAGCAAATGAGACACGGCGGCGCGTACCAACCAACCGCGCCGGAAGCTTCCCGGACTCGATCAGCTTCACAACGTACGGACGGGACACGTTCAAGTAGTCCGCGACGTCCTGAGTCGTCAGTTCCACCTTCCCCGGAACGATAGTGACTGCCCGACCCTGACCCAGCTGAGTCAGGATGTCTACGAACAGCCGGACGGCGCCCGGTGGAATCGAGATCATTTCGTGCCGGTTGTCCTCTGTGACTAGGCGCAGCGGCCTCTCGCCCTCCGGCAGCAGTCGCGCGAGCTGGCGTCCGGCCTCCCTAGCCTGGGCGCTCTCTTCGTCAGAGGGGATCTGTGGTGGACGGCGATTCGTGGCGGACATGATGGCTCTCCTAGCTTGGGAGACAGTGTACGCCTTTCGAAAGTGCGAAACGAACGAAATAAACGAAACGGCCTGAACTTTTTTCTGCTATGCCGTTCAGGGGGGCACTATGGGGGCAAATGTCGAGGCGCCAACCGGATAATTTCCTTTCGAATCAGTATTTTGGATGCTGAATAGAGTTCCGCCTCTGGCCACTATTAATTTCCCAAGATCATTGCTGGCGCCTTCAGCCAGCTTTGCGTCAGACCCATCTGCGACCGGCCTTGGCACCGGGGATCAGGCCGCGTGCAGATGACCGCCTTGCCAACCCATGGCCCATTGCAAGATCACGTTGAGCTTGGCCAGGGTGACATTCTCAGGAGCCAGATCGCCGCCAATGGCGAAGCGGGTGGTTGCGGGATCTATGTGGACCCGGCGATGGAGGTACATGCGGCGGGGCTGGACAAGCGGGGGGAGGCAGCCTTTGGGTGGCACCCTACATGGCGCATACATAATTAATATTTATATTTAAATCAAAGGCATACATATTTATACGCCACTATCTACATTTTTAGGTCAATATAAATTTACTGAAAATACAGTCGCTTATATAATTACACGCCAATTCGTATCTGAATTACGCCACATCGGCCCCAGAATGCCAAAAGCAGTTTCAGAATCCGAGCTCCAACATCTGCAGGACATCATTCTTCGATATCCCGCCGGCGTAGGCATCGCGAAGCTGGAGAAAGAGTTTCATGGCTCAATTAGCCGCCGCACACTGGGGCGGCGGTTGCAGACGCTGGTACAAGCGGGTCGCATTCAGCGCCGCGGTGAACTGAAGGGCGCAGTCTATTTACCCGCGACCACTGCACATGGGGTGACAGGCCAACGCGTCTCCACAGCAGAGCAGTTCGAAACCCCAGACGGACCAGTCTCGATCACGCTCTCAGCCGCCGCACGGGAAATTCTCGGTTACGTCTCGCGGCCGGTGGCGGCGCGAAATCCTCGAGGCTATGAACGCCGCCTGCTGCACGACTACGAGCCCAATCGAACCGCCTATGTACCGGATCCGATCAAAGTCCGTCTTCACAAATTGGGGAAACCGATCGTCGCCGAGCGTGCGGCGGGTACATTTGCCCGTGACATTCTGAGCCGACTACTGATCGATTTGTCGTGGGCTTCCAGTCGCCTCGAGGGTAACACCTACAGCCGCCTCGACACCCAACAACTCATCGAATTTGGACAGGCTGCCGAAGGCAAGGACGCCAAAGAAACCCAAATGATCCTAAATCACAAAGTAGCGATCGAGATGCTCGTGGAAGGAAGCGACGACATCGGCATCAACCGCTTCACGCTACTCAATCTACACGCCGCGCTTTCTGAGAATCTGATGGCTGATCCAGAAGCCTCAGGGCGGCTGCGCAGGCGACCGGTCGAAATCGGAAAGAGTGCTTACACGCCGCCCGCGGTACCTCAAGTCATCGAAGAAATCCTCGACCTCATCATCCGCAAAGCAGCCGTCATCGGTGATCCATTCGAGTGCGCATTTTTTCTCATGGTTCATGTTCCCTATCTACAGCCGTTCGAAGATGTCAACAAACGCGTCTCGCGCCTCGCAGCAAACATCCCGCTTATCAAGAACGATCTGTGTCCATTGTCCTTCGTGGATGTACCGGAAGCCGCATATATTCTTGGAAACCTGGGCGTCTATGAACTGGCCCGCGTGGAACTCCTTCTCGACGTGTTCGTATGGGCCTACGAACGCTCCTGCCACAGATACGTAGTCGTGCGCGATTCGGTCGCAGAGCCCGATGTCTTTCGCATGAAGTATCGGAACGTCCTGGCTGATGTCCTCCGTGGAATAGTGCGCGACCGAAAACAGCCGACCAATGATGAGATCCGAGCACGCGCGGTATCAGTTGTTGAGGCGCGCGACATGACAAGATTTGTTGAATTGACATCACGGGAATTCACAAGACTCAACGATGGCAACATTATCCGCTATCGAATTCGCCCCTCCGAATACTGGGAGTGGTTCAATGCAGTCAAGACACCGGCGGTTACCAGATGATAGCCGACCTCTGGCTGTGGAATACCGGCGCACCGATATTCCATAAATCAAACCCCTGCCTGCACGGAACCGCGGTCAATATTCCACAGTTCAACCTGCTAAATTGCCTCATACTCAACTGTTTGCATCGCTTTTGGAGTCTTCCTGGATATTTCTTTACTGAGCCTGCGCATGGTAGCGCACATCACTAAGTGAACGAATCGGTAGGTCAGGATCGGAGTTGTATAGGCTCATAATTTCCAGTTTCGTCAAGCTGCGCGCGGAGTTTGAGGACGCCTGCAATATTTGCTGTGAGAAGCAAAGGTGGAAGCTCAGCCATCACGAAATTCTAACGAAAACCGACCCCGATGTTGGTAACGACGTTTCGACTTGCGTCCGTTCTCTTGTGCGGAATCTGCATTTAATCTGCAGTTCTTACCGGCGATCTCACGGTTGTGGGCGCTACACGCGAAGCCGTTGACGCGATCGGCCCTCGCGCTACCGCTGAGCTGGATACAGGGTAACGTGCGATGTACATATGCGCGGCTGGAGACATTCACGGAGCAATAGACCGTCTGTATGAGGACGTGTTTGCGTTCGAGGCATCACTCGGCGTTCGATTTGACTACGTGTTGCATGTGGGTGATTTCGGAATCTGGCCCGATCCCAATCGGATCGACAAGGCGACTCGCCGTCACGGCAGCGCGGGTGGCTTTGCCACATGGCTCAAAGAAAGCCGCAAGACACCGCGGCAGACCGTTTTCATAAAAGGTAACCATGAAGACTTCGAGTGGCTCGATGCGCGATATGATCCGGAAGTGCTACCGGGTCTAGTCTATTTGCCGAACGGGCGCACGCTCGATCTCCGGGATCCTGCTGGGGACATCATTCGGGTTGGTGGAGTCGGTGGTTGCTATGGTCCGTCCGACTACATCCGGCGCTCTGACACGCTCCGAGGTTACGCCAAGCGACACTACACGACCGACGAGATTGAACGGCTTGCATGCACGGGCGGCGTGGACATAGTCCTTACCCATGATGCTCCAGCCGGTGTCCGGTTCGAGCGGCATCGTCGGAGCGCTAGTCACGTCAGTGAAGCCGCCGGCCTTGATGCGCTTCTGGCAAGGGCTCGACCCCGCGTCTGCTTCTTCGGTCATTACCACACGCGAGTCGACGCCGAGGTTTCAGGGATTCGCTGCATTGGGCTCAACAAGATTGCCATGCCGGGAAATCTGGTGGCCATCGACATCGAGAAAGGAAAGACAGGTTGGTCGCTACTGGGCGAGTTCAGATGCCGGTGAGATTGCAAACCGGAGACGCACGATCTGCGTTCAGCCGCCGCTGCCATACTACTGCAATCTGCCGGTGATTCGATAAGATAAAGTCTATGCTGGTTAGTTAGAGACCCGTTGCCAGGACGAAGAATAGTCAAATCTGGAATACAACGTGGATCCAGGGAGTCATGGCCTCATTTACGTTGCATTCAGCAGCAGTCATTACACTTCGCGTTTCTTGCCATGGCTGTTTCGTGTAACTGTCACTCAGTACAGAAAGTTTGAATCGCTAAAAGCGATGGAGCCATGCGATGAGTACATGGGCATTCGGCGCGATCAGCTTCGTCGCGCTTCTCCTCGTCAGCATCAATGTCGCTCGGGCGGGCGTTCACCCCGATGATCCCGAAACGCTCGAGAAAACTCAGTCTCTGGGCAAGCTGATCGCGAGCGCAACCAAACCTGTTCACATCGTTTACGTGCATGGCATGAACGTCGAAGGACCCGGGGCATCGGACAAATTTCGCAAAGGTCTCTGCAGGTACGTGGCTGGCCTGTGCCCGGAGGGATTCGAGCCGACAGGAGCTACTCAGATGCTGCCGCTCGGCAAACGGCCGAACGCCACGTACCTCGAACAACCGATCTGGCGGGATGACGACGAATGGAAGGCGAGTACCCCTTTCGTTTACCGCTATGTGTATCCCCGAACCGGCGCGCCACCTGTCATCGTCGACGAGGTGAACTGGTGGCCTTTGCTCTTCCCGCCGAAGTGCCGTTTCATCGTCCAGCGCGAAATCAACCTGTCAGGTGTCGATAAAGAGCATCTAAGACTTTGCGCCCGCAACGATGCTCCATTCCACGCCTGGATCACCCCGGCGGAGCTCCGCGCGGCGCTCGCGCACAAGCCGGTCTCGGGAGGCGGCGCATGGTTGAACAAAAAGCTGAAGCAGTCTGTCATGAACTGGGGATTCTCTGACGCCGTGCTCGCCCTCGGGCCTTTGCGCTCCTACTTCCGGCAGGCAATGAATCTCGCTTTCGATTACGCATCGCATTTCGATGCGACCGACGTCGAGGGGCAGGACTTCGTCGTGATCTCCGAGAGCTTGGGAAGCTTTGCAGTGCTGGATGCGTTTGGAAATATATTTAACGACTCCCACGAAGCCCAGCGGGTCGGCGAGCGTACAGCGCATCTTTATTTCTTCGCTAACCAGTATGCATTGCTCGAGCTCGGCCGGATCGATGGAATTCCCGAGAACCCGCGGATCAATGGAGGTCCGCCTCCCGAGGCAATCCCGGGGACCGCGGCCCTGGCGCCGGCAGGGAGTTTGACGCGGCACCTGCTGCGGCGGTGGGCTTACGCCCGCCCAAGAACTGCCGAACTTGAATTCGCAGCACGACCGAAACAGCTGATCGCTTTCAGCGATCCCAGTGACCTGCTCACCTTCCCTGTGCCCAAACTTCGCGATGAGAACGGAACTGACATCGCTCTGGTCGTGAACGTCTATGACCGCAATGAATGGAGTTTCTTCAGGTTGTTTGCGAACCCGCTCAAGGCCCATATGGGGCATTCAGGGAATGAGGACGTCCTCAAGATGGTGCTTCAATGAAGTGCGCCAAGTTGGGCGAGATGGAAGTCCCAGTGGGGACGTAATACGGGCATGATGCCTCGAGCGGCATAGGGACGAGGGTCTGCGGCGTCGGCTTGCGTTCAAGACCTATATTCGATCGACGTTTTCGATTTCTCGCCGACTTGCACGGCCACGCCGGTCCGCAGGCGCAGCCTCGAATGCACTTGGAAATGCCCTTCGCCGGTTAGCTGAATGATCACGCCATGGGCGTGAGCTCGGATTGATCCGACCCGGCCGCCCCATTGGCCAGTAGGGAAAAGTACGGATATCGAGCGGCGTGAGCTCTGCGTTAGAAGATTTCCTTCAGTAACAACTATCTACTTTTCACTAGATTGTTTACCAAGTGAAACTAGGCGGCGATCGCGGAGCTCGGCAGGAACAGGGGCATGGCGAGCCTTATGCACTCGAGCCACTCCCAAGATCCAGAGGTATCTCTCCGTGGGCACTACATTGATGGTCGCGACTGCGAGCCAGGCAGTCATCAGAAGCTCGGACCAAGGTCAGTCGTGGCATCGACTGGGGCTTGGACAGCCCATCGAGTTTGACGGCGTCGTTCGCTCCCTGGCTCTCGATCCCAACGACAGCCGCACGATGTATGCGGGGGCCGATTGCGGCCTCTGCCGCAGCGGCGACGTGGGGTCTCACTGGAATCTGCTCGATACACCGTTCAACGGCCAAACGGTCTGGAAGGTGGTCGTTGATCCGGCGGATCCGCGTCGCATCTTTGTAGGCACCGGTGCGCCGTCGCGCGCGGCGCTGTGGCGCACTCTGGATGGTGGCAAGAGCTGGACCTGCGTGAGCCCGGACATTCCGGAATTCTGTGCGGGCGTGAATCGCCCCCGCCTGTTGGCCTTCGCCTACAACCCGATCGACTCCCGCAAGGCGTGGTTCGGACTCGAAGCCGGCGGCTTGTTTCGCACCGCGGATGGCGGAGATAGCTGGGAAAGAGTGGACGCTCGCCTGCGCTGGGAATATCACGCCGATGTGCACGCGATTCATGTGTTGCCGGATGAGGATCAAACCGTCGTCGCGGTGTGTGTGAATGCCGTTTACACGAGTCGCGATGGCGGCGAGAGCTGGGAGGGAATGCTCCCCAAGACCGAGTTCGGACTGTATTACGCGCGCGCTCTGGAAGGCCGCCCAAACTCGCCCAACACTTTGTACGTGAGCCTGTCGGATGGCACGCCCGGCACCACGAGTCAGATCATCCTGAGTCAGGACTCGGGCCGCACCTGGCGAAAGACAGCACTGAACGAGAAAGCGGACTCATGCTTCTGGAGTATCCGCGCCAACCCGGACAACCCTGATCAAATGCTCGCGGGTACCAAGTACGGCAGCTTGTACGTCAGCGACGACGCCGGTAGGAGTTGGACGAAGCAGTGGCGCAGCTTTCCTGAGATCACGGATGTCCTCTGGGTGCCTGCGGCAGCAGACATCCAGGCCGCGCATCAATCGGATGTTGCCTGATTGGGCGTGCTGCAGCGAGACACCGTCAATCCACTTGGAAATGCTCATCGCCGGTGAGCTGGATGGTTCCGGCAATGGGTGTGAGCTCGATGAGTCCGGCCTGGCCGCCCGGGAGATCGAAAAAGGGATCGCCGGGCTCCGTGTGCAGGTAGAGGTCATCGCATTGCGCACCGCAGTTGCGGCATCGGTTGACGAAAACGCCGCTGGGTGTCTTCTGGAAGTTGGGCCAGGAACGTAGTTGCTCCTGCAGCGCCTCACTCACGGCCGTGATGTGGGAGACCGTGAAGTGCGTGAGTGGCTCATCGGAGGCGAAGCCGCTTTCGCAGTAGATGCAGATCACTTCCGTGGGAGTTGAGCATTCCAGGCAGTGAAAGGTGGCGCAGGCCACGAATGCCCGATCGGAAGTGATGTTGAATTCCGGGTCTTCGTCGTCAACGAGCAGCCACCTCGCGAAGTCGAAGGGGGATTGCTGAGATTCGATGTACCAGCGCTTGGTCTCGTTGTCCCACTTCGCGCCCTGCGCTTCGACCGCGGTCTTCTCTTCCGGCGGGACGTAAAGATAGGTTCGCTGCACGATGCTGCCTCGGCGTCAGTGGCCGGATTCTGCGCCGCCCGGCGGATTTTGCACATCTTCACCGTCGAGGTTTGTCCGCGGGGCCTTCGGGGTTCGGGGGCGCTTGGCTTTGGGCTTCGCGCTGGGGGCCGGTCCTTTGCGGCGCGGTGCCGCGGGCTGGCGTGCGTTGGGGGTTGGTGCGGGCGGCGCAGTCAGCAACGGAGTGCCGGCGGGTGTTGGTGGCGGCGGTGGCTGAGGGAAGGGGCGGCGTGGCCTTGGAGTGTGGTTGCTCGTTGTCGGCGTGAGCTTCACCGAGTACCAATCCGGTATGGAGGTCAGCTTCAGGTAGCCTGAGAGATCGGGCAGACGCTCGATTTCGGATGCCATGACGGCTGGTTCGATTCGGAGCTGCTCACTTGCGGTGACTGACGGTATCCATTCGTCCCGTCTGTGGCTTCTAGAGAGAGTGGTATGGAGTACTTCGCGTTGGCCGATCAGTTTGGAGGCGAATTCGGACGTGCCGCCGTGCTCGCTGGCTGAGCAACGGAGGATCAGGGTGTTGCCGCAGTTTTCAACGAGGGTCTCGGCGACACTTCGGCCGTAGGTACCGGATACCTGCGCGATCGACTGGAAGCCGAGGATGCAGCGGCCGCCGAACTTGCGCAGGCGCGCGAGGGCGTCCTTGAGTCCATCGATTGCGCCGAGGGCATCGAGCTCGTCGACGACGAACCAGAGGCGCTGGTCGCCTGCGGGGAGATCCATGGCTTCGAAGATGCCGAGCCGCATCCACGCCGAGATCATGGATGCGAGGGCGGCTATCTCGCCGGCTCTATAGGGAATGAACAGGACGCCACCTTGGCCGCCGTTTTGGCGTGCGGCGCCCTGCCTCACCCACTGACGGACGGACAGGGGCTCGGCCTTGTGATGTACGGTGTATTTCAGCGCCTCGATCGCGGACGAGGCGACGGAACGCACGGAGCCGAACAGCTTCTCGTTGCCTTCCTCCAGGAAAGGGGCGGCGGAGGTCAGCAGAAGCAACGCTCTGAGCTCTCGCGCCGGCGCATTGACCAACAGCCGAAGAAGCTCGGCATCACTTCTCTGGTTGACGCTGATCGTCTGGTGCACGACCGCACTGAACACTGTGCGAGCGTATCCAGCCCAGATTCGATCCTCGCCTCCCCTGTCCGGAATCAGAGAGCGCGCGAGTTGCTCGACATCGTAATCGTTGGTGACTTCGCCGAAGAGATCCCATTTGCGGGCGCCGGGGTCGAACGGATTCAGGATGACGTCCCGGGTGGGATCGTAAAAGCGACTCAGGTAGCCGCCGTCGGGATCGGCGATGATGGCTCGATCGCCTCGCGCGAGGGCTGCGCCGAGGATCTCCTGGATGGCCGTGCTCTTGCCGGTGCCGGTGGCACCGATGATTTTGAAGTGTTTGGTTTCATCGGCGGGTGGCACCGGCATTGCCGCGATTGTGATGCCCTCAGGTTGTCTGTCCTTACGCGGGAGGACTTGGTTGACTGCGCCGACGACGGCACCACGCAGGTGTCGGGGACTGGACGAACCGGTTCCGTAGGCTGCCAGGAAACGGCCGGCGCCGTAGCCGATCGCGGCAAGCCAAGGAACGTCGAGGATCAGATTGAACGCGCTCCTGGGATCGAGACCGGTTGCCTCGACGAGGGGGCTGAATATTGCGCGAATGAGGCTGGCCCCGAGATACACGGGGATTGCAACAAGAGGGGCTGCCAGATAGTGGCGAGTGGGTGCCTTGCCATGCGCACTGCCCAGCAGCATGCCCGCAATGACCACCGCATAGAAGAGACTCGAGTGAGCCAGTGCATTGAGGAAGGGGTGTGATGGTTCTGACATGTTGTGCTCCTTACAACTCCAGGCCGTGGTCGGGTGTGCGACGGGGTCTTTCATCCGTGTCTTCTGTGTTGGCAGGCTCCGTTCCACGGCTGTGCTCTCGGGTCGGACCTGTGGGCGCTGGGTCCGCGAATTGGCCGGCATCGCGGGCCGCCAGCCAGGCTCGGGCGGAGTCTTCGGCTGTGAGCCCGGGACCTTGGCTCTGGCGATGCTCCAGCCATGCTTGGGCGGAATCCAAGGCGGTGGGGGTCCTTGACCGCGATCGCTCCTGCTTGCGCTGCTGGCGATATTCGCGCTGCTTGCGGTTTTCTTCGGCGGCATGGGTCCGCCAATACTCGCGGCGCTTGCGATTCAACTCGTTGGAGTGGTTCTTGCGGTATTCGCGTTGTTTGCTGTTTATCTGCTCTCGGTGCTCCTCACGATACTGGCGGCGTTGCTGCCGGTAGAGCTCCGGGTCTTTCGCGCGCAATCTGTAGTATTGCTGCCGACCCAGCTCACGTCTTCGCGCTTCGCGGACCGGGTCAGTCCGCTCGATTACCCGGCGCGCCGCGTATTGGCGGCGCCGCACTTCGTTTTGTTGGGACTTCGTCAGCTCGCGCCAGAGGAGGCGCTTGGGTTGCGCCGCCTCGAGTTTGAAGTGTTCGATGGCGCGCTCCCTGAGCTCTTGCTTCTGGCGTGCAATGACTCTGGCTTCCTCGGCGGGGCTCTTTTGACGTGCTTCGAGGCGTTCGCGGTGACGGGCGCGGATTTCGTCACCTGCCTGACTCGGGCCGTTCTTCCGCTCCGCGTAAAAGACCTTGTCTGGAATTGGGGGTCGGGGCGCTCGTTGCAGGCCCTGCTCGGCAAGGCTCCTGTGGTCAACGCGCTCGGTCGAGCCGGCACGCTGCAGTGAGTCGTTGATCACCTCCGCCCACCGGGCGCGGAGGGCTACGTATTCGTCTCTGGAAGAGCCCTCTATTCCAAGCTGATGACGTTGTCGGCCTGTGATCTCCAATCGAGTCCGAGCGCCGACCCCTTCCGGCGAGACTTCCCTGTTGGTCATCAGCAGGTGAGCATGGTGGTTGCGGCGGTCGGCACCGGGGCGAGGTTCGTGAAGGGCGATGTCGACCGCGGCGCGGTATTTGTTGGCCAATTCCGCAGCAAATCGACGGACCAGGGCGACGCGCTCCTTGGGTGCAAGCTCCAGGGGTACGAGAACCAACCACTCCCTTGCGACCCGAGAGTTGCGGCGGGTGCCGGCGTGCTCCATTGCGTTCCAGAGGATGGAACGGTCTTGGGTCCAGGCCATGTCGGGGCGGTTGGCCAGATCGTCCGGTAGCACAACTTCCTTGTAGGCGACGTCCCGGCGGCTGGAGTAGTCGTAGCTGACGCCGGTTCGCTCGTCTTTGATTCGCTCGCCGGAACGGTAGGCGGCGGCCTTGGTGGCCAGGGAGCCTTTGCCTCTGGAGATGTGCGAGGACCTGAGGAAATAGGTCGCCATTGAGCTTTCGCATCCGTACGGTGCTGCTGGCGTTAGGAATTGTGCGGGAGGTTGGTGTGGGGCTCAAGTGGTCAGTAGTGCGCGCAGCACTCCGCGTGGTACTCCCGTGGAATGGCCACATGCAACGCCGTCGCTCGTCGGCCGTGAGCTCATTGGCGCCGTACCCCAACCGCGATATCGATGCGTAGAATGGCGAGTGCCGAATTGGCATCGAGTGTGATGACCGCCATGATTACCGTCAGCGGAGCTCTTTCCGAGGCTGAGCTTGATGAATTGAGCGAGTTCCTGACCGGTCTCGAGAGCCCGGATGCGCTGACTCTGGAGGGCATGGACGGCCTGTTCAGCGCGCTCGTTGCAGGGCCTCGAACGGTGCTGCCGAGTGAATACCTGCCGTTGATCTGGGGAGGCGAGCTGGCGGATGAGAATGCGTTCGCGAGCTTGGAGGAAGCCAATTCGACGCTGTCGCTGATCATGCGGCACTGGAATTCGATCGCGTCCGAGCTCGAGAACGAGAACGTGCATGTACCGCTCATCTTTGAAGTGGAGCCTGGGGCGGTACCGGGTCGGGAGTGGGCACGGGGCTTCATGCGGGGCGTGCAACTCGGCGGTTCGGGTTGGAATGAGCTCTTCGAGAGCAACGATGAAGGTCATCTCATCACGATTCCCCTGGTGGCCGGGGAGATTGATCCGGATTGGCCTCGCGAGCCCATCACAACTGAGAAAGGCACGGAGTTGATCCGCTGGATGGGAGCGGGCCTTGCGCGAAGCTATGCGCACTTTGCACGCCAGCGGCGCGGGGATTTTCACAGCTTTGGAACACGGCACGATCCGCTGAGGCGCGCAACGCCGAAGGTCGGTCGCAACGAACCGTGCCCCTGCGGTAGCGGGAAGAAGTTCAAGCGCTGTTGTGGAAGCAACTCTGATCCAATTCATTAGTCTGAAACGCTGGCTCCGGGCATCCTGCCCGGCCCAGCGTGACAACGAGTCAAAAGCGTAGTCGCCGGAACCCTTCGGGCTACACCCGACCGTGCTGGAACGCGATCGGGCCAACATTGGGCACTGGCAGGAAAGCGGTTGGTGGCTCGGTGAGGCCGCTCATGCTCCCGAAGTCATCCAGGGGAAGCGCCACAACCCAGGCCCCGTCGTCAGCGGTGAGAACGCCCATTGCGTGGACCCAGTTTCCCTTCCATGCGGCGCTGCGCCTCGCGACGGGATCTGACGCCGTTATGTTCTATATATAAGATATTATTCTGTTAAAGATGTATATATAGAACACCAACTCTGGACAGCCGCCTAGAGTCACACTAGAATGTTCTATAAATAGAAACTTATGTTTCTAATGCAGCATAAATGGAACGTCGTGCCGAAGTCTTCGCAGATCACCTCGCCCTACACCCGGCAAGCGCTTCAACTGCTGGGTCAACTCATCCGCGAGGGGCGTGTCGCCCGTCAAATGACGGCTTTGGAGCTTGCGGAGCGCGCCGGCATCCATCGCTCGCTACTGCACCGAATCGAGCGTGGGGACCCGCGTTGCACGGTCGGCGCGGTGTTCGAGGTGGCAACCATTGTTGGCGTGTCACTCTTCGAACCAGACCCGAGCCGCCTCAACGCGCGCCTGCTCCAGCAGACTGAAAGGCTCACCCTGCTTCCGCAGCGAGTGCGCCACGAGACGCCGGAACAGGTGCCCGATGCCTTCTGAGAAGATCCCGGCAAAGACCACCGCCCCTGCCGAGGCGTACGTGTGGGTGTTCCTGTCGGGTGCGACAGAACCGGTCGTGGCAGGTCGCGTGTATCGCGAGACGGCAGATCGCGGTCGGCTGTATTTCCACTACGGCCGCAGTTACCTCGCGCGGCCTGATGCGATCCCCCTCTACCTGCCGGAACTGCCTCTGCAGGCGGGCGCTATCGCGCCGGTGTCGAGTCTCATGCAAATGGCCGGATGCGTGCGCGATGCTTCTCCGGATGCCTGGGGCCGCCGCGTGCTCATTGCACGTAAACTCGGCGACGCCTCCCTGCATGCCGGAGCTGAACTTGATGAGCTCAATTATCTGTTGGAATCGGGCTCCAATCGGACAGGGGCGCTCGATTTCCAAGCCTCCGCTATCGACTACCGCCCGCGGCAGACCGACGGGGCAAGCGTGACTGAACTCATGAGCGCAGCGGAGCAGGTGGAGCGCGGTATACCGCTCACTGGAGAACTCGCCACTGCTCTTCAGCACGGCACGGCCTTGGGCGGGGCCCGCCCGAAAGCCATCATTCAGGATGATGTGCAGTTATCCGGGGTCGGGCAGTACATCGCGAAGTTCTCCTCCAGCACGGACATCACCAACGTCGTAAAAGCTGAGTACATTGCGATGCGGCTCGCGAGTCACGTCGGCCTCAATGTAGCTCAGGTGCGCCTGGTACGCACGATGGGCAAGGACGTGTTGCTTATCGAGCGCTTTGATCGCGTACGCAAGACCTCCGGCTGGTCGCGCCGCGCCATGGTATCGGCGCTCACGATCCTCGGCCTCGATGAGATGGAGGCCGCGTACGCAAGCTACGAAGACCTGGCGACCCAGATTCGTCACCGCTTCACTGCACCGAAGCCAACTCTCCATGAGATTTTCGGACGCCTGGTTTTCAACATCCTTTCCGGCAACACCGATGATCACGCGCGCAATCACGCCGCCTTCTGGGATGGGCGCCAACTGACACTGACGCCTGCCTACGACATCTGTCCGCAAATGCGCAGCGGGCAAGAGGCCTCACAAGCGATGTTGATCCAGGGGACGACCCGCCGCAGCCAGCTCTCCGCCGCCATCAATGCCGCCCCGATTTTCCTACTCGACCGAAACGAGGCGATCGATGTTACCAACACGCAGATTTCGACAATTGAGCGTGAATGGGACGGCGTCTGCGATGAGGGAGGACTGACCCCAGCCGAACGCGCGCTTCTGTGGGGGCGGCAGTTCTTCAACCCATATGCCTTCTACGACGCTCCTGACGGACTGAAGACGCCGCGAGCGGGCGGCAGACCGTCCTGATGATCGGGCTGCCCCAGTCGAGGACTTGGTTGGACCGGGAATCCGGTCAATGCGCCTGACCCGCTGGCGCTGCCAACGGCGGCCCGGTGAACTCCGCTTCGATCGAGAAATCGATCGAGTCCCCCACACCCACCGTCGTACCCGGAGCAGGCACTCCATAGGCGATGCCGAAATCCGAGCGCTTGAACGAACCGTGTGCGGAAAAGCCGACGCGCGCATGTGGGTCCATGTTCGGCATACCGGCATAGCCGCCGTTATAGGTCGCCACGAGCACCGTCGGTCGCGTGACACCATGAAGCGTGAGGGTGCCGGATATTTCCATCGACTTCGCTCCGGTCATCCTGACTTTGTCTGACTTGAAGACGATCGTTGGAAACTTCGCGGTATCGAGCATCTGGGGTCCCTTCATGATGTCGAGGCACATCTGCGGCGCAGCGTCCATCTCGAATGATGAAGCATCGATGGTCGTCACGACCTTGGAAGCCGCTAGATTGCGAGGGTCCAATGTCAAATCCGCGTCGAAGCGGCTGAAGCGGGTGGTGTAAGTGGAGAAGCCCATGTGACTGGCGCGCAGAATCAGACTCGCGTGGGATTTGTCGAGTTTGTAGGCTCCCGCCGGGGGTACTCCCACAGGCGCAATAACAGGCGCCCCTGCCGATTCGGTTGCTTGCGACAGCCCGCCATGCAGACCCAGCGTTGCAGCCACCAGCGCAGCGACAAACAGGCGGCACCCGGCCGGATTTCCCTGCTTTGCGCGAGTACCAGCGCGTACGAGCAGTGCTTTCAAATGGATCGTCATCGTCGGCATTCTCCTGGTCAGTGCTCGATCGGCTATTGCGCGGCTTTGTGTTTCGCCACTACGTGCCTGGCGAAATTGTTCAAAATGGACTGCCAGCCCTGGCGTTGCTGCTCCTCCGGATGCGTTGTCTCCGTATCAAATGTGACACGTACCGTGACGCCGTTGGCTGCCGACAGGAACTCGACAACGCAGGTGCGGTCGCCGAAGGTGTACTCGATCAACTTGTAAGGCACGATTTTGGTGTACGTTCCGGCAAAGTCGAAGCCGAAACTACCGTCCTTGGCCTCCATGCGGGATGAAAACTGCCCACCTTCTCTCAGATCGACGGTGGATTTCGTCGTGTGCCAATCGTCGGATGCCGCGTTCCACTGCTTGATGTCCTCCGGGGTCGTGTAAGCACTCCAGACCTCGGCAACCGGGGCCCCGACGAGGGTCTCAACCGTAATCTTCATGAATACGCTCCTGTGTAGCTGGGTATCGGAACGACGAACGGGGACTGCAGGAACCGACTTCGTCCTGGAAATATTTTTACAGGATCAGATGCCCATGGGTATGAATGGCTTTGACGACACTCCCGGGGGGAGACTTGGCCACCACCGGCACGTCCGCCGATAGGTCGCTGAGATTCGAAAGCGTTCCGCCCGCGATGCGCACATTTCGCGCCTTAGGGGGCGGCGCTCCGACGAAAGCTTGAGCCAGCTTGCTGCCGCGCTCGACCGCGCGCGCGTAAGGCGACCGTTGACGAGGCGAGGGCACGACCGAGATGAATTCACGCGGGGAGCCCCATTCGAGGCCGAGACGAGAGCCCGCTTAGTCGGGGCCGCCATGAGCGCGCCCGTCGGGCTGTGGAAGCTGTGGAGCAATGGTGGCGCGTGCCTGATCGAGGTCACCTGCGACCGGCTCGCTCGATATCAAACCCGCTGCCGCAGGGCGGCCCAAATCAACAGGCAGAGCCCGACCACGCCCGCGCTGGATCGCAACAAATGCCAACGCCACCACACGTCGCGTAGATGCGGCCAATCCGCGGGCGGCGCCTGCGGCGACCAGTTCATCACGACAGTGTTGATGGGTAGGTTCACCAGTCGCGTGATGAGACCGGCAGCGACGAAGAATCCTGACGCGCAGAGCAACAGCGTTAGGTGATATCGATCGCCACTCGAGAGGAACGCGGCAACAACTACGACCAGCACAGTCGAGATCCCGAGAAACGGTATGGTCGGGTGAAGCATGCGGACGCCCCACTGTTGATGCAACACGTAGGTCGGCGCGTCCAGGCCTGCAGGATTGAACAGAAGACACACCGCGAACATGACGCCCACCAGCAGGGCGGCAAGCGCGAGACTTGCGAAATCGAAAGCCATGGCAACCAAGAACCGCTCCTTCACAGATGGATGTCCACCCATATTGATCCGAAGTATATTCGGATTAATATGCATGTCAAACTAGAACCATGAAGAGGAAGGTCAAACGGCGCTATGACGCGACCACTCGCCGGGCAGCCGCCGAGCAGACGCGTCTGTCGATCCTCGAGTCGGCACGCCGGCTCTTTCTCGAGCAGGGCTACGCGGCGACTACGATGCCGGCGATCGCTCGCTCGGCGAAGGTTGCTCTCGATACCGTCTACGCTGCCGTTGGCACCAAGAGTGCGCTGTTCAGGTTGTTGGTCGAAACTGCACTGTCTGGACGTGGGGAGGCCATTCCGGCAGAGGAGCGTGACTACGTGCAGGCTATTCGCGCGGAGCCGGACGCTGCGCGGAAGCTGCGGATCTATGCGAACGCCCTCGCGGAGATCCAGCCACGACTTGCTCCGCTCTTTCAGGTCTTGCAGACAGCGGCGCCTCTTGATTCGGATCTCGGCGCGCTGTGGCAGGAGATTTCCAATCGCCGCGCAAGCAACATGCGGCTGCTTGCGAAGAACCTGATTGCCACAGGACGGGTGCGCCTGGAGCTGAACGAATCAGTCGTCGCGGATGTGCTGTGGACGATGAACTCGCCGGAGTTCTATCTATTGCTGGTCGGACAGCGCGGTTGGTCCCCGCAGGAATTCGCGTCCTGGCTGACGGATGCCTGGATCCGGCTGTTGCTGCAGAGCTGAGATTGCGGGCGTCGACCCTGCTCCCTTCGGTCGATTGCGTCCGGGCAAGACGATTCTGCCTGCAGGCCGCCGCGCTTGGGCTGCGAACCGCTTTCATCAATCAACCGGTCGAGGTCGCCCCGATTCGTGCGCAATTCGCATCATTCCTCGGGATCGCAGGGGGCCGCCCCGACCTGATCGTACGTTTCGGGCACGGCCCGTCGATGCCCCGGTCGCTGCGGCGACCGCTCGACGATGTCATCGCTTCATGAGAGATCCCTGGTCGGCCCCGGGGCACCTGCACTTCCAGTGCCGAGGAACGAACCGGGAGTACACTGGATGAAGCTTCACAACAGTAATACGGGTTCGCGCCATGCTGGATCACATCGGTCTCTCAGTTTCTGACTTTGTCCGATCGAAGCAGTTCTATTGCGCCGCCCTGGCGCCGCTGTCGATTACCCTTGTCATGGAAGTCACTGCGGAGCAAACGGGGAAGGACGCACACCTGGGCTTCGGCATCAACGGAAAACCCTTTTTCTGGATCGGCACAGGGGAGAAACGGAGCGGGAACCTCCACGTCGCGTTTTCGGCGGCCTCCCGGGCGGAGGTTGACGCATTTTATGAGGCGGCGCTCGCCGCAGGCGGACGTGACAACGGGCCGCCGGGCATCCGCGCGCACTATCATCCGAATTACTACGGGGCGTTTGTGCTGGATCCGGACGGCAACAACGTTGAAGCCGTATCGCACGCTCCAATTTGAGAGCCCTACGCGCAGACACCCGAGGAGCGCAGGGCATCGAGAAAGCGCTCGTTATCGGCACTCGTGCCGATCGTCACGCGGATGAATGTTTCGTATCCGGGCTCGAGCCATGGCTTGATGATGACTCCTTCGGCCATGAGCCGCTCCGCGACGAGGGTGGCGGGAATGCCGGTATCGATGCAGAGAAAGTTCGCATGGGAGGCAAACACTTTCACGCGCGGAAAGTCGCGTGCCAGAGTCTTCAGTCCATCGAACAGGGCGGCCCGTCCGCGGCGGGTTTCGCAGATCACGTGGTGTAGATAGTGGGGATCCGTCAGGGCCACCGCGGCAGCGACCTGGGCCGCGGAGTTGACACTGAACGGAGAGCGGACACGTTGCAGCAAGGAAACAATCCGCGCGTCGGAGGCGATCCCGTATCCCACTCTGAGGCCGGCGAGCCCGTAAGCCTTGGACAGAGTTCGCAGCACGAGCCAGGGCCCGGGATGGTTGCGGAGAATTTCCAGACTGTTGGGATAGAGCGGAGAGTCGACATACTCGAGGTAGGCCTCATCCACGACAATCAGGGTGCGCGGCGAGCAGGCGGAGATCAACCGCAGGAAGTCGCCCGACTCGAGGATGCACCCGGCTGGATTCGAGGGGTTGCTGAATATCAACATCTGCGGGCCCGCGGATACCGCATCGATCAATCGCGGCAGGTCGAACTCGAGCGCCGGCGTCATCGGTACTTTTTCGACGGTAGCGCCCATCGCGAGTGGGAAGATCTCGTGCAAGCCGAAGGATGGCGATACGGTGACCACGCGTTCAGCGGTGGCCAGGGCTGCGTGACAAGTCGCCTCGATCAGAGACTCCGACCCGTTACCGAAAATGACGGTGTCGGGGGCGATACCGTGCGCCCGCGCGATGAGCTCGCAGAGCTCGGTGCAATTGGGATCTGGATAGACCGACGGGGCTTCCGCGGCGGACTTGAGCGCGTCGACGACACGTGGATTGGAACCGAACCGGTTCTCGTTGCTTCCCAGCTTGACGACCTCGGCGACCCCATATTTTCTCCGCACGGACTCGGCGGAGATTCCTGCATTGTAGGGCGGCAGACGCCGTGCCTCGGGGCGAAAAAAGTCAACGGCCACGCCGGCGCTCCACGGCGTAGTAGTAGAGGCATGCCGACAGGAACGACTCGATCGTCGGCACGCCCGTCAGGGACTCATGTCGGAAATACATCAACATTCCGAGCCCCGCACCCAACAGGCAAGCCACGAGCGCATTGACATTTGTGGGTCGAGCGTCCGCGCCGAAATCGCGGCGGCCCAGGACGAGGTAATCCGTCATGTACACGCCGGCAACGGGCGGCACGATCAATCCCAGGAGCACCAGAAACTGGATGAGGGAGTCGGCTACACCGACCACCGCGATGGAGGTTCCGACGATGCCGCAGGCTATGGCAATCGGTCTGTAGTGGCCACTGCCGGAAGCTGCCGACACCACCAGGCTGGTGGAGTACAGGTTGATGGCATTCATGGTCCAGGTGGAGACCACCAGCGTAACGAAGCCAACGGCGGTCAACTGCAGCAGAGCCAGATATCGCATCGGATCCAGCTCATGAAAAGCCAGCGCGGGGAATACCGCAACAGTCAGCGCCGCCGCGTTGCCTAAGCCGTTGCCGACCACGCTGACCACGACGCAATCGGCTGTCGACCTGCAGTAACGTGTAATGTCGGGCATCAGAAGCACGCCTACAACAGCGGCACCGATGACAGCTGAAACCCCTTCTGCGAACTCCATGTGGCCGCGGGGCATGGCGGCCATTGCATCCCAGGAGCTATGTTGCAGGCTGAGCCAGCCTACATAGCTCGTCAGGGCGACCAACAGAGGAGCGGCAATCAGGGACAGACGGTCGATGGCCCGGAATCCAACGACCGTGGTGAGGGTCACCAGAACACCGCACCCGAGCGTGTACTGCCACTGCGCGATGGCCGGAAATTGCTTCGCGAGGGCGATGTAACAGGTATGTCCGAACAGCTCCGCCGTGACGGCGTACCAACCGAGCAGGACGATCGCGAGGAGTACATTCACGGCGATCGAGCCTTGCCGCCCGAATACGTGCCGCACAATCATGTAGGTGGACAGCCGCGTGCGCGCCCCGATGAGGGCCGCCGGAATCGAAAGCGCCCCCAGCACCACGCTGCCGACCAGGATGGCGCGCAGCGCAGCGTGGAGCCCGAGAGAGGTTGCCAGCTCGGCGCCCGCATAGAGACCCGTCAATGTGAACGAGATCCCGATGGTGACCAGCGTGATCCGGTAGCCGGGGACCCACTGGTCGGGGGGTACGGGCGTGGTTGAATGCATGCCTAGAAGTGATAGCTGGCCCCGATCCCAAATGTACGCGGTCTGACGGTGATTCCGTACTCCACCGCTGCGATGTTCGGCCGCTGAATGACCTTCTGCTGGTTGAGGAGATTCGACACGAACAAGGATATCTCGTACTGGGCGGCTTTGTATCCCGCGCTGCCCCCCATCACGAGATAGGACGGGCGCTCGAAGTCCGGATCGTTATGGAAAATGACGCCCTGACTCTTTCCCGTCCACTGCGCATTCAAACGGCCGAACACGTGATCGCCAGTCGGGACGGGCTGGTCGTATTCCGCTGCTGTCGACAGCGACCATTCGGGCACGCCGGGCACATGATCTCCCTTCTCTACTCCCAACAGCGTGACGGGGGCTACGATCTTGGCGGATGTGTAGTTGCCACCGAGGGTCAGGTTGAAGTTTCCGGCGATGCGCTGGCGCAACTCGAACTCCCCGCCCCGGCTCTCGGCGCTGCCGATGTTGACCTTGACGTCGAATGTACATGTGGGCAGCAGGATATCCGTCTGAATATTGTTCCAGCGAATGTCGAAGAGCGCTGCGCTGAAGGACAGGGAATCGTTCAGCGCGCGACCCTTGCCGCCGAGCTCATAACTCCACAGGTGGTCGGATTTGTAGGACCCGGGCGATCCCGCGTAGCCCAGCTCCGCCAGGTCCGAACTGCATAGCGGGATGGGTACAGGCCGGTTGATACCCCCGTCGCGGAAGCCTTCCGTGGCGGAGGCGTACAGCATGGCTTGCGGCGACAGCTCGTACGCGATTGCCGCCTTCGGCGTGGTCTTGGAGCCACCGGCGGTGCCGTTGAAGGGACCGCCACCGGAGGAGAAGAAACCGGCGCTGTCGAACGACAGGCTCTCGTTGGCTTTCTCGTAGCGCGCGCCGGCGGTGAATTTGAGTGCCGGGGTGATGGCGTAGGTGACTTGGCCGAACACGGCCTTCTGGGTACTGACGAACTGCGTATCGGCGAAGTAGATCAGGTCATCGGGAAACGGCGCGCCGAGGACGTTTTCAGGAGTGTCGTTGTAAGTGGACTGGAAGGTCGTATTGAACCCCGGGATGTGCTCATCATCCACCAGGCCGGTGCGGGTGCGCGCGTAATACAGCCCGCCGATCCAGCTCCAGGGGTCCCCGGGACCGGCGGGTTTGGAGCTCAGGCGCAACTCCTGGTGGATCTGGTTTACGTTGGTGTTGAATTTCGAAGGGGCGGCCAGAGCGCCGATGGCGTCGCCGCCGTAACCAAACTGCTGTTGCAGGAGGCCCCCCAGGAACACGCTGTCATAAAACGTGCCGTCGATCATGCGGTCGTCGCGGCGCCAGAAGTAGCCCGTGACCGATGTGAAGTTCGACCATCCCAGGTCGTAATCGACGGTCAGGCTGGTGATGGCGTATTCGTCCCGGGCCGCTTCGCGCACCAGGGTGGGCGACTGAAATTGCGGCAGGTCCAAACCGAACAGATCCTGACCGCCCGTGCTGACGCGTTGCAGGAACGCCGCCGGTTTGATCGACAGCGCCTCGGTCGGATGAAATTCCAGGGCGGCCCGCAGGACTGTCGTGGAGGTATCGTTGATCTTGCGGTCTACGATCGAACCGGTCGGGCTGACGCGATCGATCCAGCCGCTCTCGTGGTCGTACAAAGCCCCCAGGCGCAGGGCGGTCGTCCCCGCAACCAGCGGAATGTTCACGACGCCGTCGGTCTCGTAGTTGACGCCGCCCCGCTGCGTTCCGCCGACGGTTGTATGTACATCGGAGGCGTACTCGTTGAGATCCGGGGCCTTGCTCACAAAGTGCAACGTGCCGCCCATGGAGCTCGCGCCATAGATCGTGCCCTGCGGACCGCGCAACACTTCGACCCGGTCGATGTCGAAGAACCGTGGCTCGGTCGCGCCCGTCGTGTACATGTTCTGGACGTTGATGGGTACTTCGTCCAGGTAGATGCCGGTCGTAGCAGAGCCCGCCTGGGAGCTGACGCCGCGGATCTCGATGTTGGACTGGCCCGCGCCACCGAAGTTGGTGAACGACAGATTGGGCACGGCGCGCGACAGGTCCTCGTAGCTCACGATGTTCTGTTTTTCGAGGGCGGCGCCGGAGATGGCGGAAATACTGATCGGGACCGTGCTGAGTTGCTCGGTGGTCTTTTGTGCCGTGACCACCACCTCCTCCAACGCCGTTTCGGCGAGGGATGGCAGCGGCGCAGCCAACAGAGCCACGGCGTACAATGAGCGGGAGCGCTTTCCAGTTGTTTTCATGTTGGGGATCTCAACTTTCGCGGTAATCGCAATCGAGACCGAACGCTCGCGGACCTACCACCTCCAGAGCCCGAGGTGTGCGCAGCAGCGGATGACACGGGAAAGCAACGACGCAGACCCGTTGACCAAAGCGCAAGGTATCGGTAGTGACGGCGTGACCGGTATCTATGTCCAGCAGCACGATCAGGTCGGGCACACAGACGACGACCGTGCCCTGCTGCGAAAAGGTCAGGAACTCGTTTTGGAACTTGATTTCGGCTTGCCGGCCGGCATCGCCGTCGATGCCTTCGAACAGGATCCGCCCGACCGAGAAGCCTGCTTCGACGGCGCGCTGCAGGTCGACGATCTTGGCGTCCATCAGCCGTTTGCCGCGCTGGCCGGCGCAAATGAGTGGCACCGCATCGACATGCTCGCGATTGGCTTTGCGAACCTGATCACCGATGGCGATTGCAAGGGACACGGTCCCCGGCACCGCGGCTCGTTTGACGTATGCGCCGGTCATTGGCGCCTCGGCACCGATTGCCGTGCCGCCCATCGTGATAACCGCATTGCGCGCGAGCTTCTCGTACCAGCGCTCGGAAGCGGCGTGATCGACCACTACCACGTTGCCTTTGTCATCGGCAATGGCCGCGGGAGTGGACCGGTGCCCGTAAATGCTGAAGGTGGTCATCTGCATCTCGGGAAACGCCCGGCCCATGCCGTCGCCGTCCACCACCGGGATCCCGGCACTGGCAGCCGTGATGATCGGAGTCAGGGAGTTTCCACCGCCGATTTCCGCGGCGATCAACGCATCGGCCTTGCATTGAACGTGAGCCTCGATCGCGCGCAGCGCGCGCAGGCCCTCGGTGCCCTCTTCGAGTTTCTCGATAGTGATGGCGGGCGCGCCGATACCGCCGATCGGCACGACGCGGGCGTTGTCATCGAGCTCCTCCAAGGAGATCAGATTCACCCGCTTGCCGGCCTGCAACTCACGCAGACACCGCAACTTGGCCAGATAAGGGCTGCCGCCACCGCCCGTCCCCAGAATGGCAGCCCCGATGGCGAGTGACTCGATGTCTGATTCAGTGAGCTCGCGCATGATCTATAGCCGCATTTCCCCAACTACCTTGACTCGCACTCGCGCGGCATTGCCTTGCAGGTACGCCAATGGGACATCTTCGCGCTCCATGACGAGGATCGTTTCCGGCCGGGCGCCGGAATCGATTGCGCGCTGGCGCGCTTCCTCTTCAGCCGCGGCGAGGGCTCGATCCCGAGTGACTTTGTCCAGCGCATACACGCGATCGACCTCGCCACTCACCTGGGCGATCGCGGCGCCGACGGCGTTGGCGCAGGAGAAGTGCGCCGGCTGAATGACCGGCAGACCCGCGAGGACAGGGGGCAGCAGAATGCTGCCACCACCGACCGCGATGATGGGCAAGACAGCGGGCGAGGTTCTGCAACGCTCGACCGCCGCTGCCAGGATGCGCTCTATTTCGCGCAGGCAGCGCGCGGTGAAATCTTCCGGCATGTCCTGTACCCGCCGCGGATCACCGAAGCTCGCACGCCCCGTGGCAACCGCAATATCGGTTGCAGTCAGTGTGTCACCGCCAAAGACGCGCGCGCGCTCAGTCAGCCGGAACCCGACACTGGCCGGGCCGATCTGGATACCCGACCCGGTGTCGCGAACAATCGAGCCGCCGCCCAGACCCACGCTCGAAACATCGGGCATGCGGAAATTGGTCCGCACGCCCCCGATGTCGACCGTGGAGGCGCAATGGCGCGGAAATCCGTGATGGAGTTGCCCGACATCGGTCGTGGTTCCGCCGACATCGACCACGATCGCGTCCGTGTGACCGGACAGAAAGGCGGCGCCGCGCATCGAGTTGGTCGGTCCGCTCGCGCAGGTCAGAACCGGAAAGGCTTCGGCCTTGGCGAGATCCAACAGCGTGCCGTCGTTCTGGCTGAGAAAGACCGGACATTCCAAATGACCGGCACGAACGCCCTGCAGGAGGGCCTGGATCGTCTCGCTCGCCAGGTGGCGTAACGCGCTGTTGAGTATGGTTGCGCTTTCACGCTCGAGGAAGCCGAGCTGGCCGATTTGCGAGGACAGCGTGATGGCCGCCTCCGGACAGCATTCGGCCAGAATCGCCGCGGCCTGCTCCTCGAATTGCGACCGTACGGGTGAAAATACGCCGGTGACGGCGATTGCCTGGATGTTCTGCCTGCGGATGTCGGCGCCGATCCGCGCGATGCTCGCGACATCGAATTCCGACAGCGGGGCGCCGTCGAATTCAACTCCGCCGGTCGCGAAATAGCTCGGACCCGCAACAACAGTGCGCAGATCCTCGGGCCAATCGACCATGGGCGGCAACGCCTGGGCAGCCGGCAGACACAACCGAACGGTGGCGGTCGGCGATAAACGCCGTCGCTCGACAACCGCGTTGGTGAAGTGGGTCGTCCCTATCACCACCAGGCCGACCTCGTCCGGGGAGATCTCGGCCGACCTCTGCACGTCCCGCAACGCTCGCAGCAGGCCGGTCGTCACGTCCGCCGACGTCGCCACTTTCGTGACGGCGACAACGGCGGCACCGTCCATTACGACGGCGTCGGTATTTGTGCCCCCTACATCGACCCCGATCCTGTACATCTCGAACCCTGCGACCAGGCGTTGCAAATGATGCTACTAGCCGGGGGTGGTCAGGTTTTGGCGCAAAGAGGTCAGGTGACGATTCCGCGCGCGTGCGCCGCCTGCAGCAGCTCCAGGCGTGAGTCGACCCGCAGCTTGCGAAACAGGCTGCGCAGGTGGAATTTGACGGTGCTCTGGCTCAGCCCCAGCGCCCGGGCGATTTCCTTGTTCGTGTTGCCGTCGGACAGGTGGCACAGGATGCGGTGCTCCTGCCGGGAGATGCCCGCCAGTTGCTTGGCCAGATTCGGCACGCCGGGCAGGGTCTGCAGGCGGCGCTGCAATTGCTGGGCGAAATCGCGCAGCCCCGGGGTCACGGTACGTGTCTTGCGCACACACAGTGGCAGCAAGCGCTCGAGGAACGGGCTCTCCTCGAACAGAACTCCGACGAGGTGCTCCGACTGCGCAATCCTGAGTGCCACCGCGAGATGCCGCCGGGCCTCCCCGTCCCTGCGGGCAACGAGCCGCATGTTGGCTTGGATGATGGCCAACGTAATTCGCTGGCGAGGGTTGAGGAAGGGGTCCTTCGTGAGCACGCCGATCAGTTGCTCCGCCGACTCCAGATCCCGCCGGCGCAGCACTTTCTGCCGCAACCGGATGAGGCTGACCTCGTGGTCCAACAGGGGCGCGCGCGGACCCGGCCACTGTGCCTCATATTCCTGCAAGGCTGCATCGGCCTGCGAGTGGCGGCGAGCCGCCTGCCACAAGCGGATCCGGATCAATGCGAAGTGATGGTGCAGAGGTGCGCCATGGCGGCGATTGAGGGTCAGGGAGCAGCGCTCCAGGACATCCACGGCACTGGACAGACCTCGTTTCCAGAACGCGCTGAACACTGCGTAGGCGGCCGTGTTGGCGATGAGATCCGGCCAACTGTCACCATCCATCAGGGCCCGCAGGATGGGTTCCACCTCGGGCGGGCAATCCTCGAAGCGCCCCTCCTCATAGGCAATCCGCGCCCGGAAGGCGCCGATGATCAGATCCTCGGTGTTGAAAGCGAGGGTCGAGGCGCTCAACGCCCGCTCAGCCGCGCGCAGATGGTTACCGGCTTCGCGTATCCGGCTGTTGCGGATCGCCAGATCGGCCAGGTGGAGCAACATGCAATGCATGAGGTATGACGATCCTGCGCGCTCATAGGCTGCCAGACTCTCACGCGCCAACTCCTCCGCCTGGCGCAGCACACCGGCCTGCACGAGAGCGATCGCCATCGTGTTGTATAGGAGCCCGCGGGCCATGTCATCACCGGACGGGAACAGGCTGGCGAGCCTGCCCCAGCTGCTGATGACCTCGAGGGTCGGTGTGTTGGCGATGTCGGAAGCAATGACAATGGCCAACAGCGTCGCGTAAGGGGCGGCGATCGGGTGAGCCGTGCGCAGATCGATGGTTATGTCGGGGTATCTGGTTTCGAGCTGCTGCCAGGCTTCGCGTCCGCGACCCTTCTTGAGCAGCAGCCACAGGTGCGCCAGCAGGGTGCTCTCCCGACTCTGCCACCAGCGCGGGCCTGCACTTAGCAGAATGGATTCGAGCGCCTGAAATCCGTGGCAATAGCCGAAATAGATGCCGCCCGCGCGCTCGAATACTTCCAGGGCCTGCGCCTCGAGACCGATCTTGATCAGGGCGTCGATGATCTGAGGGGAGGCCGCAGTGCCGGCATAGACCCGGTTCAGCTCCTCGATCACGCCGCTGTCCGTGACCGATCGGCGCCTCGTGAGCTTCTCGAGCGCAGTCGATACCCACTGCGAGGTGACCCGCATCCGTCCCGAGCAGTCCATCAGCAACGGATGAGTTGGATTGTCGCCGTGCAGCTGTTCATAGGTTGCCCGCGACAAGGGGGCGCACACCGCCGCGAACAAACTGACGGCCGTGGATCGCGGCAGGCTCGGGATGACTTCGCGCTCGAGAAGATCGGGCAGGACCTCCTGCACGGCCGGTGCCCTGTTCAGAAGGAATGCATCCACGAGCACCGGCCAACCGCCCGTGCGCTCGTAAAGATCAGGCACCGCGATGGCGCGGCACTCCTCGGCAGTCAGGAAGAACTCGGCATCCCCGATGGTCTCGAGCAGCCCGTACGCGGCCGGCGCGGCGAACAGCGAATCCAAGGGGCCGCCGGGACGGGAGGCGACGATGATTCGGCCGCGGCGTTGGGTGGCAACACTGGTGTGCTTCGCCAGCTCTTCAGCAAGCCCTTCAGTGTAATCGCCATCGAATATCCGCCAGTGGGCGCGCTTCCTTGCATCCGTTGCGGCCACGAGGCTTTGCAGCAGGCGCGTCTTGCCCGCCCCGGCCATGGCGCGCAACCAGATTATGCGCTTATCCGTGCGTAGAACCCGGTCGCGCAGGCGCTGCAGACGCCTGTGGAGCACTCGATGGGACACTCGGCGCAAACTCGCGAACCTGCTGCCTACCGTAAGTCTGAAGTATCGGTCGGCGCGTGGGTCTTGGGTAGGGCGCCGTTTCCGTTTTCGGCACTGCGATGGGAGGACCGGACCCGCAACGTGAATCGACATCCCTTGCCGGCCGATGTGTCTGTCAACTGGATGTCGCCGCCGAGCCGGGCAACCGCGCGTTTCACGATCGAAAGTCCGAGGCCAGTGCCCATGGCGGTGGCCGCTCGTCCGCGATAAAACCGCTCAAACACCTTGTCGCGCTCGACCGGGCTGATACCGGGACCGTCATCCTCCACAGCAACAGTGAAATCACCGGCGCCCGCCTCTACTCGACCAACACGTCGGTGGCCTACGTCTAGGAATACGAGGAGCGCAGGACGCGCCCCACCTCGCGGCACCCTCCCCCTGCGAGGCCGGTCGGCCCAGCGCGTTCCCGCTGTGGCATCCTTACGCCGATGTCTACGTTTGGAACCCGCGGGCGACGGTGGTTGCTCGGAGCAATCGCCACGGCGCTGGTTATGAGCGTGGCCGTGCTGTTGCTGAGACCTATGCTCGAACACAAAGTGCGCGCAAGGATCGAGTCGGCGGCCGCCCGACAGGGCATGGTTGCGCGCATCGGGCAGGTGCATGTCGGCGTCTGGCCGTTCTTGCGATTGGAGGGATTCAACCTCGACCTGGGTCATGGCGCGGAACTGCATGCCGACGTAGTCGCAGCGACGTGGCACGAAGGCCTGCGACTGGCGGTTCGCGCAGCCACGCTCGCCGGCCCAGCGGGGATCACGGTTCGCGCGCCAGCCACCACCTGGGGCGTTTCGGGCATTCGCGGAGGGGACCTTCAGCTCACGCTAGTGGAACCGCAAGCGGGCCTTTCGATACGCAAGCATGCGGATCAGCAGAGCAGCGCATGGAGCGTCGCGGCACATGGGCTCAACGTCGGCCGTTTAGTCGACGTGCGGCGCGACGCATATCCGCTTCTGAATGGCGGTATCGCAGACGGCCGCGTGGATCTACGTGTCGGCACCGATTCGCTCCGTTTCCACGTGGACTTTGGCGCGCGCGGCGCACGCTTCAGAGCCCTGGCGGATAACGCAGACGAGGAACCCCAGCTCGGGGCTCCGACGGATGTGACACTACGATTTGACAGTTCCTGGCGGCGGTCCGAGGGCACGATCGAGATCCCCGAGGTCCACGGAACGTTGGCCGGCGCGGCTCTGTCAGGCTCGATTGAACTGCGAGACCTCGAAACCGATCCGACCGTCGATCTCGCACTCGGCGTGCGGAATCTGGACTTCGCGCGACTGCTGGGTGCGTCCGGACTCGCAGTGCCCGAAAGCTTGGGGATCCCGCCTGGCGGCAGCCGTGATCTGGGATCGGCCACGATCGAGCTGAGTGTACGCGGACACCCGGCGGACCCTGCCTCGCTCCTGGTGAAGCAGAAAATAGACTTCACTCCGCCACGGCAAATGCCGCCGGCGATTGCGCGCCTGCGCGGCGATTTCATCTTCGGCTCCGACGAAGGCGCCGGGCCACACCAACCTATCAACGTCTCGCCGGCCTCCCCTGACTTCATCGCGCTGCGCGAGGTTCCGCCGCTGTTCGTGCGTACCTTGCTGCTCTCCGAGGATTCGAGTTTCTACGGACATCGCGGGATCGACCTTCGCGAGCTACCCGCGGCGCTGCTGACTAACTGGTCGCGCGGGGGCGCGGCGCGCGGGGCGTCGACAATCACTCAGCAACTCGCCAAGAACCTGTTTCTGTCGCGGGACAAACAGGTGGGGCGCAAGCTGCAGGAACTGGCGATCACCTTCCTGCTCGAGTCGGCGCTCGGCAAGAATCGTATCCTGGAGATCTATCTCAACATCATCGAGTGGGGACCGGATCTCAGGGGACTGCGGCCCGCGGCCCGCCGCTACTTCGGGCGCGAGCCCGGGGAGTTGACGCCGGCCGAGATGGCCTTCCTGGTCGCGATCATCCCCGGGCCGATCAAGTATCAGGTCTCATTCGCGCACGGCACACCCGGGCCCGGACTGCGTGCGCTGATTGATCAACTGCTGGCGAAGCTGCGATCGGTGAATGCGATCAGCGATGAGGAGTATTCGCGAGCGCTCGACCAACCTATCGTCGTTGCGGGCGCCCGACCCCATGGGTGATCGGTCGGCCCGGATCGGGGGGCTGCGCGGCGATCGTTATACGGCTAATGTGGTGTCAGTGCGCAAGCGGGGTTGAAGCACAGCACGACGCTGCTACCCGAGGATCACCTTCAAACGCTGAGAGCGGGAAGCGGCGTCGGCATCCGCAAGCCTGCGCAACAGGTCGTCCACGTCGGCTGTCGACATCGGCCGGCTCAACAGGTAACCCTGCGCTTCCTGACACTCCTGCTCCTGCAGGAACATGAGTTGCGGCAGGCTCTCGACGCCCTCGGCCGTCACATTGATTCGCAACGAGCGGGCCATGGCGATGATCGCCGCCGCAATGGCGCGATCGTCGTGGCAGTCGTTGATACGGGTGACAAACGATCGGTCGATCTTCAGTCGATCGACGGCCAGGTGACGCAGACGCGCGAAGCTCGAGTAGCCGATGCCGAAATCGTCGATCGCCAGGGTCACACCCAGTCCCTTCAACTCGCGCAGCGCCTGCTCGGCCCAGCGCTCATCGGACATGATGACCGATTCGGTGATTTCCAACTCCAACAGCGAGGCGCGCAGGCCGGATTCCTTCAGTATCGCGGCCACGCGGGCGGGAAATTCGGGCAGCGTGAATTGGCGACCGGACACGTTGACGGCCATGCGCCCCGGCAGATATCCGGCGTCGTGCCAGGCCTTGGCCTGCACGCAGGCGGTGCGCAGGACCCAATCGCCGATGCTCAGGATCAACCCGGTCTCCTCCGCCACGGGGATGAATTCGGACGGCGGCACATTGCCGAGCGAGCCATTTCGCCAGCGCAACAGCGCTTCCATCCCGGAAATCGCACCCGTGCGGACATCGAACTGCGGCTGGTACATGAGCGACAGCTCGCCCCGCTCGAGCGCGCCGCGCAATTGCTCCTCGACCGTGAATCTCTGCAGGGCGGTCGCATTCATCGGACCATCGAACAGGGCATGAGAGCCGGGACACTTGCGCTTGGCGAAGTACATGGCCAGGTCGGCATTGCGCAACAGTGACTGCGCATCGGTGCCATGCCCCGGATGCGCGGCTATTCCGATGCTCGGCGTGACTACGAGTGACTTTCCGCCGACGCTGATCGGCTCGCGCAGGGCGGCGATCAGGCGATCCGCCACCGCTTGCGCCGTGGCGACTTCCGGAATGTTGGGCAGCAGGACCAGGAACTCGTCGCCGCCCAGTCGGGACAGATCAGCCTGAACCGGACCGTGAGCGTCGGACTCTTCGTCCGCGGTGCCCGGGTTTCGCAACGCAGCTTGCAGGCGGGCAGCCACGGCGCACAGCAACTCGTCACCGGCGGCATGACCCAGCGTGTCGTTCACTCGTTTGAAGTTGTCCAGATCGAGATACAGGACGGCCAATGTGTAGCCGCGCTCGCGCGCCAACTCCAACGCGCCGGCCAGGCGACTTCGGGATTGCTCGCGGTTGGGCAGCCCCGTCAGCGAGTCGAAATACGCAAGCTGAACGATGCGCCGCTCGGCTTGCCACTTGGCGGCCAGCGCGATGGCGGTTTGGCGAATCTCCCGGGGATGGAACGGCTTCTGCAGGTATGAGAGTTTCTCCTCCGGCGGCACGATGACACCCACCTCCCCGGGGTCCACGTCCGAATAGGCAGTGCAGATGACAATCTCGACCGCGGGATCCAACTCCCGGATGCGTGCCGCAGCCCATATTCCATCCTTTCCCGGCGGCATGCGCATATCCAGAAATACCACTGCGAATGGCGCCTGCGCGGCGAGGGCCTGCCGCACTTCCGACACCGCGGCCTCGGCCTGCTCGCAGAAGACAACGTCGAATGTACGCTCCTTGCGCTGATTGGATCTTCCGGGAGATTCCCGCGAGACTCCGAACAATCGGCCGCGCAGGTCACGCAAAGCCGTGCCTTCGCCGGTTGCGACCGGCTCACACAATATTTGTCGATAGGCGGCGCGAATGGCCTCTTCGTCGTCGACCACCAGAACCTTGATTTGCGTCATCGTTGCCTCAAGCCGCCTCGGATGCCCGCACCGCCGATTGCCGCAAGGGCAACAACACATGCATGCAGGCACCGCGCCCCAGTCCATCACTCGTGGCCCACACCCGCCCACCCAGCGCGGCCAGTGCGTTCGCGCACCAGTGCAGCCCAATACCGAAGTTTGTCTGCCGCGACTTGGTCGAGTAGCCCTTGTCAAAGACACGTTCCAGACAGTCGGCGGCAATCCCCACTCCGTCATCGGCACAGCGCAGGAGCAACTGCTCCTGGTCCGCGACCCGTTGAATTTGCATGCTGACCCGCAGCATGCCGCGGGCGCGGCCGCTCTCCTGGATCGAATCGGCCGCATTGATCAGGAAATTCTGCAGGACCAGCCGCAGCACGGTTCGAGGCACACACAGCGTGCGGGCCTTCTCGATCGACTCGTCAATCTCAATCGCGAGCCGGGCGCGCGCGGCGTCGGGGACGACTTCCAGAGTCTGCTCGAGCAGGTCGAGCATTCTGACCGCTTCCCAGACGTGCTCGTTGCGAGTGCCGTGCAACTGTTCCACCAGGGCCGTGTGGACCACGGACTTCTGCCGCGAAATCACTTCAACGTCTTCGCGGGCCGCCGCCAAAGTGGCCGACAGGGAATCGCCCGCCAGGCGCAGCAGCTCCGCGAGGGAATTGAGTCGCTGCGCATCCGCCGGGCCGGCACCGAGCTCGCGCGCCACGAGTTTGAAATCCTCCTCCTCGATCGATCGCAGGCGGTCCTGCAGGATCGAGAGCCGCACACCGATCGGGGTCATGGCATTGCCGAGATTGTGCAACACGCCCTTGGCCAGCTCGGCGAAGCCGGCCTGAAACGACTGGTCGACGAGCTGGCGGCGGGAGTCGGCCAGGCGATCGACCATGCGATCCAACTCGCGAGCGAGCACACCGATCTCGTCCGAGCGGCGAAAATCCAGCCGGTTGTCGAGATCGGTATTTTCCGAGATCGTCTGCGCGTGGCGTGTGACTTGCGCCAACGGATTCAACACAACCCGATTCAGTGTCACGATCAGCAGGACGACGATCACGACGGCGGTACCCATGAGAACCGCGGTCGCGTAGTAGACAGCGGCCCGGCCGCGTCGCGTGATTTCCCGAGGGATATCCACCCGCAGCGTGAGAGCGGGTTTTCCGTAGACATCGTCCAGCGTCTCGAAGATCGAGGTGCTCTCCTCAGTCTCGGCAAGTCTCGGCTGCGTGCCGGCAGGCGCCGGCGGCAGCAGCGCGAGCGCCACCTGCGCCTGGGAGCCGATGCGGGTGATTTCTCCGGCGGACAGGAAACGACCCATGATGACCATTCCGCGACTCGGACCCCTGCCGAACCCGTCGAGGACCGGCGCTGCGGCCACCAACATCGGGCCTCGCGGGGTCGCGAGGATTCCGCGCGCCGCGCGGCCATCGGCGAGATGAGCTCGCCAGGGAAAGTCCGCTCGCGTGGCGGCCCGGGCCAGCAGGTTCAGATCGGACGACTGGGCGGAATCGAGCTCCAGCGCCGCCGAGGCGATGACACGGCCGCTGACATCCAAAACGGCCAGCGAATTGACCGTGAGCTCCTGGAGCGCGATGGCGGTTAAATTCTCCCGGATGAATGCCCGGTCGTGATCCTGGACAAAGCGATAGGTGTCGGTCCAGTTGCCCCAACTGGTCGCGGACAGGGCCAATTGCTCCTGGGACCGGTCGACCGCATGGCGCACCCGCCGCATGGCAACCGCGGCATCCGAGCGCTCGAGCTGCGCGAAACTGGGAAGCAAAACCCTGACCGCCACGAAAAGCTCGGAAATGCACAGAACGACGAGCAACGTCGCGATCAGCGCGCCGACTTTCCACCGGATATTCATGCCCCCAACTTATGAAAAAACGGGGGGCGGATTCAGGCCCGGAGGTCTCAAATCGAAGAAATCGTAGCGCCGGGTGTGCGAATGCGTGATCGCGCGCMCGCATTGGCCGGTCGCGGATGAACGAGCATCGTGGCGCAACTCAGCAAACGCGACAGGCGACTCGTCAGCGCAGCCATTTATTTGACGCGGGTGAACGCCAGGCCGGTCGACGTCGGCCCGCAGCGCCTCTGGAGATGTGCAAGAGACGGGACGCGGAACGCCACCGATCACCGAGCGTTCATGTTCCATGAGTATCCAAGAGCTGCATTCCGCCGAGGCCACTCCGAGCATCTCGGGGCTGTGGCATCGGTTGACGACTCAACTCTCAACACTGTTGCGCCAGGAGCTGACGCTGGCACGAACCGAGCTGTATGAGTCGCTCACGCGGCTGCTGTCGAGCGTCGGGGCCGTGGTCGTGGGCGCCGCCTTTCTATATGTCGCCCTGTGGTCACTGCTGGTAGCCGCCATCTTCGGCTTGGCACAGCTGATGCCGATCTGGGCAGCGGCATTGTGTATCGCACTGGTGACCGCGGTGGTCGGGGCCGTGCTGCTGCAGCGGGGACGCACACTCTTGAAAACGGCGCACCTCGCTCCGTCCCATTCGCCCGAATCCCTGCGCAAGGACAAGGACATGCTTTTGCGAAGGACTCAGCCTTGACGTCAGTCTCCATCCAAGACATTGAGCGTCAGATCGATCACACGCGCGGCGAGCTGGACAGAACGATCCGGGCGCTGCAAGTGGAGCTCTCGCCACGGCACCGGGTGGAGGTGGCGTGGCGATCCGCGAAGGCGCGAACCGCCCAGAGGGCACGCGAGGGCGCGAATTGGGCGGTCGCCCATCCGGTGCCGGTCGGCATGGGCGCGGCGGTGTTGGTCGCGGCCGCAATCTTCATTGCGATCCAGCGCGGACGGTATTGAGCCGTAGTCGGGGGACTCGCTGGGGGTTGTTTGGGCTAGGCCTGCGCGGGCGGCAAGGGACCTAATATTCGAACTGATAAGCGAGACCAATGCTGCTGCCGGGATCGTTCTCCGGCGTGACACCTTGCGCCGTGGTCGTGCCGTTACCCAGACTCGCCTGTAGCTTCAGGCGCCTGGTCAGATCGACATCCACATTGACCTTGCTCGCACCTGCAGTGCTTTCCTTCACACCGACATATACCCGGTCGGAAACATACCGGCCTGCTTCAACCGTCGTGCCGCCGGGCTGATCGCCGGATGAGGTGGTACCGGAGGCGCTCGAACCGCCGCCCACGGAAAGACGATCCAACCCGAGGAGCTTCTGGAGCTTGGAGACCGGATTCAGGCTGGAACCGCTGCCGCCCCGCAGGCTCGTGAGCGCAACACCCGTCTGCACGAGCTGCAGGGCGGTGAGCTGGGCGGCGGACTGGCCGAACAGCAGTCGCGCCAGGATTTCATCCTGGGGCAACTCCGGCGTGCTGGTGAGCTCGATCTGGGGGGCATCCGCCAGGCCGGTGATGTGAATGACGGCCGTGACTTCCGCCGCCTGCGTCTGAGCTGTGAAGTCCAGCGACGGATCGAGCTTCTTTTGCACGCCCGTGCCGCTGAATGTCACCGTGCCGTTGGTAAAGGTGAGCTTGCTGTTGGCCAATGTGAAGAAGCCCCGTTGCAACTCGAAGCCGCCGTTCACAAGCGGCGCTGCAGTTGTGCCCCGGACCTTCAGGTTGCCACCCATCTCGGCGTCCAGCCCGCGCCCGCTGATCAGGATGCGGTTTGGAGCATCCACGTCGACGTGCAGATTGATCACGAGAGGATTCGCGGTCTCCTTGGGCGGGGGCGCGCCGTCACGCTCGACATCCAACACCGCTACTTGCGGCGGCATTCCTCCAGGGATCGCGATGTTGGCGCGATTGAGATGGACCTTGCCGTCAACATTGAGTTGCTCGCGCGCGGTGCCTTTCACTCGAATGTCGGCATCGAGATTGGCGGTGATGATGGTGCTGGCGACGGGCTGCGCGTTCCGGGCAGTCACGGAAATATCGACTGGGAGCTGCGGTTGCAGAATGCCCACGGTTCCCTGGATCGAGATGTCTCCAGGCGCCGCTTTGGCATTGAGCTTTTCAATGCGCAGCTCGCCATGCGGATCGCCAGTGAGCACGCCGGTCATGTCCGTCAGGCTGACACCCTGAGTGTAGTCGCGAAGGCTTCCCTTGCTGAGTTGGACGGTACCGGCGATGCGCGGATCGGCTCTGGTTCCCTTCAAGGTGGTATTGATCGCCACCGTGCCCGCTACATGCCGCCCACCGGCCTCCAGGATTGGATTGGCCAACGCGAGATCGAGATTGCCCGCGAGCTCGAGATCGGCCGTGCCGCCCGCGGCGAGCGGCGCGCGACCGGTCACGTGTAGCCTGGAGCTCGCACCGGCGGTCAGTTGGACGTTGACGTCGGCATCTGCGCCTTTGAGTTTGGCATCTGCGCGCAAATCGGCCGGCGGCAGTCCCTGGGCAGCGGCTGCTTTTCCCTGCATTCCGATCGCCTGGAAATGCACGTTACCTGTAGGAGCGGACGTGCTCCCGCGGACGTTGGCCTCTGCATCGATTGTGCCGCCGGCCAGTGTGTCGGGCACAAAGGCATTTACCAGCTCGGGTTTGATTTGTCTCAACGCCGCATGCAGATCGAGAATCGGTGAAACTCTGCCATCGACCTCGATGCGCGCCTCCTGAATGCCCAGTCGCAACCGCTCCACGCTCAACCCACGACCGAACTGGATTCGAGCGGGATTCAGAAGCCGCAGAGCCTGGTCGTGCCACGCAGCCTCGAGGGTGGCCAGTTGCAGCTCCTTGCGGGTGAGATTCACCGTGCTCGCCGCATTGACGCGCGCGGGCTGACCCGCCACCGCGGGCGAATCACCCTCCAATGTAACTTTCAGGGCATCCATGGGCCCGTCCGCGTTGACGCGGGCGTTTGCCGTGACTCCGCCCGCGGTGACGTTTCTTGCCTGGAGACTGAGTTGGGCAGTCGGTCGATTGCCGCGGGCAGCGAGGGCCATCCGCGCATCAACCGCACCGGAGAGCACGCTGCCGACCAGTGTGTTGAAATCGCTCAGTTGGGCGACACGAAGGGATGCCTTGCCTCGAGCGTCCGTGATGGACTTGCCTGTTGTGACATCGCCGTCCGCATGCGCACTCTTCCAGTCCGCCCGATGGATGATCGCGCGATAGCCGCCGCTACTCCTCGGCTGGATTTCCGCACTCACGCGCAGGGGCGAGCCATCCAGATCGCCTCCCGCCTCGATCGCACCTTCCGGTGCCGCCGGCAGGCCGCTTGCCTGGACCCGTGCGGTGACAGTCCCCCGAGGAGAGCCATGCACGGACAGATTTGTTGTGAAACGGGTGTCCGTGCTCATGTTTTGCCGAGTACCCGTCACGCTTGCGTTTGCTTTCAGGTTTCCCGCGAGCGCGGGAGAGACTCGATGGAGGTCCGGCAACCCGAGGTTGAAGCGCGCGGTCATCCTCTGATCGCCCTGCCTTTCGGTGTTGGCCTCGGCACTCAACGAGATCGCGGGGGCCGCCAGTTGCAGGTCCGTGACCGAGATCTGTCGATCATTCATTTGCGCCGTCAGTTGCAGGCGCGTGAGCCCACCTTTCACTAGGCCGGCCCACGCGGCTGCGCCCGCATCCAGATGGCTCTCCAGGTCGGCATTGAGTTTGAGCAGCGCGGGCGCGTAGTCAACGTGCGCACTGAGCTCAGCATCACCCCGGAGCGCCGTCCCTGCCAACGGCGCGAGGGGATTGAGGTCGGGGACGCGCAATTTGAGATCGGCGCTGCGCGCACCGGCCGTGACTGCATTGGCGCTCAGCGCAAACAGGCGATGATTCGCGGTGAGCGTGAGCGGACGCCGAGGGTCATCCAGTCGGACCTTGGCATCCAGTGTCAGGCGGGAGTCCTGAAACAGCTTGGGAGCCGGCCCCGGAAGCTGTAATCCGTCGATCGCCGCCCGCAAAGCCAACGCGCCCTGGTTGCCCTTCACCTGCGCATCGAGCGTGGCGAGGTGCGCGCCACCGGGTGCCTGCAACTCCTCGATGATCCACCGCCCGTCGGCGGTCGGTTGAGCGAACGGGCCATGAATCTGTCCTTGGAGATCGACCTTTCGCCAGCTCAGGCCGGGCATGGGCGCCATGGCGGGCGCCGTCAATGAATAGTCCAGGTCCGCGGTGTTGTTGACCAGATCGATACGGCCGGTCGCGCGGGCTTGCAAGGGACCCGCATCTACCGCCACACGCAGGTCCTCGGAGCTTCGGGGCCCTCTCAGCTCCACGCGCACGCTGAGCGCGCCCAGGTTGGGGACCTTCGCCAGGTTTTCCAAGGGACCGTTGGCGGGCTCCTGCAACAGCAGCGTTGCATTCAACGACTGGGGGTCGAATTGGGCATTCACCCGATAGCTGCCCGCGCCGTTGGTGCGTTGCGCGGTGATCTGCGCATCGGCATCATCCAATGATCGAAGGTGCGCGTTGCCCTTCACCGTCAATGACGCCGGAGCGCCCGCCAGGGCGGCTCCCAACTCCAGCGTATTGATAGCAAGATCCCTGAGATTGACTTCCGGGATTGATGACGAGGAGGAACGAGGCTGTTTTGTCTCCTGGTTGGGAATAGGTGCTCGGTCAAGATGAAGCAATCCGACATGCAGTGCATCCACTTTGATGTGGCGCGCGAGCAGGGCGCCGGGTGACCAGCGCAGCGAAACATGGTCCGCCCAAAGCCACAGGCCTTGCGAGTCGCGCAGCTCCAGTCGATCGAGGTCGAGCGCCGCGGGGAAAGTGCCGTGTATACCGGCAACACGGACCCTCCCCTCGGTCAGATCAGCCAGTTTGCGGGCGATGTAGGCACGCCCCGGCTCCGTGTTAGGAACAATGAGCGCCGCCCCTAGAATGAGCGCGAGCAGACCGAGGACGCCGGCGCCGATCCACAATCCGATTCTCACTGGACGCGAGGGCATCAGAAGGCCTGCCCGAGTCCGATATAGACTTCGAATGCGTCGTCCGGATTGGCGACCCCTGCGCCGTGACGCCGCTGCAGCGGGAGCGCGAAATCGACACGCAGCGGCCCGAGGGGAGTGTAGTACCTGACTCCGGCGCCCACGCCCACCTTCAAATCGCCTCTGAGGGGATTGAGGTTCTCACTGACATTGCCGGCGTCGACAAACGTGGCAAAACCGAGCGCAGCGCCGATGCGCTGGCGATATTCCACGGTGCCGGCATTGATCGCCGTGCCGCCGATGGGATTGCCGTCCGGAAAGGGCGGTCCGACGGATTGATAGCGATAGCCGCGAATGGTGCCGCTGCCGCCCGCGTAGAAACGCTGGTCCGGCGGCAGGCTGAACTGAGAGGCGCCGGCCGCGAGCCCCCCTAATGCCCGCAGAGCCAGCACACTGCGCCCGGGGTCGTGAACCAGACCCAGATGTTCCAGATCGAAATAGGCGGAGGCTGTCAGTTGGGTGACGACAAATTGCGAGCTGGGACGGCCCAAGGAAAATGTCGGCGTCAACAGCAATGTCGCACGGACGCCTTTGATGGCATCCGCGAGCGGGTTGGATTGTCCTGTCGTGTTGTAAGTTGCGCTCAGGGGTAGTCCGAGCAATGTGTAGTGATATGTGCAGCGAGGCTCCGATTCGCCTTCCCTTGCAGGCACAATGGAGGTCGTGCAGCCGACTGCTGCGCTTTCCACCGGGTCTGGAGGCGACTCCTGCACAATCTGCTCACGCTCGGCGCTGACGCCAGCGCTAACGGTCCAGATGGGAGATAGTTTTCGGATCACGGACACGCCGGTCGTGACCGCTGTCTGATCGTACGAGTTGAGGGACTGACGCAACGCACCCAGCTGTACCTGCATTGTCTGGTCCCGCGTCTTCCAGTCCGGCAGCGTGTACTTACCATTGAGATCGTAGCCCACCCCGTTCGAGGCCGTGCCGCCCAGATCGATCACGCTGGCGGACAAGGCCAGGGAGTCCGCATTCCCGGTGATTTCATGCTTCAACCAGTTGACACCGGCACTGACACCGAGATCGCTCGAGTAGTTGCCGGTCAGTCCCACCAGATGCGGCTTGCGCTCCCGGAATTTGAATTGCAGCGGCACGGTGCCATCCGGGCTCGGTGTCGGGCCCAGCTCGGCCGTCACCTGAGTGAAGACACCGACCGCCAACAGATCACGACGCGCCGCTTCAACCGCGGAGGCCTTGTACCGATCGCCGGGGTGAATCAGCAGGCGCTTGCGGACGTACGACTCGTTGATGGTCTGGAGGCCAACCAGTCGGATCTCACCCAACCGGTAGCGCTGCCCCGGGTTGACGTGAATCGAGACATTCAACACGCGCTGGGCGGAATTCTCCTTGGCTTTCGGTGCATCCACCTTCGCGTAAGCGTAGCCGTCATCGGCCAATGATTGACGCACACGATCCGCGGCCGCGAGTACATTCGCCGCCACTGCCGGATCCCCACTCGACAACTGCAACGACTGCGCTGCCTTGGGCGGAAGATCGCCGGTCAGCTCAACCGTCCCCAGGTGATATTGCGGTCCGAGATTGAAGGCCACCTCGACATCAGCCTCTTCCTTGGCCGGCTTGCGGGTGAGCTCTTCGCCCAAGCGCGGATCGTCCAGCGGTAATGAATCGATTTGCACGGAGATGCTGCTCTGGTAGTAGCCCTCGCTCTCCAAGACGGTCTTCAGACGCCCGATGTCGTTCTGCGCGCGACCGATCAGCCCGAAGGGGCTCACCGGCGCGGTTTTGCGCAAGCTCATCAATTCGGAGGTGCTCTGGAGGGCCGCATTCAAGGCGCTGTCCCGGGTGTCAGCCAGTTTCACTTGATAGGGTTGGGGATCCGCGCTTCGAGCCACCGAGCCGAGGAGGAGCAGGAACACACCGACGACACCGGGGACGAGCCGAACAGGCCCGCCGCTCTCGTTCCCGAGCCTCATACCCCTATAGCCATGCTGGGACAAACGTCCTGGGGTGGCCGATGTTCCGCACCGCCGCCGCAGCAAGGCTCTGCCCCGGCCTCAGGTGACCCTGTTAATGAGAGCGCTCCACCCCGTCCGGCAACCAATTGACTGCCCACACGTTGAACGAGGATGCGCGGATCAAACCAACATCCGGCCGTGGCCGGGGCCGATGGCGACACCGATGTGACGAATCAGCACGGCCGGGGTCGTCAGGCACGCCGCCCCACGGACATTCCGGCGCGCGGGTGGTGGGATATCTGTTGGCGGGCCGGCAAGCGATTCAGCGACGACAACATTACATTGATCGCGGGCGGATTGGCGATGTACGCCCTGCTGTCCGTGTTTCCCGCCCTGGCTGCCATGGTATCCGTTTATGGGATATTCGCGACGCCCGGCGATGTGATCGAGCAGATGAGCTCGTTCGCCGGCGTGTTGCCGCCGGGAGTCTGGGATATCTTCAACACGGAACTGCAGAGCATCGCAAAGACCGGACAAAGTACGCTGACCGTCGCCGCGCTTTTGAGCATAGGAGTCGCGCTTTGGAGCGCGCGGGCCGCCATGTCCTCGCTGATGACGGCCACCAACATCGCCTACCGGGAGCGCGAGAAGCGCGGGTTCATCAGGACGACCCTGTTGTCGCTGGCGTTTACCGTGGGCGCCATTCTCGGGTTTCTACTGATGCTGACATTGGGTGTTGCCATACCCCTCGCCCTCGCCGCATTTGGCGCAGGCGAGTGGACTAAGGCAGCGGTGAGCGTTTTACGGGGAGCGTTGCTTTGGGGGGTTATGGTGCTCGGCTTGGCCGTGGTGTATCGATATGCGCCGGCGCGTGAGCATGCGCGTTGGCGCTGGGTGACGCCGGGATCGTTGTTCGCTGCCACCATGTGTCTGGTGGCGAGCGCCCTTTTCGCTTTTTACGTCACCAATTTCGCCGGGTACGCGAAAACATACGGGGCACTGGGTGGAGTGGTGGTCCTCCTCCTGTGGTTCTATATCTCCAGCGTGGTCGTGTTGATGGGCGCGGAGATGAACGCGGAAGCGGAGCGGCAGACGGCTGAAGACACCACCGATCTTCGCAACGCGCCGCTGGGTCAACGCGGTGCCTTTGCGGCCGACACGGTCGGGCCGCGTGCGTCCGCCGGCAAGGCGCCTACTCATGACGAATCGGGTACTCGTGGCCGTCGCTGATCAGGAGACCTCCTCCATGGACTTGCCGCGGAGCGAATCGACCGCCAAGGCCGCTACATGATCCGTTAACTATCTGATTCTCGTGGTAAAATGGGCATCATGGCCCAGTTACTGCTTTTCGGATTTGGCTATACGGGCGAGCGCTTCGCCCGCCGGCAGCGGTCGCGGGGTTGGGAGGTCCTGGCGGTGGTGCGATCCGAAGAAACCCGGCAGGCGGTAACGGCCGCCGGCGTCGTGCCGGTGGATCTCAACAGCGCGCCACAGGTAGCCGCGGGCGCGGATGCCATCCTGGTCCTGGCCCCTCCCACCGAGAGCGGCTGTCCGGGACTCGATGTGTTGGGCCCGGCCCTCTCCCAACGCCAGCGCTGGATAGCGTACGCCTCATCGACGGCGGTCTATGGCGATCAGAAAGGAGCTTGGACTCATGAGGATTCGCCACTCAACGCCGCATCGCCGACCGGATTGCGCAGACTCAACGCGGAACGCGCCTGGAGCTGCGCGTGCGCGGGTTTACCGCTGGTGATATTTCGATTGGCGGGGATCTACGGCCCCGGCCGTTCGGCACTGGATCGCTTACGGGACGGTACAGCGCGCCGGATCGAGAAGAACCAGCACGCCCTCTCCCGTATCCACGTGGACGACATCGTTACACTGCTCGAAGCCTCGCTGCAGAAGCCGAACCAACATCCCATCTACAATGTCTGCGACGACGAGCCCGCGCCCACATCCGATGTAGTCACATACGCCGCCGGACTGCTGGGAGTTGAACCGCCGCCCGCGGAACCCTTCGAGTCGGCTGTGATATCCAGCGCGGCCGAGCGGTATTTCCTGGAGAGCCGGCGCATCTCCAATGCGCTTGCGAAAACGTCGTTGGGCTGGCGGCCGCAATACCCCTCCTATCGAGAGGGACTTGCGGCGATTGTGCACATGCGTTGAGGCCGCGCGTGACCCGCGTCACGAAACGGGTCGTACCGTTTCCGAACCAGACCCACTTCACATAACCGTGGGCGCGATCACGGGTATTCTTCTGTCAAATTCGGGATACCCAAACGTGATTGAAAACATCCTCAAGGACTCCACGGAGCTCGCCATCATCATCCGGGCGAGTTACGTGCGCGAAGGCATCACCTTCCTCACACCTAACGATTATTCCCAACAGCTGGGCTATATGAAACGCCGCGCGGGCTACCGCATCGCGGCGCACATTCACAACTCCGTACCCCGCGCGGTCACGTTCACCCGCGAGGTGCTGGTCATCAAGTCCGGCAAGCTGCGCGTGGACTTCTACTGCGAGGACGGCCAGTACGTGGAAAGCCGGATCCTGAACGCGGGGGATGTGATCCTGCTCGCGGCCGGCGGCCACGGCTTCGAGATGTTGGAAGACTCCGAGATCATCGAAGTCAAGCAGGGCCCCTACGCCGGCGACCAGGACAAGACCCTTCTCGAGCCCGTTGAGGCCAGCCGCGTCCGCATTCCTGCCTGAGGCCATGCAGCGCACCGACTTCATTGCGGTCAATGAGCCGTTGCTGGACGGCAACGAGAAGAAATACCTGACCGAGTGTATCGACACGGGTTGGATTTCCTCCGAGGGCCCGTTTGTCGAGAAATTCGAGCGCTCATTCGCCAGCCGCGTCGGCCGCAAGCATGGCATCGCTGTCTGCAACGGCACCGCCGCGCTGGATGCCGCCATTGAAGCTCTCGACATCGGATCCGGCGACGAAGTCATTTTGCCGGCTTTCACAATCATTTCCTGTATCGGGCAGTTGATCCGTTGCGGTGCACGTCCGGTGCTGGTCGACAGCGACCCCCGCACCTGGAACATGGACGTGAACCAGATCGAGGCAAAGATTACCCCTCGTACGAAAGCCATCATGGTCGTGCACACGTACGGCTTGCCGGTGGACATGGACCCGGTCCTGGATGTGGCCAAACGTCACGGCCTGTATGTGCTCGAGGATGCGGCCGAAGCACACGGCCAGACGTATAGGGATCGCCCCTGCGGCAGTTTCGGTGACCTCAGCACGTTCAGCTTTTACCCCAACAAGCTGGTGACCACCGGTGAAGGCGGCATGATTGTCACCCACGACGAGCGGCTCGCGGCCACCTGTTACAGCCTGCGAAACCTTTGTTTTCAAGCGCAGAGGCGCTTTGTACACGAGCGCCTGGGCTGGAATCTGCGGATGACGAACCTGCAGGCCGCGCTCGGTGTTGCACAGCTCGAGCGAATCGACGAATTCGCGGCGCGCAAGCGCGCCATGGGTCGGCGCTACACCCAGCTGCTAGCCGGCTTCCCGGGTGTGCAACTGCCACTGGCCAGGACGGACTATGCCGAGAATATCTACTGGGTGTACGGCCTCGTATTGAGTGACGAAGTCGACTTCGATGCAGCCGAAGCGATGAAAAGACTGGCGGCCCTGGGCATCGGCTGCCGGCCCTTCTTCTGCCCGATGAACCAACAACCCGTGCTGCGGGGGCGAGGGTTGTTCGAGGGCGAGTCCTATCCGGTCGCGGAACGGATGTATCGCAAGGGCTTCTATATCCCCAGCGGCCTGGCACTGACTGACGCGCAGATGACGCGAGTAGCCGACGCGGTCGGCACCATTCTCAAATGACCGAAGTATTCGACGCTTACGCTGCCTACTACGACCTCCTCTATCGGGATAAGGACTATCCGGCGGAAGCCCGGTACGTCCAGTCCCTGCTCCACCGGCATGGTGTGAGCGCCGGGGACATCCTGGAGCTCGGCTGCGGAACGGGCAAACATGCGGAGCAGTTGGGGCGCCTTGGATTTTCTATCCGCGGACTCGACCTGAGCCCATCGATGGTGGAACGAGCGAGAAAGCGGACGCCGCCGGAGTTGGCCTCACGGTTGCAATTTGACGTGGGCGACGCGCGCTCCGCCCGCCTCAACAGGACGTTCGACGCGGCCATTTCCCTGTTTCATGTGGCGAGCTATCAGACCACCAATGACGATCTGGGCGGGATGTTCGCCACGGCCGCGGCCCACCTGAAGAGCGGCGGACTGTTTGTATTCGACTTCTGGTACGGTCCGGGCGTCCTGACCGATCCGCCGGTGCGACGAGTGAAGAATCTCGAGGACGGTCTCATCCAGGTCACCCGCACCGCTCAGCCGACCCTGCGACCGAATGAGAACGTCGTCGACGTTCACTACGAAGTGGTGGTGAAACAAAACCTCAACGGCAAGGTCGCGGACATCGAGGAAACTCACAGCATGCGGTATCTGTTCCTGCCGGAGGTCAGACTGATGCTGCAGGCCGCCGGCATGGAGTTGTTGCAGGCACAACGCTGGATGTCACCGGAAGAGCTCGGTTGCGGAAGTTGGCAAGCAGTCGTGGTCGCGCGGCGCACATGAGCTACCGCAACCTCATCTTCCTGCACATCCCGAAAGCGGCCGGAACGACTCTGCACTCGATCCTGGAGAGTCACTATCCCGCGCAGCACACGCACAGCATCTATGATCCCGAGGTTGAAGCCCGGGAATTCGCGGCGTGGCCGCTCGAGAGGCGCGCGCAGATTCGCCTGCTCAAAGGCCACCTGGCGTTCGGCCTCCACGAGCTGCTCACCGGTGAAACGACCTATATCACTGTGTTGCGTGATCCGGTCGAACGGATCGCCTCCCACTACTACTACGCCAGGCGCCATCCGACTCACTATCTCTACAAGGAGATCACCGAGCGGCAGATGAGCTTGCAGGACTACGCCACAGCCGGCTTGTCGGATGAGCTCGACAACGGCCAGGTGCGGCTGCTGGCGGGTCTCGTCAACGATGAGAAGGTGCCCGTCGGCGCCTGTGGCCCCGAGCTGCTGAGCCAGGCAAAGCACAATATTGAACGCCATTTCTCGGTGACGGGACTGGCCGAGCGCTTTGATGAGAGCCTGGCCTTGATGGCCATCCAACTGGGATGGAATTGGACGCCGTCGTATCAGAAACTGAACGTGACGCCGGAAAAGGGCGGCATCGATGCACCGACCCGCGAGGCCATCGAACGCGCCAATCCGTTGGATTGCGAGCTGTATGCGTGGGCCCGCTCGCGGTTTGAGACTCTGTTGGAAGAACACCGGAGCGAGGTGGCCAGCCGCGTCCGCAAGATCCGCGGGGAAGCTCCGCGCCAGAGACCGAGACACTCGATGAAAGTTTTGTTTGTCGGCAATCCGTCCGACCGGGCCACCGACGGCGGCAGCGCCTCTTTTCAGAAGACCGTGCTCGCCGGCCTGCAGCGGATGAGCAGCGCGCATGAGTGCTCGTATGTTCAGCCGACCCCGGGCAAGGGTGCGGTGCAATCCTGGATTGCCGAGCGGAAAGTCGACTTCGTCTGGTTCCTGTCACCGTACTACGAGCCCGTGGACGTGCCGTTCGCCGCGACGGTCTGGGACCTGGGACATCGCGAAATGCCCTATTTCCCCGAGCTGTCGCTCAGCGGCTGGACGTTCGATGAACGTGAAGGCTTTTACAGCCACATCCTGCCTCGCGCCAGCATCGTGGTCATCGGCAACAGCGTCGGGGCGCGCAGCGTCAACGAGTTTTACCGGGTCCGCCCGGACAACATCTGTGAAATTCCGCTTCCGGTCGACACCAGCTCGCTGCAAGGGGTGACCAGAGACCCGAGCCTGCTGCAGCCGTACGGTCTGACACCGGGCGAATTTCTGTTCTACCCCGCTCAGTTCTGGCCCCACAAGAATCACATCACTCTCATAGACACTCTGGCGACTCTGCACGCGGCCGGTGCACCCATGAAGCTGATGCTCACCGGCAGTGACAAAGGTAACCGCGCCTACGTCGAAGAATACGTTGCGAGCCGCGGGTTGCAGGAGTCAGTCGTGTTCGGCGGGTTCGTGGAGACTCCAGTGCTCCACCAGCTGTACCTGAATGCGTACGCGATGACCTTCGCATCCATGTTGGGTCCTGACAACCTGCCACCGCTCGAAGCGATGGCGTTCGGCTGCCCGGTCGTCAGCGCCGCTTTCAACGGCGCCCGCGAGCAGATGGGGAACGCCGCGCTGTTCTTCGACCCATTGGACGCCAATGATGCGGTCGCGAAGATCGCGGCGCTGTCGGACCCCAAACTGCGTGAGCAGATGGTCGCCAACGGTCATGAGCTGGTCAAGACACGCAGCTCGGATGTGTATGTTGCCAGGATCAACCAGGCATTGGACGCCTTTGCCCGCAAGCGCAAGCTCTGGGGCCCGAGCAACTCCTACCGCCACACCTGAGCGATCCTCAGCCGATCCGAATGTGATCGGGGCCGAGATCAGCCTGATACCGTTCGTACATCGTCAGGTAGGCCTGCTCGAGATTTCTGGCGAAGCGATCCGTATCGAACAGGCTCATGGTGAGTCGATTGGCATGGAGACGTTCCGTCAGAACGGCCAGCCGCGACCGCTCCGCTGCCAGGCTCACCGCCAACTCTTCATACTCCGACAGGGAGCGGGTGATGAGCTCCGGCAAGCCGGCCGCGTTCAACAGGCTCGCCGCCACTCGTGCGCAGAACGACTCGCCCGCGCAGGTCAACACGGGCAGTCCGGCCCAAAGGGAATCGCTGGTCGTGGTATGGCCATTGCACGGAAACGTGTCGAGCAACAGGTCGGCCAGCCAGTGCCGTCCGAGGTGCTCCGGCAACGGGGCTCGACCGGTGAAGATCAGCCGCCGCGGATCGATTCCGGCGCTCGTGGCCGCCGCGCGCAGATTGCGCGAAGCGGTGTCATTTTCATTCAGCAACCACAGCACGCTGCCCTCGACCCGCCGCAGTAACCGCATCCAGCAAGCGAACACCTCCGGGGTGATCTTGTAGACGTTGTTGAAGCTGCAGAAAACGAAGGCATCCGCCGGCAAACCCACCTCTGCCCGGGTGACCTCGGAGCGGCCGGTCGGGCGGTTGCGGCCGTTGACCTGGTAACTGCCCGGCAGGTACACGACTTTCTCCGTGAACTGAGCGCGGGTCTGCTGCGGTATGACGACTTCATCGGCAATGATGTAGTCGATGAAGGGCGCGCCCATCGTGCCCGGGTAGCCGAGGTAGGCCACCTGAACGGGAGCGGCCCGGTGCGCAAAGATCCCCGCTCGCTGATGCAGCGTGAACCCCTTGAGATCCACGGCAATATCAATGTTCAGATCCCGCGCCAGTTGCGCGATCTGCTCATCCGTTTTCTCGTGGACGTCGATGAACCGGTCGAACGTCCGGGTCAACTCCTCTGTTATATTGTCGCGGGCCACCAGCCCGAAGTTGAAGGCGATGATCTCGAACCGCTCGCGATCGTGCCTCTCGAACAACCCGCCTGCCAACAGCACGGTGGCGTGACCATAGAAATCGGCGGAGAAGTAGCCGATGCGAATCCTGGATCCGCGGGGACGCTTGGCGATCGGCGGAAGTGCGGATACCTTCGGACACGCCTCACGGACCCAGATTTGCGCCGCGCGCAGTTGCAGCTCCGGAGAATCGAACATGGTCACCACGACGAACGACGGCGCCGTGTCTTTGCCCTCCCGGATGCCGGCCTCCACCTGTTGCATCTGGGAATCAAGATCGCCCCAGTCGCAGATCCGCATCTTGGACTGCAGGCAGATGCCCCGCAGCCAGGGCTGATCGGGATCCGCCCGCAGCGCGCGCAGATAGCTCGGCAGAGCATCGTCGAACAACTGCAGCTCGTGCAGCACCTGCGCATGCCGGTAGTGATCCACGGGTAGATCGGGGTCGATCTCGAATGCCCGCCGGTAACCGCGGCGGGCCTGCTCCAGCTCGCCGATTGCGCGCAACACGTTGCCGCGACTGTAGTGAGCCTGAGCGTTGTCCGGATTGAGGGCGATCGCCCGATCGAAATCGGCGAGCGCATCCTGATTGCGGCCCAGCAGCTGCAAGGTCACGCCGCGACTGTTGTACGCCTCAGCATAGTTAGGGTCGATCGCCAGCGCACGTTCGAAGCTCTGCAACGCCTCGTTGTATTTATGCAGCTCGCGTAGCGCGTTTCCCTGATTGTGCAGGGCCTCCGTATAGTCTGCCTCGAGCGCCAACGCTTGGGCGTAGCTCTCGAGAGCCTCTGCGCGGCGCCCGAGCTCCTGGAGCGCGACGCCACGGTTGTTGAAGGCGGTTGGATACTCAGGTCGCAGGGCGATCGCCCGGTCGTGGCTCGCGACGGCCTCTTCCAGACGCTTCAGCTCCCTGAGCACGACCCCGCGGTTGTTGTAAGCCGCGGCATAGGTCGGATTGAATTTGATCGCCTGATCGTAACTGGTCAGCGCATCGGCAAACCGTTTGAGGTCCTGCAGGACCAGGCCCCGGTTGTAGTGTGCCTCGGCGTAGTTCGCCTTGAGCTGGATCGCCCTGTTATAGCTGCGCAGCGCCTCCTGCTGGCGGCCGAGATCGCGCAGCGCGTTGCCGTAGTTGTTGTGGATCGTTGGATCGTCGCGCCGCAACCCGGCCGCGCGTCCGAACAGCTCGGCGGCCTGCGCCAGACGTTGGGTCTGGGCGGCCATGATTCCCAGCAGATTCAGCGCATCGAAGTTGTTTGCCTGCGCCGCCAGCACCATCCGGCAGACCTGCTCGGCCTTGGCCCAGTCGCGGGCCGAATAAAGCGCCAGCGCCTGTTGCATGGCTTGCAGCAGCGCAGCCTGCGCATTCGCAGAGGGCCCGGTGGGCGCTGGATGACGCTTCGGCATGCTACAGAATACTCAGGCCGAGGGCGTTCATGAGCGCCGTCTCATTGACCGGCCCGCGGAATTCGGCCTGCTCGCCGGGATGACTGTGATAGTGGCCGATGACATCCGCCAGTCGCACCGCCTTCTTTTTCAGCATCTGGGTGACGAGCGTCCACCAACACAGGTCGCCGATGACTTTGACGATCGTGCCGTCCGGAAATCGCCACGGGTAGCGCGGGGCTCCGACATGCGCATCCATCCGCCACAGGGTCGCGGGGCCCAGTGTGCCGCGCTCACCGGTGCCACTTCCGAGGCGCGTACGCGTGCCGGCGGGCGGCGGCCACTCGGTGGCGAAGGGCAACTCGCTGGCCGGAAAGCACCGCGACACGGCATCCGTTTCCGGTTGGGAATAGCAGATTTTCCAATCGCCGCCGACGAGCGCCGCGCCTTCGCGAATCGCGGCGTTTTCCAATTGCTCGACGGCATCGGTGGCCAGGCGGTCATCGAGATTCAGGTTCATGACGAACGGCGTGCCGACCATGGCCAGGCCGACATTCCAGGCCTGGTAGATGGCCATGTTCTCGTGGACGACGACTTTGCGCCCCGGCAGGGAGGCGGGCGGCTCGTCGCGACCGTCGAATATATAGATCGGCTCGACCGGGACCGTCTGCCTGGACAGGTTTTGCGCGTGACCTTCCAGGAGGCGATGGCGATCGGGATCGCGATGCCAGACTGCACAGAGGACACTCGTGCGCGCCAGTCGTTTGAAATCGGCTCGCTTGAAGACGAGCTCGCTGTCCAAGGTGGCGAACAGCTCATAGCCGTGATGCGCCAGCAACTGAGTGATTTTGCCGTCAGCGTCGCGTGTGCTGACGGATATGACGCTGATGTCGTGGCGGGCGAAGTCGATCTCGGACACCAGGTTCCACTCACGCCCGGGGGCATCGATCGAGCAATAGTCGATCCGCTGCGGCGGTTGCGCCGGCTCCAGGCGAACGCCGCGCCAGTCCATGAACTGTTGGAAGAAGAGTGAGTTGCTGGAGGTCTCGTTGCCTGGCGCGCCTGCTTCGACGAACACCCCACCCCGCTTGCCGCGGAAGAAGCTCTCGAAGAGCAGTTGATCCAGGCCGGACCGCGAGAAGAACTTCACGGACGCACCTTTGACTTAATGTGGCAAAGGGTACACGGCCGGGCCGGCCCGGGACCCGAACCCGCGTCGCAGATTTGACATGAAGCCGGTCTAGGGTATCCGACCCAACCTGGAGACCCTGATGTCCATTTTCCGCATCGCACGCTACCTGCCGTTCGCCCTCGCCGCTGTGATCAGCACGCTTCCCGCGACTGCCGAGGAAAGGGGTCCCGAGGTCCAGGTACTCGAGGCGTACGTCGCGCCGACGAAACCCAAGCAAACAAGCGCTGATGTTTACGCCCGTTTCGTCAATGTAGAGACCACTGATCGACTGGTCGGTGCCGATTCGCCGGCCTGCGAGCGCGTCGAGCTCGTGGCCGGGGACGGCACGCAGCTGCGATTTGAGGAATTTGGATTCCAGGAGGATGTCGAGACCGGTTTCCGCGAGGGTGCGCGGCACCTGCGACTGGTCGGACTGAAGCACCCGCTCGAGCACGGCCAGTCGTTCGGGGTGACGTTGCATTTCGAAGACGACGGCCCGCTCGAGCTCAACGTGACCGTTCAGTGAGTGCGACTCGTGGCGATTGCCAGCGCGCTCAGGAGTGCAGTTTGGCGACGATCACCGCAAAACGACTCCAGGACCAGTACGCCGCCAGAGTCCCTATGACATACAACGAGGCCAGCCGCGCTCGGGGTAGCCAAGCGGCATCTCGCGGCAGCAGTCGGTAGATTCCGTAGCAGGCGGCGACCGTCAGCAGCTGGCCCACCTCCACGCCCACGTTGAACGTCAGCAATGCGATCGGCAAGTGAGCCTGGGGCAGCCCTATTTCTTTGAGCGCGCCGGCGAAGCCGAGCCCGTGCACCAACCCGAACAGAAAAGCGAGTACCGCGGGAAAGCGTCTCGCGAGAGTCTCCCGGTCATGAATTGCCTCGTTGGCGACCAGGACGATCGAGAGCGCAATGCTCGCCTCGACAGGCGGCGGACGCAGCGTGAGTATCCCGAGGGCGGCACTGGCGAGCGTGAGACTGTGCGCGCAGGTGAACGCGGTGATCGTCCAAACCAGCTTGCGCCGAAAGCCAACGAGAAACAGCAGCCCGAGGACGAATGCCAGATGGTCGTAGCCTGTGAGAATGTGCTCTACACCCAACACCGTGTAAGCCCGGGCAATCTCACCGATGCCGCGCTTGTCGTCCGCTGAGCCATACAGCTGTACAGAAGGCGTGTTGCCTGTCAGCGTGTAGACGCGCGTTTGACCATCGAGCCAGTCGACCTTGACCATGACCGCGGAATAGCGCTTGCCGACCCCATTGATGGTCAACGGCCCGGTGAGGCCATTCGGCCCGCAATGAAGCAACCGGTCCTCGACGCGGCAACCCTCCGGCCACTGGGGTACCAGATCGAACTCGACGGCACGGGCATCGCTGGTGGCGGTCCAGGTCCAGGAAAACTCGCCCCGCGCACTCTCGTGCAGCTCCATTTCCGCTATGGTCATCTCGTGCGCGGACAATGACGTACCGAAGAGTGCGAGCCCACTCGCGGCCAGCAGGAGCCCCAGTCTCTTCACGGGGCCGCCGATTCGTAGCGGATCTTGTACTTCTTCCACAGCTCCCGCACGGCGGCGGTGCGTTGGTCGCCCGCGTTGGCATCCTTCCAATCCGCCAGTATCGCGGCGTGCATCTTCTCAAAGTCCGCCGGCACGGCTGGACGCACCTCGGTCACGCGAATCGCGCGCCAGCCATCGCGGGTCTGCAGAGCCGACCAGGTGTTCAAGGGCTGCGATTGCAACGACCGGGTGAAGTCGGCGCCGTAGGTCTGGTCGATACTCGACAGCGGTCGAGCTTTGAACACGCGCAGCCCGGCCTTCGCATCGCCTGGGGTGCCGGCGTTGAGCGCGTCCGCGAAGCTACGCACCTCCGCCTCGCCATTGCGGCCGCTCAACACGGCTTCTTCGAAGGAAATCCGCGGCACCTCGTCATACTTGTCGCGATGCTGCTCGAACCAGGTCCTGAGGACCTGTTCCTCCGGCACTCGAACCTTGACGCCGCTTTCGATCAGGCCCATGGACTTGAAGATGATTCGATCGCGCAGCATCTGGTCCCCCCGATCCAGGCCGTTCGCGAGCCCCTCGCGGTACAGCACCTCGTTGTCGAGCCAGACCTTCTGCAGGGATTTCAATTCTTCGGGGGTCGGCGGCCGGCCGCGGCCGTCGGTGAACATTTCCACCAGCTCTTTATTGACTTCGGCCGACACGATGATGGTACGCGGGTCGTCCGCGCGGGCCACGATCGCGTGATCGAGGGCGAACAGCAGCGCACCCAGCACAACAAAGTGCAACAGAGGCTCGGACAGCCACGAGCGTTTACGCGCGCCGGACGTGCGTTCGTCAAAAAAAGGGCCGGCAGGGGCAACACTGGCCATCGACGTCAACCTCATTCGCGGGGCGCGGAGGTTAACATGGGCCAGATGACAGAAATAATCAGGGGCGCCACGCGTTCGCGTGGCGCCCCACTCCCAGGCAGGTCGGTCGATCCTTATTTCACGCCGGCGACCGGCGATGAACCCGCAACCTCTACATAGATCGGATTGCTGTAGAACCACAGATCGGACCACGCAGCCACGTCGTACGCGACCATCTTGGTGCCCTTCTTGACGAGGACGCCGTTCAGAGTCGTGTCGTTGGCGAGCGTCGGCAGATGGGCCGGGCAGCCGTCGATCTTAGGCTGGTCGTAGTTGTAGGTCGCTGTAGTGGTCGGTACGTTGGTTCCAACTACTGTGCAGGGGATGCTCAGGTTGTTGGTGTTCGGCACGGTATTCGTGAACGAATCGGCCAACGGGCTGCCATTGCCGTCCGTCTCGTACGGCACGCCAGCCGGCAGGTTGGTGCCGCGCAGTCGGACATACTGCGACTGGGTCGCCGCCGGGATGCGGTAGGACATGGACAGATACTGGGTGTTATCCGCCGCGTTCGTAACCGAAGTCCAACCGGACGAGCCATTGAAGGTCTTCAGGATCTTGGTCGACGTGTTCTTCGCACCGGCCGGCACAATGTCCAGCCCCTGCGGGACCACGTTTCCTGACAGACTCATCCAGTTGGTGTTGACCGGCCATTGACCCTTGTAGTTCGGGGAGGACGGATCGACGTACCCGGTCACGTTGCCACCGATCAGATCCACGTGATCCAGCACCGGGGCATTGATCGGCTGGTTGATGCCAATCTGCGCCAGTGAAGGATTGTTGAAGCTGTACGGTGAATAGTTCGTTCCGGCCGGATCGCGAACCACGACAGCGACGACGATGTCAGCACCTGGGCGCACGGAGAGCTTCTGGCCCATGGTGGCGCAGCCGGCGGTGCCGGTGATGTCGGAGTTCTTGAACGCTGCGTTGCGAGCGATCTGCTCCACGGCGGCGTTTGTCTTGGCACCGAAACCCGGATAGGACGAACAAGCAACAAACGACAGCCGATCAATCAGCTGACCATTGACGCTGAAGGCGTTGCCGGAACGAAGGGCGTCCACCACAGCCTGCGGACGGATCGCATCGGTTCCATTGCGGACCAACGTGTAAGTGCGCTGGTACTCACCAGGGAAGAAGTCCGCGCTAGAACGGACGTCGTCGTTGCTGAAGCTGCCGCGCGAGTGGTAGTCGGAGCTTGCGAAGAACCACCAGTTACGGCCCTCTCCGAGCAGAGCGTCCCAGACGCCACCCATATAACCAGCGTATACACCGGTGCCGCCGAAGGTCGTGCCGCCCGCGGAGTCGATCTTGGTTCCCTGCGTCACGCCGGAGGTCCCCGGTGTGGTGGGCAGGAGGGCGGAATCCGGGAACGCGTTGGCTCCCGTAGCACTATTGCGCAGCTGGTTGTAGTCACCCCGGCCCGCCGAAGCCTGGTGGCCCGGCTGGCTGTCGAATCCGAACGCTACACCCGGAGCCTGGTTATTGAAGTCACGCAGGGACTCGATGTTGTAGCCATAGTTGCCGTTCGGATTGAACGGCCCGAAGCGCTCCAAGTGGGTAGGAAGGAAGTAGCTGCCGTTCGTCGCGTTCGTGGCCATCCACTTGATCGCCTCGAGGGAGATATGGTGACCCGTGGTACCACTGCCCGCGCCGGTGGGATTGACGAGCTTGGCGCCGCCCGCGTTCCACAACGGATCGCTGGAGCTGTTGCTGCCCGTGACCGAGCAGTCCCAGTTGTTGTTCGGGCCGGTGGCCGGGTTGTTCAGACCGGCAGCGTTGCCGCGGCTGAGGTCAGTGAGTGCAACGTCGAAGCAGTAGGTCCACTTCGCCAAGTCGTTCGCGTTACCGTAAGTGTTCGGTGTGCGCGGACCCGTGATCGGCAGCGGTGTGCCGGAATTGAGTGAGGGGCCGGCGGTAGGACCGTAGACGGCCGGCGGCACCTGTCCATTGATGACCGTCGTGTCGATGTGCTCGTGGCCCGGTGCATTCATCTCGATGCCAACGAACAACGGCAGGTTGTGCAGGTTGGCCAGATACTCGACCGTGGGGTACTCATACTGCTGGTAGGCCTGCCAGCGCCACATGTAGCCTCCACCGCTGGTCTGGTCACCGTAGACCTTCGCGTTGGTGATGGAGTTGGTCCAAGTGGTCTGCTGGGTCGTGCCCGAGACGAACGGCGTCGCCGGGGAGTAAGCGTCGAGCGTAGCGTCCTCGGTCAGGGTGCAATTACGGGTGCCGCCCGAGTTGCCGTGGTTTGAGTACACATACCAGTCGAGACCCCAAGGAGTGTTGGCCGCAGTGTTTCCCTTGTCGGTCGATTTCTTGATCTGCTTCTGCACAGAGGCCGAGCCGTCGGCGCAGGTCGTGTGGTTGTGGAAGTCGCCGGCAACGTAGGTGCCGGGGGTCGGGGTGGCGGCGCTGGCCGCTTGGGGAGCGAGGCTGGCACCCGCGGCGGCAACCGCCGTGGCGACCGCGAGCGCAATCTTCGAATGAGTCATGAGTCAATTTCTCCGGAAATGATGGGTTGGCTCAGGCCGCGCGACGGCGCGCGCCGAAAAGGCCGAGTCCGGCACTGCCGCACAACAGCAGCAGACCCGCGGCGGGCAGCGGAACTGGGGCGACGTTGATGTTCGTGTACAGCGCATGCCCGCCGTTGCTGCCAAATTCCACCGATTGGGCCACGCCTGTGAAATCGAGCAGGAGGCTCGTCCAACTGCAGGCCGCGACGTCGGTGCAAGCATCGTCATTCGAGGTCAGAGTAAACGTCTTCGAGCTGCCCGTGCCGTTCAGCCCCGAAAAGATGCTGACCGTGGTGTCTCCCAGAGACGAGTAGCTCAGGCCCAGCGAGCCGCTGAAGCCGCTGGAGAGGTTCATTACCCCCGGTACATCGCCCGGATTCACGTAAATGGCGCTATTGCTCGGGCCGTTGGTGAATTGCGTGAAGTCCGCGCTGTTGGTGAGATCCAGCACCGAGGGTGCGAAGCTCACACCGTAGTTGGTGCCGGAGGCACCCTGAGAGTCGGTCCCGCCGTTGTAGAAGTCGTTGACCGATGCGTTGCTGGTAGCACCGCTGAAGTCGAGATTGATGGTCGCCGCAGTGGCCCCGGTCGCCGAGAGCAGCCCCGCCACGAGGGCGGATGCGAGCGTGAGTTTATGCATGATGGTGGTAATCCCTGAATGGATGTTTGTTGTCGAAAATAGAATCCCGCACCGGGTGGAGGTGCACGGAAATTCGCGCAGAGTTAATCGCCCCAGGCCAGCTTAATCAAGTTAACTTGATATGACATTTCAATAACTTGGCGCCGGATTTACACAACTGAAATATTGCGGAAACAAACGGCGTGGTGGCCTGCGCGGTGTCGGCTACTTGTCTACACGTCGTCAGCTCGGTGTATTGCGCACCCCACGGCGAAACCGGATCCGCGCGTGATACGATTTCGCGCCATCAAAGGAAACCTGCCGATGCCGGACGAAGTCATTCCCCTGTTCCCGACCCCGGTGTACCGCTCGCGAGGCCTGCTCGATGCTCGGCTGGTGAGCGCACTGACCGCCCACTTCACCGCGCTGGCGACCGATACCAACAAGTCGTCCGACAATCTGGCGCACACGAGAATCCTGCAGCCCGGCGAGAGCCCGCTTTTCGGGGAAGCGGCGGCCCACATCACGCCGAAGCTCGCGGAGTTCGGCCTGCAGCTGTTCGGGGAGCGCCTGCCCTGGATGTTGAAAGAGATGTGGGTCAACGTGCTGGACACCGGCGGGCACCAGTCCGTGCACAACCACGCCAACAGCTTCATCTCCGGCGTCGTGTATCTCACACCGACTCATCCGGACTCGAACACGGTCTTCATGAAAGCCATGGGAGGCACGGACTTCCAGTTCAAGAACGATCACGCGGGCGTGCAGTCGGGGCCTTACAATTCCGATAAGTGGATCAGCCCGACGCCCTCGCCGGGCGACCTCATCCTGTTTCCCAGCTACTTGCTGCACTCCGTGCCACCCAACCCGGGACAGCGGCGCATCACGCTCGCCTTCAATGCGATACCCGCGAAGCTCGACTCGTGGGGCTACATGGTGCGCTTCGGCGGCTGATCGGCCGCGGCGCGACTAACGATGACCTCGATGTCCCCCACTGCAGCGCGCAGCCGCCTCGCAACGGCGCTCATGCTCGCCTCGGGATTTGCTGGCCTCGGCTACCAGATCATCTGGACGCAGGAATTTGCGCTCTGCCTGGGGAATGAGTCCGCGTCGGTGTTGGCGGTCGTCGCCGCGTTCTTCGCCGGACTTGCAGCGGGAGCGCTCGCATTCGGTTCACGGGTCGAAGCAAGCGCGCATCCGCAGAGATGGTATGCCATTGCGGAGTGGGTAACGGGGATCTGGGGCCTGCTGATCGCTGTCGCGATGGCGCCGGTCGGGGGGATCGTGTTGAGGATCACCGGCACGAACCCGACAGCGCTTTGGCAGTGGAGCGTCGCCTTCATCAGCACTTTCTTGATTCTGCTACCCGCCACCGCCGCAATGGGTGTAACGCTCCCCGCGATGGAGCGTGCCGTCTCTGCACAAGCGCGGGAGGGACGCTCGATCGCAGGGTTGTACGCAGCAAACACCGTGGGCGCCGTGATCGGCGTGCTGACTATTGCGCTGTGGCTGATCCCGCACTTCGGCCTCCTGCGTGCTTCCTGCGCCTGTGTGGTATTCAATCTGTTGGCGGCGATCGTTGCATGGCGCATATGGGATGCGCGTGCGGCACATACACCAACACGCGCGAGAATGGGAGCAACTCAGGCTCTTTGGCGCCTCGCGGCAACGGGTTTTCTCGGTATCGGCTTCGAGATTCTCGTCGTGCGCGTCTTGAGCGAGGTGGCCGAGGATACGGTGTATACGTTCGCGCTGCTGCTTGCGCTATATCTCGTCGGCACGGCACTCGGCGCGTTTGTGTCCTCACGCGTGCGCTCTGATGAGGTCTCCCGGGTTCGCAACCTGCTGCTGTGGGTACTGGGACTTGCCTGCCTGCTCTCCACCGGACTGCTTTATGGCAGCGAGGACGTGAAGGACTGGGTGTTGAAGTGGAGTGGCGGTGGATTCGGTGGGGCACTCGCGGCCGAGGGCACGCTCGCATTGATGGCGTTTGCGCTGCCAACGCTGGTAATGGGTGCGCTGTTCAGCCGGTTGTGCGATGAAGCGCAGAGCGCAGGAATTACATTCGGCCGCGCCCTGGGTTTCAACACCCTCGGTGCTGCAATCGCACCCGTTGTTTTCGCTCTTCTGGTCGTACCCGCACTGGGCCTGAAGCTTGCCCTGCTCGTCGTCTGCGGCGGCTATGTGCTTCTCGGAGCCGGCGAGGCGCGGCGCTCACCCTGGCCGTGGTTGGCCCTCGCAGGTTGCGCAGCATTCGCGAGTCTCGCGCCCCCACTTGCATTCATCGAGTTGCCGGAGGGGGCGCGGGTAATAAGCTACCGAGACGGCGTCACAGCCGCGGTCAGCGTCATCGAGGACGCGGAAGGCATCTCCCGCCTGCGAATCAACAATCGACAACAGGAAGGCGCGAGTGGCAGTCGGCGGGTCGACGGTCGGCAGGCAGTGCTGCCAATGCTCCTGCATCCGGCGCCGCGACGCGCGCTGTTCCTCGGCGTTGGCGCCGGGAACACCTCGGCCACGGCCGCGGAAGAACCGGGGGTCGATGTCGATGCCGTGGAGCTGCTACCTGAGGTCATCGAGGCGGCGAAACTCTTTACGAACGCCTTTCCGAGCGAGGTCCGCGCCCACTTGCACTTCATCGCTGCCGATGCGCGGCGGTACGTCAAGACAGCAGACCGCCAATATGACGTGATCGTGGCCGATAACTTTCATCCCGCACGCAGCGGCACCGGGGCGCTCTACACAGTCGAGCACTTCACCGCCGTGCGCTCCCGACTATCGGCAGGGGGACTGTTCTGCCAGTGGCTGCCCCTGCATCAGCTCGACATCGCTTCGCTGGAAAGCATCGTTCGTTCGTTTCTCGTCGCGTACCCGCACGGCTATGCGATCCTGGCGAGCAACAGTCTGGCAACGCCGACCGTCGGGTTGATTGGCTTTGCCGATGATCGTCGTCTGGACCGCGCACAAGTGGTCGCTCGCCTCCGTGCGTACGGCACGCCGGAGCGAAGAAGCGAATTCGGTGTCGAAGACGATCTGGCGCTGCTCGGCGTGTTTATTTCCGGGCCCGAGGCTTTGACCCGGTTCTCCGCGCATGCACCCGCCAACACCGACGATCACCCCGTCGTCGCGTACGGCGCGCCGCATCTCACCTACGCGCCAGACTCGACACCGGCGGACCGTTTGATGACGCTCCTGAGCAACGTGTCCCTGACTCCAGGGGAGCTCGTGAGCTCCGACGGCGATGAGGCTTGGGCCAATCGCCTCGGCGCGTATTGGGCCGCCCGTAATCGATTCATCGACAGCGGCCGGGCAGTCCGCCTCAGTGCGGATCCGTCGGTCATGCTGGATCAGGTACAGGAACCTCTGCTGGCCGTGCTGAAGATCAGCCCCGACTTCCGGCCCGCGTACGATCCTCTGGTGCGCCTCGCTGAGGCCGTAGCCACCCGCGATGCGAATCGCGGGCGCCTGTTACTGGACGAGCTTGCCGGCCTTCGGCCCGCGCGGACTGACGCGGTCCGCGCGCTTGCGACCATCGGACACTAACCTCAGCCGGCGTGAGGGATGAAGCCCCCGCAGGAGCAGTGTCCGGTTGGACTGGTGGTGGTTGCATGCCTTGCAGGCGGTCACCCGATTCATCCACGAGTCGGCACCGGCGGTGTCGGTTCGCCGGTCAGCTTCTTGCGCACGAAGTCGATGTGCTCGCGCAGAACGTAAACCTGCTCGGCATGCGACCCCGGCATGCGCCGGGAAATAACTGATTTTTCAATGGCCTCCAGCCGGTCGAGCAGTTCCTTGCGCCGCTCATCCGACAGCGTACCCAGCGTCTGGCGCTCGAGCTCCATCAACTCACCGTAGCGGTGATGGATCCGCGTGTCGATCCGCCAGCGGTACAGCAACGGCAGGTACCGCAGGCTCGGCACGATGATCACAAACAACGGCACGATGACAATCAACAACCGGCTGACCAGGCTCGCCAGCCAGAACGGCAGGTAGCGGTAGATGAAACTCCGGTCGCCTGCCTTGTAAAAGCGCGCCGCTTCCGTGCTCAAAGGCAACGTGTGAATCGAGGGATTGGGGAATTGACCTGCTGTCTGCAGCAGCGAAGCACGCCCGTGCACCTGCATGGCGGCTTCGATCAACAGATCGGTCAGCGCCGGATGCAAGTTGGAATGGGCCACCAACTCAACCGTGGGGGCCAGCAGGCTGAGGTTCTCGGGCGGCAGGTTCTCGCCGAGATCGAACGCCCCCGCGGGCAAGGTGAGCTTGCTCAGGTAGGAAAAGCGCCGAACGTACGCATCCGCCTGAGGAAACTCGAACAGCCGGATGCCGTCCGTATGGATCATCTCCGTCAGGGTCGCCGTCGAAGCGGAATCTCCGGTCAGAAAGATCGCATCGACCTGCCTGTGCAGCAGCGCGGAGCGGGCTGCTTCGCCTTCGAGGCTCGTCAGGGTCGTGAGGCCGCCCGGCTCGATGCCATTCGCTTTGAGGAGCGCCAGCGCGAGAAAGCGCGTGCCGCTGCCTTCCGGGCCGATGGCGATTCGCCGGGATGCGAGCTCGGAGAGCCGCGCCAGGGGCTTGGGGCTGCGATAAAAAATCAACAGGGGCTGATAGAACATGCCGCCGAGCGACTCGAGGTCATCGTCGTTGTCCGGGTTGACGGTCACCCCCGATTGCACCAGCGCGATATCCACATTCGACTTGGGATCCGCCATGCGCTGCAGGTTTTCCAGCGACCCCTGCGAGGTGAGGACATCCAGCCGGATGCCGTCTTTCGCGAGGATCCGTGCGTAGCGCTGCGCGATGGCTTCGAAGTTGCTGCCTTTGGGCCCGCTGGAGATCGTCAGCGCATGCGGCGGCGCCGCGTGCACGAAATGTAACAGCGCCCAGATGAGACCCAGGCAGACCAGCACCAACGGCATGACCGTCTGCGCGAAGGCCCACCACGAAACGTTCCCGTGCCTGGAGGGAAGGAGGTTCTTCAGCTGCATGGGGGAACAGGATGCACGGGATCAGTACCGGGTGACGAATGACATCAGGTGGTAGAAGCGGCCCAGAGAGGGAATTCGCGCAACGGCCCCGAGCTACGCCTCGACGGATTCACTCTCCGCGAGACTCATCAGCTCACTCGCGAGATTGACGTCTTCGCTCGAGCAAACCGCCAACACGAGGGCCGACTCACAGTCCTTGGCAACATAGGCGTGCCCCATGGAGCTGTCGAGGTAGATCCCTTGGCCGGCGTTGAGAGTCACCGACGTATAGAACTGCAGGTGGACCTCGATGGTTCCCTCGAGGACATAGATGAACTCCTCGCCCGCGTGCTTCAGCGGCTCTTCGAAGTCTTGAATGCTCTTAGCGCGGATGCGGGCGAGAATCGGCACCATGCGTTTTTCACGCAGGTCGGCGCACAGGTATTCATAGTCATACGTCGGTGTCGAGATGGCGACCGAATTGCCCTTGCCGGTCAGACTGCGCCGTGCCGTCACGACGCGCTGCCGCGGCTGCGCGGAGCGCTCTTCGGCCTGACCCAGGAACTCGGTGAGCGTCATGCCGAGGCGGGAGGTGAATTGCTGCAGCTTGTCGTAAGTCAGGGAGAGTTTGTCGGCCTCCACCTTGGCCAGGGTGGACAGCGGGATGCCGACCTTCGTGCTCATTTGCCGCAGCGTCCAGTCATTTTTCTGCCGGACCAGCCGAATCAGCGCTCCCAGGGTGTTTTTCTCGGTGGCCATCGTGTTCCGTTCCACGGACAACTCCAGGACCCGATTGTCCCCCGAAGCGGCGCTGCTGTCTATGCAGGGAGATTGGGTTCTCTATATGGATACAGCGGGGAGCGGCTGCCGGTGAGCGCGCCGACGACCTCGCGGGCGGCGGCGCGCTCACTCATACACTCTCGATCAATCGATTGCTGAAGCACTCGGCGTCACGCCGGTGTAGTACAACAGTACATCCGCCTTGAACGTGCCATCAGCCTGCGGCACACCGAATACCTTCACGGGTGCGCCAGCCGACAAACCGGCGGTCATCGACGCCAACCCCGCGCTCGTGGTGACATCAATTGAGCTGACTGTCACAACACCCCCGGTACGATCAACCTGGTATACCAACGATGCCGACCCGGACGCCGTGCCGACGTCAATCGTGGCAGGCGTAGCACCACCAGCTACGTTCATGGTGAATGAACCACTGGCATATCCTGTCGCGACTGTACCCATCGGCAGCCGGGTCGGAACCAGGACTGCCTGGCGAGCAGCCCACCCTTGCGGGTTGGCCGCATCTCCCCAGATCGCGGTGGAGGCGCCCCACGCCGAAACCACGCCGGTCGTACCACCGAAGTTGACACCGGAGTTAGTGGCTGCGACGAATTGTGCCACTGCGTTCGCACCGCTCGTCACAACAGTCGGATAGGCAAAGTCCCACCACTTGAAACCCGTGATTGCATTGCCGCTCGCATCTTTTCCGTTGGCAGTCGCCGCGGCAATGTACGGGAGTGTGACACTGTAATCGTCAGTCACCGTCGCAAACCTTCGCGTATACGTGAAGCCCGTCGTGTCAGCCGACGATATTTTGCCATCGTACGCCGCGGTCTCAATGTCCACGCTCTGCGCGACGAGCGGCGTGGCTAAGGGATCCACCACACTGACGTGCACTTTGAATCCCCTGACCAGATTGTGACTGGCTAGAAACGCGGGGCCGGTGCCAATCGGCGTAGCGTCCGCCACCGCAGACTGCGGTACGCGGAAGTAGAACTGCGTTCCGGAATCAACCGTGATCGGAACCGACGAACCGGACTCCGTCGCCACACGGAAGATGCCATTGGCGGCATCCACGTGCAATACATGGCCTTCAGGACTGAGCCACACGTTGTTGAAAGTCGAGCTGGCCCAAACGCGCGTGGCCACCAGAGTGCCATCGGCCTGGTAGCGTGCGGCTACGCGCACAAACCTGCCCACCAGTGAGCTTTCACTGGAAAAACTTTTGAGAGTCACGCTCGTCTTGGCGTCGACATCATAGAACAGGGTACCGTTGTTGGCATCCGCGAGGATCTGCAATGACTGGTTCGTGGCGACGGCGGTCTCGGGACTGACCACCGGCAACGTCGGCAACTCCTTTGTCATGGTCAGCGAGGTTCCATCAGTGGAAATCGCAGTCACCGACCCATAGGAGTGTCGCAATACGAGCCGCGTCAGGTCATCGACGGGGTGGCGGTGCACCGGCCCGTTGAAGTTCACGGCCCAGCGCGTGTCGGTGCTGCCCGGAGGTGTATGCCCGACTATGAATGCCGGATGGCCGAGATCAAACTCGAGGTTGAGCGCGTTGCTCTGCGAGGCACTCACCACGAGCGGCGAATCGAAAGTGATCTTGATCGGAACCGTCAGGTTCGGCGCGCTGCCCTGCGTCCCCTGAATGTGAATGTTGCCGGGATCGATCGTCGCCCCGGCCGCGGCACCGAATCCCGCTTCCGGATCGGCTGCAACGGTGAGAGCCACATCCCCCTGGTTGCCGGCAACCGTCAGGGTCGCCCCCGTGTAGGTGCCCACCGGAATGCTGATGTTGCCCAGGATTTCACCGAGCTGATCGAGCTCCTCGAGGTTGATCATGGGAGCCGGCGTCGGCGCCGTATAAACTGTGACGGGGTTCCCACCACCCTGCGGCGTCAATGAAATGGTCAATACCTTGACGCCGATGGTCGCCCAATCTTCCGACGACGCATCGCTGACAACGACCGGCACGTTGGCGGTTTGCGGTCCGCTGTTTGATATTGCGGCGCCGCCGGCTCCACTGGAACCGCCACCGCAGGCAACGAGCGAGCCGGCGAGCGAGGCGGCGAGAATCAATTTGACAGTCTGATTGGGCATGACCGAAGTTCCTAGGCTGTTGGTAAGCCCCAGAGCGCACACACCAACACACGGTTGACGCCCTCAGGAACAGAAATTTGAGCACTGTCTGACGGTTGCGACACGCCCCGCGATTTATGTCCAACCTCTGTGTGAGCGTTCTCGGTCGGGCAAACCCGCCTGCGCCGCGAATCCATCTTCCGGGAACGCCAGACGGCTGGAACGCGCTGCGCATTAGCGGCAGCGGTGAGACCTGGGTCACGGAATACACAATCAACCATCAGGGCCCTCGCAGCCGTCGCGGGCCGCACAGGCCAGGGCGGCGTTCGCTGCCGGCATCCTGGAGTTTCGGACGGTGGCGACCGATAGCCATCGCGCGGCACTGCGCGAGATGACCCTGGAAGACGAGGGGGCCGCGCAAGGTCGTCACGCAACCCGGTCCTTCGCCGATCCTTTCGAGGTGCCGCAGTGACGGGGACAGTGAGCCCGGATCCGAGGCAGGCCGTGCCCCCTACCCCGAATGGTTCAACACCCGTTTATGTAGATTCCTTAATATTCTCCGCGCGGCCCGATCGAGGCCACGAGGAAATCTGGAATGAAGCGAATTGCCATCACAGCACTCGTTGCGTGCTTCACGGTCACGGCGTGCATGACCTACGACCCGTATACGGGCGAGAAGAAAGTCAGTGATACGACGAAGGGCGCCGGCATTGGCGCGGCAACGGGTGTGGTCATTGGCCTCCTCACCGGCGGGGACGCTGCAGCGCATCGCAAGAACGCGCTGATCGCGGCCGGAGTGGGTGCGCTGGCGGGCGGCGCCATCGGTAACTACATGGACCGGCAGCAGGCCGAGCTGCGTCACGATCTTCAGGGAACCGGCGTGAGCGTGACCCGCATGGGTGACAACATCACGTTGAACATGCCTGGCAACATCACCTTCAAGACCAACAGCGCCGAGCTCGACCCATCCTTCTATAAGGTCCTGAACTCGGTCAACATTGTGGTCAAGAAGTACAGCAAGACGGTGGTCGAGGTCGCGGGTCACACGGACAACACCGGCGGCGCCGAATACAACCAGCAGCTTTCCGAGCGCCGCGCCAACTCGGTGGCGCAGTACCTCGAGAGTCAGGGTCTTGCCAGCAATCGCGTGGTGACCATCGGCGCCGGGGAAACCAAGCCCGTCGCCGACAATTCCACCGCGGAAGGGCGCGCAGCCAATCGCCGCGTCGAGCTGACTCTGACACCGCTCACGGCTTCATAGTAAGGCGGGCTCAGACACGGCCCGTGCGCGGCTTACAGCGCCGCGCAGACTGCAGGGCCTGGTTGCCGTCGATGCGCCTTGCAGGCTGCAAAGCATCGCGGCCTGCAAGGCATCGCGGCCTGCAGGGCGTCGCGGCCCTGCGGGGGGCCGGTAGACAATATTGGGCTGAGCGTCCTACAGTAGCGCCAAGACTAAGAACTAGGCGCTCACATGCAGCTCAGCAAGCGGCTCACGGCGGAATTCATCGGCACACTTTGGTTGGTGCTGGGCGGTTGTGGTAGCGCGGTGCTGGCGGCCGCCTTTCCGGCGCTCGGCATCGGATTTGTCGGAGTGTCCTTTGCGTTCGGTCTCACGGTGCTGACCATGGCCTACGCGATCGGTCACGTGTCGGGGTGCCACCTCAATCCCGCCGTGTCGCTGGGTCTGTGGGCCGGCGGGCGATTCCCGGCGAGCGAGCTCATTCCCTACATCATTACCCAGGTGTTGGGCGCAATCGCGGGTGCCGGCATTCTCTATCTGATCGCCAGCGGCAAGGCCGGCTTTGATCTGACGGGCGGGTTCGCCTCGAACGGCTATGCCGAGCACTCGCCCGGCGGCTATACCCAGCTCGCGGCCTTCGTGACTGAATTCGTCATGACGTTCGGGTTTCTCTTTGTGATCCTGGGCTCCACTCACGGCAATGCCCCGAAAGGCTTCGCGCCGATCGCCATCGGCTTGTGCCTCACACTCATTCACCTGATCAGTATTCCGGTCACCAACACGTCAGTGAATCCGGCGCGCAGCACCGGTCCCGCCGTATTCGTAGGCGGTTGGGCGGTCTCGCAACTGTGGCTGTTCTGGGTGGCGCCGATACTGGGCGCAGTGCTCGCCGGTGTCGTGTACCGCTGGGTCGGCGGGGACCAACCCAAACCCGTCCCGGTGACGGGCAATCAGTAGTCCAACTGAGGATACCAATCCGTTCCCCGCCCCTCCGGCACGCAGTCCAGAATCGTCCAGAGGGGCATGAGATCCGGCGCGCCCCGCGGGTCCTGCCCGGGGTCGGCCTGCTCGAATCCCATCTCGCCGGCCCAGAAGTGACGGACCCGGCCGTCCCGCCGGGTAAACACGTTGAATCCCGGGAGATCCGAGCCATCCGGCGCAATCGCGTGATAGTCCCGGCTGAACTCCCCATCCGGATCCGAGTACAGCGGCAGATCCCGCCAACCGCGCTCCTTCTTGAACGCAACCAGCTTCTCGATGGGTGAGCGCGCGATGACGGCCAGACCCACGCGTTGCTGGATATCCCGCGCTTCGCCGTTCCAGGCACCCAGAAGCGATGTGCACATCGGGCAGGGCCGCTCGCGCTGCGGCCCAAACATGTAGCTGTAGACCACGAGGGACTGCCGGCCGCCGAACAGATCCGCGAGGGTCACCGTGCGTCCGCCTTCGGCTACGAACTTGTAGTTCTTCGGTACCTCCCCGCCCGGCGGAAGGGCGCGCCGCTGCTGCGCGACCCGCTCAATGTGCCGCCGCAGCTCGATCTCTTGCGCGAGCAGGGCTTGCCGGGCCTGCCGGTACTCTGCGGACTCGCCCGGAAACCGAAGCGTGTTCTGGTGCGCCAGCGCGACTGCGGATATCAGGTCAGCCATTACCTATCTCCTTGATTTGATGCGAGCCTCCCCACAAGGACGCACGGCTGAGCGCGATTGCGACAGCCACCGCCTCCTATTTGCCAACCGGCCGGCAAGCGCCGGCGTGGCGCTCAGTGCGTCCCTGCCTGATACAAAGTCTGAATAGCCGCGAAGTGCTTGTCATGCAGCGGCCGATTGAATAAGGACCAGTCTTGCGCTGCGGCCATCGCTGCAACCGTTGAGGGCAGTTTCTCGCGGTAAGCGCTGAGACCGGCCGCGGCATCGTCGAACCGACCCTCTTCGACAGCACGCGCAACTTCCCGGAGCGAAAGCACCATGGCCTTGGCCGCCGCGCGCGCCTTGCTCCGCTGCTCGAGGCCACCGGTCACCGAAGTGTCCTTTGGCTCGGGGAATTTTTCGGTGAGCTCCCGCCATTCGCGATCCAGAGTATCCACAACCATGGTGGCAGCCGCGCCGTCATGTTGCGCAATGGCCGTATCCAGCGCAGTGGCGAAGTCCGTGCATTCCTTGATGCGGGTTGGCACATCATCCGGTGTCGTACCGCGATCACCGTCACCGATCGCTCTGAGGTACGCCGTCAGGTCGGCCTGATCGCGAGCCGACAGGCCCAGCGAGAAGGTGCGGTTGAAGTGATCGATCACCTGCTCGTAGGTGTCGAACCGGCCATCGTGGAAATACGGCGCGTTGAAGTTGGCATTGCGCAGGGTCGGTGTCTTGAACAGGCCGCCGGTTCCGACATCGTGCTGCCGATGATCCACGAATGCCTCGGCCGGTGGGTGACAGCCGGCGCAGCTCAGACTCGGATTCTGCGGAAAGGGCCGCTCGAACAGCTTTTCGCCGTGCTTCTGGGCGCTCGTCAGCGCGCCGGTCAGCTTGCCGCCGGCGCCCAAACGCGGGTTCGGCACGAAATCGATATCCTCGATGTAGGCCACGAGCGCATCCAGCGTTTGCGGGGACGGCTCGGCGCCTGCGAATTCATTCACAACCACGTTGCGCACGAACTCGCGCAAGGATTGGGTTCGGCCGTCGTGGCCATAGGGAGCCAACAGATGCGCGCCGCGAAGACTCGGAATCGTCAGTGGATCCAACACACTGTCGTCTGTCATGGGATTGAACACGCGGCTGGTGGTATCGAAGTTGCCGTGCCGGGTTGACAGTCCCGGAATATAGAACTGGGCGTTCCCTGCGCCATTCACATGGCAGGTACCACAACTGATACCCGCCTGGCGGGCCGCGCTACCCAACAGCTTCGGAGAGCTGAAGGCGACATCCCCCAATACAACCAGGTAGGACTTGTGCCCGCCAGCCGCTTCCGACCTGAACACTTCCCGGGGACGGTCGAACGTGGCGTCGCCGAGATCTGTGCCCATCGGCAGTGACTGGGCACTGATCCCGAGGGAGGGCAGCCAGGCAAGCACGACTGCGCAAGACAGGACTGCCCTCCCGATCATCGACTCACCTCACCGCTTCGCGGTGCCGGTCAGCGGATCGAGAATCAACGGCCGCTCGTTTTCCGGATTGCGGTCGAAGTCGAACATACTCACCACCGAACCGGCGACCCGGTCGAAGGAAGCCGCACCGGCGGGCGGTGTCTGCTCTTCGATGTATTCCAGGCCCCAGTTCTGCTCAATGAAGCGCAGGCTGGAGGTCTGGTCGGTCGTCGTGTGATCGACGTAGTTCCGCTTCGCCCAGGGTGAGACCAACAGGAACGGCAGACGCGGGCCGTAGCCGCAGCGAGCGGTCAGGCCACCACCCGTCGTGCTCGGAGATCCACAGATGCCGGAAGTCGGAATCGCACTCGGATTCGCGGGTGCCGTGGAAGTAGACAACGGAATCGTCGGAATGAATGCATCATTCGCGTTGGTGCTGTCGTCGTCCACGCCGCTCGCGTTCGCCGAGGCATTCACGATAGGTCCAGTGACGTGATCGTACCAGCCGTCCGAATCGTCGTACTGGATGAACACAGCCGTGTCCTTCCACTCGGGTGACTGCTGCAGGGCGTTGAGCACCTGAACGAGGAACACCTGCTCGGTCAGCGGATCGGAGTTGCCCGGATGGGCATCCTGGTACCGCGCCGCCTTCAGATACGAGACGGCCGGCAGATTGTGGGCAGCCAGGGTCTTGTAGAAATCGGTGATGTCGTACTGATGGTTCGCCTGGCCATTGTGACCAATCTCGGCCACATTCTTCGGGGGAAGATGGTGCGGGTTGCGAGTGGACGCGTAGTACTGGAACGGGGCGTGGTGAGGTGAGTAGTCGGTGGTTGCCACGTGAATATCCGCGCCCGGATTCACGGTGGGATTCGGGACAGTCAACAAGACTCTGCCGTTCTCGCTGTATTGATGAGCCGTGTGCGACTGACCGCACTTGGCCGGAGTCGCGGTCGAGCCATCGGCGTTCACCACGGCGGGAGAGGTCGCGGCGAAGCCGCCTTCGAACCAACCCCAGGTGACTCCCTTGAGATTCAACAAGTCGCCCACGTTGCGACCTTGCATCTCGATCGTGCCCTTGCCGGTCGCGGTGCCGCCGGCATCCGCGCCGCAGTCGTCCAACGCCGGATCCGGGTCGCCGGTCACGGTGACCGGCTTGAACCCGGAGACCGCGCCGCCAGCGAACGAAGTGGCGAGGTGGGCATTGCCCGTCTGGCCGGACACCAGGTTGATCGCGCCCACGGTGGACGGGCCGAAGTTCGTGCCGAACGAGTTGTCGTTCATCGCGAACCGCTGGGCATAGTTCCACAGCGCCGTCACGGTGTTGCCGTCGAAGTAGTTCAGGACGGTCGAGCCATCTGTGGCGCAACCTGTGCTGACCCGCGACGTCGCCTGCACGAACTTGTCGAGGAGACCGCCATCGGCGGCTTTCTGCTCGGCCGTGTAGTCGTGGTTGAAAGAGCAGGTATAGGCATCTTCACGACCCAGGCGCTTCGGATTGAAGAGATTGGGGTTGTGAGTGAGCAGGCCGGCGCTCAGGCCATTGATGCCCGGAGTATCCGGCGCGGCCTTGAACAGCGGCAACTCAGTGTTCTTCGCCTTCGGGTAGGTGGCGAAGTAGTGATCGAAGCTCACGTTCTCGCCGAAAATGATGACGACGTGCTTGATCGGCGTTTTGGTGGGAGCCGCGCTGTTGCGGCTCGCGGCCTCGACGTCAGCCACTGCCGGCGCGGCAAAGCCGGCGGCCAGGACAGCACCGGCCACGAAAGCGGCCACAATGGACTTGGAATAACCGTAGTTCACAATCCCCTCCCCACGAGAGTTGGTTCGGCCGGCGCGAGCCGACCCGTCAGAGCGTTGGTAATGAGAGCGGCATGGAAAGTCGTTCGCGCCGCTGCGTGCGTTGTAGGTGCCGCGTATTGCAGTTCCATTGCAGATGTCGGACGGACGGCTCGCCTATGACATTACTTGACAATTATTTGGGTGGGGTACCGTCCCGCTCTCGCTGTCATACAAACGTCATAAAGGGACGTTAGTTATGAGCGGCATGAAAATCCTGCTCAAACTCGGCGGCGCGGGGCTGTTGCTGTCCGTCGCAATGTCCGCGCGGTCCACCGCGCCCGTTTCGCTGGACACCGCTGCTGAAGGCTATCGCCCGGAGTTGGCGGCAGCCGTTGAGCAATGCTTTGCCGGCGCGCAGACGCTGCGTGAGCGCATCCTCGCCAAGGACCTGGAAGGCGCGAAGAAGGCCTGGATTGCCTCCCGGGTCGGCTGGGAACGCGCTGAGGTCTTCACGAGCGGATTCACTTCGGAGTTGGACTCTGCGATCGACGCGTGGCCGAGCGCCGTGGACGGCTTCCATTACATCGAAGCTCGGCTGTTCGGGGCGCAGCAGATGGATGTGCTGCCGGCCACCGAGGCGTTGATTTTCCATCTCTCCGACCTGCGCATGATGGTCAGGGCGACGCCCTTGAGCGGCCAGGGCATGCTGGAGGGAACAGCCAAGCTTGCGTACGAAATCGGAGAGAGCAAGGCGGACGGCGGCGAGTCACGCTTCAGCGGCACGTCGCTCGATGACATGCGCAATAACGCGGACGGGATTGCCGCGGCCTACAAGATCGTGTTCGAGCATGAGCTGACGGCCCGCGATCCGGCGCTGGCCACCACGACGAATGCCAAGATCGAGCAGCTGCGGGATGAGCTGCGGCCGGCGAACCTGGCGGATGTGGATTCGGACCAGGTGCGTGCGACCAGTGAGGATCTGGTGCTGTCGCTGCAGAAGGCGGCTACGGCGCTGGGCCTCGAGCGACCCTCGTTGTCGGACCTCGCTCAACAGTAAACACCGGGGCCGAGGCTGCCGACAGGTTGCCCACTGGGCCGCGCGCCGCCGCAGATTCAGTTTTTGTCGCAGAGCTCGACGTCGCCGCTCATCGTCTTGAGGCGAATCCGTGCTTCATCGCCGTCGCTGCCGCGTGAGCCGTTCAAGCGGCGCCCGGGGCCATACTTGCTGACACGCTCGGATTCGACGCCCATGCAATTCTTGATGTCGCCACTGAATGTATTGACCTGATACTCCAGGCCCGCCTCCGGCCTGGCACGGACCGTGAGATCGCCACTGACGGTCTCCGCGTCGACGCTACCTGCTTTCAGCAGCCTGCCCTCGAAGCCGATATCACCCGACGTCGAGCGCAGGCGGATGCTCCGTGAAGAGTCCATTCGCAAGGACATGTCACCACTGACGGTGGTCGCCTCGAGGTCTCCGCCTGCTCGATCGACGTGAATGTTGCCGCTGATGCTCGATATATGGAGCTGGGCGTTGGCAGAAGCATCCTTACCCTTGCCCCGCACGGCGACATCGCCGCTCACAGTCTTGATCTCCACATCACGGCCGAACACATCCGTCCTGATGTTGCCGCTGACCGTCTTGATCATCGACTCGCCTTCCACATCCGCCACGCCGACATCCGCGCTGACCGCGGAAATATCCAACTCGCTGTCGCGCGGAACCCGGATGCGCAGGTCGGCCGAGGCACTGCGGAATGAGTGATTGGGCACGCGCACCTTGATGACGGTGTGGCCATGATCGGTGTTGAAATCGACCTTCTCGACGCCCGCGCCGATGTCACCGCGGACTTCGACTTCCGCGCCGTCCCAGCCCTGCACGTCGATCCTGCCGGCAACATTGGAAATCTCCACCATGCCATGCGGCTGCACGGGCAGTCGTTGTTCGAATTTCTCCGCGGCGTGCGTCAGCCCCGTCACGGCACAGGCCCCCAGCAGCCACACCATACGCATAAACATGATCAGATCCCCTCGCCGGAGCCGCCGGCCTCGTGCACGGCGGTCAGCACGCGCATCTCATCCTGATAGGTATTGACTAGCAGCTCCTGCAGCAATGCATTGGTCGGGTCCTTGCCGAGCTCTCTTTCCAGATCGCGCTTCGAATCGTTGATGGCCTGCAGACTGGACAACACTTTGGCCCGCGATTGCGGCGGCAGGCGCTCCAGGCGGGTCGCGAGATCCTGCACCAGTTGCGCGCGTTGATTGATGTACTTCGGTCCCATCACATACGCCGCGTGGAACGCTCCCGGCTCATCGGCCGGCGCCGGGTTGTTGGCGGTGAGGATCGTCCCGGGCGCAACGGCGAGCGGCCGATCAATCCACTGTCCGATCCAAACGCCCAACCCCAGGGCCGCCATGATGGCCGCGGCCGCCAGGTAGCGCAGGCGATGGGACGGCGCCGTCACGACGGTCTTCGCCGGGGCGGCGATCTCGGCCTCGATGCCCTTCCACAAATCCCGGGGCGGCGCGATCTCGCGGGGCAAATCGCGCAACGAGCTGATCTTTCGCCGGTCGTTGCCGCTCATAGTCAACCTACCTCCACGCCCAACCGCTCGCGCAGCAGTCCGCGCGCGCGGTGCAGTTGCGCCTTGCATGTTCCCTCGGCCACTCCGAGCATCTCGGCCGCTTCCGAGTGTGAATAACCATATATCGCATACAACACCAGAACGTCGCGCGCGCCCTCCGGTAAACCGTCAATGGCCGTCTCGATCTCATTGACCTCGAGCGGCGTTTCCAGGGACCACTCGCTCTCGATTGACTCAGCCTCGCCCGCGGGCGCCAGGCTGTCCCAGTCCACCGTCATCGGCGCGGCCCTGCGTCGCTTGCCCAGAACCACATTCACGGCGATCCGATGCAACCAGGTCGCCATCGAGCTGCGATCCTGGAACCGCTCCAGGGCCCGCCACGCATTGATGAACGCCTCCTGCGTGCAATCCTCGGCCATGGCCGCATCCCGGGTCATCCGCAGGCACAGGCCGTAAACCCGGCCAGCATGCTCGCGGTAGAGCCTCTCGAACGCGCGGGTATCCCCGGACCGGGCACGCTGAATCAGCGCACCTTCCCAATCGACCGGTGAGTCCTGCCGCCCTGCCTCGTTCATTCGTAGGGTTAGAGGCTAACCCGGGCGTAAGCGTTTAAAGCGCCACGGGCCGCAACGCGGGGCGCTAAGTCCCGGAAGGGTCCGGCTCGTTCGCGGCCGCGGGCGGAGTGCTGCGGCTGGCGTACCAATTGATGGCGTACTGCAGCAGCTGGGCATTGGTCGCCAGATTGAGCTTGCGTTTCAAGCTCTGCCGGTGGGTCTCCACCGTCTTCACCGACAAACCCAGTGCTTCGGCCGCCTCCCGTGACGAGTGGCCACGGCCGATGAGGCTCAGGACCTGCAGCTCCCGGTTGCTGAGACGGTCGATGGGGTCCGCTCCCGAGCCGGAGGCCCCACTGCCGCCTTCGCTGCGGCCGAGATTGCCGGCGAGCGATTCGCTCAGGTAGCGCTCGCCCTCGAGCACTTTGCGCAGGGCGATCAGCAGTTGGTCGGAGGCCGCCTGCTTCATTATGTAACCACTGGCGCCCGCGGCCAGGAGGCGCTCGGCGTAAATCAACTCATCATGCATGGACAGAACCAGCATCGGCAGATCGGGCCGCTGGGCGTGGACATCCCGCACCAGCTCGAGCCCGTCGCCCTGGGCCAACGAGATGTCGACAATCACGACATCCGGCGCCAGAGCACGAATTGCGGCGCGTGCTTCGCGCTCCGTCTGAACCTCACCGCACACCACGAGATCGGGCTCAGGCTCGATCATCCGGCGCAGGCCCTGCCGCACGATCGGATGGTCATCCACGATGAGCACGCGGCGTTGAGCAGTGACAGCGAAAGAACTGGGCACGCGTTGATGCACTTTCATGACGGGCTAGCAGCCCGGGAACTTGAACACTGGACCTGAGTCATCCGATCGATCAATGCGGCGGTGGTCCCGGGACAGGGGGCAGGGACTCGCGCTCCGGCCGATTCGCCTCCTCACCGCCGTCCAGCGGGCAGGAGCAGCGCACCGAGGCACCGCCATTCGTGCCCGACTCGAGTATGAGATCGCCACCCAGCATTTGCGCACGATAGCGCATGATCTTCAATCCCAGCCCCCCATGGACTTCCGCCGCGACCTGCTCGAAACCGCAACCGTTGTCATCCACCCGCAGATGTAACTCACCCCCGGCGGTCTCCAGGCTGATGATGACCTCGCTGGCCCGGCTGTGACGAATGACATTAGTCAGCGCTTCCTGAACGATTCGATACACGTGGGTCGCGGAAGTTTCACTCAGGCGCAGCGGCTCGACGAGGTGGGCATCGAAGTCAACATGGAGGCCATAGCGCTCACTGGCGCGCGCGGCCAGTGTCTGCAGGGCCGCGGCCAGACCGCCACGCTCGCCGCTCACCGGCGAGAGGCCGCGAGCGAGCGAGCGAGTGCTCTCGATGGCGTTGTTGACGAGCCCGATCACTTCCTCCACTTCGAGACGCGCGCCCGAGCCCTCCTTGCGCAACTGGGCCGCGACCCCTCTCAGCATCAACGCAATGCCCGTCAGGTCCTGGCCGAGCCCGTCGTGCAGATCATTGCCGATGCGCTGCTGCTCGCGATTGGAAATCTCGATGATTTCCCGCTCCAGGCGCTTGCGCTCGGTGACATCATTCAACACCGCGAGCCAGCGTTCGGTTCCACCGATCCGCAACGGCGTGATGACGCAGGAAGCCACGAACCGTGAGCCGTCCTTGCGCTGACATTCAAACTCCACGGGCGCGACTTCGCCATTCTCGCCGTTGTCGCGCAACGTGCGCTCAAAGCGCTTGCGCTGCAGGGCCGGCATGCTGAACAGCGGATCGATGGCCCGCCCGAGCAGCTCGAGCGCGCCGTAGCCGAACATCTTATCGAAAGTCGCGTTGGTAAGCGCGATCAGATGAGTTCTCGAGTCGATCAGCACCACACCTTCGCGCATGGTCTCCAGGATCCGCGCCTGGGTCCGCAGCGCATCCTGCTGGGCGTGCCGCTCCGTCACCTCCGTGATATTCACGACGGCGCCGAAAATACGGCCGTCGGCCTGTACCGCCCGGGCGCGCAATTCGAGATATCGCGGCCCCCGCTTCGGGTCGATGATGACCTGATCGAAGTCGCGCGGCTCGCCGGTGTTCATGACGTGCTCGAATACCTCGTGCATGTAAGCACGGTCGGCCGGCGGCGCAAAATCCTCCACCGGCGCCCCGATCCAGCCGTCGGGCGGAACGCCGTGCATGGCCCGATTCAAAAACACACACTGGCGCTGCCGGTCGAACAAGGCCAGCCAGTCGGCGGAGCTGGCCGCGACTGTCTGCAAAGTCATCTGCGATTCGCGCAGCGCACTCTCGGCGCGCTTTCTTTCAGTTACGTCCGTCACGGCAACCGTCAGCGATCGAATCACGCCGCTGTCAATCACCGGGACGACGCGGTGCTCGTGATGCGACAACGTGTTGTTGGAATTCGGATGGCGCAGCTCGAAGCGCGCCGGCTCACCGGTCGCCAGCACCCCGCGATACAATTCCTCCACGTAAGCACGGTGGCCGTCCGGAATGAACTCGAGGAGGCTGCGCCCCACCACCGTCTCGATAGGGTGCTCACCAAACTGCCGGTTCATGAAACGCACGCGCAGCGACTCATCCACGAGGAACAGCCAGTCGGGCGTGTTCTCCGTGACCGCGCGCAACACCGCTTCGGACTCCCGCACAGCCTGCTCGGCGAGCTTGCGCGTGGTAATGTCATAAGCAGAGCCCAAGACGCCGGTGACGGCGCCTGTCTGCGGATCCTTGACCGGCAGCGTACTGACATATAACCACTTGCGCTCGCCGTTGATGGTATGAACGCCGACCTCGCCCGCCTGCGGCTCGCCGCGCAGGATCCGGACATGACGCGCCGCGACGATCTCCTTGTAATCATCGTCGATCAGCGAATCCCAGCAGAGCTCCTCGTCCAGCAGCGAGCAGCCGAAAATAGCGTGCATGCCGTCGCTGGCCCACACGGGCTCGGGGACACCATCCGCGTTGTACCGATACTCAAACACAAAACCCGGCGCCATCGAGGCGACGGTCCGATACCGGAACTCGCTCTGCCGCAGGGCCTCCTGCGTCCGCACGCGATCCGTAATCTCCACGAGGAAACCAACCATTCGCGTGGCGCGGCCATGGGCATCCCGTTCGGGCACACGCCCGCGATCGAGTACCCAACGCCAACTGCCATCCTCATGATGCAAGCGATACTCGGCTTCGTAGAGCTCCTTGCGACCGGCAATAACGTCTTGGACCTCGCATTCCACTCGTGCGGCATCTTCCGGGTGGATGCGACTGTTCCAGAACGACCAAGTGCGATCACCGGCCTTCGGAACCACACCCAGAATGCGGTAGTACGGCTCGGCGTGCCGGGCTTCGCCCTTCGCAAGATCCCAATCCCACATGCCCCCGCGCGCGCTTTCCAGCGCTGTCTGCAGGCGGCGTTGACTGCGGATGTATTCGAGCTCGGCTTCCTTGCGCTCCTCGATGTCCATGCAGACGCCGACCATGCGCAAAGCAGCGCCGTTGGCATCGCGCTCGACGACGCGACCCCGCTCAAACAACCAGCGCCACCGGCCCTTGCGGTCGCGGATGCGATACTCCGCATCGTAGTAATCGGCCTTACCGGCAACGTGATCGCTGAAGCGAGTCGCGGCCGAAGTGACATCGTCGGCGTGGATGTTGGCATCCCAACGCGCGACATGGTCCATGCCGTCACACGGGTGCAGGTCCAGCCGATCGCACCAATCGCTGTACCAGCATGTGCGCTCCGTGCGGAAATCCAACTCCCACAGGCCCATCCCGGCGCCCCAGACAGCGGTTTCCAACCGCGCCTCGCTGGAGCGCAGCTCGCGCTCCGCGCGCTTCTGCGCATCGATATCGAGTGACACGCCAATCGCGGAAGTGGCCTTGCCCTCAAAATCCCAAGCCACCGCACGGCCGCGCGTGAGCATCCACTTCCACTCGTCGCTGGCGGTGCGAATGCGGTACTCGGCTTCAATGGATGTGCTCTGACCGCTCAGGTGCTTGCGAATCCGCATCTGCACCTCGGGTCGGTCATCGGGATGAATGCGCGACATCCACGGGTTCGGAATGCTTTCCCACTGCTCGCGGGTATAACCGGTCATCGCAAACCACAAGGGGCTCATCACGGCGACGTCCGTTGCGACGTGCCACTGCCAGAAGGCTGCGCGTGCGCCCCACAGAGCGGTTGCGAGGCGAGCTTCGTTCTCCTGCAGCGCGACTTCCGCGCGTTTGCGATCATCGATCTCGAGGCAGATGCCGGCTACGCGAGTGGGCGACCCGTCGCTGCCCCTGGCAACGACGCGGCCCCGTTGCAACAGCCAGATCCAGCCGGTCTCGCCGACCAGCACGCGGTACTCGAGCTCCAGGCGATCCGATTTGCCGAGTCGTATCGCCTCGAACCGGCGGCGGAACTCGCCGGCGTCATCCGGGTGAATGCGGCGGGCCCAGGGGTCGAGGGAATCCGGCATGGGAGCCTGCGGGGGCATCGCGGCTTGCGGAGGCGTCGCGGCCTGCACAGGCATCGCAGCCTGCACAGGCATCGCAGCCTGCACAGGCATCGCAGCCTGCACAGGCATCGCGGCTTGCGGAGGCGTCGCGGATTGCACAGGCATCCCGGAGACATGGATTCCCAAAGCGGCGCACCACGCTGGGTCGACTATAAAAGCGCGCCCCTGGATGTCCCATTGCCAAGTCCCGACTTGCGGTGAGCCGGCCCTGGCGTCGGATTGGTCGATCACTACAGCATTCATTGCAGACATCATTGTCGCTGACCGGCGCATCCCGGTAACCAGATGCACGTCGCGCGCTTATGCGCTCGCGCTCCACACTTTGATCATGCTGCGCCGCCACGCCGCATACGGGAACCCAGCGATGTGAATCTGCACCGACTACGCCTGTATCACAAGAATCGTGAGCGTATACGAGGACAGCTTTCCCAGAGTGGAATTTTCAACGACACGGGCGGTCCCCCGATGAGCGAGCGTATGAATCCCACCCTGGGGAATCGATAGGGCCGACTGACTGCCCCTTGCAGGGCGCGGTCCCTTGCAGGGCGCGGTCCCTTGCAGGGCGCGGTACCTTGCAGGGTGCGGTCCCTTGCAGGGCGCGGTCCCTTGCAGGGCGCGGTCGCTCGCCCACGTGTCTCGGGAACACGACACATTTAATTGGAACTTTGTGTGCGTTAAAACGCTCCCCTCCTACAGAGTACGAAAAAGGGAAGGAGCGTGTGTGAAAGCCTCTAAAAACGCGGTGTGGTCACCCCCAACCGAAGCGCTCGAAACAATTGCCTCGGTGCTCAGCGCGCACTGGGCTGCGGCGAAATCGCAACAACTGTCCCTGTTCTGGCCGAAGGGCGCCAGTTGGCGCGCTCAACTTACCAGCGCACCACCGGCGGCAGACTCATCAGATACGCTTCCGGATCCGCATCCGTGCTGAAGCCGAATTTGGTGCCCCGGTCGTAAACGAGATTGAATTCAACATAACGTCCCCGCTTCAGCAACAGCTTGTCGCGCGCCTCGTCATCGAACGGGGTGTTCCTTCGCCGCGCGACGAGTGTTGGATAGACGCCTAGAAAGGCTTCGCCAACGGCTTTGACAAAGGCAAAGTCCGCCTCCACGTCCCCGCTCGCCAGCTCATCGAAGAAAATTCCGCCCACGCCCCGTGGCTCCTGCCGGTGCGGCAGGTAGAAGTAACGGTCGCACCAGGCCTTGTACTCGGCATAGGCATCGGGTCGATAGGTATCGCACGCGGATTTCAGTGCCGCATGAAAGTCATTTGTGTCCTCGGCCATCGGAAAGGTCGGCGTTAGATCGGACCCTCCTCCGAACCAGCCGCGACTGGTGCGCAGGTAGCGGAGGTTCATGTGCACGGCCGGGACATACGGGTTTGTCATGTGGGCGACGAGCGAAATGCCGCACGCCGTGAAGCGCCCTTCCGACTCTTCCGAGCCCGGCACCTGAGCGCGCGCCTGTGGGGAGAATTCGCCCCACACGTGGCTGAAGTTGACGCCGACCTTCTCGAAGACCTTGCCGCGCATGAGGCGCGATTCACCACCGCCCTGGAGGCGATGGCCTTCCGGCTTGCTCCACTGGCGGTGCTCGAAGCGGGCGTCCGTTTCGAACTGCTCGAAGGCCGCGCAGATGCGGCTTTGCAGGTCGCGGAAATAGTCGCCCGCGGGTGCGGCCATGTCCGCCGCACCCGTTGTGGGTGATACAGCGGCGGTCGTTGACGCTGGCGGCGACGTCGTTGAGGCCGACGCCGCTGAGTGCGAGTGCGCTGGCGGCGCGGGTGTGGGCGACGGGGTCGTTGAATGGGCTGTCATTTTGCTTGCGATCCCTTGGCGCTGCTCTCGTGGACATGGTCCACGAGGCGGGCCACGGCGTCGGGGCTGGTCTCTGGCCAGATGCCGTGCCCCAGGTTGAATATGTGTCCGCGTGCTGCGCGCCCTTCCTGCAGCACGATGTCGATGCTGCGTTCGAGCTCCTCGGGAGGCGCAAACAACGCCGCGGGGTCCAGATTGCCCTGCAGTGACTTGCCGGGTCCCAGAATCCGTGCGCACTCGCTCAATGGCGAGCGCCAGTCCACGCCGATGACATCCACATCCAGGTCCGCCACGCTCTGCATGAGCGCCGAGCCCTGATTGACGTAGTAGATCAACGGGACGTCCGTTTGCTTTCGCAGAGCCGCCATGGTCCGGCGCACCGCGCGCAGCGCGAAGCGGTTGAACTCGCGCGGCGCCAACAGGCCGGCCCAGGACTCAAACAACATCAGGGCCTGCGCGCCCGCGGCGGCCTGGGCGCCGAGGTAGGCGGCCATGGCATCGCCCAGGTGATCGAGCAGGCGCTCGGCCGATGCGGGCTGCGAATACAGGAAGGAGCGCGCCACGCCGAATTCCTTCGAGGGCTTGCCGCTGACCAGATAACACAACAGGGTGAACGGGCCGCCCGCGAAGCCGATCAGCGGCGCGCCGCGGGGCAGCTCCGGACGGATGAGCTTGATCGAGTCCAGAACGAATGGGAGATCTCGCTGCGGCACGAGCGGCGGCAGGGCGTCGATCTGCGCGTCGGTGCGAATCGGATTGCGCACCACTGGGCCAGGGTCGAAGTAAAGGTCGATCCCCATGCCCTGCAGGGGCGTCATGATGTCACTGAAGAGGATGGCCGCGTCGAGCTCGAACCGGCGCAGCGGTTGCAGCGTCACCTCGGCGGCCAGCTCGGCCTTGCGCGTGAGCGACTCGAAGTCGACCTTGGCGCGCAGCTCGCGATACTCCGGCAGGTAGCGACCGGCCTGGCGCATGACCCAGACGGGTGTATGCGATACCGGCTGGCCCCGGCACGCGGCTAGGAAAGTCGATTGAGTCGTCGGCCGGGTAAGCGACGTCGAAGGAGTGGGCGCGCTCATTTGGCGAGCCACTGCGCCATCTGCGGGGCGAAGTACGTGATGATGAGATCAGCGCCGGCGCGCTTGATGCCGGTGAGCGTTTCCAACGCGGCGGCCTTCTCGTCAATCCAACCGCGCTCGGCAGCGGCCTTGATCAGGCTGTATTCGCCGGACACCTGGTACGCCACTACCGGCACATGCACTGAGTCGCGGACCTGCCGGATGATGTCGAGATACGCCCCCGCGGGTTTGACCATCACCATGTCGGCGCCTTCGTCCACGTCGAGGAGTACCTCGCGGAGCGCCTCGCGTGAGTTCGCCGAATCCATCTGGTAGGAGCGACGGTCGCCGAACGCGGGGGCCGATTCGGCTGCCTCGCGGAACGGTCCATAGAAAGAGGACGCATATTTCGCCGCATATGAAACAATGGGCGTCCCCTCATAGCCCTCGCGATCGAGGAGGTTACGCATCGCCAGGATGCGTCCATCCATCATGTCACTCGGCGCGACCGCGTCAGCACCCGCCTTCGCGTAGTTCAACGCCACCTGCGCCAGAGTCTCCACTGACGTGTCATTCTCGATCTGCCCCTTCGCGGTGACGTGCCCGCAGTGGCCGTGGTCGGTCGAACCGCACAGGCAAACGTCTGCCCAGACGATGAGGTTTGGACACGCATCCTTAATGGCTGAAATCGCCTGTGCCGCCAGGCCCTTTGGATCCAGAGCGCTGCTGCCCTTCGCATCCTTCTGAGCAGGTGCGGCGAACAACAGTACTGAGGGGATGCCCGCGGCGACGACTGCGCGCGCCTCCTTCACTGCCTCGTCCACAGACAGCTGAGAGATGCCCGGCATGCTGCTGATCGGGCTTTTTACCCCGCGACCGGGGACCACGAACAACGGATAGATCAACGAGTCGAGCGTCAGCCGGGTCTCGCGGACCATGCGCCGCCAGGCGTCCGACTGCCGCGTCCGCCGCGGTCTCTGCAACGGATATCCCATGATCAATCCCTCGTCTGCAATGAGCGAAAAGTGGTTTCCGCAAGTCCCCGCAAGTCGGCGGACTCGGCCATGATGGGCGTACAGCCGTGCTGTTCGAGCGCACGGGCCGTGGTTGGACCGATGGCGACGGCCTTCGCGGCCTGCAGCAAGCGGTCAAAATGTTCCTTGCCGAGCGAGTGCTCGAGCTCGATGACGGCCGACGGGCTCGCGAACGTGACAGCGCTGATGGCACCGCGATCGATCCACGAGCGGCAGACTTCCACCTCCAGCGAAGCCGGCTCGGTGCGGTAGGCCTCCACCTGCGTCACGACTGCACCCAACTGAGTGAGACCGGCCGCGATTGTCGGCAATGCGCGCGAGCTCGCCGGGAAAAGCACCCGGGTGCCCTGCATCGGCCGGGTCGCGAATTCCGACACCAACGCGGCGGCATTGGCATCCTCCGGCAGCAGGTCCACCGGCCACCCGCGCTGCCTCAACACCTGCCCTGTGGCCTGCCCCACGGCAGCAACACGGACCTTCGCGGGCGGTGTGTCAACCCGCTCGATAACAGCCGCCACGGCATGGCGGCTGGCAAATACGATCCAATCAAACTCCCCGATACGCCCGAGGGCCTGGTCCAGCGCCTGCGTCTCAGCCACCGCCACACTCACCGCCGGCCAGAGCAACACCGAGAGGCCCAACTCCCGCAACCGGGAGCTGAGTGGCCCGTCCTCGCCCTCCGCTCGCGTGACCACAACGTGTTTGCGCGGGTCGGTGCCACGATCGTAGCCCGTGGGCTGACCGCCGTCGGCGGACAATTTGAGGGCGCCGTCATCCACTGGAGCTTGCGCCTCCTGTCGCGAGACTCCGCGCGGTGCGCTCGTTGGCCATCAGGCTGGCGGCACCCTGGGATAACAGATCATCGGCGACCTGTTGACCGAGCTTCGTCGCGTTCTCCAGCGAGGCCGAAATCCGTGCCTCAGCCTGGATGCTCTTCGTTCCATCGAGCGAACAGACCACTGCATATAGGCGTAGCGTCTCGCCGTCGAGCGAGCCGATGGCACCCAACGGAACCTGGCATCCGCCCTCGAGCCGGCGCAGCAGCGCTCGCTCGGCGGTCGTGGCCAACCGCGACGCCGCATCGTCGAGCGCGCGCAGCCAGCGGCCCGCCGCAGCGTCCCCGGTCCGTATACAAACACCAATGGCACCCTGCGACACCGCCGGCGGAAACTCATCCACGGGGAGCAACTCGGAAATATGCTGATCCAACTCCAGGCGCCGCAGCCCGGCGGCAGCCAGGATGATGGCGTCGTAGTCACCGTTCTTCATGCGCTCGATGCGCGTCGGCACATTCCCACGCAGCTCCAACAACTCGATGTCGGGCCGCAATCGCGCGATGAAGGCCCGCCGGCGCAGACTGCTCGTTCCAACACGAGCACCGCGCGGCAATTCCTTCAAGCCGGCGCCGGAGCGGCTGAGCACCGCGTCGCGGGGATCCTCGCGCTCCAATGCAGCCGCGAGCTCGATGCCCGGATCCAGCACGGTCGACAGGTCCTTGAGACTGTGGACGGCGATGTCGATCTCGTTGTTGAGCTGCGCCCTGTCGATCTCCTTGGTGAAGAAGGCTCGCCCGCCGATCTGCCACAACGGCACATCGGTGCGTACATCGCCTTCGGTCTTGATGCGCACCAGCTCCACCGCGGGCGCCCCCGGCTGTGCCTCGATCAGCGCCTCCACATGGTGGGCCTGCCACAACGCCAGCGCCGACCCCCGTGTACCGATCCTCAATGTCATGGCTCGCCCTCGACCATGAAGCGGTATCCCACGCCCCAGACCGTCAGAAAATGTTTCGGGTTGGCGGGGTCGCGCTCAAAGCGCTTGCGCAGTCGCAATATGAAGTTATCCACCGTGCGCGTGGACGGAAACACGTCATAACCCCAGACTTTTTCCAGCAGATCCTCCCGCGAGACAATCTCGCCGGGATGCTCCGCGAGCACCTTCAGAATCATGGCTTCTTTTTCGGTCAACTCCTGCGCCAGGCCATTCCAGGAGCGGGCCCGAAACGCCCGGAAGTCCACTTCGTTGCCGGCAAACTGCAGCACCGCGCCGGCGGGCGTCGCGGAGGCATTCCGATACCAGTCCCAACGCCGCAGAATCGCGCGCACACGCAGCAGAAATTCCTGCAGGTGAAAGGGCTTGGCCATGTAGTCATCACCACCGGCCTCGAGACCGGTCACCCGATCCGCGGGATCGCCGCGCGCGGTCAGAAACAACACCGGCGTGCTGTCGCCACGCTGGCGCAGCGTTCGGCACACCGTGAACCCGTCCACCCGTGGCAACATCACATCCAGCACAATCAACCCGCACTGCTCGGCCGCGAGCCAATCCAGTGCCAGTTGACCGTCGGTAGCCGCATGAACCTCGTGCCCTTCGGCGCGCAGGTTGTCGATGATCCCCGCGGCGAGGAGCGCGTCATCCTCGACGACGAGGATACGGTTGTAAAACTGGGAGGGAGTATTCACAGGGGCTCCGCCGGCGCCACTGGCCAGGCCAGGACAAATTGCGCACCCTGACCCACACCCGCACTGTGCGCGCTGACACGGCCGCCCACCAGTTGCATCAGGCGCCTGACGATATACAGACCGAGGCCGGTCCCGAAGTAGCTGCCGCCGCCGCCCGGATGCAGGCGCGTGAATTTTTCGAAGAGCCGTGCACCGTCCGCCGGCCGAAAACCAACGCCCGTGTCCTTCACCGACAACTCGATCTCTCCGTCCAGACGACGCGCCGTCAGGGAAATGGCACCACCACCCAATGGCGTGACCGCCGCGATCGCATTCTCCAGCAGGTTGCGCACCACCACGTCCATGGCGAGCGGATCAGCCAGAACATACATCTCACGCGCAATGTCGGAGGAGATGTTGATCTTCTCCTTCATTGCCCGCACATCCAGGTGCGAGATGACACGATCCACCGCGCCGCCCAGATCGATAGGCTCGATCTTCAGGTCGATGCGCCCGCGTTCCAGGCGATTGCTTTCCAGAATCTGCGTGACCATGGCGGTCATGCGACTCAGGTCGGCCAACATGCGATCGATGAGCGTGTGCGACTGCTCGGGCGACAAGGTCCGGATGGCCATGGTCTCGAGCGACAACTGCAGGCTCGCGAGCGGCGTCTTGAACTGATGAGACACCAGAGCGAGGAAGTTGTCCTGCTCCTGCCGCACGCGGGCTTCGGCCCGCAGGGCACGGAAAATCACTCCGTTGCACAGCGCGAGTGCCAACAGGAAAAAGCCGCCTTCCCACGCATACTGATTGATGCGGCGATGCTCCTCGGTGGTGAGCATTTCATCGACTTCCGGTGACAGCGACGCCCGGTTGGCGTTGATGGCAATGCCCGGCAACATCGAGTGCACTTGGTCCGCCGGCGTGCCGGAGTCCAACAGGACCTGAGCGGCGAGAATCTGCTGGCTGTACAGCGCGCGCGAATCGCGTACTTTTTCGATCGCGGAGGAACGCTGATCAAACAGCCACCAGCCCACCTGCACCGCGGCCACCACCACCAGGGCGAGCGCGGTCACCTGAAAGACCCGGGTTGCTTTCATTTGAGGGTGGCGAGCGACTCCCGCAATGCGCGGGTCAACAGCTCAATGTCCGCGTTGGTATGCGCCAGGGACAGGAAGCAGCCTTCGTAGGCTGATGGCGGAAGGTAGACTCCTCGGTCTAACATCGCGTGGAAGAGCGCACCGTAGCGTTGGACCGCCTGCGGGCTCATCGACTCGGCCGTGCGTGGCGCCGCCGCGTCGTGGAACGACATCCAAAACAGCGAGCCGGCGCGCACAAAGTGAATGGGAAACGAGGCTTCCTTGGTGACTGGAAGCAGCGAACGCTCGACCTGCGCACCAATCTGCTCGATGCGTTCCCAACCTGACTCCTTGACCATGATGTCGAGAGTGGTGATGCCTGCGGCCATGGCGACGGGGTTGCCGGACAAAGTGCCTGCCTGGTACGTATCACCGAGCGGGGCCAGACGCTTCATGATATCGCGGCTGCCACCAAAACCACCCACCGGCATACCGCCTCCGATGACTTTACCGAAGGTCGCCATGTCGGGAACGATACCGACCAACTCTGCTACACCGCCGCGGGCGAGGCGGAATCCGGAGATGACTTCGTCGAATATGAGCAGGGAGCCGTGCTTCTGGGTGAGGTCGCGCAGCTTCTGCAGAAATTCGCGACGCTGCAGCAGCAGCCCGTGGTTGGCGGGAACGGGCTCGATGATGACGGCTGCGATTTTCGAGCCTTCGCGGGAGAACAACTCTTCCACGGCGGCCTCATCGTCGAGTGGCAGCACTCGCGTACAGGCGGTGAAGGCTTCGGGTACGCCGGCGGAGGAAGGTGCACCGAACGTCGCCAGGCCGGAACCGGCCGCGACCAGAAGGTGGTCGGCGTGGCCGTGGTAACAGCCGGAGAATTTGACTATCAGGTCGCGGCCGGTGAACGCGCGGGCGACTCTGATCGCGCTCATGACGGCTTCGGTGCCTGAGGACACGAAACGGACTTGTTCGAGCCCCGGATAGGAGGCGACGATCCTCTCGGCCAACTCAACCTCGCCGGCACAAGGCGCCCCGAAGGTGGTTCCGCTGCGAGCCATTTCGGTGATGGCCGATACGACTGCCGGATGCGCGTGACCCAGAATGAGCGCGCCCCATGAGTTGACGAGGTCGAGATACTTGCGGCCATCGGCATCGATGAGATGCTGCCCTTCGCCGCGCTGAACAAAGAGGGGTGTGCCACCCACCGCTTTGAATGCGCGCACCGGCGAATTGACACCGCCGGGGATAACCTTCGTGGCACGCTCGTATAATTGTTCGGAACGGGGGTGTTGGGTCACAGTGTTACTCTATGAATGGCCGGCGCGAACGGCGCACCGGCGCGTTAATTTAGTCTTTCGCCCAGGAAGTGCGTACTGGCACCGCGTCATCGGTGTCAGCGTTCCAGATCGCCCGACCGGCATCGACGCCGAGTGTTCCTACGGCCATCATCGCAGGATGACGTGCCAGGTTGCGCCCTCTGGGGCCCAATGTGCGTTCGCTGATGACTTCCTCAGTCGAGTCGACGTCAGCCTTCCATCTTCCGCTGACGTCGGAGGGCGTGTCGCCGTTGGTTGATCGTGTCAGGCGTGCTTCCCGGAAGAAGGCGTCTACAGCATCGCTGCTGGCGTGCGCCGCGGCTGCACGCATTCCTGCCAATGGCAGATGTGCAAGGCGGCGGGCGACTGTTGAGGCGAAACGCTGCAATAGTTCCCGTTGGGCTGCATCGAGTGTGCTCAGCTCGTCAGCGAGGGCGCGCTCGGTTTCCTCTGCGGCGATTTGCTCGAATGCGCTTCGGAGATCGGCGAGACGCCGGCCGATCGCCCGGGTCGCGAGATCACTGCGGAGACGGTTCAAGCGCTCATCGATGGCGGCGCGCACGGGCGCCAACCGCATCAACTGCGACAACCGACGCTCCTGCGCGGCCTGGATCAGGTCGTCCATTCCCACTCGCGCGATCCCGGCAGCCCGGGTCGCATCCGGGTCGGCATTGGGCGGCACGCCGAAATCCAGAAGCAACGGGGCGCGAGCACCGGCCGCGGCGGCAATTCTAGGGAGGGTGTTGCCATCGAACAGCGGCTCGTTGCCACCGGCGGCCAGTACCAGGGCACCCACCTCTGCCGGCGCCTCGCGAAATGCATCCAACTGCACAGCCCGACCATCGACGGTCGCTGCGTATTCCTCCGCTGTCTCCAAAGTGCGATTGACGATGAGGAGAGGAATCCCAGCGCGATGCAAAATCATCCCACAGCGCTTGGTCATCGGCGATACGCCTACCAACGCCACCGTGGCCGGCTTGCCACTGAACTCACGAATGATTCGGTCCGCTGCCAGATCGGCAAGGGATGGAGTGCGCACATTGGCTTCGAGCTTGTGCACACGGTGAGCCATGCTCAGCGCCTCCCGGAGCAACTTGTCCAACGTCGGGCCGCAGACGTGGGCTTCACGGGCGGCTGCCCAGGCCAGACGAATCTGCGCGGCGATTTCCTGCTCACCGGCTTGCGCTGAATCCAGGCCACAGGCAACCAGGAACAGATGCTCCACGGCGGCTTCGCCGGTCCACGCGCGCAGGGTCCGGGTGGCCTCGCCACCGACCGGCTCGCGGCCAATGAGCGCGCGGAAAACGTCTCGGCGGGCATCGCCGGCCGATGCTCCGTCGGGCATGGCGAAGAGGACTTCGACGCGGTTACAGGTTCCGACGTAGAAGACCTCCGAGACGCCCAAGGCCTCCCTTAGGGCCGGCAGGCGAGCGGCCACCTCGGTCCTGGGAACCGAGAAGCGAGCGACTTCGTCGACACCTACGTGCCGATAGGAAAGACCCACCACGCCAATCTGGTGCATGGTGGAAGGAGACCACGGGGGCAGAGACCGTGTGTCACTGAACAGTCACGGCCGACGTACGCACCGCACATGGCTGCGCAACGGCCCGGCCCGCCAGTCAACTACCGGCGGCTGTTTCGGATCAAGCTCATTACGAGGATGCCGGCCAGGAACCCTGCACCCAGGGCCCAGGCACTGGCGCGATACGGTTGAGCCTCGACGCTCTGCTGCAGATCGTCGATCCGGGAGCTGGCCCAGTCCCGTGCCTGCTGAGCACGCGCACGCGCGGCTCGAGCGGCTGCGTCCTTCGCGGCACGCAGGTGCTCGCTGACCGGGTCCCCATCGGCTCCCGAACCATCCGCTCCCGCCCCGAAATCGCCATTCTTCGAGCTCATGCTGAGTCTCCAACCGTGTCCGTTTGAACGAGTGTGCCCTTCAACGAGGCCAGCCGTCCAAAGTTCCTCAGCTCTCGTCCTGCCATGCAAAGCCATCCCGGCTGACGAGAGCGCTCGAGGCCGCGGGACCCCAGCTTCCGGCCACATACGACTTGATCCGCTCGTCGTGGCGCGCCCAACCTTCGCGGATCGGATCGATCCAGCGCCACGCCGCATCCAGCTCGTCACGGCGCATGAACAGAGTGAGGTTTCCCTTCACGACGTCCATGAGCAGCCGCTCGTAGGCGTCCACCGGCTTCTCTTTGAACGAGCCCGCGAGGTCGAGCGCCAGGTTCACCGGCTTCAGCCGCATGGTTTCGCCCGGCTTCTTGGCCAGCACGGTGAGCGTAATGCTCTCCTGGGGCTGCAGCCGGATCACCAGCCGATTCGGCGAACGGTCGCTGCTCGGGCCTTCGAAAATCGAATGCGGCACATCCTCGAAAGTGACCACGATCTCGGTGAGTCGCTCCGAGAGCCGCTTGCCCGTGCGCAAGTAGAAAGGCACGCCAGCCCACCGCCACGTGTCAATCTCAGCCTTCAGCGCAACAAATGTTTCCGTCGTGGTGTCGGCCGGCACGCCCGCCTCATCCAGGTAGCCGGGGACGGGCTGACCATTCACGGCACCCGCCCGGTACTGCGCCCGCACCGTCTTGGTCTGTACATCCCGATCGGCGATCGGCCGCAACGCCCGCAGCACTTTCAGCTTCTCATCTCGCATGGCATTCGGATCACTGCTGGCAGGAGGCTCCATCGCGAGAATGCAGACGAGCTGCAGCAGATGGCTCTGCACCATGTCGCGCAGCGCCCCGGTCTGATCGTAGAACTGACCTCGGCCCTCCACACCCAACTGTTCAGCCACGGTGATCTGCACGTGGCGGATGCGGCCACGCCGCCAGAGCGGCTCAAACAAGGTATTTCCGAAGCGCAGCGCAATCAGGTTCTGCACCGTCTCCTTGCCCAGATAATGGTCGATGCGATAGATCTGATGCTCGCGGAAAATCGCACCCACGCTCTGGTTGATGGCCTCGGCGGACGCGCGATCCTGCCCCAGCGGCTTCTCGAGTACGATGCGGGTCTTGGGCGTCACCAGGCCGGTGGCGGCCAGACTCGTACAGACGTGCGTGAACAGACTCGGTGCCGTTGACAGGAAGATGACTCGCACGACCTCGTCGCGGCCCGCGAGCAGATTCGCCAGCTTCTTGAAATCCTCGGGCTGCGTGGCATCGACCGTTGCGTAGTCCACGAGGGCGGTGAACGACTTCCAGCGCTCGGGCGTAAACTCTTCCGCGCGAAGGTACTTGCGACACGTCTCCTCGATCTGGGCAAGGTACACTTCACGGGTCTGGGCGGTCCTGGCCACCCCGATGATCCGGGCACCCGCGCCGATGTGGCCTGCGAGATGCCTGCGATACAGTGCGGGAACGAGCTTGCGCAGGGCAAGATCGCCGGTTGCACCGAAGAGCAGCATGTCGAACGAGGCACCGGCCTGCGTCGTGGGCTCCGCTTTCTGCACGCTATCCAACCTCCGAATTACAGTATTGCGACAGTGGAAATTTTTTCATGCCGACGTCATCCGCACGACTGAACCCGATCGTAGTCCAAGTCACCGAACGCGTCCGAGATCGTAGTCGCAAGGAGCGAGCGGAATATCTCTCTCGAATGCAGGAGGCAACGACTGCAAACAGCACACGATCGAAATTGTCCTGCGGCAACCTGGCACATGGATTCGCGGCGGCGAGCCCTGCCGACAAGGACGTGCTGAAGCAACTGCGATGGCCGAATCTTGCCATAGTGACGGCCTACAATGACATGTTGTCCGCGCACCAACCTTTCGAAGGCTATCCCGGGCTGATCCGTGCGGCGGCGCGCGAGGCGGGCGCCACCGCGCAGGTTGCGGGCGGCGTACCCGCGATGTGCGACGGCGTTACGCAGGGGCAATCCGGAATGGAATTGTCGCTGTTCAGCCGGGATGTCATCGCCATGTCGACCGGCATTGCGCTCTCACATGGCATGTTCGACGGCGCGCTCTGCCTGGGCGTCTGCGACAAGATCGTGCCGGGCCTCGTCATGGGAGCGCTGGCGTTCGGCCATCTGCCGACGATCTTCGTCCCGGCCGGTCCCATGACATCCGGCCTGCCCAACAAGGAGAAATCGCGCATTCGCCAACTGTTCGCCGAGGGCAAGGCCACGCGCGACGCACTGCTTCAGTGCGAAGCGGACAGTTACCACTCCGCCGGAACGTGCACGTTTTACGGGACAGCCAACAGCAACCAGATGTTGATGGAAGTGATGGGGCTGCACATGCCGGGCGCGGCGTTCGTCAATCCCAACACGCCGCTGCGGGACATGCTGACGGCCGCGGCCACTCGCCGGGCCGCCAAGATCACCTCGCTCTCGAACGACTACACGCCGATGGCGTTTGTGGTCAACGAGGAAGCGATCGTCAATGCCATCGTCGGTCTGCTCGCGACCGGGGGCTCGACGAATCATACGCTGCATCTGGTTGCCATGGCGCGGGCCGCGGGAATCACGATCGACTGGAATGATTTCAGCGAATTGTCCGATGTGGTTCCGCTGTTGGCGCGCATCTACCCGAACGGCAGCGCCGACGTGAATCATTTTCATGCGGCGGGCGGCATGGGCTTTCTGATCCGGGAGCTGTTGCAGGCGGGGTTGATGCATGAGGATGTGCAGACCGTGGTCGGCAGGGGACTGAGCGCCTACACACAGGAGCCCTGGCTCTCATCCGATGGTCTCGCCTGGCGAGATGCGCCCGCGCACAGCGGCGATCTGCATGTGTTGCGCCCCGCGGATGATCCATTCAGTCACGATGGAGGATTGAAGCTGCTGCGCGGCAATCTCGGACGCGCGGTGATCAAGGTCTCGGCGGTCGCGAGCGAACACCGGGTAGTCGAGGCGCCGGCCCTCGTGTTTGATTCCCAGGAGGATGTCCTCGAGGCATTCAAGGCGGGGAAACTGGCGCGGGATGTGATCGTGGTGGTTCGCTTCCAGGGTCCCCGGGCGAATGGCATGCCGGAGCTGCACCAACTCACACCGGCGCTCAGCTCACTCCAGAGCAAAGGGTTCAAGGTGGCCCTGGTGACCGACGGGCGGATGTCAGGAGCTTCGGGGACCGTGCCGGCGGCGATACATGTCAGCCCTGAATGCATCGGCGGCGGACCGCTGGGTAAGGTGCGGGACGGGGATTTGCTGAGACTGGATAGTGTTGCAGGGACCTTGGAAGCGCATGTTCCGCCCGCGGTCTGGACTACACGCACCCACGCCGATGCCGATTTGAGCAGCAACCAACACGGCGTCGGCAGGGAGCTATTCAGGATATTTCGGGCCAACGCAGCCGCGGCCGAGGCCGGCGGCGGAGTGTGCGTTCCCTGACAGGGCTCCTCAGCCCTCCATGTCGTGCTCGATCGCGGCGAGGATTTGCGGTGACTTCGCTTTGAGCAGGGCGAACCAGACCGCACCCAGGAGCATGTAGCCGAAGAACAGGAACGGCAGCGTGTTGTAAGGGTACGCCGGTACCGGATACACACTGCCGGCGATGACGAACAGCATCAGCGCCGTGCCGACGGCGCCGGTTGCTACATGCCGCGACTTCATCTCGCCGCCACGGCGCAGGTCCAGCGGCGCGACGATGCAGATCGCCAGGTAGACGACCACGAAGCCGAAGCTCGCAAAGGTCCCGCTGCAACCGTAGGCATCCAACAGCCCCATCGGTGTCAGAGCGATTGCAATGGCAGCCAGCAACCCTCCGCAGACAATGATCGCGCAGTGCGGGGTGTGGTGAACTTCGTGCACCCGTCCCATCGCTCCATGAAGAAACCGGTACTTGCCCATGGAGAACAATAAACGGGCGGCCGCATTGATGCTGGCCAATGCGCAGGCGAACACACTGATCATCGCAGCGACATAAACCGCGATGGCAGCGGACCCGAGGCCGGCGCGGGCGGCAACCTCGCCGAAGGGGTTTGAGCTGCGGCCCATCGCGGCGGTGTCGTGACCCATGCCGAACACCATGAAATAGGCGGTCACCGTAAAAAAGAGACCGGCGAAGGCCGCGCACCCCATCACTGCGAGCGGAATATCCCGGCGCGGATGGGAAGTCTCCTTGGCCAACGTGGCCGCGCTCTCGAACCCCACGAAGCTGAAGATCACAAACGGCAACGCCGAGAACAAGGCACCGAATTTGAACGACGCGATGGCGAGTTGAGGTGGATCAACCACGGTGGCCTGCGCGCGGACAAACAGGAAGGTGATGGCGATGATGATGGCAACCGAAATGACCTCGAGAACCAGACCGACCCGCGATGACAGGCGGATGTCGCGGTACGCCGCAAAGGTGACCAACGCGATGAAAACCAGCATCGCGGCTGAGAGTGGCACCCCGCTTGCGTGGGCCCCCAGCGCGCCGATCAGGTTGCCGAGAAGAATCGCGAACGACAGCGAGACTGCGATGGCGGTGAACAGGTAGGCGCTGATCATGGCCCACCCGGCCAACGCTCCGGCGAATGGTCCGAAGGTGCGCCCCACGTAAACGAAGTAAGAGCCTGCCTCCCGGTGGCGCGCGGCCAGCACTCCGACACTCGCGGCAACAATTACGACACCGACGGTGCCTATGAAATACGAGAGCCAGCAGCCGAGACCGGCGAGCCCCGCGACGACGGTGATGTTCAGAGCGGGAGTCAGCGTGGGCGAGATGGCCGCCAGCGACTGCCCGATCGTCTCGATCAACCCCAACGCATTGGAACGAAGGCGATGGGCGGGCTTGCCGTCTACGACGCCGTCGCTGGTCACACTCATCGAAGGCCCCCGCCTGAGCTATGCTTTTGCAAAAGATTTACCTGATTTCGCCGGCGCTGTCGCCGGAAATTCATTGATGCACCTTTGGGGGTCAGGCATGCACCGGATTTTGCTTGCGATTGCGTTCTGCGCCGCGACGGCGCCGCTGCTGGGTCAAACACCGCCGCTGCTGCTGCCGCAATCGACCGTGGCGGCGCTCGCCAATGAGGTGAGCGGCGAAACCGCCAAGCGCAACCTCGAGGGCCTGGCCCGGTTGCATCGGCAGCGCGGGTCACAGGGGTTTCATGAGGCCGCGGAGTTGATTGCGGAGCGCGCCCGCGCGTACGGCTTGAGCCATGTGCAGATCCTGAGATTTCCCGCCGATGGCCGGATCTTTTACGGCACGCAGCGATCGCGACCGGCGTGGGATGCGGAAGAAGGGGAGTTATCCGAGATCCGGGACGGCAGCGAAATCAAACTGGCCAGCTACGCGGCCGAGCCGATTGTGTTGGCCGAGGACAGCGAATCGGCCGACGTCACGGCGGACCTCATCGACGTGGGCGATGGCACACAGGAAAGTGACTACGCAGGCAAGGACGTGTCCGGGAAGCTCGTGCTGGTCGCAATGCCCGCGGGCGCCGCGCAGGATCTTGCCGTCGGCCAGTTCAAAGCCGCGGGGATCATCAGTTACGCGCAGAATCAGAAGACGGCGTGGCTCGGTGATGATGACAACCTGATCCGATGGGGCCACCTGCAGTCGTTCTCTTCGAATCCCACTTTTGCTTTCCAGGTGTCGCTGCGGACGGCGCGCGGGCTGAAAGAGCGGCTGCTGCGAGGGGAGCGGATCCGGATGCATGCCAAAGTAAAAGCGGGCCAACACTCGGCGGCTTACGAAGTGGTGACGGCCACGATTGACGGTGCTTCGGACGATTCGCAGATCGCGTATTCGTGTCACCTGGACCATCAACGGCCGGGCGCCAATGACAATGCGAGCGGGTGTGTCACCATTCTCGAGGTGGCGCGAACGCTGCAGAAAGTGATCTCGGAAGGCAAACTCGCCCGCCCCGCGCGGACTCTCCGGTTCATATGGCCGTCCGAGGTGGAGGGCACGACGACCTTATTGAATGCCCTACCGGATCTGGCGGGGCGCATCAAAGTGGCGATCCACATGGACATGGTGGGCGGAGGACCGGACACGAAGAGCGTATTCCATGTGACACGCGGGCCGTTGAGCCTGCCTTCGTTTGTACACGATGTGGCGTGGTCATTCGCCGGCTGGGTCAATGACCAGTCCTATGCGTTCGCGGCCGGCGGCAAAGCCGAGTATCCGTTGGTTGCGCCGGAGGGCGGCAAGGAGCCGCTGCGGGCCGAATACTCCGCCTACACCATGGGCAGCGACCATGACGTGTATCAGGACTCGTCATTCAGCATTCCGGCCATCTACTTCAATGACTGGCCCGATCGGTACATTCATACCAACTTCGACACCGCCGCCAACATCGATCCCACCAAGCTGCGGCGCGTGGCGTTCATAGGGGCGGCGAGCGGGTACTTCCTGGCGGGGATCTCGGGTGCCCAGGATATGGCCGCGATCCACCGCGCCACCAGGATGGGGAAATTGCTGCGCGCCGCCCAGGCCATGCAACGGGGCCAGGATCCGCAAGCGCTGGAACCTTACGAATTCAGCATCGAACACGAATGCGTTACGCAGAGTCGCCGCTGCTATGACCCGCCATCGCTGACATTGCCCACCTTGGCTCACGACACCACTCCCGTGTTTGAACGCCGCCCGCAGCCACGGGGAGAAATGATGGTGTTCGGCTACGACTACTTTGCCGACCACGCCAAGGCGGCCGGCATCCCAACACCCAGGCTGCTGAGCTACGAGGGCCAGTGGGGCTCGGGCGAGGAATACGCCTACGAAGCGCTCAACTTCGTCAAGAGCCATCGCACCGTCGCGCAGATCACTGCCGCCCTCTCGATTGAATACGGGCCGGTGCCCCAGGAGTGGGTCCTCGAGTATCTGCAGGCCCTGGAAAAAATCGGTGTCCTGCGACGGCTCTAGAGGCGGCTTTTGTCGATCTTCACCAGCACCGTGTACTCGGGGTCCACGAGTTGAATAACGGGGGCGCGGGCGTTCTGGGACACGAACTGATAGGCGTCCAACTCCGACATGCCCGACTTCTCGCGCACCCAGCCGATCATGGCTTTGAAGGCGATCCGGGCCGCATCTTCCAGCGGGCGAGCCGCGCCGACGAACATGACTTCGCGGTCGTTTTCAATGCGGGGGATGGGGGTCTTCACGCCTTTGAGCAGGGTCACGATCAGATCGACATTCATCGCGCCCTCGATCGCGGCGCCGATGATCTCACCGTCACCCATGGCATAGTGGCCATCGCCGAATGACAGAAGACCGCCGGGCATGTTGACGCCGAGGTAAACCGTGTTTCCGGCGCGCACCTCGCGGCAGTCCATGTTGCCTCCGAACGTGTCGGGGACAATCGTAGAGCGGACCTCACCGCCCGCGGGTGCCACGCCGATGCAACCCAGGAAGGGGGCCAGGGGGACTTCCCAAACGTGTTTGCCGTCGGTGGATCTTGTTCGCGCTATTCCGCGCTTTGAATCAACGTCGTAGCGCCAGGTTGTTTCAGGCAGGTCCGGGCCCAGCATGGCTGTGCGGTCGTTGCCGACCATGACTCCAAAGCCGGGAATGAAGGTCGAGATGGCATAGTCGCGCGCGGGCGTCAGCGTCAGGATCTGGATGGCGAGGGTGTCACCCGGCTGTGCGCCTTCCACATGGAAGGGGCCAGTCTGAGGGTTGTCGTGGCCGGGGACGGTCGCCCTGGAAACGAGATCGGCGGGGGTTTTGATCGCGCCGTCGAAGCAGTCTTCGGTCCAGGTGATGATGCGTGTGCCGGATTGAATCCGATGACGGGGAGCGACACCACCGAAGGTGTAGGCCAACTCGTTGTGTTGCGGCACCCACCGTAGAATGGGTCCAGTGGGGGTACCTGGAGCTCCGCGGATGCTGGAGGCGCCGGGGACGCGGGCGGGAGCGTCGGCGTTCGCGGTGCCCAGTTCAACTTTCGGGGTTGCGGCGATGGCGCGAAATGCAGGGCCGGCGGCGGCCGCGCTCATGAGTCCCAGCGAGGAACGGGCGATGAAACTGCGGCGCGTGGTCATTGCGCGACTTCCTTTGCCTTGGCATCGGCGACCATTTTGCGCACATCCGCAAGGAGGGCCTTGGCGTCGTAAATGATTCCATCGTGAATGGTCCAGCGCACACCTCCAACACGCTCCATCTTTCCGGTGGCATCGTTGAGTCGCTGCGCGCCCGTGCCGTACAGGACCTTGAAGTTCGCGAGGGGATTCTCGCTCACAATCACGAGGTCGGCCATCTTCCCTGTCTCGACGGATCCGATCTTGTCCTGCATCCCCAGCACCTCGGCGCCGGACAGGGTGGCGGAGCGGATCACTTCGAGCGGGTGGAACCCAGCCTCCTGCAACAACTCGAGCTCGCGAACCCACGCAAATCCAAACAGCTTGTAGATGAAGCCGGCATCATCGCCGACAGCGACACGCCCGCCCGCGTTCTTGTAATCGTTGATGAACGACATCCACTTCTGATAGTTCTGCTTCCAGGCGATCTCATCGGCGGTGGTCCAATGAAACCAGTAGGCGCCGTGGGCTTCGCGGTCGGCCGAGTACCAACGCATGAGCTGGGGGAGCGTGTAGTCGTCGTGCCACTCGGCCCGCTGCTCGCGCATCAGGTCACGACTCGCCTCGTAAATGGTGAACGTGGGAACGATCGTGAAATCCCGGCTGCGCAGGGTATCCAACACGTACTTCCAACGCTCACTGCCACGGGGCGCCGCCTGGGCCCACAGCCGCCCCGCCTGGCCGAACCGATCCGACTCATCGCTGTAGTTGTAATCGACGGGATAGTCCTGGAGGGTGCGATCGACAAACAGCGCCTCGGGCAGCCCATACCAGTGCTCCATGCTGGTGAGCCCCCACCCCGAAGTGTCGAGCACATTCATCCGGGACACCGCGAGTTGCGCGTGATGGCACATGCTGCGCAGGTTCTTTACCTTGGCTTCGGCGAGCGCGGCTTGCATCACCTCCGGTGGCGAGCCGAGGAACTTGATGCCGTCGGCACCGGCGGCGGCCACGGCATCCACCCATTTGCGTGCCTGCGCCGCATTGTGAACGCCGCCCGGAACATCCTGGTCGGTCGGAAAGCCTGCGTAGGCGGCAATGCGCGGCGCCACTATCTCGTGAGCGGCACTGCGGCGACGCTCGTTCATCGTCCAGCGCAGTCCGTTGAACGACCCGGCCTCCCGGACGGTGGTGATCCCATGACCCATCCAGAGTTTGTAGACGTACTCGGCAGGCGGCACCGTCCCCACCAGGCCCTGGTGCGAGTCCGCTATGTGGGCATGAGCATTGATGAAGCCCGGCAGCACGTACATGCCGGTCGCGTCGATCTCATGATCCCCTTTCACAGGCCTGGCGCTGTCGCGTATCGGAACCTTTGGGAAGCCGACGCTGGCAATGCGGGCGATTCGATCATTCTCGATCACGATATCCACAGGCCCCACCGGTGGAGCCCCGGTCCCGTCAATCAGGGTCGGCCCCCGGATGATCAGACGCTTGTACGGGCCACTGCCCTCGCCGGGCCGCCGGTCAGGCGCCGGCGCGGGCGCCTTGACATTCTCAGTGGCGCCGGCCTCGTACATCTCCTCGCCGGGCGCGGGGTGGGACGGCTCCGCCGCGATTGCGGCACAGGACATCCAGGCCGCCGCAGCGGCCAACATCAAGACGTTCTTCTTCATTGCTCCCCACGTGATTTGCGCCCCCTCCGGCGTCCCTCGTAGAATGGAACGCCCGGCGGGTGTAGTTCAATGGTAGAACTGCAGCTTCCCAAGCGCGCGACACGAGTCGCATAGGCCCCTGGTCCTTGTTGGTGCCAGACCGTAGGTCGAAAACTGACGAAACCAGCAGCTCTTTAATGAGCATTGTGGTCCAAATAGTCCGGTGAAGGCTACTCATGCCTGATCTGGACATGTTAGTGCGGCGAAGGCTGCACGAGTAATTGTTCGACAGGGAGCCTTTCGTCCCCGATCGAACCGAGATTTCTGCATCTCGTAGCCAAAGGAGCTCTGCAGGTCTGGCGACGGACTTGTGGAAAGCGCTCCCGTTAATGTAGTCGCCCGGATCATCCGGGTATGCGTGCTCTCGTGAGAGAGGCGCATAGGGAAGAGAAACGCACTCCTCTCCGACGCTAGGCTAGGTTGCAGGACTAAGGTAACTGAACTGTCTTATAACCGTCGTTAAGCTGACTGGGCTCAAGCGTTTGTTGAGCCCTCTCCAAAACGGAGGGTGGTCGGTTGTGTTGCTGCTTGGTCAGCACACGCAGACATAGCACCACCGGCGGAATCGACAGAGTCCTCGCACCCTTGTTACTCGTGCGGAACGTGGGAAGCCTCCCACGGTGTCTGTTCTTACATGCACATCAACCACGTCTTATACGTGTCGGTTCAACGCCGTTGCTCCGCTATGTTTTGACGTTTGGAAAATGCGTGTGTCGGTTCTGACTAAGGGACTCGCAAGGGTCCTCGAGGCCGTGTGAGGTAAAGGATGCTGGAGAAAGCGAATGCCGAGTCTGTAATGGGCACGGATAGGGGTCGAAACCATGGCCCCACGCGAGAGCGGGCTGACTTCCAGCGGGTGGCCGATCGCTCGAAGGTCGGTGATTGTCCGGCTCCCATTGGAGATGTACCATGCCGTTTCTGGCATGCGTAGGTCTCCGATGGGGTTCTTCATCGGCGCGGGTGTAGCTCAATGGTAGAGCTCTTGGTTCCCAACCAAGTGACGAGGGTTCGATTCCCTTCACCCGCTCCAATACATCGGAGGCTGATATGGACGCATCTCAATGCGATGTCGCCTCTGGCGTCTGGCAGGACTGGAACAGCGTTAGCTGGCCCAAGGTTCACCGGACGACCCGGAGATTACAGGCACGCATAGCGAAGGCAGTGAGGGGCGGTGATCGACGCGGCGCAAAACGCTTGCAGAGACTGCTGACCCGCTCGACGAGCGGCAGATTGCTGGCTGTTCGGCGAGTCACTGAAAATCATGGTCGCAAGACACCTGGGGTCGATCTCGTTACGTGGTCCACTCCGGAAAGCAAGTCATGCGCGGTACGCACCTTGGGAAGCAAGGGGTATCGTGCTCTTCCTCTTAGACGGGTACACATTCCGAAGAGCCATGGCGATGGCACTCGGCCACTAGGTATTCCGACGATGCGGGATCGGGCGATGCAGGCTTTGCACCTGCTGAGCTTGGAACCGATCTCGGAAAGCACGGCGGACGAGAACTCCTATGGTTTCCGTCCTTTCCGGTCTACAGCGGATGCATTGGTCCAGTGCCGAAATGTGCTGGACCGCGGGCATTCTTCAAAGTGGATCCTCGAAGGAGACATCAAGGGATGTTTCGATAACATCAGTCACGACTGGCTGCTGGCGCATGTCCCGATGGACAAGCGGATTCTTCAGCAGTGGTTGAAAGCTGGTTTTGTTGAATTCAATCGACTCTTCCGGACCGAAGCCGGTACGCCGCAGGGAGGAATTATTTCTCCCGTGCTGGCGAATCTCACCTTGGATGGCTTGGAGCCATTGCTCGCGCAGCGGTTTAAAAGTCGTCGAGACAAGGTGCACCTGGTTCGTTACGCGGATGACTTCATAGTCACCGGCAGCTCTCGCGAGTTGCTGGAACTCAGAGTCAAACCAGTGATCGAGGAATTTCTGGCTCAGCGTGGCCTCACGCTGACGTCCCCGGGAGTGGTGTATGAGGGATCTTTCTGATCCGGGCTTTTTAGCTCGGAAGCCGTAGGGAGACGCGGGCCCGAAGGGCCGCGGAGTCTTCGAGGCGGTCACCGTGAGTTCTAGGTTAAGGTTGGGTTGCGACACCTTCAACCAAGACCAGGAGTTCCTCACGATGACCACCAGAACCAATATCGCACTCGCCGAGCTCGCCGAGAAGGGAGCGGACGTCGATTTGCTGCGAGACATGATCCAGCACGTCGCCCAGCGGATGATGGACATGGACGTGGAGAGCCTGTGCGCAGCCTCCTACGGCGAGCGCAGCCCCGAGCGCCTGAACAGCCGCAATGGCTACCGCGAGCGGCTGTGGGAGACGCGCGCAGGATCAGTCGATCTGAAGATCCCAAAGCTGCGCAAAGGCAGCTATTTTCCAGGGTTTTTGGAACCGCGTCGGRCGGCCGAGAAGGCCCTCGCCGCGGTGATCCAAGAAGCCTACGTGCAGGGGGTCTCGACCCGCTCGGTCGACGAGCTGGTCAAGGCCATGGGCATGAGCGGGATCAGCAAGAGCCAAGTGTCGCGGCTGTGCGCCGAGATCGATGAGCGCGTGAACGCCTTCCTCAACCGGCCCATCGAGGGAGACTGGCCCTACCTATGGATCGATGCGACATACCTGAAGGTGCGCGAGGCCGGGCGGATCGTCTCGGTGGCCGTAATAATCGCCGTCGCCGTGAACACCGACGGAGTGCGTGAAGTGCTCGGCATGGCGATCGGACCTTCGGAGGCGGAGCCCTTCTGGACGGACTTCCTGCGCTCACTCACTCGGCGCGGATTGCGCGGCGTGAAGTTGGTGATCTCCGATGCGCACCTCGGCATCAAGGCCGCGGTCGCCAAGGTGCTGAAGTCCACCTGGCAGCGCTGCCGAGTGCATTTTCTCCGCACGGCGCTTGCGCATGCCGGCAAGGGTCAGCGCCAGATGGTGCTCGCGCTGATCAACACCGTGTTCGCGCAGGATACGCACGAAACGGCCATCGAGCAGTGGCGGGCCGTCGCCGATCAGCTCAGAACCAAGTTCCCCAAGCTCGCAGCGCTGATGGACCAGGCGGAAACTGACGTGCTTGCCTTCATGACGTTCCCGAAGGCACACCGCGTCCAGATCCACAGCACAAATCCCCTGGAACGCCTCAACGCCGAGATCAAACGCCGGACCGACGTCGTGGGCATCTTCCCGAACGAGGCCGCCATAACGCGTCTGGTGGGCGCTCTGCTGCTCGAGCAGAACGACGAATGGCAACTGCAGCGGCGCTACCTGCAGCTTGAAGGATTGCAGGCACTCGCCGACAATCAACCCGCCCGGCTGTCCGCTGTGGTCAGCTAGGCACGAGTCCAACCGAACCGGAACTCACGACTCGTACACCACTCCGCGGGGCACGATCTGGCCTCACGCTGTCGCCGAGGAAAACCAGGATCACACACGTGACCGAGGGCTTCGACTTTCTGGGGTGGAATTTGAGGTGGACCCGCAAGGGCCTGCATTCAGTTCCGGCCAAGAAGTATCGACTCGCGTTCTACAACAAGCTACGGCAGACCATTCGGGATCTTCGTACGGCGCCGCAGGCCGAGCTGATCGAGTGTCTCAATCCCCTCATCCGGGGTTGGGCGCAATATCATCGGTGCGTGGCGGTGAACGAGGTGTTCCGCAAGATGGATCATCTGCTGTTCTGCGCGTTGTGGAGATGGTCTCGACGTCGACACCCGAACAAGGGCAAGCGCTGGGTTAAACGGCGCTACTTCCGAAAGGTGGGCGCCCGCGATTGGGTCTTCGCCGTTGAGGGCTTTCGGCTCTTGAGGTTCACGGACTTTTCTTACCGGGAGCATTTCAAGATCAAGTCGAAGGCTAATCCATACGGCCCGGAATGGGAGCATTACTTTGCCCAGCGACTCGCGAAGCAGATGATGCAGACCCTGATGGGCCGGAAGAAGCTGCGTTGGCTGTGGAATCAACAGGATGGGAAGTGTCCGTTCTGCCAACTGCCGGTGACGAAAGAAACCGGTTGGGATGTGCACCACCGCGTGTGGCGAACGTATGGCGGATCAGATCGATGGACCAATCTGGCGATTACACATCCGACCTGTCACAAGCAGTTCCACGCGACCCGGTCGAGTGGGACGGCCCAAGTCGAGTCCGGGAGGCTGGGCTTGCCATGATCAAAGCGGTTACTGCCGGTCCTTCGTGATAAGGGGGGCTTTTCTGGCTGCTTGAGCCGTATGAGGCGAAATCCTCACGTACGGTTCTGAGGGGAGGGGGTGGCCGCGAGGCCGCCTCCTCACCCGACTGCTAACGTGGGTTCGATTCCCATCACCCGCTCCAGATTCAGCCGGTTTTCAGGTCTTGGGCCATCCGCGCTGCTGCCCGGGTGGCCAGCGCCATCAAGGTGAGCGTGGGGTTTTTCTCCGCCGCCGTGGTGAAGCAGGCAGCGTCGCATACCATGACGTTGGGAGCGTCATATACGCGATTCCAGGCATCGAGCACGCCGTACTTGGGGCTGCTGTGCATGCGCACTGAGCCGCCATAGTGCGCGATGGTGCCCGGAAACAGGGTCGGAGTGATTTCGCCAAGAATGGCGCGGCAGCCGGCCTCGCTCATCAGATCCATCAGATGATGCCGCGCGCGCACGACATTGTTGACCTCGTCGTCGGTGTAACGGATGCAGACCTCGAGCGCGGGAAGACCGAACTCATCCTTGCGGGTGGCCGATGGCTTGGCGTGACAGGACTCGGTTGGGATCATGGTTCCGATCATCTGTACGCCCACCGATTTGCCCTTGAGCGCCAATCGGCTGAGGATCCGGTCCTTGTCGCTCGTAACACCAAGCGTCCAGGAGGTCGCCATGAGCGGCGCGGACGAGGCATAGGGCAAGCGGGTGAGATACGCGGCATGAGCCAACAGACTCAGCGGCCGCTCCATCTCGAACGGCCACCACTCGCGCGGATGATCATGCAGGAAGAGCCCAAGCAGCCCCTCGCTGTTGCCCAGCCCTTGGGGAAACGTCGCCGATACCGAATTATGCAGTAGCTTGGTGGAGCCCAAAGGGCCACAGGCCACGATGACGGCTCTGGCCGCAATCCGTTCCGTACGTTGCGTGCGGCGATCGTGATAAAGCACCCCGGCTATGCGTCCATGCACCTCGGACCATTCCAACTGTAGCGCATGCGCGCCAGTCAGGAGTCGAAAGCCCGGCGCCCGCAGCAGGGGAGCAACAATATCCGTATAGCTGTTAAACGCGGTGCCACGGCGCACCAGCATGTTAGGAGGGCCGTCGGCCAGAGGATAGCTCGTGAAGCCTTGACCGCGGCGCGCCGCCGCACGCTCCACGCGATCCCAGTCGTGCGGAATCTGGCATGGATAGCGAGCGACGCCGGCGGGCAACTGCGGTACATCAGAGGTCCCCGCGGAGAGGTCCATATAGCGCTCGACCTTTCCGTACCACGGCGCCACTTCATCGTAGGAGACGGGCCACCGATAGCGCTCGTGCAGTCGCGCACCCTCATTGAAGTCTTCGGGCGCGAAACGCAGCATCGCGCCGGTCCAGTTGTTCGACAGTCCCCCTGGCGCATGCTTGACCAGACACAGCGTACGGGGATCGCCCGTTTTCAGGTGACCCGCATCCTCGCCGAGATCCGGCTTCCTGCGAAACAGGTTGCGGCCGCCCAGACGCAGCAGCACCCCGGGCTGAAAGTCCAGGCCCGATTCCAACATCGTGACGGCGATGCCCTGCTCGATCAATTCGCGTGCCGCGGCGGCACCCGCGGGACCGCTGCCGATGACGACGACCCGGCGATCATCGCTCATGGACTCAGTACTCACGGTCGATCAGGGAGCGGGCCAGTCGCAGTGTGGTGTAAGCAATGGGCACTTTTACGAACAGACGCTCGCGCATCCGGCCCAGCGCGTTGAGCTTGAACCAATTCGGCAGGAACGTGATTTGTCCGCCGTGGACTGAAAATGGATCCTGCTGGTGGCTGCCGCCGTCTTCCCAGGTGAACGCGAGCATGGGTCGCGGGACGGGCGTGCTGTTGGTCATCCCTCGGTGCCAGGTGTTCGAGCTGCGAATCAGCACGTCCCCACGACTCATCAGCGCCCGCTGCTTGTTGCGCTCGACTTTGCCGAACACGAATTCGGTGTACCTGTACAAGCGCCGGTGAGTACCGGGAATGATGTCGGTCGCGCCGTTCTCGACTGTGTGATCCACCAGCGCCACATTGGCGATGATGAACTCGCGCGTGAAGGGCTGATCGGTGTGCCAATGCTGCGTGGTGCTGCCGGGGAGATTGAAATTGCAGCCGATGTTCGGCATGCGAACGGCGGCCGGATGCAAAGTGCGAATGAGGTCGATGATCCCGCGCCGCTGCAGGGTGTCGAAAACGAACCTCGCGCCGGCCCCCGGGAAGCAGTTCAGATGGCCGCTCATCCGGCCGCCGCCGGAGAAGATCTCGCCGGAGCGCGACACGCGCTCAAACTCGGTAGCCAGGGATGCGTGCAGATCCGCCAGGGGTTGTGCCGGAACCACATCTCGAAGGATCACGAAGCCATCGCGCGCGAAGGATTGCCGTGCGGTCTCAATCTCGGCTGCGGACAGGGGGACTGATGCTGACACGTTATTGTTCTCTAATTTGGGGTGGCCGTTATGCATCCATATGCAGTCGCCTTTGTAAGGTTTTCGGGCGTAGGCGCCTATACGCAGTTGCCGAACGGATATTGTTGAATCGGCGGCTCTCAGGGCCGGGCGTGGCCGATCCGGACGTCCGGGGGATACTGATACGAGCGTCTGCCGCCTTTGGGTGATGGCCGCAGGTCCGCGCGGGTGGCCCGCGCACTCGACCTCGGAGCGGACGACGTCCTGAGCATTCCGTTCGAGCCCATGGAGCTGTCGGCCTGTATCCGGGCTGAGTTGCGGGAGAAGGCGCCGGATGATCGGTTACGCCAGGAGGTGGTCGAAGCACACCGCCGGGAACACGAAGCGCAGACCACGCACGGCGGGTCCGGTGGCCCGGTGTTCAACTCGAGCGGCAAGGTCATCGGGGTGAACGTTGCGATCCTGGCGGATTTCTCCGGCTCGAATTTCGCGGTGCCGATCGTGCGGGCCGCGCGGATCGTCGCGCAGCCGTGAGCTCGATCGCGCACCGCCGGGTCCGGGGCGGCCGGCGCAACGGCGCCTATGTCAAAAGACCGGGATTTTACGTCAATGGCGAGCGCGGCTTCATTTAACTGAACACCTGCCGTTGCGCGAGCGCCATCACACGCCCGATGCAACATGTTACATCGCGCCGGGACCGCGTTCACGGTTTGCGGTAATTGCGGAGTCTACGAATGGCGACAGTTCGGCGGCCTCTGCTGTAGTGCCTGGAACTTCATTACCGGGACTCGCGGACCATGCACAGTCGTTTGCAACTCGGGCGCAGCGTGTCATTTGTCATCGGAGCGCTGCTGCTCAACGGGTGCGGATCGGGCGCAAGTACAACACCCGTCGCGCCCTCGACCAGCGTCGCGTTGCAGATATCGCTGCCGCAGAGCGCCGCGGATCTCACCGCCCAACCGGCATTGCCCTTGTTCCACGTCGCGCCGGTGTTATTGCCCGAGCCGGCGGACGAGGCCGGGGCCGACCCCGCACAACAGCTCGCGGGGCCGCACACCGAGCATGTCGACATCCTGCTCTCCAATGTGTCAACGCGCCGGCTGACCGTACAGCGACTGCATTTCGCGGCGCGCCAGGGCGTGGCTTCATTCGAGGAAACCGCGGCCGACTCAAATCCAACACCCATGGCAACCGGAAGCGTGGTATCGACCTACACACCGGCACAGATCCGCGCCGCATATGGCTTGCCGGCAGTGCCGGCGGCAGGCACGCAGCTGACGGCGTTACAGTCCGCCCAGCTGGGAGCCGGCCAGACGATCTACATCGTAGACGCACAGCATGATCCCAACGTCGCGGCGGAACTGGCGACGTTCAATCAGAAATTTGCTCTACCGACATGCACGACGTCGGCCATCCCAGTCGGGTCAAGTTTGCCGCTACCGGCATTGCCAGCGGGCAGCGGCTGCACTCTCTCCGTGGTGTATGCGACGTCCGCAGGGGTGATGACTTCGTCGGCGCCGGCGTACGATGCAGGCTGGGCGACCGAAATTGCGCTGGATGTGCAATGGAGTCACGCCATCGCGCCGCTGGCGCGCATCATTCTGATTGAAGCGCCCGACAGCTCGGTTGGAACGCTTTCGGCCGCTGTCAGGCTGGCCAACACCATGGGACCCGGCATCGTTTCCATGAGCTTCGGCGCACCGGAAGGCTCCTGGGGCAGCCAGTTCGAAACCGCATTCGCCGGCGCTAAAATGACGTATGTCGCGGCGGCGGGAGATGCCGGTGCCGCTGTTGAATGGCCTGCCGTCTCGCAGCGCGTGCTTGCCGTAGGCGGAACCTCCCTCACTTACAGTGGGAGCGGTACGCGCTCTGAAACCGTCTGGTCGGGAACGGGAGGTGGAGTCAGTCAATTCACTTCGACCCCTACCTATCAAACGAGCGCAGTGCCGGGCATGGGCAATCCGGGACATCGCGCCGTAACGGACGTATCGCTCAATGCCGATCCCGCTACAGGTCAATACGTTGCCGTGATCCAGCAGGGCGCTGCAACTGCCAGTTGGTTGAGCGCGGGTGGAACCAGTGTGTCCTCACCGGAATGGGCAGCGCTGATCGCCGTAGCCAATGCGCTCCGCGCGCAGGCGACATTGCCAGTGCTGGGCGTCCCCCATGCACAGCTCTACAATTCCATCTCGACTGTGCCCTCCTCTTATGCCAACGCATTCGGCGATGTGACACAGGGGTCCAACGGTACATGCTCCACGTGTTCCGCCAAGACAGGATACGATTTACCCACGGGTCTCGGAACGCCTAACGCGTCCGCGCTTTTCAATCTTCTGGGCGCCAATTCGAGTGGCTCGAGCGGCGGATCCGCCGGATCACCGCCAACACCGCAACCCCCGGTCGTTCAATCCGCATCCGTATCGGGTACCGCCGGCACGGCTTTGACGTTCGCGATCTCGGTCAGCGACGCCAATCCATTCACATTGACTCTGAAAGGCGCGCCAACGGGATTGACTGTGACCAGCGCAGGCGTTGCAAGCTGGCCGAACCCCGTGGCGGGCAAATATGTTGTCACGGTAACGGCGGTTGACTCCAAGACCGGCCTGTCGGCGCAGGGCACGGTGAATATCACGATAGCGGCCCCACAGCCACCGGTAGTGGCGACTGCCACAATCAGCGGGCGGAGCGGCTCGCCACTGACATTCACTGTGGCCGTGACCTCCGCCAATCCCGTCACTTACATGCTCAGCGGCGCTCCGATCGGCATGAGTATCAACAGCTCGGGGGTGGTTACCTGGAGCAATCCAGCGGCCGGCAACTACTCCGTCACTGTGATCGCGACAGACAGCAAGACGGGCCTGAGCGGCAAGGGGCTCATCAACATCGGTATCCTGGTGTCCGGACCGGTCATCACGGCATCGGCCATGACCGGCGTGGCCGGCAAACCCCTGAGCGGAACGATCGGCTTTTCCGATGCGACTTCCAACTCGCTGGCCATCACGATCACGGGCATTCCGGCGGGCATGAAATTGTCTGCCAGCGGTACCACGGTGAATTTGAGTTGGCCTTCCCCCGTCAAGGGGAGCTACACACTGAGCGTGACGGCCAAGGACGGAAACGGACAAAGCGCGAGCCGGCAGGTGAGCGTATCCATCAGCGCCAAGTGAGAAACGGCCTCGAGTACCTGGACTACCGGGGGCGCGCCGTCCCCTGGTGATCGAGCCAGCCAACGGGGCAAGGGAATGCCCCACAACGTCCAGCGACGCATCACGAACCTCAAAGCATCACCCTCGACAACCAGCGCCTGCGCGAGCTCGAACGGGCCGATCCACTCGCTGAGCAGGCAAATGCCACGAGCGCCTGACTTCGCGTTGCCGCCCGTCGAGCCCCTGCACGGTCACGAACATTCCGCCCCGATGCTCGCCCCGGCGCCGCCGCCCTGAGGCACTAGTGCTCGGAGTACATTTTCATTGCATCGGTTCGCAGCGCGAGTTGGCTCGTGCTGCGGCTGTAGAACATGTGTCCACCAGCGTATTCACGCACGCGCACGCGACTCTGATTTCCCATGATCGGCATCTGGTCGGCGATCAGGACGGAAGCCATGAACGGGCACGACAGGTCGCTGTAGCCGTGCGCAATCAACACATTCAACTTCGGATCGACCGCGACCGACTCCCGCAGCTCTTTCACGGAGCCGTGGAGAATGCCCTGGCCGTCTTCACCGCGCTCGTGCTCATCGCCGTCATTCCACAACTGATTCACCTCGTAGCTGAGGGCGTTGTAGCGAGCGGTGTATTTCCAGCCTACCGTATGAGTAATGAAATCGACGACCGCGGTGGTAGTGGGTGCAATGATGCTGTCCAGGATCGGGTCGTTGTTGAGCTGCGTGGGCGAGAACGGGAACGGATCATAGCTCGTCACGTTGGAATCATACCGGCTGCCGAGCTTGCCTTCGGCACGGAACACTTCGCGCAGGTAGGCCTGCGTCTCCAGGCGACCGCCCGAGCGGCGCACGAACGTCGGATCGAGTCCTGACAGTTCCGTTACGCGCCTGACGATCCGCTCCAGCGCCTGCGGGTCGGCATGACCCTTCAACAGGTCCGCCACGTACTCCCCGCGCGTGTACTCGATGACTTCAGCCATCTTTGCGTCGCTCAGCTTTCCCTGGCGCTCGAGGTTCGCGGCGACGATGCTCGGCAAGGTGAGCATCCAGGGCAGCGGCGACAGCTCCTGATCCAGCGAAGCACCGGGATCGAGATAGGGAGACACGAGCACGACGCCGTTCATGGCAACGCCGAGCCGGGTCTGCAGGTAATAGGTGATGCGCGGGCCGCGGAAGCCGCCGTAGCTCTCACCGACCAGATACTTGCGCGATTGCAGCCGCTCGTTCTTGTTCAGCCAGTCGAAGATCACCTGGGAGAGGTATTCGATGTCGGCCTTCGGATTGTAGAAGCGCTTCTTGGCCTCATCGCTCTTGACGCGCGAGTGACTGAACCCGGTGCCGACGGGATCAATGAACACCAGGTCCGTGAAATCGAGCCACGTTCCCGGATTGTCCCTGGGGAGGGCAGGGTCGGAGGGACTGTCGCCTTCCGCCCCGAACTGCACGCGCTTCGGACCGATTGCGCCGAGATTCAAATACACGGAGGACGCGCCCGGACCGCCATTCAGGGCAAACGTGACGGGCCGGTTGGCGCCGGGCACGGTGTAGGCAATGAACATGACATCGGCAACGGTCTTGCCCTTCTCATCGAGCACCGGGATGGAACCGACGGTCGCGTCGTAATTGACCGTACGACCACCCACCTGGACGCTTTGCTTGACAGTCTTGTCCTGCGGGAAGGGCGGCAACTCGATCTCCTCATCGGCCGGGGCTTGCTTGTGACCTTTGCCGTCTTCCTGTGCAGTCGGCGCAGCGGCTTTATCTTTGGCCGGCAACTGCGGCGCGGTCATCAATCCAAACACCAGCAGCACGGCTGCTGACCAGGACGAGAGGGGGGTCCAACTCAGGGGCATGATTTCTCCGGTGGCGGTCTATTGTTTCGGGATGCTGATCTCGGCACGGGCTATGGCGGGTCGGACATCCTGCCGGTAGCTCCAGGGCACACTGCGCAAATGCTGTAACAAGGCACGAACGAATCGATCCTGACGTTTGCGGGCCTCCGGTACCGGCACCCCGTGATTGAGTATGGCGAAGTACACGGTTCCGAGGTCGCTCGTGGGGATGGCACCCACCAGAGCGCTGGCACCGTAGTCCCCGTAGGTCCCCGTTTTTCCAACAATACGCCCAGCTTCATCCGGTCCGTCGAGGCGATGGCGCAAAGTGCCGGCGTCGATCCCCGCTACCGGCAGAATGTCTGTCAACCCATGTCCTGACTTCTTCAGCTCCGCTTCGAGCGCGCGCAGCAGCTCGACCGCTGCTCGCGGGCTCAGGCGATTGATGGGATCGGTTCCGGCGCCATCGCCCAGCGTGATTTCGGACCGCATCGCCGCGGGTACCGCGCTGCGCGCCAGTGCTTCGACAGCGGCTGCGCCGCCGGCGGCATCGGCCAATGGTTTGAAGATGTTGTTGGAATAGTCGTTCAGCGACTTCGCCAGCGGCAGCAGGGGCTGGGAGCGATGGATGAGCAAAGGCCGCACCGGCGATGCAACGGCAGCGGCGCCGGCACCGAGAAATCGAATGCCTGTGGGTAGCAATCCTTCCGGGGCAGGTCCTTTGGAACTCTCGAGCTCAAACGCGCGTACGGCCGCCAGCGCGCCCGCAGAGACAGACCCTGCGAGAGCACGCCGCAACCGCGAGCCGTCCTCATCGGGCAGCCAGTCGAACGTCAGAGGCCCCCGGAGCCTCAGGTCGCCCCTCACCTGCGTAACACCCAACCCACGCAGTCGATCTGCGACCAACAGTGCATTTTCATCGACGAATGCCGGATCCCCGCCGCTCTCGACCAGAAGATCGCCCTGCAGAGTCCCTTCCGAGACCGCGCCCTGCGCCAGGAAGGTCGTGACAAACCGATGGTCGGGCCCCAACTTGCGCAACAGCGCGAGTGTGGTGGGGACTTTTGAAACCGAAGCGGGATGGACCGGCTTTTGCGCCTGCTGGGCGAGCAGCGTCGTGCCGCCCGTGGTCTCGACATACACGCCCTGGTCGCGCCCCAGAATCGACCGGGCCGCGGCCGCCAGGCTGGCAGGTTCGGCGCTGACCGCGGCCCGACAGGCGAGGAGAAGGGTAAGCAGAAGCACATGACGCACAGTGATCATCCGGGAACAGGCGACGAGGCGCCATGATGCCACCATTGGAGGCACCGAGCCGGTGCGCCGTTGCAGCGCGACGGGCAGGACCACCAGCCCCCGATAGCCGCGCGATCGGCACCCCTATCGAGTACCGCTGGGGGCTACCGGCCAACTTGCCAGCACCAGGGCTCCGCCGAGCGTGGACTCCCCGATGCTCACCTCACCCCCATGCCACTCGATCGCACGCTTGACGATGGCCAGACCCAGCCCGTAACCCACTTTCCGGCCGCTCGCCGGATCGAGCTGCACAAAGGATTGAAACACGCGGCTGCGCTGGGCCTGCGGAATGCCCGGCCCGTCATCCTCGACGCGCAGCTCGTTGCGACCCGCGCCAGTCGCAAACGTGACGTTGATTCGACTCGCGGCGTAGCGGCCCGCGTTATACAGCAGGTTGCGCAGTACCGACTCGAACAGATGAATGTCACAGACGACGCGCAGCGCATCCGGCTGAACTGTCGATGTAATCGTGATCCCGCCGCGAATGCTGCCCTGCGCGGACTCGACGATGGCTGGAATGAGGCTCGTGAGGTTGTTCTCGGCCAGGTTGAGCTCGAGGTCCGCCCGCTCCAGGATGGCATAGCCGAGCGTCGCCTTGACGAGGCCGTCGATCGCTTCGATATCCGTCTTGATGTTGGAAAGCGCCGCGCGCAGCTCCTCCACGCTGGAAGCGCTGTGCGACAGCTCGATCTCAAACTGCATCCGCGACAGCGGCGTCTTGATCTCATGCGAGACGGCGTTCGACATGTCCTGATGGGACGCGATCAGGCCGTCGATGCGTGCCGCCATCTTGCGAAACGTCTGGGCCAGCGGATAGATCTGTGAGTGTGGTTTGATCGGCGCGGCAAACTGCCAGTTGCGGTTGCCATACTGCGCGGCCGCCTTCTCCAGCGTGCGCAGATCCCGGCTCAACGGCCAGATCCAGATCATGATGACGAGGGCGATCAGCGCATAGAACAGGATTGTGATGCCCCAGTCCAAGGGGCCACGACTGGGGGCAGGCTCATACGAGCGCAGCGCGAGCACGTGATCGTTGTCGATGCGTTTCAACACCCAGGAGTCGCCCTTCGCGGAACGCATATAGGCATTCTCACCGCGGCTCAGCTTTTGCAGCGTGTCGGCGCCTGCTATCTCATTCGTCGTGAAAACCTCGGCGTCGACACCGGTACGACTCGCGACACCGGCGATCAGGCTCCGCCAATTCTCAGGCGGCGCCTCGCGAAGGCGATCCCCCAGCACGGCCATTACGGCGGCAAACGGAGTGTCATCCGACGGATCGGCCTTGCTGTAGATCTGGAACAACCGATCCTGCCCCCAGCTCACGACCGCCAGGGTCACGACAATGAGCAGATACAGTCCCAGAAAATGCCGCGCCACGGGTCACCAGGCGTCCGGTACAAACAGATATCCCTGTCCCCAGATTGTCTTGATTCGCTGGGGATTCTCGGCGTCGTCGTCGAGCTTCCTGCGCAGCCGGGAGATCCGGATGTCCAACATTCGGTCCAAGCCGTCGTAGTCGCGATTGTAGAGGCTCCTGTACAGCCGCTCGCGTGATTGAATCTCCCCGGGATGACTGGCCAGAAAGACCAGCAGATCAAACTCATTGCGCGACAACGCGATCTCGCGTCCGTCCCACTTGACGGCGCGCGAGACAACATTGATCAACAGTCGGCCGAAGCTGAGAGACTTGCCTGTCACAGGTGCCACGGGCGGCTTGCTCCTGCGCAGAAGCGCGCCGACTCTCGCCAGCAATACCCGCGGCTCCACGGGCTTGATGACGTAATCGTCCGCACCCAACTCCAGACCCAACACGTGATCGATGTCGTTATCGCGTGCGGTGAGAATCAGAATCGGCGCAGTGTAGGCCGGACGCAGGCGCTTGCAGATGGAGAGGCCGTCTTCTCCCGGCAGACCGAGGTCGAGTATGACGAGGTCTGGATTGTCGCGGCTCACGCGCTCGACCACCTCGTCGCCATGACTGACGATGCTCAGGTTAAAGCCGTGATGGGCAAGATACCGGCTCACGAGCTCCGCGAGGCGCAGATCATCCTCCACGAGCAGAATTGAATGCGGGGGCTCGGTGCTCATGCCGGGTGCGCGCTCAGTTGAAGATATTCCAGGGCTGGCGGCGGCGGTGGCGATATTGAATCGCTTCGCGGATGACGCGCAGCACCTCGGAGGCCAGCACGCGCTCGAGGGAGACATCGCGCAACTGAAACAGGACATCGTCGCTGAACACGAGATCGACCGTATACGTGCCGGCCCTATAGTGCTCCCAACAGTGCCGCACCGGCCGGCTCGCCTGGATGAGCAGGCAGAGCGATTCGTCCTTGCGCGAGCGCCACTGGGCACGGACCGGGGTGGCGCACTGCTTGTCATTGCCGGTGAGAGTGCAGATGCGAGGGCTGATTTCCAGTTTGATATCGGGGTCCGCGGCGGGCTCGTCCGGGAGCGCCGCCCTGGCGAACGACAAGCCAGCCACCGCGGCCATCGTCACACACATGCGCCGAACCCGCAGTCCACTACCCAATTTGACCGCCCATCCCCTGGTGCATGGTCACAGTTTACTGGTGAAATGAGTACGTGGCTCCGATGAATGCGGTGGTGACGTAGTGCCGGTCCACGACGGGACTGTCGGAAATGGCATTTCCCAGGCGCTCGACGTGCACGAAGGCGTCGAGCTTCCACTTGCGGGTGAAGGGCCGTGAATACCCGAGCTTTGCAAATGGATTCAGGGCCCAGCCGGCATGGTACAGGCCGGGGTAGCCGTAATAATAGTTGACCGTGGCCGCGCTCTTCCAGGTGAGACCGAGGCGGGTGCTCAGGGTGCCACCCAGGATCGACCCGATGGGCATGCCCAACGCGGCACGCACCTCATCTCCATGGGTGCGACCGGTAATTTCGTGCAGAAAATCGAGCTGGCCGGTGACCGGGCCCTGTTTGAACGTCCACTCCGGGCCCGCGAGGTAGGTCACCTTACGGGCGGGCCGGGTCGGCTGAGTACCGGCCGGAACGTCGAGCAGGTTCTCACCCGGCCTGCCGGCGGCGGCTCCGTTGCCAGTCAAGGCCGTGGGGGAGAAGACAAAGAAATTCTGCAGATCGCTGCGGTAGAAAAAAACGCGATCGTAACCTGGGCTCGCGACGAGGCTCAGGGTGTTCGATGGGCCGTCGAACAGCGTGACGCCGGGGTCGAGATTGTCAATGAAAAACCGCTTGCCGTAGTAGCTGAACTGCGGAACGAGGATCAGCGGAATGTCCTGACCGTGCACCAGCGGGTTCGTGCGCACGCCCGCACCCAGAGCAACACTGAAGCTCCAACTGCCCACCGCCACGCACTCGTCGGTGGGCGCGGTGCATTCTTCCGCAGCGAATGTCGCGGTGGTGGCCAGCAGGCAGACGATAGCCGCGGCGGCTGCCTCTCCTCTCCTTCTGGCCACGAACTGTGTCTCCCGCGCGTCACGACTGGATTTTCACGAATGGTCGCAGAACCGATCGAAGCGCGCCATCCGACTCTGTAGCTGTTTGTAGTCATGTGTATCCACGGGCGCGAACTGTGAACCAACTCGACGTTTGCGACGCTTCAGCACCCAGGCGGCCAGGCCGCCCGCGGCCGAGGTCCCACCTGAGGCCAGCCAGGCCGCTGCTCCAAGGCACAGGGGACACATCAGTGGCACTCCTTTTCCGGATAACGCAGCTTGGGCATCCAACCAGCGGCCCCTTCGGGAAGCAGATCGAACATATGCCAGAGGGTGCAGAAATCGTCGCCCGGACTCCAGGTGACATCGGACACCCGCAGGATGCGGCCGCCCTGGCGTTTGAACACGGACATGCCCGGGCGCCAGCGGGTTTCCATGCGATATCCCATATCCTGCGCGAAAGTGTTTCCCATGTGACTCACCATGGGAAACACCCAACCGCGGCTCGCCGCGAACTTCCGCTGGACCTCGGGCGTATCCGGGCTCGACACCACGAATGCCGCCCTGCTGGTTACATGTTGGTGTATGCCGTTGTAGCCATCCGCCCACAGTGTGCAGGCCGGACACGACACTCCCATGTTGTGCACGACCATGAGGTCCGCGTGCTCGCCAAACAGCTCCGACAGCGTCACTGTCCCGCCAGGCACACGGAATTCGTAGTCCGCCACTTCCTGCGGCTCGACTTCGGACTGCACCTTGCGCATCTGGCGGCGGATATCCGCTATCTGTTGCCGGAAGTCACGCAATTGCTGTGCGGCGGCGGCGTACTTCATGGGTCAGGCCCCGTATTGATCGTGCAGTTTGACCCAGGACATCGGGTGCGCAAGACCCTGCTCATCGCGCCCTTTCGGCACCAGGTCCAGGAGTTGAAACGTGACATTCATCGGGTCGATGCCGCGAGCGTAGGTGGAATACGTGTGAAAGATCGCGCCGCCCGGGTCCTTGAAAAAGATGCTGAAGCCCGGCTTGTCGGGCATGCGATCGGCATAGCGCTCATAGTTGTATGTCGCGGTGCCCCGATCCATGTCCGCTTCGCGGAAGGATGCCTGATAGTCGTAGTTGAAGTCGCCGGCGGCGGCGGATACCCACTTGAAGGTCCAGCCCATGCGGGTGGCAAAGGCTTGCAACCTCGACAGCGGTGCGCGTGAGATCGCCACAAACGAGACGTCACGCTGTTCCAGATGGGGAATGGTGCCGTTGAAATTGTCAGCCCAGAACGAGCAGCCACGGCAGGCGGACTGCGCATCGGGAGCGAACATCAGGTGGTAGACCACCAGTTGGCTTTTGCCCAGGAACAGGTCGCTGAGCAAGACCTTGCCGGTGGGACCGTCAAACACGTAGCTCTTCTCGACACGCTCCCAGGGCAGCTCGCGTCGCTCGCGGCTGAGCGCCTCGCGCAGGCGCGTGAATTCCTTCTCCTTGGCGAGGAAACGGCGCCGGGCTTCGATCCATTCACTTCGCGGTAGAACCTGATGATCCGTCATAGAGCCTCCGGTTTTCATGACTTAGGACGTTTGGAGCGACTGCGTTTCGACTGGGCTGCCGGCGGCGAGGCCACTTTTTCTTCATCAATTCGCGCCAGGGTGGCTGCCAGGAGGTCGAACTGTCCTTGCCAGTACTTGGCGTAGCGGTTGAGCCACACGGACGCCTCCAGCAACGGTCCCGCTTCCAGCGAGCAGCGATTGATCCGGCCACTGCGCTCCTGCTGCACGAGCCCCGCCCGCACCAGGACCTGGATATGGCGCGAGACGCCCTGCAGCGAGATGTCGAATTGCGCGGCCAGCTCGGTGACGAGCAGGGCCTGGCCGTCCAGCAGGTGCAGAATGCGGCGGCGAATGGGGTCGCTGAGAGCGGCAAAGACCTGGTCCAGACGCGCATCTTCGACGGCCGCCACCGCTGCTTCGCTGGTTTCGCCTTGCTCGCTGACGACGCGGAACGCTGAGCCCATATTCATCATGGTGGATTAATATCAACAGTTCAGTTGATAGTCAACCAATTCGTTGAATATTCCCGCGCAGCTTCCGCGTTCCATCGTTTGGCGGGGCTTCAGCCGAACAGGTGCTCCACCGAGGTAGCGACGCTGAGCCACCATTCGGTGCCGGAGATCGGCACTACCGCGAACGTCTCCAGAAGCACTAACAACCCACCGTAGATGTAGACCTTGTGTGGACGGCCTCGCGTCCGCCAGTCATGTACGACCGCAACGATAATCATCAGGAAGGCAACTAACGCCGGTGGAACCGCGACAAAGGGAGGTGGTGGCCCACCTTCTGCAGCTCCGGGCGGCGCCAGCAGTGTCAAGAACACGCGCGCGATTGCGGGTGTCATCATGCTTGCCATCAACACGTACATCAGGCGTTTGTGGACTTCCGGTTTGCGAATGTTGGCAATTGCGGTTGCGAACAGGCCGATCATCATGGGTAGCGCGAGGAGCGCAACAGCGGAGAAGCGCTTCCCGGCTTCGCCCACACCGTGAGCATCCTCCAGCCTCAGCAGTGTCACTCTCGTGGCGATGATGGAGCAAACCATGACGCTGAACAGTGCGATGCCAAACAGACCCCAGGACCTGTGGGACAACGTGCGCCCGGAGGCAACGAACCAGGTTTGCAGGAAGTAGAACAGTGTCCAGGAGAAGAGCAGCAAGCCGTGTACGTGGAGAATGGGCGGCGCGTGGAACCTGCCGCTGACCAGGGGAGCCCAGTAGGTCGGCGTGAAGCCACCAAAGGCTATGAGTACAAATATGCCCGCCGTCCACACATAAAAACGCCGGGACTCGGGGTGGGCGGCAACGCCGCCAGCGAGAACTGTGTCCATTGGCGATACCCCCTGGGAGCTCATTGAGGCGGTATCTTGCCTGCAGAGGGGACTTTTGGCTAATAGGGTGAGAGGTCGAGAGGTTCCTCAGATCCAGTGGAAACCTTTCGCCATGACGAGCAGCAAGCTCGCCGCCAGGCCGATGTACAGGCCCAGCGCCCAGACTTTGGCTGACGCAAACTGTTGCTGGAGCGCTTCGATCTTGCCGCTCAGTTTGGCATCGACGGCATCGATCTTGCCGCTCAGTTTGGCATCGACGGCATCAATCTTGTTGTTCAGTCGCGCATCGACGGCATCGATCTTGTCGCTCAGACTGTTGTTGAATCGATCGAGTGCGGCTTCCGCGAGCAGACGGTTCCCGTCGATTTTGGCGTTGAGTCGCTGATCGAGGCTGTCAAATCGGGCATTCACACGCTGTTCGAAACCGTGCATGCGGTCATCGATGCGCCGTATGTCGACTTTTATTTCCGCCACATCCTTCCTGATGCCATCAACATCCGATTCCAGTTTCGCCACGCGCGACGGCAACTGGCTCAGCTCATCCATGGCCCCTCCCTCGGGCAACTCGCCCTCGGATGTCAGCAACCGAACGGAATTCATGGCTCACCAGAGTCTCGCTTCAATTGCACTCAACCAACATTGCGGCGAGCATTGTGCGCGCCGAAATCACGCGGAACAACCTTTTGCCCGGGTTTTTTAGGCCAATAGTGGAGTGGAGGACGCCTGTAAACACAGGGGTCTTCCGATAGGAGAATGGCAGTTAGAGCGACGTGGTTGCTATACGTGCGACCTCCGCTAGGAGTTCTTCACGCTGTTGCTGACGTGTGTCTTTACGGTGATAAAGCGCCGCTCGGCGAGTGCCGAAATAGCCAACGCGGCGGGGCCTGCTACAACGCAGCGAAGGATCTAGCGTCTTCACCCCATGCGGCTGCCCGTCTCAGGGCTTCGGGCACTTCCTCGGGCCGCGCCACAACCTCCCACATCTGCGCGTGACGCTCATCCATGAAACGCTCCTCAATAGCGTGCTCGAGAACCTCCAGGAGCGGACCGAAGAACCCCCGGGTGTTCACCAGCAGAATGGGATTCAGGTACAGCCCGAGGCGCTTCAATGTGATCGCCTCGAGCAGTTCCTCCAGTGTGCCGGACCCGCCGGGCAACGCAATCGCCGCCTGGCTGCGAGTCAGCATCAGATGTTTGCGAACGCGCATGTCCTCTACGAGCTCGAGCTCCGTCAGCCCCGCATGCCCCCACTCGAGGTCGGCCATGAATCGCGGCAGGATGCCGAGGACGCGCCCACCCCGACTCAAGGCACCATCGGCCAGCGCACCCATCGAGCCGCGGGCGCCGCCGCCATAGACGATCCCGAGCCCCTCGAGCGCCAGAACTTCGCCCAGCCTGAAGGCGGCTTCGCGGTATTCGGGATGTGCCGCCCGGCTCGAAGCGCAATAGACGCACACGGCGCGCGCGGGCCGCGATTCGTTGCTGGTGCTCATGCGACCATCATCTCACGATGTCGAGCACCTCGCGAATCAACGCAGGCCCGCGATAGATCAGACCGGTGTACAACTGCAGCAGATCAGCACCGGCTGCGCGGGTGTCAGCGGCCTGCGTGCCGGACAAAATTCCACCGACGCCGATGATCGGGAAATCGGGGCCGACGGCCGCTCGCAGTGAACGCAACACCGCGACACTGCGCGCGTGCAACGGCTTGCCACTGAGCCCACCCGTCTCGCTCGCCGCCGCGGACCTCAATCCCGTGGGGCGCGAGATAGTCGTGTTGGTGGCCACCACTGCGTCGACCGGCATCGACCGCAGCTCTCGACCGATGCTCAACACCTCCTCGGCCGTGAGATCGGGCGATAGTTTGACCAGCAAGGGGACACGCTTGGAGTGAACGGGCTGCAATTGCTCCCGCAGATCCGCCAGCTCGAGCAGCAGCGGTCGCAACGCAGCCGGGTCCTGCAAACCGCGCAGGCCAGGCGTGTTTGGTGATGATATGTTGATGGTTATGTAGTCGGCCACGCCATACACGGTCCGCAGGCAGCTTGCGTAATCCTGCGCGGATTTTTCCAACGGAGTGTCGAAGTTCTTGCCGATGTTGACGCCGCAGATGCCCGCATAGCGACGCGATTCGAGGCGGCGGGCGGCCGCGGCCGCGCCTTCGTTGTTGAATCCGAGGCGATTGATGAGGGCTTCGTCCGACACGAGGCGGAACAGATTGGGACGGGGATTGCCCGCCTGGGGGCGGGGAGTGACCGTGCCGACCTCGATGAAGCCAAACCCCAGGCGGCCGAGCGCATCGACATCGCGGGCGTTCTTGTCGAAGCCGGCGGCCAGTCCCACGCGGTTGGGGAATCGCAGGCCCATGAGTGCAACTCCGGCACTTGGGGACGGCAGCGCACCGGCACTTGCCCAGGTTGTGCGATCGATGCTCGTGTCGGCTCCACGGGAGGCCGCGTCGGCGCGAGCGAGGTAAGGCGCGAGCGCATCGCGAGCGAAGCGATTCCGCAGTCGCAACGCCGCCAGCGCAACCGCCTGCGCGCGATGCGGATCCAACCCGAACAGCCAGGGCCGAATCAGCCCATAAGCCCAAGCGTCGGCGCTGCTCAGGTCTTCATCGCCTTTGCTGCCGCGAGGTCGAACGGCAACTTGCGCAACCTGATCCCCGTTGCCGCGCGCACCGCATTGGCCACGGCGGGCGCAATCGGCGGCGTGCCCGGCTCGCCCACACCCGACGGTGCGTTCGTTGACGGAACGATGTGGATCTCGATTGCCCGCGGCATCTCGTTGATCCGTAACACCCGATACTGGTGGAAGTTGGTCTGATCCACACGGCCGTCCGTCAGTGAGATCTTGCCGTAGAGCGCCGCCGACAATCCGTAGCCGATGCCGCTCTGCATCTGCGCGCGAACGACATCCGGAGTCACCGCGATCCCACAGTCCACCGCCGTAACAACCCGATCAACCTTGACCGACCCGTCAGTCACCGTGACTTCAACAATGTGCGCGACAACCGAGCCGAACGACTCATGCACCGCCACACCGCGACCGCGGAATGAACCGTCAGCCCCCTTCCCGGTCGGGAAAGGCTCGCCCCACCCGGCTTTCTCGGCCGCGAGCTTCAAAACCGCGGCGGTTCGTGGATACTTCTCCAACAGCGACAGACGATAGGCCACCGGATCCCGGCCGGCTGCCGCGGCCAACTCGTCGGCCACCACTTCCTTCACGAAGGCCGTGTGCGTGTGACCTACCGAGCGCCACCACAAGATCGGCACGCCCACCTTTGCCTGCGTCCAGGTCACGTGGGCATTCTCGACCTCGTACTGCTCCGTGATCCCGCCCTCGACCGAAGTGGGATCCACGCCGTCCTTCATCATGGCGGCAAAGGGCGTGCCCGCCATGATCGACTGGTTTACAACATGCTGCTCGACGGCCACGAGCCTGCCGTCCTGACTCAAGCCGGCCCGCACGTGGTGGTAGGTTGCCGGCCGATACCGGCCGCCGGTGATGTCATCCTCACGAGTCCAGATCAACTTGACCGGATGGGCGGTGCCCAGGGCCTTCGCGATGGTCACTGCCTCGACGATGTAATCGGACTCCGCGTTTGCCCGGCGCCCGAAAGTGCCACCCGCCGCCAGCGTGTTGATTGTCACCTGATCCGGACGCAGGCCGGCAGCCTGCGCCGCGTTCGCCTGGTCGATGGTCTGAAACTGACACCCGGCCCAGATCTCACACTGGCCCGGACTGAGCTTCGCCGCCGCCGTCAGCGGCTCCATGGGCGCATGCGCCAGGTAGGGAAATTCAAATTCGAAATCCAGGACCTTGGCGGCCTTCTTCAAGGCCTGCGCGAGATCGCCCTTCTGCTCGACCTGGACCGCCTCGGCCCCGCCACTGATGCGGCGATATTCCTCAAAAAGAACGGCCGTGCCGCGCTTCTCGGCGCCGGACTCATCCCAAACCACTTTGAGGGCTTCGCGGCCCTTCTTGGCGGACCACGTATCACGGGCAACGACAGCGACCCCACGCGGAATCTGCACTACGTCAACAACTCCGGGGACTGCTTTCGCAGCCGCGGCGTCAATCGACTGCACCTTCGCGCCGAAGCGCGGCGGCCGCAGAACCATCGCGGTCATCATGTCCGGCAACATCACGTCAATGGCAAACGTCTGCGTGCCTGTAGACTTCGAATGACTGTCGAGTCGCGGCAAGCGCTTCTCGCTGCCGATCAGCTTGAACTGACTCGGGTCCTTGAGCTGGACCTCCTTCGGAACCGGCAGCTTGCCGGCATCCGCGGCCAACTCTCCGAACGTGGCCTGTTTACCGGAGCCGTGCGCGATCACGCCTTCGCTGACCGTGATCTCGGAGGCCGGCACTTTCCAACGATTCGCGGCCGCCTGAACCAACATGGCGCGGGCGAAGGCTCCGGCGTGCCGCAACTGATCCCAGGAGTTGGCCATCGAGGTGGAACCGCCGGTACCCTGCACGTTGCCCTTTGGCCCGAACGCGAAGTTACCGTAGGTCGGCACCTGAGCCGGCGAGCTCTGCGCCCGCATCTGGCTCCAGGAAGCATCCAGCTCTTCAGCCACTACCGCGGGCAACCCGGTCCAGACACCCTGACCCGCCTCGACATGCTTGCAGATGACGGTGACTGTATTGTCTGGATCGATGCGCACAAAGGGAGTGGAGTAGTCGCCCGGCGTGCCCTCGATTCCCAACACAGTCAGTCCGCCGCTCTTCGCAATGGCCGGCACGAGGATACCGAGTGTCAGCCCGGAGCCGGCGATGGTGGTGAATTTGAGGAAGTCGCGGCGGCTGAGGTTGCGCACCAGTCGCGCAAGCGGCGGCCACGCGGCCAGCGAGTCTTCTATATTCGGAAGATGCATTGCAGTGCCTCCTCAGGTCTTGGCAGGCAGTGTGTCGGCCGCTTTATGAATCGCCGCGCGGATGCGCGCATACGTCGCGCATCGGCAGATGTTTCCGGACATGGCCGCGTCGATGTCCGCATCGGTCGGCTTCGGATTCGCCGCCAATAGTGCCGAGGCGGACATGATCTGGCCGCTTTGGCAATACCCACATTGCGGGACATCGAGCCCGACCCAGGCGTCTTGGACGGCCTTGCCCGCGGGGCCGGATAGCCCCTCGATGGTCGTGACGCTCTTGCCCGCCGCAGCCGAAACGGGTGTAACACAGGACCGCGTCGGCTGGCCGTCAATATGCACGGTGCAGGCGCCGCACAGGGCCATGCCGCATCCGAATTTCGTGCCCGTGAGCTTCAAATGATCACGCACAGCCCACAGCAGCGGCATGTCTGGATCGACGTCCAGCTCCTGGGCCTGATTGTTCACCGTCAGTTTGATGGCCATGGGCGGCCTCCGAATGAGTCTGAGTAAATGGCCGAGTCCGCGGGATTATCGCTTGTACCGATCGAACCACGCCAGAATTGCGCTGGCTCGCGCGGCGGATTGCGACGGGCGCGCGGTGAGACCGCCGTGTGAGGCGCCCGGCACTTTGACCAGTGCCGTGGGCACACCGCGAAGCTGAAGCGCCTCGTAGTACTGTTCCGAATCGCTCACCGGCGTACGGTAATCCTCACCGCCGACGACTACCAGTGTCGGCGTAGTGACATTGCCAACCAAGGAAAGCGGGGAGTGCTTCCAGTAGGTTTCCGGATCTTCCCACGGCAGCTTGCCGAACCAGTATTTGGGGACATAGGTCGCGATATCGGTGGTCAACGTGAAGCTGCCCCAGTTGATCACGGGCTTCTGGGTCGCAGCCGCCTGGAAGCGCTGCGTCTTGCCGACGATCCAGGCGGTCAATACCCCGCCACCCGACCCGCCCGTCACAAAAAGCTGATTCGGGTTGACCGAGCCCCGGGCGATGGCCGCATCGACGGCGCTCATGAGGTCGTCATAGTCGTGGCTGGGGTAGTCGTGCTGGATGAAGTTGGCGAATCGCTCGCCGTACGAAGTCGAGCCCCGTGGATTGGTGTACAACACCACGTAGCCGGCCGCGGCATACAACTGGTCATCCGAGGAGAAGGTAGGACCGTAGCTCGCGTACGGACCGCCGTGGATCTCGAGAATCAGCGGATACTTGCCGGCGGGATCGAAGTTCGGCGGAGTGACCAGCCAGGCACCGATCGGCAGCTGGTCCACGGACGAGCTGACCTCCAGAGGCTCGACCTTTCCCAACTGCTTCACGGCGAACAGGTCGTCGTTGAGTCTCGTCAGGCGCGTGACCCGGGCGACGCGCGCAATCGCCAGGTCCGGCGGGTGATCCGGCGCTCCGCTCGTGAATGCCACGATGCCGTTGGAGGATACGCTGAACTGTCCTCCCGAGTAGGGTCGATCCAATTGCGCGCCGGCCAGTCCGTCCACCAACTGTTGCAAATGCCCGTCGAGCGAGAGGCGAGCCACGCGCGTCACAGCCCGGTCGGTGTATTGGATAAACAGGCTGCGGCCGTCGGAAGCCCATTCCGCGGCATCGATCGAGCGGTCCAACGAGTCACTGATGGAGCGGTCGTTGCGACCGTCCCTGTCCATTACATGCACGCGAACATTCTGATACCCGAGGAAGCGATCGTCGAAGGCCAGATAGGCAATCTTCTTTCCATCCGGCGAAACGCGCGGCGACTTGTCGGGTCCCACGCGACGGGTCAGGGCCGTGACGACCCCATCCAAAAGCGAAACCTGATAGATCTGGGATGTGACGGGGTCGCGCTGCCATCCTGCGGAGCGATTGCCGCTCAACAGGACACTCTTGCCATCCGGCATCCAGGCCAGCGGGCCTTCTTCATTGAAGGCTCCGAAGGTGAGTTGGCGGGGATAGCCGCCCTCCGCCGAGACAACAAACAAATGCGAATAACCCGGACGCAGGTAGCCCGTGCCGTCGGCACGATATTTGACATCCGTGATGACCGTCAGCGGCTCGGCCCAGGCGGCACCCTCGGGCCGCGGCGGCGGCGAGCCCAGGTTGGCTTTCTCATCCGCAGTCATCATCACAAACCCGATGTTGCGTCCATCCGGCGACCAGGCGAGATCTTCGGGCATCTCAGTCAGATCGGTGATGCGCGCCGCCTGCTCCGTCTGCATCCAGTGAACAAACAGCTGCGGTCGACCGCCGTCAGTCGCGATGTAGGCGAGACGTTTGCCGTCGGGCGACCAGCGGGGCGAAGAGCTCGATCCAGGTCCGGTTGCGAGCGGCGTCTGGACCCCAGTGTCAGTGTCGACGAGCCAGATGGAGCGGCGGGAGCGATCCGTCATGATGTCGTACGACATCCGGACGTAGGCGACTACGTGACCGTCGGGGCGGATTTGTGGATCGGTGACGCATTGAAGGCTGAAGATATCTTTGCCTTCGAACACATGTGAAGGTGAAACGGCAGGCACGGCGCCCGCGCTGCTTGCGACCGCAAGCGCAACTACGGCAGTGAGGACACGCATGAACACTCCCTGGACGCTCGCGACGAGCATCCAGGGAGTATAACTGCAGCAGGAGCGTGTCTGACTTGCCGGGGGCCGGCCCAGCTAGGTCGCCGCCTCCGCCATGACTTGTCCGAAGCGCCGCTGCCGACCCTGATAGTAGGCCAGGGCCGCATGAAACCCCGCTGCATCGAAGTCGGGCCACATGCAATCGGCAAAATAAAGCTCGGCATAGGCCGATTGCCACAATAGGAAATCGCTCAGCCGCTTTTCCGCGCCCGTACGGATGAGCAGGTCCACCGCGCCGGCGGGCACCGAGTGATCTACCTGATCCAGCAGCTCCTGAAACCGCGCCGGGCCCACATTGGCTTCCAGGGCGGCCAGCCGACCGGCCTCGAGAATGCTGTGCTGAGACGAGTAGTCGACCGCGATCCGCAGGAGCATGCCCGTACAACCGGCGGTGAGCTGCTCGCTTTGCTCGATAGCGCGCACGAGGCTCGGCGTGAGGCGATCGCGCCGGCCGATGAAATTGATCCGGATCGACTGTTCTATACAGCGGCGGGTCTCGGTCGTGATGTAGCGGCGCAGAAGGCCCATGAGCGCGGTGACTTCCGTACCCGGTCGCCGCCAGTTGTCGGACGAGAATGCATAGAGTGTGATGACGCGCATTCCGGCCCGCGCCGCGGTTTCCACAATTTCGTTGACCGCCTTCGCACCCTCGATGTGACCGGCGGTCCGCGGCAGGCCGCGCCGCTGAGCCCAGCGGCCGTTGCCGTCCATGATGATGCCAATGTGCAGATTGTGCATTGACGAGTACTTTATGTTACAGAGTTATTATTCGATGAACGCCGCGACCAACAGTATTCATGCCCTGCGCGTCGCCTTGATGACAGCCTCGATGTGCTCGAGATAGCGATGCAGGGCTTTGCGCCCCACCTGCGTGAGACGGTACTCGGAGCGGGGGCGGCGGGCCGCGAAGGACTTCGAACAATCGATGTAACCGGCTTCCTCCAGTTTGCGCGCATGGGCGCTCAGATTGCCGTCACTGACCTGGAACAATGCCTTCAGCTCGTTGAACGTAAGATGCTCGTTGACGGCGAGCGCGCTCATGATTCCGAGGCGCACGCGCTCATAGACCAACCTGTCGAACTTCGCATCCTCGGGGGTGGTGGCCGCGATGGGCACAGCCACCGGCTTGTGTGCCCTGGCGGCGGGCTCATCGCGACCGACCGGCGCAGGTTTGTGGATTGCTGCTTTACTCGACACGTTCAATTCGTCCAATGAGGATACCAAACACCAGGTGCAGCGCGCCGAAGCCGACGCCGAGGGCGAAGTTGTGCCAGCGCGCAGGGATCTGAAACGCGATGATTCCGCACACCACGAACAAGCCACCCATCATTGCGATCCAGCGCATGATCGCCGCATGGGTCATCATGCTCGCCGACAACACGGCGCAGCCGTACAACACGAGCCACGCTCCCGGAATCAGGGCGCCCAGCCCCGCGTCCCGCAGCACCACAGTCAGCACCGCGCCCGCCAATAATGACGGACACAGTGACAATACAAACTTGCGCGCCGGCCCCCGGTAGAGCATGCCCCCGGCCGGCTGCCGCGAGTGTCGCGCAATGAACAACACACCGCTGGCGGCCGCGGCCACCGCCGCGATCAACCAGACTTCGAGCCAATAACCGGTGAGACCGGGAATCGATGCGATCAGGGTGGCGACGATACCCACCACGCCCATGGCAATTCCAGCAATCCCGGGAACCGCGAACGCACCGGCCGCCTCAATCGAGGCACGGATATAGTTGAGAGTTCCGAGAGCGTGACTGTCGATAGCAACAGTATTGTTCGACCTTGGGTTGCCCACATCCGCCCCGCGCTTTGGCAGCGAAACTCTAGGATGCCGCTGCTGCGTCGTCAAGTACTTTGCATTGCGGAGTGCCGTCATCCGATGTCGCGCGCCTGCGTTCCTAGATGAGTGATGAGGAAGCGTTTAACAATGCGTGGCGAAAGGATGGTCCGATGTGGCCCATGAGTTGGCGGAAGGCATGGCGGTGGGCTGGGATCGGGGCGCTGCTCGCGACCGTGTCGAACATGGCGAACGCGGCAGCGACGCTCAAACGTGAGGACGTGCTGTGGCTCGACCGGGTCACCTACGGCCCGACCACGGCCGTGGTCGAGGACTACCTGAAACTCGGTCGGCGCCGCTTCCTCGAGCAACAGTTGCACCCGACGGACCTGCGACTTGCGGCCGCGGTCAACACGCAGATCACGGCCCTCGACGTCTCCCATACCGACCCCGCGATCATCCTCCCGGTCGTCGCGCAGGAGCAGCAGCGAATCAACGCCCTGCCCGACGAAGGGGCCAAACAGATCGAGCGCAAAGCACTCAACGACAAAGGCAACCATCTCGCCTACGAGGCCGCGCGTCGCGAGATCCTGCGAGCGCTGTATTCTCCCGCCCAGCTTCAGGAGCAACTCGACTGGTTCTGGCTGAATCACTTCAGCGTCTTTCAACACAAGGGCACGAACCCCTGGTTGGTCGGCGACTACACCGAGCATGCCATCCGACCCCATTCACTCGGTCACTTCCGCGACCTGGTGCTGGCGACCCTCCAACATCCCGCCATGCTGCAATACCTGGATAACGCCCAGAACGCGGCCGGACACATCAACGAAAACTACGCCCGCGAGCTGATGGAGCTGCATACCCTCGGGGTCGATTCGGGCTACACCCAACAGGACATCCAGGAGCTCGCGCGCGTGCTGACCGGCGTCGGCATCAACAACTCGGGTACCGAGCCACATCTGAAGCCCGAGTGGCAGAAGCTGTACCGGCACGAAGGAGCGTTTGAGTTCAACCCGGCCCGCCACGACTTCGGCGGCAAGACGCTGCTGGGCAAGCACATCGCCGGCGGTGGATTCGAGGAGGTGCAACAGGCAGTCGACCTGTTGGTATCGCAACCGGCCTGCGCCCGATTTGTGTCGCACAAGCTTGCGGTCTACTTCGTTGCCGACAACCCGCCCCGGTCACTGACCGACAAGATGGCGAAAACGTTCGAGAAAACGCACGGCGATATCGCCGCGGTGCTCGATACTCTTTTTGCGTCTCACGAGCTGCAAGCCTCTCTGGGCGGCAAATTCAAAGACCCCATGCACTACGTGATCTCGACACTCCGACTGGCTTATGACGGCAAGCTGATCGTCAACACTCACCCGGTCATGAACTGGCTCAACGCCCTGGGTGAGCCGCTGTTCGGACGTCAGACACCCGACGGTTATCCGCTAACTGAGGCAGGTTGGGCCAGCTCGGGACAGGTCAGTCGCCGCTTTGAAATCGCCAGGGCCATTGGAGGTGGTAATGCGGGATTGTTTGAGCCGGAGGACGGCACATCTGCGACCACAGCCGGATTTCCACAGCTGGCCAGTCGTCTGTATTTCACAGCCTTCGAGCCGTTTCTGTCGGACCCCGCGCGCACCGCACTCAATCGTGCCGGCTCGCAACTGGAGTGGAACACCTTTCTGCTCGCCTCGCCCGACTTCAACTTCCGTTGAGGAACCACTCATGGATCGACGCCACTTTCTGCAGATGACAGCCGCGATGTCTTTCTCGGGCCGCGTATTCGCGGCTCCCGCCAATTCCCCGCGCTTCCTGTTGGTTTTTCTGCGCGGCGGCTATGACTGCGCCAATGTCGTCATTCCGTACAGCAGCTCATACTACTACGAGGCTCGCCCCAACATCGCGGTTCCCAAGGACGGGATCGCGCACCTGGACTCGAACTGGGCCCTGACACCGGCGCTGAGCAATTCCATGGCACCGCTATATAAGAGCCGGCAGGCGTTGTTCATTCCTTTCGCCGGCACCGACGATCTGTCTCGCAGCCATTTCGAGACCCAGGACAGCATCGAGCTCGGCCAGCCGCTGCAGGGATCTCACGATCTGCGCTCGGGCTTCCTCGCGCGCTTGGCGACGGTGGTGAATGGCGCTGAACCCATTTCTTTCACGGATTCCCTGCCCGTGTGCTTCCGCGGCGAGACCGACATTCCCAACATTTCTCTCAAAGGGGTGGGCAAGCCGGTTTTCGATCAGCGGCAGGCGTCCATCCTGTCGGATATGTACGCGGGCCATCCCTTGCAGGCGAAGGTGATCGACGGACTGGAGCTGCGCCAGGAAGTCGGTCGTGCCCTGGAAATGGAAATGAAGGAAGCCAGTCGGGATGCGATCAGCCCCAAGGGATTCGAGTTGGAAGCCCGCCGCATCGGCCGGCTGATGCGTGATCAATTCAATCTCGGCTTTGTCGATGTCGGCGGCTGGGACACGCACGTCAACGAAGGCGCCGCCCAAGGCGCGTTAGCCAATAACATCGAGAGCCTGGGCCGGGGTCTCGCGGCGCTATCGCAGGAGCTCGGCGGCGAGTGGCGCAACACTGTGGTCGCCGTCATCTCGGAGTTTGGGCGAACATTCCGGGAAAACGGCAACAAGGGGACGGACCATGGCCACGGGTCTGTTCACTGGCTTCTCGGCGGCAGCATCCAGGGAGGTCGAATTGCCGGAGAACAAGCGCGAGTCGACGCGGCTTCGCTGTTTCAGGATCGCGACTACCCCGTGCTCAACGAATATCGCGCCGTGTTGGGAGGATTGTTCCGTACGCTTTGGGGGCTGTCGGCCGATCAGGTGCAACGGGTGTTCCCGGGATCAACTCCGGTCAACCTGCAGCTCGCATAGCGCGGCACTTCCTCTTCGAAATCGAGTACGCGCCGCTGCATCGGTGCCGGCGATCCACCAATCGAGGATCAGGTCAGGGGTTGGCGGTGATCACGATGGATCCGTCGCCTCCCGCAGATCTGACGCCGCCGTTCGTTGCGTCCGAGTAGACGGTGCCGGCAGGTCCGGTGCTGCCGCCGCCGCCGCCGCCGCCCCCAATCCCACCGGTTCCGCCGCCACCACCGCCGCCAAATCCGCCGCCGCCACCGCCGCCAATTGCGATGTCGTCAATTTCTGGAGTGCCGCCGGCACCACCAGCACCCGAGCCGCCGCCGATGCCTCCTGCGGCGCCATCTCCACCCGGGCCGCCCGGTCCACCATTCCCATCGCTGCCGTTATCCCCTGGAGCCCCGTTGTCGGCACCGCTGGGGAAGCCGGGGCCGCCGAAACCGCCTATCCCGCGACTTCCACCCGAGCCAAAAACGCCACCGGTTTGTTGGCCAGGCGAGCCGTCACCGTTGGAAAATTGACCGCCAGCGCCGCCCTCTCCGTACGTGCTGCCGCCACCGCCGCCGCCCGCAATGATCTGGGTGGCGGTGCCCGCGTTGACGTTGGTCGAACCCCCGCCACCACCGTCCACTCCGGTAGCTCCACCGCCACCACCAACCTCGAGGGCAAGAACGTCTCCGGGGCTGACGGTGAGCGTTGCAGTCACTACAGCACCAGAGCCACCCCTCCCGCTGTAGGATCCACCGCCACCGGCACCGGTGGCCACGATGTGGAGCGACGTCACGCCATCCGGCACCGTCCAAGTGGCCGAGCCGGGGGTTGTGAAGCTGACAACGTTCGTACCGCATGAAATGGAGATGGAGGTGACAGCGCTCGTGCTCACCGTGCCGCTGCCGTGGCTGACCGTGCACAATTGTCCGGACGGCTGCGTCCGGACAATCACGTTGTAAGTAGCTCCCGAGACCAGCCCGGTAGGCAGGGTGAATACTGTGGCAGTAGCTCCGATGGAGGGCGTTGTATCCGTCCCGTTCTCCAACACCAGTCCTGTTGCGGTCAATCCGCTGATGCTGCCGCCAATCGTGTAGGTCCTAACTGCGCAGGTAATGGCCACATTGGTCACGGGATTGGCCGACATAGTCCCCGTGCCGTTGCTCACGGAGCAGGTCAGGCCCGAGGGGTGACTCTGCACGCTAACCGCGTACTGGCTACCGACTGCGATCTGCACCGGCAGCGTGAAGCTCGTGGCGCCTGAGGGCAAGGTCAACGTATCAGTGCCGTTTGCCAGCACCAGACCGCCGGTCGTCAAACCACTGATGGTTCCGCTCACAGAGTACGTCTGACTGGCACAGACGACGGAAATGTTAGTAACCGCCGCCGCGGGCATAGTGCCGGACCCGTTACTGACAGTACAGGTGAGACCCGTCGGCTGAGCGTGTACGGTCACCGTGTACTGGCTGCCGAATGCTACCTGCGAGGGCATCGTGAAGTTGCTCGCACCAGATTCGACCGTGAGGGTGTCGCTGCCATTGGTCAGCACCAGGCCGCTGGCCGACAGACCGCTGATCGATCCCCCCAGGCTGAAGGGCTGGTCGGTACAAGTCACGACAACGGTGCTGACATTGTTCGCGGGCATCGTGCCTGTGCCCTGAGTCACTGCACACGAGAGCCCGGTCGGTTGTGTTTTGACCGTTACGGCGTAACTACTGCCCAGCGCAACGGCTGTCGGCAAAGTGAACGTCGTGGCACTGGCCGAGACTTCGAGTGTGTCGCTGCCGTTGGCAAGCACGAGACCTGAAGCGGTCAGACCGGAGACCGTGCCACTCAGGGTGAATGACTGGTCGGAACAAGCCACTACCACGTTGGCCACGTATGCCGTGCCTATCGTGCCGCTGCCGTTGGTGACCGAACACACCTGTCCCGCGGGCTGGTTCTTCACCGTCACCGTGTAGGTGCTACCCGCCGCGATGAATGTCGGCAGATTGAAGGTAGCGGCATTGGCCGCCACGCTGACTGTGTCACTGCCATTGGCGAGCACGAGGCCAGAGGCAATGAGGCCGCTGACCGTTCCACCGACTCGGTAAGCCAAGGGAACATCGGATGATTCCCCGCAAGCCCCAAGCAACCCCAGGCTGAGGAAAAGCGGGGCCAGCCAGACCCTCCGCGCGATGCGGATCAACGTTCGCCACATGGGAGCGTAATTCCTCTGTTCCAGCACGCCAGTTTTATTGTTGGGCTCACGATAGGGTAAAGCCCTGACTCGGCTAATGCCGCGACTTAGGTCTCAAACAACCGTGCGAATGAGCTCAATCTGTGAGCATACAGTCCACCACACCCAGTTCCGGTGCCCCGACTGGCAAACAGCGCGGCTTGGTTGGGTCGACGTACCCAGCGATCCGCCATCCCGTCGGCAAAAAGAAGATGCCCTCGCCCTTGAACAGGCCGACAGCACCCAAACACGGGGCAGACAGTCGATGGCTATCCGCTGACCGGTCTCGAGTCAGTACAACGAGCCGAGCGCCTCCCGGAGCGTCTGCGCCGTGAATATCCGCTCCACGACCGCTTCCAAATCCGCGGACTGAGCGCCACTGATACGAGACTGGATTCCATGGGGCAGGGGCCCAAACTTGGCTGCCAACAGTTTGCAGGTGATCTCGGCCTTACCCTCGGCCTTTCCTTCGGCTTTTCCTGCGCCAAAGTAGCGTCGGGCGAAGTCACTTTGATATTCGTATCCGGGTGGTCTCATGGTGTCCTCGAGTGCTCGACGAGCACTCTGCGTAAGCGAAAGAAGAATCAGATCCAGATACAACTGGGCGCGTTCCGCTTCGATACCCGCACTGGCGACGATCGCTGCGGAGGCAAGTGGCTCCTCGCTTGGCGCCCAGATGCCGTATGTGGTGAGAAGTGGCACTAATTTGCGACCCTGCGGCGGCGGCAGGGCGCAAAATGTAGACTCGTTTGCGGGAGATCTGGCAGACCGATGTCCGGCGCGGATGCTCAGCCTCTCCCTCATGACTCTCTCCTCTTGCTCGGGCATGCGATGTCCCGCGCCAGCTGTACTCTAAAGCTGCCAGCAACGTACGCCAACGGGCAATAGTCGACAGCGCCGAGTTGGCTCGAGCGGCATAGGGAAGAGGGTCTGCGGCGTCACTTGCGTTCGAGCCCGAATGTCTATCGACAGCGGTGATTTGTCGCCGATTCGAGCATTGGATCGGCGCGGGGTATGAGCAGCTGACGCCGCAGACCCTCTTCGCTGGGACGCGCCCGCCCGGTGGCACCTCCCCCGCCGAAGGCGGAAATCCCAATTGCCGAAGGCGCCTCGGGCGGGTCAGAGGCAGTTAGCCTGTTGGTGAGCTAGTACGCGCCCTTCAAAACACCGCCATCAACGCGCAGCGCTGCGCCGTTCGTGGCCGCGGCGAGGGGGCTGGCGACGAAAGCGACGAAATGGCCGACCTCTTCCGGAGTAATGAAGCGCTTCAGGAGTGAAGTGGGACGTACGTGTTGGAAGAACTCCTGCTGGACCTGTTCGACGGACATCTTCTTCGTTTGAGCCATTTGGTCAACGAAGTCGGTGACGCCACGAGATTGTGTGGGACCCGGTAACACGCTGTTGCACGTGATCCGTGTTCCGGCCAGGGTCTCGGCGATGCCGCGTGCAACGGAGATCTGGGCGGACTTCGTCATTCCATAATGAATCATCTCGGCGGGAATCTGGATGGCGCTTTCACTGGAAATGAAGATGATCCGACCCCAGTCGCGACGGCGCATGCCGGGGAGGAATGCACGAGCGAGTCGCACGCCGGATAACACGTTCACGTCGAAGAAGCGGCGCCAGTCGTCGTCGGGGATCTCTTCGAAGGGCTTGGGCTCGAAGATGCCGAGATTGTTTACCAGGATGTCAACTTCAGGATATTTGCGCACGAGCTCTGCTGCTTTCGCGGCATCACCGAGATCACCGGCGAATCCGACGGTACCGTGGCCGATTTTCGAAACGGCCTCATCGACGGCGGCCTGCGTGCGGCCATTCACGATGACGCGTGCGCCTTCCTTGGCTAGCGCTTGCGCAATCGCATAGCCGATGCCGGCGGTACTCCCGGAGACGACCGCAAGCTTGTCTTTCAATTGAAGGTCCATCGAAATGCTCCCATCTGCTTTGAATTGGAGCCTGACGGACCCCTGCGCGCCCTCCCGAAGGCCGCCTCTGCGAGCGGATTGGGGCGATCGTCGCGCGCATAGTTGCTACCATGTAAGCGAAACGATCGCCCAATGCGGCCGCTGCGGGCCGGCCGCGGCAGGCGCACAGGATAAGTCAGGCTCCCGGCATTCTGGGAGCGCATATATGAATGCTCAAGACCTCATAGTTGGTATTACTTCGTTATTCATTGTCGGGATGATCTGGCTGAGGACGCGGATGCAATACACCGGCCGCGGCGCAGGTCCATTGCAACTCGCGCCGCCCGGACGGGTTTATTTCGGCGCAGCCATTGGGATACTCATCATCGGCTGGTTTGCAGCACCGCTGATTGGACAGGCGTTCTGGCCGAATACCGGCGCCACGCCGACGCTGATGCGGGTGGTGTGGTGTGTTGCGACCTACTACGTCTTTATTGTCATCCACCGCGTCCTGAAGTCACGGGGAACCGAGGTCTTCACCCGAGCGGTATAGGGATCACTCCTCCACAATCCAACCCCGACGTCGGGCAGCGCTCAGGAACTCGCGGGCGTCCACCGCGAAACTGTCGTCCTTTGACCTGGGGAGTACGCGCGTGATGATCTGCTCGCGGGTCAACGTGCCATCACACAGGGCCAAGATCGCAGCAGCACTCTCGTTGAGCTGTACCACCCCCGCGGACCCAGCCAGAAAATGGCCGTCTCCCGCCGGGTCCTTTTGCAGTTGACGTCCCGAAGCGAGCCGAACTTTGCCCGTCCGGGACAACGCTTTTTCCTTCATTCTCTGGCCCGTGCAAAGTCCGGGCCAGAGATTCAGGGGGCGGGTTGATCGGCGGGATCAGCCGCCGTGGGCAAGAGGAATGCAATGACGCTTCATCCTGCGGTACAGGGTGTTGCGACTCATGCCAAGTTGGGCCGCCACGCGCGTCATGTTCCCGTGGCATTCCGCGATGACCCGGACCAGGGCCGCCCGCTCCGCCGCCTTCAGCGGATTCACTGGACCACTCGATTCCGCCGCCGCGGCCACCGGCATCATTGCCGGCCCGATGTTGGTTTCCGACTCACGGATTTCGCGGGGCAGATCGATTCCACGCACCACACCGCCCTCGCAGATCGCGAGCGCCGTCCGAATGACATTGCGCAACTCGCGAATGTTGCCCGGCCAGGGATAGGCCACGAGCCGCTGCAGAGCGTCCATCTCGATCGCAGCCGGCCGGCCATTGCCGGTTTCGGCCGCCAGTGCGTGATGAATGACGCGTTCCTTGTCGGCCCGATCGCGCAGCGCCGGCAGCTCGAGGGTGATGCCGTTGAGGCGGTAGTAGAGATCCTCGCGGAAGGTGCCGTTGGCAATCATCTCGCGCAGGTTGCGGTGGGAAGCGGCGATCACGTGCAGGTCGACCTTGATGGCCGTCTCGCTGCCCAGCGGCACGATCTCCTGCTCCTCCAACACGCGCAGCAACCGTGTCTGCAACGGCAAAGGCATATCGCCGATTTCATCGAGAAACAACGTGCCGCCCGCGGACTGCAGGATCTTGCCCCGCATGCCTTCCTTGCGGGCGCCGGTGAAGGCCCCGGGCTTGTACCCGAACAGCTCGCTCTCGATCAGCGTCTCGGGAATCGCCGCACAGTTCACCGCCACAAACGGCCGCTCCGCGCGCCGGCTGACGAGGTGCATGGCGTGCGCGAAAGCTTCTTTCCCGGAGCCTGTCGGCCCCTGGATGAGCACTGAAACGCCGGAGTCGGCGATCCGATACGCGCTGCGCACATTGCGCAACATCTGCGGGTCTTCCCCCGCAAGATCCTCCAGTGTCAGCGCATGTTGAGATGGCTTGTAGCTGAGCGGAGCGGCCTCGCGCTCCGGCGCGATCGAGCGCACCGGCGGTGCTCCGACCCGCTGCACCCGGAATGCCCCCTTCAACAGGGCGTTGGATTTTTCGTGGAGAATCGTGCCCTCGCTGTCGGTCAGCAACAGCACGCAACCCGATTCGCAGATCCGTTCATACAGGCGGTCCATCTCCATGACGGCCGCCGCAATCAACTGTTCGCCGCGCCCCCTGCCGATGAGTCCCTCGGTACGGCCGTCGACAGCGGCTTCAGCGAAGCCATGAGACGTCCGCAGAAGCTCGTCCGAGCGCCTGATACCCGTTGCGTTTGCCATACGTTTTCCCCCTCACACAGTCACTGTTCTGCCGCAGGCGTGCCGTTACAGTGTCACGATAGAGAAACACGTCGCGACAGACACTGCAAGTCGGCTTTAGGCCGTCACCACCGCCCCAGCTCACTCGCCGCGCCGCCGGACCAGGGGCACCGCGTTCCATAAGTGTGACAACCCTGTATCAAACACACCTTCAAATGGAACATTTCGAGGTTTGCCTGCGAGCTTCTGTTGCGTAAAGGACACGCGCCGGACGCGCCTTTATCACCGCTGGCACGGCGGTTGCACCCGCATGCTCGCCGTCGTCGCGGAGTCTGAATATGGCAGCGCGTAACGCGACGCAACAACAGGTGAGCGCGCACCGCACCGCCGGACAACTCGAAGGAACGCTCCCATGAAACAGCAACATGTTCGTTTCTCAATCGCCGCAGCACTGGCAGCCATGTGTGCACCCGCCGCACACGCTGTCGATGTGACCGCCGGCGATTGGAAACTCAGCTTCGACGGCAACGTCAACGCTGACTACATCTATTCGAACTGCGAAGCACTCGACAGCGCCAAGACGATTGGCGGTGGCTTGACTTGCGTAGCGCCGGGCGACGGGCAGCGCTCGTCCTCCTCGGTCAGCAACGGCCTGCTGCCTGCCGCATTGAGCATCAGCGCCGCGACGACCCAGGCCGGATACGACATCGCCGTCACATTCGGCCTGTATCCGGGCATCAGCACCAATGATGGCGGCAGCCCGAACCTCGGCAACACGTCCGCGACCCGAAACACGGCTCTCGGCACCGCCGGCCTCGATGTTCGTCAGGTTTTCTTGACGTTCGGCAACTCCGAAATGGGCACGGTGCTCGCCGGCCGCAACATCGGCTTGTTCGGGGCGGACGCGATTCTGAACGACATGACGCTGCTTGGAGTGGGCGCCGGCGGCAGCAATGCCGCGCCGACCAACACCTCGCTCGGGTCGATAGGTTACGGCTACATTTACACGGACTGGCTGGCGCAGATCGACTACACCACGCCTGATATGAACGGCGTGAAGGTCACCGTAGGTATTTTCGACCCCGTCGAGTCCCTCACGGACGGCACGGGCCCGACGCCGAAGGCCACCCCGGGCTTCCACGGCAAGATCGCCTTCAAGAACGGCGGTCCGCTGTATCTTTCAGCCTCCTTTCTCTGGGAGAAGCAGGAGTTGCAGCGCGAGGATGCCCTGGGCAACCGGCTATCGGGACAGAAGGTGTCGTACGACGGCGCCGGCTTCGACTTCGGCGGCAAGTACGACCTCCCGGGCGGATTCCAGATCGCAGCCTGGGCGTACTACGCCAAGGGACTGGGGACCACCGGATTGTTCGTCAACGGCGCGGATGTCGATCCCGCCAGCCTCGGCTACGGCGAGGGCCGCAAGTCCTACGGCGGACTCGCGCAGGTCACCTACAAGCTGCCTGAAACCAACATCAAGCTGGGCTTCAACTACGGCACGAGCCGCCTGAGCCGCGCCGACAACGAGGTCAATCCGACGTTGGTGCATCTCAACGACAAGTTCACTCTCGGTGTGTACGACCAACTGACCCCGAACCTGCTGCTGCTGGCGGAAGGGACTTCCATGTGGTCGCGCAACCAACTGAGCGAGGAGAACAAGGCCTGGGTGGCGAACGTCGGCGCATTCGTTTCGTTCTGATCGCGTAACTTTCAACGCGCCGACCTTTGAGCGGGTCGGCGCGTTTTTTTATCCCGCCGCGCGCAACGGAGCTACATAGATAGGCTTCGTCGTCGGATTGCCCGTGGGCGAGCCGCCCAACTGCTCCACGGTAATCGCCACCTGCGTTGAGCTGGCCAGGGCCTGCTTCTGTACGTCAGTCAGGGTGCGCTGCGATGTGCCACCAGCCGGCATGACACCCAGTGAGACTGGCTTGCCGCCCGCGGGCAACGCCCACAACTCGAAATCGCGGTCCGCGGGATGAACCGGGACCTGACCCGCCCGCATGATCACGCGACCCGTGTCGCGGTAGACATCCACTTCCCAAATCTCGGCACCCGCGGGCGCGGTGATCATGGCCACCGCCGTTAATTTGCCGGGCTCGAGGCTGCGCCAATAGAGCACCGCCGAGAGGCCCAGGACGAGCAACACGCTCGCCGCGACGGCCCAGGGCCGTCCACGCCGTTTGTGATCCCGATTCGATAGATTCAGTCGCGCGCGAATGCCCTGCCACACGTGCGGCGGCGGCCGGACGGGCCTGAGACCCTTTGCCAGGCGCATCAGATTGTCTTCCCAAAAGCGGCAGCGCTCATCCACGAGCGGCGTTTCGGCTCGCCACTTCTCGAACCGGCGGCGCGCCCGCCCCCGCAATGTGCCCAGCACGTACTCGGCGGCGAGTGAGTCGATAACATCGGGATGGTCCTGCGGTCGCACCTCAGGACTCCAGGCACTTGCGCAGACTTTGCAGGCCGCGGCGGATCCAACTCTTGACCGTGCCCAGGGGATTGCCGGTCAGACGCGATATGTCCTCGTGGGAGTTACCCCCGACGTAGGCAAGCTCCAGGCAACTGCGTTGCTGATCGTTCAGCAGGCCCAGGCAGCGCTCCAACAGCCCCGTGGCCGGCATCCAGGAGCTCGACTCCTCCTTGTCCTCGGACGACTCGGCGCGCTCGGGCAGCTCGGGTACCAGGACAGGAGCGGCGCGCTCGTGGCGCAGGAGGTCGATGGCTCGATAACGGGCTATGGACATCATCCAAGCCATCGCCCTTCCGCGCGAGGCTTGGAACTGTCCCGCGCGCTGCCAGATGCTGACGAACACGTCCTGCAGTGCTTCTTCCGCCAGCGAGCGGCGCCTGAGGATGCGAGTCAGGGCGGCAAACAAAAGCGGCGAGGCTAGCTCGTACAGGCGCTCCAGAGCGCTGCTATCGGCCGCGGCGCAACGGCTGAGCAGCCCCTGGAGCTGCTCGTCGAGCTGGGTTTCGGTGTCCATCGCTTGATACTACGCACGGCGTGACAACCCGGATGCAGTTCGTGCACGTGCCACCGCGAAAACGTCCCCAACGGCACCTCCCGGCAAAAAGCCGCTTTTTGCCGGGCGCAGACCGAAGACGCCGTGCCGATTCCGCGAAAATGCCCCAACGGCACCTCCCCGGCAAAAACCACGCTTTTTGCCGGGCGCAGACCGAAGACGCCGCGCCGATTCCGCGAAAATGCCTCGGCATTTTCGCCAATAAACTAATGACTCGAATCGATGAACGCGTCCAAGTCGCCTTTCATTTTCCGAATGGAGCCTGGGTTTACGTACATCATGTGCCCGGCTTCGTAGTACTTCATCTGGATCCGGGACGCGGTTCCCGGCGGCAGGCCGAGGTGCGCCACCATGTATTCGGTGGCTGAAAAGGGGGTGGCCAGATCGTAGTAGCCGTTCAGCACCAGTACCTTCAGGTTCGCGTCCTGAACCAACGCCTGCGCCAGGTCGACTCCCGAGTTGACGATGGGCTGCTCGCCCTGCGCATCGATGGGCTTGTGGGTCCATTTCCACCGCTCGCCGATCGAGAAGTTCGTCGCCCGGTAGGTGCGTCCCTGGCCGAATTTCAGATCCACGTGATACCAATCCTGGAAGGCCGCGGTGAACGCCGCGCTGATGGCGGCCGACTGCGGATCGTAGTCGGCATATTTCTCCAGCGGGTCCTGGGTCGCCCCCGCGAAGCGACCGTCCAGCCGGCCAATCGTCAGCCGCCGTGACTTCAACAGCTCGTGAGCGAAAGCGATCTCGGAAATCCGCAGGTTCGCCGCCTTCACGTACTCCGGGCTGAGACCGGTGTACTCGTGCACCTGCCGGGCGACGGCATCCCGCTCCTCTTCGCTCAATGCATCGCCTTTCAGCAGGGCCGCGGTGAAGGGACCCGTGGCGTAACGCCGTACTTCCGCAAGGAACGGTTCCAAAGCGACCGGCTGGTTGGGAATCATGTGGTGATACCAGCCTACGGCGGCATAGGCCGGAAGGTACGCCGCATAAGGCCGCTCATTGCCCGGCAATTCAGCAAATATGGCCTCGATGTCAGTGGCGACCGACACGAGCACGAGCCCGTTGAAGGCGAGCGAGCGCCGAGAGCGCAGCCAGTCGACGATGGCTGCCGCCCGCGTGGTGCCGTAACTCTCGCCCAGCAGGTATTTCGGCGAATTCCAGCGGTTGTTGTCGCTGACATACTGGGCAATGAAGCGGCTGATGGAATCAATGTCCGGATCCACGCCCCAGAAGTCTTCATCCTTCTTGTCGCACACGGCACGACTCAATCCCGTGCCGACCGGATCGATCATGACGAGGTCGGCCTTGTCGAGGACGCCGAATTCGTTGTCTACCGTCTTATAAGGCGCCGGCGGGGTGGGCGTCGGATCCGCAACCACCACCCGCTTGGGACCCAACACTCCCATGTGCAGCCAGAGCGACGAGGAACCGGGGCCGCCGTTGAAGGCGAACAGCACCGGGCGCTGCGAAGGGTTCTTGGTGTCGCGCCGCGCGTATGCGACGTAACCCATGTTGGCGATCGGCTTGTCCTCGTCATCGCGAATGACCAGGGTGCCGGCGGTCGCCGTGTAATCGAAACTCTGGCCGCCCGCACTCAAATGGTGCTGGGTGACGGAGCTTTCCGCCTTGGGTTCCCGCTTCCACTCTTCTTTCTTGTCGCCCTTCACGTCGGTCTGGCAGACCTCGAGGAGAGAGGGCTTTTCATCAGCCAAGGCAACACCGGCGAGACCGAGCAGGGACAGCGCGAGCGCATATTTATTCATCGGCGACGTATACCACAGCACAGCTCGACCGTTCGGTGGGAGCGACGAACCGTTGGTCGCGTGCGCCGGGTCGCGCCACCGAGGTACAATCCTCCCATGCCGCACATGACACCGGACCAGGTAACCGAATTCGACCCCGAAGAGGTCAAAGCATTGCTCGATGCCGGCCGCATTTTGCTGGTCGACGTCCGCGAACCGGCGGAGTACGCGGCCGAGCGTATCCCCGGTGCCCTGTTGTACCCCTTGTCCACATTTGACGTGACCCAGCTGCCGCCCGATGAGTCACGCCAGGTTGTGTTTTCGTGCGCGGCGGGCGGTCGTTCGCTGACTGCCGCCCGGCAGCGGCTGGCTCGAGGGCAGCCGGCCGCCCACATGGCTGGTGGCATCTCCGAGTGGAAGGCCCTGGGGCTGCCCACCATCCGCATCGACCCGCGCACCGGCCGACCGATGTAATTGTCGCAGGCGACCCCCTTGGGCCGTCGGTCGAGCGAGCATGGCTGAGATCGAACATCCCCGTTCCATCCGCTCTTTTGTGATGCGCGGTGGTCGGATCACGGAGGCCCAACAGCGGGCTCTGGACCTTCTGTGGCCGCGGTATGGCATCGCGTTCGCGCCGGAACGCCTCGACCTGGATACGGCCTTTGGTCGGTCAGCCCCCGTCACCCTCGAGATCGGTTTCGGCAATGGCGACAACCTCGCCGAGCAGGCCGCCGCGCACCCGGAGCGCAACTACCTGGGTGTCGAAGTGCATCGTCCCGGCGTCGGGCGCCTGTTGTTGAGCCTGGAAGAGCGGCAGCTTCGCAATGCAAAAGTAATCTGCCACGATGCCGTCGAAGTTCTGACATTGCAGCTCGCGCCGCAGAGTTTGTCCGAGGTGGTCATCCTGTTTCCGGATCCCTGGCACAAGAAACGCCATCACAAGCGGCGGTTGGTCCAGGCGCCGTTCGTCGAGTTGGTCACGGACCGTCTGCAGGTGGGTGGGCTGCTGCGCTTTGCCTCCGACTGGCAACCCTATGCGGATGCTGTGCTGGAGGTGCTCAACGCCAATCCGCGTTTGCGCAACACCGCAAGCGACGGTGGATTCATTCCAAGGCCGAACGAACGCAACCCCACCCGTTTCGAAAGGCGCGGCGAAAGGTTGGGACACAATGTCTGGGACATCGCGTTCGAGCGCCGCTGACGTGCGCGCACTGCACGCTTGAAAGCGTCACGCGCAAGGCGCAACATCGACTGACCCTCTGGCCCACCGAAGTTGTAGTCATGGCAGCTCCCAGCCCCAGTATCGGCGAGTGGTATCGACACACCGGCGGCGACTCATTTGAGGTCGTTGCGTTCGATGAGGACGACGGCACGATTGAGATCCAGTACTTCGACGGCACGGTCGAAGAGATGGATACCGAGGACTGGGAAAGTCAGTGGGCCGATCGCGCGCTCGAAACCGCGGAGCCGCCGGAAGACTGGACGGGTTCCGTCGATGTTGAATCGAGCGATGACTCGGCCACCGGCAGCGACATCTCCGGCGATGAGAGCACGCTGCGGGCCGGCCCGCTCGACGGCATCGATCTATTCGAGTAGGCCCGTCTGGGCCAACATGACATAGCCGTCGCGCACTTCGAGCGGCAGCGCCCGCAATGCCTGGCCGGCACAGGGACCGGCCACGCAGTAGCCGGTCGATTTCTCAAACAAGGCGCCATGGGATGCGCATAGTATGAGCGCCCCGTCCGGGGTCAGAAATCGATTGGGTTGGAAATTCAGCGGATGGCGCGCATGCGGGCAATTGTTGACGTAGCCGTGAACCCGATCGAGCACCCGAACCACAAACCCCCGCACCGGCCAGTCGCCCGCTCCGATCGAGAAGCCGCGCGAACCATCCGGACCCAGATCATCCAGGCGGCAGATGACCCGCTCAACATCAATCGTCCGGCGCGGCCCGCTCATGCGCGCTGCTCATCCAGCGCGTTGATCCGGTCACGCGTGAGCCAGACGATGGTGAGCCCGGGAATGGCCAACACAAAGCTGACGACGAAGTAGACAGCCCAGCCGCCGTGGTCGGCCACCCATCCGGCCGGATAACCCAACCCGTAGCGCGGCACCAATGCGATCGCCGACATGAGCGCGTATTGAAACGCACTGTACCTGACATCACACAGCGCCATGATCAGAGCCACGACCGCGATGTTGCCCATTGCTCCGGCAACGTGCTCGATCAATACCGCGGCGATCATGAGCGAATAGCTCTTTCCGAGCAGCGCGAGCGCACAGTACATGAGGTTGGTCACCGCCTGTGAGATGCCGAAAATCAACATCGAGCGCAGCAGGCCGAGCCGCACCATGAGGACGCCACCGACCACGGCACCTAGCAACGCTCCGGCGGTAAACAACGGCTTGACGATGACCGCGATTTCCGTCTTGGAGAAGCCGGTATCGAGCATGAAAGGCGTGAAGAACTTGTTGGCGAACGCATCACCGATCTTGAAAACGGCCACCACGCACACCAGCGCGGCAGCGCCGGGCCCGGCCAACAACTCCCGCAGGGGTATCACGATGGTTTCCCGTAATGAGCGCGGCGGCTGTCGCAGCGCCGGCGGCTCCGGAGCCAGCCAGGTGGAAATACAGAACAGCAGCATCACGCCAGCCAGGACCAGAAACGCAGGTCGCCAGCCGAAGTGGTCGGCGATGATCAGCGCGACCGCCGCAGCAAACCACGCCGCGGTCCGATACCCGAGATTGGTGGCTGTCGCGGCCAACCCGCGCTCGGGGGGCAATGACACATCGGTGCGATAGGCATCGATCACGATGTCCTGGGTAGCCGACAGGAAAACGATGCCGACGGCACAAACGGCGACCGGAGTGAGCGCGACCGCCGGATTCTGCACGGCGAGCAAGGCAATTGCCGCCGCGAGCAGCAGTTGGGTGAGCAGGATCCAGCCGCGGCGCCGGCCGAGCAGCGGCAGCGGATAGCGGTCCATGAACGGCGCCCACAGGAATTTCAGCAAGTAGGGAAGCGCGACATAGGACATCCAGCCGATGACGGTATTGCTGACGTGGGAGTCCTTCAGCCAGGCTTGCAGCGCGCTCTCGGTAAGCTGGTTGGGATAACCCGACGCGGCCCCCATGGCCATGATCACCAGCATCTTGGGACTCGCCAGAACCTGCCGTAAGGACGGCTTCTCAGCTACGCTCAATCTCTTCCCCGCTAACCAGACAGTTCCACAGGATACGGCATGCAGGATTATCAGCTCAGATTCATCGACTTGGCGCTGTCACGCGACGCACTTCGCTTCGGCCACTTCAAGCTCAAATCCGGGCGCGAGAGCCCGTACTTCTTCAACGCCGGACTGTTCAGCGACGGGGAGGCCGCGGCCGTGCTGGGCCAGTGCTACGCGGCGGCCATCCTGCGCTCGGGCATCGAATTCGACATGATCTTTGGACCGGCCTACAAAGGAATTCCGCTCGCGACGGCGCTGGCGATCGCATTGGCTACACATCACGGCCGGAATGTGCCTTACGCGTTCAATCGCAAGGAAGCGAAGGATCATGGCGAGGGCGGCACCGTGGTCGGCAGCCCGCTGCGCGGCCGAGTGCTGGTGGCAGACGATGTGATTACCGCGGGCACCGCGGTACGCGAATCGCTCGAAATCATACGCAACGCCGGAGCCCAGCCGGTGGCAGTCGCGTTGGCCCTCGATCGCCAGGAACGCGGGCAAGGCAACTCTTCCGCGGTGCAGGAGATTGAGAGTCAGCACGGGCTGCGTTGTGTGAGCGTCGTCACACTGGCCGACCTGATCGAGACACTGGCCAACCCGGCGGACGGGCAGGCGCGAATTTCTGCAGAACAGCTCACATCGCTGCGCGACTATCGAGAGCGTTATGGCGTGAGCTGAGACTTGCGACGTGGGCTGTCTGAGTCAGAATAGTAGAGTCGCTGTTCCAAACGAGTGAGGGTTGCAATGTCTGTGCGGTGGGGGCCGGGTGTGCTCGGGATGCTGGTGGCATTCGGGTGGGTGCCTGTCGCCCTGGCTGCAACCAGCTCGGAACGGGGGACCTATCGTTGGACCGACGACCAGGGCGTGGTGCATTACGGTGACAGCGTTCCACCGCAGTACGCCCAGAAGGAGCGCACCGTACTGAACAGCCGTGGCGTCGAAGTGCGCAGGCTGGATGCTCAGAAAACTCCGGAACAGTTGGCCGCCGAAGCGCGCGCCCGGGAAAACATCATCAAGTTGAAGCAGCACGACGCCTTCCTGATGAATACCTATACGTCGGTGAAGGATATTGAGGCGCTCCGGGACACGCGCTTGGACCAGCTGCACGGCCAGAAGGTCGCGGCGGAATTGTATGTGGACAGCCTGCACGCCAGATTGAGCGCTCTGCAGACTCGGGCCCTGAGCTTCAAGCCCTACAGCCCCCGGCCGGCCGCGCACAGGATGCCCGATGACGTGGCGGAGGACCTGGTCCGCACACTCAACGAGCTGCGCACCCAGAACAATGCTCTGGTGGCGAAGACCGAGGAAGAAACCACGGTGAAAGCCCAGTTCCAGGCGGATATCGAGCGCTACGAGGAGTTGCATAACCCGGGCCGATGAGCCAGCTGCAGGCGGGGCGTAGATGCCGATGCGACGGCGCGCCCATGTAGCGGCCAGCGTCGGCCCCGTAACAGCCGGCAGCGCGCCGCGCCCGGCACGCCGGACTAATGACTGCCGGAGTGACCGAAACCGCCACCGCCCCGGCCGGTCGCGGTGAATTCCGGGACCACCTCGAGCTCTACCTGCACAACAGGCACGACGACCAGCTGCGCAATGCGCTCACCGGGCCGGACCGTGAACGGCTCACGGCCGCGGTTCCAACAGGACACCTGCAACTGGCCCTGATAGTCGGAATCGATCAGGCCGACCAGATTGCCGAGCACGACGCCGTGTTTGTGCCCCAGTCCCGAGCGCGGCAGGACCACGGCGGCCAGCCCCGGATCTTCCAGATAAATGGCGAGCCCGGTTGGAATCAACTCGGCCTTGCCGGGCTCGAGCAACAGATCCGCATCGATGCAGGCGCGCAGGTCCAGCCCGGCCGAGCCGGTGGTGGCGTAAGCCGGCAGGGGGAATTCGCGCCCCACACGCGGATCCAGTATGCGCACCTTCAGCGGATGACGCTTCACCCCTTTGAGCTCGCTCACGCGAGCGCCGAGCCGCGCTGCGCCAGTCCGCTCTTGCCGGCTGCATACGATTCGGCGATGAGAGCGACCAACTGCCGCGCCAGGATGATCTTGGGGGCGTTGGCCAACTCGCGGCGCGCGTTGCGCCACAACACGATCAAGGCATTGTTCTCACAATCAAAGGCCTTGTCGTGGCCCACTTCATTGGCCGCGATCATGTCCAGGTTCTTTTTCACCAGCTTGCCGCGCGCATGTTGCTCGACGGATTCGGTCTCGGCCGCGAATCCTACAACAAACGGACGGTCCGGAAGCGCCGCGACCGTGGCGAGCACATCCGGGGTGCGCTCCATGCTCAGGTCCATGTGATCCGAGGTTTTCTTGATTTTCTGCTCCGCAGGCACGGCGGGACGATAGTCGGCGACGGCGGCCGTCGATATGAAGATGTCCGCGCCGGCCACTTCTCCCATGACCGCGTTGAGCATCTCGGCGGCGCATTCGACATCGATCCGGCGTATGCCCGCGGGAGTCGGCAGGCTGACAGGTCCGCACACGAGCACGACTTCCGCACCGGCTTCACGTGCCGCCTGCGCAACGGCGAAGCCCATTTTTCCGGAGCTGCGATTGCTGATGAAGCGCACCGGGTCGATTCTTTCACGAGTGGGTCCCGCGGTAATCAACACGCGCCGCCCCTGCAGCGGACCGCCGCGCGTCAACAGCAGACGAGCGCGATCAACCAGCTCGAGCGGCTCCAACATCCGACCGGCGCCCACTTCGCCGCATGCCTGGTCGCCCTCGGCAGGTCCCAACACCTGAATGTTGCGCTGCTGCAGAGTTGCCACATTGGCGCGGGTGGCCGCGTTGGCCCACATCACCCGATTCATGGCCGGAGCCACTGCAATCGGCGACTCGGTCGCCAGACATAGCGTGGTGAGCAGATCGTCGGCTCGACCGGTGGCCAGGCGCGCGAGGAAATCGGCGCTGGCCGGAGCGATGAGCACCAATTCAGCCCATCGCGCGAGCTCGATGTGTCCCATCGCGGCCTCGGCGGCCGCATCCCACAGGTCTGTGCGGACGGTCCGGCCGGACACTGCCTGGAAGGTCGCGGCGGTCACGAACTCGCGCGCCGCGGCAGTCATCACGACCTGCACTTCGGCCCCCTGCTCGCGCAGGCGGCGCACCAGATCAGGGCTTTTGTAAGCGGCGATTCCACCGGTTACGCCGAGCAGTATGCGTTTGCCTTGCATCAAGGGTCCTGTGAGGGGGCTTTGCGGTCCGCGGGTTCACTCAATTGCAATGAATTATCCGGCGATACTCCCCGGCGGTGCAAACAACCGGTCGGAATATGGCCATTGCCGGCCATCCGCTTGGCTCCCCCTTTCATAGATCGCCCTAACCTGGATTGAGGCTGACAGAATAACCTGGAAATGGGCCGCTCCGGCCGAGGTTATGTCTCAGCTATGCTCGGGGCTCAATACGGCGGAGGTGGCGGGCGGCGGAGATCCAGGCGCCCGTCCAGCCCAGGACGATGCCCGTGGCCAAGAGCACGCCAACGTCATCCACGGGCGGGCCGTGCAGAGCGAAGTGGCTCCCATAGACCCGGGCCAGGTTCGCGATCGGGCGGGCCAGGACCAGGACTGCGATATCCACGATGAGCCAGGCCAGCAGGGCCCCGGTAAAGCCGTACAGGACGCCCGTATAGAGAAAAGGGCGACGAACGAAGGCGTTGGAGCCGCCGACGAGCTTGGTGACCTCGATTTCAGCGCGGCGGTTCAGGATCTCGAGGCGGATCGTATTGCCGATGACGGCCAGAATGCCTGCGCCGAGCAATACCGCGGCGATTCCCAACAAGTTGCGCAGTACCTCGAGGATCGCGTTGAAGCGCATCACCCAGTCCGTGTCGACCTGCACCAGGTCCACTTCCGGCCAGGCGGTGAAGTAGCGCTTCAGCGATTCCACCGCGGCGGCGGTCTGCGCATCCGCGCGCGGCTGAATGTGCAGGACGTGCGGCAGAGGATTTTCCTTGAGCGCATCCAGGGCGGAGCCGAATCCGGAATAGGCTCGGAACTCCTGCATCGCCTGCTCGGCGGGGATGAGATCCACCTGGCCGACATCCGGCCGCCCGCGGGCGTTGCGCTCGAGTTGTTGCGCCTTGGCGAGCGGCACATCGGTCTTCAAGTACACGGATATATCGATCGCGTTGGAAAATCCGCCCGTCGCGATTTGGGCGTTCAGGAGCAACAGTCGCAGCGAGACGGGCAGCGCCAGAGCCAGGGCGATGACCAACACCGTGAGGCAGGTCGAAAACGGCGTACGCGCGAGCCGGCCCAGCGAGCCCACCAGCGCATGCAGGTGCCTGGATCCGCTCATGCTCATCTCACCGCGATGAAACTGGGCAATTGATCGACCACGTCTCCATGAATCTGGCCGTTTTCGATCACGAGCTCGCGCGCGCCGAATTCGCGCACGATGTGCAGGTCGTGCGTGGCAACAACCACGGTCACACCAACATCCGAAAAGCGCCGGAACAGCTTCATGATTTCCACCGCGAGGTCGGGGTCGAGGTTACCTGTCGGCTCATCCGCGATGAGCAGCGGCGGCTTGCTGACGACCGCGCGAGCAATACCGACACGCTGCTGCTCGCCGACCGACAGCTCCAGCGGCGAGAAACGCTCCTTGCCGAGCAGCCCGACCTGATCGAGCGCCGCCCGCACCCGCTTGTCCATGTCCTTGAAGGGCACCCCCGCAACCACCAGCGGCAGGGCCACGTTATCAAACACCGGCCGGTCGGCCAGCAGCTTGTGATCCTGGAACACGACACCGATGTGACGCCGGAAAGCCGGCACGTGCCGCGACTTCAACGTGCTGGTGTTCTTGCCTCCGACAACGACGGTCCCGCGAGTGGGTCGCTCCAGGCACGCAATCAACTTCAGCACGGTGCTCTTGCCGGCCCCGGACTTGCCGGTGAGAAAGACCATCTCGCCGGTGTGAACCTCGAAGCTGCAGCTGCTCAGGGCCTCGCGCCCATTCGGATAGCGCTTGTTGACCCGATCGAAGACGATCACTGCTTCGGACCTTCCACCAGCGCGGTTGCAAAGGCCAACGCATCAAACTCGCCAAAGTCCTCGGCCTGCTCGCCGATGCCGATGAATCGAATCGGCAGCTTCAGGCGCCGCGCAATCGCCACCACGATGCCGCCTTTTGCAGTGCCATCGAGCTTGGTGAGAACCAATCCGGTCACGCCGACGGCTTCATGGAACTGAATCGCCTGCGAGAGTGCGTTCTGACCCTGGTTGGCATCGAGCACGAGCAATACCTCATGGGGCGCTGTCGGGTCCACACGCTGAATGACTCTCTTCACCTTCTTCAACTCTTCCATGAGGTGCGACTGGCTGTGCAAACGCCCCGCGGTGTCGGCCAGAAGAATGTCCGTGCCACGGGATTTCGCTGCTTGGAGCGCGTCAAACACCACGGCACCTGGATCGGCACCGGCCTGTTGGGATGCGAATTCAGATCCGGTTCGCTCAGCCCATACGTTCAACTGTTCAATCGCGGCGGCACGGAAGGTATCGCCGGCAGCGAGCATGACGCTGTAGTTGGCGTCAGTGAGCCGGCGCGCAAGCTTGCCGATGGTCGTCGTCTTGCCTGACCCATTCACTCCGACGACGAGTACCACGTATGGGCTGCGCGACTGATCAATCACCAGCGGCTGCGCGCAAGGCGCGAGTATTTCGACGATCGCGGCCCGCAGCGCGGTGATCAGGGCCGCAACGTCCTGGAGCTCGTTGCGGGCAACACGCTTCTGCAGATTCGAAAGGATGGCCTCCGTCGCTTCCACGCCTACATCGGCCAACAGCAGGCGGCTCTCCAGCTCTTCGAGGATCTGTGCATCGATCTGGCGACCGCGGAACAGATCGGCCAGGTCGTAGGTGAGCCAGGAGTTGCCGCGATTCAGCTTGGCGCGCAGGCGACTGAAGAAGCCCTGCTTTTCTTCCGGTGCCGCGGGCTGAGCGGGGTTCGCGGGCGCTGCGGCCGGCTCGGTGGGTTTTCTTCTGAAGAACATGGCCCCTATTGTAACGAGCTGGCATGAAGGTCTATGGCTGAATCACCGCAGGGCGCAGGACGAGCAGGGTGCTCCCGGGAGGGGTGGCCGCAAACCCCGGAAAGGAAAGCTGTGGAATCGGCGGTACGGGTGCGCCCGCGAATGTGATGGCTTCTGCCTGCATCTGCGTGGTGACCGCCAAGCTGGCCGTGGGGTCGATGAGGGACCCGTGGTCCCCGGAGATGAAATTCACATAGGCGCGCAAGCCGCTGGGGCCCGTCACGGGCCCGGAAGCCGGCGGCGCCTTGATCCGCGAGAGCGCCGCGGCATCGATCAAGCGTTGCGTGGCTGAGTTCGGCACAACCTGATCGGGCGGGCTCAAAGGACTGCCCACGATCTGCAGAAGATGAATGGGGCGCTGGCTGGCGGCCGCGGCGATGTAGTTGATCGGGTCGCCCGCATCCAGCACCGTCTGTGCATCGCGGATGAATTGTTCGAACGCCATCGTGCCTTCCGGGGGGGAGACGCTCGCCACGATTCGTGGCCGCAACGTGGGCGAGTCGCGAAGCAGGCTCGCGAGCCCGCCACCCGGCATCGCGAGTGTAGCCGTGCTCACCTCCGTCTTCGAGACGACACCCAGGTAGACACCGCCGACGATCGCGCCCAGCGAGTGGCCCAGGAAGTGAATCCGGGTCGGGTCGATATCGCCGGGGGTCCCGTTGGTGAGGCTCAAGTTGGCAAGGGAGCGAGTCAGGGTGATCAGGTCCGCCGCGCCTTCGCGCAAGTTGTCACGCGTGGTCAACACGCTGGCGAGATTGATGAAGCTCGCACCCGAGGTGTCAATCTGGCCGTCCGGGCCCGCCGCGCCGGTTGTGTTGTTCAACGCATCGAGATCGAATGTGCGCTCGATGGAACCGGTCGGCGGCAGCGACAGGCCTGCATACAACGGATTGGCTGCCGAGGCGTACAGCGGTGAGGTGGGGTCGGTCACGCCATGCAACGGCAGGTCGATGGCCACCACCATGAAGCCGCTGTCCGCGAACGAATCCGCAACCGCGAGCATGTCGGTTCGATTGCGCGCAATGCCATGCTCAAAAATCAACACCGGCCAGCCGCCGGCGGGCTCGATCCCCCGGGGCACCGAATTGGCGTTGGGGACCGACACCAGGAGCGGTACAGTCAAGGTCTCCGTCGGGACCGGTACCGGGTTGAAGCGGGTCAGCCGGCGGCTACTGGGATTCGATGGCACAGGCCGACCCTGCCAGTGACCCGTCAGCGGTTCAGTGCGGCTCAGATAATACGGAATGCTCAGTGTGCCCACATAGATGTTGGCATGACCTGAGAGGCGGGGATTTGCCTGAGCGGTCGTCAGGCCCGTGCCGTGGAGCTTGATCGGCTGGGCGGTGGCGCTTTGCTCGATGACGTTCAGCGAATCGCCGATGGACTGCGTTGAGAAGCTGAATGACAACACGACATCGGCCGGATTCAGTCCGATGGACCGCGCAAGCCGCAGGTGTGCGCCCGTCGACTGACAGATGCCCCGCAGGGAAGTGTCCGTGATCGCGGCGCAGGTGGGCAGGGCCGCCTGGATGCCGGCGTAGTCGCGGTCCGCCGTGGTTGCATGACCGCGGGTGTCTGTTATTGCCTTGGTGAGGAAAACGAGATAGCCGTTGTTGGTGGCTCCCGTGCTGGGCACCAGGGGATGTGTTGGCTGGATTTCCAGGATGGTGTTCCCGACGCCCGACTCCGTACCCAGCGTCACGGTGTAGTCGATTCCGAATACGAGCGGTTGCACGACACCCGTCGTGGCTTTCGTAGCATTGTCGATCGTGACCTGCAGAACGATGACGGATTGCGCCGTGAACGAGGCCGGGTTGAGCGCGCCGCCAAAGCGCGCCCGGATGACAGCGGTGGTCGAGAAACCATCGAGGCCGCTGAGGGCCGGCTGGTTCGGAACCTTCAGCGTGCCGTCATTGGAGCCGGCGAAGTACAGATCGGTGGGGTACGGAAGGATGCCCTGCCGAGGTTGAAAGAGGGCAGCGGTCGACGGGCGAACCTCGATGGCATGGACCGTCGGGGCGCCCTTTACGCCGGTCGCGTCGGCCTTGCCGACCGCTCCGTTACCACCCGAACAGGCGCCGATGAGAAGCGCTGCAGCCAGAGTGGCAGCCCTGAATAGTCCGTCCATAAGCTCCTTCTGGCCGAAACCTAGGGTACGCTGCGGCGAAGAAAGGCTGCAAGCCGCTGCTCCGCCGGAATGAGTGTGAAAAAACCTGTGACGAATCGTGCGGCTCAGTCCCGCGTTCTCAGAATCATCGGGGGTATTTGGCGGGGGCGACGATTACGGTTTCCACCTCAGGAAGAGATCCGTCCCACACCGGACCGGGTGCGCGAGACATTGTTTAACTGGTTGGGCCCGCGCGTGGTGGGAGCCCGGTGCCTGGACCTGTTTGCAGGCAGTGGAGCGCTCGGGCTCGAGGCGCTGTCACGCGGGGCGGCACAGGTGACATTTGTGGAGCGTGATGGTGTCGCCGTGCGGGAGTTGCGTGCGCGGCTGAGTGAGTGGGGAGCGGTCGGCGGGCAGGTGGAGCACATGGATGCAGTGCGCTTTCTGGGCACTCCGGCACAGCCGTTTGAAATTGTGTTCCTGGATCCGCCGTTCGCCTCCGGGCTGCTGCCGCAGGTTGCCGCCCTGCTGGAGGATCAGCCCTGGCTCGGTGCACGTGCGCTGATTTATGTTGAAACGGACGCTGACACCGGGCTACCCGCACTGCCCGCTGCGTGGCAGGTAACGAGAACCAAACAGGCCGGAGCGGTGGGGTATCATTTGTTGGCACGCGCGCCTGATTGAGCCCTGGCGAAGTCGCGCCGTTTGCCGGGCTGCCATAGACCGAGGGGAGACGCATGAAACGCAACGCGATGTATCCAGGCACGTTCGACCCGATCACGAACGGCCATCACGACCTGGTTCGCCGGGCGGCGAGCATTTTCGACCGGGTCGTGGTGGCGATTGCCGCGAATCCGAACAAGGCGCCGATGTTTCCCCTGCAAGCGCGCGTCGAGCTGGCGCGCCGGGTGTTGCACGACCTTCCCAATGTCGAAGTGGTGGGTTATTCGGGTCTCACAGTGATGTTTGCCCGCGAGAACAATCTGTCGGTGGTCGTGCGGGGCCTGCGCGCCGTGTCCGACTTCGAGTTCGAGTTTCAACTTGCCAACATGAGCCGCCACCTGGACCGCGAGATCGAGACTGTGTTCCTCACCCCGCAGGAGCAGTTCACGTTCATCTCCTCCACCCTGGTCCGGGAGATCGCCGTGCTGGGGGGTGACGTGGCGGAGTTTGTGCATCCGATCGTGGAAGCGGAGCTGAAAAAACAGCGACGCGTTTGATGCTCGGCATGGCCTGCGAGAGAGCCACCCACCCGCTGTCCCGATCCGCGCGCTACTTCTGGCAGCTCGGGCAATAGTAGGTGGAACGCTGCCCCTGAGTCAGCTGGCGGACGGGGGTTTCGCAGGTCCGGCACGGTTGTTTGTGGCGCTCGTAGACAAACAGCTTCTGGCGGAAATATCCCGGCTGGCCGTCCACTCCGACGTAATCGCGCAGCGTGGTGCCGCCTACCTTGATCGCCATGGACAGCACGGATCTGATTGCTTCGACCAGGCGGGTGACTTCGTCACGGGTGAGGTTGCGTGCCTGCCTCTTGGGCCGTACCCGGGCCTTGAAGAGGGCTTCGTTCGCATAGATGTTGCCGACACCCACCACCAGCCGGCTGTTCATCAACAACTGCTTGATCGCAACCTTGCGGCGGCGGGTCACACGCCACAGGTAGTCAGCGTTAAAAGCCGCCTCCAAGGGCTCTGGGGCGAGCTTGGCCAGCAACGGATGCTGCTGCGGATCCCCGGTAATATAGTGCAGGCTGCCGAAACGCCGCGGATCGTTGAATCGCAGGGTGTTGCCCGATGACAGGACGATTTCGAAATGATCGTGCGGCAGGAGCGGCACATCCGCGGGCAACACGCGCAGGCTCCCCGACATACCCAGATGCAACATCAGCGTGCCGGAGTCGAGCTCGAGCAGCAGATACTTGGCCCGTCGCTTCGCATGACGGATGACCTGTCCCGCGACCAGGTCGGGCAGGTCTTCCTGCACCTTCCAACGCAGACGCTTCTCGTAGAGGTGCATCCGCGCGATCCGGCGACCCACGACGTGCGGCTCGACGCCACGGCGCGTGGTCTCGACTTCGGGTAGCTCGGGCATCAGTGGATTGTTGGGCCGACGGCGGAAATAAAAAAGCCCGGCAGGGCCGGGCTCTTTCGCAGGGTGTCAAACGGGAAACTACTTGATCTTGGTTTCCTTGTACGCCACGTGCTTGCGTGCGACGGGATCGTACTTCTTCACTTCCATCTTGTCCGGATGGAGGCGCTTGTTCTTGGTGGTCACATAGAAGTGGCCGGTGTCGGCGGTGGAGAGCAGCTTTACTTTCTCGCGCATGGTGCGGTTCTCCTGGCGTTACAGCTTCACGCCCTTGGCGCGAAAGTCAGCGAGCACGGAATCGATGCCCTTCTTCTCGATCGTCCGCAGACCGGCGGCCGAAATGCGTAGCGACACCCAGCGCTTCTCGGTCTCGACCCAGAAACGTTGTGTGTGCAGGTTGGGCAGGAAGCGACGCTTTCTCTTATTGTTCGCGTGAGAGACGCGATTACCCACTGCTGGGCGCTTGCCGGTGATCTCGCAGACGCGGGACATACGAACAACCTCAAAAATTCAGTGACTTGGAGTCAACGACGCGAGCCAGGGCCCACTGCGCACGCAGAGCGGGCGGCCGCACGGAGTCGGGCTTTATACCAGCCTCGGTTGGCCGGGACAAGATCTGCCTACAGCAGCCCGTGCTCGGAAAAGGAATAGCACTGACCTTCCCCGATGACGAAGTGGTCCAGCAGCCGTACCTCGATGAGCGCCAAGGCGTCCCGCAGGCGCCGGGTCACCCGCTCGTCCGCCGGACTCGGCTCGACTGAACCGGAGGGATGGTTGTGCGCGACCAGGAGGGAGGCGGCATTGTGCAGGAGCGCCTGGCGAACGATTTCCCGCGAGTAGACGTTGGCGCCGTCAATCGAGCCGCGGAAAATCTCCTCGAATCCCAGCATCCGGTGGCGATTGTCGAGGAAAATGCAGCAAAACACTTCATACGGTCGATCGCGCAGCTGCGACTCCAGAAACGTACGCGCGGCCGCGGGAGTGGCCAGGGTCGGCGTGTCCCGCAGCGACTCGAGCATGACGCGGCGGGAAATCTCCAGTGCAGCCTTGAACAGGGCATAGCGGGCCGGGCCGATGCCGCGGCGCTTCTCCATCCGCTGCTGATCGGCGGCCAGCAGCTCCCGCAGGGAACCGAAATCTTCGATCAGGGAGCGCGCGATATCGACCGCGGAACGCCCCTTGGTGCCGGAACCCACCAGCAGCGCGAGGAGCTCGCCGTCCGAAAGTGCCTGCGGACCGCGCTCGAGAAGCTTTTCGCGCGGCCGCTCGGATTGGGGCCAGAAGCGGATTCCGGGGCGATGGCCGCGGACGACCCGAATTCGGCGGCGCGGCAGGAGTCGCGGACGCCGGTTCGAAATCGGCGCGGGCTGGGACAGGATCGCGGCGCTGTCCATGGAGGGGGTTTGCTGGGGCATGGCTGTTGGATCCTTGGGGTGCTGGAGAGGCGTGCCCATTTTCGGCGGAACGGGGGAGGGGGACCACGTAGACAAATTGGAGGGAAAGGGCAGAAACCGCGACTGTTGGCAACGCGCCTGGCCAAGCCGAATCGTGGCGAGGGTCGCGCCTCTGCGGGCGGGCTCGGTGACTGCGGGCAGGGCGATGATGCCCGGCACGACCGGGGCACTCGCCCCCACGGCCTAGCCGTTTCGCCCCTTCGAGGTAGGCGCCGCTCGCTCTTCTTAGGTTGCGGCTAAGCTCTTGTTCTGGAAGGCGATAGCCTACACTAGGCTACCTCGGCAAAGGGAACTTTTTGGCGGCTTTAGCACTCCAATTGCCCGAGTGCTAAAGTAGGGACCCAACCAGGGAGATTCAATGACCACAGGTACAGCAATCGTCGCCCGCAATAGTGATCTGGCGCTCGCCGGCCCGCTCGGCAGCCTCGACGCTTATTTGGACCGGGTCAGCCGGATTCCCGTTCTCAGTCGCGAAGAAGAGAAAGAGCTGGCCGAGCGCTATCGAGGCAAGGAAGACCTGGGTGCCGCGCGTGAGCTCGTCCTCTCGCATCTTCGTTTTGTAGTGCACATTGCCCGGGGGTACAGCGGGTATGGGTTGCCCATGGGAGACCTCATCCAGGAAGGCAACGTCGGTTTGATGAAGGCTGTGAAGCGCTTCGACCCCAGCGTCAACGTGCGCCTCGTGTCCTTCGCCGTCCATTGGATCCGTGCGGAGATCCATGAGTATGTGCTTCGGAACTGGCGTCTCGTGAAGATCGCCACCACGAAAGCTCAGCGCAAGTTGTTCTTCAACCTGCGACGCTTGAAGAAGAATCTGACGTGGCTGTCCGCTGAAGAGACTGCGGCAGTTGCACGTGATCTAGGCGTGAGCCCGGGCGAAGTAAGCGAGATGGAGAAGCGTCTCGCTGCGCGCGACATGTCGTTTGATCCGACGCCAGAGTCGGACGACGAGGAAGTATACAGCCCGGCCTCGTATTTGCCGGCCGCAGACGCGGACCCCGCCGAAAGCGTGGAAAACGCTGAGTGGGAATCTGACTCATCCGATCGCCTGCAGACAGCGCTCGGTCGACTTGACGACCGGAGCCGGGACATTCTGCAGAAGCGCTGGATGGCTGACGATAAGGCCACGCTTCACGAGTTGGCGGACAAGTACGGTGTCTCGGCTGAGCGCATCCGTCAGATCGAAGCCAACGCCCTGAGCAAGCTCAGAGGCTACATGGGTGACGCGGCTGCTGCGTAACAGCAACAGCTCTCTCTGAAGAGTGAGCTCGCTCTCGTTCTTTCTGCCGCCAAGGGGGCGGACCACCAACCCAACACTCTGACAGGTGTTGGGTTTTTTCTGGCGCGCGCCGAGCTTTCGCAGTCCTTTCGTCGCCGCCCCGCTCGATGCATTTCTGCGACAGCGGGAACTTTGGCCATTAACCTACGTTCTCAGTCCTGTGTGATGTCCGTGGATCGACTGTAGCGCCATTGCCACAGCCGTGCGGGACATCGTGACAACAAGTAATTCAGGAGTGCGGACGATGAAGAGAGCTTTGTTGATGTGCGCCGTTGCCATCCCGACCGTGGTGGCCTCCACCATGGCGGCGGCGGTTCCGGGTGACGAGTGGTACATCACTCCTCAGGTGGGCGGTATCTCGCCCGACCATCAGCGCGATCTCAGACACAACGACTGGCTGTATGGGATCGCGATGGGCCGCGAGATGGGCCCCTTCATCAACATGGAGTTGAACTTCAACGGGGCGCGGGTCAACAACGGCCGCGGAACAGGCCACCTCGATACGTACGGGTACTCCCTCGATGTGCTGGGAATTCTCAACCGTACTGGTTTGATCTCGCCCTACCTGACGATTGGCGCCGGCGCTGAAAGCAACGTCAACGTCCCTGGCAATGCGCTGACTAACCAGACCAAGCTGATGACGCAGGCCGGTGTCGGCACGTATATCAACCTGTGGCGCAGCGCCGACGGCACCAGTGCGTTCTCGCTGCGGCCGGAAGTGAAAGCACGGTGGGATGATCCGGGCAAGGGCGAGCACCTGGTCGACTACATCGCCATGGTCGGATTCCAATACTCATTTGGCGGGAGCAGGACGCCGGCTCCGCCGCCGCCACCACCGCCACCACCGCCGCCGGAATCAGCTCCGGCTCCTGCGCCGGCAGCAGCGCCCGCACCGCCACCGGATAGCGACGGCGACGGCGTGCCTGACAATATCGACCGATGCCCCAACACGCCGCCGGGCGTCCAGGTTGACGCAGTGGGCTGCCCGATCAAGGGATCGATCACTCTGGAGGGCGTCAACTTCGAGTACAACTCAGCGGCGTTGACGGTGGCTTCGAATGCACCGTTGGATACGGTGGCTGACGGACTCAAGAAGCACCCGCGAGTGAAGGTTGAGATCCAGGGTCACAGCGACAGCACCGGATCGCTGGCGTACAACATGAAGTTGTCGCAGAAGCGCGCCGACTCGGTCCGGGATTACCTGGTGCACAGCGGAGTGAGCGCGGATCAGCTCACCACCAAGGGCTACGGACCTACGAAACCGGTTGCCAGCAACAAGACGGCCGAGGGGCGCGCACAGAACCGCCGCGTCGTCATGTGGGTCGTCAGCAATCCGGGCGATGTCAAAGTGGAAGGCGCGGGGTCGACCAAGGAAAGCCCCGCGACGGCCAACCCGCAGTAACGTAACGGCAAGCGATGCGCAGCCCGGGGCCTGGATGGCCCCGGGCTGACAGCGGACCGTCTGGGCTCGGGGAGATTCGGTTGGTTACTGAGGATCGCTGCCGGGAATGCCGCCGAGCGCCGCTGCGCGCACGGCTTCGGTGACGCGCTCGTGGACCGCCTTGTCCAACGGGTCGGGCACCAACTCGTCAGGCCCGGCCAACGAAGCGATGGCATCGGCGGCAGCCATCAACATCGCATCCGAGAAATGACTCACCCGCGCACTGAGCGCCCCTTTGAACAACCCGGGAAATGCCAGCACGTTGTTGATGCCCTTGCCGTCGGCCGCGAAAGCGGCGCCGCGCTGCCGGGCGATCACCGGCTCGATCTCCGGGTCCGGATTGGAGAGGGCCAGGATAATCTGACCCGGCCGCACCCAATCAGGCTGGATCAAACCTTTGACGCCCGTAGTGGCAATCACGATGTCGGCCCGGGCCATGATGTCCTGAAGCGAGGCACCCTGCCCTCCCAATGCCACGATACGAGCAATCGCCTCGGGACTGCGATCCGCGCCGAGCACGTGCTCGACACCAAACGCGCGTAACATCCGGACGATGCCGGTACCGGCAGCGCCGAGCCCGATCTGTCCGATGACGCTGTCCCGCAGGCTGCGTCCCGCCTGCCGGGCCGCGTTGATCAATGCCGCCAACGCAACAACCGCGGTCCCGTGTTGGTCATCATGCAACACCGGCTTGGCGACCCGCTCCCGCAGCTTGCGCTCAATCTCAAAACACTCCGGCGCCGCGATATCCTCGAGCTGGATGGCACCGAAGGACTGCTCCATGGCGGCCACTACATCGACGATGCGATCCGGCTGTGTCTCGGACAGCAGGATGGGCACACCGCTGAGGCCGACGAGGTCCGCGAACAGCGCGGCCTTACCCTCCATCACCGGCAACCCGGCCAACGCTCCGATGTTACCCAGCCCCAATATCGCCGTGCCGTTGGTGACGATGGCGACCGTATTGTCCAGGTTGGTGAATTCGTGGGCCGCGGCCGGATCCGCCTTGATGGCAAGACACACACGCGCAACGCCGGGCGTGTACACATCCCTGAGCACCTGCAGCGTATTGATCGGCAGACTGGCAACCGTCCTGATCTTGCCACCGCGGTGACGATTGAAGACCCGATCGGACTTGCCGAGGAACCGGGCGATCGGCAATTCATCGATGCGATCGTACAGGTCGCGACTCGCCGCCTCGTCGATTTCCAGGGTGATTTCCCAGACGGTCCGGCCCTGGCTGCGACGCACAGCGGTCAGGTGCTCGATGGTGAGCCCGGCCTCCGCAATCACCATCAGCACCTTGGCCAGACTGCCGGGCTGATGAACCGTCTCGACAATCAGGATTTCCGGAATCTTCACAGGCGGACCCGCCCCTTCACCGCAAAGCTCGATGATACGATGGCGCACGATTCGATTGAGAGGGGAGCCTCACGTGGCCCAAAGTTCTGCCGCCCAGCTGGACCCGATGGATCTGTTCGATGTTCGCGGCGCACTGACGGAAGAAGAGCGCATGGTGCAGGACTCGGTCGGACGGCTGGTGGACGAGAAAGTCTTGCCGATCATCCAGAAGTGCTTCGAAGAGCACCGCTTTCCCCGTGAGCTCGTTCCCGAGCTGGCCGCTTTGGGGTTGCTGGGCTCCTCCCTCGAGGGCTATGGATGCGCCGGCCTGAACGGCATCTCCTACGGGCTGATCTGCCAGCAGCTCGAGCGCGGCGACTCGGGCCTGCGCAGCTTCGTCTCCGTGCAGTCCTCCCTGTGCATGTATCCGATCTACGCCTTCGGCTCCGAGGAGCAGAAGCAACGCTACCTGCCGGGCATGGCCCGAGGCGAGCTCATCGGCTGCTTCGGACTCACCGAGCCGCACGGGGGCTCGGATCCGGCCAACATGAAGACCCACGCCAAGCGCTCCGGCCAAGACTGGATCCTCAATGGCGCGAAGATGTGGATYACCAATGGGGCCATYGCCGAYCTCGCGGTGGTCTGGGCGATGACCGAGGAGGGRATCCGCGGGTTCATCCTGGACAAGGGCATGCCCGGATTCGCGGCCACGGAAATCGAGCACAAGTTCTCCCTCAGAGCCTCGGTCACCGCGGGGCTGTTCTTCGACCAGGTCCGCGTGCCCGAGCAGAACGTGCTGCCGGGGGCGCTGGGGCTCAAAGGACCCCTGTCCTGCCTGACCCAGGCGCGCTATGGGATCGCCTGGGGAGTAATCGGGGCCGCCCAGGCCTGCCTGGCGCAATTGCTCGACTATACCCACGAGCGGGTGCTGTTCGGCCGCACGCTGGCCCACAACCAGASCATCCAGGTGCGCCTGGCGCAGATGGCCCGCCAGATCACCACCGCGCAGCTGCTCGCGCTGCAGCTGGGACGYCTGAAGGACTCSGGCGCCATGACCCCGGCGCAGGTCTCCCTGGCCAAGTGGAACAACTGCCGCATGGCTCTGGATATCGCCCGCGATGCCCGCGACATGTTGGGTGGGGCCGGCATCAGCGCCGAGTATGTGCCCATCCGCCACATGCTCAACCTCGAGAGTGTCATCACCTACGAGGGCACCGAAACCATCCATCAGTTGACCATCGGCCGCGCCTTGACCGGCGTCAACGCGTTCTAACATCGAGGGCGCGGTTCAACTGACCACGCCCAGCGCCAACAGGACCAGCAGACCCAACAAGTTAAACAGCCACTCTCTCATGACCCCGCTCCATCTCACCGATGGAGCTATTTCGCGCCGGACCCCGCGCATCCACGGGGCGGAAAAGTGGCATCCCGCCCCGCAATCGTGGCGAAAGATGGCTGGCCGTCGCGGATGCGACATGAATGCTGCATGAATGCCGCGCAACTGGCGGCAAGTCACGGCCCGCGCCATGTACTGCGCACTCTGCGCGCTGTAGCCTATGGCTATGAAACGCACCGTCGCCATCGTCGAAGACGAGCCCGCAATCCGGGATAACTACTCCGCCGCATTCACGCGCGAAGGCTATGTGGTACGGACATTTCCCAACCGCTCACAGGCCATGACGGCTTTCGCGGCGCGCCTGCCCGACCTGGCTGTCATCGACATTTCCCTCGAAGATGAGCCCGAAGGGGGCTTCGAGTTGTGCCGCCAGCTGCGCTCGCTCTCCGCCGAGCTGCCGATCATTTTTCTCACCGCGCGCGACAGTGAGCTCGATGCCGTATCCGGCCTGCGTCTCGGCGCGGATGATTTTCTGACAAAGGATTTGAGCCTGGCGCATCTCATCGCACGAGTGAACGCGCTGTTCCGCAGGGTTGATGCGTTACGCCGCCCGAGCGAAGCAACGCAGATCATCCGCCGCGGTTCGCTGACGCTGGATTCCGAGAAGATGCAGGTGGAATGGAACGGTCAGGTCGTGCTCCTCTCGCTCACGGAATTCTGGATCGTATATGCACTGGCACGCCATCCCGGCCACGTAAAGAATCGCCAACAACTGATGGATGCCGCGAATGTCGTGCTGGATGACAACACCATTACTTCCCACATCAAGCGCATCCGCCGCAAATTCCAGACGATCGATGAGAAGTTCGACGGTGTGCAGACCGTCTACGGCATGGGATACCGATGGGTTGATTGATCGATAAAGACCCCGGTCCATGTCGATACGATTGAAACTGCTGCTCCTCGGACTGGCGACGCTCGTTCTCCCGTGGGCCGGTTGTCGCTATGCGCGCGAAATGGAAACCGCGCTGCGCGAAGGCGAACAAAGCTCCCTGCAGTCGGTCGCCCAGTCGATTGCCGCATCCCTTCAAGGGCGGACTGATCTGCTGTATCGGCGTCCCCTGCCAACACCGGGCAGCGACGAATCGCCGACCAACGCAGACGCGCCATCAAAGAGCGAGGACAAACCGAGTCCATACGATGTGCGTCCCGTGCTCCTTGCATCACAGCCGTTCCTGGATGGCTATGTGGAAGAGTGGCCCCAGAGCAAAGGGGCCTGGCACTACTACACCCACGGAGGACATCGCTTCGGTCTCATCTCCGGTGTGTTTGAACGGATGCTGTACATCATGCTCGACGTCCAGGATGAGCACCTCGTATATGACACTCCAGGGGCCAGCCCACTCGACCCCAGCACCTTCGGCGATCGCATCTGGATCGGCTTCGATGGGACGGACGGCCGCCAGCATCAGGTCTTCATCGCCGCGACCGGCCCGGGAACGGTCACGGCTCGCCGCATCGAGTCGGGAGAATACGGCCAGCTCACCAGCGTGACCGAATCACGCATCGTCGGCGCCCTGCAGCCAACCAGCCAGGGATACCGACTGGAAGTCCGGATTCCTCTGTCGATGTTGAGTGAGCACTTGGGCGTGCTCATCGACGATCGCAATCAACGCGGCGCGGACCCGGTGAGCTACGGAACCTTGCGCAGCGACGATCTGCACACGGTCGGTCGACTGATCGTGGCATCGCCGGATTTGACGCTGTATCTCGGGCAATTCAACCAATCGGGCGTGCGCATCGCGGTTTCAGCGCCGGAGGGACGCCTTTTGGCGCAGACGGATGCCCTGGCTGTCCCGAGCGCGCTCGCGCCGGAGCCCGGGATCCTCACCCAATTCTACCGCCGCTTCGTCGACCGTCCCGGCACTCGGCGAATCATCGACGCCAGGGCCGATATCTACGACCGCGAGCACCAGCAGGTGATCGGCTCGCTTCAAGTCTCACAGACCGAGGATCGGTGGCGGGCGCTGCGTGATCGGGCACTGACGCACATGTTAAATCTCACGTTGGGCATCAGCTCAGTCGCGGTCATTGCCACCTTCGTCTTCGCTGCGTCGCTTGCGGTACGGCTGTCGCGCTTGCGTGATGCGAGCGAATCGGCGCTGACTCGTGATGGCCTGGTGACGACGGCGTTTCCAGAGACCGGCGCTTCCGATGAATTGGGCGACGTCGCGAGGGGTTTCTCGACGCTCCTGCATCGACTGAACGAATACACGGGGTACTTGCGTACGCTTGCAGGAAAACTCGCACACGAAATCCGCACACCCCTGACGATCGTCCGATCCTCACTCGAAAATCTGGAGTCGGAGGGAGTACCGCCCGCCGCCAGGGTGTACCTCGACCGGGCTCGACAGGGCAGCGAACGCCTCAATGGAATTCTTGTCGCCATGGGAGCCGCGACGCGCGTGGAAGAGGCCATTAGCAATGCAGAGCGTGTGCGCTTCGATCTGGTCCCCGTGGTCAAGGCAGCGGCGGAGTCGTATCGCATCGCGTTCCCCCAACGAACATTCGCGATTGAGACGCCGGATGCCCCAATCGTGATCGACGGCGCACCGGACCTGATCGTGCAGATGCTCGACAAACTCGTCGACAACGCCGTCGATTTCAGTCCAGCAGGAGCGCAAATTGTCTTGCGCGTGCGACTGGAACTGGCAGCCGCGGTGGTCGAAGTCGAGAACCCAGGCCCGCCGCTCGACCCCTCAATTCGCGATCGGCTTTTTGAGTCACTGTGGCAATCACGCTCCGGGGATCCCGAGGACAGCCGCCCTCACTTTGGCCTCGGTCTTTACATAGTGCGACTCATAGCGGAATTCCATAGCGGAAAAGCCGAGGCCAACAGCCTCCAAGGCAATACTGGAGCGCGCTTCACCGTGCATTTGGCGCGATGACGGGCCGATGCCATCCGGTTGTCGCAAACCAGGCTCCCTGTTCGTTAAATACGACATGGAAAATTCACGTAAAGCGCGTAGACTGATCCGACTGATGCGTGAAACGCACAACAGGAGGGAATGACAACCAGAAAGCTCGGGGAATCGACGCGGGCACGGGTAACGGCAATCGCGAACTTTTTGGGGTTGTCAGAAACGATCGGTGCGTGAATTGACACGCCAGCCACGTCATTAAAGGTCGGGACTCGAGTCCCAGCGTTTCAGCCGCAAAGCATAGATGCTCGTGACGACGCGACACGCCGGTGTGCAGACAGGGCGACCTTTGAGTCGAATTAGCGCCCGCACCCGGCCGGAGCTGACAGCGAATCCACCGGGCCATCGTGGGTAGTGCCTGAAGCCTCCTCGCAAAACGAGGAGGCTTTTTTCTGTCAGGAGATCCCGAGGTAGCCCAGAATGCCTTTGGCGGCTTCGCGGCCCTCAAACACTGCGGTCACCACGAGGTCCGAGCCACGGACCATGTCACCGCCGGCGAACACCTTCGGGTTGGTGGTTTGAAATTGCGCGGTAGCGGCGGCAGACACGCGCACACGGCCATTCTTGTGTAGCCGAATGTCGTGTCGGTCAAACCAGGCTGGGGGGCTCGGGAGGAAGCCGAAGGCGATGATCACCGCATCGGCCGGCAAAACCTGCTCCGAGCCGGGGATGGGCTCCGGTACACGGCGGCCGCGCGCATCGGGCTGACCAAGCCGCGTTTCCACCAGCTTCACGCCCTCCACGCTGTCGGAACCCACGATCTCGATCGGCTGGCGATTGAAGAGGAATTCCACGCCCTCTTCCTTGCTGTTTTTGTAATCACGCCGGGAGCCCGGCATGTTGTGCTCATCGCGGCGGTACGTGCAGGTCACGGACTCCGCGCCCTGCCGGATTGCCGTGCGGTTGCAGTCCATACCGGTATCGCCACCACCCAGCACGACGACACGCTTGCCGCGCATGTTGATGAGACGTTCGGCGCTTCCGGGAATGCGCAGCTCGTGATTGATGTTGGAAATGAGGTAAGGCAGCGCCTCATGAACGCCCGGCAGATCCTCGCCGGGGAAGCCACCCTTCACATAAGAATACGTGCCCATGCCCAGGAAGACGGCATCGTATTCGGCCAGCAGGCGCTCGAACTCGATGTCGGCACCCACCTCCACACCGAGGCGGAACTCGACACCCATGCCTTCCATCACTTCGCGGCGCTTCTCGACGACCTGCTTCTCGAGCTTGAACGGCGGGATGCCGAAAGTGAGCAGGCCCCCGATCCGGCTGTAACGATCGAATACAACCGGGGTCACACCGTTACGGACGAGGATATCCGCGCACCCGAGCCCCGCGGGTCCCGCGCCGACGATGGCGACGCGCTTGCCCGTCGGCTGGACGTTGGACATGTCCGGCTTCCAACCGCGCTTGAAGGCCTCATCGGTGATGTACTTTTCGATCGACCCGATGGTGACCGCGCCCAGCCCGTCGTTGAGCGTGCAGGCGCCCTCGCATAACCGGTCCTGCGGGCAAATGCGCCCGCACACTTCCGGCAACGAGTTGGTCTTGTGCGACAGCTCGGCGGCTTCAAAGAGGTTGCCTTCCTGGATGAGCTTCAGCCAGTTGGGGATGTAGTTGTGGACCGGGCATTTCCATTCACAGAACGGATTGCCGCAGGCGAGGCACCGGCCGGCCTGCTGCCCGGCACCCTGGGCATCGAACGGGGCGTAGATCTCCGCGAAGGAGCCGATGCGCGTCTCGACCGGGAATTTCGCCGGATCGGTGCGCGGGATGTCGAGGAATTGCAGTGTTTTGTCCGCCATGTCAGGCCGCTCGCCGCAGATTCTCAATGAGCGAGTCGATGGAGGCCGCCTTCGGCTTCACCACCCAGAACTTGCCGATGTAAGTCCGCAGATCGTTCAGGATTTCATCCGCCCACGTGCTGCCGGTCTCCGCGCGGTGCTGCTCCAGCAACCCTTCGAGGTGCTGCAGATGCGACTGCATGGACTCCGCATGAATGCGGCTGATGTCGATCAGCTCGTGGTTGTAGCGATCGACGAAGTCGCGCTGCAGATCCAGGACATAGGCGAATCCGCCCGTGAACCCGGCGCCGAAGTTGACCCCGGTCCGGCCGAGCACGCACACAACACCGCCGGTCATGTATTCACAACAATGATCGCCGGCACCTTCAATGACGGCCGTCGCGCCGGAATTGCGCACGGCAAAGCGCTCGCCCGCAACCCCTGCCGCGAACAGGTGTCCGCCCGTCGCTCCGTACAAGCAGGTATTGCCCATGATGATGGTTTCATTGTGCACGAAGCGCGCCTCGCGCGGATGCCGCAACACGATCTTGCCGCCCGCCATGCCCTTGCCGACGTAGTCGTTCGCGTCGCCTTCCAGGTGCAGGTGCAGGCCGCCGGCATTCCATACTCCAAAGCTCTGACCGACGTTTCCTTTGAGACGCACGGTCAGGGGCGAGTCCTCCATGCCGTAGTTTCCCCAACGTTTGGCAATCTCTCCGGAGACGCGCGCGCCGATCGAGCGGTTGTAGTTGTGAACCTCATACTTCCACTCGCCGCCCTGCTTGCCTTCGATCGAGGGCAGCATGTCCTTCACCATGCGCTCCGCGAGCTCGCCCTTGTCGAACGGCGCATTCGAAGCCGTGACGCAGAACTGGGGAGCCTCCTTTGCGATTCCCGCGACCGACAGCAGCGGTTTCAGATCCAACTTGCGCTGGCGCTCGGTCTGACCTTCCAGGGCTTCCAGGAACTCGGTGCGTCCAATCAGCTCCTGCAGGCTGCGCACACCCAGGGAAGCCAGGATTTCGCGCACCTCGCGAGCCACGAACCGGAAGTAGTTCATGACCATTTCCGGCAGGCCGATGAAGAACTTCGAACGCAACACATTGTGCTGGGTCGCGACACCGGTCGCGCAGTTGTTGAGATGACAGATGCGCAGGTATTTGCACCCGAGAGCCACCATGGGCGCCGTGCCGAACCCGAAGCTTTCGGCGCCGAGAATGGCGGCCTTGACGACGTCGAGGCCGGTTTTGAGCCCGCCGTCGGTCTGCACTCGCACCAGATGGCGCATGTCGTTCAACCGCAGTGTCTGATGAGTCTCGGCGAGACCCAGCTCCCAGGGCGTGCCGGCATACTTGATGGAGGACAACGGGCTCGCGCCGGTGCCACCGTCATAACCGGAGATGGTGATCAGATCCGCATAGGCTTTCGCCACACCCGCGGCGACCGTGCCCACGCCGGGCTCGGCGACGAGCTTCACCGAGACCAGCGCCTGCGGATTCACCTGCTTCAGGTCGAAAATGAGCTGCGCCAGGTCTTCGATGGAGTAGATGTCATGGTGCGGCGGCGGTGAAATGAGACCGACGCCCGGCCGCGCGAAACGCAGCGAGGCGATCATGTCGTTGACCTTGTGCCCCGGCAACTGGCCGCCCTCGCCGGGCTTGGCGCCCTGCGCCACCTTGATCTGCAACACTTCGGCGTTGATCAGATACTCGGGCGTGACGCCGAAGCGGCCGGAGGCCACCTGTTTGATCTTCGAGTTGCGCTCGGTGCGAAAGCGCGCCGGGTCCTCGCCGCCCTCGCCCGAGTTGGATCGGGCACCCAGCCGGTTCATGGCGATGGCCAGAGCCTCGTGCGCTTCGGGCGACAGGGCGCCCAATGACATGCCGGCGCTATCGAAGCGGGCCAGCACCGCCTCGTCGGACTCGACCTCGTCGATCGAAATGGCCGCCGCGCTGCTCTTCAGTCCCAAGAGATCGCGCAGCGTGGAGGCCGGACGCTGGTTCACGAGCTCGGCAAAGCGCTTGTACTGCTCATAGTCGCCGGACATGACGGCCGCCTGCAGCGTCGCCACCACATCCGGGTTGTACATGTGGTACTCGCCGCCATGCATGTACTTGAGCAATCCTCCCTGATCCATCGGCTCGCGCGGATTCCAGGCGCGTGCCGCCAGCTTCACGGTGTCGGCTTGCAGATCGGCGAAGTCCGCGCCCTGGATGCGACTGTCCGTGCCGGTAAAGCACATGTTCACCACTTCATCGGACAGGCCGACGATTTCGAACAACTGCGAGCTGCGATAGCTGCCGATGGTCGAGATGCCCATCTTCGACATGACCTTGAACAGACCCTTGCGCACCCCCGCGCGATAGCTGCGACCCAACTCGAGGCGGATGGCGAAATCGAGCTTCACGCGCCCCTTGCGCATCATCTCGAACAGCACCTGGTAGGCCATGTAGGGATACACGGCCGTGGCGCCATAGCCGAGCAGGCAGGCGAAGTGATGTGAATCGCGCGCAGTGCCGGTCTCGATGAGCAGGTTGCACTTGCAGCGCAGGCCGGTGCGCACGAGATGGTGATTGACGGCGCCGGTGACCAACAGTGCGTGAGCCGGGATCTTCCCTTTGACGAGGTATCGATCCGACAGCAACAAAACGAGCTTGCCGTCCCGGACGGCCTTCTCCGCCTGCCTGCACATGCGCTGGATCGCAGCCTTCAACCCCTCCTGCGACGGGTCGTACTGCAGGTCGATGAATTCGTGCGAGACCTCCTTCAAGCCGAGGATCTGCCGCAGCTTGCGCTGCGACAGGATCGGCGACCCCAACACAATCTGGCGGGCATGCTCCGGGGCGGGGACGAAGATGTTGCACTCCGGACCGATCTGCGTCTGCAGCGACATGACGATCGATTCGCGCAACGGATCGATCGGCGGGTTGGTGACCTGCGCGAACTGCTGCCGGAAGTAGTCGTAAAGCGAGCGCACCTTGTGCGACAACACCGGCATCGGCGTGTCGTCGCCCATGGACCCGACCGCTTCACTTTCATCTTCCGCCAGCACGCGGATGATTTCGTCACGCTCTTCGGAGCTGACGTTGAACATTTTTTGATAGAGCGTGAGCGTCTCACGATCCATCGGCTCCGCGGCCAGGCGCGGATCCACGAGATCGCTTTCCAGATAACGGACGCCCTTCTTCAGCCAGTTCTTGTACGGATGACGCGACTTGAGAATCTCGTCGATGTCGCGAGATTCGAGCAGCGTGGCGGTCTGCAGGTCCAGGGCGATCATGTCTCCTGGTCCGAGCTTGCCCTTGCGCACGACGTCTTCGGGCGCGTAATCCCAAACACCCGTCTCCGACGCTATCGTCAGGAAGCGGTTTTTCGTGATAACGAACCTTGCGGGACGCAATCCGTTTCGGTCGAGCGTGCATGCAGCGTAGCGCCCGTCAGTCAGCACGATCCCCGCTGGCCCGTCCCAGGGCTCCATGTGGACGGAGTAGTACTCGTAAAACGCCCGCAAGTCAGGGTCGATTGAATCCAGCCCGTGCCAGGCCGGCGGTACCAGCAACCGCATGGCATGCAGTGCATCGAGGCCGCCCATGAGCAGCACTTCGAGCATGTTGTCGAGGCTCTGCGAATCGGACCCCCTCATGGACACGAGCGGCTGGACGTCCGCCAGATTCGGGATCAGCGGAGAGCGAAACAGCGGTCCGCGGGCCAACGCCCAGTTCCGGTTACCCTGAATCGTGTTGATCTCGCCGTTGTGGGCAAGGTAACGGTACGGGTGCGCCAGTCTCCACTGCGGCAGCGTGTTGGTGGAGAAACGTTGGTGGAAGACAGCAACCGACGCTTCCAGTCGCGGGTCCTGCAGGTCGCGATAGAACTGCGTCAGGTACTCCGGCATCACCATGCCCTTGAAGACAATGGTCGTCGCCGACAGGCTCGGGATATAGAAAACGGGGTCGGTCTCCTCGATCGACTTCTCCGCGTGGCGCCGCGCCATGTAGAGCTTGCGGTTGAACGAGGCCTCGTCCATGTCAGGCAGCTCGCAGTTCACGTAGACCTGCTCGATATGCGGCAGCGTCTTCAGCGCCATCGCGCCACAGGCGTCGCTGTCGATGGGGACCTTGCGCCATCCGGCCAGTTCGAGACCCTGGCGTACGAGCTGAGCCTCCAGGATTTCGCGGGCCGCCTGGGCCAGCCCCGGGTCCCGACTGAGAAACACGAAGCCGGACGCGAATCGCTCCGTGAGCTCGATGCCGGCCTCCGCGGCAACCGCACGCAGAAAGGCCTCCGGCTTTTTCAGCAACAGACCGCAGCCATCACCCGTTTTGCCGTCGGCGGCAATTGCACCACGATGGGTCAGGCGATTGAGGGATGTGATCGCCGTCTGGACCAGCCAGTGACTGGGCTGGTCGTCGAGATTGGCAATCAGGCCAAATCCACAGCTATCGCGTTCGTAGGCGTCTTTATACAGTCCCGTGTCGGCTGCGCTCATTGTCTCGTGCCTCGTGTGCGCTTTTTGCGGACGGATAAACGCGCGCCATTTATCCGCGATTGGACTGCGAAACTCGCCGCCGGGATCTCAGGGCGTCCCGGTGCACTTTGCAATCCAGAAAATTTTGGGCGGTCAGAAAGCCCGAACCGGATCGGTCAATCCAGGGGCTGGCAGTCGAAGATCGCTCGGGCCCGAGGCTGGGAGGTACCCGCGCGGCGGTCGCCTGTCTACACCTACACTCTGTGTCTGATAATACCCACCCTCACTCGGCAATCAATAGTGCCAAGCCTTCTTATCACCGAACGCCTGATTCTCAGGCAATGGCGGGCCTCGGACGGGGAGCCGTTCGCGCGACTCAACGCGGACCCGGTGGTGATGAGGCATTTCCCCCGCTGCCTGTCCCGCGAAAAAAGTGATGCCGCGATGGCCCGCACGCACCAGCTCATTGAGAAGCGCGGTTGGGGATTCTGGGCCGTCGAGGTTCGGGCCGGCGCACCCTTCATCGGATTCGTGGGCTTGTCCGAACCGGGGTTCCGACCCGGCGTTGAAATTGGGTGGCGCCTCGCGCGCGAACATTGGGGACAGGGGTACGCGACGGAAGCGGCCACGGCGTCTATGCGGTTCGGATTCGAGAAGTTGACACTTGAAGAGGTTGTCGCATTCACCGTGCCGTTGAACGAGCGCTCGAGACGCGTCATGCAGCGCATCGGCCTGTCGCGTGATCCGGCCGATGACTTCGATCACCCGATAATCGAGCCCGGGCATCCGCTACGGCGGCACGTCCTGTACCGGATGAAGCGCTCGGAGTGGGAACAGCGGCAGGGGCTCCGCGACGCGCCACTGTCTTAATCCAACATGAACGCACGACGAGATGAAAAAAATAACGCGCGCCTCATCGCATTCTTCGGGGGAACCTATTGCATCACGGGGCGTCGTACCTCAACATGCGCGCGCGTTGCGGTGTGTGGTACCAGCCGTGACGCCCAGCGATGGTCGTTCGGACCCATGGGTGCGACACATGTGTCGCACGAGTTGGCCCGCGAGGGGCAACTCCGGATTACGAGCAGGCGATGGCCTGCGAAGGGGTGTTTCACTCTCAATGACCAAGAAACGCACAGACTCCGCTGCTCCTCTGCAGAGCGTCAATCACTACCTCGAGAAGAATTTCCCCGACTTCTTCGCCGAGGCCCGTTTTCAGGTTGGGGATGACGATTACTTCCTCTACGCCCGCTTCGGGCAATACCTCGCTCGAACCATCGAGCTGAACCGCGTTTCCCGCGACAAGATCAATCGTGGCTTCACCGTGTTGAATAAGATGGCACGGATGTCCGCGAAGAGTCCGCGCATCCGCGAGATGCTCGTCTCGGGTCCGCTCGAATACATCGTGGATGCTCCCAAGGCCCGCGCCCTCGCGCGCAAGCGCTTGTCGCCAGCTGCGCAGGGCTACCTGGAAAGCCTCTGCGAGTGAGACACGCGCCGGAGTGACCGGCGTGTTACGTCGCGGTGCGGCCAACGCGCCGCAGGCTCTGGCATTGCCGCAGGCTCTGGCATTGCCGCAGGCTCTGGCATTGCCGCGGGCTCTGGCATTGCCGCAGCCGGCGCTGGCACAGCGCAGCCGGCAAAAACCACGCTTTTTGCCGGCGGAAGAGAACCTGGGCTCCGCGCGGCCAGTGCCGCGCCAATAAAACAAGCGCCGGCGGAAGAGAACCTGKGCTCCGCGCGGCCAGTGCCGCGCCAATAAAACAAGCGCCGGCGGAAAAGAACCTGGGCTCCGCGCGGCCAGTGCCGCGCCAATAAAACAAGCGCCGGCGGAARAGAACCTGAGCTCCGCGCGGCCAGTGCCGCGCCAATAAAACAAGCGCCGGCGGAAAAGAACCTGGGCTCCGCGCGGCCAGTGCCGCACTCGTTAGACCATTCGGATTTTCAACCTGTGCGTGCGGCGAATGACGTCCAGCGTGATCGGCGCCCCCACCGGGCAACGACTGAGCTGTAAATGCAGTGCGTCGATGCCATTCACCGGCACATCGTTGACCGCGACGATCAAATCGCCTGGGCGCAGATCCACCTTTGCGGCCGGTCCCTGTTCGTCACGGCTGATGATTTCTATCGCTCGCGTGACAGGCAGGTCCAGCGCCCGCACCAAGCGAGTATCCAGGGCTCGGTCGCGAACGCTGACGCCCAGGTAAGCGCGCCTAACACGGCCTTGCGTCAGAATTTCGGTAAGGACCCATTGCGCGGTCCCAGCGGGCACTGCAAAACCAATGCCTTGTGCCATCGCAATAATCGCGGTGTTCACCCCGACTACGCGCCCGCGGGAATCCACGAGCGGGCCGCCGGAGTTGCCCGGATTGAGCGCGGCCGTGTGCTGGACAACACCTTCGATGAGCCTGCCGTGCCGGTTTCGAAGCGATCGGCCGAGTGCGCTCACTACGCCCGCGGACACTGTTGACTCAAAGCCGAACGGGTTGCCCACAGCAACGACCAGTTGCCCGACCCGGAGCGGCGGCGTCGTGGAAAGTCGCGCGTACGGAAGCGCACCCGCCTGGGCGCGAAGCACTGCGAGATCAGTCGAAGGATCTTTACCAACCACGACCGCAGGGACGCTGCGCCCGTCTACAAAAGCAACCCGGGCTTCCTGGGTGTTCTGGACCACATGCTCATTGGTCAACACGTAACCGTCCGGGGTGACCACAACGCCGGACCCCGCACCGCCGCGAACTCTCGCTTCTTCGCCGGCGCCGCCCACGTAGATACTGACTACGGCAGCACCTACGTGCTCAACCGCGCCGACGACCGCCTGCGAGTAAGCGTCGAGCGGCTCGTCATCGTCTGTGCCCGAAATGGAATCATTTTCCTGCAGCATGGACGCAGCGGTTGGGGCCTGAGTCCGAGGAACTCAAGGTTCCCTACCCATATGGGGGACGCCTAAATTTCGGCTAACGCTAAAATCCTTCGGATGGCCATCAACCTCAATCAATGCGCGGTGCTGCTCGGCGCCGCCGTCCTCGCGGTCTCTGTATTCAGACTCCTGAAACTCAGCTCGATCCTCGGATATGTCGCAGCCGGCATGGTGATCGGGCCTTGGGGCTTCCGCCTCGTGAAAGACGTTCCGAGCGTCATGAGCTTCTCGGAGTTCGGCATCGTTCTGCTGCTCTTCATTATCGGCCTCGAGCTGCAACCAACGCGTCTGTGGGTTATGCGGCGAATCGTTTTCGGTGTGGGGTCCGCGCAGGTGGTCATGTGCGCGGTACTGCTCGGACTGACCGGATGGTGGGTACTGCACCTGGAGCTGGCACCCGCTCTGCTCGTCGGGTTCGGTCTCTCGCTGTCCTCGACGCCGCTGGTCCTTCAACTGCTTGCGGAACGTGCGCAACTCAAGAGCGCGCACGGGCGAGCCGCATTCGGAATTCTGCTGTTTCAGGACCTCGCCGTTCTGCCGGTGCTGGCAGCACTCCCGCTGATTGCGCCGGCGGCCGTGGACCCGACGGCAAATGGAAACGGACTGCTCGCACTCGCAAGATTGTTGGGTGTCATGGCGGGCATCGTCATCGGCGGAAGACTGTTGTTGCGGCCGGCGCTGCGCGTCGTCGCTCGAATCAGGGTTACGGAGGTGTTTACAGCGGCGGCACTGCTGACCGTCATCGCTGTGGCGATCCTGGCGCGGGAAGTGGGACTGTCCATGTCATTAGGCGCATTCCTCGCCGGCGTGCTGCTGGCCGACAGTGAATTTCGGCACGAGCTGGAAGCGGATCTCGAACCCTTCAAAGGCCTGCTGCTCGGACTGTTCTTTGTCGCCGTCGGCATGGCTGCCAATCTCGGCCTACTGGTGTCCATGCCGTTACGCGTGCTGGCCGTCACTAGTGGATTTCTGGCGATCAAGCTCGTCGCAACGACACTGCTCGGCAAGGCGTCCGGTCAGTCGAGTACGTCGTCTTGGCGGTTGGGCTTCACCTTGCCGGCGGGAGGCGAATTCGCGTTCGTGTTGTTCACACTGGCGGCACGCGAGCGGATCATCGACGACTCGCTGGCGGACCTGTTGGTACTCGCAGTAACGCTCTCCATGATGATCGGGCCGTTGCTGCTCATTCTATACGACGCCTTTCACAGCCGTTTCGACGCGGAGCCAGTGCGACCTTTCGACGACATCGACGAAGGTGAAAACCGCGTAATCATTGCAGGCTTTGGCCGCTTCGGTCAGATCGTCGCTCGCGTGCTCACCGCACGACGCATCAAGTTTACGGCGCTGGACTCCAATCAGACCCACGTCGACTTCGTGCGGAAATTCGGAAATAGGATCTACTACGGAGACGCGACGAGGCTGGATTTGCTGCGCGCCGCTGGCGCTGAACGAGCTTTGATCTTTGTCTTGGCAATCGACGACGTTGAAGCTTCGATTCGCACGGCCGCTCTCGTGAAAGAGCAGTTTCCGAAGATGAAGATTTTTGCGCGGGCCAGAAATCGCCAGCACGCGTTTGCGCTGAAGGACGCCGGCGTCAGGTACATCATCCGCGAGACCTATGTGTCGAGCCTGGAGATGGCAACCGCCGTCCTGGAGACGCTCGGTGAGCCGACTGTTACAGCAAAGGCTTTAGTGCGGAAATTCCGGCAACATGACGAGGCGACCTTCGACGCGCAGTATGCGGTCAAGGACGACGAGACCAAGTTCATTGCCACCACCAGCGCGGCTGCCCGCCAACTCGAGCAGCTGTTTGAGGCGGACGTGGCCAAAACCGAATAAAGGCATCCGATGGATGACGCGCTCAGGATCCGGGAGTTCTGGTTTGGGAAATCGCTGACGGGCTCGCTGCCAGGCCAGGGCGAGCTGGCGTCGCAGGTCATCGCGCTCGAGCGCCGGGCGGCGCTGTGGTTTGAAACGAATCCTCAGATCATCGCGCAACAGGATGAGAAGGTCCGTACGCACTTCCTGAACGTCCTCGAGCGGGCAACTCGCGGCGAGCTGGACGGCTGGGCTGACAGCCCGCGCCGCCGCCTCAGTCTCATCCTTTTGCTGGATCAATTTCCGCGGCAGATGTTCCGCGGTACGGCACAGGCGTTTGCTTACGATCCGGCGGCACTGGCGCTGACTTTATCCGGAATGCAGCTGGCGGCTGACGGCGCGCTCAACCTCGTGGAGCGGCTTTTCTTTTATATGCCGCTGCAGCACGCGGAGGCAACGGAAGTGCAGGATGAGTCGGTATCCGCTTACAAGCGGCTGGTGGCCGAGAGCCCGGCGGAGCTGAGAGCGACCTTCGAGGAGTCGTTGGGCTACGCGGAGGGGCATCGGCGGATCATCCGGCAGTTCGGAAGATTTCCCCACCGGAACAAGATCCTCGGCCGACAGAGTACGCCCGAGGAGATGGCCTACTTGCAGAAGAGTGGAGAGACATACGGACAATGACGTTACTCGTGGATCAAGCGCTCCAGGCGCCGGACTTGGCGCTCGAGGTCGCCGCGCGACTCGATGAGCTCCACGGCGAGCGCGGCCCCCGTCACGTTGACACCGAGATCACGTATGAGGCGGCCGGCGATGCGAAGACGGGGCAAGGCGGCGGCGGGCACTAGCCATTCAGCCGGAGTGGTGCCTCGCGACACGACCACGCCGAGCTCGACGAGCTCGACGACCTCCGTCATGTCGATGAAGCACAGGCGACACACCTCCGTTACCGCGATCCAGTCGGCGTCGCCGACCACACGCGCATCCGGCACGTTATTCGGTCTCGCCATGGCTACACTCCCAAATCCGCCCGCGGATTGAATTTCAACTTCTGCTTCATTTCCTCAAACACCGCCTTGGCTTCCGGTGTATTCGCCGGCGGCACCACCACTTTGAGCTGGACGAACTGGTCGCCCGGTGTCGGGCCGGGCAAGCCGCGCCCGCGCAGGCGCAGCTTCTGGCCCGACTGCGAATTCGGCGGGATGCGCATATCAACACCGCCGCCCAACGTCGGCACAGTCACGGTGGCACCAAGTGCGCTCTCCCAAGGGGCGATGGGCAGCGTGAGTGTTACGTCACGGCCGTCCAACGTGAAGAGCCGGTTGGCCTTCATGTGGACTTCGAGGTACAGGTCGCCAGGCTTGCCACCGTTCGCCGAATGCTCGCCCTGACCGGCGAGACGGATCAGTTGGCCCTCGGTCACTCCCGCCGGGATAGTGACCTTCACGGTGTGAGTCTTCAGATCCAAGGTCCCATCCGACTTCAAATCGGGCCGCTTGAGCTCGAGGGTCCGTGTCGTGCCGGAGTAAGCTTCTTCTAGGTCAATGTCGACACGTGCGTGGTGATCGCGCGCGCTTCGGGCTCCGGCACCGCTGAACCCAGGTCCGGCACCGCCACCCCCAAATCCTCGGCCGCCAAACAAGGAGGAGAAGAAATCGCTGAATCCCTCAGCGTCCTCGAACGTCTCCTCGGTGTACGCGCCGCCGGCGCGTGCGCGCCCCTGGCGGGGTCCGCCACGGAACTCGAAACCGCTGCCCCAATCCGGCGGCGGCCTGAACTGCTGGCCCTGCTTGTAATCGCTGCCCAGCTGATCGTACGCGGCTCGCTTCTCGGGATCCTTCAGGACCTCATAGGCCTCCTGGACCTCCTTGAACTTCTTTTCCGCGTCCTTCTCTTTGCTGACATCCGGGTGGTATTTGCGCGCCAGCCGCCGATACGACTTTTTGATCTCGTCGGCCGTCGCCGTGCGGGCCACGCCCATTATTTGGTAGTAGTCGCGATATTCCATGAGTCTTCACAGGCCTCAATTGAGCCGCTGAAATGGGGGCGCCGGGGCATTCAGGCAAGAGGTTGAAAGCAGCTCGCGCAGGCCCAAGCTTGCGCACCATGAACACGAACGCTGCTTCCGCGACGGATTCTATTCTCGTCGCATGCCCCCAGTGCCACTCAGTAGTGCGTACTCCGTCAGCCAGGGTGACTGAGCACCCCAAGTGCCCAAAATGCAAAGCGCAGCTGTTCGAGGGCCACGTGGTCGCGCTGGACTCGGCCTCGTTCGCGACTCATACATCGAAGGGCAGCCTGCCGGTCCTAGTCGATTTCTGGGCGCCCTGGTGCGGTCCCTGCAAGATGATGGCCCCTGTACTCGAGCAGACGGCTCAGCGCCGTGCGACCACGCTCCAAGTAGGCAAGGTGAATACCGACGAGCAGCAGGAGCTTGCGGGTCGCTTCGCTATACGGAGTATCCCCACTCTCATCCTCTTCAAGGAAGGGCGAGAGGTCGCGCGCCAGTCTGGTGCCGTGGACGGGTCCACGCTGAGCCGCTGGCTAGACGCCAGTCTGCCTCGATAGGTGAATGGGCGTTCGGTCCGAGGTCGGATAGGCTCCGGGGGCAAGGCATTGCTTGAATGGATGCGACATTCGTCTCTGGTTGAATGGCCGATTTCAGTCGGATGACAGCGGTAGTACAGATCACGGCTTGAACTGCGCCGACTCGGTGCGCCGGCGTCGGTCGAGGCCCAAATCGATGCAGGGCTGAACGGAAAAGGCCCCAATCAACGCGCCGCGAGGGCGATTCTTGGCGCCCTCAGGGCAGGGAAGCCAGGGCATGGATCTTGCACGAGGCGCTTATGCTCGAGACATCTCCAGTTCCGTCACCTGTCATGCGACTGTCCCGTCCCCCTCCGCTGCGGAACCTCCGGGCGTTTTGTGTTGCCGCGCGTCACCGCAGCTTCAAGTTCGCGGCCGACGAGCTGTTCCTCACGCCATCCGCCGTGAGTCACCAGATGAAAGAGCTGGAAGACTCACTGGGCGTGCGGCTGTTCGAGCGCAAGACACGTGCGCTCGAGCTGACGACCGCGGGACACACGCTCCTGGACGAGGTTGAACCGCTGCTCGAAGCCCTGGACCGAAGTCTCGCCCAGATCGCCAGGCGCAACGGCCGGAACACTTTGCGTGTGTTGCTGCCGCCGTTCTTTGCCAGCGAGTTGTTTATTCCGCGCCTGACGAGTTTTTGTGAGGCGCATCCGGAAATCGACATGCAGATCGACACCAAGGATCCGCGTCCGTCGATTCATCCGGCCACGGCCGATGTCTCCATTCTGCTGTCGGATCAGGTGCCGCAGGGACTGCGCAGCTCGCGACTGTTTTCGTTGTCATTGACGGCCGTATGCGCCAGGGAGCACGCGCAGACCGTGGCGCGCCTGGGCAGCGAAGTTTTCCGGCAGATGTCCCTCATCGTCCACAAAACGCGGCCGTTCGCCTGGCAGAGCTGGGCCCAGGAGGTCGGCCTCGAGACTCCCGAACCGAAGAATGTCATCGAGTTGGATACGATGTTCGCGGTGGTGCGCGCCGCGGAGCGCGGCGTGGGTGTTGCGTTGGTTCCGTCGGTACTGTGCGAGTCGTGGTTCCGCTCCGGCTCGCTGGTGCGCATTTTTTCCGTCGAGCTCGCGACCAACGACACTTACTTTCTGGTCAGCAGGCCCAAGGACTCGGACAAGCCGGAAATTCGCGCCATCACCCAGTGGGCGTTGAAACAGTTCGCCGGCTCACAGGTGAGCGCGGATCACCCGTCGGCCTGAATCTTTTCGTTTGTCGCTCGCTGTCAATTTTCCTATCGTGAGATCACTCACTGACAGGAGACTGACATCATGCGCTCAAACAACATCTTGAGACTGGCTGCCGCCGCCTCGGCACTGCTCGGCTCCGCCGCGCAGGCCGGCGAGCACGACTTCGTGTTGACGGCATACACCAACGGCCGGGGCGGACACGCGCTGGTCGCGGGCGATTATGCGACCGCCGGCAAGCTGACGAGTTACAAGTCGAATCTCTCCGCATTCGAAACCAGCAGCAACAGCAATAACCGCTGCGTCTCGCTCACCGTGACCAAACAGTGGGATGCCGCGAAGGCAGCCTGCGACAAGGCCGTCCGCGACGCCGAGCGTGAAAAGGCCATGTTGCCTTCATTCGAGTCCTGGGCGCAAAACGCGCAGGACGACTGCATCGCCGTCGCGCTGTCCAATCGGGCGGTGATGCACTGGATGGCGGACGACAACGCAGCGGCCGCCGCCGACCTCGAGCGGGCCGCGCGACTCTCGCCGAGATCGGCATTCGTGCAGCGTAACCAGTCGGCTTTCGAGTACTCGCGCCGTGAGCCCGCCCGGGTCGATGTCGCCTCCAAGTAAGCGCGCGTCAACCCAACTCATCGAGGGTTCGCGGCCAATCATCCTTGAGTAACCGCGACAAGGACCGGTCGGCGAGTATCCGCCCTCCGGTCTGACATTTGGGGCAGTAGTTGGTCTCATTGTCGGCGTAGCGGATGCGTTGCACCGGTGCGCCGCACACGGGACAGGGTTTGCCGAAGCGGCCGTGTACGGCCATTTCGGGGCGGAATGCGCTGACATTTTCCGGGAAGGCCGCGGCCGCGCCGGCCCTCAATCGCTCTATCCACTCGGCGAGCACTTCGCGAATCGCATTGTAAAGACGGCGGACCGCGGGCTCGTCGAGCTTCTGCGTCAAAGCGACGGGCGATAGACCCGCGCGGTGGAGGATCTCATCGGAGTAGGCGTTGCCAATGCCGCTGAATGTCCGGGGGTCGGTCAGGGACCGCTTGAGCGTGTGATTCTCAGCGAGCAGCCTTGTCCGGAACTCGTCAAAGGGAGCCTGCAGGACTTCCAGGCCGCCCGGATTGCCTTCCTCCAGTTGTTTGCTGCTGCCAAACACCCACAGTGACGCCCGCCGCCTGGAGCCGGCCTCCGTCAGGGTGAGCGTACCCGGGTCAAACACGAAGTAGGCCAGCGCGGCGCGGCCCATCTTGGTCGCGCCCGCGGGAAACCAATGCAGGCGACCTGCGATCATGAGATGGAGCATCAACCACTGATCGCCCTCGAAGCCGATCGCCACGCGCTTACCCACTCGGCGCAGGGCAACGACGCGACGACCGTAAAGTGAGTCGATTGGCGGGTCAAAGGTGCGCAGCAGGAACGGATGCGTGATGCGCGTGGATTGCAGCTTCGCGCCCAGAATGCGCTCGCGCAGCGCCTCGATATAGACAGTGATATCGGGTAGCTCGGGCATCAATGCCCGCCGGATGCCCCACCCTGGAAATCGGGCTGCGTCAGTGGCATCTCCGTAATGGGGCCGTAGCGGCCTACCCGTTCGCGCAACACATCGGCATCGCCTATCAACACGATGGCGACCGCATCCGGTGAAGGGAATGCCGTTTCAATGACTGACTGCATCTGCGGCAGCGTCACGCTCTGCAACTGCGCGCTGTAGTTTTCGATGTATTCGACGCCCAGGCCGTACAGCTCGATTTCGCCCAGCGCGACCGTCCAGTCCATGGCCGTTTCAAAGTCGAGCGGGTACTGGCCCAGCACATAGGCGCGGGCCGAATCAAGCATGTCTTGCGTGACGGCGCCCTGTTTCAGTTGTTCGAGGGTCCGCAGAGCCAGATCCAGCGCCTTGCCCGTGTCCTGTGTTTGAGTAAAGGAGCGGATCGAGAACTCACCCGCGACGCTGCCGCGAGTGAAGCCGGATCGAGCGCCGTAGGACAGACCGGACTTGACCCGCAACTGCGTATTCAGGATGGAAGTGAACCGGCCACCATACAATGTATTGACCAGATCCAACGCTGCACGGTGCGGATAGTGGCGATCAACGCCGACATTGCCGATCCAGAAATAGGTCTGCACGGAGCCCGGAGAATCCACGAGCAACACGGTGCGCTCCCGCACGCGCGCCGGCTGCGGGAGGATCACCGGGGGTCGCGTCGACCTCGGCCAGTTGGAGAAGGCTCTTGCGACCGCTTTCTTGAGCCAAGCGGAATCGACATCGCCGGCCACGACCAGGGTCAGTTGGTCGGCGCGGAAGTAGGTGTGGTAGTAGTCGACGATATCGCGGTGGGTCAGGCTCGCGAGCGAGGACTCGCTGCCGATCACGGGACGCGCATAAGGATGCCCCTGGAACAGATAGGCGCGCCCGTAGGTGCCGATCAGCTCCGACGGGTCGGAGTCCTTGGCCGCCTTGATCAGCTCGATCTGGCGGTCACGCAGGTTCTCCAGCTCTTCGAGCTTGAACCGCGGGCGCAGCAGGGCATCCGCCAACAACTCCAACATGAGTCGTTGGTCGCGGGCCAGAAACTGGCCCCGTATGGCGATGGATTCCGGACCGGCTGCGGCATTGAACGTGCCGCCCACGCCTTCCACGGCGTCCACGAAAGCAAAAGCGTCACGCTTGCCGGCGCCCTTTTCCAGGAGGCCTGCGACCAGCGACGCAACGCCTGACTTTCCTGGCGCGGCCGCTGATTCACCGCCTCGCAGCACGGCGTTGAATGAAACCAGGGGTATGTCGCGGCGAGGCATGACGATCAGGGTCATGCCGTTGGGGAGCACGATGCGCTCGTGAGCGGGTACCTTGACGCCACTCACAACCACGTCGACCGGGTTGGCGCTCACGCCTCCTGTGCCTCGGCGTCCGTGCCCTCCTCCGGCACGAGCACGCCAACCGTCCGGCGGCGTCTGTCCAGAATCTCTCGGGCAACCGCCTGGATCTCAGCACGAGTGACTCGATCGAACTGCGCCGGCGCGTCAAACAACTTGCGCCAGTCGCCGTGGAACACTTCGTATTCGCCGAGCAACTGCGCCTTGCCGTCAATGGTGGCCAACTTCTTCCAGAAGCCTGCGGCGGTCATGTTCTTGGCGCGGGCCAACTCGGCTTCGGTCACGCCCTGCTCGACAACCCTTGCCAACTCCGCATCCACCGTTGCCTGCACATCAGCAGGATCGGTCCCTTCCGGCAGCGTCAGGAACAGCCACAGCAAGCCAGGGTCGAAACCTTCCTGCCAGTGACCACCTACTTCGATGGCGAGCTGACGCTCTTCCACCAACAGCCGATGCAGACGCGAGGAATCGCCGTCCACGAGAATCGAAAGCAACAGATTGACGGCGGGCCCGCGCGCATCAGCCGCCGCGGGTGCCTTGTACGCGATCTGCACCAACGGGGTCTGCGCCTTTCGCCTGATGACGAAATGGCGCTCGCCGAGCTGCTCGGGCTCTACCGCACGAACCTCCTGCGGGGGCGCCTGGCGCGGAATGTGTTCAAAGTAACGTCGCGCCAGCTCGAACACGCGCTCAGGAAGCACATCGCCGGCAAAGACCAGCGTCAGGTTGTTGGGCGCGTAATAGGTTCTGAAGAACTTCTGCAGATCCTCCATTCGCCAGGACTGAATATCGGCAGGCCAGCCGATGGTCGGAAAGCGATACGGGTGTGAAACAAACGCGGTCGCCTGGACTTGCTCGCTGAGCATGCCCTGGTTGTTGTCATCCACGCGGAGCCGGCGCTCGGACCATACGACGCCCCGCTCGCTCTCAATCACGCCCGGAGCGAACGCGAGATTGGCCACTCGATCGGACTCGAGATCCAGCACCAGCTCGAGCGCATTGCGCGGAAACCAGTCCTGGTAGACGGTCACGTCATCACTGGTGAACGCGTTGTTGGCCCCGCCCTGCGCCTCCATGAGCCGGTCGAACTCACCTGGCTCGCGCCGCGTGGTGCCGTTGAACATCATGTGTTCGAAAAAATGAGCGAGGCCCGTGATTCCCGGAGCCTCGTTGCGGCTGCCGGCACGCACCCAGTTGTTCATTGCAACACTGGGAATGTTGTGCACCTGTCTCTTATACACATCAAAATGAGCGAGGCCCGTGATTCCCGGAGCCTCGTTGCGGCTGCCGGCACGCACCCAGTTGTTCATTGCAACACTGGGAATGTTGTGCACCGGCCAGACGACGATCTGAAGGCCGTTGGCCAACGTCGTAGCGCGCACGAGATCCCGGCCAGGCACGGGTGACGCGTCCGACTCAACGGCGGCGGTCAGCGACCCGACGGCGAGGAAGTGCGAGCCAAAGCTTTTGTTCATGCCCAAAGTCTACGGTTCCATCGCGTGCAACGCGTTACCAAAACTAAAGTCCGCTACTTGCGTACTTTCGTGCCGTCCCTGGGGGGAAGCGGGCCTCTGTCAGCGCAAGAGGATGGGTACGAAAGGCGGGAGGTGCAAGAGACATCGGAGCGGCGGCGGAGTTCGGCCCCGGGGCGGGGGTCGCGGGCCGAAAAAAAAAAGCGCCGCGAGCAGGGGAAGATGCATCGCGGCGCGCAGTTTAGCGAACACCGGGGAAGTTATTCGCCATTCAAGCCTTACACGGCTTAGCTATAGCAAGGGGTATGCCAGGCACTCGACCTTCATAAAAAACAAAAGCTTAGACATCCCCTGTGACTCTGTTCCGGGTGACGAGAATTGTCACCTTCAGACCGGACGCAACCCAGGCTTCACCCTGTTCGTCAGTGTGGCAGAACGGCGACGCAGGCTTGACCGTGCTGTCGGAGCTGGTCGCAGATCGTGCGGGCACGCCCCTCGTCGCCGACGGTCGCTTGGAGTCTGTAGACGCGGCCAGAGGCGGTATCGGCGGGGACAATGTGCTGCTGCAGACCTCGCAGTTGCTGGGCGTACTTGGAGCTCAGGGTGCCCCATTGGGCGGAGGCGCCCGCTTCACTGCTGAAGGCGCCCAGCTGGATTCCGAAGTCCCGATGCCCCCCTGCGCCCGGCGAGGTTGCAGCTCGAGGTGCCTCCGCTGGAGTCGCTGACTTGGCAATGGCTGAGGCGGAAGGTGACGCGTGCGATGACTTCGCGGTGGCGGGCGCTCCAGGCACCTTTAGCGTTGTCTTGGCAGTAGCCGGAGTAGCGAGCGGCGACACCGGCTGCACCGTCCCGGGGGCGGCCGGCGTGGGGCCGGAGGGTGTCGCGCTATCACCGGGCTGGGCTGGGCCGGACCTCGATGCGGCGTTGGCGGCGCTCTTGGTTTGGTTGGATGAGGCAGTGGCGGCGACCTGGGTGGCGGCATCCGTTCCCGTCTGCTCGCCCAGCGAGAAATTCTGAATTCGGATGTTCGCCTCCTGCGCCCACTTCCCGCTGGGATGCTGCGCAATGAATTCCCGGTACGCATCCACCGTGTCAGCGCTGCCGGCCCGCTCCCAATCGCGGTCTTCTCCCAGTTGAGCAAGGCGCGTGCGCGCCTGCGTCACGAGCTCACTCTCAGGGTGCCGCTGGATGAATCGACCGTAACTGTCGATGGTGTCGGCCGCCTCCGCGGAGCGCCAATCCTGCTGCTCGCGGCTGCACCCAGCCGCCAGTAGCACCCAACACAAACCAATCGCAGCACTTCCTGCCCGGACTGTGATCATCGTCAGCACCTTCCCCTCGCGGCTACTGGATATTGTAACGATGCCCTGACCCCGCAGGGCCTTACCGCCTACTCCGGAGCAATGATGAGCGAAATGCCGAAGCGACGTCTGATCGATCAGATCGGCAGCTCCCCGACATTCGTGGCGGAGGGGTGTCACCTGACCGGCGACGTCGAAACCGGTGGACCGCTGGTGGTCTGCGGGGCCATCCGCGGGGATGGCAAGGTTGGCGGAGCCCTGAGCATGGCCGCCAAGTCCAGATGGGAGGGCGAAGTTCACGCCGCCGCCGCGGTCATCGCCGGGCGGATTGTCGGAAAGTTGGTCGTGGAGAACAAATTGGAAGTCGGCGCCACCGCTGTCATCCACGCGGACATCTTCGCCAAGAGCATCGCCATCGCCAAGGGCGCGGTCATTGAGGGCGCGGTCACCGTGACCAGCGGTCAACCTGTCGTGCAATTCGAAGAAAAGCGCGGCTGACACCGCGGCGGCGTTCCCGCCGCTGACAATCCGCCTAGCCGTTCGAATTCGACAGGGAAGGCACGGTACCGGCCTGAGGAAGTGTTCCCTGGGGCGGCGCAGACGGCGTCCCACTCTCAAACTCTTCAACAATCTTTTTCTCGACCCAACTCGGTCCCGACAGCCGCTCCAGAAACCCACAGTGACCGCCGTGCCGTGTCACGGTGAGCCGCAACGCCGGCGGGCTCGCGAGTCGCTGCAGGCTCTGCGCCGGAATAATCGGGTCGTCCAGCGATGTGATGATGCGCGAGGGTACAACCAAACGGGCCAGATGGGATCCCGTAATGGCGTAGCCATTGAGATAGTCCTCGAGCGTCGAAAACTCCGTGAAGCGCTTGACCAGGTCCGCCGTCATGCGCCGCAGATCCGACATCTTCCCCAGCTCGCGGAAGTCGTAGATCTTCGGCCACACGGCCTGCTTCTTCAGCAAGGAGCGCATCCACTTGCGCACAAAGTAGAGCTGATAGCCCGGAAACGACTCCTCCAGGGCCACCAATGTCTCCTCGGGATCGAGCACCGGAGAGACCGCGACCACCTTGGCAATGCTCAACCCGGCCTCACCGGCCTGGGCCGCCGCACGCAGCACGAAATTGCCGCCCAGCGAGAATCCCGCCAACTGCAACGCCTGCCCGGGATATAACCGCTGAATCGCGCGCAACGCCCCCACCACATCCGACAACCGGCACGAGTGAAACAAGTCCGGATTCAAGTGATGGGTCTCGCCGTGATCGCGCATGTTGAGACGCAGAACCTCAAACCCACGCTCAAAGAGCTGTTGCGACAGTGACAGGATATACAGCGACTGCGCGCTGCCTTCCCACCCGTGCAGAATGACGGCGGGGCGACCGGTACTGTTGAGAGGACTCGAAACGAAGCACTGCAGCCGCACCCCATCGCCGCAGTCGAGAACTATCTCCTTTTCCGCCGCGACCATCGGTGCCGTACGACGCGCGATGGACCTACGCCGCGCACCCGTGCTGGCCAGCATCGATTGAACGTGCCGGTTGCGCAGCCATCGAGGCGGCAGAAAGTCTTCGTCAGGTCGGAACGGCGACACGGGCAGAGGCAGTTAGTCCTGGGAGGCGGTCACACAACCCCCTAACGAACGCGTATCTCAACTCGATTGTTGGCGGTGCCGGCACGATTCCATTCGCCGGCCGTAAGTCCGGCCGAGACGGCCGGATAGGGTGCAATGACGTTGCTGGGATCGCCGGTGGAGGGCTGCACCTCGATCGCGCCATGGGAGGCATTACGAACCCCGCCCGCGAGGTTCGCGAATTGCAGGGGAACGCGTTGAGCCGGGGATAGCGCCTCGTCCGACGGATTGCCGACGACGTCGCATTTGGCGAAGGGAGTCTCGTCAGGAGCCAGCGAATACCCATCGTTAACATTGCCCATGAGGCAAAAACGACCCGCGAATGACTTGATATCCACTACCCCGCCGTGACTTTCCTTCACCAGCCGGTCGAACAGCTGCCGGATCAAATCGAGGCGTGGACCGCCCAGCGCATCGGCGCCATAGGGCACCGATATCACCAACGGCTTGTTCCCCGTCGGGAGCGCCCGCGGAGGTGATTGCCCGCCATTTCCGTTCGTGGGAGCAGCGGGGGCAGCCTTCAACCCCTCTACGGAAGAAGTTTCTCCATCCAGGGGACCCATTCTCTTGCTGAGATCCGCTTCAGCCACGGTGGACGGAGGAGGCGAACCAGCGGCATCGGCCTGTGCTGCGACCATCCTGCGCAACCCGTCAATCTCGCCACTGAGCGCCCTAAGCTGTGATGACTGCTGCCACCACAACGCGGTTGTAGCGAGCGCGATACCCAGCGCGACGCAGGCCACGACCCACGGAAGCTGCACAGGCTGACGCGGGGGTGGCGTTGGTTGGGCCTGCTCAATCGGGACCGGTGGAACAGGAGGAAGGGCCTCCAGCAGCAGCGCACGCACTTCCGCCGTAATCCGGTCCGTCTGGGTATCGACGCCGGCGACGAGTGCTCGGCGAAGCTCCGCGAACTGCTCCCGCAGCGCCGATTCTGTGAGCACCTTGGGCATTACGCTGGAGTCATTCGCGGCACTTTGATCAACAGGAGTCGGGGTACCGTGGTCCGACGGCATATTGAGCGGCCGGAAGCTCTCCTGGAATTCGCTGCGCCGATCAGCCAGCAGGTGCAATTGATATAAGACCTTCGAGACGTCCGTCGGCTGGATCTGCTTGGGCAATACACCCACCGCACCAAGCGCGCGGGCCTGTCCCAGGTACAGCTCTCCTTCCTGCGAGGTGTACATCAGAATGGGGATGGTGGCGGTCACGGGATTGTTCTTGATGGCCTGAACAGCCTGGAAACCATCCATGCCCGGCATGAGGTGATCCATGAAGATCACGTCGGGGCGATGGCTGGCCAGGTACTCTATGGCCGCCTCGGCGTTCTCCGCGCTGTCGACGTCAATCTCGTATTTCTCGAGTATCCGAGAGAGAAAGAGCCGAGCAGATTTGGAGTCGTCGACGATTAGCGCGCGCTTGGCCCCCATGCCTGCTCCAACACCCGATTAACACGTACGTGTGTGTCAGAGAAAGTGTAGCGCAGAACGAGCTTGCTGCCAGCGTTGTCGCACAGGCGCGACTCGGGTCACGCCATGGCGCGCTCGGGTCCGGGAGATACCCGCACGGATTCATACAGGTCGGCCAGCCTGCGCCCCAGGATCTCGGACGACCAAGTGCGTGCATAGCTGCGACCGCGCTCGGCGAGATCAGTTCGAAGTGAGTCGTCCTGAAGCACGCGCACCACGGCGTCAGCGAACTGCTGCAACTTCTCCTCGACGACCAACGCGCCGCAACCGGGCTTCAATACCGAGCGAACGCCCAGCTCTGCGGTCGATACGATCGGCGCGCCTTGCGCCATTGCCTCGAGGAGGACGAGGCCTTGAGTCTCGGTGCGCGATGCGAAAACGAAGACGTTCGCCGCCGCGTAGCAGTCGAGTAGTCCGGTGTTGCGGTCGAGATATCCGGCAAAGCAGACGTCTCGTTCGAGGCCCATGCGAGCGACTAATTGTCGTAACAGCTCACGGGCAGGGCCCTCGCCGGCGAGGACGAGCATCGCTCGAGGAAGGACCTTGCGAACTTGCGCGAACACATGGACCAGGAACTCAATATTCTTTTCGTGTGCCATGCGACCAACATAGGTGACCAGCGGCCTGTCCGCCGGGATACCGTGCTCGCTGCGAAACCGCTCCGGAATCCCTGGGTTGAACCGATCGGTGGGCAATCCAGTCGGGAGTACATGGATCGGCGTCGCGATGCCGTATTCGAGCAGCTTGTCGCGCATCGGATGGGATGGCGCAATCAGCGCCTGCACGTCCGCGCATTGGGAGCGCGTAAATCTTCTGGCCACGTACCGCCCGATACTGCGCGGCAATATGGGTACGTAGTGGTGAAGGTATTCCTCAAAGAAGGTGTGGTACGTGGCGACACACGGAAGCCCCCTGCTGCGCGCGAACCGTGCGGCCGCATAGTGGGCAACGAATGGCGTCTGGATGTGGACCACGTCGACCCGACCCCGAGGAAGGGTCGCCAGTAGTCGATTCAGCACGTCCCAACGCATGCGGCGGTCTTCCGGGTCCCTGGGGATAACCGAAGAGGCGACTCGCAGGATGCCCTCCTCATCCGCAAGGGCGCCCGATTGGACATAACTGGGGACGACCAGGAGGGTTTCGACCCCGCAAGCTGCAAGGTCCTGACGGAACGTGCGGATCGAGGTAGAGACGCCGTTGACTCGCGGGAAATAGACGTCGGATACGAAAAGCACTCTTGTCATGGGCTGCGCCCAACTTCCCAGCCAGCCGAAAAGACCGGCTCAGTGCAGCGGCGCCCGGCGCCGGGAAGACCCTTCGTTTAGCCTAATGCCAGTCCCAACTCTGCCAAAGACGCACCAATCACCGCCCCCACCAGAACGTCCGTGGGGTAATGAAGCCCGAGCACCACCCGTGATCCCGCGATCAGCGCAGCCAGTGGCACCAGCACCCAGGACAACTCCGGGAAGTGGACCGACGCCTGCCAGGCGAACGACACTGCGTGAAGCGTATGGCCCGACGGGAAGCTGTACCGATCGAGCGGCGCACCGGCCAGGGCGATCGAGGAGTGGGTGATGAACGGCCGCTCGCGGACGAAGACTTTCTTGAGCAGCTTGTACAGAACCACACCCAGGATACCCGTACCCGCCATGATGACCGAGGGCTTTACGGCCGCCTGTCCGTACAGCAACGGGAGGGTGAAAATCAGGACGTACCAGATGACCCCGTCGCCGAGGCGACTGGCAATTTGGAATATCCGACAGGGGAACGGCAGCAACGCTCCCCGGTTCAATTGCCGGCAAATTCCGTATTCGACCGCGTCAAAACGCGCGATCAAGGCATTAACACTGGCCTTCATAGGTGCCTTCCGAGCCATGGCGATGCGACTGCGCATGGCTTCTTGACCGTAGCTTCGATCGCCAGCACGTCAAGGGGATGACGGAAGTGTGAAAGTTTCATTGCGACAGGGACTTGGGTGTGTTTTCGTTCGCTCCACCTTACATAGTCCAAACCGGCGCACTGATTTCTCGTGGCAACCATGGTACGACAACGTATGAACCCGCGTGAGCGACCCAAAAGAGAGAGCGTCCGCCGCCGTCTCCATTGGCTGGCGGCGCTGGGCTGCTGTGTCGCTCACGACTGCGATGCGATCAACCGCGTCATCCTCGAGATGGGACAACTCTCCACGGTCGGCGTTCACGCAAAAGGTGCCACGCTCAGTCTCGATGTGAGCAGCCAGCCGAAGGTCCTTGCCCAGGTCAGCCAACTGCATGTGGCCCAGCCCAACAGCACCTACCGTGATGTCGAGATCGGCTGTGTCGACCTCCTGATCAAAGAACCGCTGATTGCGTGTTACCACGGCAGTATCGCGGCGCGTGGCGGACCCACTGGCCAGATCGCCATGAACGCCGCAGCTTCGTACGACACCTCAAACGCGGCAGTTTCCATCAGTGGAGCGGGACTCGAGGTCGCCGGGGCGACGACCCGCTTCGCCGGAAAGCTCCAATGGGGGACATGGACCTTGAATGCCGAAGGTCAGGGGTTGGACCTGCTCGAAGCGGGCAAGCTCGCGCGGCCCTGGTTCCAACTACCCCAGGGCGACACACTCACGGGTCACCTGAGCTTCGATCTGGCCGCGAGCGGGCAGTTGGGCGGGCGGATGCGGGCCCAGCTGGCCGCCCACACCACCGACCTCAACTTCTCAAATGAGGCCGGGACGACGGTGGCGCAGAACCTCTCCGCCGCGTTGACCGGCAGTGCGGTCCGCGACGCGGGTGAGCTGGCTTGCGACATCAAGCTGGAAAGCTCGGCGGGACAGGCGCTGGCCGGATCGGTCCTGCTGGATTTCGGCAAGAACCCGGTGAGCCTGATGGCTCATGTCGAGCCGGCCGGGCCCCGCCTGAGTCTGCAGCGGATCGAGCTCCATGGAACGGATCTGATCGATGCGCAGGGGTCTGCCCAGGTCGGCTCCGGCGGGATCGCGCAGGGGCATTTCGACATTCAACGGTTGGAGTTTGCCGCTGCGTACCGCAGCTTCCTGCAGCTGACGTTGGCTTCCACTGACTTTGGCGCGCTCAACGTGGGCGGGCGGGCGATCGGCGACATCGACATCGCCAACAACGACCTGATCTCGGTCAACGCTCAGGTCACCAATGTCAGTATGGCCGACGCCACGGCCCGTCTATCGTTGGCCAACGTCAACGGGGAGATCCATTGGTCCGCCACGCCAACGTCCGCGCGGACACCCACAGCGGCGGTGGCACAACCCCGGGGCATGGGGGCACCCACAGTGGCCGTGGTGCAAGCCCAGGCCGCGGGGGCGCAGCGGCAATCCCAACTCTCGTGGAGCGCCAGCAGCCTCTATGGCTTGATCGGCGGTCCCGTGGACCTGAAATTCATCGCTCAGGGTGCGCGCTTCGCGCTGGTCGACACGACCCGCTTCCCGATCTTCGACGGCGCCCTCGTGGCCCACAAGCTCGACATCCGCCACTTCGGCCCCGACGCCGAGCTCGAATTCGACGCCCACCTGGAGCCCATCAGCATGCCCCTGCTGTCGAAGGCGTTCGGCTGGCCGACTCTCAACGGGCAACTCGCAGGCAGGGTGCCGGGTGTTTCCTACAGAAACCGCGTGCTCACCGTGCAAGGTGATCTGAGTGCGAACGTCTTCGACGGAACGATCGTCGGCAGTCGACTGAAACTCAGTGACCCCCTCGGTCCGTGGCCTCGACTGAACGCTGACGTATCAGCGCGGCGCCTCGACCTGGATCTGCTGACGCATACCTTCTCCATCGGCTCCATCTCGGGTCGCCTGGATGCCGACATCAAAGGTCTGGAGCTGTTCAATTGGTCCCCCGTCGCCTTCGACGCCAGACTGCAAACGACGCCCGGCGACAAATCCGAGCATCGAATCAGCCAGCGAGCCGTAACAAGCATTTCCAGCGTCGGTGGTGGAGGCGGGGGCGTCACAGCCGCGCTGCAGTCCGGCGTTCTCCAGTTTTTTAAGACGTTCCACTATGACCGCATTGGGATGAGTTGTCAGCTGCGGGACGAGGTGTGCCTCATGAGTGGGGTGGAGCCGGCGAAGGGCGGGTACTACCTCGTGAAGGGACGCGGACTGCCGCGTATCGATATCATTGGCAATGCTGGCAGGGTCGACTGGACACAACTCGTGTCACAGATTTCGGCCAGCATGCATTCACAGAACATCACCGTCCGTTGAGGAGACCGAGATGCGAAGGCTTTTACCGATCAAATTGCTGGCAGTGACCTGCCTGTTGGCAGCCTGTGTGACAGTGAATGTCTACTTCCCCGCCGCTGCGGCGGAGCAGGCGGCCGACCGCATCATCGATACGGTGACCAGTCAGCAGGAAAAAAACAATGAGAGCAACCCGCCGGCCAAGACGCCTCCCAACTCCCGTGTCGCCCCGGCTGCTGGCCAAGCTATGCTCGCGCACGCCATCGGGCACGCGCGCCAACCAACGCTGGCAACAGAACCGGCGCGAGCGGAACAACCCGTGCTGTTGATGGCGGCCGGCGCGCTTCTAAACCTGCTGATCCCGGCCGCCCAAGCCCAGGGCGCTCCCAACCTGGATGTCTCCGGGCCGGAAATTCGGGCGGTCACTGCGTCCATGCAACAGCGCTTCGCGCAACTGCAGAAGTATTTCCAATCAGGGGTGATCGGACTGACCACGGACGGATTGGTGGCCGTCCGCGATCAGAACGCGGTGCCGCTCGCTGAGCGCGCCGTCGTGACCCGGTTGGTCACGGAAGACAATCGTGACAGGGAAACTCTTTATGCGGAGTTGGCGAAGGCCAACAAGCACCCTGAGTGGGAGCCCGACATCCGTCGCACTTTCGCCCGCCGCTGGGTGGAGCGCGGCGCCCAGAGTGGCTGGTATTACCAGGACTCTGGCGGTAGGTGGGTGCAGAAATAGCACGTGAATCATGCGTCGTCATCGCACGTATCAACGGACGCTTGGCCGCGAGAAAATGCCTATAAAATAGCCTTTTTAGCGTTGACACGGGTGTTAACCCAGGCGTAGAAGGCCCGTCAGTTTCAACGGAGGTTGGAAAGCGGCGGAGGCTCTGTGGAAGACGTTTTCAAGCGATTGGGTAGTGTGGAGACCGATGTCTCCGAATTGAAGTCCAAGGTGCGCGAGGTTGTGGCAACCATAGCGCATCTGGCCACCCAGGCAGACGTGTTGGATGTGCGGTCGGCGATCTCTGAGCTGCGGGCCGAGATGAAAGACCAGGTGGGCACGCTGCGGGCCGAGATGAAAGTCCAAGTGGGCACGCTGCGGGCCGAGATGAAAGAGCAGGTGGGCACCCTGCGGGCCGAGATGAAAGAGCAGGCGGGCACGCTACGGGCCGAGATGGCGCAGCAGTACGGCACGCTGCGGGCTGAGATGGCGGAGCGCGAGACTGCGTTCATCAAATGGATCATCGGGACGGTGTTAACTACCGCGGGGTTGGTGTTTGCGATCGCGAAATTTGTGCACTAGCGCCGACCGTGCGTAGCGAACCAGCGTTGCACGGCTGCGGCGAATCGCTCGGCGGAGCCGGCGGCGTGTACGAAGAAGAGGGACGGCTCTGCCATCTCCAGCTCGAGCACGCAGGGAGTCCCGCTGTCATCGCGGATCAAATCAACGCGGGCATATAGCGGTGTGCCGAAAGGCACTGCGCTCACGACCTTCTGCGCCAACCGCAATTCGTCCTTTCCCGGCTCGCGCGGGGTAATGGTCTCGGGCGCGAACAGCCCGGTCGTCACCGCCCCGCCCCGGGGCAGGAGCGGGCCCTTTCGAATGGCATGACTGAACTGCCCCTCGAAAAACATCAGGGCCGTCTCACCATCCTCATCCACACGAGCAAGATAAGGCTGCACCAACACACTGCGCTTCGCATCCAACAAACTGCGGGCATGCGCCACCGCGCCGTCGAGCTCCGAGCGCAGGTGCCGCTGCGCGTCGCGGGAGCCTGCGCCAACAGCCGGTTTCACCACCAACTCAGCCTGCGAGTGCGATTCCAGGAAACGGTGGAGAGCGACCGCGGGATCGTCACCGGGCTCAATGAAGGTGCTGGGCACGACAGCGGCCCCGGAAGCGGCCAGGTCAGCCAGGTAGTGCTTGTCGGTATTCCAACGAACCAGCGGCAACGGATTCAGAACCTGAGTGACCCGCGAAGCCCGCTCCACCCAGGCCAGAAACTCGCCGATGCGCTCGCAGTAATCCCAGGCGGATCGCAGCAGGGCTACATCGAACGACCCCCAATCCACGTTGGGGTCATCCCACTCCGCGACGCCCACCTCACACCCGGCCTTTTGAAGGGCCAGGTTCAACAGCGGCTCGTCCTCATCCAACCCGCGCGCGGGCCGGGCGGTCACCAGCACAATCTTCAATCGCGAGTCCCCGCGCCGCGGTTCATGAGGATGACGGCGATGATGAACATCACCACCACGGCCGCCGTCATGAGGGCGAAAGCCATACCCACGTTCACGTCCGAAGTCCCGAGGAACCCGTACCGGAAGGCATTGACCATGTAGAGGATCGGGTTTGCGTAGGATAGCGACACGGCCCACGAAGGCAGCAGGCTGACTGAGTAGAACACGCCGCCGAAATAAGTGAGCGGCGTCAGCACGAACGCCGGAATGAAATTCACCTGGTCGAAGTTCTTCGCAAACAACGCATTCAGGAACCCGCCCAGGGAAAACGTGAGCGAAGTCAGAAAGACCGCCCCGAGGATGATCAGAATGTGGTGCACATGCAGATGGGTAAACAGCAGCGCCACGGCCGTCACCGCGCTGCCTACGAGCGCGCCGCGCACGAGGCCGCCGGTGCAATAGCCCGCCACGATCAGCCAGTTCGGCAGCGGCGACACCAGCAACTCTTCAATGTGTTTGCCGAACTTCGCGCCGAAGAAGGACGACACGACGTTGCCATACGAGTTGGTGATGACCTGCATCATGATCAGGCCGGGGGCGATGTACTGCATGTAGTCATAGCCGCCCATGGCGCCCACCCGCTTGCCGATCAGCGAGCCGAATATGACGAAGTACAAGGTGGTCGTTACGGCCGAGGGCACAATCGTCTGGCCCCAGATCCGGATGATTCGACCGTACTCCCGGATCACGATGGTCTTGAACCCGACCCAGCGCAGCGCCGACATGTTCATCTGCGCGGGCGCCGGGGCGTTGACTGCGACGTCCATTATTGCCCCGCCGCGGCAGGCGCGGCGCCTCGTTCCACCAGCCGCATGAAGATCTCCTCCAGGCGATTCACCTTGTTACGCATGCTCAGCACTTCGATGCGGGCCGCCGAGAGCTCGCCGAACACCTCATTGAGACTCTGCTCCTTCGTGATCTCAACCTCGAGCGTATGGTCGTCGGCCAACACCACCGCGAGCGCACTGCGCAGCCCGGGCGCCTGCTCGAGGCGATCGCGCAGGTTCAGAACGAACACCTCCGTATTCAGACGCCGCAACAGATTGCTCATCCGATCCCGCTCGACGATCCGTCCGCCGTCGATGATCGCGATGTTTCGGCACAGCGTCTCGGCTTCCTCGAGGTAATGGGTCGTCAGAATGATCGTCGTCCCCTGCTCGTTGATCTCGCGCAGGAAATCCCACATGGAGCGGCGGATCTCGATATCCACACCCGCGGTCGGCTCGTCCAGAATCAACAGCCGCGGCTCATGCATGAGCGCCCGGGCTATCATCAGACGGCGCTTCATGCCGCCGGACAGACCGCGCGACATGTTGTTCCGCTTTTCCCACAGCTGCAGCTGCTTCAGGTATTTCTCGGCCCGCTCACGCGCCACGGCGCGTGGAATTCCATAGAACCCCGCCTGATTGATGACAATCGTCAGCGGGGTCTCGAACATGTTGAAGTTGATTTCCTGCGGCACGACGCCGATGCAGGACTTCGCAGCCTCCAGATCCCGGTCGATGTCGTGCCCGAAGACGGCGGCCGTGCCCGCGCTCTTGTTGACCAGCGAGGTGACGATGCCGATCAGCGTCGTCTTGCCCGCGCCGTTGGGACCCAGCAGCGCGAAGAAGTCGCCCTGCTCGACATCGAGATCGACGCCCTGAAGCGCCTTGACGCCGTTTTTATATACCTTGGTCAGCCCCCGGATCGACAGTGCATTCATACTGGGCATCACTTCGCAAAATACCGTTGTACGTACTCTTCGTACGTACCCTTGTCGCTCGCCTCGATCGAGGCCTGCTTCGCCAACGACTCGGCTGCCTGGGAGGCGAACTCGGCCAGGCGCTCCTCGTTGGGCGGATACAGATCGAGGAAATAGTCCTTATGGGCCTTGGACATGCGCAACGCCAGGTCGAAGAACGACTCATCCGCGGTCGTCAGCTCTTCCATCAGCCGCGCCGACGGAGTGAGCGCAACATTGGCAACCTTCGCCGCCTGCACAGCCAGGGCCTGGGAATACGGACGCGACGGATCCCCCAGATCCAGCACCTCACAGATTCCCGTCATCTGGTCGAGCAACTCCTGGGCCCAGGCCTGCATGGACACGTCGCGGCCCTCGCGCGCCAACAGCAGACCCGGCTCCCGGCCGCGCCGCGCCACGGTGATGTGATTCTGATCGAGCAGTGCCTGCTCCGCATCGCTGATGGGCGGGCTCTCCTTCGTCAGGCACAGCGCCAGGAACGCTTCGAGGAACCGTACCTTGTTCTGATTGACACCGACCGGATCGAACGCGCTCACATCCAGAGCGCGCACTTCGACATACTCGACACCCGCCCGCTGCAAAGCCTTGGTCGGCCGCTCACCCGAGCGAGCGACCCGCTTCGGCCGGATGAAGCTGTAGTACTCGTTCTCGATCTGCAGGATGTTGGCATTGACCTGTTGATACTGGCCGCCGGCATCCTTGACACCGAGCTTCTCGTAAGGCGGATGCACGGTGGAGATGGCGCGCGACAGGTCGCGGACATACTCATCCAAGCTGTTGACGGAAACGCTCAGTCCGGCCTGATTGCGATTCCGATAGCCGACATCGCTCATACGCAGGCTGGTCGCATACGGCTCGTAGGCCGTGTTGGCGGTGAAATCGGCCAGGCCCGCCTCGCGCCCCTTCAGAAAGGACTTGCACACGACCGGCGAGACGCCGAACAGGTACAGCACGATCCAACCGTAGCGCCGATAGTTGCGCAACAGGTCGAAATAGCTGGCGGAAATGAAATCCTGGCCCCGTTCGCGCGACTCGCGGACATCCGCGTACGCCTCCCAGAACGGCAGCGGAAACGAGTAGTTGAAATGCACGCCCGAGATGGCCTGCATCATCCGACCATACCGCAGGGACAAACCGCGGCGATAGACGGTTTTCATCGTCCCGACATGGGACTTGCCGAACTGCGCGATCGGAATGTCTTCATCGCGCTTGATCGCGCACGGCATGCTGGTGGCCCACAACAGCTCATCGCCCAGGTGGCGGTACACGAACTGGTGCAGGTCGAGCAGGTACTGCAGCAGCTCCCAGCTGCGGGTAAATGCGGGCGTCACCAGCTCAATCAACGATTCGGAAAAGTCCGTCGTGATGTGGACATTCGTCAGCGCCGAGCCCAGGTCGCGCGGGTGCGGGGTCGTTGCGAGCACCCCGTCGGGAGCTACGCGCAATGATTCCTTCTCGACACCCTTGCGCCCGCCTTGCAGGATCTGCGGCTGGCCGCCGTTGACGAGGGCGGATAAGCGACGCTCGAAAACCCGATCGATGCCTGGCCTGCTCATGGTGCGCGTACCTTACAGCCGGGACCGCGCGCCAGAGCTACTGATAAAGAGGGATTGACCTTGGCCAGCATGCGGTAGAACTGCCTGAAATGTTAGCGTGTTGTGGAAAGGCCGCGCATCTTGTGCCTGAAAAGAGCGCGACGCAATGATCGGCCGGCGCGCATGAGCGCGCAACAGCGGGCGTCAGTGAGCTTTTTGACTGAGCAGCCCGAGCGTCTGGCTCGTCAACGACAACCAGCTGGTACCCGCCGTCGGCTCTTCCAGCTCCGCGGCGCCCTGCCGCAACAGGGACTCGGGCGGCAACGCTTCCAGCCGGCGCACCGCGTATTCATAGCCGGCGGCGATGGCCTTCTCGAAGGCGGCCCAGTTGAGCATGTCGATCTGCGCCAGCGGGGGCTGCAGCAGCAGATCGGTCTTCTCACGATGGGCCGCCGTCATGGCACTGCTGTTGACCATCCCGGCCCGCCACAGGATCTGGAAGATGTTGGGACGGTTGCGCCGCACCCGCAGCCAACTCATCAACTGCCAGGGTAACGGCACGTCGACTTCTTCATTCTGGGTTGTAAAGGCCCGATCCGCACCCACGTCCACGCCGATGACCGGGCCGCGGCCCAACTCGCGCATGGCATCCACCGGGAGATTGTTCATCGTACCCCCGTCCACGAGGACCTCACCCCTGTGGACAATCGGCGGCAACACGCCGGGTATGGCCACCGAAGCCCGCAGCCACAGCCACAACAGTCCGTGCCGGTGGACCATGGAGTGGCCCGTGGTGAGGTTCGATGAGACACAGAAGAAGGTCAGCGGCAGGTCCTCGATGTCGATATCGCCACAGTCCTTGCGCAACGCCCGACTGACCTTGCGGCCCGACACGAGGGAAACAAAGGGGAGCGTGTAGTCACGGAGCGGCTTCGCCTCCACGAACGCGGCATGCAACCGCTCTTTCAACTCCTCCACGCTCCAGCACTGCGCGACTCCCGCCGCCAGGATCGCGCCCATGCTGGTGCCGCCGACGAGATCGATGGGCACACGGGCTTCCCGCAGCGCCTTCACTATCCCGATATGAGCAAACCCACGGGCGCCGCCGCCGGACAGAACCAACCCAACGCCACGCCCGGTGAGCATTCTGGCGACGCGATGAACATCCGCGGCGCCGGTGATGTGATGGTGGGGAATGCCCGGCTGCACCGCCAGCCAACGGCCGGCCGCGCCGCGGCGGATTTTCTCATCATGCAGCAGGAGCAGCTCGGCTCGCTGCGGTGCCATGCTCGATTCGCGGACGCCCGCGAGAGCTCCCCAATGTCCGGGCATGCTTTCGGCGCGGGCCAACAACAGGAGTGAGTCGGCCTGGCGGACACAGAGGCTGCTCCAACGGCCGGCAGTGGGGTCGCCCACATACACCACGAAGTCGTTGGCGGCCTCGAGCTTGTGAAACCAATGGCTGGTGTGGGATTCGGCGCGCACGCTCCACACCAGCTCGACGCGCCCGAAGCGACTCAGGGCCCTGACGAAATCACTGGCGAAGCCACCGACATCCACTTCCACACTCTGTGGCAGCAGCGCGAAAGTGCGGGCGCCCTGGCGAGGACCCCGGGCGCGGCTTTGGGACTGCTCGAGACGGTCGACGGTCAGCCGGGCGATCCGCAGCATGGCCTCAGGATGTCGGCCGAAGACCGCATTAAATGAGTCGCTGGAGATTCGCGCGAGCTCGGTATCCCGCAGCGCAGCAACATGCGCTGAACGGGGCCTGCCGGAAATGAGCCCCATCTCGCCCACGGTGTCGCCCGAAACTACGCGCCCCATGAAACGGCGTCGCTCCCGCGTCTCAGGTGAGAAGACGCCCAGACACCCACTGAGCACGACATACAGGGCGTCGGAGGGCTCGCCCGCGGCAAACAGCGTCGAGCCGCCGGGAAGGGACAGCCATTCGGCCGCCGCGGCGATCTGCTTGATGAGGAGGGGCTCGAGACCGGCAAAAAGAGGCAGCGCACTCAAGACCAAGCCCAGGTCTGAGCGACACATCACGCTTTCCTCGGGAATGTCCCCCTCCATGCCACATCATGACGCGGCAAGCGGGAGCGACGTTAGCCGGGCGACGCGATTGTTAGAACGGCATCACAGGCGGCGCGGCGGCGATTGGCGGGGGCTGCGGATCAGCGCTCGACGATGGCGGTGACGCCCATTCCGCCGGCGGTGCAGGCTGAGATCAGGCCGCGCCGGGCGTTGGGGTCGCCGGCCAGAATCTTGGCCAAGGAGCCGACGATGCGGGTGCCCGTGGCGGCGAACGGGTGACCGATCGCAATGCTGCCGCCCTTCACATTGAGCTTGCTTCGATCGATGCTTCCCAACGGCGCCGCGAGCCCCAGCACGTCCCGGCAATACTCGGGCGATTCCCAGGCCTTCAACGTGCTCAACACCTGTCCGGCAAACGCCTCGTGAATCTCGTAGTAATCGAAATCCTGCAGCGTGAGCCCGGCGTCCTTCAACATGGCCGGCACGGCATGCGCCGGCGCCATCAACAACCCTTCAGCGCCGCTCGCGAAATCAACCGCCCAGGCCTTGCCGAAAGTCAGGTACGCCAACACCGGCAGGTTGCGCTCGGTCGCCCAGGCTTCACTGGCCAACAACACTGCGCTCGCCCCGTCGGTCAACGGCGTGCTGTTGCCCGCCGTCAGGGTCCCACCCTGAGGATCAAACGTCGGACGCAGCTTGGCGAGCTTGTCGAGACTGGTGTCCTGGCGAATGTTGTTGTCGATCTTCACACCGGCGTACTCGACCACGAGGTCGCTATAGAAGCCCTCCTGCCACGCCGCCGCGGCCTTACTGTGACTGTCGTACGCGAGCTGATCCTGGTCCTCTCGCGTGATCTTCCAGCGCTTGACCATCCACTCCGTGCTCTGCCCCATCGACAGCCCGGTCCGCGGCTCGACCACCGCCGGCAACACGGGCTTGAAGTGCCGCGGCCTGAGGTTGAGAAACGGCGCGAATCGCTGCCACGCCGAACGGCCGCGGAAGCTCTGGAGAAGGATCTGTTGGTAGGAGCGCGGGTAGGCGATGGGCGCATCGCTGATCGAGTCGGTGCCGCCCGCGATCCCCGAGTCGATTTGACCCAGCGCAATCTTGTTGCCGATCAGTATCGCGGCTTCGAGGCTGGTACCGCACGCCCGCTGCAGATCGACACCGGGAGTCTGCGGATGCAACCCCGCCGACAGCACCGATTCGCGCGTCAGGTTGTAATCCTTGGCGTGCTTGATGACCGCGCCCGCCGCCGCATCTCCGAGACGGACACCGCCCAGGTTGAAGCGATCCACCACCCCACGAAACGCGGCGGTGAGCATGTCCTGATTGCTGGCCTTGGCGTAAGCGCCATGGGCCCGTGCGAACGGAATCCGAACGCCGCCGATGATGGCGACGCGTCTGACTGTCGAGCCGACGAGCATGCAGCCTCCCAAGGCAGTTCAGCTGGGCAATTCGAAAGGATTATCAATCATTTCCATCCTATGGGCACGTGAACAGCCTTCAATCTGCGCACCTGCTATCCTTGAATCACTCACCCCCAGACCCGAAATTGCACTCATGCACTTGAAAGACCCCACTCTGCTGCGAACCCAGGCCTTCATCCAAGGCGAGTGGGTCAACGCCGCCAACCACACCACGCACGACGTCCATAACCCGGCCACCCGCGAGAAGCTGGGGACGGTGCCGGACATGGGCGCCGCCGAGACCCGGCGCGCGATCGAGGCGGCGCACGAGGCTTTTCCCGACTGGGCGGCCAAGACCGCGAAAGAGCGTGGCAGCATCCTGCGTAAGTGGTTCGACCTGATGATCGCCAACCAGGACGACCTGGCCACCCTCATGACGGCCGAGCAGGGCAAACCGCTGGCCGAGTCCAAGGGGGAGATTGCCTACGCCGCTTCCTTCATCGACTGGTTCGCCGAGGAGGGCAAGCGCATCTACGGCGATGTGATTCCAACACATCAATCCGACAAGCGACTGGTCGTGTTGCGCCAGCCGATCGGCGTGGTGGCGGCGATTACACCGTGGAACTTCCCCGCGGCCATGATCACCCGCAAGGCAGGCCCCGCGCTGGCTGCCGGGTGCACGTTCGTCTGCAAGCCCGCTCATCAGACACCGTACTGCGCACTTGCCATGGCCGAGCTGGGACGCCGCGCGGGCATCCCGGCCGGTGTGTTGAATATCGTGACGGGATTGGATGCCGTTGCCATCGGCGGGGAAATGACTTCCAACCCGAAAGTGCGCAAGATCACGTTCACCGGCTCAACCGGCGTCGGCAAGAAACTCATGGCGCAATCGGCCGGCACCCTGAAGAAACTGTCACTCGAGTTGGGCGGCAACGCGCCGTTCATTGTGTTCGATGACGCCGATCTGGATGCGGCGGTGGCGGGCGCCATCACCAGCAAGTACCGCAATACAGGGCAAACCTGTGTCTGTGCCAACCGGTTCCTGGTACAGAGCTCGGTGTACGAGGCCTTCACCAACAAGCTGGTGGATGCGGTCTCCCAACTGCGGGTGGGGGACGGATTGCAAGGCGCGACCGACCAGGGGCCCCTCATCGATCCGAAAGCCCTGGCCAAAGTTGAACAGCATGTCGCGGACGCAGTGGCCAAGGGCGCTCAGATTGCGCACGGCGGCAAACGCCACGCCCTGGGAGGGACCTTCTACCAGCCGACCGTCGTCACCGGTGTCACCCAGGATATGCTCGTGGCGCGCGAGGAAACCTTCGGGCCGGTCGCGCCGCTGTTCCGGTTCGAAACGGAGGCGGACGCCATCCGCATGGCGAACGACACGGAATTCGGCCTCGCCTCCTACTTCTACACCCGCGACCTCGCTCGCTCCTGGCGTGTGGCGGAAGCCCTGGAATACGGCATCGTGGGACTCAACACCGGCCTGATCTCCAACGAGGTCGCCCCGTTCGGGGGCATCAAGGAATCGGGCATCGGCCGCGAGGGCTCCAAATACGGGATCCTGGATTACACGGAGCTCAAATATCTCTGCGTGGGTGGCCTGCAGCAGCCCGCGAAAGGTTTGCACCCTGCGAAGGGCCCGGGCTGAGACTGTGCGCTCACTTCCGGCGTAACTGACAGGCGACAGGTAGTGCGTAACCAGCGGCTTACGGTATCTTGAACCCCATGCGCTATATAAGCTCACCCGACTTCCACCGCGACGGCGCCGAACGGATCGGGATTTTGCTGGTGAACTCCGGCACGCCGGCGTCGCCAGCCCCGAAGGACGTGCGCAAGTTTCTGGCCGGGCTGCTCGGTGACCCGCGCGTGGTCGAATTGCCGCGGGCCCTGTGGTTGCCCATTCTCCACGGGCTGATCCTGCCGCTGCGGCCATACCGCTCCGCACGCAAGTACCGGAAGATCTGGACCCGGGAGGGCTCGCCCCTGCTGGCACTGTCCGAGAAGTTGCGCTCGGAGCTGATCGGAACGCTGGCGCAGCGGATGTTGGCACCGCTGTCCATCGAGCTGGGCATGATGTACGGCGGCGAGCCGAGCGTGCCGCAGGCGCTCACCCGACTGCGGGAGTCGGGTGCACAGCGGATTCTGGTTGTGCCGCTGTTTCCTCAATACTGCGGTGCGACCACGGGCGCCGCCTATGATCAGGTCAATGCCGAGCTGCGCCGCTGGCGTTGGCTGCCTGAGCTGCGTTATGTCGCGGAGTATCACGACTACCCGGGCTATATAGATGCGCTGCGTGCATCGGTAGTGCAACAGTGGGAAACGCACGGGCGAACGCAACATCTGTTGATGTCCTTTCACGGCATCCCCGAGCGCTATTTCCATAAGGGCGACCCGTACTTCTGCAAGTGCCAGAAGACCGCGCGCCTGCTCGCCGATGAGTTGCTTCTGAAAGATAATGAGTGGAGCGTGAGCTTCCAGTCCCGTTTCGGACGGGACGCCTGGCTCAAGCCCTACACGAGCACGGTGCTCGAGGAAATGCCCAGCCGCGGGACCCGGCGCGTCACCGTGGTGTGCCCCGGGTTCGCGATTGATTGCCTGGAGACGCTGGAAGAAATCGAGATGGAGAATCGCGATGTCTTCATGGCGGCCGGGGGCGAGCAGTTCCAGTATGTGCCGGCACTGAATGCACGCCAGGAACACGCGCGCTTCCTCGCTGACCTCATCGCGCGCCACTGCCAGGGTTGGACGCACGTCGAGCTCGGTTTGCGGCCAGCCGGCGCAGCTCGCGGCGCTTCCGCCTGATCTGACGACCGCCTGGCGTGCTCGGGCGCTTTCACGAGATCAGTATTGCGACGACGAATATCCGCGCGTCGGTTGAATTCTATGAGAGCCTGGGATTCACCCAGGCATCCACCACCGATACCTGGCCCCACCCCTACGGCGTGTTGACCGACGGCAGGCTGTTTATCGGCCTGCATCAGCGCCGCGCGCCGACACCTTCACTCACATTTGTACTGCCGGATGTCGCCTCGCATCTGGCGTCATTTGAAAATTACGGACTTGCGCTGACTGTCCGCAGAACCGGCGACGACGTGTTCAATGAGATCGGCTTTCGCGATCCGTTCGGCCAACCCGTCACGGTGCTCGAAGCGCGCACGTACTCGCCTGTCGAGCGCGAGGAGCATGAAGTGTCCTCATGCGGCTACTTCAGCGAGATCAGCATGCCGGCGCGTGACTTTGAGACGGCCCGGGTGTTTTGGGAGCCCATGGGCTTTGTTGCCACCGACGAAGCGGAAGAACCGTACGTTCACCTGCCCTTCACCAGCGACCACCTGGATATCGCATTCCATCGACCGCGAACGTTTGACGGGCCCATGCTGGTATTCCGTGACCCCGAAATGCCCGCGCGCGTCGCCCAACTTCGCCAGCAGGGTGCGCGCATGTCCGAGTCCGTGGAGCTGCCTCGCGGACTCGACCCACAAGCCAACGCGCTGATCGAGTCGCCCGACGGCACGGTGTTGTTACTGTTGCACGACGAAGGCTAGTTGATCCGCGCCTGCCGGGCGACGAAGTGGAACCTTACTCGCAATTCGTCTTGCACGGCCAGCGCGCCCAGGGCCGCTGTGAACGGGGTCAGGCCGAGATCGGATTGTTTGAGCGGCAGGTCGCCGTCGGCCGTCAGGCGGTCGCCCGATAGCGAGTAGGTGACCGGTACAGAGAGGGTGTGGGTTTGGCCCCGGACGGTGATCTGAACGTCCGCTCGCAACTGTGTGCCTGGCGTTGTCACGTCGATGTGCCGGCTGGTCAGCGTGATTTCGCCGTACTGAGCGACGTTCAGCAGGGCCTCGCTGAGCATGTTGCGGCGGGTGCCTTCCCGGGCTGAATCGGGGACGTCCTTCGGAAAATCCGGACCTTCCTTCGCGCGCAAATCGGGCTCATCAATGGCGAGTTGCGCGACGGGAATGTGCAATTCGAATGTTGAGTGCTCGACGGCGTCGGGCACGTAGAAGGTGCCGCTGATGTCATGCGATGCGATGACGTGGTTGTGGCCGAATTTCGCGAGCGTTCCGGCCCGGAAGGCCAGAATGCTCAGGAGGGACTCGCCCGCGGCCAAATCGAACGGGCGGCCCTCGTGTCGCTCGTCCGGCGCCGCGGGGGCTATGGGGGTGGCGGCCGCGGGCGCGGCGCCCTTCGGCCGGATGGGACATCCCGCCAACGAGCTCAGGAGCAGTCCCGCGACTGAAATGCTCAGAAGCCGGTACCGGCTGTCCATTCGCATGTAAGATCGGTCTCCATGAGTATCCGCAATACCCCTGCGCGCTGGGGCCATCTCGCCCAATTCCTGCACTGGCTGATTGTCGTACTGATCATCATCCAGGTCATCCTCGCCAGCATCGCGGAGGACCTGCCAATCGGGCCGAAGAAGATCGAAGTGTATGCGTGGCACAAGTCGGTGGGCATCACCGTGCTCGCTCTAGCGGTCCTGCGGCTGCTGTGGCGCTGGGCAAACCCGACTCCGGAACTGCCCTCCACACTGAAACCCTACGAGCGCGTGCTGGCCAGGGTCACCCACTTCGGGCTGTACCTGCTGCTGTTCGCCCAGCCGCTCACCGGCTGGATGATGACCTCGGCGCGTGGGTTCCCGGTGAGCTGGTTCGGGTTCCTGCAATTGCCGGATTTCGTGCCGCGCAGCCAGGCGCTCTACAACACCATGAAGGAAACCCACGATACGCTGGCACTGGCCCTGTATTTGATTGTGTTCCTGCATGTGGCGGCCGCCTTGAAGCATCACTTCTTCCTGAAGGATGATGTCCTGCGCCGCATGCTGCCGTTTACGAAGAGGTAGAGCGAATGAGATTGTTGGTTTCGAGTTGGGTTGTTGCCCTGCTGGCGGCCGGCACGGCCGGCGCGCTCGCCGCCGATGGCCACTACACGCTGGACCCCGCCAAAAGCACCCTGGAGTATCAGTTCACGCAGGCAGGCGCCCTGAACAAGGGCAAGTTCAAGAAGTACACCGTGACGCTCGATGTGGCGGCCGATGCGCCCACCAAGCTGGATGTGGTAATCGAGATGGCCTCGCTCGATACCGGCGACCAGGAACGGGACGATACGCTGAAGACGGCGGATCTGTTCTCCGTGGCCAAGTTTCCGCAGTCGCACTTCACCTCGACGCAGATAACCCGGACCGCCAACGGCTACGACGCCGCGGGCAAGCTGACGATCCGCGGCGTGAGCCGGGACGTCCATGTGCCGTTTACATTTTCGGCGGCGAACGGCTCGCTGCTGGGCAAGGTCAGCCTCAAGCGGCTCGACTACGGGGTCGGCCAGGGGGACTGGAAGGCTACCGATCAGGTCGGTAACGATGTGACCGTGTCGTACGCACTGAAGTTGGTAGCCGGTCACTGACGAGCGACGAAGCGGGCAGCGGCCGGCACCGGCCGCGGTCCACGCCGACCTGGACGGCGATCATTGTTGATAGCTGTGCAGCTTCGAGGTGCACAGGTCGTAGATGGACCCCATCAACACCTGCACCGAGTGTGTCATCGCAATCTCGATGCCCTTGAGCGCGGCCTCCTTGATGACCCGCGTCAGCGCATCCAGTTGCTCCGGTGTCAGATTCTCGGGGAGTTTGGTGGTGATCTGCACGGAAGGCACTTCTTCCACGATCTCCCGGAGCACGTGATAGACACAGTCGGCCTTGGCCCGCATCAGACCTTCATCGTCGCCAAACAGGGAGCCGATGGTGACGAGCCCATCCACGGTCTTTTCGTGGGTTTGCTCCCACTCACGCTCCGTGCCGAAGGCGACATGTATGACTTCACCCATGCTGGACCATCCGCGTGTTGACTGAAGGGCACGTCGCAAGTTCCGTACCCTAGGGCTCGTGGACTCGCGCTCCGATCGGTGAGCCGTCGCGACGTTTCATGCCCTCCGGGGTGGCCATCATGTCGACGTCAGGGTCGCTATAGTAAGCGTGGTCCTGAGCGTCGCGATTGCTGATCTCGAGGTAGACCGCGGGTTTATCGCTGCGGTTGATCAGCTGATGCCCGTCCTTCGCGCCCGCGGCAAATCCGGCGCACGTGCCGGCCGTCAGCACCTGCTCGCCGCCATCGGTTCGCAGGACGACTTCGCCTTCGAGCACGAAGACGAATTCTTCTTCATGCGTGTGCCAATGGCGCATGGACGATTCCTTGCCGGGCGGCAGGGTGGTGCGGTTGACACCGATCTTCGTCAGGCCCAGTTGCTCACCGAGCTCACGCTTCTCGCGCGGCATCACCCGGGACCGATAGGGCTCCGGGTAACCTGTCCGGGAGACCGGCTCCACCGTCAGGGGATCCAACGCAGGTTTGCTCAACGGCACGATGGACTCACTTCTTGCGGGCGGGCCTGGTCGCCTTCGCAGGGGGCTTCGCGCGCGGCGCTGGCTTCTTTTTAGGAGACTTCTTTGCCACGACCTGGATCCGAGACGTTGGAGCCGCCTTCAGCCTCGTGGCCTTCCCTGACGCATGGGCAGGCTTGCCGCGGGACTTTGCTCCGGGCTTCCCGCTGGCGGACTTACCGACAGATCCACGAGTGGACTTGCCACTGGGCTTTGCGGTGGTCTTCGAGGTCGGCTTGGCGGTGGCTTTCGAGGTGGCCTTGCCAGCGGCCCGGGTGGCTGCTGACTTCGTGGGGGATTTGCTGGGAACAGACCTCACGGGTGCCGACTTTCTGGCAGTGGATTTTTCCCTCGCGGGCGCCGGCGCGGCGGCGGGCTGGCCTTCGATACCGCGCAACTGATCGAGGATCGCCGGGTTTTCCAACGTCGAGACGTCCTGATGAATCTCCTCGCCCCGCGCGACAGACCTCAACAACCGGCGCATGATCTTGCCCGAGCGCGTCTTGGGCAGGTTGTCCGAGAACCGGATGTCATCCGGCTTGGCAATCGCACCCACCTGCTCGCCCACCCAGTTGCGCAACTCCTGCACCAACGCACTGACATCGCCGGTCGGGCGCTCCCCACGAAGCACCACAAAGGCGAACACCGCCTCGCCTTTCACCTCGTGCGGCCGCCCCACCACGGCCGCTTCGGCAACCCGCGGATTGGCGACCAACGCCGACTCGATTTCCATGGTCCCCAGTCGATGACCCGCGACATTCAACACATCATCGATGCGCCCCATGATCCAGAGGTAACCATCCTTGTCACGGCGCGCGCTGTCGCCGGCAACGTAGTACTCGTTGTTGAACTTCTCCCAGTACGAGGCAATGTACCGGTCATTGTCACGCCACAATGTGCGCAACATCGAAGGCCACGGTTTCTTGATGACGAGATACCCGCCGGCCTCGGGACGAGTCACCGTCTTGCCGTGGTCATCCACAATGTCCACCTCGATGCCCGGCAGCGCGATCGTGCACGACCCCGGCTTGGTGGCCGTCGTCGCCGGCAGGGGCGAGATCATGATCGCGCCCGTCTCCGTCTGCCACCAGGTATCCACGATCGGGCAGCGCTCCTGGCCGATCACGCGGTGATACCACATCCACGCCTCGGGATTGATCGGCTCGCCCACGCTACCCAACAGCCTGATCTTGGACAGATCGTACTGCGCGGGCCAATGATCGCCGAGCTTCATCAACGCGCGGATCGCAGTCGGCGCAGTGTAGAAAATGGTCACTCCGTGCGTCTGGCAGATCTTCCAGAACCGCCCGGCGTTCGGCGTCATCGGCGCACCTTCATACAACACGATGGTCGCTCCGCACGCCAACGGGCCGTAGGCAACATAACTGTGCCCCGTCACCCAACCCACATCAGCCGTGCACCAGAATACATCGTCATCCTGCAGATCAAACACCCACCGGCTCGACACCTTGGCCTGCAGCAGGTAGCCGCCGCTGGAATGTTGAATCCCCTTCGGCTTGCCGGTCGAACCGGAGGTATACAACAGAAACAGAGGATGCTCGGCCTCGACCCATTCGGGCTCGAGTGCCGGTGGATTGCCTTCGATGGCATCGTCCCACCAGATATCGCGCTTGGGATCCATAAAGACGCGCTTGCCCGTGCGCTCGAGGACGATCACTTTCTGGACGCTCGGGCAGCCGTCCGCCAATGCCTTATCTGCAGCCGCCTTCAGCTCGACCACGTTGCCGCCGCGCCAACCACCATCAGCGGTGATAACGACTTTCGCCTCGGTGTCGATGATCCGGTCCCGAAGTGCAGGCGCCGAGAAACCACCAAAAACCACGCAGTGGATGGCACCGATGCGAGCGCACGCCTGCATCGCTATCACCGTCTCCGGGATCAGCGGCATATAAATGATGACTCGATCGCCCTTCTCCACGCCCTGGGCGCGCAGAGCACTGGCAAAGCGACAAACCTCGGCGTGCAGCTCGCGATAACTCAGGTGGCGAGTGCCACCGTTCTCGGCCTCGAAAATGATTGCAGTCTTGTGACCACGCTCAGCCAGGTGCACGTCGAGGCAATTGAATGACACGTTGAGGCGACCGTCGTGGAACCATCGGTAGTTCGGCGCGTCGGAATCGTCAAGAGCCTGCGTGAATGGCACGTGCCATATCAGTTCCTTGCGGCCGAGATCCGCCCAGAACCCCACATGATCGGCGGCCGCGGCTGTGCGCAGCTGCTCCAGATCGGCCGGCTTCAGGCCAGCCTTCGCGGTAAAGGCTTCCGGCGGGGGGAACGACCGTTCTTCCAGCAACACCGACTCGATGTTTTTCGCATCCATCATCCGCCCCCTTTGCAGAGCACTTAAACACTCAACGTGGGCCTATTTGAGCATAGCGGAGCACCAAACGGCACATTGCTTCCCAGTAGCGCCGGTCGATGCTTGTCACGACGCCTTTTTTTGGCGTAGAACGCCAGATACCCTGCGCTATTGCGTATGCTGACTTTGCGCCACTTCCACTCTTGCTGGCTCGTCGCGCTGTTTCCGTCACTGCTGCTGACGGGGTGCGGTTCGAGCACGGCGACGCGTCCGGTGCTCGCGGAAACCTGTATGCCAGTCGGCGGCTCGCGTGTGAGTACTGTGCATATTCACGCACCGGACAACGGGACGTTGCGTTTCCGAATTCAGGAGCGCGGGATCTCCGTCGTCGCGACTCTGGATGGTGATAGCGCTACCGCCGCCGAATCTCCGGTTGAACGCCTCGGAACCATCGAGCTGGTGGCTCCCACCCAACGCGGTGACAACCACCTGATTGGCATCAGGGCAAATGACTCACCGGATATCGCGGCTGAGGTTTGTGTCCGCGCCGATCTGATTGCGGTTTCCGACCGCGCGCGCACATCCGCCGCGATCGCATTCGCGAACGGCGGCCGCGGGACTCGAGCTCTCGATTGGAATAAAGCCTTCGACCAATACCTGATGGCCGCACGCCGGTTCGATCAACTGGGCGAGCGACAGTCCTCCGGCGCCGCCCGGCAGGCCATGGCCGAAATTGCCTATCTGCGCTTCGACAACAAGCGTGACAGCTACGCGTTGGCTGGTCAGGCGTTGGCAGACTACGGTGAAGATGCCGAACTCTTTGTCCGAGGAGGGTTGATCGGACTGCAGGGCAAAGCGCTGTTCGAGATGCCGGACCTCGATGTCGGCACCATCGCCCCTGAGATCCGCCGCCTCCTGGCGTCGGCTCGCAAATCTCTACGGACCTCGACTCTGGGTTCGCGGGAGTTGCCGCGGCTCACGATCATGGAAGGTTTTTTGGAATACCGGCTCGAGGCGCGTGAGCCCGCGCGAGCGGCCTTCGCCGATGCGGCGCACAGCTGCCGGCAATTGCGCGACTGGGAGTGTTACGCAATTGCCAACCAGAACTTGGCCGCGCTGGCGTATGAGGGCAAGAACTACACCGTGGCGATGTTTGCTTTTGGCGATGCCCTGAAACAACTTCCGCCCGAGCTCGATCCGAAACTGGCGGCGGATATCTGGGCCAACTATGGCGCCATGCAGGGCAAAGTGGGCCTGTTTGGCAGCAGTCAGCGCTCGTATGCCACGGCGAAAAGGATATACGGGCAACTCGGCGATTGCCGGGGGGTCCGGCGCAGCCTGCAGCACTCGGGCAACCTGATGGTCCAGCTCGGAAGTCTCAGCGATGCGAAAAATGACTTGCAGCAAGCCGTGTCGCTCGATTGCACCGAGCTGCTCGCCACCGCCGTACATCAGAGCACCCGTAATATAACTACCCCGTGGTGCACCCGATTGCTCGGCCCGGAGGATCTCGCGGCCGAAGACAAGACCATCCTGCTGTTTTCGCTGGTCGGGATCGGGCGAGCGTTGCAGCTGGAAGGTGATCCGGGGCATGCCATGCAGTGCCTGGATGCCGCGCTCCCCTATGCGGGGGTCGGCCGAAACCAGGCACCGCTGGCCATCGCCCGCGGCGAGATCCTTCTCGAAACCGACCAACCCGCGCAAGCCCGCCACTCATTCGAGCGCGCATTGCACATTGCGGATGAAGCGCAGGTCCCGTCGGAGTTTCGCGGTTATGCGCAGCTCGGCGTCGCGAAATCGGCGCTCTTGGCGGGCGATTTCGCGCAGGCCCTCGAGGACGGGCTGAGCGCAACAGAGGCGGCCGTCAAACGCGGGGACATCGAACAGACCGTGACGGCATTGCAGGTCCTTGCCGGGAGCTATCGGGGTCTGCAACAGCCCCTGCGGGCGGCAAAGACATTGCAGACCGCAGTGAGTTTGATCGAGACCGTGCCGACCGATGAGCTCGACGGCGAAAAACGCGCGACCTACCTGGCCACGCAACACAGTGTCTTTGCGGAGCTGACCGACCTGTATGCCTCCGATGACCAGACCGCTGATCTGGCCTTCTTGACGTCCGAACGAGGCCGCGCACGGAGCCTTCGCTACGCCGCCAGCCAGACTCGAGGCGACACTCCTGGGGACCCGACGACTCAGCCTGCAGAACGCTATGAGCAGATGCTGCAACGGGTGGTCGAATTGACGGAATCAAAGACGAACCTCGTGGCAGCGATCGCGCAGGAAGCATCCCACAAGGCCCACGCTGAGGATTCGTTGGACCGGCAGCAGCTCGCGCGCACGCTCGGGCAATTGAAAGCGACCCTCGTCGAATATTCCGCGGGTCCGCGCGACATGTTTGCATTCGTTGTGAACGACAGCGGCCTGCGGATCGTGCGCCTGGGAGATCAGCAGAAGATCTCGGCCGCGGCCGCCGACCTGCACGATCGACTGCTCGACCCGGAAGCGCCGCGCTCGCAGGTACGCACCTCCGCCCGGCAGCTCGCGGAGTTGGTGTTGTGGCCATTGACCGCGCAGCTGGGCACGAAGCGCCTCATCCTCGTGCCCGATGAAGGGTTGCACACCATCCCCTTCAACATCCTGCCGTGGTCGGCGAACGCCACCGACCAGTTGGTTCTGCAACACGCGGAAGTCGCAATCGTCCCCGCGGCCGGTTTCCTGACTCGTATTCAGGCCAACATGCCGGCGCGCGACAGCGCACCGCGTATCGAGTTGCTGGGGGACCCGGTATTCAGGGTTGCCGACTGGCACAACCAGTGCGCTGACCCGGTACAGGGGCAAAAGACGGCTCGGGCGACGCGTGCCGCTGCGGATTGGACCGAATCGCTCCCCCGACTTCCCGGCAGTCGCGCCGAAGTGCAGATGGTGGCGCGTCTCAGTCGAGAGACTCGCCCGTCCAGTCACGTGGAAACACTGCTGGGATGCGCGGCCGTGCCTTCCGCCCTGCGACGCGCGGCGAGCGCGCGAGTGGATCTGCTGCACATTGCAACTCACGCCCGCGTGGACTCGCAGCGTCCGCGACTTTCCTCGTTGGCACTGACACCGGAAAACGCGGACGACCCCACATCGGGAGCCTTCGGCTTGCTGGACATCCTCGGCTTGAAGTTGAGTGCCAATCTGGTCGTTCTGAGTGCCTGTGAAACATCACGGGGACGGCTGTTGCCGGGTGAGGGCGTTCTCGGGCCTGCACAGGCGTTTCTGCAGGCTGGGGCAGGCGCCGTGATCGCGAGTTACTGGCGGGTGGACGATCAGGCCACCTCCGCGTTCATGCAGCGGTTTTACAAATACCTTCTTGCGGAGCGTCTGCCGGCGGCGACAGCCCTGCGGCGCGCCCAACTGGAGGCGGCGGCAAGCGCCGGCTCCTTTGATTGGGCGGCGTTTTCGCTGTACGGGTGGCCTGACAGCTCCATTTGACCTTTCACGGGCGCGTCATATTGATCGCGCGTCGAGATTTCCTGAGATAAGCAACGGGGTCGCAGCAGTGATCTCCCGGCGGATTCATTGCCACCGCCCACCCTCAGGAGCTCACATATGCGTTTTCCCCGTAATCTCATCCTGGCCTCGGCCATCGCCGTGCAGTGTTTGTTTGGCGGCCTGGCCGCCGCCCCCGCCCGGGCTGCCGATATTCCCGACAATTTCTTCATGGAATGGACGGTCTCCAAGAACTGCACCGAGCAACACGCGGGGCTCGCCGCCCAGGTGGCGACGGGCCTGAAGTTCAAGATTTCCCGGGATACGCACGCGGCTGACGGGAGTTATGTCTTCCAGGCCGAGAACACGGGAAATCAGCGCTGGAGCGCCAACTGGAACGGCATCAAGCTGCAGTATCGCCCAGGCACCGCGATGCGGACTTTGCCGGCTGATTTTGAGTGCATTCCTGGCCAGGAAGCGAGCTCTTCCTTTCTCGCCATGTCCAACTACGCGGTGGCGACCGAACCGCAGTACGAGCAAGGTCATTGGTACGGACTGGCACGCATCCGCGGCCAGTTGGAACATATCCTGATTTTCCCCAGCAGTGCCGCGACCGGCCCGAAGGCTGTGATCATCCTTCAGTCGGTCACGGCCTCAAATTCGCTGCAGCTGGATGAGAACGGTGTCATTCATGTCAATTGATGGCTGATCCGACCAACACGGACGAGCCCTGGGCGAGGCTCGTCCGTATGCGGACTTTGGTCTCAATGACCTAGAATAGTCCGCATGACGCGCCGCACTGTCCACTATGCCGGCCTTTGCGGCCTTTTCGCTATGGTCGCGGCCCCTTCGTGGGGGCAATCGACACCGGCGGGAACGCCCTTTCAGTGTCAGCCCGTTGCCTGCTCAACACTGTCACCCTCTCTCCCCATCGACGCGCCCCACAACAACGATTGCGCATACCGCGCCGGCAATCTCTGGTGGGTTGATTACGTTGCCGGCTCACTGGCCTGGAATGACCACACGTCGGTCAAGCCCGTCATTGTCGCGATATTCGATGATGGGGCTTGGGTCGATCACGAAGATTTGCGTAACCAGCTCTGGACCAACGAAGCCGAGGCGCACGGTACACGGGGCGTCGACGATGATGGCAACGGTTATGTAGACGACGTTCACGGCTGGGACTTTGTAGACAACAGTCCGGACGTCTCCCCGAAAGGCGAATGCCAGAGCCGACTGAGCCACGGCACGGCGATGGCCAGCCTGGTCGCGGCCGAACGAAACAACGGCACCGGAATTGCGGCCCCCGGGTCCGACGGCGCGCGTTTGATGATTCTGCGCGTGGTGGGATGTAATGGCGGTGTCGATGACGACGCAAATCCCGAACGCCTCGCACGGGCGTTGGATTATGCAACACGCATGGGAGCGCGGATTTTGAGTTTCAGCTCGCACTGGAACGCCACGACGCCCGAGCTCGACAGGGCCTTCGAGGAGATCGCGGAAAAGCGTGACGCACGTCACGCCGCAATCGTCGTCGCAAGCGTCCCGAATAAAGGAGAACCGCGCGCCGGTTACCCTGCTGCTTACACTTTCCGGCGTATCGTCCGGGCGATCCCCATTGGCAACGAGGACATGATCTCCCCGGGAACCTCGGTTGCGCCCGACGGACTCAACCTGGGCGCGCCAAGCGCATGCGTAATCGGCGCAGGAAAGTCGCCCGACTCGTACCGGATGGACCAGGGGAGCTCGAATTCCACAGCGATTCTGTCGGGATTACTAGCCGGCATATGGGCCAGGCCGCCCTATGATAAATTGACCACTGACGAGTTCCTGGCAAGGGTCGTACAAGGACGGATGGTCGCAAATCCGCGGCGTTCGAAGCCTGGGTCACGGGCCCCCTATTTGAACGGGGTGCCATTAGCCGATGCTTGTCTTCTGGAAACAGAGCGGCGGCATGCGCGCGTTTGTCGCCAGCCAGGATCTCAGCGGGAACCGCGTCCATGAACTCCACAGAATCGACGACGGCAAACGTCCGCGCCGAAAAGCCGCTCGAAGCGAGCGATAGTGGCGATTTGTCTCTCGTAGAGGCCGTGGCGGAGCGCACCGGCCTGCAAAATCAACTTTACGTGAGATATCGGAGGCCGTTGCTACAGGTATTCCTCCACAGGCGTATCGCACGCGATGCGGCTGAGGACCTGTTGCAACGCACGTTCCTGCAGGCGATCAAAAAGATTCGCACTGAAGGACTGGATGACCCGAGCAATCTGGGAGGCTATCTCTATCGAACGGCCTGCAAGCTCGCCACGGCCTACTGGCGCGGTGAGCTTTCGAGACGCCACGACAACGATCGCGAGCTGCTGTCGAATCTCAAGGACGAGGCTTTGTCCCTCGAGGAGCGACTCGACCACGAACAGCTGGCGAAGTGGGTTCGCGAGCTGCTGGTGCATCTGCCCGTGCAGCGCGACCGTGAAGTGTTGGAACGGTATTACCTCCACGAAGAGCCGCGCACCGTCATACGAGAGTCTTTGCAATTGACTGACATGCAGTTCAACCAGGTTCTCTGGCGCGCCCGGCAACGCTTCGGCGACATCCTTCGCAGACACGGTCTCACCACCGGGGAGACGGGGCCTGCGCAATTGACTCGTGAAGGATAGGGAGAACCATGGACCATATACAGTTCAAAGCCAATCAGACTGCCGCGGGCTATGTGGCCAACGGCCTCGACGAGAGCACCCAGGAGGCGTTCGAGCTTCACATGATGGGTTGCTCCGAGTGTGTCGCGGACGTGGAGGTCTGGCGGGCCATCAAGTTGGAAATGCCGCGGCAACACGCCGAGGTGCGCACGTTGACTCCGAGGCGCAAGCTGGCCGCGTTCAGCGACTGGCGCATGGCGGCCTCGCTGGTCGGCGCCGGCGTCATCGGTGCGGCGGGAGGCTGGTTGGGAAAAGCCACAACGGCCACGGACCTGGATTCGACGCGGACGGTGGTGTTCAACCTCCCTTCCGTGTCGCGCGGTGCGGACGAGTGCACCGCTATGCGACTGGCGGCAGACACGCGCTCAGCCGTACTCCGTGTGCCGGGGATCTCAAAGGATCTGCGTGTAGTCGCTCTCGACTCCGAAAGGCGCGAGCTGCCAGCCGGCGGCTACACTTCCCGCATTCAACCTGACGGCAGTCAGTTATTGAATATCGATGCCGCGCTGCTCGCGGGTCGGGAGGTTCACCTGGAAGCCCGCCGTTCCGATGGCAGCGGCGAGCCCCTGGGCTGCATCACCGGCGCTCTGCCGCAATAGCGGCATCGGCCTCGGTGTCTTTTTCCCGGCAAAAACCACGCTTTTTGCCGGGCGCCGAGCGAAGGCGCTGCGTCGGTCCGCTACCATTGCCGTAGGCAATTTTAGCCAGTCGGCAACCTGTTCAGGCGCTCTCCCTGGCGCCGCAGGAAAGGTCCGAACCCGAGGTGGTCGTACAGGCCACCGAGGGCCGGCAGGTCGGGTAAGCGGCGCCGCAACCCTTGCGCGCCGGTTCCGAGATCCATGTCGCAAGTGATCCGCGTGAGCCGCTGGGCGAGGTAGACCGACTCGCGACACTCGCGCAGCTTGTCCATGAGCGTCTTCGAGCCGCGCAGCTTCAGGGCCGCGACCCGCGACAGATTGCCGTACAGATCATCCAGCGATTCGAACTCCTTCATGAGCGAGGCGGCCGTCTTGGGCCCCACTCCCGGAACACCCGGAATGTTGTCGCTCGTGTCGCCGGTCAACGCCAGGAAGTCCGCGAAGCGCTCCGGGGCGACCCCATAGTGCCGCTCGATATCGTGATATCCAAATTGATCCCGCGCGCCATAATCCCAAAACAGGTCGCCGGCGCGCACGAGCTGCGCCAGGTCCTTGTCGCGCGTGATGAACGCTGAGCGCACTCCCGCTTCCCGCATCTGACACGAGAGCGTGCCGATGATGTCATCGGCCTCATACTCCGGGTGCGTGAACACGGCCAGACCGAGGCACCGGCACACCGCGCGGCAGTGCTCGAACTGCGCCTGCAGGTCCACGGGATGCGGCTCGCGGTTGGCCTTGTAGGCGGGATAGATCCGGCTGCGATAGGAGTTGGGCAGCCGCTGATCGAAAGCCACGGCCATGTATTTCGGCCGCACGCGCTCGATCAGGTCGCCGATGAAGCGCGCAAAACCGAATACCGCATGGGTCGGGTTGCCATCGCGATCGACCATGCCGGGATATGCGGAGTGATACGCGCGGAACACGTAAACCGACGCGTCGACGAGAAAAATCAACGTCCGGATCGCCCGGTTCCCCGGCAAATCATGCGATCCACACGGCCTCGCATGCTCAGCGCGGATGCTGGAAAGCGTGACTTCACGGGGTGGACCTCACGACAGCCAGCGCTGGATGCGGTCGTGCAGCGGGCTCGTGCGCGGGAAGTGCGCGAGCAGGTACTCCATCTGGTCGGCGAGCACGCGCCGCCCCTTGAGGAAGATGTATTCCGCGTAGGTCGGCGTGAAGGGCACCGCGATGAGCTGCATTTTCGCCTGTTCGGGGGTGCGCGAGGCCTTCTGGTTGTTGCAACGGCGACAGGCCGTCACGACATTGGTCCAGATATCGATGCCGCCCTGGCTGAAAGGCCTGATGTGATCGCGCGACAGCTCGCGTGTTGGAAACCGCAGGCCGCAGTACATGCACAGAAACGCATCGCGCCGGAACAGTGTCTGATTGTTCAAAGGTGGAACATAGTCGTGCCGGGTGTTGCCCGGATTGCCGGTATGTCCAACCGTGGCGACAATCGAGTTGACTTCGAGCACGGTGCGCAGTCCACTCGACGCGTTGACACCGCCGTAGAGTTTGTAGAGGGGAGATCCGCAGGTATAAGCCACCTGTTCCTGATGGTAGAGTCGAGCGGCTTCCTTGTAGTCGATCCATTCGAGGGGCATACCGGCGATATCGGTACGCAGGACCAATTGCGACAGAGAACGGCCGCCCGGGCTCGCGACGATCCGCAAGTCATCCTGGTTGCCGAGGTCGGCGCGGTCTAGATCTATGCCTAGCATGGGCGCTGTAAGATAAAGCACTTTTATGCAAGAATTCAACAACGCAACGTCCTAATCCGCCTGGGAATTTCCAAATGCCAGTTACCATAGGCGCGCTTCGCGAGAGCGCGCCGCAAGAAACGCGCGTCAGCCTCACGCCCGAGATCGTCGGCAAGCTCACCCAGGCGGGCGCCCGCATCCTCGTTGAGAGGGGTCTCGGCACACTCGCCCGATTCCCTGACGATGCCTACAAGAACGCGACCTGGGCCGACTCGCCCGGCGCTGTCCTGGATCAGGCACAGGTTCTGGTCACTGTACAGCCCTTGTCTGTCGAACAGATTACGCGTCTGAAGACAGGTACGGTCGTCGTCGGCTACATGCAGGCGTATAGCCGAAAGGCGGAAGTGAAGGCCCTGCAGGAACGGGGCATTACCAGTTTCGCCATGGAGTTCATCCCGCGCATATCGCGGGCCCAGTCCATGGACGCCCTGTCTTCCCAAGCCGCCATCGCCGGTTACAAGGCTGTGCTGATTGCCGCGGACAACCTGCCGAAGTTTCTGCCGATGCTGACGACCGCGGCCGGCACGATCAGGCCTTCGTCGGTACTGGTAATCGGTGCCGGCGTCGCTGGGCTTCAGGCGATCGCTACGGCCAAGCGGCTCGGCGCCGTGGTCGAAGCATATGACGTTCGTAGCGCTACCAAGGAACAGGTGAAGTCGCTGGGCGCGAAGTTTGTTGATACGGGTGTCAGCGCGGATGGCGTCGGCGGGTACGCCCGCGAGCTGACGGCGGAAGAAAAGGCCAAACAACAGGAAGTGCTGGACTCGCGGATTGCCGCCGCGGACGCGGTGGTCACCACCGCCGCCGTGCCGGGACGGCCGGCACCGAAGCTCATCTCTCGGAGTGTTGTGGAACGCATGCGACCGGGATCGGTGATCGTGGATATCGCGGCCGAGCAAGGCGGCAATTGCGAGCTGACCCGGGCGGGCGAGGTCGTCGACCACAATGGAGTCAAGATCATCGGCGCCGTCAACCTGCCCGCCCATCTCGGCTACAACGCAAGCGAGATGTACTCACGCAATCTCTTCAACTTCCTCAAGCCCGCCATCAATCAGAGCGGCGAGCTCGAGATCGATTGGAACGACGAAGTCTTCGCCCAGTCGTGCCTGACGCACAACGGCGAGATCAAACACGAACAAACTCGTAAATCCCTCGAGGGCTGACATGACCGGCATCATTGCACTTTACATTTTCATGTTGGCGGCCTTTACCGGCTACGAGGTCATCTCGCGCGTGCCGGTCATTCTGCATACCCCCCTCATGTCGGGATCCAACTTCGTGCACGGTATCGTGCTCGTGGGCGCGATGGTGGCATTGGGCGGGGCGCACACGCCCCTCGAGAAAGTGATCGGCGTCGTTGGCGTATTGCTGGCCGCGGGTAACGCTGTCGGCGGCTACGTGGTGACCGAGCGCATGCTGGAGATGTTCAAGTCCAGCGGTGCGCGTAAGGGTCCGCCGGCTGGAGGATCGCACTGATGCAGACCGATGCTCTCATTCAGGCGAGCTACCTCGTCACTGCCGCGCTGTTCATTCTCGGGTTGAAGCGCATGAGCTCGCCCGTGACCGCGCGCAGCGGAATTCTGTGGGCGGGCGCCGGCATGCTGGTGGCCACCCTGGTGTCCTTCCTGTACCCGGGAATGACCAACTACGAGCTGATTGTGCCTGCCATGTTCGCGGGAGGCGCGCTTGCGTGGTGGAGCGGCAAGCGCGTCGCCATGACCGATATGCCGCAGATGATCGCCCTTTACAACGGCATGGGTGGCGGCGCGGCCGCGGCCATTGCCGCGGTGGAATTATATCGGGGCGAAAATGCGGGCTATGCGACTTCAACGCTGGCGGTCGTCGGCGGAATCATCGGCTCGGTGTCGTTCAGCGGGAGCGCGATTGCGTTTGGCAAGCTGCAGGGGCTGATCACCCGGAGTATCCGCTTTTCCGGCCAGCAGATTTTCAACCTGCTGCTGTTGCTCGCGGCGCTGGTACTGGGCGCCATGGTGGCATTTGGGCTGAACGCGACTCCGGGGGTCATCACCGCATTTTTTGCATTGGCCCTGCTGTTGGGACTGACGATGACCCTGCCGATCGGCGGGGCGGATATGCCCGTGGTCATCTCGCTCTACAATGCACTGACCGGTCTGGCGGTGGCGTTTGAAGGGTTTGTTCTCAACAACGCCGCGATGATCATTGCGGGCACGGTCGTGGGGTCCGCCGGTACGTTGCTCACGCAGTTGATGGCGAAGGCGATGAATCGCTCGCTCGGCAACGTCTTGTTCTCCGGATTCGGCGATACCGGCGGCGAGGCGGCCGGGGGCAGCGTGACGGGCAGCTTGAAGCCGATCGAAGCGGCCGATGTCGGTGTCATGATGGCGTTCGCCTCGAAGGTCATCGTTGTCCCGGGATACGGCATGGCGGTGGCGCAGGCGCAGCACAAGATCTGGGAGCTGTGCCAGTTGCTGCTCGACCGCGGCGTCACGGTGAAATTCGCGATTCACCCGGTGGCCGGGCGCATGCCGGGTCACATGAACGTGCTGCTGGCCGAGGCCGGCGTGCCTTATGACCTGATTTCGGACCTGGATGAGATCAACTCGGAATTCGATACCGCGGATGTGGCGCTGATCATCGGCGCCAACGACGTGGTGAATCCGGTGGCCCGCAACGACAAGTCGAGCCCGATTTACGGCATGCCCATCTTGAACGCGGACAAGGCGAAGAATGTGATTGTCATCAAGCGCGGCAAGGGGGCGGGGTTCTCGGGGATCGAGAATGCGCTGTTCTATCTCGACAACACGCGGATGTTGTACGGGGACGCGCAGAAGGCCGGGGCGGAGTTGATCCAGTCGATCAAGGCGGTTGGTTGAACGTGGTGGCCTCCGCTGTAAAGGTGCCGCTGGCAGTGTTGGCGTTGGTTACGGCGCACGCGGTTGCCGCGCCGACGAGCACGACCTCGACGCTTGTGGCACCTTCCGGACCGCGGCTCGCGGCAGCTCAAATTGCTAACACGCCGGCGGCGGAAGGTGCGCATCGTCCGACTACGACGGCGGATGTCATTTCGTCGTCGACTGCCGCCGATTGGCGGCCGGTGGATCCCCAGAACACGCTGTATATGGATCTGCCGGGCGGCCGCGTGATCATCGAGCTCAACACCGAATTCGCCCCTCACCACGCCGCCAACATCATCGCCCTGGCACGCGAGGGCTACTACAACGGCACCGCCATCGTCCGCTCCCAGGACAACTATGTTGTCCAATGGGCGGACCCCGACGGTAAGCGCCCGATCAAGAACGCTCAGAAGACCGTGGCAGCCGAATTCGAACGTACCGCTCGCGGCATTGCCTTCACGCCGCTCGTGGATCCCGACACTTACGCTCCGGAAGTTGGCTTCGACGACGGCTTCCCCACTGCCCGCGATCCCAAGTTCGGGCGCGCCTGGCTCGTCCACTGCTACGGCATGGTGGGCGCCGGCCGCGACAACGACGTCGATAGCGGTGGTGGCACTGAGCTCTACGTAGTCACGGGTCAAGCTCCCCGTCACTTGGACCGCAACGTGACGTTGGTAGGCAGAGTGCTCCAGGGTATGGAGCTGCTGTCAGCGCTGCCGCGTGGCACGGGCGCGCTCGGGTTCTATGAAAAGCCCGACCAGCGAGTCCCGATCAAATCAATTCGCGTCGCCGCCGACGTGCCCGCCTCTCAGCGCACGGAGCTGGAGGTGTTGCGTACGGATACGCCAACATTCACGGCATATGTGGAAGCGCGCCGCAATCGCCGCGAAGAGTGGTTCAAAGTGCCAGCCGGCCACGTTGATGTGTGCAACGTGCCGATGGTAGTTCGCCCTAAAATTCATTAGCGAGCGCGAGCAATCGGCGCCTGCCACGGCATTGGCTCATCTGCGTGGCCTTGGGGGCGGCCGCGGAGACGGTGGGGAGCGCGGGCCGCCACGCATCTCCATATTCCTCGTGTGCTGCCGTTCACGCGCCCGCTGAATCATCATCTGCCGCTCAGCCGGCGAGGCATTACGCCAACGATCGCGTAACATTTGCCGCCGCTCGGGCGGCAAATCCCTGAACCGGCGGAAATTTTGCCGCACCCGATCCTGTTGCTCGGGCGGCAGCGACTGAAACCGCTGCCAGCGCTCCCGCAAGGCGCTGCGCTGCTCCGGCGGCAAGGTGTGAAAGCGCTGGAAGCGCTGCTGAGCCTGCCCACGCTGCTCCGGCGACATGCCGAGCCAACGATTGCTCCCACGCGCCAATGCCCGCTGCCGCTCAGGAGGCAGGGAGCTCCAATTACCGCTGAATTTGCCCAACAACGTCTGCTGCTGCGCGGACAAGCTCGACCAGGGCACGCTCTGCGCGGGAGCCTGAGCCGGCGCATTCGCGGGCGGCGGTGTTTGCTGCGCGAACGACGGCATCGCCGCCGCGAGCAGCACCACCAACACGATCGCGGGCCCCTTAATCATTTTTCTTCTCTCCGGACGCAGCAGCCGGATCCCCATTCGGGGACGGCTTCCTCGACGGATCGGTCTTGGCGACCTTGCCGATATCCGTCTGCGCCAGGTATTCAATCCAACTGCCATCATCCGCCGCTGTTTGTGAATCCGCCCCGGAATCCACGCTTCCCAAAAACTCGAGCAGATCGGAATCTGCCTGGGTGTCTGTTTTTTTCTGATCCTCTGCAGCCGCGGTCTCGCACACGAGTGCGAGCACCATCAGCCCCACCAGCCGGCGCAAGCCAGCGCTGGGGGCGTATCTAGGCACCGGTGCTGCTCGCCTCGTTTGACTCGGACTGATCCACCGCCCACTCATAGAACTGACCCGAATCCGTCTCATCGGATACGAGATCGAGCGCGTCGCTGTCCGCCAGCAAGTCGAGATCTTCCACACCGGCACGGCCACCGTTTACCGCCGTTAATGAGTCTCCCGAATGAGAGTGCGGCCAGAGGAAAAAAGCAACCAGCAACGCCGCTGCCACCGCGCCCGCGGCAGGCATCATCGCGAAGCGCCGCCAAGGCGAGGCACGACGGCGCGTCGCCTCTTCGAGGGCGGCATGGCGCGCCTGGTTCAGGCGCGACCGGATTCGGCCATCCACGCGCTGCACGCTGTCTTCGAGCAGCTCACGGGTACGCTTTGCAAATTCGCGGGTCGGCTCGTCCGTCGGGGTCGGGCCCACTTGCGCGAGCGGTCTCATGTCCAGAACTCTCCGAGTTGGGCGCGCAGCGTCTGCAACGCGCGGAAGTAATGTGTCTTCACGCTGCCTTCAGAACAGCCCATCGCGGTGGCGGTCTCCGCCACATCGAGCCCTTCCAGTGTCCGCAGCATGAACACCTGTTGCTGGCGGCGCGGAAGCGTCTCGATGGCTTTCTCGAGCGCCTCCAGGGTCTCGGATATCTCGAGCCTGCGGGGCGGCTGAGGATCGAAGCTCGGCGCCTGAGCGACCGGGTCCTGCTCTTCGTCGTCTTCGTCAGTGCCCCGGAAGGGCAACCACGAGAAGACGCGACCCCGGACGGTCCGGCGGCGCTGCATGTCCCGGATGCGGTTTTCCAGAATCCGATAGAACAGCGGCCTCCACTCTTCGGCCGGCCGATCGGAATACGCGCGGGCAAGCTGCAGCATCGCGTCCTGGACAGCATCGAGCGCATCATCCTGATGACGCAACGCTGCCTGCGCGATCTTGAACGCCTTCAATTCGACGCCGGCCAGAAACTGGTTCAGCGCGCGCGATTGGCTATTTGTAGTCGAATCCGACAGTTCCACGTCGCCGTGTGATGCGGACGGCATGCTATAAGGCGGCGCGAGCGTAGCAAACCCAGACATGGGATGCATAACGCACGTGCGTTGGACCTGGTTGACTCCGCCGTTCAGGCAGCCAGCACGCAGTGCAGGCTGCAGGTCCGGCGGAAACCCAAGCTATTGATCCACCGTGATGCGGGACCCTTTGCTTCATAATATTGCATGACCGGACCCCAGGTCTTTCGCGTCGCGCTCGACATGCCGTTGCGACGGGTTTTCGACTATGTCGCCCCCGAGGCCCCGTCGCGCGAGGGCCGTCCAGAGCCGCGGCCGGGTGTTCGGGTTCGGGTGCCTTTTGGGCGCCAGCGGCGGGTGGGCGTGGTGATCGAGGTTGCCGGGTCTTCGGATCTGCCGGTCGATCGGCTGAAGCCGATTCTCGATGTGCTGGACCCCCTGCCCGTATTCGACCCGGCGGCATTGGGCCTGCTGCGTTGGGCGGCCGAGTATTACCACCACCCCATCGGCGAGGTGGTCGCGGCCGCCCTGCCGAAGGCTCTCCGGCTGGGTGCCAGCTCTTCCAGCAAGCAGGAGCGATGGAGCCTGACCGCAGCCGGGCGTGACGCCCAGGAGCAAGGCGAGCCCAAACGCGCCCCCAAACAACGCAAGCTCCTTCGATTCCTCTTGGCCAACGATGCAGTGACAGCGGATGCGTTAACGGAGCAACTCCCCAATTGGCGAGACGCAGCCAGACAGCTCGTTGCCCGCGGTTGGATCGGCTCGATGGAAGTCGAACCTGCTTCGCCGGACGTCCCCACATCCGCGCAGTCGGAAGGGCCACCCCTCTCCGACGCTCAGCGGGACGCAGTGGCGGCGGTCAGCGAAGGCCTGAGTCGCTACGGAACTTTCGTGCTCCACGGCGTCACCGGCAGCGGCAAGACCGAGGTATACCTTCGCCTGGTCGAACGAGCGTTAACCGCAGGCAGGCGCGCCTTGGTGTTGGTTCCGGAAATTGGCCTCACCCCCCAGCTGTTGGGCCGTTTCACCCAGCGCTTCGCCGTTCCCATGGCAGTGTTGCATTCCGCGTTGACCGACCACGAGCGCCTGCTCGCCTGGCGCGAAGCATTCAGCGGACGCGCCCGAATCGTACTCGGGACGCGCTCTGCTGTTTTTGCTCCGGTTCCGGACCTCGGAATCATAATTATCGACGAGGAACACGACGCGTCGTTCAAACAACACGAAGGGGGGTTCCGTTATTCGGCTCGTGATTTGGCGGTCGTACGCGCTCAACGCACAGACATCCCGATAGTCCTTGGATCGGCGACGCCGGCTTTGGAAACTCTGAACAATGTCGCAAACAACCGTTATGAGCGCCTGACGCTTCCGCGCCGCGCGGACCAAGCTGCGCCGCCACGAATGGCTCTGATAGACCTCCGGGCGCACGCATCCAACGGCGGGATATCAACGCCTGCCGTACAGGGTATCGAACGTCATATCGAGGAAGACGGGCAGATACTGATATTTCTCAATAGGCGCGGCTATGCGCCGACGTTACTCTGCACCGCCTGCGGGTGGATGGCGCCATGCACGGAGTGCGATGCAAGATTGACGGTGCACATGTCCGCGGGACGACTGAGATGCCATCACTGCGGTGCAGACGGTCCTCTCCCGACGCGCTGCCCGGTGTGCGGCTTCGCCGTTAAGGCCGTTGGCCAGGGTACCGAGCGCATCGAAGAGACGCTGGCGAAATTATTTCCCCATGTGCCTCTGGTGAGATTGGATCGCGACGTGGTGCGCAAACGGGGGGACCTGGAAGAAGCCATGCGCCGTATGGCCACAGGGGAAGCGCGTATCCTCGTCGGGACCCAGATGGTCACGAAGGGGCACGATTTTCCAAATGTCACACTGGTCGTGGTCTTGAATGCCGACCAGGGGTTGTTCAGCACGGACTTTCGTGCGCCGGAACGGCTGGCTCAAACGCTCGTGCAAGTCGCTGGACGCGCCGGCCGAGGCACCCGCCCAGGCGAAGTACTCGTACAAACTGAATTTCCGGAACACCCTCTGCTGTTGAGCCTGCTGTCCGAAGGCTATGACGGGTTCGCGCGCACGGCACTGGAGGAGCGCTCTCTGGCGGACTGGCCGCCATTCAGCCGGCTGGCCGCGGTGCGCGATTCGGCAACCACGGCGCACGCGGCGTTGGAGTTTCTGACTGAAGCCCGCAAGATCGCGAAGCCACCTCGCAACGTGAAGTTGCTCGGCCCCGTCCCGGCCGCCATGGCCAAACGCGCTGGCCGTCATCACGCGCAGTTGTTGGTTGAAAGCCCGGAACGCGGCGCGCTGCACCGCTTCCTGGACGCATGGCTTCCCGAAGTTGAGCAGCTACAAAGCGCGCGCCGCGTACGCTGGGCCCTGGATGTCGACCCTGGAGAGTTGTTTTGAGACGCGATGCGCCCAAGTCGGAAGCGAACGTCACAGTCGAGCAGCGCAGACGCACAGGCGAGCCCAACGGTGCATTCGGTGCCCTCAGCCCGCAACCCCCTCGAGGATGCTCAGAGAGGATGCCGTCCGCAGTACCCTTTTCAACCGCAGCCCGGCGCGGGCGAACAACAGCCGGAACTCATCCTTGGTGCGCTCCTTGCTGCCCAGCATGACCATCATGTTGATGTCCATCAACTTGCCCCAGTCAAACCGATTGCCGGCGGCGACCACATGGTCAACGACGAGCACCCGTCCCTCTTCCGCCATCGCCTGGCGGCAGTTTTGCAGGATGCGCACGCTCTTCTCATCGTCCCAGTCATGAATGATGTACTTCATGACATACGCATCGGCCCCGGGCGGCACTGACTCGAAGAAATCGCCGGCCACCGCTTCACAGCGGCCCACCACGTCGGACGCCCCCAGAAAGCCGGTTTTCGCGGCTTCTTCGATCACCGCGGGCTGATCGAAGAGTACGCCACGCACCTTCACGTAGCTGCGCAGGATCGAAACCAGCAGATGTCCGTGCGCCCCCCCGACGTCCACGATCTTCCGGAGCTTGCCGAACGCATACGCCCGAGTGACGGCGGCATTCTCCATGACCGAGATGCTGGCCATGGACGCCGAAAACATCTTTTCCTTGTCCGGATGCTGGCGCATCCAAGGAAACGCGGGTGCACCGTGAACATGCTCGAAAGCGGATTCACCCGTCCGAACCGCATGCTCCAGCGCGCCCCACGCCGACCAGTTGTAATCATCGACGAGCATCAACGCGAAATTACGGAGTGACTCCGGGTGGTCGCTGCGAAGAGTTTGAGCCAGACGGGTCAGGTGGAAGCGTCCGTGAGGATCCGCCGCGAAAATGCCCACGCTGGCGAGTGCACGCAGAACCCGCCCGAGGTACGGAGGATGTGCTCCCACGCGTGCGGCGATTTCATGAACGGTCAGCGGGCCCGCGACGAGCGCATCGGCAATGCCGAGCTTCGCAGCCACAAACACCAGCTGAGATTGCCAATAAGCGGCGATGCGCTCGAGCATGGCGTCATGCGCCCGTTTCGGTAACCTCATGGACGGCCTGTGGCCAAACCTTCCTGGATATCGCTATGCCCATTCTATCCTGACAGGCTTGTGTTACGGATCACGCAGCCCAGGGTCCGCCCGCCCCGGACCCCGGGTCTTCGGGGACGGGGATACCACGGGTATGGCTCCTCCGAGGTAAACTGCCGGCCCCATTGCCGGAATCGATTCCTTTGAAGCAGCAACTCGAGCAACTCCTGCTGACCGCCGTGAGCGGCCTGGTGGGGGGCATCCTTCCCGAGACTCCTGAGGTCCTGCAGGCTGCAAGGCCGGCCGGCGTCGCGGTCGAGCGGACCCGCGACCCGAAGCATGGCGATTTCGCGACGAATATCGCTTTGCGCCTGGCCAAACCGGCCCGCCGCAGCCCGCGTGAGCTCGCGCAGGCCATCATTGACGCGCTGCCGCCCAACTCCCTGATCGCCCGTACCGAGGTGGCCGGCGCCGGGTTCGTCAATTTCTTCCTCACGACCGAGGCCTACGGCCGCGAGCTGACGAAGATTCTGGGGATGGGCGACCGCTATGGTCGATCGAATATCGGCGATGGCGAAAAGGTCATGCTGGAGTTCGTCTCGGCCAATCCCACCGGTCCACTGCACGTCGGGCACGGCCGGCAAGCCGCCTATGGCGCGACGCTCGCCAATTTACTGAACGCCATCGGCTACAGCGTGAGCCGTGAGTACTACATCAATGACGCCGGACGGCAGGTGGACATCCTCACAGCGAGCGTTTGGCTGCGCTATCTGGAACAAGGCGGCGAACAAATTCCATTCCCCTCCAACGGCTACCGCGGCGACTACGTGAAGCCGATCGGCGAGCTGTTGCGCGCGAAAGTGGGTAGCGAATTCCATCGCCCAGCGGTCGTTGTGCTCGCGAATCTCCCGGAAGACACGCCGGAAAATAAGGACGTCTACATCGACGCGGTCATCGAGCGTTGTCGCGAGTTGATCGGTGTGGATGGGTTCTACACAGTATTGGAGCTCGCACTCGAACGGATGCTCGCTGACATCCGTGACGATCTAGAACAGTTCGGCGTCTCTTTCGACCGTTGGTATTCTGAACGCGCGCTAGGTCGGAGCGGCGCGATCGATCGCGCCCTCGAGCGCCTCAAAACCCAAGGCCGTCTGTATGAGAAAGACGGTGCCACTTGGTTCCGCGCTACGGAATTTGGCGACGAGAAAGACCGCGTGGTTGTTCGCGATAACGGCGTGAAGACTTATTTTGCGTCCGACATTGCGTATCACCTCGAAAAGCGCGAGCGGGGCTTCGAGCGCCTCATCGACGTGCTCGGCGCCGATCACCACGGCTATGTCGCACGCGTGCGCGCAGGCCTGGAAGCAATGGGTGAGCCGGGTAACTGCCTGGAAGTCAATCTCATCCAGTTCGTCAGCCTCTTCCGGGGCGGCGAAAAAATTCCGATGGGCAAGCGCGAGGCTCAGTTCGTGACCTTGCGCGAGTTGCGCAGCGAAGTTGGGAACGACGCGTGCCGATTCTTCTACCTGATCAGCAGTCACGACCAGCCGTTGGACTTCGATCTGGAGCTCGCCAAATCGCGCACGCGCGACAATCCTGTCTATTACATCCAATACGCGCACGCGCGCGTTTCGAGCGTAATGAAGGAAGCCGACGCTCGCGGCTACGCATACAACCGTGAAGAAGGCCTGGCGAATATCTCTTTTCTCGTGGGGGACAACGAGCAGGCGGTGTTGAAGTCAGTCACTCGCTATCCCGAGGCGGTGGAGCTCGCGGCAACCAATCGGTCGCCACACATCCTCGCGCACTACCTGCGGGACCTGGCCAACAGCTTCCATACGTATTACAACGCAGAGAAGTTCATCGTCCCCGACGCCAAGATGCGGGATGCGCGTTTGGCGTTGATTGAAGCGACACAGCAGGTGATCCGCAACGGGCTCACGCTGTTGGGCGTGTCGTCGCCGGAGACAATGTGAGGGCGAGCACGCGGGACTATAAGCGCCGGCAGAAGCCCTCCCTCGAGCTATGGAAGATGCGCGAGTTCGGCATGGGTGCGCTCGTCGGCATCATTCTGGCGAGCAGTGCCACGGTGTTCATCATGAACGCGCGCCAGCATGAGGCCGCCGTGCGCGATAAGAATGAGGCACCGCGCCCCGACCCGCGCCGCAAGGCCCCGACCGACCCTGAGGCTACGGGCACAGCGAATGCGGGGGAGAAATACGACTTCTACGAAATGCTGCCCAACTTTGAAGTGGTCGTACCCGAGAAGGACAAGGACGTTAAGCGCGACCTGCCGGCCACCGCGAAAGTTGAACGTCAGGGTGTGTACGTTCTACAGGCTGGGTCGTATCGAAACGAAGCCGACGCGAACCGGGTGCGCCAGCAGTTGTCCATGCAAGGCATCGACGCGAAGGTCCAGCGGGTGGCGGTGGATACGGATGTCTGGCACCGCGTTCGGATCGGCCCCATCACCAACCTCGATCAACTCAACAAGGTCCGCAAACAGTTGCAGGCCGCCGACGTCGACGCGCTCGTGATTCGAGTCGGCGACTGAGGCCACCTGCGCGGAAGAGAACCCGGACTTGCGCGAGCTTTTTCGCGCCACTGGATCAGTTGAGGTCCCGGCGCAACGGCTGTCTTTGCTGTTGAGCCAGAATCTGCTCCAACTGCTCGGCCGGCACCGGCCGCGAGTGCAGAAATCCTTGCGAGTGGTTGCACTTCAGCTTGCGCAGCAAGTCCAGTTGCTCCTCGGTCTCGACCCCTTCCGCGATGGCGATCAGGTTGAACGCCGAGGCCAGGCCGATGATGCTGGAGACCAGCGTGCCGCTGGCCGGGTCCGCGGGCAGGCCGCTGATAAAAGTCCGGTCGATCTTCAACAGATCGACCGGCAGTTTCGACAACAGGCCAAGAGACGAATATCCGGTTCCGAAGTCGTCGATGGCCACGCGCAGTCCGGCGGTTCGTAACTCCCGCAGCTTGCGGCTCGCCCCCTCAACATCGTGCAACAATCCGGTTTCGGTGATCTCCAGGTCGAGGCCGTACCCACCGTTGTTACAGGCGGACGCCGCGGCCAGGCAGTTATCGACGAACGTGCGGCGGCGGATCTGCTGGGCCGACACGTTCACGGCGATTCGCAACGGACCGAGCCCCATCCGGGTCCAGCGTTTGCAATCCTCGGCGGCCTTGCGGAGCACCCAGTCTCCCACGGCCACAATCATCCCCGACGATTCCAACACGGGCAGGAACCGTCCCGGCAGGGTCAGTCCCGCCTGCGGATCATTCCAACGCAACAGCGCTTCAACGGCATCGATGCGCCCGGTCGCGATATTGACCTGCGGCTGATAGTGCAGGACAAACTGATGCTCCTCCAGCGCGGCACGCAGACTGTGCTCGAGGGCCAGGCGCTCCGCGAGCTCGCTGTGCATCTCCATCTGGTAGTGCAGATAGGGCTCGCCCGACTCCTTCGCCCGCTTCAAAGCCGCCTCGGCACGTTGAGTCAGCGTGCTCGCGTCCTCGCCATCCGAGGGATAGCGCGCAATGCCCGACTTGAAGGATCCGCGTATCGAGCGTCCTTCGATCTTGAATGCATCCTTGAAGACGGTGCTTTCCAGGAAAGTCGTCACGCTCTCGGGCGAGGACTCATCCTGCGGCAGCACGAGAACGAACGTGCCGCCGCCGAGATAACCCACCCGCGTATCGTCCGCGAGATGAAACTTCAACTGCTCGGCGACACGCTGCAGCAACAAGTCGCCCACGTGACGCCCAAACGTGTCGTTCACGTTGCTCAAATGCATGACATCGAACGCGACGACCGTCGGATATCCCTTGCGTATCGCCTCATCGAGGCGCTCGCAGAACAGAGCACGCTTGGCAAGTCCGGTCAGCGCATCGAAGTACGCCAGGTACTGGGCTGTTGTTTCCTTTTGACGGTACTGCAGGGCGAACGACAGATTCGCAATCATGTCCTGCAGCAGCATCAGCTCCTGATCGCCGAGCGGATCCGTATCGCGGGAGGCGAGCGACAGCACGCCGATACGCGCGCCGTTGACACTGAATGGCAACGCCACCACCGACTTGAAACCCTCCGCCAACAATTGCTCGCGGCGCGCGACGGGGGGCTCCGGATTGGTGAGATCGGTGGAGGCTGTAATCTCGCCGGTGCGCAACGCCCGACCGACCAGGCTGCTGTCAGGATCGGTTCCGTCACCGATCGGGAAGACAACTTCCCGGGTGTCGGCTTCGGCACTCACGCCCAACCGGTGCCAGGCGACCGCGCGGCCACCGTCCGGCTCCACCAGCGAGATCATTACGTCCTCAAACCCGCCGACCTGCAGCGCCAGCCGACAGGTTTCGCGCAGAAGCGCATCCCGCTCACGAATTCTAACCACCGCGGAATTTATGCCGCTCTGCATCTGCAACATGCGGGTCAGGCGCATGAAGCGGGCCTGCTGATGTTTGCGTTCGGTGACATCCCTGTGAGTGCCGCGATACCCCGACACCCCGCCATCCGGTCCCAGGAGCGCAAGCAGGTTGCCCTCGAGCCAACGCGCCTCGCCGCCGATATGCTGCCAGCGGCTCACGATGGCCGTCGCCGTGCGATGCTCGGGTGTGAGGGCCCGCAACGCGGCGACAAATGACTCGCGCTCAGCCTCTTCCAGCAGCGCATCCACGGGAACGCCCATGATCTGGCCCACCTGACGCCCCAGGATGCCGCGGACCGATTCACTGCTGAATACAAACCGCCGCTGCGCATCGAGCTCCCATATCCAGTCCTGGGACGTATCGACAATGTCGCGCAGCCGCTGCTCGCTGTCCCGGATCTGCCGCTCGGCGATCCGGCGCCGCGCGCGCTCGCTGACTTCACGCAAGGCCCGGCGCACGGCCGGCACCAACCGGGCCGGATTGGTTTTGAGAACGTAGTCGACCGCCCCTTTGCGCAGCGCCTCGATGGCGCGTTCCTCGCCGATCGTGCCCGACAGAAATATGAACGGCACATCGGGTGCCTCGGCGGTCGCGATCTCGAGCGCCGCCAGGCCGTCGAACTCAGGCAAGGAGAAATCGGACAGGATGATGTGCGGCCGAAACCGATTGAGGGCTGTTCGAAAGCTCGGCGCGGAGTCCGCACGGATGTGGACACAGCGGATCCCGCCGCGAGCCAGCTGATGAACAGCCAGATCGGAGTCGACGCTGACGTCTTCGACGATCAGCACACGCAAGCCGTGCAGCTCCAAGTTGCGCGACACTCCTGTCTGACACTCGATGGATTGATACAGGCGAGCCGGAGACGCCGCGTCCACGGACCGCAACGTGCGCCAAGCAGACCCGATTTGGGGTTGTACTTGTTCGGGTTACTGCGGGCAGGGCGGCGAATATCTCAGCGCGGGCGAAAAAAATTCAGTCTTCGGAGATGTTCCGGAAGTCCACGCCCAGTGAGCGCAGCTTGCGATAGAGGTGCGTGCGCTCCATTCCCACCCGCTTGGCGAGCTGGCCGACCTTGCCATTACAGAGCAGAAGCTGCTGCTGCAGATAAGCCCGCTCAAACTGCTCACGCGCCTCGCGCAGCGGCAGGGCCAGCAGGTCCTGCTTGACCAGGGGCTCCCCGGGAGGGGCTTGCACCGCCAACTCGCGCTCAATCTCCTCGAGGCGGATCTCCTCCGCGCCGCCCTGAATCAACAGCCGATGCACGAGATTCTTCAACTCGCGCACATTGTCCGGCCATGGATAGTTGCGCAGGCGATTCTGGGCCGCAACGCTGAAGCGCCGAAACGGCAGCCCCTCGTTATCCACCAGCCGATCGACGTAGTGGCGCAGCAGCTCAGGCACATCCTCGGCGTAATCGCGCAGGGGCGGAACGCGCACGATCAACATGTTCAGATGAGCCAACAGGTCACGGCGGAACGCGTCGGTGCCGGCGCGGCCTTCAATGCCCGGCTGCCCGGAGGACAGCACGCGTGCGGTCAACCGTACCGGCTCCGTGCCGCCCAGCCTCTGGAACTGACCGGATTCGAGGACACCCACCAGCAGGCGCTGCACGGAGGGCGGCAGGTCCTCAACCTCATGGATGAACAGCGTGCCTTCGCCGGCCTCCTCCAACAGGCCCCGGTGGCGCGTACCGCTTTCTTCCCGTCCGAACAAGCGGCTCTCGGCATCGGCTTCGCGCAAGCTGCTGGCAAGGAGCGTGACGAACGGATGCTGGGCGCGCGGGCTGCGCTCGTGGAGATAGCGGGCAAAGGCTTCACGGCCGGAGCCGGGCTCGCCGATCAACAAAACGGAGGAGGGATTGGCGGCAATCTGCTGCAGCTCCGTGCGCAGCTGCTGCATCTGTTTGCTTTTTCCGACGGGCACCATCAGGGCCGGCGTGAGGAGCTTGCCTGACTGGCGCTTGCGCTTGCCCGCGTCGAGGGCGCGCTCGACCGTTCGCAACAGCTTTGCGAGAGAAAGCGGCTTCTCCACGAAATCAAACGCGCCCAGGCGGGTCGCCTCCACCGCCGTCTCCACCGTTCCGTGGCCTGACATCATGACAACGGGGCATCCATCGGACGTCGCGGCAGACCACTCGCGCAAAAGAGTGATGCCATCAACATCGGGCATCCATATGTCGAGCAGCACGAGATCTGGAATTTGACGCGCACGCGAGGCACGAGCCTGCACGGCGTTCGCGGCAACGTCCACTTCGTAACCTTCCTCGGAGAGGATCTCCTTCAGAAGCCCGCGGATGTCAGCCTCGTCATCAACCACCAGGATGTGTGGAATAGTCATGCCCTTTCCCTCCTCATCGCCCCGCGCAACTGCTTCGTCTGCGCGCCCCCCGCCGCCGATCGTGTGCTGTCGTTAACAGGAAGGACGACGCGCACACGTGCGCCGCCCTCCGGACGATTGTCCGCATCGATCCGGCCGCCGTGCTCTTCGACAATCTTCTTGACGATGGCGAGCCCGAGACCGGTCCCCTTCGGCTTGCTCGTCACGTACGGGTCAAAGACCCTGCCGAGCAGTTCCCGCTGGAATCCCGGACCATTGTCACACACGGTGAGCACCGCGTACGACGCATCGCCACCGGATTCGAGCCTGCTGGCGATTTCGAGGGTCGGAGAGGCCACCCCGTCCAGCGACTCGAGTGCGTTCGTGACCAGATTGTTGAGGATCTGCCGGATGCGACCGCGGTCGGCCTCGATGCCCTCGATACCGGCGTCGAGGTCCAGGCGGATCGTGGCTCGCGGGTCCTGGGAACGGTACAGATCCGCCACCTCGGTAACGAGCTGGTTCAAGCTGAAGCGCGTGATCTTCATCTCCGGCGCACGCGCATATTCACTGAAAGCATTGACCATCTGCTGCATGGCTTGCACCTGGGACACGATGGTCCGGGTCGACCGATCGAGTATCTCCGCATCCGCGGGGCTCATGTTGGCCAAAAACTTGCGCCGCATGCGTTCCGCTGACAATTGGATGGGTGTCAGCGGATTTTTGATCTCATGCGCAAGCCGTCGCGCCACTTCACCCCAAGCCGCATCCCTCTGCGCCGACAGCAGCGCAGTGATGTCGTCAAAAACGATGACGTATGCCATATCCGCATCCTCCCCCGGCATTGGCGTGCAGGCACACATCAGAGTGCGGCGACCGGCGGCCCCATCGAGCTCCAGTTGCTCGCGCCACTCATCACGCCCAGCGGCAAAACGAACGGCGACCGCCGCAACGAACTGGCCCAGCCGATCGTTACCCGCCGCCAGCTCCGGCAGCGAACGCCCCGTGGCGACCGACAGGTCCGTTCCCAGAATCGCGCCCGCGGCCTGGTTGGCCATGCGCACCGTCAGAGTCCGGTCCACCGCCAACACTCCCGTCGACAGTCTCGCGAGAATGATGGCCAGCCTGGCGCGCTCGCGCTCCACCGCCTGTTGACTGCGAGTGGCCTCCTCGTGAGCACGACGCAGGCGCTTGGTCATGTCGTTGAATGAATGAACGAGAAACCCCATCTCGTCACGCGACGGCAGGGGCAACCGTGTTCCGAAATCGCCCTTCCCCACTGCTCGGGTACCCGCGATCAGGTTCTGCACGGGGCGAACGAGCCGTTGCGCGAAAAAGATCGCACCGTAAATGGCCGCGAGCATCGCGAGCAGGAGCACTAATGTGAGTGTGAGCCGGAAACCTGACTTCAAGGCCTCGCGCAGGGCCGCCAGCTCACCGTATTGCGAATAGGAACGCTGCACCGCCTCGGACAGCGCCGATATCTGCGGCGGTACCTGATATATGGCGACGACGTAACGAGTGTCCGACTTGCCTGCCGTCGATGAGTCACTGAGCGGCGCAGCGGTTCGGATGAAGTATTGGCCGTCAGACTGCGGCTCCAGTGTCACGTACATCCGGCGCTCTCTGATCTGTCTAACGAGATCGGAAGGCGGCCGGGACGGCAGGGTCTCGAGTGGATTTTCGACGCTGGCCGCGAGAATCCGCTCATGCTCGCCGAAGAGCACAATTTCGATACCGCCGGTCGCACGGCGCTCGGTGTCGATTTTCTCCTGGATCTCCCCGGGAGCGCTGGCGGCGAGACTGTGCGCAAGCTGCTCGGTCCGGCTCGAATACTCCTTCATGCGCAGATTCAAGGCAGCTCCCGACAACACCAGCGCATCGCTCAACCCCTGTTTCACCTCCACCTTGAACCAGCTGTCGATGCCGCGATTCAGGAAGTCGAGCGAGAACAGGTAAACAATCAGCAACGGCGCAATGACGAGCGCGCCGAAAATGCTGACCGTTCGCGCAGTCAGCCGTGACCCGGGAACATGCTCGCGGTAATCGCGGACGAGTTGCCACAACTTGCGCGCCAGCAGGACCGTCAGAGCGATGACGCCCGTGATGTTGAGCAGCAGGATCCAGGGCTGCAGGCGATCGAATGCGGAGGAGTTCTGAACGCTCTTTGCGAGCAACAGGAGGGCACCGACGCCCACTGCGCCCCACAGGACTACCAGCGCGGGAATGCCCCACGCTTTGCGTCCACTCTGCCCGTCGTTCAGACCGGGAGAGACCATGAGTACCACTCACTCACACGTCGGAAATCATCAGTCCAGAAAAACAGCGCGCGTAACGATGCGGGTAATTTGCCTCGCCGGACGCCCGCGCGCACGCTGATCAAGTAACTTCCGGCATTCAACTGCGGTTCCACCAGTATCGGCCAACTGTCGATGCGACCGAGGTACGCCACGGCCTCATCCAATGTCGGAAAGTTTTCCTGCTGTCCCGTCTTCACATCCCGCACCACGTAACGGTCACTCACAGCGTGATACATGAGCTCGCGTCTGAGCGTGAGGTCTACGATAGTGGCGTTGAACCACATGTGACGCTCTCGTTCGACACGAGTGTCCAGCTCGAATGTCAGGGTCACGCCATCGCGCAAGGCATCCTTGATCTGAGGATTGATCGGGTACTCGACCCGCGCGTGAAGCAGGAATACACCGTTCTCGATGTTCACATAGGCGGAGTGCACCTCGAGCACGCCATCCAAGGCATCCGCGTACGCGCCCATCGCCCACATGGACAGCAGGATGAGTACGGCCCGGAACGGCCCGGTTCTTGTGGCGCAGGCAAACAACTTAGCTACAGACCCCTGGCAGCGGTTCAGGTTCCGACGGCCGTTGTCTTTTCGACACAAGCATAATAGAAGCCGTCGGTGCCCGCCTGAGAGCCTGGAATGAGCTGTACGCCCCATTTTCCGGCGAGCGCCCCCGGGGGCAGCGCGACCGCGGGAGGCATGGCCGCAACGCGAGCGGCCGGCTCAGTCGCGAGCCATCGACCGACCACGGCCTCGTTCTCGGCGCAGAGCACAGAGCAGGTGCAGTAGAGGAGCCGGCCACCGGGCGCCAGCTTGCTGAACGTGGACCGCAGAATCTGCTCCTGGGTTGCTGCGAAGGCCGCTATATCCGAGGCACGGCGATTCAGCTTGATATCCGGATGACGACGGATGACCCCCGTGGATGAGCAGGGGGCGTCGACGAGAATTCGGTCGAAGCGCCTTGCGGAGCCCAAAGGCTCGCGAATGTCGGCTGTTTCTACAGTGGCGTGACGTCGTAACCGCTCGAGGTTCTGCCGTATGAGAGCGACACGACTCTCATCGACATCCACGGCGACCAGGTCTTGGTCGGGCGCGCACTCCAGCAGGTGTCCCGTCTTCCCACCCGGCGCTGCACAGGCGTCCAGGACATGCATTCCCGGCTGCACATCCAACAGTTTCGCCGCCAATTGCGCACCGGAATCCTGCACGGACACCCTGCCCTCACCGAAGCCGGGTAAATGAGCGACGGCTATTGGGCGCTCCAGGCGCACCGCGGCGGGCGCCCAGTCGATTGCCGTCGCGGCGATCTGCGCGGCGGCCAACTCTGCGAGGTAAAGCTCTCGGGTCGTTCGGGAGAGATCCACACGTAACACGAGCGGAGGATGCTCATTGTTAGCCGTCAAGATGCTTTCGGCCGCACCGGGCCAAGCGTCTTCCAACAGCTTCACGAACCATTGCGGGTGCGCCGTCCGTCCCGACAGGTTGCGATCAACATGTCCTAACAATGTGGCCTTTTCGGCCACAAACCTGCGCAAAACGGCATTCACCAGACCGCTCGCTCTTGCGTGGCGGAGAATGCGCGTAGCGTCCACCGCGGCATGCGCAGTCGCCTGCGGAGCATTTCGGGAGTATTCGATCTGGTGTGCACTGACGGCGAGCAGGGATCGGATCTCGTTGTCGACGCCGTCCGGGCGTGAGAGGAGGCGATCTATCGCGGGCGCCAGGCGCAGGTACCAACGGAATGTGCCCAGCGCAATCGCCCTGACGGCCGAGCGCTGGGAAGACTCCTCAAATGCACGCAATGCCTCGTCCGATGAGCGGCCGTCGAAAACGACGCTGGCGACTGCTCGCGCGGCGTCCGCCAGGGCCGCGGCGCCGGGAGCCCAACGGGAACGCTCAGCCAAGTCTGCGTCCCGCCAGGTTGAGCGTGTTCATGAGATCGCGCGCCGCCACGGGCTTCTTGCCGGGGCGCTGCACCTCCTTCAGAGCGAGTCGCCCGCTCCCGCACGCCACCACAATGGCATCGCCGCGAAGCTCGACAATCTCCCCAGGCCTTGCAGCCACGTTGGGCGCATGCCCGGCGTCGATGACCTCCGCGGAGTAAATCCGCAATTGCTCGCCGTCGAGGCGCGTTTCAGCGACTGGGAACGGATTGAACGCCCGAACTTTGCGCTCCACCTCCGCAGCCGATTGAGACCAGTCGATCAAAGCCTCGGCTTTGCCAATCTTGGCCGCGTATGTGATGCCATCCTCGCTCTGTGGCGTCGAAACGGCCCGATTTTCGGCGAGCTGATCGAGGACCTCAACCACGGCGGCGCCGCCCAGGGTGGCGAGCCGATCATGCAGCGAACCGCCGGTATCCTGCGGCGAAATGAGGGTCCGACGCTCCAGATAGACCGGACCGGTGTCCAATCCGACATCCATCCGCATCACGCAGACGCCGCTCTCGGCATCGCCTGACAGGATGGCCCGCTGAATCGGAGCGGCACCCCGCCAGCGCGGCAGCAACGACGCATGGATGTTGACGCAGCCCAATCTGGGAAGCTCCAGGGCCGCACGGGGAAGGATCAGGCCGTAGGCAACGACCACGAGCACATCAGCCTGCCAGGACGCGAGATCGGCCCTATCGGCCTCTGCTTTGAGCGTGACGGGCTGAGAAACGGGGATTCCTCGCTCCAGGGCGGCGAGCTTCACCGGGCTGGCCGCCAGCTGCCGCCCCCGGCCCTTGGGTCGATCGGGTTGGGTCAGCACACCCACGACGGCGTGGCGCGAGTGGAGCACGCTCTTCAACGCGGTCAGCGCGAATTCCGGCGTTCCAGCGAACGCAACGCGCAGGGTTGCCCCTGGGGAGCTCCCCGCCGGGGAGGGTGAATTCACCGGATTGCGGCTTCGCGAGCGCGACCCGCGCGCTGCTTGCGCTCTTTCTCCAGCTTTTTGCGGATGCGTTGCCGTTTCAAATCGGACAGATAGTCCACGAAGAGCTTGCCATCCAGGTGATCCATCTCGTGCTGGATGCACACGGCCATCATTCCCTCGAAGTCTTCCTCGGACACGGCTCCCGTGCGGTCCTGCCAGCGGACGCGAACCTGGGAAGCACGGACTACACCGTCGAAGATGCCGGGCACCGACAGGCACCCCTCTTCCGTCTCAGCCTCGCCCTCGCGCGAGAGGATTTCCGGATTGATGAACGCCCGGGGTTGATCCCGCTGGTCGGAAATGTCGATTACCAGGACCCGCTGGTGAACATCGACCTGGGAGGCCGCGAGCCCGATGCCCGGGGCTGCGTACATGGTCTCGAACATGTCGTCGATGAGCTTGCCGAGCTCCGCGTCGAACCGCGTCACCGGCCGCGCCCGGGTGCGCAACCGCTGATCCGGGAATTCGAGTATCGTTCTGATCGCCATGTCACCCATTTCCGCTACGTTTTCAATACACTAGGCCGGTCGATAGAGGCTCCGAGGGCAACCTCGGCCGTGATCCAGCGCACAAAGTTGACATTAAATCGTGTGCCGCCCCGTCCGCCCAAAGTATAACAACTTCGGATGCTGGGCCTGTTGTGTGTCAGGCCCCGGCGTATCCGCCCGATCGCGAGGTATCGCAGTGTCAAATCGAATTCCGTCGGCTCGCGAAATGAGCGCCGGCCGAAAGCTCCCCGTTGCACCCGCTATTGCAGCGCTCGTGGCGCTCATGACCGTTTCCGGCTGCTCCTGGTTCCATCACCGCGGTGAACCGGCCGTAGCCGCGCGTGCCTCGGCGCCCGAGGTGCCAGATTCAGCCGAGGCCGTTCCGGCAGACGAGATGACCGCGACGGAAGCCGCCACCAGCGGGGCCGGTGCCTCCGCATCCGCCGGTCCGGCGACTGTCGACGCCAGCGGGCTGCTGGCTCCAAATGCCCCGAAGAGCTACGTGGTCAAGCGTGGTGACACCCTTTGGGGTATCGCCTCGACGTTCCTGCGCGATCCTTGGTTGTGGCCGGAGGTCTGGTATATCAACCCCCAGGTCGCGAACCCCCATTTGATCTACCCCGGTGACAAGCTTGCACTGGCGTTCGGGAAGGACGGTCGACCGGTTATTCGACTCGAGCAGGGCGGTGCCGCCCGCCTGGACCCCCGCCTGCGCAGTTCCCCGCTGGACGGGGCCGTCCCGACGATTCCCTACTCCGCCATTTCGGCCTTCCTGTCGCGCCCGTCGGTGCTTACCGATGAGCAGGTGCATGACTCGGCACACGTCGTCGCTTTCCGAGACGAGCACGTGGTCGGCGGCACCGGACACACCGTCTACATCGCCGATCTGAAGGCTCAACCCAACTCCCGTTATAGCGTCGTCCACGTTGGAGACGCGCTCCGCGATCCGGACGACAACAAGGTTGTTGGCTACGAGGGAATCTACACGGCGACCGCGTTGGTCTCCCAACCGGGCGATCCAGCCAAGGCGCTGCTGATCGATACGAGCCGTGAGACGATGCAGGGCGACAAGGTGTTGGCGGCCGACCTCGAAGTGCCGTTGAACTTCATGTTGCGCGCTCCGCGCAATGACGTTCATGGCCGCATCATCTCGGTTATCGATGGCACGCAGGATATCGGTCAGTATCAGATCGTCGTCATCAATCGCGGCAAGCGCCACGGCATCGATGCGGGCCATGTACTCGCGGTCGATACCGCAGGCAGGACGGTGCACGACGTTTATGGCAGGCAGTCGCGCGCCGCTCGTTGGCTGGGGGGTGTTGGGACCTCCTTCTCACCGAAAGTGAAGCTGCCGGATGAACGGGCAGGCACCCTGCTGGTATTCAAGTCATACGATCGCATCAGCTACGGACTGATCGTGGGCGCCGCCGATATCATTCGCGTCAAGGACGTGGTCCATAATCCTTAAAACCGGCTGATTTTGCCGGGCTGTCAAACCGCCAGCGCCTCACTAACCTGAGGCGATGGATGGACTCGTCACGCGCGCCGCGCTCGCTCGCGCCCCGGGGCTTCGCGCCTCCCACGTTGGATTGCTTCTCGCCGCGGCTGAAGGCGATCTGACCCGCTGCCTGGCGCCGCCAATCCTCAACCAGGTGCCGCTTCCGCCGGCGGCTCTCGCGTGGCTGCGCTTCCCCGATGTCAAGAGTTTGGATGCCGACCTCGCGTGGACCACCCGTAAAGACGTTCGACTGTTGGCCAGCGTCGATGCGGACTACCCGGAACGGTTACGCGAGCTCGCGGACGCTCCCGCAGTCCTCTATGTGCTGGGCAATCCGCGCAAACTGGCCGGACCTCAACTCGCCATGGTCGGCTCCCGTGGCGCGACGCCGCTCGGATCCGGCACAGCTCACCGGTTCGCGCAGGTTTTCGCCCGAGCCGGGCTCGACGTCACCAGCGGCCTGGCGCTCGGAATCGATGCGGCGAGCCATCGGGGTGCGCTGGCCGCCGGGGGATCGACAGTCGCGGTCTGCGCAACGGGTCTGGACGAAGTCTATCCACCTGAACATGACGAGCTGGCCAGGCGCATCGGCGCGAACGGCGCGCTGGTGTCGGAGTTGCCGCCAGGAACACCGCCCCGCCGAGGGAATTTCCCGCGCCGTAATCGCCTGATCAGCGGCCTTTCCCTGGCCACCCTCGTGGTGGAGGCGCGGCTGCACAGCGGCTCCCTGAGCACCGCGCGGCATGCGCGCCGCCAGGGCCGAAAGGTATTCGCGATACCGGGATCGATTGCCAGTCCTCACAGTCGCGGCACGCATCGATTGATCCGTGACGGCGCCAGCCTCGTGCAGAGCCCGGAGGAGGTCCTGTTGGAGTTGAAAATTCCTGTTCCAAATGAAGGAGTTACCGGGGGCGCGAGACCCCGCCGGCGCGCGCCGGCAATGGACAAGGGGTATGAAATGCTGTTAGATGCCGTCGGCTTCGAGCCCGTGGGCATTGATGTTCTGGCGATTCGAACCGGTCTGCCGGCTGAATCGATCAGCTCGATGTTGCTGGTTCTCGAGCTCCAGGGGCGTATCGCTCCCTACCCGGGCGGCCAGTTTGGTCGCATACCTAAATGATGACCGGCACCGTCCTCGACATCCTGATTTACGTGTTTGACCGCTACATGCTCGACGAGGTACCCGAGGTGCCTGAACGCGAGCATCTCGCGCGCGACCTGGAACGCGTCGGCTTCGCCCATGCGAACGTGGAGCGCGCCCTGGACTGGCTGGCCGACCTCGCCTCCGAGCGCGACCGGCCGCCGCTGGCGATCGGACCGCTCGCGGGCGGCGCCCTGCGAATCTATTCGGATGGCGAGCTGGCCCGGTTGTCGACTGAATGTCGCGGGTTCCTGGTGACCCTGGAGCGGCTCGGAATTCTCTCACCCCAGCAGCGCGAGATCGTGATCGACCGGATGCTGGCACTCGATGCCGACGAGCTCGACACGGAGCAGTTGAAATGGGTGGTCCTGATGGTGCTGTCGAGCCAACCCGGGCAGGAACAGGCGTTTGAGCGGCTGGAGGATCTGGTATCCGATGTCCATCCCCACACGCCGCATTGACCCGTCCGCGCGGACGGTCGCTACGAGGTCCGCGGCTCGTCCGCGGTTTTTTATTTTGAGGAGCCGGTTCGCGTAGGCAATGGCAGACAATCTCGTCATAGTCGAATCGCCCGCCAAGGCGAAGACAATCAAGAAGTATCTCGGCAAGGATTTCGACGTGCTCGCATCATATGGACACGTCCGGGATCTCGTACCCAAGGAAGGCGCTGTCGATCCGGACCATGGATTTGCCATGCGGTACCAGATGCTCGAGAAGAACGAGCGGCACGTGGACGCCATCGCCAAGACGTTGCGCAAATCCAAGACCCTCCTCCTCGCAACCGACCCCGACCGCGAAGGTGAGGCGATTGCCTGGCACCTGAAGGAGCTGCTGCAGGAGCGCGGCGATCTGTCCGGGAAGAACGTTCAGCGCGTCGTTTTCTACGAGATCACCAAGAACGCGATCCGTGACGCCGTTGCGCAGCCTCGCGACCTGGCGTTGGATCTCGTGAACGCGCAGCAGGCGCGCCGCGCGCTCGACTACCTGGTTGGATTCAACCTCTCGCCGCTGCTGTGGAAAAAAGTCCGCCAGGGACTGTCGGCCGGCCGGGTTCAAAGTCCCGCTCTGCGCATGATCTGCGAGCGCGAGGCGGAGATTGCGGCGTTTGTTGCCCAGGAATACTGGACGATCGACGGCGAAGGCGCGCACTCCACACAGAATTTCCCGCTCAAGCTGACCGAGTACCGCGGCGCGAAGGTCGAGCAATTCAGCTTCGTGAACGAGCCTCAGGCGCGTGAAGTCGAGCAAACGATCGAAGCGGCCGCACGCGCGGCGGCGCGCCCCGGATATCAGGGGCTCGGCGAGCTCGTCGTGCACGCGATCGACAAGAAGCAACGGCGCCGCAACCCCGCACCCCCATTTACAACCTCGACCTTGCAGCAGGAGGCGGCTCGCAAGTTGGGATTCAACGCGCGCCGCACGATGCGACTCGCGCAGCAGTTGTATGAAGGCGTCGATATCGGCGAAGGTGCCCAAGGCCTCATCACGTATATGCGTACCGACTCCGTCTCGCTGGCTGCTGAAGCAGTCACTGAGATTCGCGATGTCGCCGCGCGGCTGTACGGAAGGGATGAAGTCGCGGAAGAGCCTCGCGTCTACAAGACGAAGTCCAAGAACGCGCAGGAAGCGCACGAGGCCATCCGCCCGACGTCAGCTTCGATTACGCCGGCGCACGTCGAAGGCAAAGTCGATCCGGACCTGCACAAGTTGTATTCGCTGATCTGGAAGCGCGCGGTGGCTTCCCAGATGAGCCATGCAATATTCGACACCGTGGCGGTGGACATGCTTGCGGGCCCTGACGGTCCGCAGCGCCACATGCTGCGCGCCAACGGATCCACCCTGATCAAGCCGGGATTCATCGCGGTCTATCAGGAGGGCATGGACGATACGAAAACGGACGATGCGGACCACATCCTTCCCGCCATGAAGGAGGGGGATTACGTTTCGTTGCTGACGCTGCGCGGTGAACAGCATTTCACTGAGCCACCGCCCCGCTACTCGGAAGCCTCGTTGGTGAAGGCACTGGAGGAGTACGGCATCGGTCGTCCTTCCACCTACGCCACCATCATTTCGACGCTGCAGGATCGTGAGTACGTGGAGATGGACGCACGGCGTTTCATCCCCACGGACATCGGCAAGATCGTCAATCGATTCCTCACCGACTACTTCAATCAGTACGTCGACTACGGATTCACGGCGGCGATGGAAGACGAGCTCGACGCGGTATCCCGCGGCGAGGAGGGGTGGACTACTCCGCTCGAGAAGTTCTGGAAGCCGTTTGTCGATCAGGTCGACAACATCGAGAAGAACGTCACCCGTGAACAGGTGGCGCTGGCTCGCGAGTTGGGCAAAGACCCTGCTACGGGCAAACCGGTCAGCGTTCGCATGGGCCGCTTCGGACCCTTCGTGCAGATCGGCACCAAGGACGATGAGGAAAAACCGCGATTCGCGGGCCTGCGTCCGGGCCAGAAGATGGATTCCATCAACCTGCAGCAGGCGATGGAGCTGTTCAAGCTGCCGCGCACGCTCGGGCAGACGGCGGACGGCGAGACGATTACGACCAACGTGGGACGCTTCGGGCCCTACGTCAAATACGGCAGCAAATACGTCTCATTGAAGGACTTCGATCCGTACGATGTCACCCTGGAGCAGGCTCTCGAGGTCATTCGGTTGAAGCAGGAAGCCGATGCCAACCGGACTATCACCGACTTCGGACCGGACGGAGACGGGATACAGGTGTTGAATGGACGTTATGGTCCCTACGTCACCAACGGCAAGAAGAACGCCAAGATTCCGAAAGATCGGGATCCTAAATCCCTGACGCTCGAGGAGTGCCGGGTGTTGATTGAACAGGCACCCGAGCGCGGTGCTGGACGGTTCGGCCGAGGTCGCCGCGGCGCGGCCGGCAAGCAGGCCGCCGCGGCCAAAACGGCCGGCGGGGCGCAGGCTACCGAGGCACCGGCCAAAGCCAAGGGCAAGTCGGCCGGCAAGGCCAAAGTCAGGAGCGGCGCCAACGGCGAGGTGGGTGCCAACGGCAATGGCGCCAACGGCGCGCACGCAGCGCCCAAGGCCGCCAAAAAGGCGCCCGGCAAGAAGACTGCGGCTAAGAAGGCCGCTTCGAGCAAGGCGGGTAAGGACGCCGGCAAGGCGCCAAGCGGCGCGCCCGCGGCGGCCAAGCCAAAATCGCCGGCCACTCCTGCGCGCGGCGCGAAGTAGGGCTGAGGGCGAAGCGACCGCCGCGCCGCGGCGCGGGCTGAATCTCAGGCAAATGCCACGAGAGGCCCTGGGCTGCCGCCAAGCGCTTGGCGGCAGGAACACCGGCTGAGCCGCGGGCGTACCGCGGCGGTGCTCCGTCGATACACTGTGACATGAAATACCGCCACACTTTCCACGCAGGTAACTTCGCCGACGTCCACAAGCACGTAACGCTGCTTGCCTTGTTGAATGCGCTCGAGCGCAAGGACAAGGGTTTCGCTTATCTGGAGACCCACGGCGGACGAGGTGCGTACGAGCTGTCACAACAGTCCGCGGAAGCCGTGGAGGGCCGCGGCCGGTTCGACCAGGGCGACTATCATGCGGATGAGCTGCGCGACTTTGCCGCTCTCACAGCCAGCTTCCGCTCGCACCGAACTCAAACACGCGCCTACCCGGGATCCCCGACCATAGCAGCGCTGCGACTGCGCCCGCAGGACCGCGGCGTGGTGAGTGAAATCGTTCCGGCCGAAGAGCGGATACTCGAGCGCGAGGTCGGATTCAATCCGCGCATGCGGGTCGAACGGGCCGACGGATTCGAACGACTGCGCGCGTGGCTGCCGCCGCCCGAGCGACGCGGGCTGATCTTCATCGATCCGCCCTACGAAGAGAGCCGTCGGGATTTCGACCGCGTGACGGCGGCGATTGTTGATGCTTTGCAACGATTCAGCACCGGTGTGTATGCGGCGTGGTATCCGATCAAGGACGAACGCGAAGTGCGTGCCTGGCTCGATGGCTTCGCCCGCGCCGTCGGCTGCGAGGCCATCGCGGGCGAGCTTTGGCTCTATCCGCGGGACTCCAAGGTAGCGCTCAACGGCTCGGGCATGCTGATAGTGAATCCGCCGTACCAATTGGAGCAGCGCATGGAGGTCTGGCTGCCGGAGCTGCAAGCCCAGCTCGATGTTGGCCATCCCGGCGGTACCCGCATCACGAAGTTGACCCGTCCGGCGTGACCTGCGCCGCCGAGTGCAGGCAGAATTGCCCGCATGCGCGACACATATGGAGTGGTCGGACATCCGGTGGCCCACAGTTGGTCACCCTTCATCCATGGCCTGTTTGCCCGCGAAACCGGCCAGTCGATGGCCTATCGACTGTACGACTTCACTCCCGAGGAGCTCCAGGCGCAGGTCCGCTATTTCTTCACGCAGGGCGGCCGGGGGCTGAACATCACGCTGCCACACAAGATCGCGGCGGTGGAGCTCGCCACCGAGCTGACCGCCCGCGCCTCCCATGCAGGTGCGGTCAACACCCTGGCGATGCAGAAGGATGGCACGATTTTGGGCGACAACACCGATGGCGCCGGGCTCGTACGCGATCTGTGCGACAACCTCGGGCTCGTCATCATCCGCAGGCGCATCCTGATCGTCGGTGCGGGCGGCGCGGCCCGCGGAGTTCTGGCGCCATTGTTGGCGCTGGAGCCCCAGGAGATCGTGATTGCCAACCGCACCGCGGAGCGAGCGGAAAACCTGGCCGGCGCTTTCCAGAAGTTGGGCACGGTTAAAGGCGTCGGCATCCGCCATCTCGGTGGCGGCGCGTTCGATCTGGTGATCAACGCCACCTCGGCGAGCCTGACCAACGATCTGCCGCCGATGACGAGCTCGATCATCGGCCCGGAAACCGTGTGCTACGACATGGCTTACGGGAAGCACGACACGCCTTTCGTGCAGTGGTCGCTCCAAAATGGCTGCGCGAGCGCCGTGCAGGGCTGGGGCATGCTCGTGGAGCAGGCCGCCGAATCCTTCAGGGTGTGGCGTGGCGTAAAGCCCAGCACCGCCGCCGTGCTGAGCGCTCTCAAGGAACGCGCTCTCAGCGCATCGTAACCAGTTCCTCCGCGCTGGTCGGGTGGATGGCCACGGTGTCATCGAAGTCTTTCTTCGTGGCGCCCATGCGCACGGCCACCGCGAATCCCTGGATCATCTCATCGGCGCCCGGGCCGATCACATGCACGCCGACGACGCGCTTCTCGGATCCCACCGTCACCAACTTCATGTCGGTCCGCGGCTTGCGGGTCGTCATGGCGTGATACATGGGAACAAACCCTGACCGGTAGACCGTGACTGCCTCATCGCCATACTGCGCCCGGGCGGCATCCTCGGTGAGGCCCACGGTTCCGATGGGCGGATGACCAAACACCACCGTCGGGATGTTGGTGTAGTCGAGATACCGGTCCGGCTGGCCGCCGAACAGGCGGTCACTCAGCCGGCGGCCGGCCGCGATGGCCACCGGCGTCAATTGCGCCCTGCCGGTCACATCGCCCACGGCATAGATGCCGGGCGCCGTGGTGTTTTGAAACCGGTCGGTCTCGATGAAGTTGTATGCGTCGAGCTTCACGCCCGCGTGCTCGAGGCCGAGGTTCTCCACGGCCGGTACCCGGCCGATAGCACACACCACCGTGTCGAAAGGGCCCAACCTGCGCCCGTCGCGGGTGTCGATCTCCAACTCGCCCGTGGGCGTGTGCCTGATGGCCTGCGGCCAGGCGTTGGTGGCCACCTCGATTCCCTCGTCGCGCATGATTTTCACCAGGGCCTCGCCGAGCATGGAATCGAAATCCTTCAGGGCCTTGTGACCGCGCAGAACGAGAGTGGCATGGGCCCCCAGGGACGCGAAGATGCCGGTAAGCTCAACAGCGATGTAGCCACTGCCGATGACGGCAACGCGGTCAGGCCGCTTCTGCAACGCAAAAAAACCATCAGAGGTTATGCACAGGTCGGCACCCGGAATCGGCGGCAGCATCGGACGCCCACCCACCGCTATCAAGATGTGCGGTGCGGTCAGCTTGCGTCCACCGACATCGACGGTGCGGCTGTCGACCAGGCGGCCATAGCCGCGCACTATTTCGATGTGGCGCTTCGCCAGGTTGCTCTCGTAAATGGTATTGAGCCGCGCCACGTAAGCGTCGCGCTTGGTCTTCAGCAGCGCCCAATCGTGGGGCTCCGGAGTACCCAAGCGGAACCCATAGTCCGCCGCATCCTCGAGGCCGTCGGCGATATCGGCCGCATTCCACATAATCTTCTTGGGCACGCAACCCAGGTTCACACAGGTGCCCCCCAAGGGCGCAGGCTCGACCACCGCTACCCTGGCACCGTATTCAGCCGCGCGCTGCGAAGCCGCAAGCCCGCCACTGCCTGCCCCAATGACTACGAAATCAAATGCGTCGGTCATAGCAACCTTCTCGAGACCCGAGCCCCAGAATCGGCGATTGTGACATGGGGGCGACGCGGCGCAGGTCCTATCCCCCCTTCGGACTGCCCCTACGCCCCAGTTACGCCCTAGAATGCATCCAATCCCTCAGCCGAGATCCGCATGGATAACCCGCTATTGGGCCAAGAGCCCTTGCCTCCCTTCGCGCGCATTCGTCCCGAGCACGTCGAGCCCGGCGTCCGTGAGTTGCTCGAGCGTAGCCGTGCCAAGATCGAACAACTCGCCTCGATCGAGCATCCGACGTTCGCGAGCGTCATCGAGCCGCTGGAAGAGCTGCAGCACCGGGTTTCAAAAGTGTGGTCGCCGGTGAGCCATCTGAACGCGGTACAGAACTCGGACGCCCTGCGCACGAGTTACAACGCCTGCCTGCCACTCCTGTCGGCGTACCAGACCGACTTGTCGCAAAGCGAGCCGCTCTATCTCGCGTACAAGACCATCGCCGAGCAGGAGAGCGACGCGCTGGGACCTGTCCAACGGCAGGTGATCGAACATGCGCTGCGCGATTTCCGGCTGGCCGGGGTCGGGCTGCCGCCGCAGCGCAAGGAGCGCTTCAAGAACGTGATGCTGGAGCTCACTCAACTGCAGGCGAAGTTTGAAGAGAACGTCCTGGATGCCACCAACGGCTGGAATTACCGCGTATCCGACGAATCGGAGCTGCGCGGCCTCAATGCGACGTTGATTGAGCAAGCACGCCGCCGCGGCCACGAGCAACGCCTCGAAGGCTGGATCCTGACACTGGATCAGCCCACGTATGTCGCAGTGGTCACGGATGCTGAATCCGAAAAACTGCGGCGGGCCTTCTATGAAGCGTGGTCGACACGCGCATCCGACCAGGGTCCCAACGCGAACAAATGGGACAACTCCGCGGTGATGGAAGACATCCTGCGCCTGCGCCACGAGGCGGCTCAGCTGCTGGACTTTCGCAACTATGCCGAATATGCCCTCGCGACGCGCATGGCGCACAGCGTGGATGAGGTCATGCAGTTTCTCCTCGAGTTGGCGGCCACCGCGCGGCAGGCCGCGCGCAAGGAGTTTGCCGAGCTCGAGGATTTCGCCGGGCGCAAGCTGGCGGCCTGGGATGTAGGTTTCTACGCCGAGCGCCTGCAGCGCGAGCGCTATTCGGTCTCCCAGGAGGAGATGCGGCCGTACTTCCCGCTGCCCCATGTGCTCAACGGACTGTTTGAAGTCGCGGCTCGCCTGTTCGGTATCCGCATCACCGAAAGGACGGATGTGCCCGTCTGGCATCCCGACGTGAGGTTTTTCGAAATACAGGCAGCCGAAGGCCGGGCGATCGGCAGCTTCTATCTGGATGCCTACGCGCGATCCAACAAGCGCAGCGGCGCCTGGATGGACGAGTGCGTGGGGCGCAAGAAGCTGTCCTCGGGCGCGGCGCTGCCGGTGGCCTACCTGGTATGCAACTTCCTGCCCCCGAACGCCGGCCGGCCGGCGCTGCTGACCCATGATGACGTGCTCACCCTGTTTCACGAGTTCGGTCATGGCCTGCATCACATGCTGACGCGGGTGGATTACCCGAGCATCGCGGGCATCAACGGGGTGTCATGGGACGCCGTGGAGCTTCCGAGTCAATTCCTGGAAAACTATGCCTGGCACGCCGATGTGCTGCGCCGGATCTCGAGCCACGTGGACACGCGCGCACCGCTGCCCACGGAAACGCTGCACCGGCTGATCGCGACGCGCAGCTTTCACGCCGGCCTGCAAATGATGCGGCAGCTCGAATTCGCGCTGTTTGATTTCCGCTTGCACGCGGAGTACGACCCGGCGCAGGGTGCGCGCGTCATGCAGATGCTGCGCGAAGTGCGCAGCGAGGTCGCGGTGGTTCCCGTGCCCGAGTGGAATCGATTTCCCAACAGCTTCGGACACATCTTCGCCGGGGGCTACGCCGCGGGGTACTACAGTTACAAATGGGCCGAGGTGCTGGCGGCCGATGCCTTCGCTGCTTTCGAAGAGAACGGCGTATTCGACAGCCAGACCGCGCATCGCTTTCTGGATGCGATCCTGACCCGCGGTGGCAGCCGGGATGCGTTGGAGGCGTTCGTCGAGTTTCGGGGCCGCCGGCCCGATGTGCGCGCGCTGCTGAAGCAGCATGGGATCGTCGCGGCGGGCGAACTTGCGGCATGATGCCGTTGCAGCCTGAACGGGCGTCGCGGCCTGCACGGGCGGCGCGGCCTGCACGGGCGGCGCGGCCTGCACGGGCGTCGCGGCCTGCACGGGCGTCGCGGCCTGCACGGGCGTCGCGGCCTGCACAGGCCAGAGCCTCGCTTTGGGTGGCGTTGGCGCTGTCCAGCTCTGTGTCGCATGCGCAAACGACCTACGTCAACGATCAATTGATTGTCGGCGTAACCGCAACCGCCGCGGCGGACAGCGAGCGCGTCGCGCAGGTCAAGAGCGGCGACAAGCTGGAAGTGATCGAGAGGGACGGCGACCAAACCCACATCAAGCTTTCAAACGGCAAGGAGGGCTGGGTGAAGAGCTCCTACCTCACCAGCGAGCCTCCGCCACAGGTGCGTCTCACGGAGCGGACCGCCGAGGTTGAGAAGCTGAGAACGCAAGGGGACAAGCTCAAACAGGACGTTACCCGCCTGGAGGGAGAGTTGGCCGCCGCGCGCGCCGCTCGCAATGCAACCTCCGCTGCACCTGCACCTGCACCTGCACCTGCGCCGGCCGCGCCCGTACACGACACGGTGTTTCTGCGGGAGCCGGAACGACAAAGCTCAACCTCGTGGCCGGTGCTGCTGAGCGTGGCAGGCGTTATGTTACTCGGCGGGTTCATTGCCGGTTGGACAACACTCGATCGCCGGATCCGCCAGAAGTACGGCGGGCTGAAAATATATTGAAAGCCTGTCACGAAAGGAACCGGACTGCGCGCGCCCAGTGCCGCGCCGATTCAAAAACTGTGCGGCGGTTCGCTGGCACAGTGCTCGAGGGGTGGCCTAGACTGGCGAATCGAATATTCGAACACGGGGACGGCGCAATAGCCGCGCGGACTACACGGGAATGAGAAGCGTTCGGCGCAGTGATTTCGACGTTACCAACACTGTCCAGGTGAGCTCCCCGGATGCGGTGCTCGCTGCCATCAAGACGCTGTTCCGGCCGACCTGGCCCACCCTTTCGTTCGAACCTCTCGAGCAGGCCTTTCAGCATTTCGAGCGTCTGTTCGCCGGGGAAGTGACCGGCTTCCTGGGCGTCGACACCGTCTATCACGATAGACAGCACACGCTCGACATCACTCTTGCGCTCGCGCGGCTGCTCGTCGGATACGAACGGCAGCACGATGAGAAAGCACGCCTGGGTGGAGAGCGGGCACTGCTGGGATTGATCACCGGCCTGTTCCACGACGTGGGCTATCTGCGCCGGCTGGATGACCGTGAGATCAATAACGGCGCCGAATTCACCCGCACCCACGTGTCACGGGGTGCGCGCTTCCTGGAGGAATATCTGCCCGTCATCGGGCTCGCGCAGGCGATTCCCGTGGCCACGCAGATCATTCACTTCACTGGATACGAAGTTCCGTTTGCCCAGATCAAGGTGAGCGATCCGCGCGACATCAAGGTGGGCCACCTGCTGGGCACGGCGGACATGATCGCGCAGATGGCTGACCGCTGTTACCTGGAGAAGTGCCGGGACCGGCTCTACGCGGAGTTCGTCCTGGGCGGCGTGGCTCTGCCCCTGGCCGCCAATGGCGGACGGCAGGTCAAGTACGCTTCGGGCCTGGACCTGTTGCGGCAGACCCCGGAGTTCGTTGCCGAAGTGCGCGCCAAGCGGCTCGACGGCGATTTCGGCGCGGCTTACCGGAACCTCGACATCCTGTTCAACGGTCGCAATCCCTATATTGAGGCGATCGATCGCAACATGGAGTACCTGCGGCAGATCCTGCGCAGCGAAAACTGGCGCCTCCTGCGGCGCAACCCGCCGATCTTCGCGGCAGCGGCCGACCCCATGTCCACGATGCGTGGGCTGATGCTGGGTTACATCAAACGGGTTTGGGCCGCCAAGCACGACGTGCATTGATGATCGGCGCGCAAGCGTTCGCGCATCACGGGCCGTCGACTGTCAGCACATACCGTTGATACAACTCCGGCAGACGGGCCAGCACGGTCTGTTTGCGCGGCCGGTCGGCTTGCTCGAGCGCTTCCAGCAACACCTCCAGAGTCAACACCCCGAGCGCCGGCACTGATACTTCCGCGTGGCTGAGATGCGAGGGCTGCGGCGACGGGTCCCCGGCAACGCCGACCCGATCAAGATGGCCGCAATCAATGCGGATTCATGTGATTTTTCATGATCGAGCGGCTGGCCGCCCGAGCTTCCACTCGCATCGACTGCAACGCCTCGGCCGTTCGCGGGTGCAAAACGCACGGAGGATCAGCCACCTCACGCACGTGCGTGTCGAGCCGTCCGGTGACCTGCAGGGAATTCACGCGGGACGCCGAGATTGGCGGGCGCGTGGAGCTGTCTGTCATTCATTCATCCGCATGGAGTGAGCCGCGTGCGTGTCGCAATGCGGGTAGCCGGAAGGCTCGGACGGCGGTTAATATCCGCCAGGAAATCATCGGGTGACCGGATCAATCGCTGAAATGTTGTCGAAAGCCCTGTGTCAGCAGTGAGTCTCAAGTTGAAATACGCGGCCGCGGCCTTCCTGGTTGTGGTCCTCGCCGTGGCCGTGGTGACCGGTGTACTCGCTTGGCAACATGATGTCAGCACGCGACTGCTCGGCAACGTTGCGGAAAATACCGCCCGCGACCGTGTGGCAATAGAGCTACGCGCACGAGTTGCCGCGACGGCCGCTCACGCGGCTGACGCGGTGTCAGGTGCGGTTCGTGCGCGCGATACCGCCAGCATCTCGCGCCACCTTCAACAGTTTGCCGACGACTCGACGGTCAGCTCCATCACGGTGACAGATACCGAGGGCAATGCGCTCTACCGGTGGAAGCGCCCCACGCCTCATCCCGGTGCACTCCAATTCGAGGCTACCGAGCCTGTGCGGGAGCTGGTGGAGAGCATCCCCGGGGTGCGGACGCCGAAAACGTTTGGGCAATTGACCGTCACCGTCGAGCAGGTTTATCCGGTAGGGGCCGCCACACTGCGCGGCCGGCTGGCCGCGGCGGACTCCGACCAGTTTCGTCTTGCGCTGCTCATGGCAGGGGCCTTCGCCCTGGTCGCCGGAGGGGTGGGCGCGGGTCTCGCGTGGCGCGCCGGACGCAATCTGCAACAGCCCATCGCGGCCCTGATCAAGGGCGCGGATCGCATCGGCCAGGGTGATTACACCCGTCCCGTGGACATCCGCCGGCGCGACGAGTTGGGTGAGCTGCAACAGGCCCTGGAGCGGATGCGGGGGCGGCTGCGGCAGTCGACAGTCAACAAGAACTACCTGCACAGCGTGCTGAACAGCATGACGGATGCAGTGTTCGTGACCTCGCCGGACGGCGTGGTCAAAATGGCGAACTCCGCTGCCTGCAAGTTGCTTGGGTATGCCGAGGAGGAGATCCTCGGGCGCGGCATCGTCGCGGTGTTGGACGAGCGCGAACGAGATGGCTTCGATCTGCAGCAGGCGGCCCAGGAGACGCGCGAGACCGTTGTTCGAACGCGCGGCGGCCAGACTATCCCCGTGTCCTTCACCGGCTCGCGTATCGAGACGGATGACCCGCAGTTCCAGGGCAGTATCTTTGTCGCGCGCAATATCACGGACCGCAAGCGGGCCGAGCGCCGGATTCGCTATCTCGCCCGCTACGACGCGCTCACGAAGATCCCGAACCGGATGCAATTCCAGCACTTGCTGCAGCAGTGCATTGCCCGGGGACTGCGCAGTGGCCAGGTCGTTGCCCTGCTGTACCTCGACATGGATCGGTTCAAGGAGGTCAACGACACCTTCGGCCACAACTCCGGCGACCGGCTGCTGGAGATCCTGTGCGAGCGCCTGACCCGCACCCTGCCGAAAGACACGGTGATCGGCCGCCTGGCCGGTGATGAGTTCGCGCTGTTCGTGGACGCGCTGCCCGCGGATGCCGATAACCGGGGACCGATTGCGCACCTGGCGCGATCCATCCTCACCGAGGTGAGCCGCGGATTTCAGCTGAATCAACACGAGGTGTTCCTGACGGCGAGTATCGGTGTCGCCTTCTGCCCGCGTGACGCCGAGAACGTCATCGACTTGATCCGCAACGCGGACGCGGCGATGTACTACTCGAAACAGAACGGCGGCAACACCTTCGCGTTTTACTCGCCCGAGATGAATGCGGCGGCGGTCGAGCGCCTGATGCTCAAGAGCAAGCTGCGCCGCGCGGTGGAGCGCGACGAGCTCGTGATCCGCTATCAGCCGAAAATCGACCTGCGCAATGGCCGGATCATCGGGGCTGAGGCGCTGTTACGGTGGCGACTCCCGGGCCATGGCGATGTCCCGCCGTCGATGTTCATTCCGCTCGCCGAGGAGTCCAACCTGATTCTCGATATCGGCGAATGGGTGCTCAACCGGGTGTGCATGGACTACCGGAGCATGCAGACCGAGGGCGCCAACCCGGGCCGGGTGTCCCTGAACCTGTCCCTCAAGCAGCTGCGCCAGGCCAGCTTCATCCTGCGCTGCCGGGCCGTCTTCCGACGGCACTCCGTGTCTCCGACCTCGTTCGAGCTCGAAATCACGGAAACGACGCTGATGTCGGATGCGAAGCGCACCGTGCGACTGCTGGACGAGCTGTATGCGATGGGCTTGCACCTGTCCATCGACGACTTCGGAACAGGCTATTCTTCGCTGTCCGCCCTGCAACAGTTCCCCATCGGCACCCTGAAAATCGATCAGTCCTTCGTGCGGGACGTGAGCGAGGACGCTGGAGACGCCACGATCGTGAAAACGATTATCGAGATGGGACGCAGCCTCGGAATGGAAGTGGTCGCCGAGGGTGTCGAGTCATTGCGCCACCTGGACTTCCTGCGCCGCAACTCCTGCCACTATGCGCAGGGCAAGCTGTTCGGCGAGCCGTGCACGGCGGAGGACCTGCTGGCGCTTCTCATGAGGCAGGCGGGAGGCACCGCGCCGTTCGCACACCTGCTTCACCACGCAGACGAGCTGGCCAGCCGCTCCGCCTGAACGCGTCACACATGCCGGCCGCAGCCTGGATCCAGATCCGGCGCGCAACCAACGCCCGGACGCGGGCTGCGCGCCCCGGTTAGAATCCCCGCATGCCGTTCACTTCGACGATGCGCGACGTGTCAGCTACAAGTCGCTCGCGGGCGTGGAGACGGGCGATTTTCTGGCTTTTCGTGCTCGCCTGGGCCGGCACCGCGTACTGGCAAACCAACAAGCCGCTGCCGCCGGGCACTCATGTCGACTCCCCCTGGGCCCCGATAACACCGCACGATGTCACCTTCATCGCCGATATCACCTCGGCGGACGCCTATGGCCGCCAGAGCTCGAGCCAGGCCATCTTCGACGAAGTCCTGGGTGTCATCCGTTCGGCACGCAAATTCATCGTTCTCGACTACTTCCTGTTCAATTCGACCCTCGGCAACGGTCCCGGCGCTCCGCCTGCATTGCGCCCCCTTTCGGGCGAGTTGCGCGACGCGTTGCTCGAGCGGCGGCGCCTCAATCCCAACCTGCAGGTGCTGTTCATCACCGATCCCATCAATGAGGTCTACGGAGGGGTGAGCTCTCAGGATCTGGTGCTGCTGCGGGCCGCCGGCGTCCAGGTCGTCGTGACGGATCTCGATGCGCTGCGCGATTCCAACTTTATTTATTCCAGTTTCTGGCGCCTGGCAATCAAGTGGTGGGCGCCCGACAGCGGCGGTGGCTGGCTGCCCAACCCGCTTGCCGAGAGCTCGAATCCGATCTCGTTCGCCGCCTGGGCTCGCCTGCTGAGCTTCAAGGCCAACCATCGCAAGGTGATCATCGCGGATGACGGTCGCGATGGCATGGTGAGCCTCGTCGGCTCCGCCAACCCGCATGATGCCAGCAGCGCTCACTCCAACGCGGCGCTGAAGATCAACGGCCCCGCCACGCTGCCGCTGCTGCAGAGTGAGCTGGAGGTGGCGCGTTTCTCCGGCTGGAACGGGCAACTGCCACTGCCCGCCCTAGCCCCGGCCAACACCGGCGCCGCACGGCTGAAGGTCGTCACCGAGGGGGGCATTCTGACCGAGCTGTTGGACCGGATCGATGCCGCCCAACGCGGTGAAAACATCGATCTCGCGCTGTTCTATCTGTCGGATCGCGCGGTGATCGAGTCGCTGTTGGCGGCGAGCCGGCGCGGCGTGACCGTCAGGGTGATCATGGACCCCAACAAGGACGCCTTCGGCCATGCCAAGAGCGGCATTCCCAACCAACCAGTGGCCGGCGAGCTGGTCGCAGCCAGCGACGGGGCTATTCATGTGCGCTGGTACCGCACCCATGGCGAGCAGTTTCATACGAAGCTGGCGATGGTGTACGGCCCGGAGCGCCTGTGGCTGACGGTGGGGTCCGCCAACTTCACCCGCCGTAACCTGGCGGACTACAACCTGGAAGCCAACCTCGTCGTCGATCTGCCACGGACGGCCGCTGTCGCTCAACGAGCCGTCGATTATTTCGACACGCTCTGGAGTAACCGGGCCTCGCTGGGCATCGAGTACACCGCCGATTTCGGCGCCTACGCCGACCCCTCCCAGCTCGATTACTGGGCCTACCGGGTGATGGAGGGGACGGGGGCGTCCACTTTCTGAGGCTTCTGGATGGCCTGGGAGGCGCGGGTGGCGATGTCGGCCAAGGCGTGATTGGCCGCCTCTTCAAACGCACCGACAACGGCGCCGAGCCGGTTGGCGGAGGCGGTGGCGGATCCTTCCGCGACAAAGCTGCCGATGACCTCGCGGCCGGCGCGCCGGCCGACGATGCAGTCCAATACAACGTGTATTTCGGGCACGGTGCCCGCCGTGTAATCGGCTTCGAATCGGCGGATCACGATCTGCAGCAGGTAGTCGGAGGAAAACGCGCTGCCGGAGTCCTGCACCGAGGTCCAGTCACCGGTGGCGCGCAGGGTGTCCACCGCCAATGCCTCGACGACGGAGGACAGGTCGCCCGGCCATCGGCTCGCGATGTAGTAACTCATCTTGTGGTCCGGCTGGACCAACACGATGTGGTCGGACTCCAGGCCGGGGGCGGCCATGGGGCGATTGATGTGCAGCGATGCCTTGGGCGCCTGGCTGGGCGCCGGCGAGCGGGGCGCGGCCCGCAGTACGTAGACTTGCGTTGCCGGGGCATCGCTGTGCAGGCCGCCCGAGCATCCGCTCAGTGCCCCGATCATCAATACGATCGAGTAACGGGTCATTTCGGTATCTCCAGGCCCACCTGGCGCGGCTGGTACAGCAACTGCGAGGGGTTTTCACGCAGGCTGGCCGACAACTCGCGCAGCTCCTGCGCGGCCGCGCGTCCCTCCCGCAGCAAACGCTCCAGCTCCGGCAAGCCATCGCGGGTGAACGACCGAAGATCCTGGCGGTTGTCCCCGATCAGCTTCTGTATCTGGTCGGTGGCATTGGCGAGATTATCGGCGACCACATGGACACGCTTGAGCGATGCCACCACTTCGGGTCCTGACTGATCAACAATCTGCCGCGCGCCCTGGGCGGATGCCGCCAGGTCCGCCGCGGCGCCCCGCAAGTCCCCGACGAGCCCATTCACATCGCGCAACGTCTTGGGCAACCCCTCGCTGGCCTTGTCGATGTTGACCAGCGCGCGGCCGATCGCTTCGATATTCTGATCGCTCAGCGCACGCGCTGCCTTGTCAATCAACTCACCCGCGGAGGCCAGCACATCCGGCAGCCGGTTCAGGAAAACATCGAACCGGGAGCGGGCCGAGCGAATCACCGGGTAGTCGATCCCGGGCACCACCGGCGGCGCGGGCAACGCCGGCCTGATCTGCTGCAGGTCGATGTACAGCAGTCCCGTCACGCCCTGCAACTGCAGTTCCGCCAGCGTCTTGTCGGATATCGGCGTCGCGGAGTCGATGTCGACGATGACCTGTACCCGAGCGGGATCCCGCGGGTCGATGGACAGCCTCTGCACCCTCCCCACGCCAACACCGAGATAGCGCACGGCGGCACCGCGCTCGAGACCGCTGACACTGCCGTCGAAGTAGATCTCATACCGCCGGAAAGTCTTGTGGTCGCGGCTGTCGGAATACCAGTAGATGAAGAGAGCGCCCACCAGGGTGATGAGCAGGACAAATGCGCCGACCGCGGCGTAGTTGGCTTCACGTTCCATGGCGATTCACTGCTCTTTCCCGCAGGCGGGCATCGCCGCGTGCGCCGTGGAAGTACGACTGGATCCAGGGGTTGGGGTTCTGGACGATGCCATCGAGCGTATCGATCACCATGTGACGGTCGACTATGACCCCGACACGATTGCAGGTCCTGAAGATGGAGTCCAGATCGTGCGTGATCATTACAACGGTCAGCTTCAGTTGCTTCTGCAGATACAGGATGAGGTCATCGAACTCGGCCGCGCTGATGGGATCCAGCCCGGAGGTCGGCTCGTCGAGAAACAGCAGCCGCGGGTCGAGGGCCAGGGCACGCGCGAGGGCCGCCCGCTTGATCATGCCGCCGGACAGCTGTGACGGAAACTTCTGACACGCATCCGGCGGCAAACCCGCGAGCCGCACCTTGAGCATGGCGAGCTCATCGCGCTCGCGGGCCGAGATATGAAGATGCTCGAGCATCGGCAACTGCACGTTCTGCAGCACGGTCAGGGCGGAGAACAGTGCCCCCTGTTGAAACGTCACTCCATAGCGCGCTTTCACGCTGCGCATCTGCTCGACTGACATCCGGGTGATGTCGTGGCCCTCGACGCGGATGACGCCCGCCTGGGGCCGTTGTAGACCGAGAATGCTTCGCAACAGCACGGACTTGCCGGTCCCGGATCCGCCTACGATGCCGAACACCTCGTCCGCGCGAACCTCCATGTTGAGTCCGTCGTGCACGACCTGTTTGCCGAACCGGTTGACGAGCCCCTGCACTTGCAGCACCGGGTAGATCAAATGCCGATCTCCATGAACAGGACGGCAAACAAGGCGTCGGCCAGGATCACCAGAAAGATGGCCTGCACCACCGCGACGGTGGTCAGGCGCCCGAGCTCGCGCGAGGAGTCGCGGACCTGCATGCCGCGATAGGCGCCGGCCATGCCGATCAACAGTGCAAACACCGGAGCCTTCCAGAGTCCCACCCAGAACGTGGTCGCCGTGATTGCCTCATTGACGCGGGTGAGGTACTGCGCAATCGGTATTTCCAGCAAATACCGGCACAGGAGCGCACCGCCCATGAGGCCGATGATGTCTGCCACGATGGTGAGCAGTGGCAGTGCGATCATCAATCCGATCAGCCGCGGCACGACGAGGGCTTCGAACGGCTCCACGCCGATTGCCACGAGAGCATCGACCTCTTCGTTGAGCTTCATGGAGCCCAGCTCGGCGGCAAAGGCACTGCCCGAACGGCCCGCGACAATGATGGAAGTGAGCAGCACACCCATTTCACGCAGCACACCGATCGTCACGAGATCGACGACGAAGATCTCGGCGCCGAATCGGCGCAACTGCTGTGCGCTCATGTAGGCGATGATGACGCTGATGAGAAAGGCGATCAGGGCCACGATGGGCATGGCCGTGATGCCAGTGTCATAGATGTGGCGAGCGATGGAAATCGGCCGCAGCCGCTTCAGGCTCAGGGCAGCGCGGCCCAGCGTGGTGAAGATCTTGCCCAGAAACGCGAGCGCGGCCACGAAGTCCCGCAGTTCCCGTACGGAGTAGATCCCGATTTCGGTGAGGCCGGCCGACGTCAGGGGGGCAAGACCGTGGTTGTGGGGGATGGGCAGTGGTTGATCGCAAGTGGGGCGTTCGCCCTTCAGGGTCGAGTCAATCAGCCGCAGCTGATCCGGTTGCGGTCCCCGGAATTGCACCTCCACACCCGCATCGCGCGCCTGTTTGATGAAATCGCGCAGGCGCCACGCGCCGGAGAGATCCAGGGCGGTGAGTCTTTGCGTGCCGATGGAAACGCGACGGACGTTTGCAAGGTCGACAGCCGCCAACGCAGCATCGACCTGGTCGAGATCCAGAGCTCGCCATTCACCGGTCAAATCAACGTCGAGGCTTTCGCTGCCTGCAAGGCCTTCGCTGCCTGCAGGGCCATCGCTGCCTGCAAGGCCATCGCTGCCTGCAAGGCCATCGCTGCCTGCAAGGCCATCGCTGCCTGCAAGGCCATCGCTGCCTGCAAGGCCANGGCCATCGCTGCCTGCAAGGCCATCGCTGCCTGCAAGGCCATCGCTGCCTGCAAGGCCATCGCTGCCTGCAAGGCCATCGCTGCCTGCAAGGCCATCGCTGCCTGCAAGGCCGTGCTCGGCGCGCCGTACCTCGAGCAGCATTTCAGGTGTCGTCGCGGTAGCGGCGAATCCTGATAGTGGCAAACAGGAGCGCCGCGGCGACCGCGAGTCCGAGCCACAGATCGATGTTCAGGACAGCCTTGCTCATCTCCACATTGTCAAAGAGTGTAGCGAGAGAGACAACCCGTCCGTGGTGCACCTCTTCGGGAGGAGTCGGATTGATGCCCAGGACGTCCCATACTCCGGAGAACGTTCGATAACGCAACAGGTCGGCGATGTGGTGGGAGCCGAAGGCGGCCCGCTCCATGATGATGGCGATCACCGGCGGCAGGGTGGTCCACAAGAACACGTTCTTGCGTACCCATGCGGAAAGCAGCACCAACGCCGCGGCGACCGGTGCAAACCAGAGGATGCAGACAATCACTCCGTAGAGCATCAATCCCTGCACCTTCAGCCAGGCCACCGTATCCCAACCCACCGCGATATCCGGCAACGCCCGCGAGGCGACCCGGATGGACCACAGCGCCTGAAACAACACGCCGGAGATCGCAGCCAGGACATAGGCGCCCAGCGGCAGGACCACGACACCCACGAGAAACTTCGAAAGTACGGTCGTCGCATCCGAGACCGGCAGCGATTTCCAGAACAGGATGCTGCGGTCCTTGCGCTCCGTGTACAGGCAATCCATCAGATAGAAAGTGGCCACGAGCGTCATGACCAGATACTGCGGCACCGTGTGGGCCCAGATCATGAGGGTGAAGGCGCCGATCCGGTTGGACGGATCGGCGAAGTCCGGGGCGCCCTCGATATCGATCTCGCCGATGTGCAGCGGCAAGACCGTGAGCACCATCAGCACCGCGACAATCAAGGGCGCGATCCACAGGCTGCGGTGCTCCCACAGCTCGCGGCGGATCAAAGTGCCCATCGCTTTGGCCAGGGACTGCCGATTCGCCAGGCTCGCGGGCGGCAGGGCTGCGGCCGTGGTCGTGTCAGGCGCACTCATGACACCCCCTGCATCTTCGCGACGAAGAGATCGGCCACCGAGGGGGTCCGAAGCTCACCCAAGGCAGCCAGCTCGCCTCTGTCACGGCCCTCGAAGAACATCGCCACGCGCCCAAACACTTCGCGTTCGTAAAACGGCTCGAGCTCCCGAGCACGCGCTGCGTTCTGCGCTGTGACCGTCACCTGCACGAATCGCTCGGGCATCGTGTCCACGGAGGTGTCCAATACAACGTGTCCGTGATTGATGAAGATCACATCGGTCAGCAGGTTCTCGATCTCCTCAACCTGGTGGGTCGTGAGAACGATGGTGCGCTCCTTATCGAAGTAGTCGTTCAACAGTGTGTCGTAGAACTGGCGCCGGAACAGGAGATCCAGGCCCAACGTGGGCTCGTCCAGGACGAGCAGACGCGCATCGATCGCCAGAATCAGCGCGAGGTGCAGTTGCGTCACCATGCCCTTGGACAGCTCCCGTACGCGGCTGGACATCTTGATGTCGGTCTTGCGCAGGAAGTCAGTCGCGCGCGTGCGGTCAAATCGGGGATGCACTCCTGCCACGAAGTCGAGAGCCTGGCTGACACGCAGCCAGCGAGGCAACACGGCAACGTCCGCAATGAAGCAGACATCCTGCATGAGCTGATTGCGCTCGGAACGCGGGTCGCGTCCGAGGACACTCAATTCGCCTTCAAAATGAGTGAGGCCGAGGATGGCCTTGAATAAGGTGGTCTTGCCTGCGCCGTTGGGACCGATCAAGCCCACGATGCGCCCGGGTTGGATGGCAAAGCTGACGGAATCGACGGCCCGGGTTGCCCCGTAGGACTTCCGTAACCCGCGTGCCTGTATGACCGGTGCCAGGGTTGAATCGGCGGTGTTCATTTTTCGGTTTTACCCGTCGGAAACGGCGCACTCGGCGCAACAGCGCCCCCTTCGAGCAGCTCCGCGGCCGACAATCCCAGCCGCTGGATGGTGGCGTACACCTTCGGCCATTCCTCTTCGAGGAATCGCTGCCGCTCGTCCTTCATCAGCGCTTTGCTGGCGCCGACGCTCACAAACATTCCCAAACCCCGGCGCTTCTCGACCAGTTGCTCGTCGACGAGCTGCTGATAGCCCTTCAGCACGGTGAGCGGGTTCAGCCTGAATTCCGCAGCGACGCTGCGGACCGAGGGTAGCGGATCCCCTTCCTTGAGGGCACCTTCCAGAATCATCGCCACCACTCGGTCCCGCAGTTGCCGATAAATCGGCACGCTGTCATCCCACTGCGGATCCATCAATGCTCCGGGGCCCATGGCCGTTGCGGCTGGTTAGCAGACTAATCTACCAAAACAGCCGGCTGGGACTGTCCGAACCCGACGTGGCGCTGCTGAATCGTCAGCTTGGCTATCCGCGCCACCGGACCCGAGCCGGGCGCCGTCGAGGTTGACTGTACAAAGCTCCAGCTCAGCACCGCGGTGATGGCAAGGGCGCCCAATCCACAAGCTCCGGCTTTGACCGTGGCGTTCAATGCGTTCATGTCGTTTCTCCTTGGGTATCCGACGACTCGATCTGCACTGTGCATTTCGCCGTCGTCTTGGTGTTGTATATGACTACATCACTACACTAGTGTCAAGCCCCATCACTCGGGATTTTGAAGTGAACGAACTGCTTTAGCTTTGGCTTGGCACTGCGGTCGTCTCGCACGGTCTTGGAAGCGGGAAAGCCCTAAATGGTTGGAACGGCCGTTCACCGGTGCAGTAGGCAGGTAGTCCACCCAGGCGTGGTCTGGGCAGCTGCGGGCGCGTAAAGTGGCGCTCAATGAGCAATGACGATGACGGCCGGCTCATGCTGCTGTACGCGCGCGGCGATTTGCGCGCGTTCGAGGTGCTGTATCAGCGGCACAAGGCCGCGCTTTACCGCTATCTCGTCCGCCAGGTCCGCAACCGTGAAACAGCGAATGATCTGTTTCAGGAGGCGTGGAGCAAAATCATCATGGCTCGCGAACGGTTTGAACCGCGGGCGCAGTTCCGTACGTTTCTATTTCGGATCGCACACAACTGCTTCATCGATCATGGCAGGCGTGCTTCGGTACGAAACGAAACCCATGGTGGCGAGGAAGGTTGGGAGGCCATGTTGCCCGGCTCCGAACGAGACAGACCTGACACGCGCGCCGAAGAAGCGCAGTTGACGGCGCAGTATCGTGCCGCGATCGCCACGCTTCCCGCGGAGCAGCGGGACGCTTTCCTGTTGTACGAATCGGGCTTGTCGCTCGAGGAGGTGGGGGCCGTCACGGCTGTCAGCCCGGAAACCGCCAAGAGCCGCCTTCGCTATGCCGTGGCGAAGTTGCGGGTCAGTCTTGCGCCCGCGAAGGAGCGCTATTCATCGGGTGCCGGCGTGATTCAGGAACCGGGCGTATGACTGATCCCGCGCAGGATGACGTGTTTGAGGCTTATTTGAAGCGCCGACCCGTGCTGCCGGCGCTGAATGACGGGCTCGAGCCGCCCGCAGCGCTCGATCAAACGGTGTTGAATCGAGCACGCGAGGCTATTCGACCTGAAATGGCGGGCAAGCCGGCGCCGCAGCGGCCACCGCGTTGGGCCGTACCGATGGCGCTGGCGGCGACCCTATTGTTGTGTTTGTCGGTGGTGCTCAATATCAGCCTCAACACCAGTCGACCGGGCGTTACGGCGCCTCGCGAAGAGGGCAAGACGAGCGCACTCGCCAACGCAACCGCAGAATACAATGCCGCCGTTGGCGCAAGCGCATCCACGCGCGATGCATTGGCGGCCAACGATGGCGAACGGCGCGAGAGCGTTTCCGGTGGGATCCCCTCGCGTGGGGGGACGCTGCCACGAGCCAAGCTGGTCGGCACGCCCGCGCCTCAGGCACCGGCGGTTTCGGAGGTTGCGCAGCCTGCGAGCGGCGCTGCACCCGTGGCTCCTGCGGAGGCTACCGCCCTTGGCGAGGCCGCCAAGGCGGCGGGCACGCCGCGGCCGGCTGATCCAAAGGTCTGGCTGCAGCGCATCGATGCCCTGCGGGCTGCGGGCAAGACTGAACAGGCCGACGCGCAGATGCGGCGCTTCAAGGCGGCTTTTCCCAATTACCGCGCTCCGGCGGCCGCGCCGGGTACGCCGAAGTAGGCCGGTGCGGACCGGCTCGCCGCGGACGCATGTGAGTCAGTCGGGCTCATCGGCTGCCGTTGCAGTAAAATCGCGGGCCCTTTCGTTGGAAAAAAGCGCACTGTCATGAAGCCAGCTTTGAACGTCGCGATCACCGGCGCCGCCGGTGCTATCGGCTATGCCCTTGCCTTCCGTGTCGCCTCTGGAGCGATGCTCGGCCCGGATCAGCCAGTTAACCTGCATCTCCTGGAGATCACGCCCGCTCTGCCGACGCTGCAAGGCGTCGTCATGGAGCTCGCCGACTGCGCGTTTCCGACCCTCAACAAGGTCGTCGCGACCGACGATGCCAAAGTTGCATTCCGTGACTGCCACGCCGCTTTACTCGTCGGCGCCCGCCCTCGCGGACCCGGAATGGAGCGTAAGGACCTGCTGTTGGCGAATGCGCAGATATTCTCCGCTCAGGGCAAAGCTCTGAACGAAGTCGCCGATCGCAACATCAAAGTGCTGGTCGTCGGCAACCCGGCCAACACCAACGCGCTGATCGCTCGCGCAAACGCTCGCGATCTGAACCCTGCGAATTTCACAGCGATGACGCGCTTGGATCACAACCGTGCACTGAGCCAGCTCGCTGAGAAGACCGGCACCCATGTCACGGCCATCCGCAAGATGACGATCTGGGGCAATCACTCCGCGACGCAGTACCCTGATGTCAGCCACACCGTCGTCGGCGGTAAGCCGGCGAAGTCGCTCGTTGACCAGAAGTGGTTGGAAGAAACATTCATCCCCGTCGTGCAACAGCGCGGGGCGGCGATCATCAAAGCGCGCGGCGCTTCATCAGCCGCGTCGGCCGCGTCCGCAGCCATTGATCACATTCACGATTGGTTTGCCGGTACTCCGTCCGATGACTGGGTGAGCATGGCCGTGCCCTCCGACGGCAGCTACGGGATCAAGGAAGGCGTTATCTACTCCTATCCGGTGACCATCAAGGACGGCGCCTACTCGATCGTTCAAGGGCTGTCGGTTGACGAGTTCAGCCGCAAACGGATGGAAGCGACGGAGAAGGAATTGCGTGAAGAGCGCGATGGCGTGAAGGAACTTCTCGGCTGAGACGCACTGTCCAGGCGCGAAAGGCAGCGCTGCCTTTCGCGCCCGGCCTGGGTGCGAGACACAAGCGGCACTGCCCGGGAGCTTTATCAGGTCCGCACGCAATTCAGCCCAATAGCGCGTACCAGTCCACGGCACGTTCGTTGCCGTGTTGACTCCCCCGCAGGCCCGCGCGCACGCTGGCATCCACGGCCGGAGCTGAGGAGAAGAGTTCATGCTGGGCGCGATCATCACGCTGCTGCTCGTCGCAGCCGGGGCCTACGCCGTGACGCAGGTCGGCGGGGTCATCACACTTTTGTTTATTGCCGCGGTCTTGATCCTTGCATACCGCCGCCTCTCGCTGCTTGCGTTTACCGCAACGTTCACCGTTCTGCTGATCGCCTACACCGGGCTGGGTGAGCGCAGCGTGCCTGCCGGAATCTGGATGGGGTTCCTCTGGTTACTGCTCGCCTCCCTTTGGCTGCTCAACGTACGCCCACTGCGCAAAGCGCTGATCACACGGCCGTTCATGAAGGCGTACCTGAAGCTGCTGCCCCCAATGTCCCAAACCGAGCGTGAAGCACTGGAAGCCGGCACGGTGTGGTGGGATGGCGAACTGTTCACGGGTGCGCCAAAGTGGTCGAAGCTCCTGTCGGCGAAAGCACCCGCCCTGTCGGCAGAAGAACAGGCTTTCCTCGATGGCCCCTGCGAAGAGCTCTGCCGGATGCTCGATGACTGGAATATCACGCACGAGCGCGGGGACATGCCCGCGCACGTGTGGGAGTTCATGAAGTCGCGCGGCTTCTTCGCCATGATCATTCCGAAGAAGTACGGCGGTCTGGAATTCTCCGCGTACGCTCATTCGTGCGTACTGGTCAAACTCGCCAGCCGCAGCACCACCGCCTCCTCCACGGTCGCCGTACCCAACTCGCTCGGCCCCGCGGAGCTGCTCAACCACTACGGCACCCAGGAGCAGAAGGACTACTACCTCCCCCGCCTCGCGCGCGGCGAGGAAATCCCGTGCTTTGCATTGACGGGTCCACGTGCCGGCTCGGACGCCGCCTCTATCCCGGATACAGGCGTCGTGTGCCGCGGAATGTGGCAAGGCCGCGAAATCCTCGGGATCAGACTCAACTTCAACAAGCGCTACATCACGCTTGCGCCGGTGGCAACCGTCGTCGGCCTCGCCTTCCGCATGTTCGACCCTGACAGGCTGTTGGGCGAGAAGGTCGACATAGGCATCACCTGCGCGCTGATTCCCCGCACCACACCCGGCGTGACGATCGGGCGGCGCCACTTCCCGATCAACATTCCGTTCCAGAACGGTCCGATCCAGGGCAAGGATGTCTTCGTACCGCTGGATGTCATCATCGGCGGTCCGAAAATGGCGGGCAACGGCTGGCGCATGCTCGTGGAGCAGCTCTCCGTCGGACGCTGCATTTCCCTTCCGTCGAACGCCACCGGCGGCTCGAAGGCAGGCACCTGGGCAACGGGTGCGTACGCGCGGATCCGGCGCCAATTCAACATGCCGGTGGGCAAGTTCGAGGGGGTTGAATCGGTCATTGCGCGGATGGTCGGCCTCACTTATACGCAAGATGCGGCGCGGTCGGTGACTGCCGGTGCCATCGATGGAGGCGAGAAGCCGTCGGTGCCCTCGGCGATGCTCAAATATCACGTCACGGAGATGGGACGGCAGGTGGCCAATGACGCCATGGACGTCCATGGTGGCAAGGGAATCTGCATGGGACCGCGCAATTATCTGGCGCGTGCGTGGGAGTCGGTTCCCGTAGCCATCACCGTGGAAGGCGCAAACCTCCTCACTCGCAGTCTGATCATCTTCGGACAAGGCGCCGTCCGCTGCCATCCGTTCGTGCTGCGCGAAATGAACGCGGCCCGCAACCCCGATCGCGGCAAGGGCGTCGATGAGTTCGATCGCGCATTATTCGGGCACATCGGCTTCGTCATCTCAAACTCCGTCCGCTCCTTCATCATGGCGGTCACTTTCTCGCGCTTCGCGCGGGTACCGGTGCAGGGCCCGACGACGAGATATTTCCAACATATCGTGCGCTTCAGCGCCTCTTTCGCGTTTTGCGTCGACGTGGCCATGTTGACCCTGGGCGGTTATCTCAAGAAGAAGGAAAACCTGTCCGCCCGGCTCGGCGATATCCTCTCCTGCCTGTATCTGGCCTCCATGGTGCTGAAACATCATGAAAATCAGGGTGGCCCGGAGGAGGACCTGCCGATCGTGGAATGGGCGTGCCGCAACCTGCTGTATCACGCGCAGGAGCAGATGCACGGCTTCCTGCGCAATTTCCCGAATCGCTTCCTGGCCGCGGCCATGCGCTTTTTTGTTTTTCCGCGCGGGCGCACATACTCGGCCCCCGGGGATCGGCTGGGACGCAAGGTGGCCGACCTGGTCACCCGGCCCACGGACGCCCGCGAACGGCTCTGCCAACATATCTATTGGACGCTGGAGCCCGGTAATCCGTTGGGATTGTTGCAGGAGGCGCTGCTGCTCGCGCAAACGGTCGAGCCGCTGGAGAAGCGGATCCGGGTCGAGGGTGTCAAGACCGGCAAGGTGACGGCATTGGATCTGCCAGGGCAGATCCAACAGGCGGTGGCCGCCGGGATCCTCTCGGAAGCCGAAGGCGCGGCGCTGCGCGACTACGATCGCAAGGTCATCGAGCTGATCAGTGTCGATGACTTCGCCCAACACGAGCTGGGCACGAAGGCCGAACGGGTGCCGCAGGCGGCGCCGTCCCAGGTCCGATCCAGCATCCATGTCGCCTGACAGTGAATACAGTTCTCAGCGCCCCAACGTAGCTGGGTCGCCCGAAGCAAACGCTGTGTTCCCAACACGGCGAGCGCTGCGATGCTAAGCTCCCCGCGCGGCCCGGAGCCGTTATGGAGAGATTCGCATGCGTATGTTTGTAGTCACCGCCGCGCTGGCACTGGCCGGGACGGCGTGTTTCGCCCAGGACCGGATGGCATCCCCGGCCGATGCCCAGGTTTACATCATCAGTCCGAAGGACGGCGCCAAGGTCTCGAGCCCCGTGACGGTGCAGTTCGGCCTGAAGGGAATGGGGATCGCGCCGGCGGGTGTGAAGATCGACAACACGGGACACCATCACCTGTTGATTGACAGCGACGCGCCGACCGATCTCAGCCAACCGCTGCCCGCCTCTGAGAAGGTGGTGCATTTCGGCAAGGGCCAGACAGAGACGCAGATCAAGCTGCCTCCGGGCAGTCACACGCTGCAACTGCTGCTCGGTGACAGCACGCACGTGCCCCACAATCCGCCCGTCATCTCAAAGAAGATCACCATCACGGTTACAAAGTAGGATAATGGTGGTGTGCGTCGCGCGGTTCTTCATGTTGACATGGATGCGTTCTATGCATCTGTTGAACAGCGCGACAACCCCGCGACCGCCGGCAAGCCCCTCATCGTCGGCGGCACCAACGGCCGCGGAGTAGTCGCCGCCGCCAGTTACGAAGTCAGACAATACGGCGTCCACTCGGCCATGCCCATGAGCACGGCCCTGCGCCTGTGCCCCCACGCCATCTGTGTGCAGCCCCGTATGGCCCGTTACAAGGAAGTCTCGAGCCAGGTGTTCGCGGTGTTCCACGAAATGACGCTGCTGGTCCAGGGGCTTTCCCTCGATGAGGCCTTCCTCGACGTCACCGACAGCGTCGCCGTGCCGGGTGATGCGGTGTCCATAGCCCGGCGGATCAAGGCGCGCATCCTGCAGGAGACCCGGCTGACGGCCTCCGTCGGGGTCGCCTCCAATAAGCTCGTGGCCAAGATCGCGTCCGACCTCGCCAAGCCGGACGGGCTGACGGTCGTCGAACCGGACAGGGTCCACGAAGTGCTCGATCCGCTTCCCGTCCGCAGGCTGCCGGGACTCGGGCGCAAGACCGGCGCCAAGGTCGAGGCGCGGGGCCTTCATACGTTCGCGCAGTTGCGCGCGGCACCGGATTCGATGCTGTGGCCGTTGTTCGGTCGATACACCCAACGGATTCGGGATCGTGCGTCGGGTATCGACGATCGGCCGGTCGAACCCGATCGGGAAGAGAAATCGATCAGCGCCGAGGACACGTTCGAACGGGACGTCGGCGACCCGCGCGTCTTGCGCGCAGAGCTGGCCCGATTGGCCGCGCGGGCGAGCGAGCGGATGCGAAAAAAGAACCTCATGGCGCGGTGCATCGGAATTAAGATCCGGCGCGCCGATTTCTCCACGTTTACGCGCAGGCAGGTCGTGGCGCCCCCGACACACGATGAGGGTACTATCGTGAAGGTGACGACTGAGCTGCTGACGCGCTGGCTGAGGGAGAATCCGGGCGAGAAACTTCGGCTGCTGGGGGTGGTCTTGAGTGACCTCAGCACCGCCTCTCAGCTCGACCTGTTCGAAAACACGATCAAGTAACATCCGTCCATGTACCTGTCTTTCTTCGGCCTCAATGAAAAGCCGTTCGCGATCACGCCGGATCCGCGCTATCTCTATTTGAGCGAGCGCCACGCTGAGGCCTTGGCCCATCTGCTTTACGGCATCAACGAGGCGGGCGGCTTCGTGCAGCTCACCGGCGAGGTGGGTACGGGCAAGACAACGGTTGTTCGATCACTGCTCGCGCAGACGCCCAAGAACGCTGAGATCGCGCTCATCCTCAATCCGAAGATGACGGCCCCGGAGTTCCTCCTGACCATCTGCGAGGAGCTGGGCATAGGCGTGCCCGATGCGGCGACCGAGAGCCTCAAGGACCTCGTCGACATTCTCAGCGGCTACCTGTTGCGCGCGCATGCCGGCGGCCGGCGTGTCGTCGTCGTGGTGGACGAAGCGCAAAATCTCGCACCGTCGGTGCTGGAGCAAGTCCGCCTGCTCACCAACCTCGAGACCAACACACGCAAGCTGCTGCAGATCATTCTGATCGGCCAGCCCGAGCTGCGCGAGCTGCTGGCACGCAACGAGCTGCGGCAGTTGGCACAACGCATCACGGGCCGCTACCACCTGAATCCGCTTACTTCCGCCGAAACAGCGGCGTACGTGAGGCATCGACTGCGTGTGGCGGGCGCCACAAACGACATATTCTCTCCCGGTGCGCTGGTCGAAGTACATCGCCTCGCCGTGGGAGTTCCCCGCGTAATCAATGTTGTTTGCGATCGCGCCCTGCTGGGCGCCTATTCGATGGATCGCCATCGAGTGACGCCGAATCTGGTGCGCAACGCCGCTGGCGAAGTGTTTGGAAAGCGGTTTACACCGCACTGGCTGCCCTGGGTAGGCACGGCAGCGGCGGCGGGTTTGGTGGCGCTCACGGTCGGCTTGTTGTGGAGTTTCAAACCCTGGAACAGCGGTTCGCGCCCAGCGACTTCGGCACACACGGAGGCACCCAGCGTAGCCGCGATTGCGCCCACGAACACACCCGTTACCGTGAATACGCCACCAGCGGTGAACGCGCCGGCGGCGAGTCCGGCATCCGCAGGCGGACCACCCTTGGCAAAGCCCGCGCTTTCCGGACACGAGCTCACCGACCTGTTGGCTCAACACGCCAACGAGACCGACACCGACACCGCGTTTTCCAAGCTGTTCGGCATCTGGCGGATCCGGTACGTTCCCGCCGGGATCGACCCCTGCAGCCAGGCCTCGAACCAGGGCCTGGAATGTCTGAATCAGCGCGGGTCCTTCGGCCAATTGCGGCTGTACAACCGGCCAGCCATCCTGGTACTCAGCGACAATTCCGGGACCAGCCATCAGGTGGTACTGACTGCATTGGACGACGAACACGCAACAGTCCAGCTCGGCGGCAGCGGCCACGATGTCAGTATCGGCGAGCTTTCTCGGTACTGGTTCGGGGATTTTGTTATGTTGTGGCGGCCGGGCACCAGCCAGGTCAAATCTCTCTCGCAGGGCATGAAGGGAGATGATGTACGCTGGCTTCGCCAGAGCCTGCAGCGAGTGGAAGGTGAACACAGTGACGGACCGGTGAGCGACGTGTTCGATGAAGATCTCAGCAAGCTGGTCCGCGATTTCCAGCGCCAACACCGCCTGACCGTGGACGGCATTGCCGGCGTGCAGACCCAAATCGTACTGGCGAGCGCGGTGGCCCCGCCCGATTCGCCGTCCCTTTACCTGGCTGACGCACACGGCGGTTGAACGATGTCGTTCATTCTCGACGCACTGAAGAAGTCTGAAACCGACCGGCAACGGCAAACGGGCCCCGCCCTGTTTGAAGTCAAGGTTGCGCCGCCCAAGGCGGGTTTTCCGGTGTGGGCGATTGCCATCGTGGTGTTGCTGGTCATCAACATGGTGATTGTGGGTTGGTTGTTGCTGCGTCATCAGTCGAAGACCGAGGACGCCACGGCGGCCAACGCGCCGCGGGCTGCCAGCCAACCGGCTCCGGCAGCCGCCGCGGTCACGGCTCCAGCGCAACCGACCAACACCGCGCCGCCGCCCGCTCCGAGCTACAGCCCGCCGCCGCAGCGGCAGGCGGATTCACTGCCTCCCGCACAGGAAAGCGCGGCGACCAGGGGCCCCTCGAACACGCAATATTCGCAAGCAGAGGAGACTGCCCTGGTGGCCGGGCGCGTCATCTCGGGGCGCGATCAAAGCGAGCCGACACTCGCCGACACGGGAAACCGGGGCAGCGCCAACAGGACTGCCGCCGGCCCTGCCGCGGCGGAGAACGGCGCGACCGCGAACAATCCGGATGATGACGCCCCGGCGCAGGACCCCGGCTCACCGATCTTCAAGGGCCACGTTACGCGGGGCACCGCCAGCGGCCTGATGCTTTATCAGGACCTGGCGGTTACGAACGGCGCTAATCTCCCGGAATTACGCCTCGATATGCACGTATATGACCCAAAGCCGCAGGCCCGGTTCGCGCTCATCAACATGCAGAAGGTCACCGAAGGGCAGGTGATCAAGGGTGAGGTGAAGATCGAGGCCATCACCCCGGATGGAGTCGTTATGTCGCATAACGGCACGCGGTTCCTCTTACCCCGCGAGTAACTGCTCAGCGATATACCAGCGCCCGGGGGTCGCAATTTGACCCCCTGAGCCTCAGCCATTTGCGGAAGGCGACCCCAATCACAGACGCCAGCGCCCCAAGGCGACAAGAATTGTGTGCCTGCGTCATCGTCTTGATGCCCATTTCCGAGCCGTCCACTGTGCATAATTTCGCGCAACCGCCGGTCGCGAGCGATGTGCCACGGGCACCAGTCGCGGGCTTGCAGCCGGCGAGAGGCCTGCAGCCTGCGAGGGGCCTGCAGCCTGCGAGGGGCCTGGTCGCATTGACCCGTGACACGGCGTTGGTCGAGACCTTGGCGGCGCGCGAGGGACACGCGATTGATCAGCGTGCGCGTTTACGGATGAAATTCGCACCGGATAAATGATGCCCAAGATCGCTGCCAGGTTGCTCGTGGTTGACCAGGACGCTCGCTATGGCGAGTGGCTCAAACATCATCTGGGCGTACTCTGTCCGGAGTCGCCGGTCAATGTTCTGCAGCTCGAAGACTTTGAGCGCTGGAGCCTCGAGCTGTCGGGGCGCGGCTGTGATGTGTTGATGCTGGCTGCGTCGTTCGGGTCCAGCCCGGAGGACCCCAAGGCGCAGGGGCTCGAGCTGTTGCGGCAGTTGCGCGAGAAACCGCATTTCCCTGCAGTGATCGCGGTGGCCGAAGAGGGTAACGAGCTCACGGCGGTGCGGGCGATGCAGCTCGGTGCGGTCGACTATCTTCCCAAACGGTTGCTCACTCCTGAGCGGCTGAAGACCTGTCTCTTATACACATCTAGATGTGTATAAGAGACAGCTCCTGAGCGGCTGAAGACCTCCATCCGGTTGGCGCTGCGGATGATCGAGAAGCGGGTTGCCCGGCGGATCGCGAATCTCCAACTGTCGATGGACGGCGAGAGTCGATCCGTAGTGTTGCCAATCGAGATGGCGGTGGCCACGGATGCAACGGATGAGAAAGCCGCCGCGATGGCGGTGAAACCCTGTGAGGCCCCGGTTGACGACCAGGAGATCAGCCGCGACACGGGCATGCGCAAGTTCACCGAGCCCGCCGGCGGGAGCGGGGACTATCGGCCCGCCGATGTGGCTGATTCGGCCGCGGCGGCAGTGGACTCGGCCGCGGCGGCGAGCTCGGATCGTCTCGATGATCCGGGCACGGCCGACGCGGTCGCGGAGGGGGATTCTCCGTCGGGCCGGGGCGAGGCCGACTCGACGAGCAGGCCGGGCGCGCCCTCGGCCAGGGCTGACTCGGCGATGTCGGATGAGGGCGCCGGCAAAGGCGCGTCCAGGCATCCAACGGAAACCAACACCGCCGCGCCGCTGCCGGCCGCCCGCGCCCCGGGCGGTGAGTTCATGCCGGCCAACTTCATCCCGGGCTACACCATCCACGCCACGATCGGCGAATCTGAGAAGGCCGCCGTCTATGTGGCGACGAGCGCCGCCCGAAAAGAGAACGTGGCGCTGAAGGTCAGCAAGACGCTGCGCGACGAAGCCGCCGGCCGCCAGTTCCTGGAGCGCGAATACACCGCGATCGTCGCCATACGCGACCCCTCGGTGGTGCAGATTTACGATTACGGCGTACACGCCGGCTACGAATACCTCGTCATGGAGTACCTGCCGCGCGGCGATCTGAAAGCGCGCATGCAACAGCCGATGAACGAGCACGAGACATTGAGCTACGTAGCCCGGATCGCCGCGGCCCTGCGGGTCGTACACGATGCGGGCTTGCTGCATCGCGATCTGAAACCACCCAATGTCATGCTGCGTGACGACGGCGGCGTGGCGTTGATTGACTTCGGACTGGCCCGGGCGCTCGATGGCAGCACGCCGAGCACCCGAACCGGCGTGCTGCGCGGCTCGCCCTACTACATGAGCCCCGAGCAGGCGATGGGCGAGGTGCTGGACGCCCGTTCAGACTTCTACAGCCTGGGTGTCATGTACTACGAGATGTTGACCGGGAAGAAGCCCTACACGGGCGGCTCGGCCATGGACGTATTACAACAGCATGTCAATGCGCCTCTGCCCATGTTGCCCAAGGCGCTGGCCCATCACGAGCCGTTGTTGCTGAAGATGCTGGCCAAGTCGCGCGAGGACCGGTTCGGCAGCGCCGAGGAGATCCTCGCTGCCGTTGCCGCCCGGCGCGAGGCGGATCGGGCCGTTCGCGGAGCCGAACAGATGGCGTCGAGCGCCGCCTGAGGTTGCAGCACCCGGGCGCTCATCGGGAAGCGGCCGCCAACATCCGCTCGGCGCAACGGCGCCGCCGCGCGGCACCCGCGGGGAGTCGTTCCCCGCCCGGGACACTTACGCACAATCGTCCATATTGGTCATTGTGTTGCAGCTGCTGCCTTTCGTAACATCTTGATGCACCCTTGAAGGAGACCCGAGCCTGCCATGCAACCGCTGGTCACAGCGTCGAACGCGCGCCGACCGGCGTATATGATCGAAGTGCTCGCGGCGGCGCTCGTCTATTTCGCCACGGCCAGGCTCGGACTGGAGTTGGCGGTGGTGGCCAGGCAGGTCTCCATCATCTGGCCGGCGACCGGGCTCGCGCTGGCACTGCTGGTGCTGCGCGGGCGCAGCGTGAGTCCTGCGATTTTCCTGGGTTCATTCGCCGCCAATCTGTTGAATGACACTTCCCTGCTCGCCTCGCTGGGCATCGCCTTCGGCAACACTCTGGAAGCACTCCTCGGCGCAACACTCCTGCGACGGGTCGGGTTCCAACCCTCCATGCGCCGACTGCACGATGTGGCGTCGCTGTTCCTGCTGGGGGCCTGCCTCAGCACCCTGGCGAGCGCGACAATTGGCGTGACCACGTTGTGCCTGTCGGGCGCGCAGGCGTGGGGCAGCTTCACGTCACTGTGGTCAACCTGGTGGATCGGCGATGCCATCGGCGACCTGGTCACCGCGCCGTTCATGTTTGTATGGGCCGATCAGGCTCGTCACCGGTGGCGACTGCGGCGGATCGCCGAAGCCATGCTGCTGCTGGTGTCCATGGGGCTTCTGAGCCTCGCCGTGTTTGTCGACCACGGCACCGAAGTGCCCTACCCGGTTCACTACCTGATCTTTCCGGCCGTGATCTGGGCGGCTCTGCGACTGGGTCAACAGGCCACCGCCACGTTGGTATTCGGCTCGCTGGCCGTCACCATTGTGGCGACCATCGCCGGAAGAGGCCCCTTCGTTACCTCCAATCTCGGTGCCAGCCTGTTGCAGGTAGCCCTGTTCATGGCCGTGGTCGCGGTCACCGGCCTCTTTCTCGGCGCCGCCACGGCGGAGCGCAACCGAGCCGAACGTCGCCGGATGGAGGACTATCAACGGTTGCGCTCGAGTGAAGAGCGGCTCGCACGCCAGGCCGAAGAGCTGGCCGCGGCCGATCGCCGCAAGGACGAGTTTCTGGCGGTCCTGGGACACGAGCTGCGTAACCCGCTGGCGCCTCTGCAGAACGGCCTCGAGCTGCTCACCCTGGGGGGCCACGATCCGGCGCTCGTGACTCACGCGCGGCAACTGATGGAAAGGCAGTTACGCCATCTCGTGCGTCTCGTTGATGACCTTCTGGATGTCGCTCGAATTCGCTCGGGCAAAATCGTACTCGAGCTGCAACGAGTCGAGATCGCCACGATGGTCACCAGCGCGGTCGAGCTGGCCCGCCCGTTGATCGATTCGCGGGGCCACGAGTTGCAGGTGGTCCTTCCGCCGGAGCCTCTGTGGACCCTCGCGGACAGGATCCGACTGCCGCAGTTGTTGGCCAACCTGCTGAACAACTCCGCGAAATACACCGAAGAGGGCGGCAGCATCACCCTCAGCGTCGCGCAGTTGGAGTCGCAAGTCGTCGTGAGTGTCCGCGACACGGGTATTGGGATGGACCCGGAGGCGCTTGCCAACGTCTTCGAGTTGTTCGCGCAGGCAGGCGGGACCTCGCATGCGGTTCAAGGCGGGCTCGGTGTTGGGTTGAGCCTGGCTCGCAGCATCGCCGAGCTGCACGGCGGCGTATTGACGGCTCACAGCGAGGGCCTCGGAAAGGGCAGTCAATTCGTGCTGCGGTTGCCGGCCGCGGCTGCGCCTGCCGCGCACCTGCAGGCGCCGGAGAGCCCCCCAGAGCTGGGGATGCGACAACGCATTCTGGTTGTTGATGACAATGTGGACGCAGCTGAAAGCCTGGGAACGATGCTCGCTTACTCCGGACACGATGTACGCGTGGCACACGGTGGCCGGGAGGCTCTGAGGACCGCGCGGGAGTTCGCTCCCAACGTGATGATCCTGGATCTCGGCATGCCGGAGATGGATGGATACGAGGTGGCGCGTGCCGTTCGCTCGGATCCCAAGATTGCTTCGACGAGGCTCATCGCCCTGTCGGGCTACGGGCAACCGGATGATCGACGCCGAACCGCCGATGTCGGGTTCGATGAGCACTTGGTCAAGCCGGTTGAGCACGACGTGCTCAACGCTGCACTCAACTAGCGAAGTCGAACCGGCGCGCCCGTGGGATGCGCGTATCTGTCGCCGTGGCGAATCGGACGTGTCGATTGCACGTTGATATCGGACGTTGACAATGCACGTGGTTCGCAAATTCGCATCGAGGCTCGATGCTCGCACTGAGCTCGTCCACCCGGGCACGGTCGACGGAGGCGACCGCCGGCAGGACGCAACTCGAAAAAACGCCGAGGGCGGCGTTCATCAATCGCCATTTCGCCGTGGGAACTCCCTGGATTCGCACAGCCCAATCTAGCTTGACACCAGCAGATCATAAAGGTGCAATGCGGGCTCGGGGCTTGCTGGCAAGCCAAGGGTCGCAAGACGTCCTGTGAATCCGATGCACCTCGTTGATACGACCCTTTTTTATTCACCCACCAGCGGCGGCATCCGGCGTTACCTGAACGCCAAGCATGCCTGGCTGCACGCGCACACTTCCTGGGAGCACTCCATTGTCGTGCCCGGTCCCGAGGACCGCGTGGACCGGGGCGGTGTGTGTACCCTCAGCGGCTATGTCGTGCCCGGAACCTTCAACTATCGCCTGCCGCTGAATCCAAGACGCTGGACCCACCTGCTGCTCGCGCTCGAGCCCAGCCTCATCGAGGCCGGCGACCAGTTTCATCCGGCCTGGTGCGCGGCTCACGTGGCGCGCCGGCGCAATATTCCCGTTGCGGCTTTCTATCATTCCAATCTGCCGCAGATCATCAGCCGGCGAGCGGGCGGATTCGGTGAGCGTGCCGTAGGTCGTTACGTAAAGTGGCTCTATGAACGTTTCGACGTTGTATTCGCGCCGAGCCGACTGATGTGCGCCTATCTCAATCATCTCGGCGTGCGTCACACCATGTATCAGCCGCTGGGCGTGGATACAGATGTATTCAAGCCGGAGCGGCGCATATCGGATTTCCGCGAGAAGCTCGGTCTGTCACCCGAGACCCGACTCCTGGTCTATGCCGGTCGTTTCGCCGGCGAGAAGAATCTTCCCGTCCTGCTGCAGGCATTCGCGCGGTTGGGTCAGCCGTATCATCTGTTGATGGTGGGCGGAGACCACGAAGCGCGGCCGCAAGGCAACGTCACTATCATTCCCTATCGCCGCGACAGCCGCGAGCTGGCCGAAGTATTCGCGTCCGCGGATGCGCTGGTGCATGCGGGAACGAAGGAGACCTTCGGGCTCGTGATCCTGGAAGCCATGGCTTGCGGCCGTCCGGTGGTTGCGGTCAGCGCAGGGGCCATTCCCGAGTTTGTCGACGACAGTGTCGGCATTCTCTGCCCGCCCAACAGTCCGGCAGCCATGGCAGAAGGCGTGGCAGCGCTCTATGAGCGGGATCTGGACAAGTTGGGCCAGGCCGCCCGCACCCGCGTAATGCAACGCTACACCTGGAATCATTCGTTTCAGGCACAAACCATGGCCTACGCCACCCTCGTCGGCTCGCGACGTCCAAGCATGGCACCGCTCGAGGTGAGCGAGTTGGTCACGGTCTCACCGCACGATCAGCAGTAGGCCGCCGTAGAACATCGGACGTCAATTACCGGCGTCGCAGCGTCAAGAGAAGGGATTTGCCGAAGCGGCCGGCGGCCAGCGACAACACGATGCGCCAGAATAATCTCTTGTTCCACGGCACCCGGCGCGGCGCGATGGCCCGATAGAAGCTCGCCGACACTTCCCGATGCAGGTGCACCGAACGGGCCGCGAGCGACCATTCGCATGGACCGCTCCAGATCCGATATTGGCCGGCCGCAACCTGCTCGACCGTGACATCCTCCAGGGCCTCCGGCAGTCCCTCGGGGGCCGCTCCAACAAACGCCAGGGTTGCGATCTCGTCAGAGCGATCGAGGGTTTGTCCGATCAGGGTGAGCCCGAAAGGCGGATCATCCCGCCGACAACTGACACCGCCGCGGAACCTGACGAGTCGCCCGGCTTCATCCATGGCGATGCAACATCACTGTTTGCGCCCCACACGCAGCGCCAGCGGCCAGGTCACCGAGCGAGCGGCCCGCGCATCGGTCCAAACGGGCGCGAGCCTCTCTTCCAGCTCCGCGACGGGGTCCACCCCCTTGACCGTGACATATCGCCCCGTGGCGGACCAGCTTCGCAGGTATCCCAGCAGATGATCACGCTCCCACTGTTCCTCCATGTTGAATACCGGAGCCGCGATGGGCACAAAAGGAAACTCGAGGGAACGATAGCCTTCTTCAACCCAACGCCGCTCGGGAGGCCAATACGGACCGACAATGTCGTGGTAAAACTCATGCACGAGCGCATCAACAGCGTCGCCGTCCACGTGTAACACGCCGTACGTCCAGACTGCTATTACACCAGATGGCACGAGCACTCGCTCCACTTCAGAGTAGAAGGAATGGAGGTCGAACCAGTGTAGAGCCTGGGCAACCGTCACGAGATCGACGGATCCCGCCTCGATTCCACTGCTTTCGGCCTTCGCGACCCGATAAGTCACATGACTGTGGGGCGTGGAAGCGGCCACCTGTTGCGCACTGGCGTCCGTTGCAATTACCGACTCGAAGCGATCGCCAAGCGCTACCGAGGCCTGTCCTGTTCCACAAGCGCAGTCCCACACCCGCCGCCGCCGCGCACACAACTGGGCCAGGTAGTCGAACAATGCGCGCGGATAGCCAGGACGGAAGGCCGCGTATTCGGCAGCCAGTTTCGAGAAGTGATCCTTGAAGCGCATTGGAGACATTGTACCGGGCGGCCCGTCTTCCGGTACGCTCGCGCTCTTTGGAACACAATCCCGTGAGCAGCGCCCCTCTCGAGCCCCGCCGTGGGTTGACCCTGGTCCATGCAACATCGCTGGTCGTCGGGATCACCATCGGTACCGGCATCTTCCTCAAGGCCGCCGTCATGGCGCAGGCGGTTGGCACGCCGGCGCTCGTGCTGGGGGCGTGGATCGTGGCGGGTATCATCGCCATATTCGGCGCGTTGAGTTTTGCGGAACTGGGCGCCCTCCTGCCCCACGCAGGGGGCGAGTACGTCTACTTGCGTGCGGCGTTCGGAGAAGTCCCCGGCTTCTTGTACGTGTTCAACAGTTTTCTAGTGGGTGGCGCGAGCATCTCGGCATACGGTGCCGCGGTGGCCATCTTCCTCGGCGACATCTACCGATTTGACAGTGTTTGGCTCGAACACACGTTCCACATCCTCGGCTCCGTCCATACCTTCCAGTTGGGAATCCGGCAGGTCATTGCTGTTGGTGTGATCGCGGTGTTTGCCCTCATCAACTGCGCCGGTGTGCTACTGGGCGGCCGGGTGCAGACGATCCTCACTTCAGCGAAGGTCATTTCGATCCTGGCGGTCGCCGCAGGTGTGTTCTTATTCAGCCATCCGGCGCCCGAGAATCATGTGTATCCGAGCGCGGCCGCCGCGGGCGGGTTTGGCGCCGCCTTGTTCGCAGCCCTCTGGGCGTACAGCGGCTGGCAGTTCCTGCCCATGGCAGCAAGCGAAGTGCAGTCTCCCGAGCGCAATCTGCCACGTGCCATCGTCGGTGGCACGTTACTGGTCCTCGGGATTTACCTGTTGGTCAACGTGGCGTATCTGTATGCGCTGCCCGTCTGGGAAGTAGCCACCTCCAACTCCACGGCATATCCGAACGCACCCTCCGTCGCGGCGAAGGCCGTCCAAACATTTGCTGGGGCCAAGGCCGCACCCATTGCCGCGCTCATCTTCCTGATCTCCTCGATCGGTGCACTGAACGGGACCATATTGGCGCGCGCCCGGGTTCCCTATGCCGCGGCGCGCGACGGCCTGTTTTTCGAGAGTTTTGGCCGCCTCAATCCCCGTTCGCGCGTGCCCGTCTTTTCCATCATCGTGGTGAGCATCTGGGCGGCCTTGCTCGCCGCTTCCGGGACATTCGATCAATTGACCAACATGGCGGTGTTGTCGTACGCGATCTTCTGGACGCCGGTAGTGCTGTCCGTAATCGTGCTCAGAGGCAAACTCCCCGACGCAGCGCGCCCCTACCGGGTCTGGGGTTACCCCTTTGTCCCGCTCGCCTTCGTGCTCGTCATGGCATGGATCGTGATCGATGCATTGTTTACTCGCCCGGCCGAGTCCGCCGCCACGATTGGGTTGATTCTGCTCGGGCTGCCGGCGTATCCGCTGTTCAAGCGCCGGCGTCAGAGCGATTCGAGGTCCCAGACGGTGAACGGCGCACCCCTGCGCAGCCAGAAACCGCAGCCCGCCTCCCGAAAATGACGCTTCAGGCGCGAGCGGTACCACTGCGCGCTGCGTAGATGCACGTTCGAATCGGTGCGGCTCTGATCACAGTTGAGTTGCCAGTCCAGGCGGGTCAGGGCCGTGAAGTACAGAACACCCCGGCACAACTTGCCGAAATTGCCGAGCGCCCGAGTGGCCGTATCCGAGTCCAGGTACTGCAGGACGTCGTAGCAGACCACCACATCGAACGGGGCACTGGGCTTGTACGTCTCGATCTGGGCGTGCTGCCAGCCAAAACGCTCGCAGAGATATTCGCTGGTCTCGATGCCGGTGTACGAGGCCCCAGGCAGGTAGCGTTTCAGCCAGGACCTGAGCAGCCCGGTCCCGCAACCTGCATCGAGAATCCGCTTGACCGGCAAACCGGTGTGCAGAGCGTAGGCGGCGATCAATCGCGCGCGGCTCTGCATCTCCTTCCTGTCCGTGACCGCCGTCTTGGGATCGAAATAGAAGCGCTCGTAATACTCTTGGTCGAATGCCATTGCTTTTCTTGCATAATCAACGCCTCGAGACTCACAGCCCCAGGGCGGCGAGCAACCGCTCGGGGTCGAGCGGCTTCGGGAGGCAGGCGTCGGCCCCCGCGCTCATTATGCGCTCGACGTTATCCGCGCTGGGGAATCCCGTCATGGCAACGATCCGGACGTGATTGAGGGTGGGGCGAGCGCGCAGGCGGCGGCAGACCTCGAAGCCATCGATGCCGGGCATCATCAGGTCGAGCAGCAGCGCGTGCGGCCGGAACGACTCGACCTTCACGCCGGCCTCGAATCCGTCGCGCGCGATCTCGATGGCGACCTTTGCATCGCGCGCTTTTATCATCTCGGAAACAAACAGTCCGACCTGATGGTCATCGTCAACAATCAACAGTCGCTCGGGGCGCCCCGAATTGTGCGGTGCGGGTGTCGAGCCCCTGCTGCGGGCGAACTCCTCGACATCGCGCAACAGGAAGCGGCGGTGACCTCCCGGCGTCGTCAGCGAGTGCAACAGGCCCCGCGCCGCCCACTGGCGGACGGTGACTGGGTTGACCATCAGCAGCTCGGCGACTTCATTGGGCGTCAGATGCGTCTTGTGCTTTGGTTTTTTCATGATTCTCGTCTCCCATCCCTCCCCGAAAGCCGCTTCCCGCGACCCGGTTCCATTGGCACAGACCGGCGGCAGTGCCGGATTGTGCACTGCGGTTGGTTCTCGAGCGTTTAGATCGATTTAGTCGATTTTTTTATTCTGAAATCGCCTGATATGCGTCCCTGGTGACGATACTAACCCGCTGCGCCTCGAGTTGGATGGCGCCCAGCACACGGGGCGGACCAACATCCCCGCGCGGCCGCTGTTCCAACCTCTGGAACGAATGTACACGCTTCAGCACTCACGGTACCGCAATTGATCTTCGTTCGCGACTCCCACTCTCTTTTCGCACTCCGAAATAGCCGGCTGTGGTAAGGGTGAGGCATGAAAACCATCGGCCTCATCTCGGATACGCATGGCCTGCTTCGTCCCGAAGCGGTTCGGGCCCTCACGGGTGTCAGTCACATCATCCACGCGGGTGATATCGGCGGGCCCGAGATTCTCGAAGTACTGGGGAAAATCGCCCCTGTGTCCGCGGTCAGAGGCAACAATGACAAGGGGCCATGGGCAGCAGCGATCCCGCTGTACGAGGCGTTGGACCTGGAAGGTGTCAGCATCCACGTCCTGCACGATCTGAAGGAGCTCGATCTCGACCCGCGGGCAGCCGGCTTCGCGGTCGTCGTTTCAGGGCACTCACACCAGCCGATGGTGGACGAACGTGACGGCGTTACGTTCATCAATCCAGGCAGCGCGGGCCCGCGCCGCTTCAAGTTGCCGGTGACTGTCGGCTACCTGGACGTCGCAACCGATACAGTGCGAGCCCGGATCGAGCCGCTACTGTGAGCGAATCAGCGCGACCGCCCGCCAGCGGTGCCCGACTATTGCCGCCCGAAAAGGTCGTAAGGTAGATTCAGGCCGTGACTGCGGAATCCCCCGAAACGCTCATTCAGCCTCTACCCGCCGACCGGCGGCCCGCCATCTGGCCGTGGCTGGTCATGCCCCTGATCACGCTGCTGGTGTTCTACTGGCTGTATAGCCTGGACCAGGTCAACGGGACCGCCTCCCGTCCGGGCTCGGTCTTCGAGAGCCTTCGGCCATAAGGGGTAGCGTTCCGGATTGGGGGTGGTAGAGTACGCGCCCCCAAAATGGCCAAATCCCCCCGAATCCCCAAGGTCGGCTTCGTCAGCCTCGGCTGTCCGAAGGCGCTCGTCGACAGCGAGCGCATCATTACCAAGCTGCGATCTGAAGGTTATTCGATCGCGCGCGACTATTCCGGCGCCGACGTCGTCGTCGTCAACACCTGCGGCTTCATCGACTCGGCAGTCGACGAGTCGCTCGACGCTATCGGTGAAGCACTGGAGCAGAACGGCCGCGTAATCGTCACCGGATGCCTGGGTGCGAGACCCGAACGCATCCTCGAGCGCCACCCCCGGGTTCTCAAGGTGACCGGTCCTCATGCTTATGAGGAAGTGGTTGGCGCGGTACATGAGCACCTGCCTCCGTTGCATGATCCGTTCTCGGATCTGGTCCCGCCGCAGGGGATCCGGCTGACGCCCCGGCACTATGCCTATCTGAAGATCTCTGAAGGGTGCAACAACAAGTGCACCTTCTGCATCATCCCCGCGATGCGCGGTCGCCTGGTCAGCCGCAGGATCGATGAGGTGCTGCGGGAGGGCGAAAGGCTGGTGCGCGCCGGCGTCAAAGAGCTGTTGGTCATCTCCCAGGACACGAGTGCCTATGGCGTCGACGTCAAATACGCCTCGGCCCAGTGGCGGGATGAAAAGTACGAGACGCGCTTCATTGATCTGGCTCGCGGTTTGGGGTCATTGGGCGCCTGGGTTCGACTGCACTACGTCTATCCGTACCCACACGTCGATGAAGTCATTCCGTTGATGGCGGAACGGCGCGTGCTGCCCTACCTGGATATTCCGTTCCAACACGCGAGCCCCGGCGTGTTGAAGCGCATGCGCCGCCCGGCACATGGAGCGGACACCCTGGAGCGGATCAAAGCGTGGCGCAAGGAATGTCCGGACCTCGTCCTGCGCAGCACCTTCATTGTCGGCTTTCCCGGCGAGACCGAGGCCGAGTTTGACGAGCTGCTGCAGTGGCTGGATGAAGCACAGCTGGACCGCGTGGGATGCTTCAAGTACTCCCCCGTCGAAGGCGCCACCGCGAATGCGTTGGGCGAACATATCGCGCCGGAGATTCAGGAAGAACGCTACGGCCGATTCATGGAACGCGCCGCCCGGATCAGCGCCCAGAGACTGGCCGCGAAAGTGGGCAGGAAGATGCGCGTGTTGGTGGACGGAGTCGACGGGAATGTCGCCATCGCGCGCAGCGAGGCGGACGCGCCCGAAATTGACGGCGTGGTGCGGATAACGAAGGGCGGCAAGCTCCGCGCGGGCGATTGGGCGGATGTGGAGATCACAGCCGCCGATGATTACGACTTAAAAGCTCGCCTCGCGACGCCGGCCTGAAACCAGGCGCAAACCCATCAGCGCCGAGCCGAGCAGCCACACCGCCGCCGGCAGCGGCACGGGGCTCTGAGACACGAACCCGGACATGCCGACGTTGCTGTTGGCGCTGAGCGAGAATCCCAGCACTACACTCATCAGGTCGTAGGCGGAGTTGCCGGTCAGTGTGCTGTTCGCCTTGTACACCGGGGAATTGCGCGTGTCCTGGCCGGTGAAGAAAAAGCGGTCGCCCACATCCACGCCCTTGTTGAGCGGTGAGAGCCCGCCGATGCTCGTGTCAACTTCCTGGGCGACCACCGTGTGGCCGAACAGGGGGTCGACCTGCGCGCCGGCGGCGGTTGTTGAAGTCAGGGAGTACGACACCGCAGAAGCAGCCGCGAGGGGACCTGACAACGAGATGGGCAGGCTGAAAGCGAAGCTGAATGTCTTGCCGGTAGCTCCCGTTGACGCGGAGGCGTTAAAACCGAGAATCGGATCCGCGTTGCCGGACAGGCTGTTGAGGGACACGGAAGCGCCATCACCGAGATCCACGATGACCGGACCGGGCAGCGAAATAGCGCCCGTGACGGGATCGACCGTGTAATCACCGGTCTGCACTTCGACCCCATTCACTTCCATGGACCAGGTGCAGGCGCCGTCGCAAGGGACGATGTTCCGGGCGACCGCCTGTTTGGCGTAACCGGTCCCGGCCAGCAACGCAACACACAGAACCGCTTTGCACAGGATTTCAGGTCGCCGCATGTTCATGGTTCATACCATCCGGTTGGAGTTGCCGCGCAGCTTCGCGCCGCCATGTATCAATTGTGTGTCGGCCTGATTAAACAGGCACCAACCCAGAAACCCCAGCGCGAGCAGCCAGGCGGACGCGGGCAGGGGTACGGGCGCTGGGTTCTGATCGACCGTCGTCGCCTCCAAGAAGCCCGACACGCCGACCGTCGTGTTCGGTGACAGGGAAAAGCCCAGCGTCACGCTCATCAAGTCAAACGCGGAGCTCAATGTTTGAGTGTTCTGCGCCGTGTAGCTCGGCGAGCTCTGGGTCCCCGCTCCGGTGAAGAAGAACTTGTCACCGACATCGACGCCGGCATTCAGCGGCGATTCGCCGCCCACGGTCGTATCGACATACTGCGCCACGGCTGTGTGTTGCTTCAAAGGAGTGAGTTGAGCGCCGACCGACTTGCCGGCTGTGAGCGAGTACGACGTCGAGGATATAGTGCGGACCTCGCCCTCGAGTGACGCTGGCAGGCTGAACGTGAAACTGAAGGTACGGCCATTGGTTCCGGCGGCCGCCGCGATATTGAAGTTGAGAATGGGATCGGCATTGCCCGAGAGGCTGTTGATGCTGGCCCAGGCGCCACCGCCCAGACCCACCTTCACCGGGCTGGCGAAACCGATGTCGCCGGTGGTCGGATCGATCTCAAAATCACCGTTGGCCACCTGGACACCCCCGGCCACGATGCTCCAGATGCAATTGCCGCCGCAGGGCTCGATCATGCCGGCACTGGATGTCGCGGGGATGGCGCAGGCGAGGATCACTCCCGCCAACCACTCGGCTCGTGCGCGTCTGTAGAGTGTTCTCATGCGCCCACCGACCAAAGTCCTATTACTGCGGTAGGGGCAGCTTGCGGGGAGCAGATGACAGTTGTGTTGCGGTTTGTTGATAGCGCAGCCGGAGCGTTCCCGCCCTATCTCGGCAGGAAGGGGAAAGTGCCGCAACGAACGGTGCTGACGCAACGGATATCAAAAGTGTATCGAGCCGAGGCCAGCAATACAGCCAATAAAGTCATTTCAGCGGATTTGGCGAATTCCGGGCCCGTCGGTGTCCGCGAGGAGGGTCTCACGTTTCGGCCCAATCTCCCTCACATCTGCGATGTCCTGTCGTACTGGGCCGTGCGCATGTTGCAGCTGCTTGCGGGGGGCTCGTTGGGAGAACTGCTCATCTTCACCCTGTACGTGCGACCCAGTACTATCAGGTCGAGAAGCTGATCGAATATAGCGAGCAGCCGGATATTGATCGTCGCACGGCACGCAGGTAACCGCATCCTCGTGCCACCAGGGACCCTGCGATGAAATGCGTTACGCCGCTTTAAAAGAAAACGCACTCTATAGGCCGGATATCGACGGCTTGCGCGCCATCGCGATACTCGGTGTCGTTTTCTACCACATCGGGCTGCCGATGGTCCCAGGCGGATTCACCGGCGTAGATGTTTTCTTCGTCATCTCCGGATTTCTGATTACTCAACTCCTCGTGCGCCAGATCGCCAGGACGGGCCGGCTCTCGCTGACTGAATTCTATGCGCGGCGCATGCGCCGATTGCTCCCCGCACTCGTCGTGGTGATTCTCGCGACACTGCTGCTCGGCACATTTCTGGTTCCTCCGACCGGAGAACGCAGCCAGTTGGCTCAATCGGCCTTGAGCGCCCTCGGATTCTGCGCCAATCAATTCTTCCTCGCGAATACGTTCGGCTACTTCGACGGGCCGTCGGAACTGAAGCCCCTGTTGCACTTGTGGAGCCTGTCAGTCGAAGAACAGTTTTATATCGCCTGGCCCCTGGCATTGATTGTCCTTACGCGGCTCGCCCCACCCCAACACCGAGCGAACGGGTTCCGCATCGCCATAGCGGTGATTACAGTCCTTTCATTTGTGCTGAGCGTACGGCTGGTCCGGACGAATATGTCGGCGGCCTTCTTCATTTCCCCCTCGCGCGCCTGGGAGCTCGGCATCGGCGCCCTGTTGGCCCTGTGGACGCCGCAGCCGCGCAGGTGGTCCGGAAATATCGGACGGGCGGCATCCTGGACAGGTGCGGCTCTGGTCGGCGCAGCCTACCTGCTCATCGAGCCCTGGACGGGATTTCCCGGCATGGCAGCCCTCCTCCCAGTCCTGGGGAGCGGCCTGCTGATCTACGGTAACTCCCTGAACGCTTCGTCAGTTCCCGCGCTCCTGTTGACGACCCGCCCCATGGTGCACATTGGCGTGCTGTCGTACGGTTGGTACCTCTGGCACTGGCCGCTGATTTCGTTTGCGCGCATCCACCGCCTGATGTCCTCGGATATTTACATGGATTGCGGCTGCGTCGGCCTGGCGCTGGTCCTGGCCGCATTGACGCTGCGTTTCGTTGAGAATCCGATCCGCTACGGGACCTGGTCGGCGCAACGATCAAATGGATCCGTCATTCGCGTTGGCGCCGCCGCCATGGGGTGTCTGGCCACCGCGGCGCTCATTCTGATCGGTTGGGATACCTACGGCTTCAAATCGGAAAGCGACCAACTCGCCATTGAAGTCGCCCACGATCGACCCGGAGCTGCCTACGCGCGCTGCCTCTTCGATCGTTATGAGTCGCCGCACCCATCGAGCGTCGAGCAGTGTCGGTTCGGCAGCGTGAATCTGCCGGTTTCCCTGGCCTTGTGGGGGGACTCGCATGCCATGGCATGGGCACCCATGCTCGGTGCCGTGCAAAACCACGGCGCCCCCGTGTTCAAGTTGTACTCGTTCGCGAGCTGCCAGCCACTGCTTACGCGTATGAACTCACAGTTCGGTCATGACTATTGCGACCAATATAACGAGCGAACGCTGAACGAAATCATTGCCCTGAAGTCGCAGGGGTTGACGGGCGTGGTTCTGAGCGCCCGCTGGGTTACGCTGCGCCATCCGAGCATTTCTCGGTACGATGCGGCGCCTGAGCACCTGGGAATCCGCGACCTCGTGCGGCAAGCGAGCCGCCTGTCAGGCGGCCCAAGCCGGGAAGTGCCGCAGGATTACCTTGCCGAAGGCCTCTCGGCGACATTGAGTGCACTACAAACAGCGGGGCTGCGAGTCTTGCTGTTATTGGATCCGCCCGAAGTCAGGCAACCGATGCCCGCCTGCGTCTTTGTTCATTACTCATCGCTGAAGGAGTGTGGAATATCGCGGCAAGACTACGAGCAATACACCTCCGACGTCACCAACACCATCAAGGCACTCGCGGCTCACTATCCATCCGCGCGCGTGATCGACCCGACCGGAAATTTCTGCGACGGCCAGCGTTGCTCGGCGTTCGCGGGGAAACGCCCCACTCTGTTTGACGATGATCACATCTCGACGTCCGCAGCCACTGCCATGGGGACTGTTTACCGGCGCGATATCGAATGGCTGCTCCCGGATCGGTGACTGATTTGCGTCAGTCACCGCGGAACGGGCCATCGGGTGTGCTGTGCCCGACCGATCGAGCGGCGCGGGCACGCGCACCGCCCGGTGATCAGAATCGGTACGTGCCGGTCAGCCCGAGGGTGCGCGGACGGACTGAGCGCTCGAAGTACAGCTGATCAAAGGGGGCGGCGATGTCCCGCGACTTGAACATGACAGGATGCTGGTCGGTCACATTCGTCGCGAACACCGAGAGATCAAACCCGCTCCAGCGCAAACCTGCGCGCAAGTCCAGGTTCCGCGTCTGCGGCAGTCCGGGAATCGTCGTGTCATTGAGCGCGTTGCGCAGGTCCTGCCCGGGCAGAATGTCCGTCTGCGCGGTAGTCGATTGATAGTCCGCGCGCAGGTAGGGTGTGCGCCCGGCGATCGCCACGAAGTTATATTCGCCGCTGACCAGCACGGTCCAGGGCGCTCCAACGAGTCGATCACCTTCACTCACAATCGGCGCGCCCACCTCAACACCCGCACTATTCGCGCACGCCGAGCCGTCGAACGCGAGCGCTCCGGCACAGGCCGTCCTGGTGTACTTCGCATCCACGTAGCCGACAGTCAGATTCAGGAGCAACGGCTCGACGGGCCGATACTGGATTTCCAGCTCACCGCCGCGGCTGCGCACCTGGCCGAGATTGCCCACGAACTGGTTACCGCAGTGGGGCAGGTAGACATTCTGCTGAATGTTCTTCCAATCGATGACGAACAGACTCGAGTTGATCTGCAGCCGCCGATCCAGGAGCGTGTTCTTGGCGCCGATCTCATAGCTCCACAGACTGTCGGAGGCATAGCTGTTGGGTACGTGGCGCAATCCATCCGCGCTGAGCGGCACACCGATCGATCCCAGGTCCGCGGCGCAGATGACTCCCACGTCGGGGTTGATGCCGCCCACCCTATAGCCCTTGGCCGCGCTGGCGTAAAAGAGCTCGTTCGCCAACGGCTGCCAAGAGAGGACCCCTTTGGGCGTGACTGGTGTCTCGGACGCAGCACCGTCGCTGTCGAGAGTCGCCACACCCTCGAAAGCACCGCCGCCGACGGTGATCCCGCGGTACTGGACGCGGGATACTCGTACTCCGGCGGTCGCCTTCAGCGTGTCGGTCAGCTTCACGCCAACCTCGCCGAACGCGGCGAACTGCTTGTCAATGAAACGTGTGACCGGCGCGTAGGCGATCACGCCGCCCGGACACGGGACGGCCGCACACAGGGCGCCTCCGGTCTCGGTGTCGAGAGTGGCGTCGTAGATGTACTCGGAGACATTCTCGTTCAGATGCGAGAAGAATAGGCCGGTGTTCCAACTCACGCGGGCCGCGGCATCGGACGAGGCCAAGCGAATCTCCTCGTAAAAGTTTCGCTGCGTGTCGGCAAACGCAGGGTAACCTGCGTCACCTGCCGCGGGGAAACTGTCGCCGAGGAATGTTGCCCGCAGGTATTGGGTGTAATCCGATAGCGAGTGTTGATTGCGGCGGTAGTACGAGGTGTTGGCTACCAACTGCGCGAAATCGAGATTCCAGGTGACTTTGACGGCTGCCAGCCAGAAGGGATCGGTGCTCGAGTTCGCGAGCGCATTGCCGTTTCGATAGATACCCGAGCCCGGATCCGACAGGCTCTCCCAGAAAGCCGCGGTATCGTTGATGTGCAGCTCCTGGTAGTAGATCGAGGGCGTGACACTGATGGCGCTATTCGGCGCCCATGTCAGCGCCAGCCTCACTGTGCCCGTTTGCTGCCAGTTGGAACGGGGCTCGACCGTGCGCAGATAACTCGGGGTTGCGGTCGGATCGTCGGGTGCGCTCAGCGTGTAGGACACGCGATCAACATAACCCCCATCGCGCCGGAACGAGGCACTGGCACGAAATCCCAGGACATCGTCGATCATGGGTCCGCCGACGGCGGCGCCGACCTCGTAGCTCGGATCGCCATTGCGCGTCGTTGCCAGCTCAGAGCGCAGGTAGCCCGAATCGGTTGCGAGTCCCGGCTGAACGCTCAGGAAGCGCACTGTGCCGCCTTCGGATCCGGCTCCGAACAGCGTACCTTGCGGACCCCGCAGAACTTCCACCCGATCGAGGTCGAATAGCGCCGGAAAAGCGTTGACTGAACCGAAGCTGACGTGGCGTGTCTGGATGGGCGTGTCGTCAATATAGATGCCGGTCGTGGAGGTGCCGGCGGTGGAGTCGATGCCGCGGATATTGATATCGGAATTCTCGTCGTTATAGTTCGCCGCCGATCCCATGCCGTTACGCTGAAACGTCACTCCTGGCGAAAGCCGCGTCAGGTCATCGATGTTGCGCAGGCCCTGCGCATCCAGCTTTTCCTGACTGAAGGCGCTCACGCTGATGGGGACGTCCTGCAGACGCTCCTCACGACGCGTCGCCGTCACGACGATCTCCTGCAGGCCGCCCTCGCTGGACGGACTATCAGTCGTCTCTGCGAGCGCAGGACCTGCGACCAGGATCATGACCACACTCTTTAGAACCGCTTGGGCGGCAAATCGATTCATATTGGCTTCTCCCCGCGCGTGCGCACGATGGTTGTCAGCCGCTCCCGGCCTCGGTGGATTTGGAATGTTGCGGACCGGTAGACGGCCTTGCCGCCAACCAGGGTCAGCAACACCTTGGCGTCCGCTATGTCCGCGGGCGGCACCTTGAAGATGTTGCGGTCAACCACGATGAGGTCGGCAAGCTTGCCGATCTCCAGCGATCCGACTGCCCGCTCGGCGTGCAGCTCGTAGGCGGCATTGGCGGTGATCGCCCGGACTGCCAGCGGTAGCTTCAGTCCGGCATCAGCGCTCAATCTGCCTGCAAACTGGGGTCCGGCCTCAGGTGAGTTCTCGCGCGTCACCGCGACTTTCAGGGCAAACCATTCATCCAGCCGGTCCACCGGCCAATCGCTGCCGAAGGCGATCCGTGCGCCGGCTGTCGCGAGGTACCCTGCGGGCTCGATGTGCTCAAAGCGTACGGGACCGAGATAATCACGAGCGCCATCGATCGTGTCGGGAGCCGGCTTCTCCCATTGAAATGACAGAACGGGAATGGCATCCAACTGCTTGTAACGCGGGAAGTCCGCCGGATCGACGAGCTCATTGTGAGCGATCGCCGCGCGGATGACGCTGCCCGGAAAACTACGGCGCAGAGCTTCGATACCGTTCAATGCGGCTCGTACCGCGCCGTCCCCATCCGCGTGCATGTGCGGCTCGAGGCCGGCTCGAGCTGCTTCGAGCAACAGTGGCTCGAGTACCGTCGATGGAAAGTAGACACTCGGCCCGCGACTGTCACTGGGCACCCAGTGCGGGTTCGCGGCTGTGCCCACATTTTTAAAGTAGGGCTCGAGGAGAGCGCCCGTGCAAGCTGGCGCCGTGATCACCCCATCCAGAAAGAGCTTGATGTTGCGCACCGTCAGGTGCGGACGAACCGCCTCTCCTTCGTCATATTTGGTGGCAAGGGCCTTGGCCGCAGCGACCGCCTTGACCGGATCACGCCCCTCGGGAGGCGTAATCAGTACGGCGAAGTGCGCGCGGGCGGTCAGATTGCCGTTGTGCTCAGCGCCGGCGAAAGCAGCGATTGTTTGAGAAGTCGCGGCCGCGTCCAGGAAGGTCGTGACTCCCTGCTGCCGCAGCGCTTCCAGCGCGCTCTGCGCCGCTTTGACATCTTCAGCCGGTGTTGGTTTCGGGAGGAGCTCGTCCGACACCCTTCTGAAGGCGGCGTCCTCCAGGATTCCGGACGGTTTTCCAGTGCTGTCGTGGGCGATCTTTCCACCAAGCGGATCCGGGGTTTGAGCGTCGATGCCCGCCAATGCGAGCGCCCGACTGTTCAGCAGCGCCGTATGACCAAACGAGGACATGACGAAGATCGGCCGCTTGGTGTGCAGCGCATCGAGGGTCTCCCGAGTGGTCGCCGCATTGTTAGGTACCATCGCTTCGCGGAACCAATTCACCACCTCGAGCCACCGATCGGGCTCTTGGTCGCGGTTTCGGTCCAGGCACGATTGCACCCGCGCCTGGAATTGCGCAATCGTGAGTCGTTCGTAGTTCAGGTTGCATTTGAGCAGCGCCGCCCCGCCTTCCAGGGGGTGCATGTGCCCATCGATCAGCCCAGGCATCACCAGTCGCCCGCCCAGATCGACAACCTGGGTCGCGCTGCCTATGTATGCCTTGGCGCCGCTGTTCGGACCTACGTAAACGATCCTGCCCGCCTGGATGGCAACGGCTTCCTGCACGCTGTCGCGGTCATCTACGGTGTAGACGTAGCCATGGGTGAGCACGGTGTCCGCAGGCGTGACCGCCGCTTGGACCGCGGGCGCAAGCCCGATTGCCAGCCACATCCCTAGCCCAAAACTTCTCGGGTCAACTCTCATGGATGCCTCGATGTTGGTGGGCGTCGGCTCCCCCCGCCGACGGAAAAATACATTGCTGTGGCTTCTGAACCACTTTAGGTGTTTGCACCTAGATTCGTAAGCTATGCGGCCGTGTGGAGAATGTCAACGCCGCGCGAGCGAGGTGTTAGTCCCGGGATAGCGGCATGCACCGAATGGGTGCTTCAGGCGTCATCGGTGCGCGAAGATGCACGCGCCGCGGGCGTAAGCAGATGCATGATTGCCCGGCACGCGGTTTCCCGCACGCGCTCGAAGAGGTCGCGCGAACCGGTGCGGGTGCCAAACAGGACCGTTGTTCCCTCGGACAAAACGAGGATGAGGTAGACGACGGCTTCGAGATCGGCGACGTCACGAGCGGACGCGGATTTTGCAACCGAGCTGCGCAGATAGGCACGCGCGGAGCGCGTGTAGAACGCATCCATCGCCTTGGCGACTTGCGGGTCGTGGACCGCTATCGCCCATAATTCGCGAAACAGGCGGCTCGTCGGCTCGGAGGCCGCATCATTTATCAGCCAACGCAGAGAGTCGCCGAGCGTGTTATATGACGCCCCATTCCCCTGCATGGCGGTTCGCACTCGGTAGCGGTACCGCACCATTACAAATCTGATCAAGGCTTCGAGCAGCGAAGCCTTGGTTGGAAAATAGTAATTGAGGTTCCCAGGGGAAATTTTGAGCCTGGCAGCCACGCGCTCGACGGTAAACCTTGCATGTCCGTGCGCGATCAGAGTCGCCTCCGCGGCGCGCAGGATGGCCTCGCGTTTGATGCGACCCACGCGATAGCTCTGCCCTGCTCTGCTGGGGGGCGCGGTGCCAACCTTTCGGTCGCGGCGCGGCCCACGATCACCGCGGCCAACCACTGACCGCCGGACGCCCTGTTGCTTCTTGATCGATCCCGTCACCGGGTGAAGGTTACGCCAAGCGCCTTTGAAGCGCACCGGAGTGTATCAACCGACCGGCACTCTCCGGCAATTCGCGAGCACTGCAAGGTTGCAGGTCAGCACAACAGCTGCGACCCACGCTATCGTGCGCGGCCCGTTCTGCCTATCGAACACCAAGCCGGTGACTATCGGACCCACCGCCAACCCTGCACTCAGGAGGAAGTTCGCGGGGGCCATGGCCCACCCGGCGGGCTCGAGCCGCGCCGCCATCGCCAGCAGCAGCGGTGCCGTGAAGGCCCACGTGAACTGCAGAATGACGGCAAATGCGACAAAGCCTGCGAGCCCCATGTCCACCCCGAAAAACACCGCCGCGACGCAGAGCGCGAAATGCCCCGCGAGCGCCAGCCTCCAGCACCCCTCTGCGGCACCCATCCAGGCAGCCAAACCCGCGCCGCCCAAACTGATGAGCGAGGCTGCACTCAGGCAAACGTCCACTCGGGCGGAAGGCAGGTGCAATTGACTGCCCCGCTCCGCCGCGAATGCCCACAGTCCGTTGGCCATGACATAGAAGATGAACAGGACCAGCAGAACGCCCACCGAATTCGGGACGTGAGCCGCAGATCGCCCGGGCTTACCCACGGAGGGAGGGCCACCGGCAACCGGAGGTCGCACAGGGTCCAGCGCCCACGCCAGTGGAAGCGTGACCCCCATTCCCGCCGCCATGACGACATACAAAATTCCCAGTCCGAACCGGGTGGACAATGAGGCAAACAGCACCAATTCAGCAGCCGCCAGCACTGTTTGCCCCAGAATCCACCATCCGTACATTCGCGTGGGTCGCGGAGCCTGGGCCCCGATCATGAGGGTCAGAATGGCGAGTGTGCCACCTGCCAGGCCTGCCAGGCCGCGCGAGACCAACAGCAATGGATACGTCTGAAAGCAAGCGGAAAGGACGTTCGCAATGATGAACAGGGTGGCGGCAGACACCGCGACCGCGCGAGCAGGAGTCCGACGGGACCAGACCACGGCGGGCCAACTCGCCAACATCGAGCCGCCCAACTCTACGGCGAGGAGGAGAGCCACCGCCCGCGATGACAGATCGAGCCGCTGATGCAACTGTGAGGCCATCAGCGGCTCGACCCCGAAGCTGGATATGCCAACGGCATTGAGCACAACGACTGCAAATACGGTCAGAGGCTGCTGTCGATGGGATGCGGGATCCACAGTCACACCTGCTCAAAAAGGGTCGCCGGCCAGTCCGAATTCGCGACGACACGGCGGACGTGTTAGGTTCTATTGAGCGCGGCTAATGCTCGGTTCTCCAGCGTACCGCGCGGACGCCCCGAATGGTAAGGGACTCGGTCGGTGTTTGGGTGACGTCGCTGCCCAGGGCTTGCAGGCGCTTCTGCTCCGCAGTGAAAGCGTCGATATCCGCCACCTTTCGTCGGTCCCAGGGGTGTGCCGATAGCCAGATGTGCTGGTCGCTGGTTTCAGCACGGATGCGGCAGAGTTGGAATCGCTCGAAATCTGACAGTGGTGTGCGAGCGAAGGTTGCAGGGAGGTCCAGGGTGAACGCCGAACGAAAACTGGGGGCCTCGACGAGCTCTACCTCCGCCAGAAGCGGCCGATCCGTGCTGGCGCATGGGCTCAAAGCGCTGGCGAGCTGGCCCGAGATGCTGTCAACCACCAGGCGGTCTCCGTCAAGGCTCTCCAGCGTGTCACTTGGCTGACCGATAATTTACAAATAACCCGCCGTAAAAGACGCTTTAAACTCCAATTTTGATATTACGCGCCATGTATGGCGTATTGTTCGATATTCAGGTAATACGCTATAATATGCGGTAATTGACGTTTTAAGAGTTTTTCTGGCTGCAAACCGCCGAATGTAGCTTGTTATGGAACAATCGTCAGAGACGCATCCAAGGTACGCCACCATCTCGGATCTCGAGGGGCAGCTGGGTAGGAGCCTGCGGCAGCTGCGCCTGGAGCGGAATCTCGAACAGGCCGCTCTCGCCGAGCGCGCAGGCGTTGGGCTTCGGTCCCTGCAGCGGCTCGAGGCTGGGCAGGGCTCCAACACCCACACACTTCTTAGCGTCCTGCGCGCGCTGGGTCGCGAGGAGTGGGTCAGGACCATCGCGCCCGTGGCCACCATCAATCCCTTGACCCTTCCCCGCGCGGCACAGCCCCGCCAGCGCGTCCGGAAAGGGCGGTCATGATGGCCACCCGACGGCCGCACGCGAGGACCACGGCCTACACCCATGTCTATCGCGTGGACGTATACCTGTGGGGGCAACACATCGGCGCGGTGGCCTTGGATCCCACCTACGGCTTTTATGCCTTCCGATATACCCCGGCGTTCCAGGCGCGCGGCATCGAGCCTGCACCGTTGCACATGCCCACTCAGGCAGACCGGACGTTCCTCTTCACGGATCTGCCGGTGGAGACCTACGAGCGTTTGCCGGCGATGTTGGCCGATGCCCTGCCGGATGACTTCGGCAACTCCCTCGTCAACCGCTGGATGCTCGACCGCGGCATCCGGGCGGACGAAGTCACAGCGCTCGATCGACTCGCCTACATGGGCCAGCGCGCCATGGGAGCTCTGCAGTTCAAGCCGGCCCGGGGGCCGGGTACCCGGCGTGCGATCGCACTCAAACTAGGTGAGCTCGTGGAGACTGCGCGCAAGGCGGTTCACGGGGATCTCGACGGCGATGACCATGTCGAGGCTGCCCTGCGCCAGATCATCGAAGTCGGCACCTCCGCTGGCGGCGCCCGCGCGAAAGCAGTCATCGCCTGGAACCCGGACACGGATGAAATCCGCTCAGGGCAGCTCGAGGCCCCAGAGGGATTTGAGCACTGGTTGCTGAAATTTGACGGAATGGGCAAGGACTTCGAGCTCGGGGCTTCCCAGGACTACGGCCGCATCGAGTATGCCTATCACCTCATGGCACGCGAGGCAGGCATTCGCATGAATGACTGCCGGCTTCTGCTGGAGAACGGCCGGGCGCATTTCATGACGCGGCGCTTCGATCGCGAGGGGCTCAGTACGCGCCATCACATCCAGACACTGTGCGCGATGAGCCATCTCGACTACAAAAGGAAGGGCACCCACTCCTACGCGCAGCTCTTCGATACCCTGGTACGCCTGGGTCTGCCTTATGAGGACAAGGAAGAGGCTTTCCGCCGGATGGTATTCAACATCATGGGCCGCAACTGCGATGATCACACGAAGAACTTCGCCTTTAGATTGCGCGAAGGATCATCCTGGGAGCTCGCGCCAGCGTATGACGTGACGTTTGCGCACAACCCTCGAGGTGAGTGGACCTCACAACATCTGATGTCAGTGAATGGCAAGTTCAAGGATTTCACGGAAGTGGATCTGCTCACGGAGGCGGACCGTTTTGCAATAGGCAGCGCGCCTAAGGTGATCGCGCAAGTGCGCAAGGCCATCCTCTCCTGGGGCGATTTCGCCCAGCGGGCGCGCATCAGTGTCAGCGATACGCAACGCATCGGATCGCTGTTGCTGCCTCTGGCGACTCCGATCGCCGCCTGACCCACAACAAGAAACCGCAGCGCGGAAGCGCTATTCGACGGTTACGCTTTTGGCCAGATTGCGCGGCTGATCGACATCGGTGCCCTTCAGAATCGCAACGTGATAGGCCAGCAGTTGCAAGGGAACCGTATACGCCATCGGTGACTGGAAGTAACTGATGTGCTTGGGCATTTCAGTGGCCGTGACGGTACTCATGTCCGCATCCACCCAGCGCGATCGGTCCGTGCTTGAGCTCACCTGGGTGTCGAAAGAACTTTGTTGCTTCCGATGTCGCAGCGCTCCTGCCGGTCACGCGGCGCTTCATCTTCCTCGAGGACGGAGACATAGCCGAGATCCGCCGCAGTTCCATCGGCATCCTCGACAAGGGCGGAAATAGCGTCGAGCGACTGATCGGCGCCAGGCTCAAGATCCGCCATTTACGAGCGACTGGATCTCAGCAGGGCTCAGCATCCTGTTGTAAACTCGGACACCGTCGATCGAGCCGTCGAAATTTCGAGCTTTGTCGAGGGTACGATTGCCAATAGTGAACGGTGTGCCAGTATCACTCTGCGCGCTGCCTGACCCATTGGTTGGACTCGCGGAGTCGTTGGCGAGTACCCCGTTTATATAGATGTTGATCTTCGTTGCGTCTGGGGAGCCATCCCAAGTGACGGCTACATGCTGCCATTGATTGAGCGAAATTGATCCCGTAACGGAGTTACGAATGGCCGCTGTAGCGAATTGGTCGGCAGCGAACTGCACTGAAGTCCCGGTATTGTTCATCTTCAGGAACCAACCCCTTAGGTTGTTGTCCTTGTCAATGATGCGGCCTGCACCCCCACCGCCCGCGGATGCCGGATTGATCCAGGCTGTAACGGTCATACCGTGACCCGAGTTGTAGAGGTCATCCAAGGCGGACGTGTTACTGATCGCCGCATAGGATGCGGCCGCAGCAAAGTTCAATGCGTTGCCGCTTTCGCCCGATGTCCACATCGGCCCGCCGATGAGAGTCGCATTGTTGGACCCTCCGGAATCATCTGCCGACGTGAGGCCTGAGCCTTCATCAAACCGCCAATAGGCCGCTGGGCTGACAGGACACTCGCAGCCGTCGACCGTCGCGGCTGAACAGATCTGTTGCGTACCTGTGGTACCGAGTCCCGCATCAAAGACATTTTTGGTTATGTTCTCGCAGGAATTGCCGAGCAGAAGGGTGTTCCAGGTTGAAGAATCCGCGAAACTGATGCCCCTACGCGGCGCCGCGCCGGTGCCGCTCTTACATCCCGCGTTCTCGTACTGGGAACTTGCGTAAGGCAAAGGACCGCTCACGACTGTTGAAGCAGGGCCTGAGATATTGTTGAGCTGGTTCGCGAAAACCGCGACGCCATCAGCGAGATTCCAAGGCCCAGGCGAAGGACCGCCCACCCAGCTCAACGTGAAATCAATACCACCGCCGTTCAAGCCGTCTGCCTGAGTAACCGTGTTATGCGCGATCGACACATCCGATGTCAGCCGTGGCGGAGAGCTCCCTGAGGTCTGACCCGCACCAGTCCAGATTGAGATTCCGCTCCAGCTGCAAGATGAGGGGTAATCGTACTCGCCGATGACTGAGTTGTGACGAATTTCCACGGCCATATCCGGCGAAACAGCCGCGGCGTATCCGAGCACTTGATCCTGCTCGGTGTAACCGAGACCCAGACGGATCCCGTCTGTGTCGTACTGGGTGTTAGATTCAATCGCGGAGTCCACGACTTGGCCGGCCCAGAACTCGATGAGGCCACCGCGGGGGTTCTCCTGGTTGGCCTTGGTACACACAGGCTGTCTTTGATCAACAACATTGTCGACCACGTAAAAATTTGAATATTCGCTGATGACAGCGATCCGGCTCGTTGTCTGAGGAATAACGTCCCAAGCGGGATGTCACCGACCGGCGTATTGGAGCCAGGGCGTGATCGGCATGTAGGAGCCAGCAGAGGATCGGCGTAATGGAGCCACGGCATGATCGCCATAATGGAGCCACTCGCGGATCGGCATAAAGGAGCCAGTTGAGCAGGAGGACGGGCATCTCGAACTGAAGACGGCACGGCTACGCTGTGGGCTTTTTGCCTGCGGGGAGAGCCGGTGAGCCGAAGGAGATTCGAGATGTTCCAGTATCGCCAGGTCCTGGTGCGGCTGCGCCAGGGCGACTCTGATCGAGATATTGCGCGTTCGCGACTGATGGGCCGACCGAAGGTGGCTGCCTTGCGCGGGCTGGCCGCTGCCCGAGGATGGTTGGCGCCGGAGGCGGCGCTGCCGGATGACGCCACGTTGAGTGCGGCCCTGGGCCAAGCGCGCCGGGCCCGCAGCACCATATCTACGGTCGAGCCATACCGCGCCCAAGTCGAACGCTGGGCCGCCGAAGGCGTTGGCGGGATCGCCATCCACGCCGCGCTGTGCCGCGACCATGGTTACCGCGGCAGCTATTCCGCTGTGCGCCGGATGATGGCCGGCATCCGCGCCAGCCTGCCCCCGGAAGCGACCGTGCGGCTGCATTTTCCCGCAGCCGACGCTGTGCAGGTTGATTTCGGTGCCGGTCCTGTGTTGCTGGATCCAGCAAGCGGCGAACAACGTCGGACCTGGGCTTTCGTGATGACGCTGTGTTTCTCGCGWCATCAGTACGTGGAGTTTGTTTTCGACCAGACTGTCATGACTTGGCTCGGCTGCCACCGGCGAGCCTTCGAGTGGTTCGGTGCCATTCCAACTCGGGTCATCATCGACAACCCCAAGTGCGCGATCACTCGGGCCTGTGTTCGCGACCCCGTGGTACAGCGGGCGTATGCCGAGTGCGCCGAAGGGTACGGGTTCAAAATCGATCCGTGTCCGCCAGCGGATCCGGCCAAGAAGGGTGTCGTCGAGTCCGGCGTCAAATACGTCAAAGGCAATTTCCTGCCCACCCGCACGTTCCGCGATCTGACCGATCTGAACGAACAGGCTCGACGTTGGGTGTTGGAAGAAGCGGGGGTACGCATCCATGGCACCACCCGAGAGCAGCCTCTCGAGCGCTTCCTCATCGAGAAGCCACTGATGCGTGCGCTACCCGATGTCACGCCGGACCTGGGCACCTGGCATCGCCTGAAGCTGCATCGTGACTGCCACGTCAAGTTCGAGTACGTGCTGTATTCAGCGCCTTTCGCACTCATAGGTCAGACTTTGTGGGTGCGCGCCACCGATGTCTCGGTGTCGATCTTTCAGGATTATCGGCTGGTCGCCTCCCACGTGCGCTCGCATCGCCCCGGGGATCGCCGCACAGTCCCGGATCACCTGCCGCCGGAGGCACGCGAGTTCTTCGCCCACGATCGAGCGTGGTGCTTGAAGCAAGCCCGARGGGTTGGCCCCGCCTGTGCCGAGTTGATCGAGCAACTCCTCGGGGATCGCATCGTGGAGCGACTGCGCGGCGCGCAGGGCGTTCTCGGTTTCGCAGACACCTACGGAGTCCTTCGCCTGGAGGCGGCCTGCGTACGTGCACTCGCCCACGCCAGTCCCGCCTATCGCACCGTGAAGTCGATTCTCGTCGGCGGCTTCGACAAGCTGCCCCTCGATCGCCACGGCACGGATCGTCAATCCGTCTACGGCCGCAACGCGCGTTTCGCGCGCGACGCCAAGACTCTGTTTGATACCGATGATGAGACGCGGCATTGATCATCGTGCCGCGTCTTTCCAACACCGGTCGTCGTGACCGGCCTTTACTCGATGATCGTCAAATCACTGGAGATACCATGAACCCGATCCCTGAACTCGCTCCCCACCTGAAGCAACTACGCCTGTCTGGCATCCTCGATTCCCTCGAGGCACGCAACCGCCAGGCCATCGACTCCAAGCTCGCCTACACCGAGTTTCTGGCCCTTCTCATCCAGGACGAGATTGCACGGCGTGACCAGAAGAAGTTCACCACACGCCTGCGCCGCGCGAGCTTCCGAACCAACAAAACACTCGATCAATTCGACTTCGATCGCCTGCCAAAGCTCAATCGCGCGCTCGTGCACGATCTGGCGACCGGGCGGTATCTGGCCGAACATGCTCCGGTGCTCATCGTCGGCCAAGTCGGCGTCGGAAAGAGTCATCTGGCGCAGGCGCTCGGCCACTGCGCCATCCGTCAGGGCATCGATGTGTTGTTCTCTTCCTGCTCTCAACTCACCGCCACCCTCAATGCCGCACGAGCGGCCGGCGGTTACGAACGCAAGCTCGCAACTCTTGCGCGCGTGCCATTGTTGGTCATCGACGATTTTGGGCTCAAACCGCTTCGTCCTCCGGCTGACGAAGATTTGCACGACCTGATCGCCGAGCGATACGAGCAGGCCTCCACCATCGTCACGAGCAACCTCGACTTTGACGAATGGGACCAGGCCTTTCCGAGCAACCGGCTCCTGGCCTCAGCCACCGTCGATCGGCTGCGTCACAACGCCTACTGCATGGAGCTCGATGGACCCTCCGGCCGCAACCCGAAGGTGGCTCCGCCCGCTCGCAAATCGGCCCTTGCCGGCGCTGCCAAAYCCGCCCATTCTTAACCCCTGAAGGGATGCCCGTTTTCCTCACCTGAAACTGGCTCCATTACGCCGATCATCCCCGGCTCCTTTATGCCGATCGGTGACACGGGAGAAATCGAAAACGTAACAGGCAACACCGCATTGCCCGAGGAGTCGAGGGGATAGGATACGATCTTACGCGCCTGCCCTCTGCCGGGCCCCTCCAGCACCGCTACCCAATAGCCGAAGAAATAGTTCCCGGGTATCGCCTTGGCCGGATTCGTGCCGGGAATGGCGGTAAAGAGCGGACCGGGAATCGTTACCGTGCTGGATGTAGCCGCAGCCGCGTTTTGGGGTTTGGGCAGACCCGCTCTGACGCCGCCCCCGTCCATTGAGATGAACTCGCCATCGCCGGTTTTATCACCCGTGCAGGTCGCGGAATTCTGCGAAATCAACACATTCTCTTGGCTGCCGTCCCCCGAGTTCCAGAAGTGCGCCGCGCGCCAGCCCCTTGCATCGGTCGAATTGTAGAGATACCTGGTGGAGGAGCCATCGCTTGCGTTGCCGCTGAAATCCACCCGATGACCGGCGCCGAGCCCGGTTGCGATCGATCCTTGGTGAATCGTAGGATCCACATAGCTGCCAGGCTCGAAGGTGTTGTACGCAATGACGGAATCTGCGAGATTCGTTCTCTGGTTGACGTTGTTGCCGTCTGCACCTATGTGAACGCCACCGTAGAAACCACCGAAGTCGTTGTAGGTGATGTAAATGTGGTCCAGGGGCAAACCACCTGAGTCAACACCGGTGTACGGTTTGTCAAAGGTGTTGTGACTGATGGTTACATTGCTGACAAAATTGGGATCGGAGGGGTGATACCAATTGTAGCGCCACCAGTGCGTCCCGAGCCGGATGAATGCCGCGGCCGCCGCCAAATATGCGCTAGCGGAATAAGTGTTAGCATCTGTGAAGCTGAAACCGGTAATAACGTTGTTACCCTGCGGTGTAAACGTTGGAACGCCTTGGTTCCAGCCAGTTCCGCGCTGCAGGAAAGTGCTTCCTTGACCCGCACCTGACAAATTCACTCCGGGCGGGAGGAGAATGCCATCGCCGGTAACCCCCGCGGCACTGAAATTTCCGACGAGCCAATGCCCGGCACCGAACATGACAGTGCCGCCCCCGGCGGCCTTGGCAGCGGCAATGGCGGCAACGATACAACTGGTGTCGTCATTTGAGTCGTCGGCTCGGCAACCACCATACGCAGCGTCTTCCATCGAGAATTGAGGAGCGATCGCCGGGTCCGGGTAAACATGCAGATTTTGGCCGGCAAGCGCAACCCAGCTCACGCCGTCTCGGCTGACCTGGACCGAGTAACTTCCCGGTGTTACATTCGCCGGCAGATTGATTTTAGCGACGTAGCGCTCGATCGCTGTTGCCGCGTTGTTGTCGTCAGCGGCGAACAAAGTATAGGTCGCCGGACCCGTCAGTTTGACCTGCGTTTGTGCGCCGGGAGCATGTTGCAAGTTGCGACCGACGACCTTGATGCTGCGAGGAAGGCCAGGCGATTGCGCCGTCGCATAAGCGTTGTCAGGTGTAATCCACAGTGGCCGGGCATCGTTGATCATGACACCCGCACTCCATTCGTTGTCTGCGTTGACCACCCAGAGTCCGTATGACTGATCGACGATCAATGCGGGCGGCAACCGCGCGGTCAGCGAAAAGGGCGGGCCCGAAGCGGCATTCACAACTTGAGCTGTACCACTGGCAGCGGTGGAAGCAGTCGGCACCGTTGCGGGGTGAATCAGCGGCTGGGTGGTGTCACTGATGGAGCGATAAACCACGCGGTCGGTGGGCGCGAAGCCGTATCCGGGGAGGATCAGAAGATCATCGGGATCAGCCCGGACCGGGCTCTCATTGGCAGATGAGCTCAAGATTGAAGGGGCGATGGCGCGTGCGTCGGGTGTCGCCAGCAGGAGAGCCGCGCCTATCGCTGCCGCAACTAACAGGAGTCGCCGCTCGATGATGTCCATTTAGAACTCCTTATCGACCAATGGAAACACTTTCAGCCAGCGACCGACGTCGAGCTCTTCATGACCCGACGGCGTAGTCCCGCCAAGGCGATTGCAAACAACCACACAGTGGATGAAATGGGCACGGGCACGAATGTGATCGTGTAGTTTGCCGTGGCCGCCGCTTGGGTTGCTTATGTAGTTCGACTCATCTTCCGTTGCGCTGACGAACAACTCGTAGTCCCCCCGGAGCCAGCGGACTGGCGGAATACTCCGGCGGCCAGCCGGGCATGTCCCGATAAGTGGAGTTTGAGTTTTACGGGACGAGGGGCATTTGAAATCGAGAAGTTCGAGCGTCGTACCGGTACCGGTGAGGCTGATTTGCGCGATACCTGCGGAGTATTGGCAACTCAAGTCCCCTGACATGCTGAAATCGGTTGGAGCATCGACATTGAAGTCGAGCTCGAATGATGAGCCCGCACGAATTAGCCCTTGCTTGTACGAACTCATGCTCATGGTGACTCGATTCGTTATAAGCGACGATTGCCGAGAAACCGGATAGGCTTTCGGGGTTTTCGGGTCAGGCGCGAAGCTGGCCGAGAATGGACCGAAGTCGCTGCTGCTCTTTAGCTGCTCCGTGCACGGGCTCGAATTACAGGAATTCGCGGAGATCGAGCTGGTATGCGCGGTGTAGACGGCACTCGCCTCCGCCGGCGATAAAGTCATCACCCCGATGACGATCAACGAGGTGGTGAGGATCTTCCTGAACATGTTGGCTCCCTGCCACGGAAATCCCGTGTGAAGATTGATAACAACAATGATGTGTTAATTCTATGTGATCGTTTGATGACATTGGCATACACCAGCGCCAGCGACAGCACTCCGCATGGGTATAGGAGACTTCCTCGAGCTTCGGCGCCCCTTCCAGCGCCACAGGGTAAGGCGCGCCGCAGCCCAGGAACAACGTGCGATGCTGGTCCGCGAAGCGTTCGGCCAACTTGTGGATCACAGGATCCAGCTACAGGACGCGCTCGACTTGGTGGCGGTGGTTGTCGGGGCAGCTTTGTGGATCCACCTGGGGTTCCCATTGGATGACTCGTGGATACACTAGCCCGCCTTATGTATGAAAACGGCGGTGTTATGGGATTAGAGCGGAGTTGGTCTTTGCGGAGGAGATCGGCGTGTGAGCGTGCGTGATGACCGCTGTGTGGACGGTCGAGGGAGTGGACGCCGGGACAACATGCTGGCGCACATTGCCTGTTGCGGCGCTCTGTCCGCGACAATCCAACAGGGAGGACAGGTTGGGCTAAGCCGGGGCGTGCGCTGCAGCTTCGGTTCGTAGCGGTCGGCGCGTGTGACACCGACTCGCGGATTGTCAGGCACCAGGATCGTCGGGGCCGCCCCGTAATACTTCAGCGCTCGGCTGTCGAGCCAGTCCGGGAGCGACTCACTGCGAGTGGCTTCCGCGTGGGCGCAGCCACTAGCGCCCATCGCGCTGACAAATACGTGAGCGCGGAAGGCCTCCTCGCCGTGCGCGCCATAGATCGGCACGGTGCGGCCAGCGTAATCCACAGACAGCTTCTCGCCAGCGAAGTGGCTCTGGCGCATGGAGCGCTTCAGCCGCTTTTCCCAACGGCGATAGATCTCGCAGAAGGCACTGCGTTTGTAAGCCGCCTCACCGTAGCGCTCGGCGTACTCTTCCCACAGCAGCTGCAGCGTCACATGCCGGTGGCGCTTGAGTTCTGCGTGGATCCACGCGCAGTCCGGCGGCTGGCGGGGCTGGCCTGTTCCGAAAACGCGTTGCTCGAGATCCACTTCGGGGAGCGTCTGCGCCTCGGCGGGCTCGATCCCAGCGACCTTCACCGCCCGCAGGTACTTCGAGACTGCTCCGACAGAAAGATCCAGGGCGCGGGCCAGCGCTCGGACACTCAAATTGCTGCTTTGCAGCCCGATCAGCTGCTTCAACTTGGACGTGGAGATCCTCTCGTTCGGCATCGACCGCGCTCCCCCGGGGGCAAAAATCCCCAGATTACGCGGCCGGCTTTGCGATCAATCTCCAGTCATCGGCTCCCCGTTCCGCCATCGCGAACGCGAATCCACCATCGTGAACACCTCTCCGTGATCGTGAACGCCGTGCCACGCACAGCACTTCAGTGTTCACGATCGCCTGGATCGGCGTTCACGTTGCCGTGAAATCCGCGTTCACCATCCCGTGGAAACTGTGTTCGCGTTCGCCCGGAATACGCAGGTGCGCTGTGCGAAGGCACGGTCTTCCAGTGGGTGCGAAGCCCACCCGGCAACTATCGCTCCAGCCGGTAGCAATCGGAGCAGTCGTGGAGGTAACGAAGCGGCTTCTCTTTCTTACGTTGTCGCTCGTATCCATCCTCATGTGGTTCCGCCAACCGCCGGACGAGCAAAAATGGCGCCGTGCGCGTGCATGGGCCTGCTGGCGATGGCGCGTCCGTAAGCAGATGCCCGCGGAAATTCAAAATTTCCAGGGAGCTGGGATTGCTGGGTGTGCCGGGTGTGCGACAGCACCAGCTGCTGCGCGTTTACAACACCGAGGCGGACTCACAGAATGCGTGGGGCGCGACGCCCAATGCGTTCCAATGTCAGGAAGTTGACCACGTGGAGCTCGCCGGTGAGGGCTGGGCCACGACCACGGCTGCGATCTCCCGGCTCGACCTGACCGTCTCGTCAAATGAGAGGGACTGCGGGCGATCGCCACTATTCGACGGTTACGCTTTTGGCCAGATTGCGTGGCTGATCGACATCGGTGCCCTTCAGAATCGCAACGTGATAGGCCAGCAGTTGCAAGGGAACCGTATACGCCATCGGTGACTGGAAGTAACTGATGTGCTTGGGCATCTCAATGACCGTGACGCCATCGCTCGCATGGATGCCGGCGTCCGGATCGGCGAACACGATCAGCTCGCCGCCGCGGGCGCGGACCTCCATGAGGTTCGACTTCAGCTTTTCCAACAGGTCGTTGTTGGGAGCGACCGCGATGACGGGCATGTCCGCATCCACCAGCGCGAGCGGTCCGTGCTTGAGCTCACCTGCGGGATAGCCTTCCGCATGGATGTAGGAGATCTCCTTGAGCTTCAGTGCACCTTCCAATGCGACCGGATAGAGCGCACCCCGGCCCAGGAACAAGGTGTGGTGCTTATCCGCGAAGCGCTCCGCCAGCTTGTGGATCACCGGATCCAACTCCAGCACGCGCTCGATCAAACCGGGAACCTCGATCAAACGCGACACGAGACCGCGCTCGCGCTCGGCATCCGCGCCGTTGTGGCGAGCAAGTGCGATTACGAGCATTCCGAGCGCTGCCAACTGCGTGGTGTAGGCCTTGGTCGAGGCGACACCGATTTCCGGGCCGGCGCGAGTCAGCAGGACCAGCTCGGATTCGCGTACGAGCGAGCTCTCCGGGACGTTGCAGATGGACAGCGTGGACAAATAACCCGACTGCTTAGCCAGGCGCAGGGCCGCCAGCGTGTCTGCTGTCTCCCCCGACTGAGAGATCGTGACGAACAGGGTGTCCGCAGGCACGAGCGGACTGCGATACCGATACTCGCTCGCGATATCGACAGCGCACGGAATCTTGCCGACCTGCTCGATGAAATAACGTGCAGTCGCCGCGGCGTGATAGCTGGTGCCGCACGCCACAATGTGCACGTTCTTGGCTCGGCGAAAGACATCGGTGGCTGCCGGGCCGAACGCGGCTTCCAACAGGCGGCCGTTCGCAACACGCTCCTGCAGTGTGTTGGCAATCGCTCGGGGTTGCTCGTAAATCTCCTTGAGCATGTAGTGGCGGTACGGCCCCTTCTCGGCCGCGTCAGCCGATAGCTCGCTCTCGCGGATCAGCCGCTCGACTGTATTTCCGTCCTTGTCGATGATGCGGATGGAACTGCGGCGGATCTCGGCTACGTCGCCCTCCTCTAGGAAGATGAAGCGCCGCGTGACCGGCAGGAGCGCCGCGACATCGGAAGCAACAAAGTTTTCTTCGACCCCCAGGCCGATGACAACCGGACAGCCTTCCCGCGCCAGGATCAGGCGATCAGGATCTTCTTCGCTCACCACTGCCAGGGCATAGGCGCCCTCGAGCTCGGCGACCGTGGCGCGCACTGCCTTGAAGAGGTCACCGACCGTCTGAAGATGCCGATGAATGCGGTGCGCAATCACCTCGGTATCGGTCTCCGAAGTGAACTGGTAACCGGCCCGCTTCAGCTCGTCGCGCAGCTCCTCATGATTCTCGATGATCCCGTTGTGCACGACAGCAATGCCGTCTTTCGAGATGTGGGGGTGCGCATTTCGCTCGCTGGGCACCCCGTGGGTGGCCCAGCGGGTGTGCGCAATGCCGATGTTGCCCGAGGTCGGTGAGCTGACCAGGGCCTCATCCAGCATCCGCACTTTGCCGACGGTCCTCAGGCGCTTGAGGTGCCTCGTGCCATTGAGAACGGCGATTCCCGCCGAGTCGTAGCCTCGGTACTCCAGCCTGTGCAGGCCTTCCATCAGGATCGGTACGATATTCCTTTCGGCGATGGCTCCGACGATTCCGCACATGCTGAGAATTTGCCTCCGATAGGGGTCGGCCAGTGTGCCTCAAAAAGCGGGTCACTGGCGACCGAAACGGCCCTCAGCAGGTGACATATTACCCACGCCGTGGGCCTCACTCCTCCGAGGGCTCGTGATGGGCCTCCCGCTCGGAAGCGCGCTCGCGCGCCGAATTGATCCGGTAGCGCTGCTCGCGGCCATCACGGGATCCAATGGCGGGAAGGTATACATTCACGAACCAGCTTTCCGTGACGAAATACACCGGTACGGAGCATGCATCGTAGGTCCGGCAATTAGCTTGCCAGTGCCATTCCTGGCCGGGCACCACATGCAAATAAATGGGCCTGGAAGACGACCGATGTTTAGCGCCAACGGCGACCACCGCCTCGCGCCGGATCACGGGCGGATGAGCAAACTTGCTGATGTCGATGCGACCGTAAATGCCAGGGTCCGCGTCTTCGGCACGGGCGGCGGGGCTCACGCCCAGGATCGCGATCACGCCGAGTACTAGAAGCGACGCCAAGGTCCCGCTCGTCGGCCTGCGACGCACAGTCGCGACCGCAAGCGTGAGTGTCAGCATGACAACGGCCCACAGCGGCAGCGGTGCATCCGCCTCGGGCGGAGCGCCGGAGCCACTTGTTACCGAGAACGAATGCGAAACCGGGGATGCCGCTGCGTAGGTTGCATCGCCGACTTGGCTCGCCACGATCGTGCACGTACCGGCTGCAAGCAACGTAACCACGTTGCCGCTGACGGTGCAGACACCAGACGTCTGCGACGCGAACGTCACAGTCAAACCTGAGCTCGCCGTTGCACTCACGTTGATATGACCTGTGCTCAACTGCTGATCCGACAGGACCGGAAAATTGATGGATTGCGCCGTCGTTCCGCCGCCGCTGCCCGAATTGGAAACGGGAGCACTCTTCGCCACCGCAGGCGCGGCTGACCAATAAGTTCCGTCGCCCGGTTGGTTCGCATTGATCGTACAAGTGCCCACCGCAACCGCGGTGACCACATTGCCGGTGACGGTACAGACAGCAGTGGTCTGGCTGCTGAATGACACAGCGAGGTTGGAAGTCGCCGTAGCAGACAAGGTTGCTGTCGCGCCCACGGTCAATGGACCGAAATCAGTGAACGTGATGGATTGCGGCATTCCGGTTACTGGGAAGGAGCTCAGTACCCTGCTTGCCGCCAGGTAGTAGCCCACATCACCCGCCTGGTCCGCGGCGATCGTGCAATTTCCAACCGCAAGAGTCGTGACCTGGGCACCGCTCACACTGCAGACCGATGGAGTCTGACTGCTGTATGAAACCGGCAGGCCGGAGCTCGCGGTCGCCGAGAGAGAAACCGACGATCCGACCGGCGTAGATGGCACCGACCCGAACGTAATCGTCTGGCTCGCCCCTGTTGCCGTCACGTAGTGCACCGCGCTCTGCGCGTATGCCGGGGCGGCTTCGGTGTTGCCGAGGTTGTCAGTCGCCACACTGTAAAACTCGTAGTACCCAACGCCGTTCGGGAAATTGAAGGCCGACGCATACGGCGTACTCGTGCTTGCCGAACCGGCAGCCGTCCAGGCGCCCCAGGTCGAGTTGTCCGAGGAGAAGCGATAGAAGTAGCTCACACTGGCGACCGAGGAAGCCGTCGACTGGAGGGTCACGCGCAGAACTGGCGCGTTGCTGCCGAATTCCTTGGTGTCGAAGCCGTAGCTGGGTCCGCCCGTCTGTAACTCATCCACAGACTTGATCACCACGGACAGCGTCTTGTCGCCGCTCAACTGGCTCTGGGCGAGTGAAGTGAGATTCCAGTAATACCACGCGTTGCTCACTCCGGAGGCGAGCGTCTGAGTATCGAGGACGCTGCCGAGAGCGGGCTGGGAGTTCCAGGTAATGCCGGTTTCGGTCCAGTTGTCGGTGGCCGAGCCACGAGCTTCCACCGGCAGAGCGGGACCGGTCGACTTCCAGTTCCACATTTGCAGGACGGCGCTGCTGATCGTGCTGCCGGCGGGGATACCCGACAGATCGAACTTCAGCCAACCCCGCTCGATGCCGAAAGTGCCTGACGCCGTCGTGCCCTGAATGAAGATGTTGTTGCCGGTACCGAAGTTGGAGCTGGCGGAGCCGCTGGCCACTTCCGCGTCAGCTACCGGTGAGAGCGCGTAGCCACCACCGCTGACCAACGCCGTCGCGGTCAGCGTGATTGGCTGGCTGCTGACAGCGGAAAGTGCATCAACATGCGACGTGACTTGCACGCCGGAGGGTAATGACTTGGTCGACACGACTGCGCTGTCGCTTCGGAAGCGGAACGCGAAGTTTTCCATCGTCGGCACGCCCGTCAGCTCGAGGGTGTCACCGACGTTGCCCGGTAGCGACGCGGCAGTGTAACCGGTCTTATTCCAGATCTTGAGTGAGGCGCCATTCTGATCGGCCACCGTGTCGGAAGCGGTCTTGCGCGCCAGGAACTTGACGTAGTGATTCTTGTAGTTGTCGTTCAGGAATGCATCAATCGAGCCCATGAAGGCCGGCTTGGCCAGGCTCGGGTCGTGCCCGAGGATCTTGAACTCGACACCATTGCCGTACACGCCCTCCTGATCGACAAACTCAGGGTCGCCGCCGAAGAAGGACGCCTTGCCGAGCACTTGAATGATGTCGCCGGGCACGAGAGCGCCCGTCTTGAAGCCCAGGAAGCTGCGATACAATTCCTGCTCCGACAGGCGGTTGTTGGCTACCACCGAGCCATCGGTGTTGACGATGCTCGTGGGCACCTGCTTGCTGCCCCGGCGCGACAGAGTCTCCGGAGTGGCGCTGAGCAGGCGAATAAATGCGTCATCGAAAGTCGGCTTGCTGTCAGCGTCGTTCATCATCGTGACGACGGCCTGGAAGCCACCAGAATACTGACCGTTCAGGTGATAGCGATCGCCGCCGACGCTGTAAGCGGTTCCCGGCGTTGCGTGCATGGTGCGCATGAATTCCGGAAGGCTGTCACGCACCAGGATGCCGCTCGGGTCTGATTCGGCGTTGATCGTTGATGGCCACGCATACCCACCCGATGGGTGCGCCAACATGTAGTTATTGACCGCGACCTTATAGACGGTTGCGAGCCCGATCGGCTGACCGTTGATCTTGACGCTTTGGATGATACCGTCAAATGCAGTGACATCCAGCTCGCGGGAGAACCCGACGTCCAGGTTGTTCGCCTTGAGGAAATTAATGATGTCCTGACCCGTCATGTTGACGCGAACGTACGTGTCGTCAGCCCACGGATAGGTCTCGTAGATCTGTACGTACTTCACGGGGCCCGCGGGAATATCCGCTCGTACGCCGCCGCCCGCCTCGATAGCCAGATCGCAGCCGCCGCCGCTCGGCCAGGCGATCTGGTCGCATTTCCACTTCATGCCGTCCGTGATCCATTGGCCGGCGGTGTCGTTGCCGTTCCAGGGATATTCATCGGCGGACCACCACTTCATCCGGTCATCCAGGACCAAGTCATCGTTCGTGTAGCCGACGACCTCGTCATACGGATGGCCCGGGTGCGCCGCGTTGAATTGCGAGATTAGGTTGTCGATCAGCGACTGTACATCCGGGTCCGGAGTGATATCCGAGTTGCGCAGCAGGTGCTGCACCGAGCTGACATACCCACCGGTCCCGGTCACGTGCAGCTCACCGATGTACTTCATGTAACTCGATGACTCCGTGAAGATCGTCTTGTAATTCAGGCTGGCGGGCTGCCATACCGTATCGGACCAGGTGTGCCAGTGGCCTGTCACGGCGATCTCGGGAACCTTGGCATCCGCTGTGTCCGCTATAACCGGCGTCGAGGGGTCGACCAAGTCACTGTGGCCGTCGTGGGTCAGCAAGATGACCACGTCACAATGCTGGTTGTTGCGCAGATCGTTCACGTAGGTGGAGATGTTGCAAACGCTCGAACCTGTCCACTGGCAGTCGACAACTTCCAGCGTATTGGCGAGCGACGCGCCCACGGTCGCGGTGGACGTCGTGTAGCCGACGATACCGACCTTGACGCCGTTCACAGTCACGGTGGTAGTCGGAGCGAAATGCGGTTGATGAGTAGAAATGTCCCGCACGTTCACCGAAATAACGGGTACACCCGCATTTCGCATCTGCTCCATGTTCGTGATGTAGCTGACATCGCGGACGTCGTGATTGCCGACCACCAGCGCGTCGATTCCACGCGCGCCGCGGGCGCCGCCGATCGCAGCAATCTTGCTGTGGAGCAAGGAGTAGAAGGCCGTCATGCCTCCATTGCCGTAGCCGTTGTTGCTGCAGGTCGGGGCCCCACCATTTGCGGGAGTGGTGCAGTTCATATCGCCGATCGGGTTGCCTTCGGAGATATCGCCACCGTCGAGCACGAGCGCGGTCGGATCATTCTTGACGAGCGACAGCAGCTCTCCGGCGAGATAGGCGGCGCCGCCGACGTCTTCAAATACGTCCGGGCCGGGCCCGTGCTGAGCGGCTATCCACTTGTGCGGAGTGAGGCGCGCATGCACGTCATTCATGTGAAAAACAGTGAAAGGCTGGGCGCTGGACAGACTCGCAGAGCAGCTAGCGTTAGTGCCGCCACTGCTCCCGGCGCATGACCAGGTCCAGGGACCGGTGCCAGAGACTGACGAGGCAGTGCCCACAGAGCAAAGATTGCTCGTCGGCGCGGCGGTGAGTGTCTGGCCGTTGGCGCTTCCGCAGGCTCCGTTGACCGCAGTCGTACCTACGACCGTCGTTCCGGAAATTTCAAAATCACTTGCGGTCGTGTTCGCTGTGTCGAACACATACCACGTGCCGGATGAGCTGGTGCCGCCCCAATTGACTATGCGAAAGCTGACTGTCGTGCCGCCCGGAACGTTCTGCAACGCGGCGACCCCGGTCAGGTCAATCGCCGGCAGCGATCCACCGGAGCTGTTGCTCGACGAGTAGTTGAGGGACGTGATATCGACAAATCCAGCGCTGCCGAGCTGATACTGAAGCGTGCCGGTCGAGGCGCCCGAGGCGGAGCGCCGGTAGTTGAACTGGCTTATGGATGAGAATGAGGTGGTGTAACCGCTGTTGGGGGTAACGGTGAAGGTTACGAAATCGCCGCCGGAGATCGCGCCGGACTCGCTGGTGTTCTGCCAGTCGGCGCCTCCCCAGCCGCGAGCGGCTCCCGTACCGCTCGTGGAGAGACCGCTGCCGCGGGTGAGACCGCCCACCGAGATATTGGCGCCGGTGGTTGTAGGGGCGAGTGGACTGGCCCCGAAATTGCCGCTGCCGCCTGTCTGCCCGTGTACATCCCATCCGGCGAGCACATCCGCCAACACCGGAGCCGAGGCGAACAACAGCGAGGCCGCGCAGCCGAAGCCGACCGCACGAACCCATCCCGCAACAGAGCTATGCATACGATTACCGTCTTTTTTGAATTGCAAACGAGGGGAGCCGCCGCCCCGCACGGGGGCGACGACCTCTCCCTGAGCCATGAAGAGTCGATTAGCGAGCGGCCTGGCGCTTGCGCAGACCCGCAAGCCCGAACAACCCACTGCCTAACAGCCAGACTGCCGCGGGAAGCGGTACCGGGCTAGCCGTCACGAGCACGTTGTCAACGCGGTCCGTACCGGTGGACGCCACCGAGCCGCCGTTGATAGCGCTCGTATCCGCGTCGACGAGACGGAAGAAGAGGCTGCTGACGTTGTTGATAGCTGTGATTGACGACAAATCGTCGGAAAAGCTGTACACGGAGTTGCGAGCTCCCGCGCTGCTCCAAGAGGCATTCGGGCTGGTGCCGTTGCCCAGCACGCTGTAGGAATTGAACGTGCTGAAGTGAGTCCCGTCGGTGCTGTACTGAAAACTGAAATCCTTTGGACCCGTGCTGCTGCTGGTCTGATCCCAACTCAGGGTCAGGTTCTTCAGACCCAGCGTGCTGACCTGGAACTGGTAATAGTCACCAACTGACCAGGCGGTCGAGCTGAATGAGTGTGCCGAGCCATTCCCGGCCGGAGTGCTGTAAGTCGATGCGGCGGAGTGATGGCCGCTGGCCGAGCCCGAACCGACTTCGGCGCTAAAGGGACCGGCGGTGGTCGGTGCGCTGGACTCGAACGTCCATTGCGCGACGGTATCGGCCTGTGCCGCTCCCGCGGCGAGTGACAGGATGCCGGCGACGGCAATCCCGAAGTAACGAGTCTTGTTCATTATGGGCCTCCCTGGTGGCGGCGCCATGGTCGGCGAGTTATATGAACAATTGTTGAATGAACTATGAAGTTGCGAAAGGTTCTGGAAAGTTTATTCCGCGGCCGGCTCGATCGAGGTATGTCGCGATCCGTTCGGCTCCGAGTGGGCGATGAACTGGAGCACGATGTCCGTGGCGACACCCGGTCGCTGCGGCAGCGGGAGCGGCATCGCGCGCTCGATGGCCTGAGCGATCGAAGCACGCTCGGGACCGGAGGCATCGCAGCTTTCCAACTCAACCTCGTCGAGCGAGCCGGATTCGCCGGGACGAAGTCGAGCACGACAGTGCAGCTCACCCGCCAGCTGTACCCGCGGTAGCTTCCAGAGGCCTTGAATTCGAGCGGTGAGCGTCGCCATGCGGCGCACGTACTCCGGCACGGAGTCATCCTGCTCGATCGCTGGACCATCCACCACAGCCGTCTCTAGTTCTACGGGGCGAAACTCGAGTGGTCGCGGGTGTACGACGGGTAGCGAGGCTGAGGCGGTTGGAGCGTTGGACGGGGCGAGCTCGATCCAAGTAGAGAGAGGCGGAGCCGCTCGCGGAGATCCGTGCCACTTCGTCCACACTTCGGGCGATCCGGGGTTGCGGTCACTGGAGAACGCCGAGGCGAGTAACAGTACATGGAAAGCGATCGTGAGGAGAAACGCACCCATCCGGCCCGCGTGCTGTGAATTGAAAAGCAGGTTGAGACGCGTAACGGCGATTCTCCGGCAGATCGCGCTCGAGGCGGCGGACTTCACTATCACATTGGATCACGACTCCCGCATGACAAAGAAGACGGGCGGCTCGGGAGCCGTCGATCAGGCGCGGCCAGACTCCGGCAAGGTCAACACTTTGTATTCCCGCCTGGGCAGCGGCATCGATTGAGTCGTACCGTGACGATTCCATTTCCGTGTTGGTGTAGTGTTACCGAGCTCGACCTGCGGTGCTCGTCAGCAGCGCACCCTCGGGGGCGGCGGTGTTGCGTTTCAGGCGCATCATCCAGCGAATCGCCGTTCGCTTGCTCCAATAGAACGCGCGCGGGTAGTGGGATTCGATGTGGAGGATCGCCCGGTTCCTGGGCAGCGCGAGATCTTTCGGACAAAAGACGTTGACACCATTGATCCGGGTGAGCTTCATCCGCACGATCCGGGTCTGCAGGGACAGAAAGCGATGGGAGTCGGCGATGGCATGGCAGGTGACGGATGCGCGCGAGTGCCGTGGGTCCTGGCTGTCCAGCGAGCCGTGAATGGTCCAGGCATTCCAGAAAAGCACGTCGCCGCGGCGCAAGCAGGGAGCCCGTATCGGAAGGTGCAGCTCCCGCACCTTGCGCACGACCGATTGGATGTAGTCCTCGTGATGATCGACAATGTTGTTTTTGAAGGCCTGCCGGCCCAGATCGAGCGTGTGAGACTTGGGGCAAACGAAGAATCGGCCCGCGCTCGCGGCGATGGATCCTCCGCGGGCGTTTCCGGAACCTGAACCTCGAGTCCCCGAGGTGTCTGCAGCTCGATCATATCCTGCCCAAGTCGCTTGCCTGTTCCCTAGTCACCAGACAAGCATCCGGCCGAATATTGACATCCATATGACGCCGTCAGATCGACTCGCCAATCTGCCTGCGCCGCAACTCCACGAGCTTGCAGTCGATCAGAAATTCATACCAGGCACGCAGGACACAGAAAGTGAGTCCGGCCCGCCCCTCGAAGATCCCACCCCGAAACAGGTATAGAGCGGTAAAGACCACCACCGGGCGCAAGGGCAGCCGATAGATCACCGACTTCAATGCGCGGCGGCGCAAGTCGACATCGCCGGAAAACAGGTCCCGCCACCTCGGGCCGCCGGAGGCGCGCTGCAACAGCAACGCGGCCTCCATGCTTGAATAGCGATCGTGCTTGGCCACCCAGGCGGACAGGCCTTTATTGAACGGATAATGGTCGAGATGGCCCTGGAGCTGGGCTGCCGCGCCGATCGCGTGGTACTCCTCGTTGTAGGCTCGCTCAACCCGAACCCTACCCCGGCGCGCCAAGCGGCCGAACCAGGTTGGATAACCGCTGCTGCCGCGGATCCAGCGGCCGAACAGGTGGTCCCGCCTTCGCATCCGGAACAAATCGACATCGGATTGCGCGGTCCGCGTTGCTTGAAGCATCTCCGCTTGCAGATCCGCCGGGACACGTTCGTCCGCATCGAGCATGAGGACCCATGGGTGCCGGAAGTCCAGTGCCAATCCGAAGTTGCGCTGGGCAGCGTAGTTGTCAAACGCGCGCTGCACTACTCGCGCACCCTCCCGGCGAGCTATCTCGACCGTGCGGTCGCTGCTGAAGGAATCCAGGACGACGACATCATCCGACCATCGGACCGACTCGAGGCAGGCGCCGATGTTGATCTCTTCATTAAAGGTGAGTATCAGGATCGAGATGGACACGGACTGCAGCGCCCGCTATTGACGCTTGATCTTGCGCTGCCGGACCACTCGGGCTGGATTCCCAACGACGATGTCGAGGGGTCCTACATCCTTCACCACGACAGCCCTTGCGCCCACCACCGCGCCTTGGCCGACGGTGACCCCGGGACCGATGAAAGCATCGGTGCCGACCCAGGCGCCTGCCTCGATACGCACCGGCAATTTGAGCAGGGGAAGTGCGGGATCCTCCAGATCGTGCGATCCGGTGCATACGTGCGCGCGATAGGCCAGGGACACGTTCTTTCCAATATGAACTTTTCCCAGGCTGTAGATGAAGGTGTCTTCACCCAACGCAGCCCAGTCTTCGATCTCCACATTCCACGGCATGTAGATACGCGAGGATGAGTAGAGCCGGACGTGTTTGCCGATGCGCGCACCAAACAACCTCAGTACCCCGCAGCGCCATTCGAAAAATGGGCGCGGGCTGAGCTTGATCAGCCAGCTACCCAGGCTCCAGGCGATGCGCAGCCCCTGTTCCCGAATCGAGTACTTGCGGGCCGAGCGATTGCCGCGAACATCGAGCGACTGATCAATGGCCGGGTCGTCGGCGGTAGCACCCATCAGGCAGCGTCCTTGAGGGATGCCAGGGCGAGGCGTGCCTCGTTCACTCCCTGGAACTCCGCGGAGCCGTTCAGCGCGGCCTCCAGGTTGCTGCGCGCCTGGTCGCGCAGGCCCATCTGCAATTCCGCCATGGCCAGATGAAATCGAATCACGCGCGAGCCGGGTGTGCGATCGAATGCCCGCTGCAAGGTGGGCAGCGCCTCTTTGAATTCGCCACGTTTGAAGCGAACCCAACCGGCCGTATCCAACAAAGACCCATTGTCCGACGTAGCAAACTCATTGGTGAGGTCGCGCGCACGATCCAAACTCGGTTGGTCTTTGTGGTAAGTGACGAGCAGCATGGCCAGGTTGTTGGCCGCCAGCTGCCGGGCATCCGGATTGGCCTTGTAAAGCGCATCGTAGAGGGCAATTGCCCGCTCGACTTTGTCATACTTTTCGTAAACGCGAGCAGCGTCGGCCACGAGCGTAGGCTCGCCTGGCGCGATTTTCAGAGCTGCCTCGAACTGCGCGAGCGCCGCCGGCACATCCTCCTGCGCCAGCTCGGCGACGGCCATGTCGCGGTGCGGCTGCCAGGCTTGCGGGTTGAGCTCCATCGCTTTGGAGAACTGCTCTTTCGCCTGCTTAAAATCCTTGCGCTGCAGGTAGAAGTCGCCTAGCAACATGACGACGGCTGCGTTGGTGGGTTCGTCCGTCGCGGCCGCTTGCAATCGCTTCAATGCGGAGTCGTGAGCCCCGCGATGCACGTCGAGATTGACCAGTGCTACCAACGCTGCCAAGTACCGGGGTTCGACTTTTAAGGCATGCTCGAGCTGGTTACGACTTTCATCCCACTGCTGCTGCCGTTCCGCCACCAGGGCGGCGTAATAGAAGCCGAGAGCTGACTGGGGCTTGCGCTGCTGAAGCTCGAGCGCTTGAGAGCGCGCGCCGGCCAAGTCGCCCTGCTTCACGTCGGCGAGGATCAATTGCACACGCGCTTCGGCGCTGTCCGGCAATTGTTGGACCGCCTCCGCCAACACGCGCACTTGATCCTTGGGCCGATCGGTGCGCTCCAGCAATTCGGCGAGATCCAATCGCAGCGTCGCCTCGTTCGGCGCGATCCGCATGGCCGCTCGCAAAGTCTCCTCGGCGAGTGCCGGCTCACCCTTGCGCAGGTAGGCGGCGGCCAGACTTCTCTGCAGCGGCACCGAGCTGGGCTGATCTCTGAGGACCGCGCGCAGGTCCGCGATCGCGCCTGCCGCATCGCCCTTGTGCATTTCAAGGGTGGACCTGAGTATCAGAGCGTCGTTGTCACGGGGGCTGGTTTTCAGTGTCTCCGTGAGAAGCCGGCTGGCTTCAGCCACGTTTCCCTGACTCAGGTAGATATCAGCCAGGCGATCGCGCGCCATCAGGCCTTTCGCCCGCACGCCGTCGGCCGCGATCACCTCCTTGTAAACAGAGATCGCATCGGCGGAGGCCCCCGTTCTGCGCAGCAGGGTACCCAAAGCCAAGCGCAGGTCCAGGTTGTCCGGCTGTCGTTGAATCAGGCCGCGCAGCATCTTCTCGCCCTCGGCACGCGAGCGCTGCGAGGAAATGAAATCCACCAACGCGAGCTTTGCGGCGTTGGCTCGTGCCTCGTCGCCCCACTTCGCCGAATCATTGGCAGCCTGTTCCAGGACCTGCTGTGCGCCGTCCACCTCGTGCCGGCGCAGCAGAAATGCCGCGAGACGATTGCGTACCGCGAGATCCTGAGGGCGCAGCTCGATGATCCGCCGCATCTGCTCTTCTGCTTTGGCCGGCTGATCGGTCAACAGGTAGAGATTGGTCAAGACGGATCTGAGGTCGACCGACGAGGGGGCGCGCTGCAGCGTATCGCTGATCACAGCCAGTGCCCGCTCGTTCTCACCGCGACGACTGAAGACAGCAGCCAGCACCGCGGCGGCGTTTTCATTGTTGGGAGCAACCTCATGTGCCCGCTGGGCATCCGCGAGCGCGCCGGCGTCATCCTTTTGCTGCTGGCGAGCCGCGGCTCGCACCGAAAGAAGATCGGCGTCATCCGGATGGCGCTTCAGGCCGGGCTCGATCGTTTCAAGCGCCTTGGCGGTCGCGCCCCCGAATATGTACATCCTTCCCAGACGCGCCCGCGCGGAATCGAAAAGCGGATTCGCCTCGATGGCCCCCAGATACAGTCCGGCCGCTAATCGGATGTCGCCCTTCGCTTCCGCCACCTGGCCGCTGTAATACAGGGCTTCCGCGTTCTTGGGCTCGATCTGCAAGGCATTGCGGAACTCAATATTGGCCTTGTCCAGGTGATCGGTGGACAGATACTGCTTGCCCCGCTGCAGATGACTCAAATAGCGAGCATGCCCGCCACTGCAACCCGTAGCCAGGCTGATCCCCAGCACCGCCCACACGAACGGATGCAGCACCGGGCGAATCGCGAATTTCATGAAGCAGGGCACTCTGTGGCCTACGCCGAACCCGGGACAGTATCGGCGCGGCATGACGCTGGGATTACAGGGTTGTCACCGAAACGTCTTGATCGATCCCTAGCATTTGCACACTTCTCTAACAACATTCTGCCCCAAAATGGCTCATCTGCAGCTGCGATCTCCCGTGCCGGGTTATTTCTTGTTTTTGTTTGCCGTCGGCGCCGCGCTCGTGCTGTTTGGATCGGCCCTGATTCAGCTCTATTCGATCTGGAACGAGCAGCCGGAATACAGCTACGGCATCTTGATTCCGTTTCTGTCGGGGTTCCTGCTGTGGCGCAAACGCGACGAGCTGCGCGGCATCCCCTTCACAGGGTCCTGGTACGGCTCAGTCCTCATTGCGGTCGGGCTGCTCCTGAGACTGATCGGTCAGCTCAGCACGATGCCGGCCATGGTTCATTATGCGTTGTTGATGGTCCTGTACGGGCTGGTGCTGTCCCTGACCGGCCCGACCGTGTTCCGGCGGATGCTGATGCCGCTGTTCATTCTGGTATTCATGGTTCCCCTGCCCCCAGTCCTCAGCGGCCAGCTGTCATTGCAACTGCAACTGCTGTCCTCGCAGGTGGGGGTGTGGATCATCCGAGCAGCCGGTGTCAGTGTTTTTCTGGAAGGCAACGTCATCGACCTGGGGTCCTATCAGCTCGAGGTGGCCGAAGCCTGCAGCGGGCTGCGCTACCTGTTTCCACTCATGACGCTCTCCTTTGTAATCGCGTTTACGTTCCGCGGGCCGCTCTGGAAGCGCGCGCTCGTTTTCCTCTCCAGCATTCCGATCACGGTGCTGATGAACAGCCTGCGCATCGGGGTTATCGGCATCACCGTCGACCGGTGGGGCATTCAAATGGCCGAAGGCATGCTGCATGAATTCGAGGGCTGGGTCGTGTTCATGCTGAGCACGGCGCTCGTCGTACTGCTCGCGGTGGGCCTGAGCAGGGTCGGTGTATCGCGGAATCGCGCCGCGGCGAGCGCGCCTGGGGCAGTATCCGGCAGTGCGCTTGCCGCTGCCGGCCCGCGTTCAACGGTCTTTTCGCGCTCTACCCAGGATAGGGCAACGGCCTTTCAAACCGTGCCGCGATCCTTCATTGTGGCGACGGCCCTGGTGACTGTTGGAGTGGCGCTCGAGTTCAGCATCCCCGACCGGCCGGAGATCACCCCCGCGCGCTCCCAGTTTGCACAGTTCCCCTCCCAGTTGGGGGACTGGTCGGGCACTCCCGAGCGCCTCGATCAGATTTACCTGGACGCTCTGAAGCTCGACGATTACCTGCTGATGAACTATCGCGGTGCCGACGGTCTGCCCATCAACTTCTACGTTGCCTACTATCGTTCACAGCGCAGCGGCATGTCGGTGCATTCACCGCGGCTGTGCCTGCCCGCCGGGGGCTGGAATGTCGAGAAGTTCGAACAACACTCCATTGCCGGTACCGAAGGACACTCCGCGTGGCCGGTGAATCGCGTGATCATCGAGCACGGCGGAGAGCGCGAGCTGGTGTATTACTGGTTCCGGGAACGCGATCGCCGCCTCACCAACGAGTACTCCGTACGATGGTACCTGTTCTGGGACTCCATCAAAATGAACCGCACCGATGGTGCCCTGGTACGACTCGTCATGCCCATTCCAAAGGGCACGAGCGAAACCACCATCGACGCGCAGATGACTCGCTTCGCGCAGCGTGCCGAGCGGCAGCTCGATAGCTACGTCCCGGACTGAGCGCGGTTGGCCGCATCACGGCCACGGGCCGACGCTGCGTACGCGACTCCGTAGATGCAGGGCAACAGCACAGGAAACAGCATGCGAAACTCCGCCAGATTCCCCGCCATCATCCGGTAGAAGATGATCCAACCTGGGAATGCATAACAGTTGATCTGAAAAAAGCGACGGCGCCAATCGTCAACGGCGATGTCGTTGAGGCGTAACAGGCAGACAGCCGGAAAGAGGGCGGCCAGTCCCAGCGAACAAACCGTGGTGAGCGACAACATTCCGCGATCCAAGAAAATGGCCCGAGGATCCAGAATGACTGTTCCCGCGGACGACACCGGCCCCGGAAACAACCGGCGGATCAAAACGTACTCAATGGTGAACGCCGCCGCGAACACCAGCACCCAGACCCACCGGGATCTGCGCGCGAGCAGGGGCGAACAAACCGCCCACACCGCGACAAACCAGACCATGTGCAACGAAGTCTCGCGAAACAGTCCTACCGCCAGCATGAGCAACCATGCGCCGACGAGGCGTTCGTCGAGCAACAGCCACAGACCGATGCTGAGCAGCGCCAGGCTCGGCATGTCGGCCGGATAGAAAACGTATTGACCGACCACGACCATGGCGCTGTAGAGGACCAGGAAATAGCGCCAGGAAAATGACTGTCGGCCCCACAGCGCCGGAACGGCGCCGGCAAAAGCGTAAATCGGCGTCAACATGCCCGCCGCGACTCGCAGCGGGTGCAATCTGACATCGGCACTGTGATAGAGCGAGCCGAGCGCCTTGGCGAGATAGTAGAGGATGTAGTTTCCCAGAAAGCGCGCATGATGCACGCTGTTCGGCCGCAAGTAACCCTGCTCGAATTCGCCAAAATCGGTCAGATTCGAGGTTTGGTGCTGCAGCAGAGCGGTGCTGAGATCCGGCAGGAATTTGAACAACACCAGCTCGATCGCGAAGGCCAGCGCGCACAACCCGATCAGCTTCTCCCATTGCTGTCTCAAGCGATCTGCCCCACCGGTGCGCCCGACGAAAGGCGGCTCACCAGCGATAACCATGCATTGGCGGCATGGCCGCTGGTAAACCTACTGACCGCAAGAGCTCTGGCGCGTGCTCCCATCTCCGCAAGCCGCCCGCGGTCCGCGCGAAGGGCGCGCAACTGCCGCGCGAGTCCTTCACTGTCCCCGATCTGCACAACGACGCCGCAGCCGTGTTCTTTCAACAGCGTCGCGACTTCACCCCGCGAGTCGCCAATGAACAGGGCCGGCCGGCCGGCTGCCAAGATCCCGTAGATCTTGCTGGGTACAATCAGACCCTCCAGCGCAGGCAACAAGCTGACCAGATGCAGGTCGGAAGCCGCCATGTTGTCACTCAGGCGTTCGGGCGGTTGGTATTCCTGGAACACGAAGCTGGTGAGCGCCTGCTCCTGAACCGCCGCTTGCAAGGGGGCGCGCTGGGCTCCGCCCCCTGTCATCAGAAAAGCAAAGCCGGGGTCCGCGGCCAGAATGCGGGCGGCGCCGAGCAGGGTTGCGAATTCATGCGCCCGTCCGAAGTTTCCGGAGTAGCCCACCACGAAACGATCGCTGAGACCCAATGCCTGTCGAGTCGCGCTGTGTGCGCTGTCGATGGGACGGATCGCATCCGGATCGGCCCAGTTCGGAATCTCCACGATCCGCGAGTCGCATACGCCTCGGTCTCGCAGCCGTTGTGCCATCGAGGGTCCCAAGACCACATTCATGGATGCACGGCGCAACGTCAGATCTCGCAGCGAGGTCAGAAGTGAGCCTGCCCAACCCGGCATCCAGCCCGGCGCCAGGACAGCCGCCACCTCCGGAAACAAATCCTGCAGCCAGTTGACGACGATCGCTTCCCTGGCATGCCCCGACCAACTGACGGGGATTGACAGGAGCGGTGGGTCGGTTTTTGCGACCACGATATCGCCCGGCGACAACAGCGACCGCAGCTTGACGGCGGCGGCGACGTAAAACGTAAGATAGTCGAGCGCCCGCCCCATCAGATTGGCTCGGCCTCGCGTCGCTGTGGACAAGCGCACGATGTTGATGCCATTCACAACCTCATGAGGCGGAAGACGGGCCAGCGGGTCGTTGTACAACTGGCGGGAAGTGAGCACGGTCACTTGCAGCCCGAGCCGTATGAGTTGGAACGCGAGATCGGACAACATCCGGCTCGTGGCCGATTGATCAGGGTAAAAAAAACGATTCACGAAGACGATCTTCTGCTGCTTCATCGCCGCTTCGATCAGGATCGGTGAATCCGCGATCCGGTGAGCGGCTCGGCGACGGGTGGAGCGGGCGCCCCGGCAGGTTCGGTCATCGCAGGTGAGCCCGGGAGCTCGAGCACATTGCGCAGCCGATTCACGAATGCGGGGAAGGAGAAGGGTCCTCCGCTGCCGACCAGTACCCGGCCGTTGGCAATCAAGCGCTCCCGTAGCGCGGGATCCGCCAGAAGACGGCGGATCGACTCGTCGAGGGCAACGACATCGCCATAGCGCACCAGCAGACCTGTGTGCTCGTGCTGCACAACATCCAACGCCCCACGCTCGGCCGCGGCGATAACAGGCGCTCCGAAGTGCATCGCCTCGAGAAACACGATTCCAAAACCTTCATTGCAGCTCGGCAGTACGAAGGCGACACATTGCGAATAGAGCTGAGATAGAACTGCGTCGCTGACCCGACCGAGAAAGTGAACGCGACCCACGACACCGCAACGCTGCGCCATTCCTTCCAGATAGGGCCGATCGTCGCCGTCGCCTGCGATGACACAGTGCAGCGACAAGTCGGTCATCATCGCCATCGTCTCAATGAGAGTGGCCACGCCCTTGTAGCGATCACCTGTATCCAGTCGCGTGACGGTCAGTATGAAAGGACCCGGCACATCGCAGGCCGCGCCACTTCGATGACCGGGGGCTGCCGGCGGCTGCCAGGCACCGCTCAGCGCATTTGGAAAAACGATGCAACAGTTCTCCTTGATCTCAGGACGTTGAGTTTCGATCCGCTGCCGCGTATAGCGACTGACACACAGGATATGGTCTACCCGGGAGATGGCCCACCTCACCACCGTTCGATCCAGCCCGTTCCATACTTCGATGCCGTGAGCAATCATGAGGACGCGGCCATGCTGAGCGAAAGTCAAAGCCAGACTGCCGGCTACGAGGCTCAGGAAGCTGACATGCCCGATCACGATCAGATCATCGGCGCCGGCGCGGGCAATTGCGCGGGCTACCGCTGCGCTGAAGGCGATCTTGCTGCGTCCAAAAACCTCGATGCTGACCGAGCGGGGTGCATCCCAGCGCTTGCGCGCCTCCTCCGAATCGCCGAATGACAAGACATCGCAGCGCACGCCGAGCTCATCGAGAGCCGAAATGAACATTCGGTTGAATCTCTGAATACCGCCCTCGGGGAACACTTGACTCAGCACCAGCAAAGCCCGGCCGCAATGCCGACGAGCAGCATCGCTTGCTCCGAGCTCGGAGGGAATCATGCCGCGCGCTGCCATCGCAGGGCAGGAAGCTCAAATTGCGCTTCATGGCGGGCTACGAAGCACAACAGCATGAGGATGCTCCACAGCAATGGGTGAACCTCACGTGCCCCGCTGACATGCAAATCCAGAAGCTCTCGAATGCGCCGGCGTTCCAACGGCAGCCTGGACAAGACTGACTCATCATGCATCAACTCCTTGGCCCAGGTCAGCAGCGGACCGCGCAGCCATTGCGCGATCGGCACACCGAAGCCACGCTTCCTGCGATAGACGAAGTCGCGCGGCAGGTAGCGGCACAGAGCCTTCTTGAGCAGATACTTGCCCTCGCCCGCGCGGATCTTGTAACTCGCCGGCAGGCGCATGGACCACTCGACGAGCCTGAAATCCGTGAGCGGGCAGCGTGCCTCGAGGGAAAAAGCCATGCTGGCCAGGTCGACCTTGTGAAGATAACCGTTCGGGAGCATGAAGCCCATGTCCAGCCGCATACCGGTTTCCGCCGGGTCGAGGTCGCTGGCGAAACTGGATGCAAAATCCTCGAACCAGTGAACCGAGGAGTGGGTCTGGTTCAGTACGTCCTGCGGCAGCAGCGGCGGAAAGTCCTTCCCGAAACTGCGCAAGTAGTTGAATGTGGCCACGCCCGGCTTCACGTCCAACGCGCCTGCCAGCAGTCTTGCGCTGTGCGAGGGCGCAAGGTTCAAGATCGATCGCAGGGTTCGTCGTGCGAACGCGGGCGAGGTTCCAATCTGCGTGAGACGTTGGGCCAGCTTGTAGTAGTGATAGCCGCCGAAAAGCTCATCGCCCGCATCGCCCGTGAGTGCAACCGTCACGTGTGAGCGAGCGAGGCGCGATACCGCCATGGTTGGGAAAGACGAGTTGTCCGCGAACGGCTCATCGGCCTGCTCGATGTACATCGGCATCAGGCTGAGTAGATCGCCTACGCTCATTGTTTCGACGACGTGATCCACACCGAGAACGGCCGCCGTCCTGGCAGCCGCGGGCCCCTCGTTATACTCGTTCTCTTCAAACGCAATGGTGAACGTCTTGATGCCGGGACCCCCGGCTGCTTTCATGGCGGCGACAATCATGGCGCTGTCTACACCACCGGAGAGCAAAGCTCCGAAGGGAACATCGCTCATCAGGCGCAGCCGCACGGAGCTGCGAATCAATTGGTCCAACTCGTCCACCAGATCGTCCTCGCGACGGAGCATCCAGCTCGGGTCGGGGGCGATGTGACGGAAGTCCCAGTACCGGGCAATTCTCAGACCGGAGGAGTCCCACACCGCGTAGTGCGCCGGGCGCAACTTGCAGATGTTGCGGTAATACGAGAGGGGCGCGGGGATATATCCCAACTCGAGGTACAGACGCAGTGCCTGAGTATCAGGCTCCGCGGTCGCTCGGTCAAACAAGGGCAGCAACGCCCGCGGCCGCGAGGCAAACGCGAACGACTGATTGACATGGGCATAGTACAGCGGCTTCACGCCCATCCGATCGCGAGCCAGAAACAGCCGGCGCTCGGCCTTGTCCCAGATCGCGAAGGCAAACATGCCATTCAGCCGCTGAAGACACTCGATACCCCACGCGCGATAGGCTTCCACCAGCGTCTCGGTATCCGAGCTGCCCCGCCAGCCGCCGACCGGATCCAACTCCTTGCGTAACTCGGAGTGATTGTAGATCTCGCCGTTGAAGACGATGACGTAACGACCATCGCCCGACTCCATGGGCTGGTGGCCTGAAGGGGTCAGATCGACCACCGCGAGGCGGCGATGGCCGAGGCGCACGACCGCGTCCGACCAGACCCCCGAATCATCGGGCCCCCGGCTACGTATTTCGTCGAGGCAGCGGGCAAACGCACCGGGCTCCGGCAGTCGACCGCTCGAATCCGCAAAACCTAGAATTCCGCACATCTCACGCGTCCCTCAAAAGGCTGACTTGTTGTTATTGACATCCAGCGTGCGTCCGTGCGCAGGCGCAGCGCCGATCGCTATCGATGCAGCTGCGACGCCAGGTTGCTTCCGAATGATATTCCGATAGAGCGTTTCTGTTTCGGCCGCCACGGCGTCCCACGATAGACGGTTACGTGCCTCAGCTCGGCCTCTTTGACCCATGGTACGCAGGTCAGCGGGTCGAGACAGCAAAGCCCGCACGGCGGCGGAGAATTTGCCGGGCTCCCCGTCGGCCACGATGCCGGCGCCCACCGATTCAACCAACGGCGCGATGCCGACTTCCGGGGTCACCGCGACCGGACAGCCCATGCTCATGGCTTCGGCCACCACGTTACCGAAGTTCTCCGAGTAGGACGGCAGAACAAACAATTCAGCGCGAGCGTAGAGCGCCCATTTGTGAGCGTCTTCGACCGGACCCAGGAAGATGACCCGGTCGGACAGTCCGAGCTCCCGGACCTGCTGCACAAGCTGCGACTGATAGCCTTCCTCGTCGTTTCCGGCAATCACCAAGGCCATATCGGGTACGAACCGCCACGCGGCAATGAGACGGTCCAGTCCTTTTTTCCAGTTGATGCGACTCAGGAACAGAACAAACCGTGACGGCAGGTGCGCGTACGGCCCCACGGGCAGGCTCGCATCATCGCGCGGGAACTGCACGCCGTTCGGGATACAGGCCACGTGCCGCGCGGGAAGTCCCAGCCACTCGAGCTCGTCGGCCTCTATTTCGGCAGTCACATGGACCGCAGCCGCTTGCGCGATACTCTTGCGCTCAAAGCAATTGATCCAGGCGGTCTTGACCCAGCGGCTCTTTCTATTAATGGCTTCGCGAATCAACATCCCGCGCGGCGCTACGACATAGGGCACATGGGCCCGGGCGGCCACTCGGGCAGCAGCCAACGTCGGATATAAATACACGGCGTGGACATGCACGGCGTCGAATCCACTGACGGACTGCCGCAGTCGCCGGTTCAGCTCCGGAGACCAGAAAAGCCGCCGCAAGGCAGGAACCTTGAAATAATGAACCTGCACGCCGTCGAGCTGAACCGGCCGGTCGAGCGGGACATCCAGGTCGGCCGGTCCATCGAGGCTCGTGGTATAGACATGAACATCATGCCCTCTGCGCACCAGAGCCGCGGCGAGGCCGTGCACAGACCGTATAGGCCCTCCATAGCGGACAGCCGGGTAGTAAGTGGGCACAACCTGCAGGATTCGCAGTCGAGCTGAGTCTGCCGCCAAATTCGCCTCGGATCGCCGCAGGTGACGCATGGAACGCACAAGCGTAATCGTCGACTATGACGCTTATGCAACGCCGTTGGGCGTCACATTCCCGTCATCTAAACGAAATATTTCGGACGCTTTCGTTACAGCAACATGAGCTAAAGTCTGCGCCCCTTTTGCAGACAACCACCCGTGCGCTCCACCCATCTGCATCCGGTTGCTTCGCCGACGATCGCAGGCCCGACGAGCCTGTCGGGTCCGCTCATGCGATGGCTGGCGGCGCTGTGTGTCGCGCTGTGTCTATCGACAGCTGCCGCGGTCGCCGTTCATCAGGGATCGCTGTACGACGACGAGATTTCGAACGTCCGGCAGGTTGAAGGTCACGACATACCTTCGATCATTCACACGGCCAACTCGACGGATGTTCATCCTCCCGGATCCTATGTTCTCAACGCCATCGCGTTCAGATTGCTCGGCTCCTGGGACGGCGTGAAGATCGCCGGCGGTTGCCTCAACGCATTCGCCTTGGCATTTTTCTTATTCATGGCGTTCGATAGCCTGACTCAGCGTCAGCGCCTGCTCTTGGCAGCAATGCTCGCCACCGCCAGCACCACCATCCTGTGGGGCGCCTCAATTCGCTGGTACTCGTACTTCAACCCCGTATTCACCGCGGCGACTGCCCTGCTGTTGTTCTCCTCTCAAAGCCGGACGTTCCGCAGCCTGATTCTGATTGTGGCCGCCACGGCGCTTTTTTATCTGAGTTACGCCGCGGTCTGCGCGGTACTCATTCTTCTGATCGTGCACGTTGGAAGGGACTATCACGAATGGCAGCGCAGGGAAGTACTGCGCCTGGCCGTCATGGGCGCGTTGGCGTTCGTTGTCTGCCTGCCGCAGTTGCAGATCTTCCTGCACGTCCACATGGCCAACCAAGGACACCAGGTTGGCGGCCCGATGACTGCCTTGGTCCAAACCGCGACTACCCTCCTCGTTGGTAATGCAATTTTTCCCGTCGCGCCGTTGCCGATACTGTATGCCGCGGTCGCTGGCGCGAGCTGCCTCGTCTGGCTGTTCGTCCGCCCCAAGGCACCGCTGCAGCGGCTGGTCGTCGGCGCGCTGGTCACGGGGCTGCTCGTGATGGCAGTGCTGGGAATCGGTATCAAGCCGCGCAACTCTGTATTCCTTCTACCGCTCACTGCCCTGGTGCTGTGCTGGGCCATAACTGCGCTGCCGCCTCGGGCAGCAGCGGCCGCAACCGTGGTGTTGATCGCCTTCCAGGGCGTTTGCATGCGGAATGTTGTCTTGCACGTCGACACCCTGAAGGGTTCCTATAACTCGGATTTTCCGGCAGCGATGCGCCAGATCGAACAATGGAGGTCCCGCTGCGGTGTAGTGACTGTGTTCAATCATGACCCGGTGATGACTTACCTGGTCGACGTTGCCGGCCTGCCGCAGTCCTCCCCCTATGAGACTACCGCTCGTCCCCAGCTGAATATTGCCCGCGGCGAGTGTGTAGTAGTCGTGCGGACATTCCACGGTGCCATCGAACGATCAACAGTCGATGCAATGTATTCGCTCGTCACCGGCGGAAGGTGGTCGCTCTTGGATTCGAGCGACATCGGTCCGGACCGCTATTTCACCCTGAAAGGAAAGTTGATGCACGAGCAACTACCGCCGTTCTATCTGCATTTGGACATGTTCCGCGCTGACAGCGACATCGCCTTGCAGGGCTGGTCGACCCTCGCGACTTCGGAAGGGGTCACGCGTTGATGGTGCGCGGCGCCAGACTGTGGCTCGCTCTGCTGGTCCTGCCTGTCATGGCGGGATCGCTGAGTGCCTGCGGAGGTTCCGGTTCGGCCTCGAGCAGCGGGGGATCGCCAGCAACCGGCTCCGGCTCCTCCGCGCCGCCGCCCTCGTCTCCTACCCCTCCGACGACACCACCGAGCGCTGCGACACTGCCTACTGTGGACCCGGGTTACATCCTGGGAAATGCCAATGCCAGTGCGATGACGGCCAACGCAGTCATGGGGAGCTGTACTCCGGCCCTGATGAGTACTTCCAATACCGCGTCGCAGAACGTTGCTGCATTCATCAGCGCGGCGCAGATCGCACTGAAGTCAACCTTCGGCAATGTTTGCATCCCGCCAGGCGTCCTGCCGTTTGCAACGGTCACGCTGAGCCAGGGATATAGCGGGTTGCACGTCATTGGAACACCGCCGATACAGGCGTTTGTCAACAATCAACCTTCGCTCGGCTACACCCTTTCAGGCGGCACCATTCTGCAGGGCAGCGGCTCCGGCTCGGGAGCGGCATTCCAGTTTGTGGGGGCCGGTGGGCCGGGGGCGAGCTGGGCGGTCGGGTTTCTCACCGGTGTCAGTTTCGAGAACCTGGGCTTCGATAATTGGGACCGGGTGATGCTGTTCGGCGGTACCAATGTCCAGGGCGCGTCCTATTCCAAGTTCAACAATCTGTTTGCCACTCACATCGGCGTGCGTGCCTTCGACTTCATCAATTGCGTGTCGCTCTGGATCGATAATCTATATGGCTACTTTTCCGGATCGGGCTTCCGGATGGCAGACGACCTCGACAGCGCCGTCTATGGAACTACGACTAACTCGTATGTCGGTGATCTACAGTTCACGCTACGAGACTTCGCTGCGGAAGGCATCGTCCTCGAAGCAACTGCGCAAGGACCCGCCGGCTCGCAGCTCAATGAGATCCAAGGTGGCTATTGGTTCGTCGAGCGCCCCGGCATCGTTGCGCACACGCAGACAGTCAGTATGACAACCGGCTCCGCGGGTATCGTAATAGCCGACAACACCTTCCTCCCCGTCGGGATGCCCGTCGGATTTCTCAGCTCAGCCAATGGATTCGTCGCGGGCGAGACGTATTTCGTGGTGAGCAGCTCGAGCGCTCAGATCGCCGTGTCGAAAACCTACGGCGGGCCCGCAGTAATTTCCAGCGGCAACTCCGCCATGGTGATCAAATCCGTGGGCGGCGAGAACATTGCCCTGCGAGGACTCGGGGCCGAAAGTCAATCCAACGCCGGCCTCGTTTCCAACGTCCACATTGCGCTGATCGACAGCGAGAACGCTTCAGGCAACGCCATCTTCCTGCAAGGCGTGGCCGGGGGAGAGGTCAATCTGGGGGAGATCCCGGCCGACTATATTTCGGGAGTGGCGCTCCGGGACGTAACTGGCTTCACGGTCACGAATGGGGGCAGCGGCAATCCAACCCGCGACAACGACGGCTATGGCGGCCAGGACAACTATTGGTACGGCTCATACAGAGGACCGGATGTCCAGGCTGTCGGATTCATCGGACAAGGCAAGGATACGAGCGGATTGTATTACCGCACCGCTCTCGCGCCCACGGCGGACGGAATGGCCTCGCCCGGATTCTCCGTGCGGGGGTCGAGCGGCAGTTTCTTGTATTCGGATTTCGGAATCGGGCAGCCATACTCCACTTCAGGTGCGGCCAGCCTCGCCCTGAATCCTTCCAACAGTGGCATTTTCGCCTACGCCGGGTCCGGCGGCAGTTGCCTGCTTCCGCAGATCATCGCGGGCAATTCGGGTACTTCCCTCGTCGGCCTGCCCTATTGGTTCACCAACACGGGCTCCGGCCCATGCACGATCAGTACCCAGGCAGGGCAGACTTTTTCCGGACAGCCGGGACTCACGACTTTGACTGTCCAGGCGGGTGGGAGCGTGGGGTTGTCGGCTGAGCCCGCCGGTGCCGGCTTCACTTGGCACGTTCTCAGCTACGTGCAGCCGTCGGAGGTTCAGTACGGCAGCGTGTCGGTACCAACTACCACCGTCGCCTCCCTGCCCAGCTGCGGGCCGGGGCAGAAGGGTCTGCTGTATTCAGTCTCGGACGCAGCCGCGCCTGCCTACAACGCACCGGTGACCGGTGGCGGAACCAATACCATTCCCGTTTTCTGCAACGGGAACACCTGGACAGCCCATTGAAAGGCGCGACCGGCATCCAGACCGACCGGTCCCACCGGCGTCTTGCGACAGCCTTGGGTCTGCTGTTTGGTTACGCAGGCGTGTTTCTGGCCGTCGCGCGCAACATTCTGCTCGTCCCCGTCTATCTGCGTTTCGTGCCTCTGGCACAGTACGGTGCTTGGTTGGCAACCGGTGCAACCCTCATCACGCTGTTGGTGAGTGACTTCGGTCTGGCGGGCGTCCTGAGTCAACGCAGCGCGGCTCTGCACGGGGCGGGCGATGCCGAGGCGCTGGGTAAACTCATGGGGTCGGGTCTCGTCGCAGGGCTCATCCTGACGGGAGCCTCGCTAGTTGTCGGGGTCGGCGTTGTTGCTGTTATCCCGGGGTTCTCCGGACTCGGTGTGCTAGAGACGGCGGAACTCATCCGCTGCCTCTACTTGGCCGTGCTGGCGGCTGCGTTAGGGATATCGGGAGCAATCGCTCAAGGTCTGATACGCAGTCTGCAGCTCAGCGCCGCCGCCGGTACCCTCACACTTGCGGCCGAGCTACTGAACATCCTGGTTTCTGTGGTGCTGCTGTTTCAGGGAGCCGGGCTGTACGCGCTGGTCTGGGGCATGCTCGCCCGGTCCGCGATCCTCGCCATCGGCTCAGCGCTGGTCCTGTGGTGGAATCTGCGCGGCAAGGTAGCCCTGTCCGCACACCGCAGTCAGGTTTCGCTGCTGTTTGCGGATGGCGGTGTATCGCTGATCACCGCCCTATCGATGAAATCGTTGACTCAAGCCAACACGCTGTTCGTCGGTCTCATCCTGGGCCCCACCAGCGCGGCTGCCTATGGCCTGACAGTGCGGGCGTACGAGACTCTCGCAGTTTTTCTCGGCCAGATGAACGCGGCGTTGGCACCCGCGATGGCCCATCTTTGGGGTTCCGGCAACGCCAGTCGATTTCGCGCCATTCTCATCAATATCACCTCGGGATCCGCACTGGCTGCCGCCCTCGGCGTGGTTGCCGTAGTTTGCGTCAATGAAAGCTTCGTGCACCTGTGGCTGCATCGCCCGGTATTCGCAGGGCAGACCAGCTCCATCCTGATGGCTTGTGCGATCTGGATATCGCAAATCGGCTATGTGGCCTACGACGCGCTGTATTCACTTGGACGCTTCAGATACATCGCTGTGACCTACGTGATCGCGGAAGCGCTGCAGATCATTCTGTTGCTGTCATTCCTGCGCTTCGGATTGTGGATGGTGCCCCTCGCATCGGTCGTGACTGCGCTCGGCTGGGGAGGAGCATTCTGGCTGCGTGCCACACGGGAGCTCCATGTCGGCCGGGCCGACAAGGCTGCTACTGGCATGGATCTACTGACCATAGCGGTTAGTGCTGTGGTTGTGGGGACGAGTTTCATCGCGCTGTGTTCGCCGGCCGAGTCGTGGGATGGCTTGATCGGGCGTGCGGCCGCCGCAGCAGCGGCGATGCTCGTCGCCGCTCTCACCGTCAGCACGCGGCTACGCACGATGATCGCAGTAGAGCTGCGGATGACGATGCGATCATTTAGAGCACGACATGGAGTATGAGAGAGTGAGCCCTGTTTCCGTCGGTATCATCGGCGCCGGAGAGATTACCCGCAAACTGCACCTCCCCGTGCTCCTCAGCATGCCTGAGGTGAATGTCGCCTGGCTCTGGGATCGGCGCGACTCGCAAGCCGAGATGGTGGGGCGGGCTCACGGGGTGAAGTGGCTCTCGCCGGGGACTTCGCAATCCATTCCGGAATGCGATGTTGCCCTGCTCGCCATTCCAATCGAAGCGCGGGCCGAGTACCTGGATGTCTTCGCGCAGCGTCGTACAGCCGTTCTGTGTGAGAAGCCGTTCGCAGCTTCGAAGCTGCAACACCAACAGCTCATCGAGGCATTTCCGGGACATCGCCTCGGGGCCGGCTACCAGCGCCGCTTCCACCAGTCCACCGCATTGCTGCGACGAATCCTCGCGGAAGGGTGGTTCGGCGCACTGCGAGGAATCCGCCTGGCCGAGGGCGATCGCTCGCGGGGCAGCGGTGTCGATCATTCTTTCCTCGACGACGGTCAGGGAGGCGCTACGCGCGGCGTTCTTTTCGATCTGGGGACGCACGGCATCGACCTGATTCTCTACATCACATCGGCCACGGGCTTCCGGGTCCTCGAATCCGAAGTGATCTTCGATGGGAGGATCGATCGGCGTGTGCGCGCCCGCGCGTCGCTTCAGGGAGTCGCATCGGCCGGCGAAGGCAGTGTCGATCTCGACTTCTGCGTGAGTTGGCTCGACCGGCAGTCCAACATGATGGAAATGCATTTCGAACGTGCGACGGTGTGGTGCAACCTGTCGCCCAGCGCCGAAGTGTTTATCGGCGACCCCTCCCGCCCGGCGCAATGCGTGCGCGTGAGCGGGGGCACTGGAGCGACGACACCGAATCAGGCGTTCTATCTCGAATGGCGTGAGTTCCTGCGCGGGGTGCGTGAGCAGGCGCCTTCAATGTTGAATGCCCGTACGTCACTGTTGACGACGGAGCTGATGGAGGAGTTGCTGTCCAAGGGTAGAAGCGCGCATGGTTAGGATTGGCGTGCTCGGGGCGAACGGCCAGGTGGGCTCGGAGTTGTGCCTGTTGCTGGCGAACCTCGATGGCATCGAGCTAGTGCCGGTGTGCCGCACCCGCAGTGGGTCGGCGTTTCTGCGCTGGCAGGGAATTGCCTGCAGGCATGGCCGGCCTGCCGATCCCGTGGACGCGTCCCGTTTGTTGGGTGATTGCGATCTGATTCTGAACCTGGCTCTCGCAGGGGGAAATCCCGCGCAGATCCGCGCGACCGAAGACCAGCTCATTCGCCACTCATTTGAATTTTCCCGACCCGGCGCGACCGTGGTTTATTTCAGCACGCAATCTGTTTACGGCGATCCGAGTCCGGGCCGAAGCGTGCGCTGGCGCAATCCATACGGTCGCGCCAAACGGGTTTCCGAATCCAAGGTGCTCGCCTGCGCCCGGCGTTTCGGCAAACGTGCGTACATCTTGAGGTTGGGTCACGTTTGCGGTGAGCTCCAAGGGATTTCGCTGGATATGCGCAGGGACCTCGCGAGAGGTCAAGCGACGCTTCCCTCACGGGATGTGCCATCCAACACCGTGCTGACCGCGTCGATCCTCGACGCAGTCAGGGAAGTCCTGTCCGGAAGGGTGGCCCCTGGCACTTACGACTTGATGAACACTCCGCAATGGACTTGGAATCAGGTTTATGACTATGAAGCCCGGCGCAGCGGCCTCCAGTTCGAGCCCTCCCGCCTGCCGGCTGAAACTTCCCCTGCGCGCGGCCGCAGTGGGCTGAAGTCAGTTGCGCGCCGCCTGCTCGGGGGCCGGTGGAATCGCGAGCTGCTTGCTAAATTGCTGGCTCACGCACCGGCGGATTTGAGCCGGCGTGCCCAGGCTGTCTGGTACGTACAGCGTGCACGGGCCGAGATTGCGGCATTGTCGGGCGCCCAGTTGCCCGCCCCGGCTGAGCATCTCAGTTGGGTAACGAACGGATCAAATCCTTTTCCGCAGCGCCCGACTATCGAAATGCTGCTCGAAAATCCATACGAAGGACTCCTCAATTCGCCGAAACGACCTGCCTGGCCTGCGGACTTGGCGGACGCGCCGCGCGCGGCCCACGTTGTCGGGGAAACGCAGCTGCCAAACACGGAGGTTCGTTGATATGTTGGCTCGGGACTTCCTGACCCCGCGCGTCCTGGTGATCGGATCCCAAAGTTTTCCGGACACGCTCGAGTGGCACGTGATCGATAGCCTGCGTTTCATGCAATGCCCGCACGCGCTGTTCGACGTTCGCATTGGCCTGGGTGGCTACCGGAGCCGGCTTGCGGCAGCGGCCAACAAGATCGCCAATACGGTACTGCGGGAGCCGGAGCGACTGTCGGAAAAGGCATTATTGCGCAAGGTCGCTGAATTTCAGCCGGAGCTCGTGTTGGTCATCCTGGGAAACCAACTGTCCCCGAAAACCGTCGCACGGCTGCGAACGCTGACGCGCGCGCCGATTGTCTGCTGGTGCCAGGACCAGATGACGACCCTGGGACGCCAGTACCTGCTGGGATCCGGGTACGATGCCGTCTTCCTGAAAGATCGCTACATGCAGGATTTGTTCTCACGGATGATTCGATCCACGCAGTTTCATTATCTGCCGGAATCCTGTAATCCGCGGGTTCACCGCACGGTGGAGCTCAACTCCGCGGACCGTGAGCGGTTGCAGTGCGATGTGATGATCGCCGCGAGCCTTTATTACTATCGGCAGGAGATCCTGCAGCAACTGGGCGAATTCGATCTCAAGGTCTGGGGCGCGCGACCCGACTGGCTGTTGTATCGGCTTGCCGTACGCCACCAGGGCGGGGAAGTTCTGCTGGACGACAAGGCGAAGGCGATGCGGGCGGCGCGGATCTGTCTGAATACCCTGCATTACGCGGAGGTCGATGGCCTCAACTGCCGCGCCTTCGAGATTGCGGGGTGCGGCGGTTTTCAGCTCATCACGGCGGTGCCCGTGCTCGCCGAGCATTTTGCACCCGGGACGGAAGTCGCCAGCTTCGATTCCGCGGAGGATCTCATTGAACAGATCCGGCATTACCTGCGCCATCCCGAGGCCGCTCAGGCCATTGCGGCCCGCGGTCAGGCGCGCGCCCACGCCGAGCACACTTATGAGAATCGGCTGCAGGAGATCTTTCGGATCTGCCTGGCTACCGGCAATCAGCGCATCAAGTTCGAAAAGCGCAGCGCTGCAGCGGAAGCGGGTGTCGGACCTGCCGCAGGCGCGCCTACATCGCTGGCTTCGTGAGTCTTTGTTGCTCGCGAAAACGCAAGATGCAACAGGCCGATCGCCGCCATACCACGCAGCCACGTGACGACGCTTATCGAAATGCTGTCTTCATAGCCCCGGCACAGGACCCTCACTGTCAGCAGCAAAACCAGCAATCGTGTGATTGAGCGGCACTGGGCCAAGGATGTCTTGGCACCGATAAATCCCAACAATCCCCCAAACAGCAGGTTGCCGACAATCACCCCACTCCAGCCAAAGTTCCAGTACATCTCGCCGAGCATGGAGACCGAAAGGTACAGGAAATCATCCTTGCCGCCGTGCATGAAAGTTCGATTGAACAGCTGGCCAACCGGGACCGACACTTTGTCCGGTACGAGCAGGCGCGGAATGAATGTGAAAAGGATCGGCTCCAGTGTCGAGCCGTGGAGATAGTTTCCGCTTTCTGTCACCTTATCAAACAGGATTTCCAGGACCGACTCGCCCGATACACGTTCCAGGAACGTCTGTGAGCGCTCTACACCCGGACGCTCCTGAGTCTTGACGTTCTGCTCGATGGCCGCATCGAGCACGGTACCCAAATTTGCTAGAACCTGAGCCCGATCCCAGCCGTGCTCATCGCGAACCACCCGATTGGCCTGCAGGACTGGGAACAGGATCGTGGCGAACGCAACGATCGCCAGCAGCCACATTTTGGCGATCCTGCCGTCGAAAAGCGATTTCGTCACGGCAACCATCACCACCGACAACAGCACTGTTTCCTTTGTATCGGTCAGAAAGCCGAGCAACACCTGAGAAGCGACCACCATCGTAATCAACAAAACCCACAATGGACTTCGAGACTTTGCATATCCATACGATAGAATCACCGCGCCCAACGGTTGAACCAACCGCCCGAGCATCACGAGGAAGGTGAGAAAAGGTCCCATGCTCGTGAATGCGAACAGCGTCGAACGAATCGTATTTTCTGTCGCCAACACCAGCTGAAAGTAGGCGACTGCAATCATTCCCACGGCAAACAGCGTCAAACCCACCACGAGGAGGGTGGAACTGGGCCAATCGATCGATACGTTCTCTTTTGCGGATGCGCCGACCAGATTGACGGCGGCGCGGTAGCCGATCAGAAGGCTGATTGCACCAAGCAACGCCGCGATCTGGGCGAGTGTCGGGAATTCCGCCCTGGGAACGGTAGGAGCGGCGCCGACGATCAGATCCCGCATGTCCAAAGCTCCAAAGAGCAGAAAGTACATGCTCATGAAAATCCCCAACAAGGCGTAACGGCCGTTTAGCTCCTCGATCCACAACAGGGGTACGGTGCACAATGCAAATAGCAGATCAGCATAGATCAAGAGCTCAAACGGCGCCGGGGACGAAGTCCAACCAATCAGAGTAGCGCTCACCAGTCCCAGGTTTACCAGGACATACAGCGCGACGCGATTACGCTTCAGCCAATCGTTCATGGCAATCCATCGTCGGGCGAATTACTGCGAGCTGGATGATCCGGCCGAGGTACCGCGCCACACTCGCAGGTGCCGGCGCCCTCGTGGCTGCATATACGCATCGTGTCCCTGCCCGTGTCGGCGAGAATCGATCCCACCCGCTCGCAGACGTTGTTGTAAAAAACTGTCCCAAAGACGTTCCCCGGGCCTTCGATGTTGATCGCCGGTCGCCCGCGCTGCCGGCGATCACAGCGGTTCGCAGGTGCAGGTCCATTGATGTCCCTCAATGTGTTGTGTGCGATGATGAGATTGTCGATCAGGCGCCACGTGCGGGGCTGTGGTCCCGTGAACCAGGTCGGCACAATGTTGATGGCGCCTCCGTGCAAGCCGTCTGCATGTTCGACGACGTTGTGGGAGAACTGAACACCAAAGCCCGTGACAGGCGGAGGGGCCTCCGGCGTTGGCGCAGCTCCGAAGACCGCGCGCACCCCGGAGTCGCTGCAGTCCGATGACCAATCGTACTCACCTTCGATCACGTTGCCGCGGATGTCCAGGGCGGTCTGGAACGTTGCGCTGGTAGGACATTGAGGACATGAAGGAGTATTGACGTTGTATGCATGCGCCACGGCAATGCCATCCGTGTCATATTGCCGGTTGGACTGAACCGTGGAGTCGATTGTCGGGGCGTAAAGGGAAATCAGGCCCCCTCGGGGATTGTTCAGGTTGGATTTTGTGCACGTTGGGGCCGATTGGTTGATCAGATTCGCGACAACGTACACTTGCCAGTATTGACGGGTAACGATGACCCCGGTTTGTCCTGCGACCGGAATTACGTCCCAAGCCGGATACACGCGAAAGAGGGCTCGTGACGAGGCGGCGTCCCAACTGACGTGGGTGATCTTACGGGTCTGGCCGATCCCGGGTCCTCGGACCACTTGAATCCAATAGCCCACATAAGCAGGCAGGTAAGGCTGGCCCGACCTGTCCGCGCTCACGCTCGGACCGGGGAGTGGGTGCGACTGTTCGGCGCTGGCGCCCCGCGGTTCGACCGGGAGACGGCCGATGACCAGGTCGTCGAAACCAGCCAGGTCAACGGTCTGCACGCCACTGTAAGCCTCCGTAATGCCGTTGTTGTCGAATGACACAGCCTCACCGTCACCGGATTTGTCACCTGGACAGCGGATTACATTATCCGCGAGGAGCATCTGCTCAATGTTATTGGCCACGTCCCAAAAGAAACCCGCGCGCCAACCGGGCTGTTTCTCCAGGTCTTGCAGGCCGGCGCGGCTCGACCCGTCAGCTAGGTTGGAGCTGAAATCAAGACGGTGCGAAGCGCCGAGCTCGGTGGCAAGAACTCCCTGACGCACTTTCGGGTCGACGTAATCTCCTGGCACGAAGGTGTTCCAGCGAATCACTGAATCATCGACCCTGAAAGGGTTTTCGAACGTCAGAAAGGACCCCGGCATTTCGATATCGGCGGCATACGCGGAAAAGAAGTTGCGCGTAACGAACAGGCGCTCGATGGGCAGGGAGGCATTCGCGATGGCCTCTCCGACGTGCCCAAAGCGGTTGCCTGTTATGACGATGTCGCGGACGACATTGGGAAGCTGGCCGCCGCGGACACGCGGATCGCGCCAGTCGTGACCCAGTTGGATGACAGGGCGACTGCGGCCCCGCGCATCGAAACGACGCTGGTCCTGAAACTGCAGGCCTGAAACGGAATTATTGCCCTCGAGCAACAGTAAGGCACCCATGTCCGGACTACGCGGGCTGTCTCGCCAGAGGATTTGGGTCGATTCAGGACCTGCACCTCGCAACTGCACCCGCGGGCCCATCACCAATTCGCTGTCGAATTCGGCCGGGGTCGAGCTTGGAAAGACATCCCAGGTCCCACGAGAGACCTCGACGATTCCGCCGCCTGCGCGGTGGGCTGCTCCCAAGGCCTTCGCGAGGCAGTCGCGATCGTCTTGGCCATCATCGGGACGGCAACCACCAAACCGCGCGTCACCGAGGTCGAAGCTCGGGATAGAGGCTGGATTATCCAGTATCTGGAGCTTCTGCTGGGGCACTTCGATCCACCCCGAATCATCAAGGTCGATGCTCACGGAGTACACACCGACACTCAGCCTACCAGGCAGATCCGCTTCAATTACGAACTCGCGCAGACCCGACAGGCGATTCTGCGGGTCCGTTTGGGCGGCGGATGCGTTCGTTGCATGCAGAAGATATTCACGTGGGCCGCGCAATCGGACACGCACCGCACCTGAATGGACGGCAAGATTGCGGCCGATGATACGCAGTTGTCGTTTCAGGCCCGCAAACTGCGCGGAGGTAAAGGCGAAGGCGGGCGAAAACCACAAGGGGCGCGGATCGTTGATTGAAAACGAATTGCTCCACTCCCCGGCTGCGTTGACGACCCAAAGCCGGTAACTGCGGTGCGCATCGATCTGCTCGGGCAGGTTGATTGTCAGCGCATAGGCCGGATCGTCCATCCGGAGCACGCGCGCCGTGCCCGACTCCGACGTCGAAAGAGTCGGTACTTCAGCCGGGTGGGCAGCCGAATCACGACCGCCTGCTGCCCGATAGACCACGCGATCACCCGATTCAAAGCCGAGTCCGCCGAGGAATATCAGATCATCCGGTCCGGCCTGGACTGGCGATTCATAGTAAGGGTTTTGAAACACCTGCGGCGCGCGCGCCCAACCCGAGGGCGCCTCCATACAACACGCGAACAGAAAGCAGAAGACAACTGCCGCGCCACGCATTCGAGGCTTACCGGGCCACCGATAACACGGCAGGTGCCGTTTCCGATGACGCCAGCGGCAGAAGCCCCCCCGCCATTCGATCGCGAATCACCTGCTGTACAGTCTCCACATCGATAGCGCTCTTGCCATCGGAGAAACCGTATAGAAGAGCAGCATCGCACAGCATGTTGACCAGTCGCGGCACGCCGGCCGTGGCTTCGTGCAGGGTGGCGATAGCCGCATCCGAGAACAGATTGGGAGCTCCGCCGGCCACTGTGAGCCGGTGGCGGATGTAACTTTCGGTCTCCTCGGCCTGCAACGCGTCGATGTGGTAGTCGATGGCGATTCTCTGGGCGAATTGCCTGAGACTTTGCATTCGCAGGGTTTCGCGCAGCTCCGGCTGGCCGATCAGAATCGTTTGCAACAGCATCTCGCGGCCGCTGTTCAGATTGGAGAGGACGCGCAGCTCTTCGAGCCCGGCGGGCCCGAGGTTCTGCGCTTCATCGATCACGATCACGATGCGTTGCCCGTCGTCATACTCGCACTTGGCATGGCGTGCGAAGCGCCGATACAGCTCACTGGCCCCCAACTGACCCGGATCGAGCCCCAGGGCCTCGACGACCCAGGGCAGCAACGAGCCCATACCCTGGTGGGTGTTGGTGATCAAAGCGATGTTCAGCTTGCGCTGGCAGCGATCGAGAAAATGCCGCACGACTGTCGTCTTTCCGCAGCCCACTTCGCCGGTAATGAGCGCGAAGCCGGTCGCGGCGGTCACCACGTATTCCAACATTGTCAAGGCATGCTGGTGGCGCTTCGACAAATACAGGTAAGCGGGATCCGGTGTCAGGGAAAATGGCCGGTCACGCAAGTTGTAATGACGCTCGTACATCGTTTCAGTACGCTCGCTTTTCCGACTCGGAGGCACAATTGAGAACGGTACCCGCGATGCGGGTGTTGCCCAAAAGTTCGATAACGCGCACGACGTCTTCGCGCCGCGTGTGGCGCTCGTGCACGACCAGCACCACGGCGTCCAGCAGGGGAGCCACCATCAGCGCATCGTCACTGAGCAACACGGGCGGCAGATCTACAATCAGCAGCCGCCCGCTGTCGCGGCCTTTCAACTCGTTCAACAACCTGCGGGTTCCGAGGCCGGCGAGCACCTCCGAGCTGCGGCTCACTGGCGTCAGGGTCGGCAGCACAAAAAGCCGTTCCACGCCCTCGAGCGCGTAACACACATTCTTGGTGGGATCATCCCCCTGAAACCAGGTTTCCAAACCATCCGGCGCCTTCAGCCCCAGGGTGCTGGCCACGGCGGGACGCCGCAAATCCAGGTCAATCAACATCACCGTCTGGTTCGGCTCAGCGGCAAGACTCAGCGCGAGGTTGATGGCGGTGAGTGTTTTTCCCTCGCCATTCACCGCGCTCACAACACCGATTGTGCCGAGCCCGTGGGCGCGCGCCCGCTGTAGCAGCTGGGTTCGCAGCATCCTGTAAGCATAGCCCGCAGGCTCCGCGTCATCTGGAGAAACGAGTCGCCGCTCGCGTAATTCCGACCAGTCGAGCTGCAATCGCTCCCGATACTCGACGGGCGCCACCGCGAACTCGCGATACAGCGTATTGCGCTCGGTGCGCGCATCGTCAGCAGGCGGGTGGTGCAAGGGGCGCTGCGGTGCCTTGCTTGCATCGGGCTGCTGGCCCTTGGCCAGATCGAGAGCACGCTGAATTCGTTCCATTGCTGTAACTCGTTCTTTCTCTAAAGGCCCATGCGGCGGGCAAGCGCGTACCACAGAACATCCAGCGGCATATAAAAGAAGTGCACGAGCATCACAGCGATACAAACGCTTGCTGCGGCACTCCCTAGCGCAACGCGCCTGCGTTTGCGCTCGATCCGTCGATCGCCCTCGGTAATGATGAGCGGAACGAGCGCCAGGGGCGGCGTTCCCGTCAGCGCGAGCAGATCCAATCGACCGCGAACGCTGCTATCCAGCTTCTCGGACAACCACAAGGTACCCGCGGCCAATGCGCAACTGAAAAAGAAACCCAACACCAGAATCAATGTTCGATTCGGACTCACGGGTTCCTCGGGGGGCAGCGGCGGATCGATGAGCGTGAAGCGCTCGCCCTTGCGATCCGCCTCGAGATCCTGGGACGCCCGCGCTTCCGTCTGCTTGGAGCGAATCTCGGCGTACTTCAAGCGAGTGTTGTCATAATCGCGCATCAATTCGCGATACTGTTGCTCCACCTGGGGTCCCAGGCTGATGTTGCGCTGGTAGTCGGAGACACGCACACGCAGTTTGGCGAGTTGCTCGTCCGCGGCGGCCAGGTCGTTGATGGTGCTGGACAACTGTGCCTGGATCTGCACGTACGCAGGATTGTCCGCGTCAATCGGTTTCAACCGGGCAACGCCGCCCTCGCTGTCCGCGGGCGCAGCCCGCTGTTGAGCGTCGGAAAGCTCCTGTTGCAGGGTGTCGACCACGCGTTGCAGGCGGAGCCGGTCGGGGTGCTCCGGTCCATAGCGGCCCTGCGCATCTGCCAGGGCGGCCTGCGCGCTTCGCAATTGGCGCTGCAGGTCGTTGAGATCCTTAGCAGGAGCAGTCGGCGCGGCGTGTTCAGTTTTCCCGGCATTGCCGACTTCGCGCTCGAGCCCGGCGACTTCGCGCTGCAGGCGAATGACATCCGGATGGTCTTCGCCATACTTGGCTCGCGCACTGTCGAGCTGGGAGCGCGCCATCTTGAGCCGATCGGCCGAGGACACTATCCGCTCCCCGGTATCCGAGTACACGGTTGAATTGGGCTTCAACATGGCGAGTTGCGCCTCGAGGAACACGCGCTGTTGCTGCAAGGAAGCTTTGCGGGCCTCCTGTGTCCGCAACTCCTCCTCGGTGTGGTCCATCATCTGCAGATTGAGCTGGGTGAGCTCCGGCAACTGCTGCGCGTGCTTGTCCTTGAATTTGGCGAGCTGCGCTTCGAGCTCGCCGATATGTTGATTGAGTCGATCGCCTTCCTGCTGCAGAAATTGCGAGGCATCCCGGGCGGTCTGCGTCCGGTTGTTCAGATTCTCATTGAGATACAGCGTGGTCAGCTCGTTGGCCACCTTGGCGGCGAGATCCGGATTGGTGCTGACATAGGAAATTTCAAAGGCGATGGTCGCCGAGGTGGGGTGGCCGCTGCGCGGGTCGATCACATCCGCACTGATCATCTTCAGCGCAATGTCCTTGGTCATCTGCTTGAGGACTGCCTCGCGCGTCGCGCTGGCGCGCAGTTTGGGATACAGATCGTATCTGCGCACGATGTTGAGTAACGTCTCCGTGGTCATCACCCGCTTGCTGATGACCTGGACGCGCTGATCGGCGTACGAGGTCACCGACGAACGTACGAAGTCCTGGGGCATTTCCTGCTGCTCGATGAGGATGGTGCCCGCGGATCGGTACTTGGAAGGCAACAGCACCGCCAGCAGCACCGAGAGCAATAGGCCGATCGCGAAACTCATCAGCAACCGCAGGCGGCGGTGCTTGGCTGCACGCAGGTATTCCAGCACCGCAGGCGGCTTTTCCAGGACGGCATTCATAGGCGATTACCAGGACCTCACGAGCGGGATTGGATGCCACAGCAGACTCAGAGCAGCCCGCCATTCCTTCACTTGTTCGCCCGCCCTGTCCAACAGCTGTGAACGAATGGCATCGGCCCGGAAGCTCACGGCGAGCGTTTCGCGAGGCCGCCAGGCCAGATTCAAGCCGATGTCCGAATAGCTCCGACGGTCGAGATGCAACAGCACCGTGGCGTCGTTGTTGTGGACGTACGTGTAATCGACAGTCCCGTCGACGTATTCGGAGAAGGAGCGGGTCAGCGATCCGGTGAATTGCTGCTTTTCGACCAGAAATCCGTTGCCATACGGAACCAGGCTGCGTTGGTACTGTACTGTCAGCTTGTTCGTGTCCGACGATCGAACCGCCGCCACGGACGCGGTCGTGCCAGTGCTGGCCGACCCCGCGAGCACGCGGCGACTTTGGCCCACGCTGGCATCAAAAGAGATCTGCTCGGACAACTGGCGGATCAACTCCAGCTGCACTCCCACCTCATGGCTGGAGGCGGACGGGACCGGACTGTGCAGGAAATCGCCAAAGCCCGCGACGGTGAGGCTCGTACGCTCATCGATGAAATAGCGCTCGCCGGCAGAGCCTGAGAAATACTGGTAGCCGGGAAGCACCGCCTTGAACAGGCCGTAATAGTCGACGTGCGCGTAGTTGAGCTGAGTGATCAGTTGATACCGCTCGGTCTCGCTCCAGCTCCAATTGAGAGAGCTGGTTGAATTTCGCTGATAGGTGTCCGATGCCAGGATGCCAGTCTCGAGCACCTCGGTGTTGAGCGTGCTCTGATTGAGGTAGGACGAGCTGAAGTTGACGGTGTTGCGCTCGCCTGTCCAAACCAGCGCCGCGAGGACCGAGCGGTTGTCGCCGTTGCCATAGATCCGGTCGGTGAAGCGCCGGAACTGATAGCTCGGTTCCAAGGTGAAGACCAGATCTTCCACGGCCCGCTGGGCCTTCAGATCGAACGTAAGAAATGCGCCGCCGCTGTCGGCACCCTCAACACGTTGCTGACGATTGGTGTCGAAATCGATCGTGGCGTTGTAGCTGGGCGTAATCGTCCACTCAGCCGCACGCGCCGGGTCGCAGCACGGTGCGAGAGTGCAACCACCCACCGCCGCCGTGATCCCCAACTGTCGCATGAGGTACCGCCCCGATCCGAAAAAATCCACGACTCACGGCACCACGACGGTGTCGCCGGTCTCAAGAAGGACGTTCTGCTCGAGGTGGCGTCCACGGGCGACATCCCGATAGCGAAACTTCAGTTTTTCCAGGCGGCCATTGTGCCGCCTGAGGATGACGATATCGTTGACTGCGGCAAACGGGGTCAGGCCGCCTGCCAGGCTGATCGCCTGCATCACGTCCAATGCCTTGGTCAGCGGAAAATCCCCGGCTCTATTGACTCGCCCCACGACATAGACCCGGTTGCCGGCAATCTGCTTCACCGCGACCGAAACACTCGGCGACGGGACGAATTTCTGCAGCCGCTCGACCAGAATCGCGCGGACTTCGTCGACCGTCTTACCGCGCGCGTCGACCTCGCCGGCCAATGGGAAGCTGAAACTGCCATCGGGCCTCACGAGCACTTCCTTCTGCAGGTCGGTCTCCTTCCAGACGGACACGTCCAGCACATCGCCCGCTTGTATCTGGTACGTGAGGCGATCCAGGGTCGCTGTCGGGCTTTGGATCGATGAGGCCGGATCCGCGGCGCAAACGGCACTACCCCACAGGACAACAGAAAACCACAGCCATACTGAGATGGCCCGACAGTCGCGCATGGCTCGAACTACTCGTTGAGGAATCGAATTGTGAGCGCGCGGGACGAAGGTCCCGCGCGCTCCTTGTTATACGAATGTAATACTAAGCGGCTCACATGACGCTTTCGTTTCTTCGGCTCAGGCGCTGGCGCCGACGGCGGCCGACTCCAGGTTTGTACTCCGCAAGGTGCGCCGGAGTGCAAAGAAGACCATGAGCCCGATCATCAGCATCCCCGCGGCCGCCGGCAAGGGAACCGCGGAAGGCGTGAAGGTGAACATCACCGAGTACAAACCCAGGTTCAAAGAGCCACCCGCCGTCGCCAGTACGTGTGCGAAGTAGGTACCGGCTCCTACCTGGTAGGTCTCAATCTGAGGGTCGGTCGTGGCGGCCGTACTGAAGGACTGCGCCGTAGACAGAGTCTGCGGATTGATCAGGTTCGAAGCATCACTCAAATTGAAGCTGAGGGCCGACAGAGGGGTGGGCCACGGAACGCTCGACACCTGTGCTGTGATGGTCCCCGCGCTGGGGGCCGTGACCGAGTAGGTATCTGCCGCGTTGCCATACACCAGGGTGGTGGCGGCTTTGAGCAGAACCTCATCGGCGCGCGCAGTCGGGCTGTGAGCCAGGCTGAACGCCCCGAGAGTCATCACGGCCGCCAGGCGGGCCGCGAGACCCAGCTTTTTCGTCAGATTCATCGTCGCACTCCTTCTAGTACTTCGGGTTGATCGGTGTTGACGGCTGTCAGATGCACAGCCGCGGGCACGGCCTCGGGCGAAGCCGGGCGGTATACGTATTTGGCGTAGAGGTACTGGCGCAGCGATTCGGACAGCTCCGCCGGGTTCTGGCGGCGGCGTTCGGTCCGGTTGAGCTCGCTGAGCTTGAGCGCTGCGTACGGCTCCTGACTTCCCGTCAGAGCCAACAGCGCGATGTCATCGCGATCCACGCGGCGATCGGCTTCGACCCCGTGATTGATGATCGCTTCCAGTTTGGTGGCGTCGATGTCGAAGAACCGGAGCACCTCCGCCCCCGACTCAACGAACACCGGCACGAGGTTCCGTCCGTGGACTTCCGAGTCATAGAGCGGGCCCAGCCGGGCCAGCATGCTTTTCACCGCAAAACGAATGACGTCCGAGTCGCGAACTCCGAGCCGGTTCGCGAGTTTTTTCACCTTACGAACGTCCGCGGCATTCATACGAATGGAGACCGCCTGTTTTCGACCTTCGATCACGTTGCACCCACCCTGTCGTCCGGTTGTCAAGTTTTGTTACATAAGACTGTAATCGCCTCGTGTTGCAAATCCTTTTCGCTTCGATGACGTTCGCACCGGTTCTGTCGATTGTTATGCAGACCAACGGCGCACGGACGAATTCTCGAAGGAGGGTCTCGGTCGAAGCTCGATCGGGCGGGGGACCGTGCGGACCGGCCGTGTGTGCAGCGGCCCGCGAGCGATGGGCATTGCCACATGGCCTTCACCGCATCGACATTCACGGGTGCTAAACACGGTCCATGAAAATGGCATCGAGCCGCAGACCGGCGTGGGTTGCGGTGGCTATAGCTACCTTGTTGTTGGTCCCCGTGCCGCCTGCCCCAGCCATCATGGCGGGGCAGGCGCCGGATACGCCGGCCGCTCGCGTGAATCAGAATTCCGACCCTACTTACTCCGGAGTGGGATCGGTCCTGGTGAATGGCGCACCGTTGTCAGGCGTAGTGATCGCGGGACAGTTCGTGTTGACGGCCGCGCACGTGGTGAGTGGTACCAGCCCCAGTGCCCTGCAATTCGCCTTGAATATCGGCTCTACGCAATGGACGTCATCTGTTGAATCGGTGGTGATCTATCCGTCCTTCAGCTTTCCGTATGACGATCTGGCGGTTCTGAAGCTCGCGAGCCCGGTGCCGACTTCGGTCCCGATCTATCCGCTGTACAAGGGAACGCCGGCCACCGGCACGACTCTGATCCTGGTGGGCTACGGCCAGTCCGGAAACGGCGACACGGGCCCTGCCGTCGGCGCGAGCTCCACGGTGAAGCGCGTGGGCGCAAATTCATTGGATGCGTTGCAACCCACAGTGGATAACAGCGGCAAGACCAGCCGCTTCTTCCTGTATGACTTCGACGGTCCGACCGGAAATGGCTCCATGGGGGGTCCGAGTCTCGGAAATTCGGTCGAGACAGTCGTGGCGGTGGGCGACTCCGGGAGTCCCGTTTTCGTGCGCAACGGCAGCGTGTTGCAGCTCTTCGGCATCAGCAGCCTCGTCGCCTCGCCGACCGGCGGAACGGTGAATTACGAGTTCGGGACGATCGGCGGAGGCATCGTCGCATCCGATTCGCGCTTCGCAACTTGGCTACAAACATCGACCGAGGGCACGCTGGGCAAGCCGGCGCAGATCGATTTGCCGGTGCCGCTCTGGTCGAGCGCGCTTCTGACGTTCGTCCTCGCTGTCCTTTCGATGACATACGCCAACAGCGCGCCGCTGCCGATCGCGAGGAAATTGACCCCACCATCCTGGACAAAGTCACTCCAGAGCAATAAAGGGGGATAGCCGGATGCGCCGGCCGCGTCGTAGACGATTCGCCACGTGTTGGCCAACAGCGTCAACGGAACCCCCACGCTTGCGATCAGGAGCGCGCCGGGGACCGCGGCTCCCAATCGGAAAAGATAATTACGCGGGCGCGCGCCGGGCATCGCAAACAGGCTGGCGACGAACAGGACGGTCGGCAGCACGGCATTCGCGACCAACGTCGAGCTGATCGCCCGGCCGCGGGGATCCGGATAGAAGGTCCTGCCACCCACGGTCACGGGCCGCGCGAGGCCGACTTCCATCTTGAACAACAATTCGCCGCCTTCACGCGTGGCGCGCAGGTTCTGGACAGTGAAAGTGCCGTCGAGCCACTGAATCTCGGCGGCCAAGGCCGGCGCGCACAGCGCGGCGATTTGTCCGGACATGCCCCATAGCAGCGAGCCTGTCAGGAGGCTGAGCGCGACGAAGCGCCGAAACGCCGGTCCCATTTCAAGATCCCCAGGAAAAAAAACAGCACACCGAATATCAACAGCAACGGTGTCACGAGCCCGTGCAGCTGACCGAACAGTGCCGGGTCATCCCGGAAGGCGTAGAACAACCCCAGCACCCGGGCCTGATTGAGAGCAAACACCCAGAAAGTGCCGGTCAACAGGCCGACGAGCCTCGACTGCCAGGCGAACGGATAGGCCAGCAGGGCCGCCACGAGCGGAATCAGTATTTCGGTTCCCTCGCAGCCATTCCTGACATTCAAGCGCGCACCGGGCGCGATGATGCTGGGTCCCTGCGCGGAGGCGCCCACTTCGGGAGTCAACAGCCGGATGAGCGATACACTCGAGCGCACGTTGACGTCCTCGATCAGCCAATGCTCGAATCCAGAGCCGCGCGCCGCGAGCCAGGCACCCTGTAACGCGAAGAACAATGCGACAAAGATGCCGGCGATGACCCAGGGCGAGCGGCGGCCGTGTGCCGCGTTCATCAGCGGGGCGCCGGCTGAGTGGGAGCAGCGGCCTGGATCCGCTGGCTTGCGACCTTCTCCCGGTACTCCTGGAGCAGATTGTCCATGCCGACTGCGCCGATCCCGGTCACAGGCTCCTTCTGGCGCATAGCCGTCCACACACCCTTCTGCTCATAACGACGCGCGAGATCCTCGGAATACTCAAACAGTTTGATGTTCTTCGCCTCACAACTCGCCCCGGAGGCGTGACTTGCATCCAGGTCCGACTGCACGCGCTTGAGCAGCGTCTCGCGCTCGCTCAACATCTTGGCTGTTTCTGCCTGCTTTGCACTCATCTGTGCCAGCTGCAGTCGCGCAGCCGTCAATTCAGAGGTGAGGCTCGCCTCTGAATCCGAGACGGCTTTCAACTTGGCGCGCAGACTCGCCTGCTCGGATTTGGAGCTGTTGCGCAACACGCTGAGTTGGGCGTCGGAGTCCTTTAATTTCTGCTCGGCCTCAGACTTGCTCTGAGCCAGCGCCGCCGACTCCGTCTGGCTTTGGCGCAGAGCCTCTTGTGCCCGACGCAACATTTCACGCTCGCGTGAGTTCTTGTTGTCATCGGCCGCCCCAGCGGTACTCAGCGCCGCCAGCGCGAAGATCAGACCAACCAACTTGATGGAATAGTTGCGCATATTGGCTCCTAGAAGGCGGCGATGAGATCCAGTTGCAGGACGTCAATCGCCAGCGGCGGCCCATCTATCTGCTTGGCGCTATACCAGCGCACGCCGAGAGTGGTGTTCGGAACAAATGCATACCGTCCGCCCATGTAGTAACCCTGAGCGTTCGTTCCACCGAGCCGGAAGTCGGAGTCAGTAAAGGCATCAACGACGGCGTCGCGCTCGACCCGACGATAGCCGACGTAAACCTGCCAAGCATTTCTTTTGTCGTACGAGACGTCCCCGAAACCCAAACGCTCCTGCATTCCTAGGACTCTTGGCCGAAGTCGGGGATCGCCAGCGTCCAGCCCGGTTCGTGCCATGATTTCCTGCTGGTCGAATCCGTAGTTACGGACCCAGTCGACGTTGGCCACGACGTGCTTGTTCCAGAAGGGCACCCAGTCGATATTGATCGATAGGTTGGCCTCCCTGAAGCGCGAATCCAGCCCAATCAGATAGTTTTGCGTGCCATTGAAGGCGTTGGCGAGCGCGTTGATGTCAAACACGGTGTTACCTTTCTGACGGAAGGGAGCTGCCGTGCCATTGAACTCCGTGGAGACTATCGTGGGATTCAGGACGCCTTCCAGATGCCTGTAGTCGTACCATGAGCCTGCCAGCGTCGCGCTGAAGTTGCTCGTCAGCTGCCAGAGCGCCTCCGCTTGATAGCCGTACAGCCACTTGCTGCGCGAGCTGCTGAAGGGATTCGGATCCAGGTCCTGGATGGGAAATGCGCCTGCGGTCACAAACGTCTGTACCGGGCCGAATTTTGGTTTCAATCCCAGCAACACGCCCTGTAGGCTCAGGTCATCGCCCCAGACCAGCGTCGTCGGGGAAAAGAACGGGTTGCCCAGGCGACCGCCGGTGAAGTAGAGCCACGACAGCGGCTTGTAGGTGATGAAGGCTCGATCGAAGCCCACAGTGGCGCGCGTGTTGTAGTTGCCCAGGTTTTCATTCTCGGTACTGGGATCACCTCCGGAGCCCGCGCTGCCGCTGGTCAGGCGGATACCGACATCAACGCCGTCGGTGACATGGATATCCGTACCGAACCGGACCCTGAGGCGGAGACGATTGCGCGGGTCCTCAGTGTTATTGATGTTGTAAGCGCCGAAGTCGGGCTGTTGGAATACCAACGGGGAGGCATTGGGCAAATTGTCGCTCGGAAAGCGATCGGCCTGGCCTCTAACGCGGACGTCGCCGCTGAACGTGAAGCGATCGATCCAGGACGGCAGCGCGCCTGGGGTACCCCAGCGTTCCTGCTTTGCCTCAGCCACCACTTCCTTTTTGACCTCGTCCCGAATTTCCTGCTTGACCGACTCGGGCACATACGGCACTCGGATGACCGCCGGTGCGCCGGATGCTGCGGCGGGAGGCGACGTACCCGGCGCCGTCGTGCCCGCGACAGGGCCCGACGCGGGATTGGCGGGGTGCTTCCCGGCCTCCTGCGCTTTGCGGATCAGCTCGTCGGCCTTTGACTGACTCAGCACGCCCTGCTCGACCAACGCCTTGACCAGCGCGATCGTGGTGTCGCGAAGGGTGCGTACTTCTTCCACGTCGTCCGCCATGGCCGGGCCGGCCGCCACCGCCGAGAGCAGCAGGCACATCAGCACATGATTTTTGAGCTTGGTCATACGCAATCTCTTCTCTTTTGTAGTAATCAACGCGAGGAAATTTCTACGCCGAAGGGAACGGGCATGCCCTGAGGCGGCGCATCCGGAAACGTATGCACTTCGGCCATGCAACCGTTGATCTGCCGGTCCACGTCCGGTGGGGCGCCTCTGACTCGAAATCGTTGTACAGCCCCGTCAGCCGCCGTCCATAACAGCAATTGCGCCGAGGGTACCTTCACCTTGCATTTGGTGAACTGCTCCTGCAGGTATTGCGCTACACGTTCCACATATCGGTTGAAAACTTCGCCGTTCCCAATGTCGCCACCGATGTAGTCGTTCTTGACCTCGCCCGCCGCAAACGGACTGGGACCATCACCGGCAGCACCTTCCATTTTCACTACCTGGGGCTCGGGGGGAGTATCTTGTTTCTTTTCCATCTGCTGCTGTTTGGTTTCCACCTTGGGCTCGATTTTCGGCTTCTCCGGCGGAGGTGGGGGTGGCGGCGGCGGCGTGTCCGGCAGCAGCGCAATCTTGGCTACCTGGCGCTTCGGGCCCGTGGACTGATGGCTCAGGCGGACCACCACCCAGATGATGATCGCGACCAGCCCGAGGACGGCCGCAGCCACACCCACCCGGCGAGCCCACACGCGGCTGGGATTCAACTGCCGGCTGTCGACCAGATCGCTCATCGGTACTCAGGTGCCGATACGGCTGGTCACCAGCCCCATGTTGACCTTGAGCGAGTTGCACAGGTCTACAACGGCAATGACCTTGTCGTATTGGGTGGTCGGGTCGCCTTTGATGGCCACCGAGAACTGCGGATCGCTCGCTTGCAGCCCTTTAAGTTGCGTGGCGAGCTCCTGCATGCTCACCCCGACGCCGTTCAGCAGCACGGCACCGGAGGGAATGATCTGGATCACGCGTATTTCATGATGCTCGGTAGACGGCTTGTTTGATGGCTTGGGCATCGAGATACTGAGTCCCTGAATGCTCGCGGTCGTCATGAGGATGAACACCACCAGCAGTACGTACGCCAGATCCAGCATCGGCGTGACATTGATCGTGTCGTAAGGCTTCGAATCGTTGTTGACTTGCATCTGTAGCCTCAGGGAGTGGCGCGTTTGGTGACCAGCCCGATCTCGGTGATGTCCAGGCTCTTGATCACCTCCAGAGTCTCCATGACCTTCTGATACTGAGCCGCGGCATCGGCCTTGAGTACGACCGGCAGATTCGGATTGGCCGCCTTGTACTGGCCCAGAGTGGCCTTGAGTTGCTCAGGGGTGACCGGATATGCATCCAGGTAGACGGCGCCATCACTGGTGATTGTCACGGCCCGGGTTTGCGGCCTGCCGAGGTTATCGGCGGCCTGAGTCAGCGGCGAATGCACACGCACGCCCTGAACAGCGGCGGTCGTCAGGATAATGAAGGTGACGAGCAATACGTAAGCGAGATCCAACATCGGCGTGATGTTGATATCATCGTACAGGTCATTGCCTTCTTTGGTTTCGGCTGCCATGACGTCGGGCCCTCAACGGTTGCCGTAGGCCTCGGCTACCCGGGTCACGAATTCATCAATGAAGATCTGCATATCCGAGGAGATCGTCTTGATGCGCGAGGCGAGATAGTTGTAGGCAAACAGAGAGGGAATGGCGACCCCGAGCCCTGCAACGGTGGCCAGAAGAGCCGCGGCAATTCCGGGGGCGATCGCATTTACGTTCACATCGCCCGCGGCGGCAATCGCCGCGAAGGTAATCATGACGCCGATGACGGTACCGAGCAGACCCAGGAAGGGTCCACCTGAGATCGCGATCGTCAGCAGCACCATCTGTGAATTCAGCCGGTAGCCCTCGCGTACGGAGTCCGCGTCTATGGCTGCCTTGACAGCATCGATCGAAGCAAAGGACAGGGGCTCGGGGTTCTTTCCCACATCCCGTTTGATCAGTTCCTTGAGGCCGGCCTCATACAGCCGATACAGCGACGAATCGCTGAAATGGGTCAGCGGCACGCCGTTCGTATCCAGCTTCAACACATCGGCCGTGCCGCGGAATGCCCGCAGGAACTTGCGGTTAGCGCCTTCCGTGCGATTCACGTACAGCGCCTTGGTGATCATCACCATGAGGGCGATGATGAACATGACGCCCAAGATGCTGATGACCACGATGGCATCGGGCGTCAGGCTCTTGAACAGGATGCCAAAGTAACCGCCGCCGCCGCTGGACTCGCTGCTCTCGGTGTCCGGCGTTTCAGTTTTGCTGGCGATTAATCTGGCATCGGCGCTCTGGGCGGCATAAACGACTTTCACCCACTCGGGGGAACGCGCCGAATTGCTGATTTCGACCTCATCCAACAGTCCCTGATATCCCTCGGCCAGACGGACTTCACCGCTGACTTCCGGAGCCGAGGCTAGGTCGCCCTGCCCTGCCTGCGTGCCGTTGACATACAACGTCGCCTTGCCCGCACCGACAGCGAGGATGACCTGCGACCAGGCGGCAGGAGCTACGTTGCCGCCCGAGACGCTGGTGCTGCCTACCTGGGCGGTCAAAGCTCCATTGGCCAGTGCGATCTTGACTGGACCTTGTGAAAACAAGGTGCCGGCCGAGGCTTCCGGCTTGACCCACAGGGCGATGCTGAATGCGCCGCCCGCTACCTTGAGTTTGTCGCTGGCCGGGAAGACGATCGGCGTGGTGTTCGGATGAGCGCTCTGGCCGATGAGGCCGTTAGGCTCGAGCGCGACGGCGCTCGTCGCCTTGATGGCGCCGCTCTGGTCGGCTGCGATGCCGTCCTTTTCAGAGAAATGGAATGCCGCCAGCGTGGAAGCATCGAACACGGTGTTGTCCGGCGGCAGCGCGGTGGCTTTTTCGCCGCCGGCGTACACGTAGAACACGTTTTTGTCCGAGCCGGATGCGAGGGTCGGAACTTGCACCCACAGCACGCCCAGCTCGTTCAGGCTGTCGAAGCGCTCGATCCAGAATTTCAGCGGTGTCTTGTCGTCACCGGCCACTACGCGCAGATCCGAGCCGTCCGGCTTGGCCCCCACGAAATCGAAATTTCCGGAGTGCAGGCGCACCGGCACAGTCACGCCGTTGAGCGGCTGTTGAGTCTGCACTCCACCCGCAGTTGTGTTGAGGAGAATCTGCGTGCGCTGTTTCCAGTCCGGATTCCACCAGGCCTGGGATACGGCCGGCAGGAGCATCAGGGCAAGCAGGACAAGTGGGTTGAGTTTCTTCATGGCAGTCACTTCAATAGCTGTAGATCAGCTGAAACAAGCCGCGGTAGCGCTTGGCCGGGGTGACGAAGCCGTCCTTCAGGATGCGCGCGCCGTCGAGGCCAACCGTGAATCCGTAACCCCTGAACCTCAGGCCGACGCCGGCGCTCGCCAGAGTAAATGTCGCCTCCTGGCCGGGCAGCGGCTGCAGGGTCCGCAGGTTGGCGGCGTCCGCGAACAGGAACACGTACGAACGTTCGATGTTCTTGAAGGTTTTGTTGAGGAGTTGCGGGGTGCGCAACTCCATGGAACCGCGAACGGCCGTGTCACCGAGTCTTTCCGCCTCGACATAACCGCGCACACTGTCCGCGCCGCCACCGGGGAACTGTTCGTTGTTGATGAGCGGACCGGAAGCGAACTGCCCCTCGACGCGTCCCATCCAAGACCAGCCGTGCCAGATAATCTGTTCACGCTGCAGACCGGGATGGAAAATCATGAAAGAGTCGCTGGCGCCGGCGCGCTTGTCCGCGAATTGGGTCCGGTCGGTTCCCAAGCCTCGGATGGTGAAGCTGAGTCCCGCGTCAAAGCTCGTGGCGCTGCGCCCGGTGCCGGTCGCGGCAAGATAGTCACCCGCCGGCACATCTCCCAGCCAGGTGGCGCTGTATTGCATGACGAACTCTGGATAGTCCGCGGGCGAGGCCACCGTGTCGCCGGACGATTGAACCAAAACGTTCTGCTTGAAACTCTTGTAGTCGAGGCCGCCGGTAAAGCTGTGATAGAAGGTGGGGCTATCGGTGGGCAGCGGCGAAATGAGGCGCAACCCGACAATGTCGCCTTTGCCGATCACATTCAGGTTGCCGATTGCGGCAATGTTACTGTCGTTGTGCACTCCATAGACCGCGAGTACCAACCGCGGGAAGATCGGAGCGACGTATGACACCGACAGAACCTTGGCGTCGTCGGGCCGCTCGGGCGCGATCTGATATTGCGCGCTGATGCTCTGACCGCGTTGGAAAAGGTTGTCGTAACGCAACTCGCCGGTCATTCGCAGCTTAGTGGTCTGAGCGTTGTACCGGTCGTTCACTTCGAGACTGGCGTGCAATGGCAACTTGTCCTGAACCAGTAGATCAACGTCTACCTTGCCGGGAGTTTCGGAGGCCTTGAGTACCGGAGTGACGCGCAGGTCGGCGTTCTGGTTGACTTCGGCCAGCTCTTTCTGCAGCTCGGGAAAGTCGGGCACGGAACCCGGCTGCACTTGCTTCACTGCGTCGCGGATGGCCTGCAGGGAGTGATATTTGGAGCCGGCGATGTGCAAGGTGCCGACCGGCGACTCGCTGACGTGAAGGCGGACGACACCTTCGGACACCCGCTGCTGAGGGATGTTGACAACAACTGTCTTGTAGCCGCGATCGTGGTACAGCTTCTCGAGCTGAACACGCGCCGCTTCGATATCGGCAAGCGATTTGCTTTCCCCCATGTGAGACATGACGGCCCGCTCGACGTCGGGGACCGGCAACAGGGTGTTGCCATCAATCTCGTATTCCAGGATTGCAAAGGTATTGTCCGCCGGCTTGCGTGGCTGCGCAGGCGCCGGCGCAGACGTCGGCTCGGTGCCCTGCGGGGCCACGGCAGCGGCGGCAGCCTGCGCATGGGCCGAAGACGAATACGGCGCGATCAGGGCCGCACCGAGCAGAAAAGGCCACGACAACGGGGCGAAGTACGCCATCTTCATCAATCGCCCCACACAGGATCCTGAAGTTTCGGTTACGGGTCAGCCGGCGGCGCAAGCCCCTCCCGGCGTGTGATTTATTGCCCCGCATTTCAATGCGGTTGTGTGAAAATTTGATTACGGCGCAATCAATCCGTCACATGAGGTCACTGGGCGTCGCATTGAACGCCCAGACAGAACATCCGCACCGTGATAAATGTCGGCGTCAGGCTTTCCGTGAGCTGCTGCAGGTTGTTGCCGGCGGTCAGGCTGGAAGTGAGTTGGTCCGCTACCATTTTCCCTGCGTCGCCCAATGAGTTGGCGCCCGAGAGGGCACCCGAGAGCGCGCCCGCATCCGAGACCGGCAGGCCGGTCGCGGTGCCGCCGACTTTGATGTTGCCGACGTTCAACACGGCGGTCGCTGCAATATTGATATCACCCGCCACACGAATTCCCGCCTCGCCGGCGTTGACCACGCCCGCGGGGGCTATGAGGTTCACCAAACCGGCCTTGATGCCCTGAACCGTGAGGAGCTGACCGATGCCGCTGCCGGACACGGCGCCGACGGGATTGACGAAGATGTTTCCGTTGGGATCTGTCTCGATCACGGGAGGCGGAGCGCCCTGAGCCGTCTTGGCTCCCTTGCCAGCATCGATGCTGCCAGTGGATGCCCAGAGAATGATGTCGCCACCCTGTAGGGTCAGCACCCTCGACTGATTGACGTCGAAGTCCACATTGGCCAGGCCGTGAATAGCCCCTTGTCCCAGGACCAGCAGGCCCAGGTTCGATTCCGCGGAAATCGGCGGTTTGGCGAGGGGCTGTCCCTTCACGTCATTCAGGGCCGCGGGTGGATTGGGTACGCCGACGACCACCGATCCGCCGGGCGCCAGAAGATCGATGTCGCCTCCCTGCGCGGTCTTGAGCTGGCTGAAGAACATGTCGATGTCCCCCTTGTAAGCCAGCGCGTTGCCGTGCGCGTCCTTGGTCGGAAAGAGTGTACTGATCGCATCAAACCCACGCTGATAGCTCGTTCCCTGGGTGTTATGTGCCAACCCGGTGGCGCTCAGCTCATCGGTCAGCACCTGAGCGATGAAGGGCAATTGCTGCTCACGGGAAAGCGACTGGAATTGCGCGAGGGCCTGGGCCGGCGTTTGTGTACCTTGATCCGGAAACAGGCTCTGCTCGTAGCTCTGCAGGGCGGTCGCGTACAGACTGCCCGCGTTGGAGAGATATCTTCCTATGAAAGCGTCGTAGGCCGGCGCGCGAATGGACCCGTCGGCGTTGGTCCCCAGTCCCGCGGAGACCACCAAGGTCGCGCCTTTTTCCGACAATCGCGCATCATTCAATCTGCCGGTCGTCACGACACCGGCACCGTCGCCCAGATCGATGCCGCCACCGGCAAGGACTTCCGCGAACCCCGGACCGGCCACCTGGATACCGATCGTGTTCGATGTCAACTGATTGGTGACGGAATCGCGTGCCGTATCAAACAGCACACCCTGGGCGGCCTCTACGATCGTGACGTCGGAGGGGCTCAGGTTCTTGCCGCTCAGATTCAAATTGCTGATATTGCCGCCCGCGATGATGTCCGCCCGCTTGGGAAGGCTGATCGGGCCGGATTGAATCTGCTGCACGATGTCGCCGGTCGCAGCCACGATGCGTACCGGCTCGGGGTCGGCGATATGCAACGGTACGTTCGGCAGGGGTCCAACAATCAGTGGCAGGCTCACCGCCGAAGTGAGGGGCGCCACGAGATCGCCGATTTGCGCGGCATCCACTTCGGACATGTTGGCCGTGGCATTGAGAGTCACGGCGTTCGCCGCGAGCAGGGATAGATTTCCGGTGCTGGACGGAAAGAGTGTCAGCTTGTTGCCGACAACCACATCTCCGGACAGCGATGCCGCGACCAGCGTGGCGGGATAGGGGTCGTTACCCTGCAGTGTGTTGCTGGCAATGCCATCCCACTGTGCACCGTTGGCAGCATTCCCGAGCACATCCACCAGGTTGTTCCTGAGGTTGGCGTTTCCTCCAGCGCTGGTCACGGCCAGTGCGCTATCCGCACCGTACGTAAAGAAGTATGAGAGTGTAGGCAGTCCGAGGCCGGCCGAGGACAGCCCGGACCTGTTTGCCTGCACCTCCGGAAGGAACGTGCTGTTGAGAGCTCCGTCAACGGTAACGGAACCCGCAGCGCTGACTGCAAATGAGCTGTCCGCCAGAACCGTCACGGGAGCAACGCCGGTAGTGGCCGAAACCCCGATATAACCGCCAGCGGAGATGCCGGCGCGGCCCAGGTCTGCCTGGAACAGTCCGCCCAGGACGTTGCCGCCGGCGCGGACGCTCAGATCGCCACCACCATTGATGACGCTCGTGTCAGCAGACAGCTTCGAAGTGCTGGCGTCCACCCCAACACGGCCGGTGGTTGGGATTACCACCGAGAGGTCCGTAATGTCACCAGCCGCCTGTACGCTGATGTTACCGCCGCCAAGTGCCCCAATACCCTGCTGAAATGCGTTCGTCTCCACCCACCACGCGGTATCGCGCGCGACCGTGCCATCCGGCTTCAGGCTTCCCTGGCGCCACAACCAGTTGGAAACCAAGTTGGTGGTAGGCGCGCTGAGAATGTCGCCGCCGGAGCTCAGGGTGATATTCCCACCACCGGTGCCAAATACCGGGGTGACGTTGACATTGGTAGTGACGGGAGCAGTGAAGGTCGCGGGTCCGTTCGTCGAGGGTTGCCCGGCCGTATAGATCACAGCCTGTTGGGCATTCGCCGCCGAGCTGACCGTGCCATCGGGGTTGCATCCGATGCAGGCCTCGTGTCCAGCCCCGATATCGATATTGCCGTTCCCGGTTCTGATGAGGGTGGCGGGCGCGAGCACAAAGTCTCCGATGCCGCCGCGCACTGCCAGCGGACTTGCGCTGCTCAGGTCCGCGCCCGCTGTGAGCTGCAGATTGGCGGAATCGCCGCTGGCCAGGTTCCACAGGGGCAGGCGTGTATTGACGGTAGCGCCGACGAATCCATCGCTGATCGATTTGTTGACCAGCAAGTTGCCGGCCGCGCGCAAGGTCAGATCGATCGGCAGTCCGTTGTTGGCTTCTGTACCCAGGGAGCGCAGGTCGATGACCGAGCTCACCGTGAGATCCCCCGGGCTGCTGACTGTGATCCAGGGGCGAACCTGCACGTTGAATGATGCGCCCGCAGGAGTGAGGCCGGCAGCGAGCCCGGTTGCCTGCACCGCGAACGCCTGGATATCCGTGGAGAGTTGCGCCGAGGTCAGATCTCCAAAGTCTCCCAGTGAGCTGATGTTGTTATAGAACCAGCCGGCGTCGACCAGCACCGTAGCAGGATTGCTGCCACGGATGTTCGCGGCAATCGGATTGACTTTGAGAGTGCCCGATGAACTGTCGTAGAGCGCCTGCAGCCGCAGTTGCCCGTCCGGGTTGGTGCCTGGATTATCCCGACCCGCGACGCCCGCCAGGTTAATGGTGGCACCGCTGGAGAGCGTCACAAAGCCGCTGGAGCTCCCCAGGGTAATGTTGCCGCCACGCAGGGAGTTGCCCTGGGTTGACTTGCCCGCGGCGCTCGTCAGGAGGCCGCTGCCGGTCAGCGTCAGGTCACCCGCCGACCACATCGAGATCTGGCCGCCCGCCTGGCCGGCGCCACCGCCGGTGTTGACAGTGCCGCTGATCGAGATTCCACCACCATCGGCGGTGAGCGAGAACGAGCGTGCGATGTTATCGCCGTCCACGACAACCAGCGAGTCGCCCCGGTCACGGATGGAAATGTTGCCTTCGAGCCCGTTCGCCGCCAGATTGAGACCCGATAATGCGAACGCCGTGGAGTGATCCGCGTTACCTGCAGTATCCAGCGTGAAATCGCCCCCCTTGCGCCCGGGCGCGGCGCTGCCCCGAAGTGTCCCTGAAAGCGAAAATTGACCTTGCGGCACGAGCACCGCGATCGAGCCGGCATCGGCGCTCACCTTGCCATCCGTGGAGGTAGCGCCCGATACGTCGATCACACCGCCAGACTGCACGATGACGCCGCCCAAAGTCGAGCTCAACGACACAGATCCGGCGTTGGAAGCAGCATAGGTGTCGTAGAAGGGCATCACGACACCGGCGGTGTCGATTTCTCCCGTGCCGGTAATAGTGAGGTCGCCGCCGCCCAGCGCCTGCAGGGCGACATTCCCGGACGGCATCAAAATCAGACCGGATACCACGACCGCGGACGAGCCCGCGGGCGCGGTGCCCGAAATTGAGAGCCGGCCGCCCAAACCGGCGGGCGCCAGAAGGGTGCTCGAGCCCGCACTGCCGATGGTGACTGTTCCCGTCGTGTTGTCGATTGTCTGTTGGGTCGCCGCGTCCGTGCTCAATCGCGCGGCACTCAGCGTCAGGTCACCCGATCCAGAAAGCGATAAGACGCCATTGCCGGTCGCCCGGATCTCGCCACCGACGGCGGACAATGCAACCCCCCCGAAACCCGTGAGCGTCTTTGCGCCCGCTCCCAACTCAATCCGGGGAACGACCGAACTGGATCCCAACGCTGTCAGAGTCAGGCGGCCGGTTCCGTCAGCCGACGGGGCGCTGCTCAATGCAGCGCCGGAGTTCTGCAGGACAATGTTCGCGGCCGTGATCGCCTTGTCCCCTGCCCCGTATCCGTTGAGCGCCGCGGCGTCCAATGTGACGCTCTGTAGGGTGCTGCCACCGGAGGCCGCGTTTGTTCCCAAGGCAACGTTACCGTAGAAGTCGATTGTCGAGGCGCTGCGCAGGGAGAGGTCGGTGAGGTTGGTGAAGTTGGCGAGCAGATCGCTGGTTATGCTCAACCCCGCGGATCCCTGAGGCACGTCCCCCAGGGCGATGTGACTGGAGGAAGCCTCCACTGCCTGTGCGGTGATCGAGCTTCCGCGCTCGAGATGAGTATCTCCCGCGGCATCAAGAATGAGGCTCTGGCCTGCAACGGTGCTGCCAGCCGCGATCTGCAGGGTCCCCTGGGGTGAGCTGCCCAGGCCCGTACGAACGACTGTTGCCTGTTGCCCCGAGGTCACGCGAAGCAGGGCGCCATCCCCTTCGATATTGAAGACGGATGTCTGGTCGTTGGACGCGCCGGTCGCGCGAATGGAGCTACCGGCCGCCAAGGAAACTGTCTGCGTTCCGGCAAGAATGATCTCGGGGGCGGACAATGGATCGGCAGCTCCATTGGCAATCGTGACGGAGCCTGCGCCGACTGCGAGCGTGTCGCCGTCGGCGCCCGCTTGGCGCGTGGCGCCAAGAATGAGGACCGAAGCGCCCAATTGGTTGAGCGAGTCGGTGGTGAGCTGCAAGGCGCCGTCCGGCGTGGCGTTGTCTTCGACAACTTCAATCTGTGATGCCACGATCGAGGCGGTCCCGCCAACCCCGGTAACGGTGATGTCGGCGCCCTTTGCGTCCTTGCCCGCGACGAATTGCGCGGGAGCAAATCCGATGGTGCCCCGCAGGTGTAACTGCTGACTCGCCGCCAACGCGAGCTGACCCGCATCCGCGGGGAGGTTAACGGCATTCGAGCCGTTGGCGACTGCAGCGTTGTAGAAAAACGCGTTTGCGTAGGAATCCACATATTCAGATTGCGTCCTCACCACCGCGGAAGAGGCCACTAGGAACGTGGAAGTACGGTTGTCGAGTATGCTCGTGCCCGCCTGGGCAAACTGTCCCGCTACCAGATAGCTTCCATTCGGCTCCGCAATAGAGGAACCCTGCAGGATATCGCTGTTCCTGGACACGAGGCTGACCGCGTACGCCCCGGGCAAGAGCGCGTAGCGGGCAGGAAGCAACGCGTAGTAGCCGGCGGCCAGGCCCGGCGCGCCGCTGATGTAGATTTGCTGCCCAACCGGAATGTTTGAACCCACTGAATACTGGTGGTCGATGGGTGCGAATGCGGATCCGAGACTGGGCAAAATAGCGTACGTGTAGCCATTGCCGGGCAGCAATACGTCCTTTGAGCCACCTGTACCCGCAATGAACTCGTACGCATAGAGATCCCCCCCGCCCGACACATCCACCTTGGAGTTGGGGTCCAGCAAAACATCCGCGCCATTGAGCGCCACCTGTTTGGCAGGAAGGTTCTGGAGCACCGACTCGGTGGGCGAGGGCTGTTTGTTGTCGGCCTGATAAGTCCACTCGCGGCCATTTTGCGTCGAGCCGTATGGAATCAGCGCGCCCGCGCCGGATACCGAAGTCATGCTGCCCGCGTGCAGGGCTACGACGCCCTGGTCGCCGATACCCGTGAGCTGAATTTGACCAAAGGGGGCCATCAATACGCCGTACTGATTGACGCTGGGCGAGTTGATTTTGAGCGTACCCAAGGCCGACAACGGCAGCTGAGCATTGCCGCCAGCCACCGGAAACACAGTCACCCGGCCGGGTGCATAACTGTAACTGGCGCTCTGGGTTGGATCGGAGCCGATATCGGTTGGATTGATGGTGAACGTAGTGCCTGTGGTCGGATAGACCCGCGCGGCCTTGAAAACCAAGTCGGCGCTGCTGGCGAGCGACCCGGCAAAATCGGTCACGCCATTGGCGTCCGCGCCGTAGGTCATGCGAATGTCGCCGGTCGAGCTGAGAGTGGCCTGCTGAAAGCCGCTGAGCGCGCTTTTTCCTACGAGATCAATCGCGCCTGCCGTCACGTTCAGCGTGCCGTCCCCGATTTGCGGCGAGTAGGCTCGAGCGGACTCTCCGGTCCCGTTCGGATAATAGATGCTGTTTCCGAGTGCCACGTACGCGGAGCTCAGCGTCGCGCGAGCGCCGGGATTCGCTGAAATTTCCAAGGCGTTGATAGTCATCGTCGACCGGGTAGTCAGCGCGGTGTTTCCGTCGAAACTGACCAGATCGGAGCTGGCGAGACGCACGTTGTCAAAGCCTCCGGCATTGATCGTGTCGGCACTGATCCTGCCGACACCGTCGAGCGTTACCCCCGCCGCATCGACCGGCAAGCTGTCCGCGAGCTGGCTTTGTCCTGAGATGGTGAGATTACGGTCTACAGTGGGATAGGCGGTTCCGGTGGGATTGATGTTGTAGTTCTGGATGTCACCCAGCACGAACTTGTCCAAACCGACGAACAGCGAGCCCCCTGCGGCGCCTGCAACCGGCGCAGCTTTGCCCAGCAGCGTGGAGTTGAGGACGATATCGCTCATCGCTTCGATGTTGATGGAACCCGCAGACCCGGCGACGACCGTAGGCACCGGGTCTCGGCCCTGTTGCACCACGTCGACCGTGCCTGAGACGCCCGACACGTCAATGATAGCTCCCGACTGGGCGACAACCGATCCCTTGGTGGCCACCATGTTGACGGTCCCGCCGGAGAGCACCTGTCCCGTGCGATAACCTTTCGGGTTGTCCGTATAGATGGCTGCGTACCCCGGCGCCAGTAACCGTGCAGATGATGTAACGAGCAGCTGTTGAGAAGCGACGTAACCGTCAACATCGCTCGTAGAGCCGGCGGCCACGCTCGGGGATACGGCGAGGTTGATGGTGCCGGCAGGCGCCGAAATGACTCCGCTGACCGTCATATTTTCACGCGCAGCCAGTGAGACCGTCGCACCCGGGTCGACTGCGATGGTTGCGCCACGATTCAGCGTCAGATTTCCGGCTCCGGGCAGGCCGTCACTGGACAGCGTCGAGGCGAACGAGACGTTGGCGGGATTGCGGTATTCGGGAGACAACGTCTGCAGTGAGGTCAATCCAACTAGACCTGCGGCGCTCTTCTGCCGCAGCATGGAGCCGTTGAACACCAGCGTCTGCTGCACCGGTTGAATGATCTCACTGGCCCCGGCCTCGTTCGAGCCGATAGTAAGACCGTTGATTCCGGTGATGTTGTAGCTGCCGAAGCCGCCCTGGGTGAAGAAATCAGGGCGCAGATCCACCTCACCCACTTTCCCGGTGGGATCTCCCGCGACACTGACCCAGGCTGTTGACAGTGACAACGAGCCGCCCTTGGAAAGCCCAGCGCCGCGCAGGTCGCCCTGCAGACTCAAGCCACCGATCGCGAACTGCTGTGGGAGCAACGGTCCACCGGCCTTCAGGGTGATCGATCCACCGGCTCCGGACGTCAGCTTATTGTTTGCGTTAACCCAACCCCCACCGGATACATCTATCAGGCTGCCGGGAGCGAGCGTGACGTCGTTGTCCGCGGCTGCCTGCAGAGTGACACTTCCGCCATTCCACAGGGTTGGACTGGTACCCAACTGTGTCGTGACCAGCGGCGAGTCATTCACCCAATTGCCGCTGACGTCGATCACGGCGTTGCGCCCCAACACCACGGTGCTGACCGCGGTCGCAGACTCATCCGGCAGAAAGCTGTTTGAGCGCAGGGTGACGGCAGAGCCGGCGGAGTGGATTGAACCTGCGACAGTGACCGAGGCCGCATCGACCTTCAGGCTGCCGCCGCCGCCAATCTCCAGGTGAGTGTCGGCGGGCAGGAGCACCGATCCATTGCTGGCGATGGAAAACTGGTTGAAGCCGTTGGCAGCCCAATCGCCAATGGCGAGGTCGGCCGCCGGCGGCGCGGGCAACAGGCCCGTGGCCGGATCGAAACTCCCCAGCGAATCGGTCAGCGAGCCGACCAGGTTCAGCGCGGGCGCATCGAAGTTGCGTGTACCGGAGATGTCCGCACCGGCTGCCGAATCGCCGATCGAGAGTGATCCTCCGGATGGCAATGTCGCGGCTGTTCTCTGAAACGGTCCAGGGGTGGTCGATGCCAGCATCCTGCCAGCCAAATACAGGTTCGGACCGAGGATACTGATGGAACCCGCGGCACTCCCTTGGAGATACCCGGCGACGGTACCGCTCGCCGAGTAGCTCGTCATCGTTCCCCATCGGGGGTCGGTGTAGGCATAGCTGTCCGCAAAGCCGACGTACTGAATGTTGTTCGGCGCGCTGCCGATGTCATAGACCTTGCCGTCGGCTCCCAACAGCTTGGATGTCGCGCCGGTCGAATTCTGGAATGCGACACTGCCACCGGACACATTCTGGGTTGAGCCGGCCCGGGTGATGACATCTCCGCCGCTCGCGAGCTCGATCGAACCGCCCTTCGTCAGGACTTCCTGCAGGCTGTGGCCCACCGTACCGGCGTACGAATTCAAGGTCGCCTGATTCAACAGGGGTGTCCCCTTGGACAGGTCGACGGTGACCGTCTTGCCGTGCAGGAACCCCGTTCGCAACAGCGGATCGTCCTGCAGCTCGTTCGCGCCGAGCTGAATCTGAATGAGATTCTGGGATGCCGGCGCTGAAACGTTCTGCAGTCCGGAAACATCGATGTCGCTGTCCGCATCCAGATAGAGGCGGCTGGCATCGGCCTCCTTGGGTATCAGATGGTTAGCGGTGGTCTGGGTTTGTTTGAATGGGTTGGCGGAGGCCGTGAGATTGACCTGCCCGCCCGGCGCAACGATGGTCGCGTTGCCGTTGAGGGAGACATTCTGGCCCACCACCGAGACCTGTGAAGGGTAGAAGGTCTGCGCGCTCGTGATGGTGGTTGTGCTCGACGCATCAGGCAGCACCTGCGTGAGACTGCCCGGCGCAAGATTCACCGTGCCACCCACATTCGGCTCGAGCTGTCCCGCATTCAACCCGACGGCGCTACTGTTGTAGAACTGCGATGCGGACGCATTCGGATCGGCATCACCGGCGACCAGATAAATCGAGCCATTGGCATTGACAGAGGTCGTCGCGGACAGCGAGCCTGCCTGGTTGACCACCAGTCCGGCCAGCGTGATGTTGCCGCGATCGGCGGAAACTGTTCCGGTATTGGTGACAGTGCTGTTGGCCGCCACCTCACCGCTGTCCACTGCGATCAGCAGCCCCCTGAGGCTCGGGTCGGTCGTGGATGCAAGGTAAACGGTCGTGCCGGCAGCCAGGATCGCCTGCCCGTCCGGAGTTGAAATCTTGCCTGCGTTCGAGACGGTCGTGCCGATGAGCATGACGCGGCCGGCATCGGCGGTCTGTATGGAGGCGCCGGCTTCGACAGTCACGCCCTTCGCATTGGAACCAGGAGTCTGCTGGAAAACGGGAGGCAGAATTCCGCCGCTGGTGTACGTGGAGGTATTGCCGGACAGCAGTCCCTTCAAGAAGGTCTGGTCGGATACGTCGAGAGTGGATGCTGTGAGAGATCCCACATTTACCTGCGCACCGTTGGCGAACACGATGCCATTCTGGTTGAGCAGGTAGATCTGGCCGTTCGCCTTCAGCTGTCCCGCGATGACACTCGGGTCGGCGCTCCAGATGCGGTTGAGGGCGGCGGCGGTGGCCGATGGCTGGTTGAACGTAACGCTGTTGCCGCTGCCGATATTGAAGCTCTGCCAATTCAGAATCGCGGAGTTGCTCTGCTGATTGACCGTAAGATTGTTCCCGGACACGACGGCGCTAGCCAGGCCGGAGGTGACAAACGGGGTGGCTGCGCTATTGCGGCCGCAAGCACCGCCAATACAAGGAGTGGGAAGGACCGGAGGAGCCGCCGCCGCGCTCTGCATGAGCGATTGGAAGATGGCCGCCGCCACGAACGATCCGATGAGGGTTGGACGCGGTCCATGGGCCGGACGCGGCTGCTCTCGATTGGACGAGCACAAGAGTGACTGGTCGTGAAATCGGGTCGGGACTGAACGCGGCATCAACGGCGCCTCAAAAAATGAGAAAAGCCCGCCGTACTGCGCAGGCCTAGAGGATTCTTGTGGCCAGCATCGTAAGGCTGGATCGTGGCGCTACTGTGACGCCCGCTCGGGGTACCGTGAACCTGAAAAACAGACCCCGCACAGGCGGGGTCTGTTGGAGTCGAGACAGAATCGTTCGTTATTTTTCTTACGGATCCTCAGAACTGATTGATCAGCGGCAGGGTCGAGTCACCGTTGTGAGTTCCCTTGGTGATGCAATCATCATAAGGGTTGCCCGACGGCGGACCAACCACGGCCGGATCGAGGAGCACGCCCGGAACGCTGACTTCCAGGACCGGGTTAGCGGCGGCGGTCGCGAACGCAGTCATGAACGTGCTGTTGACGGAGCCATCACCCTGGTACGGCGCGCCGCCAACGGACTTCTTGCGGATGTTCAGAGAGTTGGTGAAGTACAGCTTGTGATCGCCGTTCACCACGCTCGCCGGCTCGAAGGCATTGGCGAATGCGTTACCGCAGGTCTTGCTCGTAATACCCTGAATGTCCACACCGTCAAGGTTGGCGAAGGTGTAGTTGTCGGTCCCGGATACCGGCTGGAACTCCAGGCCGAGGATTCCGATGGCCGGCGTGCCCTTGCCGTTGGCCGTGTTGAGGGCGGTTTTCACGTTGCCGTTGCTGCTCTGCTCGCAGACGTTGTAGGTGCTGGCGAGGAACGCATTCGTGCCCGTGCAGTTACCCTGCTGGGCAACAGGCGGCTAGATGTGTATAAGAGACAGCAGTTACCCTGCTGGGCAACAGGCGGCTGGGCGTTGCCCTGGAACTTCGCCGTGCCTGGGTTGTTCAGGAAGTACTCGTTCCAGGCCGCCTTCGAGCCCGATCCGGCCGCGCGGGAGATGAAGGTGATGGCGCCGGCCGGAAGGCAAGTGGTCGCCTGCGTGGACGGGTTCACCTGGCAGACCTGGCTCCAGTCGCTGTAGGTGCCGGCGAGGATGGCGGCGACCTGGGCCGAGCTGATGTTGTTGTTGCCGAAAGCGGCCGTCAGGTTCGAGGCGAGCTTGTTGTTGATTGCAACGCCGAAGACGTTTTCATACAACGGGGTGCGGCTCGTGTTGTTGAAATCCGCAGCGGTCAGCGGAGAGTTAGGGGCGGCGGCCGGGAGGTTCACGCCGGTGAACAGGGACATTTCCTCGTCTGACAGGCCGGCATCGGGAACGTGCTGCTCAACGGCTGCACCGGTGGTTCCACCAGTCGTCACGGCGTACTGAGCGGTGGCAGTGAAGGGGCTGGGGACGCCAGCGCCCAGAGCGGCCGTGCAGGCTGCGATGTGCGAGGCGTTGCCGAGGAACTTCTGGTAGTCGACGGTATGCGCGCGGGCCAATCCGTCGATACCGTTCTTGAACGTACCGCCGTTGTTGGCATAGGCAATGTAGACCTTCTTACCAGCGAGAGCGCTTCCGTCGTTCTTCCAGGTACCGAAGACGGCGCGGTAGTTCGAGCCCTGTCCGCAAGTTGTGTTGTTGTCTGTGTAAACGTCCAGATTGCCGTCGTTCTGCAGCAGGTTCTGGGCGAAGGCGAGGAATGCGCCGCCCTGAGCGGAGCCGCCGCCGACGAAGAACTGGGCGTCAGGGACCGTGGAGGGACTGTAGGCCAGGACGGGGCTGGAGCAGGCAGCGGCAACGGCCGCGGCGACCAGCACTTTAACGGAGGTTTTCATGTCGATATCCTCAATACGTGGGGTTTCTTGAACAAAGGGGTGCCTCGCGATGCCGCGGCGGCCGCCGCGACATCGCAAAAGCAGTCGGGCTCTTCAGGCGAGAGCGCCCATCGAGACGGCGCCCGTGCCGGAGTTGCGGCGGCGGGCAATCAGCGCGGTCAGGGCCATGCCGGAGAGCAGCAGGGCGAGACCTGGCGGCAGCGGAACCGCGGAGTAGGTCAGCAATCCACCGCTCGTCAGATTCCACTGACCAGCAAACGTGGATAACGGAGCTTTCTGCAGGTTGTTGCTGGGGTTGCTGCCCAGGGTCCACTGGTAAAAGGCCTGTGCAGTGCCGACGACGTCACGAGCGGTGACTTGCTCCGAGCCCATTTGCATGCCATCGGCCGAGTAGGCCGGATCGTTGCCTGAAGCGGTGGCAAACAGGGAGTTGCTGGTGGAGGAAGCGCTGTTGTTCACCGCGCTGATGAACGTGTTCAGGGCGGCAATCGCCTTCAACTGAGAGTTGTAAATGCTGCCGAGCTGGCCCGATTGGGTACCCGGAGAAGCCGTCGAGGTTCCGTCGAGTACATACGTTGTTGGGGCCACCGTGTTGATGCCCACAACGCGGTAGGTGAGCTGATTGCTGCCGGCGGCTGCCTTGAAGGCCTGCCAGTTGGGGTCGGTGGACAGATCAAAGCTCAGCGAGCTGTTGCCGTTGAACGTGCCGATCGTCTTGCCCGTATCGAACGTGAACGAGGATTGCGATGTGGAATCCAGTACGTCGAGGATCAAAGATCCGTCGCCGGTGGTACCGTCTTTGATCGCGGTGTTTGCGAACGCGCTGCCGGCCGCGAGGACCGCCGCGACGCCCAGCAACACCGTGGACTTCATACGATTCATAATGGCTCCTGAAATTAATTGACACGAATCGGCGGCAAGTCTTTGGGCGCCTGCCGTTGCAGAAGCCGGAACGCAGTATGAAATCCGCGTCCTCCCTGCTTCCCGACGGCCGCTATGTTGTCTTCGCCACGTGGCGATTCTGTGACGAATCTCTTAAACGTTGCGCAGGGATCTGAGATCTACGTCGCGGCGGTCAGCGGGAGGAAATGCATGAGCGCTACGTTTGTATGACATGCGTATTGCGCCCAGGACGAATAGAAACGCCGGTGGCGGATACCACCGGCGTCTTCAGATGCGAATCGGGTGTAGATTCAGGTGCGCGCGCGAATGACCGCGCGCAGACCAAAGACGGCGCTCAGCGAAAGCAACATCAGACCGTCGATCGACCCGCCGCCGTGCCCACCTCCGCCGCCAGGCTGACTGACAGCCACATTGACACTCGAGGAAGCGGAGCCTCCAGCACCCGTACACATCAAAGTGAATGTCGCATCCGCGGTGAGTGCACCGGTCTGCTCACTTCCAGTCCCCGTAGCTTTGGAGCCGGTCCAGCTCCCGGACGCCGAGCAGTCGGTTGCATTCTGGGACGTCCAGCTCAAAGTGACCTTACCGCCGTTTGCGATCTGATTGGCACTGGCCGTCAGCGTGACCTGAGGTGCGGGTGCCGCCCCGACATTGAGGCCGTAGGTTCCCGCGCCGTCCGTACTTGCAGGCTGCAGGATGAGATTCACGAAATAGGTGCCCGGCTGAGCTTTGACTACCAGTTGGTCAGAGCCATAAATGTTGCCGGCAACCGTGCCACCCTGGCTCACCAGGGTCGCCAGGGTGGAAAAGTTCGCCGGGAAGCCCAGGTCGGTCGCCTGGACGAGATAAGCGCCCTGGGCCGTTATGGTGACCGGCCTGGAGACAACCTGAAACGCTGAGCCTGCGACGCCCTGGGCCTGATCGAACAGTGGGGCGCTCGAGCTGCCGCCCGTCACATTCACGTCGAACACACCACCCAGATTCGGGTCGGCCGCGGCCAGAACCAGCAAGCTGATCGGGCCCGCGGCGGCATTCAAAGTTTGATTACCGGCGGCGCTCAGCGGAGTGCCGAGGATCTGCCCTGCCTGAACGGCGGCCAACTGCAGCGAGCTCAACGAGGCGGGAAAGGGAAAATTGGTCAGGGATACCACGTAGGCGCCTGCGCTCGCCAGCGAGGTGTCGAAACTGTACGGGTTCACCGTTGCACCAGGCGCAGCGACCGCGCGTGCAATGTTGATTTCAGCGGTACCCGACTGTGGCCCCACTTGGAGCGAATAACTGCCCGCACCCAGACCGGTGGAGGCTGCAGAGGTGCTGACATACAAGCGGTAGTTGGCCGCGGTCGCGGTGAACGATGCGACGGTGCCCGCAGTCAGATTGGTCACGAGCTGGCCGTTGAGAATGATCGCCCCGGACAACTGCGCCAAAGCAGTTGGAAATGCCAGATCCGTGAGCAGGCCCGTATGGGCACCGGCAGTGAGGGCATTCACGGCTGCCAATTTGGTGGTTCCCACGGATTGGGTGTTGGAATACACCAGCGAGCCCGCGGAGGTCACGGACACTCCGAACAGGCCACCACCGGAATTGCCGGCGAGCCCCGCGGCGAGGATCCGATACTTCACCCCCTGCGTGAGGCTGACGGAGCCTTGCATGGCATTGGTTCCCGGATCCGGCAGGATAATGGTCGGGGTCCCCGAGCCTTCCGGCACGATGACCATCGTCAATGGGTTGAGAACCTGGGGTAATTGGAAGTCCGACAGGGCTACGTTGAAGACGCCGCTGGAGCTCGGCGTGAATGAGTCGTCAATGACTGCCTCGCCATTGCTCAGCGTCTGGCCGGGCAACGCGATGGCGTCCGAAAACGTATAGAGCGAAGACGGCGAATCCGCTGTCCCGACCGCAACACCGATAGCACCTGAGCCGAGCTGGGTGCCGGGCTTGCCAACAACTCGGGCAACGTAATCACCCGCACCGGCCGCCGTGAAGGTCAATGTGCCCGCGCCCGTGATTGGCGCACCGACGAGTGTACTACCACTCGTCAGAGCCATCTTGACGGACGCCAGCGGCGCAGCCGGCGTGAGCAACGCACCGAGGTCGGTCAGCGTAACCTGGTAAGTACCCGCCCCGGAGATATGAAAGGAAAACTCCTTGGGCACACCGGTCGATGCTGCAGCGATCGTGTGGACTTCGGACAACAGGGGAGGCGATGTAGAGGACTGCGCCCACGCAGCCTGGGAAATGAGCGCCAATGTGGCCAGGGCCAGGTGACGAAACGACACGGGGAACTCCCTCAATGAATTGTTATTAGAGATGGTTGAGTTGCAATGGCGGCTCAGCCGCCCCGGCGCAACGAAGCGAGTGCGGCTCGCGCATCGGCGGACCAGCCGCTGGCATCGGCGCGGGACAGCGCGGACTCGAGGTTGCTGCGCGCGCGCTCGCCCTGTCCGGACTTCAATTGGGCCATTGCGAGGTGGTAGCGGATCTCCGCGGATTCAGGCGACAGAGTCACAGCGCGCTCCAGGAGCTCGAGGGCGCGCGGATATTCGGCACGCTTGAAGTGGACCCAGCCGCTGGTATCCAACAGTCCGCCATCGCGGGAGTCCGAGAAGTGGTCTGTGAGGTCGCGAGCGCGATCGAGACTGGCCGGATCATCCCGGTAGGTGACGAGGAGCATGGCCAAATTGTTGTCGGCCGTTTCCGAGGCGGGATTGTGCTTCTTGAGATCCTCGTAGACCGCGATCGCATCGTCGATGCGGCGCTGTTTTTCATAAATTCGAGCCAGATCGGCGGCGGGCACCGGCTCGGCGGGAGACCTGAGCAACGCTGCCTTCAGGTTTTCGATCGCACCCTGTGAGTCGCCGGCACTGAGCTGCGTGAGCGCAAGGTTGCGTCGCGGCACGTACCAGTCGGGTGCGATGCGCGCCGCTTCCTGGAAAGCCTCGGTGGCTGCCGCTCTGTCATGGTCGGACAGATACAGCTCACCCAACAGATTTGCGGTGCGGGCGTTTTTGCCCTTTTGGCGATCGGCGGCAGTCCGCACGAGGGAGATGGCTTGCTGGATGTGTCCGGCACTCACGTGCAGCTGCGCGAGAGCGCTCAAAGGCTCAATCGCGTCCGGCTCGAGATCGTGGGCGGCTTCCAATTGGTGCTGCGCGTCTTCGGGGCGCTTCAGGCCGCGGTACGCAACTCCCGCCAGATACGCTCCCGCGGCCTCATTCGGACGCAGTAGTTTGAGTTGCTCGGCCTGTTTGAGCGCGGCTTGAAAGTCATGCTTGGCGAGATAGGCAATCGCCAGTCCTCTGCGACAGGCGGCGTTCTGAGGATCCGCGCTCACGGCCTGTTCAAACAGGCGGATGGCCTCATCGGAACGGTGCAGATTATCCAGAAACTGCGCGAGCTCGATTCGCACCGGCACGCTATCCGGAGCTACTTCCAGAGCGGCACGTAACGATTGCTCAGCAAGTCCAACCTCACCGTTCGCCAGGTAGGCCCGCGAAAGGAGCTCCTGAACCGGTACCGAGCTCGGATGGCTGCGCAACACCGCGCGCAGATCGGCGATAGCGGCCGCGGACTGGTGAGCAGCCAGGGCCAGCTCGCCCCTCACCAGTAAAGCGTCGGTGTCTTGTGGGTTCGATGCGAGGACCTTGGCGACGAGGGCGCGCGCCTGATCGTCACGCCCCTGGGCAAGATAGATTCTGGCCATCGCATTGCGAGCCGCCAGCGTATTCGGTGCTTTCTCCTCGCCCGATGCGGCAATCTTCTCGTAAACCTGGAGCGCTTCAGCCGGCTTTCCGCCTCCGACGAGCAGCTGCGCCAAGCCGAAACGCAGCGCGACGTTGGCGGGCTCCTTGTCAATGAACTTTCTGAGCAGCTGCTCCCCCTGTTGCTGCGAGCGCTGATGGGCGACAAAGCTCACCAGTGTCAGCTTGACGTCGTCGCCCGGAATCTTCGCCGCCGCCTGTTCGAGAACGCCCTGGGCCTCATCCTTGCGTCCTTCCTCGAGAAGCAGGTGTGCCAGTTGCTCCCGCAACTGTAGGCTGCCGGGCTTCAGCTTTATCAAGGTCCGAATTTGAGCTTCAGCGCCGACGCGATCACCGTCCGCAAGCAACTGAGACAGCAACACGGTATGCAAATCGACGGAATCCGGAATCTTGTTGAGCGAATCACGCAGCAGTTGGGTAGCGGCTGCGGAATTGCCCATTCGCTGGTAGATCCCCGCGCGCAGTCCGACCGCATCCGCATCCGTGGGGTCGCCTTTCAAAGCGGCATCCGCGTCCACAGCGGCCCCGGCCAGATCATTGGACTGCAGTTTCGCCAGCCCCCTGACGACCAACAGCGGCGTATCCTGCGGATGCTGTTCCAGACCGGGGGCGACCGTTTTCTGAGCCAGCTCCGCATCCCCGCCGAGCACATAGATCCGCCCTAATCTGGCCCGCGCGGTGATGTTGGCCGGGTGTTGGTCCAGCAGTGCCTGATATCCGTGGGCCGCATCGCGCATTCGACCCATCTTCTCCGCAGCTTCGCTTTGCCAAAGCAGGGCGGATTCGCTTTTCGGATCGATCTGCAGGGCGTTGCGGAACTCGACGCTGGCGTGAGAATAGTCCCCGGCGCGGTAGTACTCCTGCCCGCGCTTCATGTGGGACTCGAGGCGAGAAGCCGCTCCGCCGCATCCGGCCGTCGACAGTGCAGTGGCAGCGGCCAGCAGCAGAAGCGCTCTTCGCGGCGCCGGCAGACGGGTCTTCCGCATCATCTTGTGAACTTCTTCGCTTTGGGAAGCGGAATGTATGTAGTGCGCGTTACGGACGCATGACACATCCGTCAACCGGGCTTCGGGGACCCCCTAGCCCAGAAAGGCGCGGCCGGCGAGCAATGTGAGGGTGCCGATCAGAAAGGTGCGCGGGACCGAGCGTCTGACGCGCGAGGCCAACAACATTTCAACGTCATACAAAAGTATGACAGCCTTTGCCATGCCACCCGGCAGATCCGGCGGCAGCAGGAAAGAACCCGGGAGGTTGGGCACCACCACCGCTATAAAGATGATGATCAAATCCAGGGTGGTGACTTCAAAACGCCACACCGGACAGAGGCCATAGCGGACCAGGGCCGCGACTCCGGCTGTCCCGATCAAGAGCCACGACAGCGCCGGGCCCAACTGCGGCGTATGAGGAATGGTCTGGTCCAGGTAGACGAGAAGTACCACACTGAAATACGCAGCGGAGCGTTCCAGCCAGTGAAGAGATGTTTCCGCCTTCCACGCCGTCAGGACCAGCAGTAGCAGCGCAAGGCCGGCGCAGATTGTCCCAACATCCGTGCTGACCTGGTTACTTCGATAGACGATTAGGGCCGCATAGGCAACCAGTGAGGTCACCATCACAGCGAGCGCACCTGCATTGACCAACTTCGCGCCGTGCGTCGGACCGTTGATTGCTTGCGTCATCGCGCCTGCAATCACCTCCGGCCGCCGCAAGCGCCAACCGGTGGATGAAGCTCGGTATAGCAAATACAGCGTGATGCTGGCGAACACCATGAATGCGAGCACGATCTCCGAATCGCGCTCGAAACGCAGGAAATAGGCGAATAGGACGAGCCCGACCTGCAGGAGATAGATGATGGAGACGGCCTCGCGATGAGTGAACCCGATGGCGAGCAACCGGTGGTGGAGGTGATTGCGATCCGCCGCGAATGGCGAACGACCGGCGCGCACCCGCGTCAACATCACAGAGATTGTGTCAACGATGGGCAATCCCAGCAGCAGAAGGGGCAACGCCGAACTGAGGACACTGGTGTCTCCCTGCGTCGCGAGCAGTGAAAGCGCTCCCACACTCAAACCGAGGGTCTGGCTGCCGCAATCGCCCATGAACACTCGGGCGGGGTGCGTATTGAATCGCAGAAAGCCGAGAACGGCGCCCGCTTCAATCAGCGCGACGGCTGCCACAGCGGTGTTGCCGCTTGCCATGGCGAACAGGGCGATGGCGCATAAGCACAGAAGTGCCATCCCGCCGGCAAGTCCGTCCAAACCGTCGGCGAGATTGATCGCGTTCGTGATCCCCAATAGGAAGAAGAAGGTAATGACGGTAGAGGTGATCGATGGCTCGATGTCGAGCACGCCAAAGCTCAAAGTACCGACTTGGATGTGTCCCACCGCCATGCAGATGCCCACGGCGGTTACCTGACCCAGGAGCTTGGCACGCCACTCCAAAGTGACCCGGTCGTCCCATAATCCGAACAGGACCAGAACTAGGAGACCGAGCAGTAGACCCCGCAGCGCCGGATTGAGATCGGCCATGAGAATCGAGGCGAAGAACAGGCCCGCCGCCATGGCAAGACCGCCTACCCGGGGCACGGGCACCGCATGCACTTTCCGCGGCCCGGGCGCGTCGGTGAGGCCAAATGTCGGCGCCCATTTGGCCAGCAGCGGGATCAGGGCCGCGGTGACGGACAGCGCGACAATAAAGGCAAGGAAAAGCTGCACGGAATTCCTCGGTATTTGAGGCAGGCTAGCGTTCCGTTGCGACAGTTTGGTTAAAGCAAGGCGTTCGCTCGGCGCGTGCTACAGTTGACGGATGCATTTAAGTCAATATGCCTCACGATTCTGGGTACCCGTCGGACTGCTGGCTGCCGCCTTAGAAGTTGCTTGCGCGAAGGCCGCGCAAGCTCCGGCGCCACCGTCTCCACCCACAACGACTGCGTCCACGACTCAGTCGGAGCCGGCGGCCACGCTCCGCCGCACTATCGAAGCTCGCTTCCCGGGGACCCATGTCCTCGATGTGCGTCCCGCCCAGATCGCGGGCCTGTACGAGCTGTTCGTGGGCGATCAGATCGTCTACGCGGATCCGACCGGCAAGTATTTGCTGGTCGGCGGCTCGATGGTGGACACCGAGAGCAAGGAGAACCTGACCAGCGCCAGCCTGGACGAGCGCGGCCGGATCGACTTCAAGACGCTGCCGGTCAAAGAGGCCATCAAGATCGTCAAAGGCAATGGCAGCCGGGTATTCGCGGTGTTCTCCGATCCGGACTGTCCGTATTGCCAGCAGTTGGAAAAGTCGCTGCTGTCCGTGAATGACTACACGATGTACGTCTATCTGTATCCCATCGCACAGTTGCATCCCCAGGCGCCGATGAAGGCACATGCCATCTGGTGTGCGCCCGACCGCACAAAGGCCTGGGACGACTGGATGCAGCAGAAAAAGCTTCCGCCGGCCAAGACGTGCAGCGGCGATCCGATCGACTCACTGCAGAAGCTCGGCGACACTCTGCATGTGAACAGCACGCCGACTCTGTTTTTGGCCAATGGCGCGCGACTCGCGGGCGCTCTGCCGGCTGCGGAGCTCGACAAGAAGCTGGCGGCGGTGAAGTAGAACCACGGGCTGCGGTTAATCGAACCCCGGATCGAGCTTGCGAGCCCGGCGTTGCAGCAGCTCGTATTTGCCGCGCGCGGAATCGCCATAGCGCGCGCAGAATTCCGCGAGCTTCACGACGGCGGCGCGGTACTCCTGATCGATCCAGGAGAACTCCAGCCAGAACTCCCGCTGCGCGACCAGGGTCGTGGTATTCCGGCTGGTCACGAACATACGCAGCGCCGCTCCCCGATGGTCGGCCAGCTCCTGCATGGCATCCTGCAGTTCTGCGAGCTCCTCGAGCGCCCGGCGAGACAGGAGTCTCATGTCTGACTACGCACTCACCGCTTGAAGGTCCGAAAGCTCTCGAATTCCGCGGTCGTCTTTTCGAGCTCCGCAATCACCTCGCAGTAACGCCGCCAGGCAAGCCGCAACTCATCGGCTTCCTGTGGGGTGACCCGCTGCAGATTGCGCCGCACTACTTTGTGTTCCGTCGAAATCCGCTGATGAAGTTCTTCGAGCCGGTCGAGCCGATCCCAGAACTGGGAGCCGAGCCATTCGGCTCGTTGTTCTTCGGTCGCACTCATTGCCCTCACCTGTCTGTGCGTTCTCTTCGGAACGGCTGCGACGTTAGCCGATCAGTGCTACAACCGCGTTTCAACTTTGAAACGCGGTCACGGAATTTTTGCGCATCGCCCAGGCGAACGGCAGCAACCCTGCCAGCATCAACCAAACGCTCGCCGGCAGCGGAGTGGGAATCGGCGTACCGGACAGTTGGAACGCGGGCGCATTGGAGATATTGAGCTGCGTGCTGCCACTGGCGGTAACGGCGAACAACCGCGTGGTCGCGCCTATGTCATTCAGATTCCAGGTGAGAATGCTGTCCGCCGCAGCCGGCTCTACCTGCAGGAAGTACGTGGCGCCGGCGCGCAGCGAGATATTGTTGATGCCGGTGATGCTGAACAGGCTGGATGAAGCGCCTGCACCGGTCGGCAGACTGATTGACCACTGTGCGAGCTCGCTGCCCGGCGCGTTCTGCTGTTCGGACCACAGGCTGACGTTCGCCACATTACCGCCGCTGATGTAGGACAGTCCCAGATCAACTTGCTGCAGACTCACATCCGCACCGGCACCGTTGACGAACTCGGCCGCCCACGAGAGGTTGAACGGCTGTTTGCCGACGACCAGGCTGTGGGCGGTGTCATAGCTGTCGCCCGGGCCGAGGTCGCTGTAGATTGTGGCGGCATTCGCCGTCGCGGTGAATGCGGCCAGCACGATGACCGCAAACCCGCGGAGCGCGCGGACACCGGGCCTCGGGATACGAGCCCAAGTGTAGGGGCTGGTGAGTAACGTCATGGATCCTCCCGAAGTGCCTGATGCCGTTTTTGAAGGTGAACTATGTCACCCGGGAGGACAGCCGCGCTTTACAGACTCATTAAATTTTCAGTGCTCCGGATTGCCTGACAATTGTCATCGCAGGCTCGTGCCCGCGTAGATGTCGCGCAGATTCATATGCACGGCCAACGAGCGGGCTTCCACGACGGCATCCAGTTCTGTCAGCTCGATGGGATACCAATCCGCGTCGCGACGGAAAACAATCACTTGCGGCGCCCGCTGTGCAACCAGCCAGTATTCCTCGAGTGTCGCGACGCGCCGGTAGTTGAGCATTTTCTCGCGCCGATCAATATCTTCGGTGATGGGCGAGAACACTTCGACAACGACCCGCGGGGCGGTGACGTACGGGAGAGTGGGTTCCGATGCCACGCAGCCCGCGATCAGGATGTCGGGGCGATAGAAGAGATCGGTCTCATCGACGCGCAAACGCAGGCCCAGATTGGACGCAATCAGGGTGGCGGGGTCTGGCAGAGCCCTTTTGCGCAGCAGGCCCAGCAGGTTGGCTACGAGGAGCTCGTGGCGCGGCAGCGGAGGTCGCATTTCGAACATTTCGCCACCGACGTATTCGTGCCGCGCGCCACCGTCGATTTCAATGGCAAGGAATTCTTCCACGGTGAGTGTATGACGTTCGGCTGACGTGCCCCAGCGGAGGCGGGATTGCGCGATGGTGGGTTCGAAGTCGCCGGAATTGAGGATCCACTCCGCGAGCTCTTCGCGCTGGTAGCGCGTGAGGGCGCGGATCGCCTGTTGGAGTGCTGGAATGTTGGCGGCGATATCGGCCTGGGGGATGCGCATGATTGCTGTCCCAACGTTCTAGTTGACGGGGGCAGTCTAGTCACGGGTCTGGCGGCTGGTAGCACCAACAGGCTGCGTGTTTGCGCATAAATGCCCAATGCCACTGGCGCTGAATCTGGCCGCGACAGGGGCGGCCGTGCCGGCGCGAAGGTGCGCTCGAGCTCTACTTTTTGATCTTCACCGGTCGAGACCAATTGTCGAGGGTCACCTGGCGGGCGCGTGCGACTGTCAGCTTGCCGGGCGCCACTTCCTTGATCACCGTCGAGCCGGCGCCGATTGTGGCCCCCGCGCCCACTTTGATTGGCGCCACGAGCACGCTGTTGGACCCGGTGTGCACATCGTTCTCAATTACGGTGCGATGCTTATTCGCGCCATCGTAGTTGGCGATGATCGTGCCCGCCCCGATGTTCACCCGCTCGCCCACGGTCGCATCGCCCACGTAGGCCAGGTGGTTCGCCTTCGAGTCGTTACCCATCTCGGCATTCTTCACTTCGACGAAGTTACCCACGTGCACGCTGTTGGCGAGCTTTGCTGTCGGCCGCGTCCGCGAGAACGGACCGATGAGGCACTTGGCGCCGATCACCGAACTGTCGAGCACACAGTTGGCGAACACCTGCGTGTCATCCCCGATCTGACAATCGCGGATCACGCAATTCGGACCCACGCGAACCCGATTCCCGAGCTTCACTTCACCCTCGAGAATCACGTTGACATCGAGGAATACATCCGTCCCATGTGTAACGGATCCTCGAACATCGAGCCGAGCGGGATCGGCGACGGTCACACCTCCGATCATGAGCGCGTGTGCGGCGCGCTGGCGATAGGCAGCCTCGACCTCAGCCAACTGCACCTTGTCATTGACGCCGAGCACTTCAACATTGTTGCTCGCGACCAGCGGATTGACAGTCACCTTGTCCGCGACCGCCAGCGCATTGACATCAGTCAGGTAGTATTCGCGCTGGGCGTTATCGTTCTTGAGCTTCTTCAGCCATTTCTTCAAGGGCCTCGCCGGGGCGGCCAACACACCCGTGTTGCACTCCTGAATCTTCAGCTCTTTCCTGGACGCATCCTTCTCCTCAACCACCTTTTGCACCAGGCCACGCTTGTTGCGGACCACTCGTCCGTACCCGGTGGGATCCTGCACAACCATCGTCAGGACACCGACCCGCTTGGGCCCTGCGAGAGTCAGCAGCTCCGCCAACGTCGTAGTGCTGATCAGGGGCACATCTCCGTACAGAACCAATACGATGTGCTCATCAGGGATGCCCGGCACCGCTTGCATCACGGCGTGACCGGTGCCCAGGCGTTCGGCCTGTAACACCCAGGAAACCTGTTCGTCTTTCAACGCCTCCCGTACGCGATCGCCGCCGTGTCCATAGACCACGTAAGTTGCAGCCGGCTGCAGTGCCTTGACCGCGTCGAGCACATGCTTCAGAAGCGGACGCCCTGCCAAGGGCTGCAGTACTTTCGGCAGGTCGGAGCGCATCCGCTTGCCTTGACCCGCGGCGAGGATCACGACGGACAACGGGGACGGGGAGTCTTTCTTTGCCATGGTCGTGCCTCAGTGGATTGAGACGGTGGTTACGTTTCCAGGGGACCCCGGCAGCCGTTCCGGCCGAGCCGCCTGGGACTCGATCCCCTGCAACTTCTCACGCATGGGAGCGCCGATCGACATCTGCGGATTCGAAGGGGTCTTGCCCTCCTTCGTCTCGCGGTCGCGAACCAGGGCAACCGCCTTCTTGAAGGCGTCCTCCAGAGTATTTGTGGAAGGCACCGAGTCTTTCAGAAAGGCCTCGCCGAAGTACGTGAGATCTCTCTCATCATCGCAGCCGAAGCTGCTGTGCTCCGCATCCGAGGCCGTGATGACGAGCGTATCGGGGCCCGCGAGCGCTTCACGAAAGACACCCGAATAACAGGCTGACACAATGACCACCCGCCACTTGATCCCCGAATCGACGAGCGCGCGCTGCAGGTCGCTCGGGCTCAACTGCGACAGCGGCAAAGTCCCGTTCACCACGGCGAGCCCGTCCGGCGACCCATGTGAGGTCAACATCAGCACGAGCACGTCCTGGTCCACATCCATTCGGGAAGCGATCAGCCCGAGCGACTGCCGCAGGGCCGACACGCTTGCCAGAGGATAGGCATCCCGGTCGTCGTTGTCATTGATCAGGTCGACCGAGCGATCTTCCGAGCCAAAATGCTCGCCGAGCACCTGCTGCGCGAACTGCTCCTCGCGCTTGAAGATCGCCTGCTCGCCGTCGCCCGCGAATCCCAGGAAGAACACATTCGGGTTGGCCGGATCCCGCGGCTCCATGCGCTCAGTCGCGGCCACCAGACGCGCTGGTTGGTCATACAACAGCGCCTCCACGCCGGAATCGTCATCGGACGCGCCCTCATCCACATCGTCGGTGAGCCACAAGCGGGTATCGAGATTGAGGCCGCCCATCACATAAGGAGCAGCGATCACCAGGACGATGGCGCACAGCACGGGTCTCGCGCGCGCGTTTCCGTAGGCCGCCTGGATGAGCCGCACGCTGAGAAGAATCAAATACAGGATCAGAGCGCCGAACGCGATGGCGAAATGGTTGTCGACCCAGTTGAGGTCGCTCAGGAACCAGGCAACGATCAACAGATAGGGTGCAACGGACACCGCCGGGATCAACAGTGCGCGGGTCTCGGCGAGCGGGGAGTAGGCCCGCGCGACCAGAGCGACCCCCATGAATGCGAGCAGAACGTACACGGACCAGTCAGTCAGGCCGTCCAGCATGAGCTGCGAACCGGTCTCGGCGTGGAGCGTATCGAGCGCTCCCCACACGAGCAGGCTCAGGATGAACAGCGCGGCGAGCTGATCAAAGGTACGGGCGAAACGATCCGGCGCCAGGCGCCTCAGCAGGAGTAGCGAAAACCCGCTCCGCAGATTCCGGAGCAGTCCGGAGCGCAGACCGTTGGATTCTGTGGGGCTCGCGGTCAGCTCCGGCGATTACGCAACTTCTGGATGAGCCTGAGCTGTTCGACCGCGCGCAGCAACTCCGCCTGCGCCTCGGCGATGTCGATCTTGCCGCTCTTGTCTTTGAGCGCTTCTTCGGCGCGCTGCTTCGCCTCCTGTGCCTTCGCTTCGTCGAGATCCTTCGCGCGAATAGCCGTGTCCGCCAGGACGGTGACCTTGTTCGGCTGCACTTCCAGGGCACCCCCTCCGACAAAGAAGTGGTGGCGTTGGTCGTCCGGCGTCTCCACTGTCACTTCTCCCGCCTTCAGGAGCGTGAGCAGCGGCGCGTGACGCGGGGCGATGCCCAGGTCACCTTGCGACGCCGGCGCAAACACCATCTTGGCATCGCCAGAGAACAGCTCGCCTTCGGCGCTGACGATGTCGACGTGGATGGTGTGTGCTTCGGCCATGTGTTTTCCCTAAATGAACGTTATTGCAGGGTCTTCGCTTTCGCGACGGCTTCTTCAATGGAGCCGACCATGTAGAAGGCCTGCTCGGGGAGCGAATCGAATTCGCCACTGAGAATGCCCTTGAACCCGCGAATGGTGTCCTTGAGCGGGACGATCTTGCCGTCCTGGCCCGTGAATACCTTCGCTACGTTGAACGGCTGTGACAGGAAACGCTGAACCTTACGCGCGCGGAACACGACCAGCTTGTCCTCTTCAGACAGCTCGTCCATGCCCAGGATCGCGATGATGTCCTGCAGCTCCTTGTAACGCTGGAGCACCGCCTGCACACCGCGAGCGGTGTTGTAGTGCTCTTCTCCAACAACCAGGGGGTCGAGCTGACGGCTGGTGGAGTCCAGCGGATCCACCGCAGGGTAGATACCGAGCGACGCAATCTGACGGGACAACACAACGGTCGCGTCCAGGTGAGCGAATGTCGTGGCGGGTGACGGGTCGGTCAAGTCGTCCGCAGGCACGTACACGGCCTGAATCGACGTGATCGACCCGGTCTTGGTGGAAGTGATGCGCTCCTGGAGCACGCCCATCTCTTCGGCCAACGTCGGCTGGTAACCCACCGCGGAAGGCATACGACCCAACAGCGCCGACACTTCGGTGCCTGCCAGGGTGTAACGATAGATGTTGTCGACGAAGAACAGCACGTCACGGCCAATACCGCCGTCTTCGCGCTTTTCGTCGCGGAAGTATTCAGCCATGGTCAGACCGGTCAACGCGACGCGCAGGCGGTTACCCGGCGGCTCGTTCATCTGGCCGTACACCATCGCGACCTTCGAGTTCTCGAGGTTGTCCTTGTCGATAACGCCCGACTCAATCATCTCGTGATAGAAGTCGTTACCTTCGCGGGTGCGCTCACCTACGCCGGCAAACACCGACAGACCGCTGTACTGCTTGGCGATGTTGTTGATCAACTCGAGCATGTTGACGGTCTTGCCCACGCCGGCACCGCCGAACAATCCGACCTTACCGCCCTTGGCGAAGGGCACGAGCAGATCGATAACCTTGATGCCCGTGACCAGCAGGTCCTGACCGCCCGCCTGCTCATCGAATGCCGGAGGCGCACGGTGAATCGGCAGCGTCGAAGCAGCCTTAACGTCACCACGGTTGTCCTGGGGCGTACCCAACACGTCCATGATGCGACCGAGCGTGGCCTTGCCGACGGGCACGTTGATGGGAGCGCCGGTTGCCGTGACGGCGAGACCGCGCTTGAGACCTTCGGAGGTACCCATCGCAATGGTACGAACCACGCCATCACCGAGCTGCTGCTGAACTTCCAGCGTCAGGTCGACGTCCTTCAACTTGAGAGCGTCGTAGACCTTCGGAATGTGCTCGCGCGGAAATTCGACGTCCACGACGGCGCCGATGATCTGCGTGATTTTGCCTTCTACGTTAGTCGACATATCTATTCCTCAGTCGCGGCCGTTGTCCTGGCCTGCGGCCAAACTTTCTACGGGGCCGAAGCGACCCCGAACCTGTAGCGGCGCTGCGCGCCGGGGAAATCATACCGCCGCAGCTCCACCAACGATTTCTGACAACTCTTTGGTGATCGCGGCCTGGCGGGCCTTGTTGTAAACCAATTGCAGCTCGCTGATCAGCTTGCCCGCGTTGTCGGAAGCGGCCTTCATCGCGACCATGCGCGCGGCCATTTCCGAAGCGACGTTCTCAACAGCGCCCTGATATACCTGCGACTCGACGTAGCGCATCAGCAATCCGTCGAGGATGTCCTTGGCATCGGGCTCATAGATATAATCCCAATGCTCCTGCAGGTCCTTCGTGTCGACCGGCACGACCGGCAGCAACTGCTCGACAACGGGCTGTTGCGTCATCGTGTTCACGAACTTCGCGTTCACCAGGAACACACGGTCTATCTTGCCTTCGCTGTAGGCATCGAGCATCACTTTGACGGTGCCGATCAGATCCTTGATGTGCGGACGGTCGCCCAGACCTGACACGTTGGCCAGAATCGGCGTGCCCAGGCGGCGGAAGAAGGCCAGACCTTTGCTGCCGAGGATCGTGAGGTTGACCTGCGCTCCCTTTCCCTGCCACTCGCGCATCAGGAACAGAACACGCTTGAAGACGTTCGCGTTCAAACCACCGGCGAGTCCACGGTCCGTGGATACGACGATGATTCCAACAGACTTCGGCTCACGCTCCTGCAGGAAGGGATGGCGATAGTCGGGATTGGCTTCCGTCAGGTGGCCGATCACGTTACGCATCTTCTCCGCGTAGGGCCGCGCCAGCTTCATCCGCTCCTGAGCGCGACGCATTTTGCTCGTGGCCACCATTTGCATGGCCTTTGTGATCTTCTGAGTGCTTTTGACACTCGAGATCTTGGTGCGGATTTCCTTGGTACCGGGCATGGTTGCTCAGCCTCAGTACGTGCCCGTGGACACGAACGATTCGATGGCCTTCTTCAGCGCAGCCTCATTCTCCTTGCTGAGCTTCGGAGTGGCGTTGATGTCGTCCAGAACCTGCTTGTGATTGGACTTCACGAACGACTGCAGTCCGTTCTCGAAGTCGGTCACCTTGTTGAGCGGCACCTTGTCGAAGTAACCGTTGTTCACCGCGTAGATGGTCAGAGCCATTTCCGCGACCGACATCGGCGAGTACTGCTTCTGCTTCATGACCTCAGTCGTGCGCTGACCGCGCTCGAGCTGACGACGGGTGGCTTCGTCGAGGTCCGATGCGAACTGCGAGAACGCCGCCAACTCGCGGTACTGAGCGAGGGCGAGACGAATACCGCCGCCCAGCTTCTTGATGATGTCAGTCTGGGCCGCGCCACCGACGCGCGACACCGAGATACCGGCGTTCATCGCGGGACGAATACCGGCGTTGAACAGGTCGGTCTCCAGGAAGATCTGACCGTCGGTGATCGAGATGACGTTCGTCGGAACGAACGCGGTCACGTCACCCGCCTGCGTCTCGATGATCGGCAATCCCGTCAGCGAGCCTGTCTTACCCTTCACGCGACCTTCGGTGACCATCTCCACATACTGTTCGTTTACACGAGCGCTCCGCTCGAGCAGGCGGGAGTGGAGATAGAAGACGTCGCCGGGGAACGCTTCGCGGCCTGGCGGACGGCGCAGCAACAAAGAAATCTGCCGGTAGGCGACGGCCTGCTTGGACAGATCGTCGTAAATGATCAGGGCGTCTTCACCGTTGTCCATGAAGTACTCGCCCATCGTCACGCCGGCATATGCGGAGATGTACTGCAGGGCGGCCGGATCAGACGCGGAGGCGGCAACGACAATCGTGTGCTTCAGCGCGCCGTGCTCTTCCAACTTGCGCACGACGTTGGCGATGGTCGACTGCTTCTGACCGATGGCAACGTAGACGCATTTGATGCCGGAAGACTTCTGGTTGATGATCGTGTCGACGGCCATCGCGGTCTTGCCGGTCTGGCGGTCGCCGATGATCAGCTCGCGCTGGCCGCGGCCGATCGGAACCATCGAGTCGACGGCCTTGTAACCCGTCTGCACCGGCTGGCTGACCGACTTACGATAGATAACGCCGGGAGCAACGCGCTCGATGGGCGCGGTCTTCTTCGCCTCAACCGGACCCTTGCCGTCGATCGGCTGACCCAGCGCGTTGACCACGCGACCGAGCAGCTCGGGACCCACCGGCACCTCGAGGATGCGGCCGGTCGTCTTGACGGTGTCGCCTTCCGACAGATGCTTGTAGTCGCCCAACACGACCGCGCCGACCGAGTCCTGCTCGAGGTTCAGCGCGAGGCCGAAGGTGTTGCCCGGGAACTCGAGCATCTCACCGTAACGCACATCGGCCAGGCCGTGGATGCGGGTGATGCCATCGGTGACCGATACGATCGTGCCGATGTTGCGGGCTTCCGTGACACCTTTGAAGCTCTCGATCCGCTGTTTGATCAGATCGCTGATCTCGGTTGCCTTGATAGCCATGTGTTGTCCTATTACGAAATTTTAAGCAGCCAGCTCGTACGCGATGCGGTCGAGCCGCGCACGCACCGAGCCATCGATGACCAGATCCCCGGCGCGCAATACCGCGCCGCCCAACAGGGACGGGTCGGTTTCACAGTGCAGACGGACCTGCCGCTTCAATCGGCGCTGCAGAGCAGCCGACAGCGCGTCACGCTGAGCATTTTCGAGCGGAGCGGCGGACGTGACAGTCACATCCACCACGCCTTCGGCTTCGTCCTTCAGCTCGTCAAACAGAGTCGATATCTCGGGGAGGTAGGCGAGACGCCGGTTCTCCGCGAGCGTTTGGACGAAGTTGCGGCCTTGCTCGTCGAGTTGAGGACCGGCCAGATCGATGACGAACTGGGCCAGCTCCGCGTTGGTAACAGCGGGATTGCCCAGCAAGTTCTGCACCCGCGGATCTTTCACCACAGCGGCCGCCCGCTGCAGCGAGTCCGACCAGGGGCCCAGGACCTTGTGGGCCCGCGCCTCTTCAAACGCCGCTCGGGCGTACGGTCGTGCGACAGTGATCTTGTCTGTCATTTCTTGGCCTTCGGCCAGGGTTCAGCGGGGATTCGCGAAGCGCGAACCCCGATCATGCAGCGGCGCGAGGCCCGCCGGGAAGAGTGGAGCCTCATATTTGCGTCGCCAGCTTTGCGAGCAGGTCCGCGTGGGTCTGCGGATTGATCTCACGCTCCAATACCTTGGAGGCGGCGGTGACGGCGATCGTGGCCACTTCGCGGCGCAACGCTTCGCGCGCGTGCGAGGTTTCCAACTCGATCTGCTGTTTCGCCTGTTCGACCAGCCGGGCACCTTCGGAAGTGGCAGTTCCCTTGGCCTGTTCAACCAGGTCATTGGCCTGACGCTGTGCCTGCTCGACAATCTGAGTCGCTTTCTCGCGCGCCTCGCGAACGATGGCATCGGCGCGGTCGCGTGCCTGGGCCAGCTCCTGCTGCCCCTTCTCACCCGCCGCAAGACCCGTGGCGATCTTCTTCGCGCGCTCTTCCATGGGACCGAGAATCATCGGCCACACGAACTTCATCGTGAACCAGATGAGCACGATGAAGACGATCATCTGGACGATGAGCGTTAGATTGATATTCATACTCGTCCACCAGGCTGAAATCGCCTGCGGCAATTCCAGCGGACATTACTGCGTCGCCCGCAGCCAAAAAGCGTGGTTTTTGTCTGCTGCATGGGAGGTGTTTACTTCAGTCCCGCGAGGAACGGATTCGCGAACGTGAAGAACAGCGCGAAGCCGATACCGATCATGGCAACCGCGTCGACGAGCGCCGCGACGATGAACATCTTCACCTGCAGCATCGGCGACAGCTCGGGCTGGCGCGCGGAGCCTTCCAGAAAACGGCCACCGAGAATGCCGAAGCCGATGGCGGTGCCGAGCGCACCCAAGCCGAAGATGATTCCGACGGCCAACACAGTCATGGCCTGAACATGTGCAACGTTTTCCACTTCAACCCTCCTAAACGAAACTGACCTGTTAGTGATGCTCGTGAGCCATCGCCAGGTATACGACGGTCAACACCATGAAAATGAACGCCTGCAGGGTGATGACCAGCAGGTGGAAAATGGCCCACAACAGCGCGAGCAGGAATTGGGCCACGAGCAGGGCCCAGCCGCCGCCGCTGCCGAGCTGCGAGAAACCCTGCAGGGACAGCACGGCCAGCAGCAGGAAGATCATCTCGCCGGCGAACAGGTTGCCGTACAGACGCAGCGACAGCGAGATCGGACGCGCGATGAACGGCACGACTTCCAGGATGAGGTTGGCGGGAATCAGCAGTACTTTGATGATCGGATTCTTGGCGCTGAAGGGCTGCAGCGTGAACTCGCCGATGAATCCGCCGAGGCCCTTCATCTTGATGCTGTAGTAAATGATCAGAACGAACACGGTGAGCGCCAGCGCGAAGGTGACGTTGAGGTCGGTGCTCGGCACGACTTTCAGATGCTCGACGCCCACGCCGTGCGCTATGGCGGGCAGCAGGTCGACGGGCAGCACGTCCATGGCATTGAACAGGAAGACCCAGCAGAAAATCGTCAGCGCCAGCGGGGCGATCAGCTTGGTGGTGCCGTGGAAGCTGTCCTTGACCTGGGTGTCGATGAACTCGACCACCAGCTCCACGAAGTTTTGAAACTTGCCCGGCACGCCCGTGTTGGCCCGGGACTTGCGCGCGGCAATATAGAAGGAGCCGCCGAACAGGACCGCCAGCAGCACGGAGAAGAAGATGCTGTCCCAGTGGATGACCGAGAAGTCGACGATGCCCGTCGCATCCTTGTTCTGCAGGAACGTCAGGTGATGGAGGATGTACTCGTTTGCGCTCGAGGGTTGTTCTGCTGCCATTTAGACGCCTTCAACTCTTTTCATTCGCGAGGACCACCCAGAAAACGGCGAAGGTTGCGACGTACGCGCCCAGCATCGCCAGCGGTACCACCCTCATCGTCTTCAACACCACGACAAACAACACAATCACGACGACGACCTTCGCCGCCTCCCCGATAAAAAACGCGCTCAGCGCGCGCCGCGGGTCCATGACGGGCTGCTTGCCGAACGCCACGAACGCCATCGCGAGGCTCGCCGCGCTGCTGATCCCGCCTCCGAAGAGAGCCGAGACCGCCGCGCGTGAGTCGGCGATTCCCCAACTCACCAGCGCGCACAGCAGAGTCACGGCCGCCTGGCCCAGCACGACGCTGAGAGCCAGTCGCCGCGGATTGGGCAGGTCGATCGCGATTCCCCGCTTTCCCGTTTTATGGGCGTCGCCGCCCGCTGTGCCTCGCCGCCTGCAAGGCCTCGCCGCCTGCAGGGCCGCGCCAGGATGAGCGTCGTAGAGGCCTGGGTCAAAAAGCCGGCGGATTATAGAGAGCACACGCCCGGCAGTCCACAAAGTATGACGAGTCGTTCATCCGCCCCTCGCGGGCGCGCCGGGAGTGTTCCAAGAATGGAGCCTAATGAACCCAAATCAAGGACTTAGGTGCGAGGGACGAGTTATGTCAGTGAATGTGCGCGAGAATGCCGTCGAGCTCATCGAGACTGTTGTAACTGACCACCAGCCTGCCCTTGCCGCCGCTCGAGTGTTGGATCGCAACCTGGGCGCCGAGCTTCTCCGCGAGCTCCTGCTCGAGGCGATTTACGTTGGGATCGCCGCTGGCCGCGGCGTCGGTTTTGCCTGCCGGTGATTGCTGCAGACGCCGCACGAGCGCTTCAGTCTCACGGACCGACAAGCTCTTTTTGATCACGATGATCGCGGTCTCGACTTGCTGCTTGCGATTCGACAGCGCCAGCAGGGCTCGGGCGTGGCCCATTTCCAGCTCCCGCTTCTCCACCCGCTCGGCCACTTCCGGCGCCAGTTCCAGCAAGCGCAGCAGATTGCTCACGCCGGCGCGGGAACGGCCGACCGCATCCGCTGCCTGCTGGTGCGAGAGCGCGAACTCATGGATGAGTCGCTCGAGAGCGCGGGCTTCTTCCAGCGGATTCAGATTCTCGCGCTGGATATTTTCAATGAGCGCGACCGCGATCGCCGCTTCATCCGGAATCCGGCGGATGACCGCGGGGATTTCGCTGAGTCCCGCGATCTGAGCCGCGCGCCAGCGCCGTTCACCGGCAATGATTTCGTAGTGCTGCGAGGGGCCGGCGCCTTCAATCGGTCGCACGACGATGGGCTGCACGACACCCTGCGCCTTGATGGAGTCGGCGAGCTCCTGGAGCGTTTCGGGCCGCATGTCCACACGCGGCTGATACTTTCCGCGCTGCAGAAGGTCGAGCGGCAGCTTTGCCAGCTCCTCGCCTGGTGGGCCTGGCGGCGCCGGAGCAGGCGCATTTGCAGCGGGCGACGGGGCCGCGGTATGGGGGCGCGAGGTCCCCAGCAGGTCCGCGAGCCCCCGGCCCAGCGTGGGTTTCTTGCTTATCATCCCACGATCATAACGAATCGAGCTGCGGCAACCACTGGCCGCGTGATCAGCCGTTGGAGTGAGCCCGCGCCGAGCCGATGTCTCCTGCCTCGGCCGCCGTGCTGTCTTCGTCGCCGGTTCGTGCCGGAGCGAGGGCTGCGTTTGCTGCGGCATCGCGCGACCTCGAATCCTGCTCAACAGCGACACCGCTGCCGCTGTCGCCCGTCCGTACAGCGCCGGTCGCCGCGCGAGCCGAATTTTCACGCTCTTCTTCTTCCCTCCGGATCATCTCACCGGCGAGCGCCAGGTAGGCGAGCGCGCCGCGCGACTCCTTGTCGTGAAACAACACGGGCTTGCCGAATGAAGGTGCCTCCGCGAGCCGCACATTCCGCGGAATGATCGTCCGGAACACCTTGTCGCCGAAGTGCATGATGAGCTGCGCGCTGACCTCGTTCGCGAGGTTGTTTCGCGGATCGAACATCGTGCGCAGAATTCCTTCTATCTCCAGGCGTTCGTTGGCCGCGCCCTTGATCTGCTCGAGGGTGCCTACGAGGGCGGACAATCCCTCCAGCGCGTAGTACTCGCACTGCATTGGAATCAGCACGCTGTCGGCTGCCACCAGGGAGTTCACTGTCAGCATGTTCAGCGCGGGCGGGCAATCGATCAGGATGACGTCGTACGAGTCACGCAGCGGCGCCAGTGCATTGCGCAACTTTGTCTCGCGGCCCGCGAGCATCGTGAGCAGGCGGACTTCGGCCGCGGTCAGGTCCTGGTTGGCGGGCAGCAGGTCGAATCCGCCCGGATCCACCCGAACCAGTGCCGCGCCGAGCTCGACGTCGCCCAGCAGCACATCCACCGAGCTCGACTGCAGCTGGGATTTGTCGATCCCGCTGCCCATGGTGGCATTTCCCTGGGGATCCAGGTCGAGCAGCATCACCCGCCGCTTGGTTGCCGCCAGCGAGGCGGCCAGGTTCACTGCGGTGGTCGTCTTGCCGACACCGCCCTTTTGATTCGCGACTGCGATGACCCTCTTCATTGGGAGAGTGTACGCGGCACGGGGCTTCGCTGCCCGCGGGGCCGCGAAGCCTGCGGGGGCTCGCCGGATGCACGGCCGGGTCGTGGAAGTTGCGCTCTCGAGCGAGCTGGTGAACCATTCATCGCACGAATGGGCTCAAAGTGAGACGGACCATGCAGGTAGAGCTGGATCGAGGCGACCTTCGGATCCTCGATGTGCTGCAGGAGCACGGCGACCTGTCCGCGGCGGATGTCGCCGAGCGGGTGGGGATGACGGCCTCCACCTGCTGGCGGCGGGTGAGCCGGCTCCAGGAGCTCGGCGTGGTCAAAGGCCGCGTCGCCGTCCTCGATCGCGAAAAGGTCGGATTGAATGTCATGGTGTTCTCGCGCGTGAAGCTCGCCGGTCATGGGCGGGATGCCCTGTTGAAATTCGAGCAGGCAGTCCGCGAGCATCCGGAGATCCTGGAGTGCTACACCATGATGGGCGAAACCGACTTTCTGCTGCGCATCGTGTGCCGCGACATCAAGGCGTATGAAGCCTTCTTTCTCGACCACCTGTCGCGATTTCCCGGCGTGCAGGAGGTGAATTCCTCCATCGCGATGGCGGTGGTGAAAGAAACTACCGCGCTACCCCTGAACAGCGCGGGTCGTTAACACCACTACGCACCGTGACTCATTCAAACCCGGAATCGTCAGCTCGCGCCCACCGTGTTGGTACCAGGGCGGACGCAGGTCGGCAATCTCGCCCTGCGGCCATTTTCCTTTCATGGCCAGTACCCGGGTCCGCGGATCGCACAACGTGGCCACGCTTTCGACCAATTGGGGGAGCGCTGCGAACGCCCGTGCAACCACGGTGTCGAAGACACGGCCCTTGACGGTTTCGACGCGGCCATGCATCGCTTCAACATTCGACAGCCCCAACTCCCGCGCCGCGTGCCGCACGAAGCGGATTTTCTTGCCGTTGGAATCGATGAGGGTGAAGTGCCGCTCGGGGTTGAGGACGGCCAGCGGCAGCCCCGGGAATCCGGCGCCGGTGCCGACATCGGCCACGGTCGCGCCGTGCAGATCCGGATGAATGGCCAGGCTGTCGAGCAGATGATGCGTCAACATCGCGTCGCGATCGCGGATGGCCGTGAGATTGTAGGTCCGGTTCCAGCGCTCCAGCTCATCGAGCAGGCGCAGAAGGCGTGTAGCATCCGCAGGCGTGAGATCGATTCCCAGAGTCGCGGCGCCGGCCACCAGGGGTTCCAAAAAGGCCTCCAATGAGACTGTTGCTCGTCGAAGATGATGCCATGATCGGCGAAGCGCTGCGGACCGGCCTGCGGCGCGAGGGCTTCGCGGTGGACTGGGTGCGTGACGGCGATGCGGCTGACGGGGTTCTGCGTACCGAGCCGTTTGACCTGCTGTTGCTGGATCTCGGCCTGCCCAGCAGGGACGGCCTGCAACTTCTCGAGTCGCTGCGGGCCCGCAATGAAGTGCTGCCCGTGCTCATCATCACCGCGCGCGATGCCGTTTCCGATCGCGTGCAGGGGCTCGATGCCGGGGCGGATGATTACCTCGTAAAGCCCTTCGATCTCGATGAGCTGGCCGCGCGTATCCGTGCGTTGCTGCGGCGAAAGTCGGGGCGGACGGTACCGGCGATCGAGCATCTGGGAGTCAGCCTCGATCCCGCGACCCATCGCGTGACCAAGGACGATCGCGAGGTGACGTTGTCACCGAAGGAATTCGCGTTGTTGCATCTGTTGATGGAGCGTCCAGGGCACATATTGTCGCGTACGCAGATCGAGGAACGTCTGTACGGCTGGGGTGAGGAAGTAGAAAGTAACGCTGTGGAAGTCCACATACACGGCCTCAGGCGCAAGTTGGGATCCGACTTCATCGTCAACGTCCGCGGCGTGGGCTATCGGATTCGTCCGGCATGAATTCAGTCCGGGCGCGACTGCTTGCCTGGCTGCTCGGCGCAGTGCTGTTCGTCGGCGCCGTGGGCGGTTGGTTCGTCTATCGCAACGCGCTCGTCGAAGCGGATGTGTTCTTCGACTATCATCTGCGGCAAACCGCGCTGCTGCTGAGCGATCAACCGGTTGAATACCAGTTGGCCCCGGAAATTCCGCAGAGCACCGCGGATTACGACTTCGTGGTGCAGGTCTGGACGCTCGATGGCGTGCGCGTGTACCTGTCCCGGCCGCATGCGATGGTGCCGGCCATTACGACACTGGGATTTTCAAATGCCAGCACCGGCGAAGGGCGCTGGCGGGTGTTTGGTGTGCAGGCGGCGACCAAGGTCATCCAGGTTGCCCAGCCGATGCGCGTGCGCGAGCGCCAGGCTGTCGAGCTCGCGCTGCGCACCCTGACACCGTTCGTGTTGTTGATGCCGATGCTCGCGATTTTCATCTGGTTCGCAGTGGGGCACTCACTCGAACCCGTGCGACGCTTGACCTCGTTGGTGCAATCCCGAAAGGTGACGACGCTCGATCCATTGCCGGCCGAGCATCTGCCCGGCGAGGTGCAGCCGCTCGTTGGTGCGCTCAATGACCTGCTCGGGCGACTGGGCGCGGCGTTGGAACGAGAGCGCGGTTTCCTCGCCGATGCCGCCCACGAACTGAGAACTCCATTGACGGCCCTGCATCTGCAGATGGGCACATTGGCCCGCGCCACGAATGACGCCGAACGTGCGGATGCAATGGAGAAATTGTCCGCCGGCGTGCAGCGTGCCATCAGGTTGGTCGAGCAATTGCTCGCGCTCGCTCGGCAGGAGCCGCGCGCGGATATGGCGCGCGGACGGGTGCGATTTGATGATCTGGCTCGCGAGGTCGTCGCAGAGATGATTCCCCTGGCGGATGCGCGGAAAATCGACCTCGGCATTTCCGCCTCACAGCCGGCGTATGTCCTCGGAGATTCCGATGCGCTTCGGACACTCGTGCGCAACCTCGTCGACAATGCCGTGCGCTATACGCCTGTCGGTGGAACTGTCGATGTGTCGGTACAGGATGCGGAAGCGCCGGGCACCAGCCATGGAGCGGTTCTGCGGGTGGTCGACACTGGACCCGGGATTCCTCCGGAGGAACGAGAGCGGGTCTTCGATCGATTTTATCGTCCGCCGGGGACAGTCCCCCCTGGCAGCGGGCTCGGGATGGCTATCGTCAAAGCCATCGCGGATGCCCATGGCGCGGCGATCGTGCTCGAGACCGACCCCAACACGCGTGGCCTTTCCGTCACAGTCACCTTTCCCTTCAGCTGAGAGGGCTCCTTGCGCTGAGAGGGACTTCACGGTCTCGGACAAAACGCAGATTGCGCCTGACGCGCCGCCATTAACGTATGTGTACCTGATCACACCGCCGGCCGGGTAGCGAGCGTAACTTCGCAGCGAACCAATCGAAAGTTCACCTTCGGGGCTCGACGATGGCTGTACTCGACCCTCGCAACAATACGGTGGTGATCCGTGTCGTCTACGATGGCGCGCCGATGGCCGGCAAGAGCACCAGCGTCGCGGCGCTCGGCCGGGGCTTCAACTCCAAGGTTTATTCGCCCGCCCAGGTCAACGGGCGCACGTTGTACTTCGATTGGTTGGAGCACACAGGCGGGCAATTCGAGGGACACGGGATACGCTGCCAGATCGTCAGTGTCCCCGGGCAAGCGGCCCTGGCGCCGCGGCGGCGACTGCTGCTGAGCTCGGCGGACGCAGTGGTGTTTGTCGCCGACAGCTCGCCGGCGGGTTTCATCTCGGATCGGGGCGCCCTGAGCAGCCTGGCGCGCAGGTTGGAGCAGGTTCCCGGCCCACCCGTGGGTCTGGTCCTCCAGGCCAACAAGCGCGATCATTCACACGCGATTCCTCTCGATCAGATTCGCTCGATGATGCAATCCATCGGTTTGCGGGCCGGTGTCATCGAGTCAGTCGCCAATCAGGGAGTGGGTATTCGCGAGGCCTTTGTCCTTGCGGTGCGACTTGCGTTGGACAGAGTGCGCGAGCTGACGCGAATGAAGCTGCTCGCGCAGGGGCGACCTCAATTCGAAAGCCCGCAAGAGCTGCTCGAAGCGTTGAAGAAGGCAGACCCGCCCAGCCGCAAACACTTGGGCAATGCCGGCGCCGTCCGCTCGCGCGTGAGCGAGGTCGAGGCCGAGTCGATTGTTTCGGACGCGATCGCACAGGCCACGCTCGAAAGCGAGCCGGTCGCCAAGGGGCATGTGCCGGCAACCCCGGATGAGCGTGTGGAGAGCGGGTTGGTGTGGCCACCCGTGAACGGTCGAACGGTGTTGCACGAGATCGCCAAGGCGCGCACCCAGTTGAGCTGCTCGGAACGAGGAGATTGGTCTGGCGTGTCCGATGGCCGGTGGCAAATCTATTCGAACGCCTCGGACGTGTTTGACGACGTCAACGCCGGGAGGAAGGTTTTGGTCGAGGTCGCGCGGGGCCACGTGTCGGGCGGTCGGGGCAGATCGCTGGACAAATGCGTCGCCCTGGCGGGCGACGGCAACGGCCGTTATCGTCTCTGGCGGATCACTCGCGTCGCTCGGACCGCCGTAAGCGCCTGATTCTCAAAGGCATCGGACCTTAAGGATGCCTTAAGTCTCGCTCATCAATATGCACGGCAGAGCCTACTGGCTTCGGCCCGAACTAAATTGAGTGGAGACTTCCATGAACGTCAGAACCTTTGTAAGGAATCAGCTTTTCGGCGCGCTGCTGGGCGCCGCCGTGGTAGCGGCGCCGATCGGCGCACTACATGCGTTCGGCGCGACGCCCGCCACACCTGCCGCTGCCGCGCAGCCGGCTCCTGTTGTGACCGCCCCCGCGACCGGCAATCCAAACGCCGTGCTCCCGGACTTCAGCACGATGGTTCAGAAGTACGGCCCGGCCGTCGTGAACATCAGTGTTGTGTCGAAGGTCCCGACTTCCTATAGCCCGGACGACCAGGACTCCGACGACGATGACGATTCGGGTCAGGGGCAGCAGGGCCCTCAGGGACAGAATCCGTTCGGGCCCAACAGCCCGTTCGCGCCATTCTTCCGCGGCTTTCCGATGCAGCCTCCGCAGCAGGGACCGGTGCACGGTGAAGGCTCCGGCTTCATCGTCAGCTCCGATGGCACGATCCTGACCAACGCGCATGTTGTGAACGGTGCGAGCGAAGTCACGGTGCGCTTGACCGATCGGCGCGAGTACACCGCGAAAGTGATCGGTGTCGACACGAAGAGCGACGTGGCGGTGATTCGCATTCCGGCGAAAAACCTCCCCACGGTCAAACTCGGCGACACTCGCAACCTGAAGGTGGGTGAGTGGGTCGTTGCGATCGGCGCGCCGTTCGGATTCGAGAACAGCGTGACCGCGGGTATCGTCAGCGCCAAGGGGCGTACGCTTCCGGATTCCGGTTACGTACCGTTCATTCAGACCGACGTGCCGATCAACCCGGGCAACTCGGGTGGACCGCTGTTCAACATGCGCGGCGAAGTCGTCGGCATCAACTCCCAGATATACACCCGCTCGGGCGGCTACCAGGGCGTGTCGTTCTCGATTCCGATCGATGTGGCCATGGGCGTCAGCACTCAGCTGCAGACTCACGGCCATGTGACGCGCGGCAAGCTCGGTGTCGTGATTCAAAACGTGGACCAGGGACTGGCGGACTCGTTCGGCCTGCCCAACCCCGAAGGTGCGCTGGTCTCCAGCGTCGAGAAAGGCGGCGCCGCGGCACAGGCCGGAGTCGAGCCGGGCGATGTGATCCTCAAGTTGAATGGCGAGCCCGTGAACCAGTCCAACGAGTTGCCGGCGGCCGTCGCGGCCCTGCAGCCTGGAACCACGGTCAAGTTGGAAGTCTGGCGGAACCATGCATCCCGCGAATTGACCGTGAAGCTCGCCTCCATGGAGGACAAGCGGACTGCCGCCAACAACACCGACCACGGGCAGTCGGGCGGCAAGATCGGCCTGGCGGTCCGACCGCTGACCAGCGAGGAACAGCGCCAGGCCAAGACTCCGGGGCTGCTCGTGGAACAGGCGAAGGGCCCGGCGCTCAGTGCCGGCCTGCAGCCGGGCGACATCGTGATCGCCGCCAACGGCGCTCCGGTGTCGAGCGTTGAGCAATTGCGCTCCGCTGTTGAGAAGTCCAAGAGCCACATTGCACTGTTGGTGCAGCGGGGCGAGAACCGGTTGTTCGTGCCGGTGCGTGTGGGCTGAGATGAGTGTGCCAGCGCGGGCAGGCTGACTGCCCGCTGAGGCCGGCTCCCTCTACTCCCGGGGAGTCGGCCTCAATCTATCGTGAGCCGGTTGCGTTAGCCCTTTGCGGCCAGGGCATCCTCGAGCTCGCTGGTGAGCGGTTTGAGGAAGAACGATTCCTCAGGCATCACCCGTGCTTCGATTCCCCTCTTGCGAAGAGTCTCCGATACGACCGGCCCGACGGCTGCTACCACAGTGTTGGACAATGCCTTCAAGACTTTCTCCGGGGGTGCGATCGAGAATAGCCGCTCTACCTGCGGCGTGCTCGTAAAGGCGACGGCATCGATTTCACGCGCTTCCAGGCGGCTGATGAGATTCAAAACCGCCTGATCGTCCGCCGCGTCCGCGTAAACATAAGGCGCCACGACCGACACGGTCGCGCCGGCCTGCTCCAGGAAATCCACCAGCGGTCGATTCGGCTCCGTGCCGTAGAGCTGCAAACCGATGCGGTGGCCGTTGAGATCCTTCGACCGCAGGCTGTTGATCACACCCTCTGTCGTTGGAACCTCAGCCGCGATGTCAGGCTTGAACCCCAACTCCCGCAATGCCCGCGCCGGCTTGGGACCGCGCGTGATCTTGCGAACGGGGCCCAGGGCCTGCACGAACGAGGCTTTCAAAGCCGGCTCGTTGCGCTCAATGCACGACAGAATTCGACGGAGTCCCTCACCGGTCAGGAGGATGAGGTCGTCCCAGGCGCCGTTTGCGAATTCGCGGCTCCATGCGAGGACCGGAGCAGGATCGGGAGCGTCGAGGATGGCGACCATCGGACAACGGACCACGGTGGCGCCGCGACGCTCGAGCATCGCGGCGAAGATCTCGACTTCCCGCGTCTCTGGGATAGCGATGACGCGGCCTTTGAGCGGTTGGGATTCCATGCGGCACTATTATATCGTGCCCCGACGCAGTTCCGTGGTGATCCGATCCCGGGCGAGCCAGAGCTCGAGCAAACCCAGTGACGGCCCCGAGCCCCCTGCGAGCCGGTGCCGCGATTTCGACAGACCTTCCTGCGCCCGATGTTACTTGACACCCGGCATCAGCCGCTTCAGCAACGGGGTCAACAGCAACATCAGGCCGCCGCCGATGGCGCCCCACCAGAAGATCTTCAGGAACAGCGCCGGCAGGGATTCGAGGTTGCTTGCGTCGTAATCTCCCGAAAGCCGCCCGGCCAGGTTGGTGCCCAGGGCCGTCGCCATGAACCAGACTCCCAACACCTGACCGACAAAGCGGGTCGGCACGAGCTTGGTCATGGAGGAAAGTCCCACCGGCGACAGACATAACTCGCCCCAGGTATGCATCAGATAGGTACATACCAGCCAGGTCATGGCCACCTTCTCGCCCGCCAGCACGAAACCCGCGGCGCCATACATGATCAGGAAGCCGAGACCGAGGAATATCAACCCGGCCCCGAACTTGGCCGGCGCCGATAGATCCCGGTTGTGCCGCCCGAGAAACAACCAGAGGGCCGCGAAGACGGGAGCGAAGAGGATGATGAACAGCGGATTCACGGCCTGCAGCACGCCGGCAGGCACCTCCCATCCCAACAACTGCCGTTCGGTGTAACGCTGCGCGAACAGGTTGAAGGAGGCGCCCATCTGCTCGTAGCCCGCGAAGAAGATGGCGCAACCGATGAATAGGGCAATCAGAACATAGGCGCGCCTGCGCTCTTCGACCGTCAGCCCGGCAAAGAAGATCAGGTAAGTGAAATACACGACGGCCAGCACCCCAATCAACCAGCTCACCGCCGCCGACAGCATCTGGGCATCGAGCCTGATCACACCGGCGACCGCCAGGCCCGCGACCACGGCTACCGCCATGAACAGCGCGATGACGGGCAGCCAGGATGCGCGTGTGGCATCCGGTGCCAACTCGCGACCGGCGGTGCCGAGGTGGTGCCGGCTTTTCAAGAACTGCGCGAGACCGAACACCATGCCGATGGCCGGCAACGCGAATCCCCAGTGCCAGCCGTAGCGGGCCGCGAACAGCGGGACGAGCAGCGACCCCAGGAACGACCCGGTATTGATTCCCATGTAGAAAATCGAGAAGCCCGCATCGCGCCGCGCGCCGCCTTCGGGATAGAGCTGGGCGACGATGGCACTGACATTGGGCTTCAGCAACCCGACACCGAAGATGTTGAGCAGCATCCCCAGGAAGAAGATCTGCGGGGTATTCGAGATCAGGACCGCGTTGCCGATCGTGATCAGCACGCCGCCGGCCAGCACGGCTCGCTGTTGACCGACCAGCCGATCCGCTATGTAACCGCCCAGCAGCGACAGCAGATAACCGCATCCGAGATACAGACCGTAGATGGCACTGGCCGTGCGGTCATCGATGCCGAGCCCGCTGACGGCATCGACCATGTACAAAATGAGGATCGCCCGCATTCCATAGAAGGCGAATCGTTCCCACATCTCCGTGAAGAAGAGCGTGAACAGCCCCCGTGGTTGCCCGAACACCTGGGCCTGCGTCACAGAGCTTTGATTTCTTTGCTGTCGGAGGTCTCGCGGCGCATTTTCAACATGATCTTCGCCATGATCAGGCCGCCCTCGTAGAGCAGGTACATGGGCACCGCCATGATGGATTGGGAGACCACGTCGGGAGGGGTCAGGAGAGCGGCAACAACGAAACATCCGATGAGCACGTAGCGCCGGCTGTCGCGCAGGGTTTCGAGTCGGACCACTCCTGTCAACACGAGCAGCACCACCGCCACCGGCACTTCGAACGCGGCGCCGAACGCCAGGAACATCGTGATGACGAAATCGAGATAGGCGTTGATGTCCGTCATCATGGTCACGCCGTGCGGGGTGGACGCCGCGAAGAATTGGAACATCACCGGGAAGACGAAGAAGTAGGCGAATACAACTCCGATGTAGAACAGGAGTATCGCGGAGACCAGCAAGGGAACCGCGAACCGCTTCTCATGCCGATACAGACCTGGAGCCACGAACGCCCACAACTGATACAGAACAATCGGCATGGCCAGGAATGCGGCAACAAACAAGGAGAGCTTGAACGGCGTCGTGAAGGGCGACATCACCGAGGTCGCAATCAGGGGGGTGCCCTTCGGCAGCTTCTCACGCAGCGGAGTCGAGACGAACGTGAAGATCTGGTTCGAATAGAACATGCACGGCAAAAACACCAGCCCCACCGCGGCAATGGCCCGGATCAGCCGGTCCCGCAGCTCGAGCAGATGCGAGATCAGCGTGCCTTCGGCCAGTTTTTCTTCAGGTTCCTCGCTCATGAGGAGGAGCATACCCTGCGGCGGGGGTGCCCTGAGCGGGCTTGTCCGGGGTCACGCTTCCGACCCAGTCGTGCTGCCCCGATTCAGAGGCCGAGCCTTGGCGGGGCGTTCCCGTCTCGCTGGCGGATGACGAATCTGGCGCCGGCGGCGGTGGGGGCAGTGGTCGCCCTTCTGCATCGGTCGGATGCGCGTGCGAGTAGTGGTCGGGGTAAGACGGCGGCGGTGTCGCCGAAGCTGCCACGTCGCCCGGGCCGGTCAACGAGCGTGATGACTCGGCGTGGGTATCAGGGGATATCGGCGCCGATGGCGCCTCGATCGCCGGGGAAGGCGGAGCGATCACGGCGGGCGGAAGCGTTTCCGGCGGCGCAGAATGAGCGATCGCCGCCGGTCGGGACTTGCGGGCCTCCTCCAGATTGACCTCTTCCTCGAGCTGTTCGCGAAATTGGCGCGCCATGCCACGGGCACGGCCGATCCAGCGACCCACTTGCGAGGCGACGCGAGGCAACTTCTCCGGGCCGAGCACAATGAGGGCCAGGCCGAAAATGAGCAGAATCTCTGAGAAACCGATATCGAACACGCCGCCGCAGCCCTATAAACCTCAGGCGCTCCGATCGGAGCCCGGGCTGGCCTCACGGGCCTTGCGAGTCTCAGCAAACTCGGCATCTTTGCCATCGGACGGAATCCGCCGCTGCGAATTCACTTCTTCGTCCTCACCCTCGTTCATCGACTTCTTGAAGCCCCGTACGGCGGCGCCCAGGTCGGATCCGACCGTGCGCAGCTTCTTGGCTCCGAATACCACCAGCACGACGAGCAGGATGATCACCAGCTCTTTCATTCCCATGCCGCCCATAAGCTTTAACTCCTGCTTCAGGTCCGCGGAAAAAATCCCCCGGATCATAGGATAAAAGAGCCCTCGGGACGCGGAAAGTTCGTGGTATTCGCTAGTCCGCCACACTGGCCGCCGGGATTTCGAGCCAAAAGGTCACTGGACCGTCATTGAGCAGCGACACCTGCATATTGGCTCCGAATACGCCCGAGGACACTGCGCCGTGCGCGGCCCGTGCACGGTCCAGGAAATAGTCAAACAGCCGCCGCGCATCCTCCGGGGCGGCGGCCGTACTGAAGCCGGCGCGGGTCCCCTTCCGGGTGTCGGCCGCCAGGGTGAATTGGGAGACCAGGAGCAGCTCCCCCTGAATGTCGCGCAGCGACAAATTCATCTTCCCCTGCGGATCCGAAAAGATCCGATAGGTCAGGACCTTCTCCAACAGGCGGTCGGCGCAAGCCGGGGTATCGCCGCGGCGCACACCGACGAAGGCCAGAATGCCGCGCCCAATGGCCCCGACGGTCTGGGAATCGACCGTCACCTCGGCCCGGGTGACGCGTTGAATGAGAGCAATCATGGAACAACCATCGCTATGTCATTCGCTTTGAAGTGGAATTTGCCATGACGAGACCGTAACATTCGGGGCCATTTTTGAGTGGGGTGATCGATGACGCTTCAGTGGCTTCGTTCGGGAATCGCCGCGGCTGTGTGCGCGGGTGTCATCAGCACTACCGCGACGGCCCAGGAGCCGCCTGCGGGTAACGCGCAGAAGGGCAAGCAGCTCTCGTACACCTGCCTGGGCTGCCACGGCGTCGATGGCTATAAGAACGCCTATCCGAACTACAGCGTCCCGGAGCTCGAAGGTCAGCACCCCGAGTACATCATTGCCGCTCTGAAGGAATATCGAGACGGTGATCGGGCCCATCTGACGATGCACTCGCAAGCCTCGACGCTCTCCGACCAGGACATCGCCGATGTCGCCACCTACTTCGCCGGCAAGCCGCTGACCGCGGACGCCAAGCCGGTTGGCGAAGTGCCGGAACCGGCGAAGATCTGCACCTCCTGCCACGGTCCGAACGGCGTTGGAATCACCTCGCAGTATCCAACACTGGCCGGTCAGCATCCGGATTACATCGTGCGCGCTCTACAGGAGTACAAGCACGGCGGTCGCAAGAACCCGATCATGATGGGCATGGCTGCGACTGTGAAGGATGAAGACATGGCGATCATTGCCGAGTACTTCAGCAAACAGCGTCCGTCGCTCGCGACCGAGAGCCGTCCTTACACCTCCTTCGGTCGCGAGGCCGCGGGCAAGTAGCCTTACTTCGCGGTCTTCAGCTTGTTCAGGAACATGGCCACGGTCTCGAGGTAGACATCCTCGTTGGCTTTCTTCCGGAAGCCGTGGCCTTCATCCTTCGCCGCCAGGTACCACACTTCCACGCCCTTGCTGCGCATCCGCCAGACGATCTGCTGCGCCTCATTCGGCGGCACCCGCGGATCGTTCAACCCCTCCACCACCAGCAGCGGCCGCCGGATCAACGCCACCTTGTTGACCGGTGAGATCTGATTCAGGAACGCGCGCATCTTTGGATCGCGCTCGTCGCCGTACTCCGCGCGCCGCAGATCGCGCCGATACGGCGGCGTGTTCTCCAGAAACGACACGAAGTTGCTGATGCCGACTTCATCGATGCCGCCTTTGAGGCGGTCTCCGTAAGCGGCGAGCGTCGCCAGCGACATGTATCCGCCGTACGAGCCGCCCATGACGGCGACGTGATCGCGATCGATCATCGGTTGCAACCCGAGCCACACAATCAACGATCCGATGTCCTTGACCGCATCCTCGCGCAACACACCGTTATCCAGCCTGAGAAAGGTCTTCCCGTAGCCGGATGAGCCGCGCACGTTGGGTTGAATCACCGCGTACCCGAGCTCGTTCACGAGGAACTGCACGAACGGATTCCAGCCCACACGCGCCTGCGACTCCGGGCCGCCGTGAATGTCGATGACAACAGGATGCGGGCCGGCAGCTCGCGGCCGATACAGATAGGCGGAGATCATGCGCTGCGCACCGGCAACCCGGTCCCAGGTCGGATAGCGGACGAGCTCCGCCGGCACAAATGAATTCACGTCCAGGGGACCGACTTCGCTGCGCGTCCAGCGCTCCAGCGCGTTGTGAGTCAGATCGTAGACATACGCATCACGCGGACTTTGCGCCGACTCGGCGGAGAACCCGAGGCGCCGGCCCGTTTTATCGAAGCTGAGGTTGATCACCCGCCCGTCCGGCACCCCCGCGGGGGCCTGCTCCAGCTTCCCGAGCGTGTCGAGAATCGTCAGCTTGCTGCGGCCGTCCTCATTCGCGACGTAGGCGACGTAACGTCCATCCATGCTGACATCGAAATCCTCGATGTCCCACTGGATCTTGTCCGTGAGCTTGCGCGTCTCATGCGATACGGGGTCCACATAGCGCAGCTGTGCAAACTCTCCGTCCTCATCCGAGGCAAGGTAGATGCCACGACCATCGGGAGCAAACTTGGCCAGTTTGATGCCAACCTTGCGGCCGCTGTCATCGACCGGCGTGATCGTTCCCGTATAGACATCCGCGACGTAAAGATAGCTCTCGTTGATGGACACGTATTTCCAAAGCAGGAGCTTGCGGTCATCCGGGGACCAGTCCAAGGGGTACCACGTATCCTGCTGCCCGCCCGCGACGAGTCGCGGGGGGTTCGTGGATCCGATATCGGCGACGTAAACGTCATAGCTGATCCCATCGCGCTCGTTTCCATAGAAGGCGACCCGCTTGCCGTCATGTGACCAGATGGGGCTGCCGTGCAGAAACCTTCCCTGGGTGAGCTGCTGGACATGGGCGCTGGAGGAGTAGTAATACAGTTGAGCGTTCTCATCGCCACCCTGATCCTTCAGGAAGACGAATGCGTTGCCGGGTCCATTCGGGGGCGCAACCCGCGGGGCGCGGGCCGCACTGACCGGGTCCGGGTAAAAGGTGAGCTGCTCGCGGAACCCCAGGGGCGTGGCAATCCGATGTACCTGTTCGACGTCGCCGAACCTCGTCGCAACCAGCATCGAGCCATCCGGCATCCAGTCCAGGAAGGTGGCCTGGCGTGATTGCCGGTAAAGTCCCAGGCGCTCCGCGAGTTGGGTATCGCGGGGTGGGATGCTTTCATAGATGAGGTTGCCGCGCTCCTGACGTGCAGGGGCTGTTTGCGCCCCGGCCGGCTGTACGGTCAGCGCGAGCACACCAACGACGCATGAGACGGGAAGAATTGCGAACAGATTTGCTTTGGCCATCGGGTCGGAGAAAAGAATGAATCTCGAGACGGCTATGTTGCCCGAAACGCTCCCGTCCATGAACCCGGAGTCGGCGAAGCCGAGAATTACTCGACATCCCGACGGAATATTTGCCATTGATGCGGAATACGTGCGACCCGGATACGCCGCTGTGCACGTCATTCAGCACAAAGGACGTGCGGCATTCGTCGATACAGGAACGAACCATTCGGTACCTCACCTCCTCGCAGCCTTGGATGAGCTGGGCATTTCGTACGATGCAGTCGATTACGTTTTTCTAACGCACGTCCACATGGATCACGCCGGCGGAGCCGGATTGCTCATCCAGCACTTGCCAAACGCACGCGTGTTCATCCATCCACGGGGTGTGCCCCATATGGTAGATCCCTCGAAACTGGTCGCAGCGTCACAGGCTGTGTATGGAGAAGAAGAGTTTCGGAAGCTGTATGGCGACGTTCTGCCCATTCCGCACGACCGGATCGTCAACGTCCCCGATAACTATCGCTGCAGCCTGGGAGGCCGGGAGCTGGAGCTGATTCATACGCCGGGCCACGCATTACATCACTATGCGATCGTTGACCGTGAACACGCCGCTATCTTCTCGGGCGATACATTTGGCTTGTCGTACCGGGCACTCGATACACCGCAGGGCGCCTTCGTCGTGGTAACGAGCTCACCGTCGCAGTTCGACCCGGATCAACTGGTGTGTTCCATAGACAGGATGATGTCGTACGTTCCGGAGTCGATTTATCTAATGCACTACAGTCGCGTAACCGGGACGGCGCGACTCGCGGCGCTGCTGAAGCTCCAAATTCGCGAGTTCGTGCGCATTGCACGCGAGAGTGAGAGCCTGCCGGACAGGCACGGCGCAATTCGCACCCGGATGATGCAATTGTGGCTGACCTTGCTGCAACAACAGGGCAGTACACTCAGTCCCGGCGAAGTGTCGGAATGGCTCGAGGGTGACCTGGAGCTCAACGCCCAGGGACTGGGTTTCTGGCTGCAGCGCCAAAAGAAGGAGGGCCGATAATGGATACCTTCAAAGCGTTTCGCATCCACGAAGAAGACCAGAAGATTCTGTCCCGGTTCGAGCAACTGAAGCTCGATGACCTTGCCGAAGGCGATGTCGTCGTGCGCGTGACGCACTCCGACATCAACTTCAAGGACGTGCTTGCCGCGACCGGCGCGGGGAAAATTCTGCGCCGCTACCCGTTGGTCGGCGGAATCGATCTCGCGGGCGTCGTCGAGTCCTCCTCTGACGCGCGCTACTGCCCGGGTGACCCAGTCCTCGTGACCGGCTCCGGATTGTCGGAAACGCATGACGGAGGTTATACGGAGCTCGCCCGCGTGAAAGGCGATTGGGTCATTCCCATGCCACCCGGCCTGGATGCGTACCGAGCCATGGCGTTAGGCACAGCAGGTTTCACTGCCGCGCTCGCAATCCATCGCATGGAGCGCAACGGCCAGACACCGGCCCGCGGACCGATTGTTGTGACAGGTGCCTCCGGCGGGGTGGGCAGTGTCGCTATCGACATGCTTGCCGGTCGCGGCTACGAAGTGGTCGCGGTGAGCGGCAAGCGATCCTCGCACGAGTACCTGAAAACCCTCGGTGCGAAGACCGTCCTGGCGCGCCAGGAGCTGGAAATCGGCACTCGTCCCCTGGAGTCGGTCCGATTTGCCGGTGCCATCGACAACGTCGGCGGAGATATCCTCGGGTGGCTCACCCGGGTTGTCGATTTCTGGGGCAACATTGCCAGCATCGGGCAGACGGGGGGTGCCAAGCTCGAAACCACGGTGATGCCGTTCATTCTGCGCGGCATCAGCCTCATGGGTATCAATTCCGCGGCAACGCTGCGCCCGGTCCGTCTCGAGGTATGGAACCGAATCGCCACCGACCTGAAACCTCGTCATCTGGACAGGATTGTCACGCGGACCATTTCATTCGACGAGCTGCCCGGCGCCTTCGGCGCCTATCTCGACGGAAGCGTCACCGGCCGCACCGTTGTAAAAATAACTGAGTGAATTTTCCGCAGGTTACTTGTGGGTAGGTTCGGCTACTAGAATGGCCTCACGCAAATAGAGGGTTGACGCCATGTCCGAAGTAGCCACGATCACGCCTCCCAAGGCCAAGAAATCCGTTGCCCTTTCGGGAGTCACCGCGGGAAATACCGCCTTGTGTACGGTGGGCCGGACGGGCAACGACCTGCACTACCGTGGCTATGACATTCTCGAGATCGCCAACACGTGCGAGTTCGAGGAGATCGCATTCCTGCTGGTGCATGGGAAGCTGCCGACCCGTGCGGAGCTCGATGGCTACAAGGTAAAGCTCAAGGCACTGCGCGGCTTGTCCGCTGCTGTGCGCGCGGCCCTTGAAACACTGCCCGCGGCCGCGCATCCGATGGACGTGCTGCGCACCGGATGTTCCGTGTTGGGCTGCGTGCTACCGGAGAAGGACGATCACAAYCCCGCCGGCGCGCGCGACATTGCCGATCAGCTCMTTGCCTCCTTCGGCTCGATGCTGTGCTACTGGTATCACTACAGCCACAACGGTCAGCGCATTCACGTGGAGACCGAGGACGACTCCGTCGGGGGCCACTTCCTGCATCTGCTGCATCGACGCTCACCGAGCCAGTCCTGGGTGCGCGCCATGCACACCTCGCTGATTCTGTATGCCGAGCACGAGTTCAATGCGTCYACSTTTACCGCRCGGGTGATTGCCGGTACCGGTTCGGATATGCACTCGTGCATCGCCGGGGCCATTGGCGCACTGCGCGGCCCCAAACACGGCGGYGCCAAYGAAGTCGCCTTCGAGATCCAGAAGCGCTACGACACGCCCGATCAGGCCGAGARTGACATCCGCGCGCGCGTCGAGAAGAAGGAAGTCATCATCGGCTTCGGACATCCGGTGTACACGATCTCCGATCCGCGCAACGAGGTGATCAAGGAAGTCTCGCGGCGCCTCTCGCGCGAAGCCGGCGACCTGAAGATGTACAACATCGCCGAGCGCATCGAGTCGGTGATGAAGGACGCCAAGCGGATGTTCCCGAACCTGGATTGGTTCTCGGCCGTCTCCTATCACCTGATGGGGATTCCCACGGCCATGTTCACCCCCTTGTTYGTGATTGCCCGYACCACCGGATGGGCCGCGCACGTCATGGAACAGCGCGCCGACGGGAAGATCATTCGCCCCACCGCCCACTACACGGGGCCGGACAATCTGCAATTTGTCCCGATCGACGAACGAACCTGAGGCTCCCTGACGCCCCTCGAAGACATTCGCCACGGTGTCCGGGGAGCGGTGCCAGTCACATTCGATGACCATCTGCCCGCGATGAGTCATCGAGCGCGCTCTCGATGACCGCATCGCGGGCGGCCGAGCGTTCCCTGCCTACCGTTCGAGCGCCGTCAGCTGTAGCGATTCGTGGGAGGAACTCCGGCTTCGGTAAAGAAGCCTGTAATTTTTCCCTTCGTCTGCTTCGAGGCCTTCCCACAGTCGATCAGAATCAGGCGAGAAATAAACCACCGTTTCATAAAAACATCTCCTGTTAGACATGGTTGCATGATGCGACTACCAGCGCTTGCGAATCTCGAAACTGACCAGACGCCCATAGAGATCGGCATTTTCCTGATCGTAGCCGATGCCCACCGCGATATTGTTGAGAAAGGGGGGATTGACGTTGAACACATTCTGAACATTCACCGCCACTTGCGTATTTTCGAGCCAGCCCAGCGAGTCTTGGGGCGTCTGATAGCTCAATTGCATATCGACAGTGGTCCAGGGCGACACGCTCCGGCTGGGTACGCTGATGGTGTCGCGATAGCTGTTTTCAAAGTTGATGAATCCCGCCACCGCGAACCCGTGACGCTCCCACGCAGCCGAGCCGCGCGCGCGCAGGTTGATCGGGTTGTTTTGAGTGCTCACGAGGTTCTCCAGTGGGCTCGTCGGCGTATTGGATTGCGAGTACCGAAGCAGATACGTCGCATTCAATCCGAAGTCGAAGTGTCCCGCCGGATTGTCCGTGGTGTACTTGCTGATCACGTCGAAGCCACTCGTTTGCAGCAGGGCGATATTGCGCAACCGGTTGTCGCCGATGATCGTGGCACCCGAATCGATACAGTCCTGGGCGGTTCCCTGTTGAAATACCGTCTGCTGACAGGCGGCGGCGAGCTCCGCCGGCGTTACGTTCTTCGTGAAGAGCCACGCATACCTGGGCTGCGACAGCGCATCGGGCGTGAGCTGTACATCGGTTATTCGACCGGCATACCTGATAGCGAAGTACGTGAACGATACCGACCAATTTGGGACCGCAGGCACCGCAAAGTCGGTGCCGACCGTCCAACTGCGCGCGGTCTCGGGATGGAGGTTGGGATTGGTGCCGAACAGACCCAACACGCGCTCTGCGGGGGAGCTCGGATCGCTGATGGACAATAGGGCGCTCTGACTCCCCGACACGACGAGGTCCGTCAAATTCGGAGGTTTGAAGGACTTCGTCCAGCTGCTACGCACGCTCCAACTGCGATTGAGCGACCAGAGCAACCCCACCTTGGGCACCGAGGAACTGCCTACGTCGCTGAAATCCTCGTGCCGGCCACCGAAGGAAAGCTCCAGTCGCCGCGCAAATGGCAGGACATTCTCCGCGCCGATGATGGGCACGCGTGCTTCCACAAACTCCGACTTGATGTTCCGGCTCAGCTCCCCGGAATCAAGGGCGGCCGCATGCGGCTCTTGGGTCGAGGTACTGAAGTCCTGCAGCCGATATTCAGCACCGACACTCAATTCCAGAGCGCCCCCTGGAAGTGACAACACGGGGCCGGTGGCATTGAGTCCCGCGGTAGCGAGACTCGAGTTGGAGCGGAAATGGAAGTCGCCGGAAATGGACGCCAGTGTGGCTGGACTGTTGGCACCGAACGGGTTGAATGCCGTCGCCGGATTGGCGTCATTCAGCGCTGCATCCAACGCAGCCTGGTTGAAACTTCCCGACTCGATCAGATTCTGTTTTTCGAAGGCGTACCCCGCGACCAGGTCCGCCGTCCAATCCTGGAACAGGGACATGCTCAGCCCCAACGAGAAATTGCCCGTGTCAACCTTGTTTTCGGAAAAAGGAGTCCCGAAGTAAGGGGTCGATCCCCCCAAGACGTATACAGTGTCGGTTCCCCCGCTCGGATTGAGATAGTACGGATTGGACGCTGGAACCGACATCTGCACGCTCGCCGCCGCGGTGGCGATGTCGGAAACATCGCGCCGCGCGAACAACCCCTCGAAGCGCAATTGCAGCGCATCCGTCAGGTTCTGACTTTCCCTGGAAAAGACACTCCAACGGCGCTCACCCGGCGTGACGTACGCACCCTGGTACAGGTCGTAGGAATTGCTCGTACCCGGGGTCAGGCTATTCGCCGTGAGCGCCGCTCCGTTCAGGTTCTTCGGCAGGGCATACGTTTGACCGCCCGCGAAAAGGGTACCAGGGCCGGCACCATAGAGACCGTCGAAGTTGCTGCCGCCGAGTGCCGTCAGGTCGTTGGAAAACTGAGGCCGGTCCCGCGCCAGCAGCGGGTCGCGCTGAAAGTATTCGAACGACAGGAAATCGCTGCCGGTGTCGCGCGTCTTGCCCAGCAACTGGCTGAGCTGCCGTTCACCCATGTCGCCGTTGGTCACAGCTCCCACGCGCGCCTGAGTGGACACGCCCGTGAAATTCCTTCGTGTGACAAAGTTGATCACGCCGCCGATGGCATCCGCCCCGTACTTCGCGGAGACTCCATCGGGCAGAATGTCTATGTGATCGACGATGCTCAGCGGTATGTTGGAGATATCGTCGAATGCGCCGGCGGTCCCGCTGGGAGCAATTCGCTTCCCGTCGATCAGCACGAGGCTTGCGCCAGCATCGAGGCCACGAATGTTGATCCCGGCTCCGTGGGCGGAGTTGGTGCCTGCCTCGCGGCCCAGCACCGTATCCTCGGTCGGCCCGCCGCCGAACACCTGCGGTACGGTCCGCAGAAAATCCTCTGTTGTAGCGAGGCCCGAGCGCTCGATGTCGGTGCGGCTGAAATGAACGGTTTGTGTACCTAACAGAGGCATGGTACCGCTCGCCGGACCGGCTCCTGAAACCAACACCTGCTCCAAGCCGGCATCGTCATACCCAGGGGCGCGTTTGGGGTGCGAAACCGGACGATGCCACAGACGCGACAGTACGGACGGTTTCTTCGGTGTCACTGCCAGTGTGTGGTCATTGACGAAGTCGAAGACGAGGTTGGTGCCCGTGAGCATGGTTTTCAGGGCGGTGGCAGCGTCGAGATCGCCGGTCACCGCACGGGTCTTCACTCCCCTGAGGAGGTTGAAGTCGAACAGAACCTGCAGATCGGACTGGCGACTGAACTCGTTCAGCGTCGAGGAGGCGTCGCCGGCCTCGAGCTCGAAATGCCTGGGCGATTCGGCGGCGTTCGCCGCGGCTGTATGGAGAGCCAGTAAGAGGACGAGAAGCCCCCAGCGCCGCCGTGCAGCACGGCCCGGAGCTACCTGGCGAGACCCATCCATGTGTTCATCCATGCTACGCACAGTAATGAGCGACCTTACCGAACAGACGACGGTGCGTCTGAAATCCGTCACCCCATATTGGGCTTATTTGGCTGTCCGGGGATGATGCACGGCGATGTCCACGGGTAGTGCGAAGCGGGCGCAGCGCGTAGGTGCCAAGAACCCAGATCGGGGGTTGAAGGTCGAGAGAAGTATGTGTTGCTGCGAGTCCATCTGCAGTGAGCTACCTGTCTGAAGCCGCGTCCCTTTATACACGGCGTCGCGGACACTGTTCGACGCTTCTGCGAGACACCCGTTCCCGCGCCCATTTGGGTCGATTCGGTTTGGGCATGGGCCCATGCCTTTCAGGCATCGGCTGCGCCCCCTCTGACAGCCAATCTACGAGTCGTCCGCCGCCTGGAAACTGTTCAGGACCGCTTTACAAAGACGTCGATCTTCCCACGCGGCCCGATCAGGGATGATCCCACCCAGCCGGTCACCCAGACCACAAATGCGGTCCCGAACGCCGACCAGAACCCTCCGAAAATGTGGAACCCCGGCAGCATCCACGCCACCAGAGCAACCATAGCTGTATTAATGACCAGCAGAAACAGGCCGAGGCTCAATATGGTCAGGGGCAGCGTGAGGATGATCGCGATCGGTCGGACGATTGCGTTAACCACCCCCAGCAGGAATCCGGCCAGAACCAGAGTCCCGGAGTCGTCAATTCGAATCCCGGAGACCCATCGCGTCGCCAGCCAAAGGCCGAGCGCGGTAATGCACGCACGCAGAATAAAGCCCGTCATCGCGCCTCGCTCCGAAGTTGCTTCTCAGTGAATACCTTTAACCGGGTCACGGCCTGCTGCCAACCCAACCTGAGCCTTTGATAGGGCCTGTTCCACGCCTCGGTAGCCGGGAAACCCGACCCCAAGAGCCTGAGAATCGTTCCAGGCTGCTGGGTGTTGGCGTCGATGATGAAGTCATCGACGATCGGGTCATCCGTAGGCGGAAGCGCACTTGTCGGTAGGTAGATCAGACGTAAGCGCCGCCCCGGATCAAAAACGTCAATGTGTGCTTCCAGCTCTGTCACACGATCCACGCTGGCACGAAACAATCCGCCCTTCTGCGGTCGAATCAGCGCGCCGGGCGAACACCATTTCGCCACGTATTCCGGTCCAGTCAGAGCACGCCAGACCTGATTGGTTTCGGCTTCGATATCAACGCGGTGGGCGTAACCCCGGGCTCTTTCCCTCATGGAGCTATTCTGCCATCGGGAAAAAAACCGTTCTGCACTATGCTATGGCTCCTCTACCGCACCCACTGAGCCGTTTTCCGAGCAGCCATGCCCTATATCCACATCGTCATCGGTCTCGCGCTCGTCGAATTCCTTTGGTTCGCAATGGCGGTGGCCGGGGCGCGGGGCCGCTACAAAGTGGCCGCGCCCGCGGTCACCGGCAACGAGATGTTCGAGAGATATTTGCGGGTGCAAATGAACACCTTGGAGCAACTCGTCGTGTTCATCCCGTCGATCCTGCTCTTCGGCCAATACTGGAGCCCGTACGTTGCGGCGCTCCTGGGCGGGGTCTTTTTAGTCGGGCGACTCGTGTATTTCTTTGCCTACGTGAAAAACCCGAAGTCCCGGGAGCTGGGCTTCATCCTGACGGTCGCTCCGAATGTCACTCTCCTCGGGGGCGCAATCCTGGGGTCAGGGAGAGCGGCTCTCTACCACTGAGCTGCGCGACTTGAAGAACGTCACCGCCAATGGAAGCAGGGACACGAGGATGATGATGATCGTCACGATCCCGAAGTTCTGCTTCACGACGGGAATGTTGCCAAACAGGTAGCCTCCCCAGATAAACAGCGCCACCCACAGCGTGCCGCCCAGCAGATTCCAACCCAAGAACTTGCCGTAAGGCATGCGGCCCACACCGGCCACAAACGGTGCAAACGTTCGGATAATCGGCATAAAGCGGGACAACGCGACCGCCATGGCGCCATGGTCCCTGAAGAAGTCTTCCGTGCGCTGAAGGTATTCCACTTTGAGCAACCGGTAGCGACCGCTGAATGCGGGCGGCCCAATGGCGCGACCAATGGAGTAGTTCAGCGTGTTGCCCAGCACAGCGGCCACGGCAAGTGACACAAAGAGCGCCGCAGCGTTGAGCGTGCCGCTCGTATCCACCGCCGCGAGCGCGCCGACGGCAAACAACAAGGAATCGCCTGGGAGAAAGGGAGTGACGACCAGACCCGTCTCGCAAAAAATCACCGCGAACAGGATCGGGTAGATCCACAGATGGTAAGCGGCGATCAAATCGACGAGGTGCTTGTCGAGATGCAGTACGAGATCGATAAACCAGGAAATCAAGGCGACAACCTTGCAAACAGGGAGTAGCCGCGAGCATATACGAGCCCGTCCCCAGCGGAACGAGCCGCAGCCATTAATATTTCTTAAGGTACGAAGGCGGCCCGAACCAGCGCGGCCGACCCCACTGAGCCTTTGCCGGCTGCGGCGACCTTGACCTCATTCTTGAGCGTGCCAAGGGCCAGAGACACTTCTTTGTCGCGCGACTGCAGTGACGTCGCGTACTTGCCTGTCAGCAACTCTGCCGGCGGATCCTCGGCTCCCTGCGCAACGATGTCGGGAACGATCCCCTTACCGTGAATCGACGCGCCTGAAGGAGTGAAGTACCGTGAGGTCGTCAGCTTGACCGCGCCCCCATGGGCCAGCGGCATCACTGTCTGCACAGACCCCTTGCCATAGGTCTTGTGCCCAATCAATTCGGCGCGCCCGTGATCCTTCAGTGCGCCTGCGACGATCTCAGAGGCCGATGCCGAGCCACCATTGACGAGAACCACCAACGGCGCCCCGTCGATCAGGTCACCGGGAGTCGCCTCCATTCGAAAGCGAGCGTCAGGCGTCCGGCCGTCCGCGGTAACAATCACACCCTCATTCAGGAACGCGTCGGCAACGGCGACCCCCGCCTCCAGCACACCACCCGGATTGTTTCGCAGATCGAGCACCAAGCCCTTGATGCCGCCTGGATTGTCGCGCTTCAGGCGGGCTACCGCATGGTTCACGTCATCGGCGGTGGTTTCGCTGAAACCGGTGATGCGCAGATATCCATAGCCAGGCTCCAGACTCTGCTGGGCCACGCTGTGTACTTCGACCTTCGCGCGCCGGAGCGAGAAGTCGAGTGTCTTTCCCGTGGACGGACGCAGCACTGTGAGCTTCACGAGGCTGCCGGAGGCACCGCGCATGTGAGCGATCGCACCGGCCAGGTCCGCCCCAATATCCTGGTCGTCAATCCGAACGATCCGGTCCCCAGGGAGCAATCCCGCCTGATCCGCCGGCGAGCCCTCGATGGGACGGAGAATCTTCACAGCCGAATCCTCGGCCACGACTTCGATGCCGACACCCGGATAGGAGCCCATGGTGCTCAATCGAATCTCTTCGAATTCATCGGTGTCGAGAAAAGCGGAGTGGGGGTCCAACGCTGCAACCATGCCGCGGATAGCCTTGTCCATGAGAGCGTGATCGTCGACGTCGTCGACATACTCGCGCTTGATCCGTTCATACACCTCGGCAAACAGCCGCGCTTCTTCCCACGGCAACGCGGCAGGGTTGGACCCAGCTTTGTCTTGCATGGCCGCATTGGCAAGTGCACTCGGATGTTCCGCAAGTACGCCGCTCGTCAACGACGCAGAGAAGCCAAAGACGGCCCCCGCGACGAGAGCGATCAGCATTCGCGATCGCGTCGACATCATTTCCTCAAACCCCCCGGTTTGGATGCATCACGGATACTACAGCCGTCCCTCGCCGGTCAATCCCGAAGCGGCTGTTTGAGGAACGTGCACCAATCTGGTTGTGCGAGTTGCAGATCAGTGCACAATTTCAATGAACTGATCGAGCTCGATGCCGCTGATGATGGTCGGCATCGTGTCAGCGGACGCATACAGGGGAAGCTCGGGTAACAATTCAGCGAGCGGTGCGGGGCGGCCAATGGCAAAGCCTTGCCCATAGTCCACACCCAGTGTCGCCAGGCGAGTACGAATCTCTTCAGTTTCGACGTACTCCGCCACTGTCGTCAGCGACATGCTGCGCGCGAGTTGCGCAATGGCGCGGACCATCGACTCGGCGCGCGGATCCTTGAGAATGTCCCGCACAAAGCTGCCATCTATCTTCAACATCGTCACCGGGAGCTGGCGCAGGTAGGCGAGCGATGAAAGGCCGGTTCCGAAGTCATCGAGCGCAACGCTGCATCCGAGCTCGCGCAGCCGGCGGATGAGCGTTTCCGCGCGCGCAATGTTGGCGATCGTCGCGTTCTCCGTCAGCTCGAACGTAAAGACCGCTGGATTGATGCCGCTCGAGCGGATCCGCTCCAGCAGGAAATCCACGAAGCTCTCATCGTTCAGCGACTGGCCGGAGAAATTGATCGCAAACGATACGCACTGGCCGGCCAGCAGCTCAGCCTGCGGCCTGAGCACCTCAATCGCCTGGTTGATCACCCACCGGTCGATCTCCGGCATCAACTGGTAGCGATTCGCGGCCGACAGAAACCGATCCGGTCCCACCGTGCGGCCGTCCTCATCGAGCATGCGCAACAGCAGCTCGAAGTGCGGCCTGGGACTTTCGGCGCAGGCGAACGGCACGATCAATTGCGAATACAACTGCAGGCGGCCCGCATCGATCGCGGCGCGCAATTGCCCGGCAATGTTGATATCGGCGAAGCGCCGCACCAGGCTCACATCGTTGCTCTTGTAGACCTCGACACGATTGCGGCCGCGGTCCTTCGCGGCTTTGCAGGCTGTTTCCGCCGCCGCCAGCGAGTGCATCAGCTCGCCCGCGGCGGTATCCAGCGAGGCGACACCGACACTGATCGAGACATGCAACCGCGAGTCGCCGTGAGTCGTGCCCAATTGCTCGACGCCTTCGCGCAACGACCCGGCGAACTTCGCCGCGTCATCGAGTTGAGTCGGCAGCAGCACGGCGAAGCGGTCGCCGGAGATCCGGGAGGCGAACGCACCGGGCGGCAGCCGGTTCCGGATCAACTCGCCGAGTTGACCCAACACGGAATCGCCCACGTGCATGCCGAAGCTGTCGTTGATGACGTGCAGCTGGTCCGCGTCGATGTACAAGGCGGTCCAGTGTTTCGAGCTCTTCGGATCGCCGACTACCGCGCGCACGCGTTGCTCGAACGCGGGGCGGGTATAGAGGCCGCTGAGGGAATCGTGGCTGCTCTCGATGAGAGCAACGGCCTTGCGCGCCAGAATCTCGGTCAGGCGCGCCTCGCGCTCACCGAACGGCTCGGCCCCGTCTTCGCGGAACAGGGCGAGCACGCCCATCGTCTTGGCCGCGCCCGAGCGCAGGGCACACGAGAGGATCTTGTAGGGAAGCACACCCAACGTGCTGTTGGGTGCCAGTTTGTTGATGATCACAGGCTCACGCCGCGCCTGCGCCATCGACAGCAACTGTTTGTGCGCGCGGGCCACGAGCTGCATGTCGGCGGAGCGGTGCGTCGCCGAGCGCAGCAGCGCAATGCTCTTGTCGGGCACAATCAACGCGGCCGTGGAGCAATTCACATGCTCGACGGCCTGTTTGAGAATTCCTTTGAGCTCATCGGCGCCATCGCCGGCCGGACGATCCGCCGTGCCATCCGCAAGCAGCAATTCGAGGTCGCGTTCGCGCGAGTCGACCGTGCGGCTGAGTTGATCGATGGCGGCACGCGACAGCAGATCGCGCCGCAGGCATTCGAGCGCCGGCCGCAACAAAGCATGTTTGAACGAGAACTCCGCGGCTTCCGTATCCGCCGTGCCGGTGTGCTGCTTGCACATGACGGCGACGATGCCGATCAGCTCCTCGGCGTCATCGCGAATCCAGAACAGAAACACGGCCTGACCGACATCCAGCATCCGCATCAGGCCGGGTCCTTGCGGACGAGGTCCGCAGCTCGTGAGCGCATTCTCAACGAGATCGTGGAAGTCGGGACCCGTCGTCATTTCACTCGACCAGCGCATGGCGCCGCTCCCATCGAACAGCGACACGCTGTTGGCTCGGGGTAAAAGCGAGCGCACGAGCTGAACGTAAGGCTCGAAGGAGCCCCACGGATCGGGGGTCATTTCATTCTCAGTCTGTACAGCCATCCGCACCGGCCCTGGGCGTTCTCGGGTGGTGCAACCTTGTCAGACCATCGTCCCATGCCGCGTTGCGCCAGTTGGCGATTCGGAGGTGCCCATATCCGGCGTTAACGGTATTGATTGAACATATTCACAAGTGCTTGCGCCAGGGCGCTCAGGGCTGACCGGTCCGGAACCAGGGACGGGGATCGACGGCCTTGCCTCCTTTGCGGATTTCGAAGTAAACCTCCGGCCGGCTGCTGCCGCCGCTGTCGCCGGCCGAACCCACGGTATCCCCGGGATTCACGCGCTCACCGACAGTCTTATAGAGTCGCTCGTTGTGGCCGTACAGGCTCATGTAGCCTTCACCATGATCGATGATGGTGAGCAATCCCAACCCGGGCAGCCAGTCCGCATAGATGACACGCCCACTGTAAACCGCGCGCACCGGCGCCCCGCGCTCCGTCGCAACCAACACACCATCCCACTTGACACCACCCGCCCGCGACTCCCCGAAGCGGGCCACGAGCCGGCCGCCGACGGGCCAGGCGAGCTTGCCGCGCAGTCGGGCGAACGCGTCATGGCCGTTGAGGGTGGGAAACTTCTCCATCGCCCGGCGCAGCTCGGCCAGCAGTCGCTCCAGGCTTCCCTGTTGGCTCTTCAGTCGCTCCAGGCTTTGCGCATGCGAGTTGGATTCGGCCGTCAGACTGGCCAGCACACCGGAGCGCTGTTCACGCGCCCGCTCCAGCTCCATGAGTTCGGCGCGCTGCTGCTGCTCCAGCTCGGCGAGCTTTGCGTCCTGCGCCTGCAGCTGCTCGTCGAGGTTGGCGATGGCCTGCACGTCGGTCTCGATGTCGTGGATCTGATCCGCACGCGCACGGCCGAAGTAGCTGTAATAGACGAACATGCGGCCGGCCCGCCGCGGGTCCTTCTGATTCAGCAGGAGCTTCAGCGGCTCTTCTTTCCCGATCTGGTAGGCCGCACGCAGCTGTCCCGCCAATGCGCTGCGGTTCTGCGCCAGGTCGGCTTCGCGCGATTTTCTTTGAGCCGCCAGGGAAGAGCGTTTGGATGCCTGTTCCGCACGGCTGCGGCGCACCCCGTCGAGCCCCTCTCGGGCCCTGCCGACCGAGAGCTCCGCGTTCTTCAATTGCTTGGAAAGCCGATCCTTGGCCACCGCCTCCTCGCTTACCTGCCGGGTCACCCGCTCGATCTCGGACTTGACCGCCTGCAGCTCGGCCTCGGCTTTTCGAGCGTCCGCTTCCGGTTGCGCGGCCCCAGGCGCCGGCCCTGGCAGGCCGCAGAGCACCGACAGGGCAGCCAGCAGGGCGGCCAAGTGGCCCCGGGTCCCCAAGTGTCCGCGAACCATCATATTAGGGGCGCTATAATGCGCGCCCTTTTTCCGACCGGCTCGCATGGAACATCTCTCCGAATACATCGCCCATCACCCGTGGTACACCGGTGGCCTGGCCGTTGCGGCCCTTCTGGTCATAGTCTACGAGCTGCGCAACCGGAGCGAGAATCTCTCGGCCGTGTCGCCTCAGGACCTGGTGCGGCTGATGAACCAGGGCGCCACCGTCATCGACCTGCGCCCGGCGGAAGAATATGCGAACGGCCATGTGTCCGGCGCCCGGCAAATGAGCGGAGAACAGATTCTCAAGGCCAGCGACACCCTGAAGAAGCAGAAGGAAAAGGTCGTCGTGGTTTACGACGACAGTGGCTCGTTGGGAGCCGCCGCAGTCCGGCAGCTGACTGCGCAGGGCTTCACCAAGGCGTTCAACCTTCGTGGTGGTATCAGTGCGTGGCGCGCTGAGAATCTGCCGCTGTCGAAGGCCTGAGGCTCGCGGATCGTCATGGCCCAAGCGAAAGTTGTTATGTATTTGACGGACTGGTGCCCGTATTGCGCACGGGCCCGTGGATTGCTCGAACGCAAAAGCGTTACGTACGAGACAATCAATGTTGATGAGCGCCCCGAGGCGCGCGCAGAGATGATGGCACGAAGCGGCCGTCGCTCCGTACCGCAGATCTTCATTGGCGATACTCATGTCGGCGGATGCGACGACCTGTACGCTCTTGATGCAGCTGGCGGCCTGGACCCCTTACTCAATTCTGGAGCGTGACATGAGCAGTAACATGGCCGGTGGTGTGCCGGATCCCAACGCACAGGCCGACAACGGCCCGACCCTCGCCCTGCAGAACGTGTATCTGAAGGATTGCTCCTACGAGGCGCCCAACGGCCCTCGGGTGGATGGCAACTGGAATCCTCAGATCAACCTCGATCTGCACACCAGCGCGAACACTCTGACGCCGGAACTGCGTGAGATTGTGCTCACCGTGACGGTCGCCGCGAAGCAGAACGACGCGACGATTTTCCTCGTGGAAGTCAAACAAGCCGGCATCTTCCTGATGCGCGGTCTGGCTGAGCCCGATGTGAAGCGTGCCGTCAGCAGCATTTGCCCGAGTGTGTTGTTTCCGTACGCGCGGGCTGCCGTTTCCCACCTCGTGACACAGGGCGGCTTCCCCCAGTTCCTGTTGCCACCGGTGAATTTCGACGCGCTGTATGCGCAGTCGGCTTCGCAACAACCTCAGACAGCTGCGAACTAACAGTTCCCAGCTGATACTTCGTGGACCCCATGAACGAGCATCAGGCACCGGTGGCGGTGCTCGGCGCCGGCTCATGGGGTACCGCGCTTGCCATCCAGTTCGCACGCAGCGGCCACCCGACGAGCTTCTGGGGCCGTGATCGCGACGCATTGATTGGGATGGCGGCGAGCCGCCGTAACACGCGTTACCTGCCGTCCGCGGAATTCCCCGCTTCCCTAACTGTGGAGCCGGATCTCGCGGCGGCGCTCGCCGGGGCCCGCGATGCGCTGATCGCGGTGCCGAGCCACGCCTTCCGGCAGATTTTGCGGGAGATCCTGCCGCATCTGAAGCCGGACACGCGGCTCGCCTGGGCCACGAAGGGTTTTGAGCTCGATACGGGGCTGCTGCCACATCAGGTTGCGCGGGAGGTTCTCGGGTCGAACCGGGCGTTAGCGGTGTTGTCAGGGCCCACATTCGCACGCGAAGTCGGCGCGGGATTGCCCACGGCGATGACTGTCGCTTCGCCGGATGAGACGTTCGCGAAGGCGCTGGCTCACGGTTTATCTTCCGCCAATTTTCGTGCGTACACTTCGATTGACATCGCCGGGGTGGAGGTCGGGGGCGCGGTCAAGAATGTGCTCGCGGTGGGAGCTGGATTGTCAGATGGGCTCGGCTTCGGAGCCAATACGCGTGTTGCATTGATCACGCGCGGCCTGGTGGAGATGATGCGCTTGGGAGTCGCCGCCGGCGCGAACCGCGAGACCTTCATGGGACTTGCGGGCCTGGGCGATCTCGTCCTGACCTGCACCGACGATCAATCGCGTAATCGCCGGTTTGGTCTGGCGCTGGCGGCCGGAAATACGGCGCAGAGAGCCCTCGCTGAAATCGGTCAGGTCGTCGAGGGCTATACCGCCGCCAAGGCGACGCACGCCGTGTCCAGACGCATGAAGGTGGAAATGCCGCTGTGCGAGGGGGTCTATCGCGTGCTGTACGAAGGGGTCCCCGCCCGCGATGCGGTTCGCGAGCTGATGACGAGGCCGATCAAGTCGGAGCTCGAGTAGCAAATCCCTGTTGTCGCCAGGCCTCATAAACCACCAGCGCCACCGTGTTGGACAGGTTGATGCTGCGATTTCCCGGCCGCATGGGAATCGCCAGACGCTGTTCCTCGGGAAAGCGCTCGAGGACCTTCGGCGGCAGCCCGCGCGTCTCGGGTCCAAACATCAAGGCATCGCCCGGCTGAAATGCAGCCTCGCTGTAGATCCGCGCGCTGCCCGTTTCAACACAGAACACCCGTGCCGCCGCCAACTCAGCCAGGCACGCCTCCAGACTGATGTGTACCCGCACTGCAGCCATCACGTCGTAGTCGAGGCCGGCACGCCGTAGTGCCTTGTCCTCGAGCTCGAACCCCAGGGGCCGCACGAGATGCAACGTGCTGCCCGTATTGGCGCACAATCGGATCACGTTCCCGGTGTTCGGCGGAATTTCCGGCTGGAAGAGCACCACATTGAACATTTCGCCATAATGCCCGGCATGAATGCCGTTGCCCATCCCGGTCATGATCCGCTGCGCTTCGAGCTCTGCGGCCTCGATTTCGGCTCGCCCGTCGTGCTCCTGTCAGGGTGCGTGGGATTCGGGGAGGAATTCACGCGCATCGAGGGGTTCTCGAATCGCGAAGCAGGGGCCGTCGTGCTCAAGGGCACGACGGGCCAGGCGCGTCCGGGCAATCCCGCGCACCGGATCTGCGAAACCGCCGCGGGCATGCTGAACTCCATCGGCCTGCAGAACCCCGGGGTCGAGCATGTCGTGCGGCACATTCTGCCGGAGCTGGATTTCTCCCAGACCCGGTTCATTGCCAACGTTTCCGGCTCGACGGTCGAGGAATACGTCGAGGTCACGCGCCGCTTCGATCAGTCGCCCGTCGATGCGATCGAAATCAACATTTCGTGTCCGAACGTGAAAGAAGGCGGCGTTGCGTTCGGCAATCATCCGGAAATGTCCGCACAGGTCGTGCAGGCCTGCCGGCGCGCGACGACCAAACCGATCATCACCAAGCTGTCGCCCAACCAGACCGACATTCGGGAGAGCGCACGACGCTGCATCGAAGCGGGTTCGGATGCCTTGTCGGTCATGAATACCCTCATGGGCATGGCGATCGACGTGCGCTCGCGCCGGCCCGTCCTCGGGAACATTCAAGGAGGCCTGTCCGGACCGGCCATCAAGCCGATCGCGCTGTTGAAAGTGCATCAGGTGTACGAGGTCGCACGGCGACATCATGTGCCCATCATCGGACAAGGCGGCATCACCAACGCGACCGATGCCCTGGAGTTCATCATCGCGGGCGCCTCCGCCGTGGGAATCGGCACCGCGTTGTTCTATGACCCGCTGGTGTGCCGGAAGATCAATGCGGGAATCGCCGAGTATCTGCGCACCAACGGCCTGAAAAACGTAACCGAGCTGGTGGGTACGTTGCAGACGGCGTGAATCATGCGATTGGGTTTCGGATTGCTCGCCATAGCCCTGTGCTCGAGAGCACTTGCCTGTGCCGAAGACGCAGCCTGCCCGGACACGCGGTGGCCAACCCTCCTCGGGGCGCAATACACGTTCGTGCGTCAACACCAGACCCGCCTGGACTCCGCCTACGCGGGCCCTCTGAGCCTCGATGCGAACGGCGACACCGAGCAAACTCACACCATCGGCTTTTATTTCGGCTGGGCGCCCGTGAGCTGGGCGCAGGCCTACCTCGATATTGAGAAATTCATGGGAGCCGGTGTCAGCGGCTCAGTGGGCCTCGCCGGACTCACCAACGGGGACGTGGTCCGCGAAGGGGCCGCCGGCCTGCCGAAGGTGTTTTATATCGCGCGCCAGTACGTTCGCTTCATGTTGCCGCTCACGCCGGGGGCGACGCATGCCGATGCCGCCCAGGACCAGGTGGGCGGCAACGAAGCGAATACGCGGCTGGAGCTCAAATTCGGCCTGCTGGCGGCCAGCGATGACTTCGATCACAACCGCTACGCCGGCTCCACCCGCACCCAGTTCATGAACTGGTCGCTGTGGGCCAACAGCGCCTGGGATTATGCAGCCAACACGCGCGGGTATACATACGGCGGGGTGTTTGGGTATGTCAGCCCACACTGGTCCTTGAAGTACGGCGCTTACCTGATGCCCGTCAGGGCCAACGCTCAGCTGCTGGAGGATGTGCCTCGGCGGGCTCGGGGCGAAAACCTGGAGCTGACACTGACACCGCCGGGTGCAGGCACCATCGTACGCCTACTTGCTTATCGCAATACGGCGCGCATGGGCATCTACCGCGATGCTCTGGCCATCGCTGCCGGCAACGGGACCGTGCCTGACATCGCCGCCGACGACCGGGAAGGGCGCCACAAGACGGGCTTCGGCATCAACATCGAGCAGCCCCTGGCCGATGACGGTGCGACCGGCGTGTTTGCGCGGCTCGGCTGGAATGACGGCCACACCGAGAGTTTCGCATTTACGGAGGTAGATCGACTGCTGAGCGCGGGAGGCCTCGTCTCGGGGCGACACTGGGGGCGGCCCGATGACCGGCTCGGCGCGGCGGTGGCGGTCGAAGGGCTCTCGGACCCGCACCGGGACTATCTGGCGGCCGGCGGCTCGGGGTTTCTGTTGGGGGATGGCCGCTTGAGATACGGCCACGAACAGCTCGTCGAGGTTTTCTACAATGCACAGCTCGCCAGCATCGACCTGGCGCCGCGAGCTCCCCTGAAAATCCAACTCAGTCCCGACTTTCAGTATATTCGCGATCCCGCCTACAATCGGGATCGCGGGCCGGTCAAGTTCTGGGCCGTTCGGTTACATCTCGAGCTGTAGTGGGAGCAGCGGGCCCAGGTGAGCCCCGGGTCGCTCAGCCCGGCTTGGCGGGCAGCTCGACGTAGACCAGGCCGCGGGTGGGAGCGGCGAGCGCCACTTTGAGCTCGCGCAGCTTGTCCAGCAACGCCAGGTTGATGGCCTGCTGGGTGTCCGCGTACAACCCGAAATCGGCGTTGGTCATGTAGTACACCAACTCGTACTGCAGCGCTGTATCGCCATAGGTCAGCAGATGGCACCGCTCGAAGCGGGTGTCGGCCTGCGATTCGACAATCTTGCGGATCTCGCCGGGGATCCGCGCCAATACATCGGTCGGGGTGTCGTAGTTGACGCCGAATTGGAAGACCGCGCGCCGGTCGGACATGCGGCCGAAGTTGCGAACGCGGGCTTTGATGATGTCGGCGTTCGCGATGATGATCTGTTCGCCCGAGAGGCTGCGCAAGCGCGTGCTTTTCACGCCAATGTGCTCGACTGTGCCCTGGAATGTGTCAATAGTGAGTGAATCGCCGACACTGAACGGTTTGTCGAGCGCAATGGACACAGAGGCGAGCACATCGCTGAGCACGGTCTGAACGGCCAGAGCAACGGCTATACCACCGATCCCCAATCCCGCCAGCAGCGGCTTGATCTGCACGCCCAGGTTGTCCAGCGCGAGCAGCATGGCCATGGCCCAGATGACCAAACCAGCGCAGAACAGGATCACGTCCATTGAGCCCGTGAGCATCGAGTCGAGCTCGGGGTTTTGCGCCCGCCGAACATCGATGCCGAAGCGCACGGCGGCCATGCCCCACAGGCCCACCTGCAGCCAGAACAGGCAGACGATGACGATCTCAACAACGCGCTCGAGGCGAGGGGGGAAGATCAGGTGGCGCGAGGCCAGGAAGAGGGCGACCGCGAACAGAAATACCTTGCTCGTTCGCGCAACGAGCAGGGTGGTCAGCTCAACCGCCGTGTGAACTTTGAGCTTCTCGGGAGCGGTCCACTTGCGCCGCCGCGCTGCGATGAAGCCGCGGATGATGGGTAGCACGGTGAGCGTCACCAGGAAGGTGACGACCGAATACCCCCAGTTCAGGACCGGGTTGCCGAGGAACTCGTAATGCAGGATGTCTTGCAGGCGAAGCATCACGCGAATTTAACATGCGCGGCGTTTCGGCAGCCCACCTGGGTCGGTCGCGACGAGACAGCTCCGCATGCGATGCGGCCGCGCGCGGCCATGGCACCGGCGGCCGGCAGCTGCGCTTAGCTCAACTCGCGCGGCGGTGGCTATTCCGCCGCGTCCATCCCGAGCTCCTTGAGCTTGCGTGTCAGCGTGTTGCGACCCCAGCCCAGCAGTCGGGCCGCTTCCTGGCGATGGCCCTGGGTGCGCTTGAGCGCCGAGCGGATCAGGACACGCTCGAATTCCGGCTGGGCCTCATCGAGCAACGGCTTCTTGCCATTCATGGCATGGCGATCCGCCCAACTCGACAGGGCCTTGGCCCAATCCGCATCCGCGGAGCTGGTGGGCGCCGCGGCGCCGACTTCCGGGGGCAGGTCCTCGGCTCGCACTTCACTGCCCGGGGCGAGGACCGACATTCTGCGGCACAGGTTCACCAACTCGCGCACGTTGCCGGGCCAACCATAGGCGCTCAGCTTCGCTTCCGCGTCGGGCGCGAGGACCTTGGGCTCCACGCCGAGCTCATGGGCCGCCACGTTCATGTAGTGGCTCAGCAACGCAGGGATATCATCCGAGCGCGCCCGCAACGGCGGCAGCTCGATGCGGATCACGTTCAGCCGATGGTACAAGTCCTCGCGGAACAGTCCCCGCTGGACCCGGTCCTGCAGATTCTGGTGGGTTGCCGCGATAACGCGCACATCCACGCGGATCGGAGTCTGGCCGCCGACGCGGTAGAACTCCCCTTCCGCCAACACACGTAACAGCCGCGTCTGCAGCGGTGTCGACATGTCGCCGATTTCATCGAGAAACAGCGTGCCGCCATCCGACTGCTCGAAGCGGCCGCGCCGCTGCGAGTCAGCGCCGGTGAAAGCGCCTTTTTCGTGACCAAACAGCTCGGACTCGAGCAGGTCGGCGGGGATCGCGGAGGTGTTGAGTGCGATGAAGGGCTTGCCGGCGCGCGGGCTGTGATCATGCAATGCGCGAGCAACCAACTCCTTGCCGGTACCGGATTCGCCGGTAATCAACACCGTCACGCTGGATCGGGCCAGCCGGCCGATCGCCCGGAAGACCTGCTGCATCGCGGGCGCGCGCCCGAGCAACTCGGGTATGCGCGGCGTGCCTGCTGCATCGGCGCCGGCCTGGGGGTGCGCATTCGCGGCGCGTTTGACCAGAGCAACCGCCTGGTCGATGTCGAACGGCTTGGGCAGGTACTCGAATGCGCCGCCTTCATAGGCGGACACTGCGCTTCCCAGGTCGGAGTGCGCGGTCATGACGATCACCGGCAGCGCGGGGCGCGCGTCACGGATCTTCTTCAGGAGCTCGAGACCTGACTGACCCGGCATGCGGATGTCCGTAATCAACACGTCCGGTGACTCGCGCCGCAGAGCGTCCAACGCCGGCTCCGCGGCTTCGAATGCGCGCGGCGCCATGCCGCCGTTGCGCAGGGCTCGTTCCAGAACCCAACGGATGGAAGCGTCGTCGTCGACGAGCCAGATGCGCAGTGCCTGGCCGTTCATGAGATCTCTCCGAGTGGCAAGAGCAAGGTAAAGATGGTGCGTTTGGGCTCGCTCTGAAACTCGATGAGGCCGCCGTTGCGGGTCACGAGCTCCTGAGCGACCGCGAGTCCCAGGCCGGTGCCATTGGCACGACCGGTGACCAGCGGATAGAAGATGCTCGAGCGAAGCTCGTCGGGCACCCCCGGCCCGTTGTCTTCGACTTCGACACAGGCCACCAGGCGGTGGCGCGCTGAACCGATACCCACGTTGGATAATGCGCGCGTGCGCAGAATGATCCGGCCGCTCTCGCCGACGGCCTGCATTGCGTTGCGGGCCACATTCAACAGAGCCTGGATGATCTGATGCCGATCCAACATCGAATCGGGCAGGCTCGGGTCGTAGTCGCGCTCGATCGTCACCGCGCTGCGCGCCTCGGCACGCAGCAGGTGATAAACGTGTTCGCAGATTTCGTGCACGTTGACGCTGACTTTCTGGGTGGCGCGATTGGGACCTGCCATCGAATCCACGAGCGTGGTCAGTCGATCGGCTTCGCCGATGATCACGCGGGTGTATTCCTTCAAACTGGCTTCCTGCAGCTCGCGCTCCAACAGTTGGGCGGCGCCCCGCAGTCCACCCAACGGGTTTTTGATCTCGTGCGCCAGCTGGCGGATCATGAGCCGGCTGCCATCGAGTCGGGCCAGCAGATCGTTTTCGCGGGAAATGCGCTGGCGCTGCGTGGTGTCGGCCAGCTCCAACAGCAGGTGGTTGCCGGTGATCTGGCCGGCGAGGGGAGTTATGGTCACATCCAGGATGCGGGCGTCGCGGGGCGCGCCGAGCGGGCGGATGACCAGCTCGCGATCCGCGAAGCCTTCACCGGTCTGCAGGGCACGGCGCAGGATTCCGGTCAACCCGTTGGTGTCCTGGAGAAAATCGACGAACGGCCGGCCGCGCGCCTGGTTCAGGCTGAAGGCCAGCAGGTCCTGCGCCGCGACATTGGCGTAGATGGCGCACAGCTGCGCATCCAACATCACGATGCCCGTCGACAGGGCGTCGATGAGATCGGTGGGATCGAAATGAGACAGCGCGGACGGCAGATTGGATTCAGCCGCCATGGCGCACCCCTCGGTCGCGCGAGGGTGCGCTGCGATTCAGTGTTTTCTGATCGGATTGGTCGGCGATTGCACGGACGGCTGGCGGACGTGAAACGTCACGCTGGAGGAGGAACACAGGGTCACGCCCGTGGGGTCCTTCACTACCACCTGAATGGTGTGCTCGCCCCGATCGACCGGGGAAATCGTGAATTGTCCGCCATTGGCCGGTACTCCCGGAACCGGTGCTCCATCCAGGGTCACGAGCACGGTGTCGCCCGGGCGAACGCCCGGTTGGACGGAGGTTCCCGCGGAGACGGTATCGGTATTCAAAAAGACCTGATCGTTGGTCGGCTCCGACAGTCCGCAGCTCTGATACACGTTCTTCGCCGGCGGCGCGGGCGGCGTCGGTCTGTACGGCGGGGCCTTGGGAGCCGAGAACGTCTGGGGAGCCTTCAGCTCCACCTTCTGGGCATTCTCGTGGGGTTGATCGCTGAAATGGGTCACGCCATTTTCGTCTACCCATTTGTACACGGTCGCAGCGGTCGCGACCGTGCAGCCGAGCAGCATTAAGGTAAACAGAGTCGTGCGCATAGGGGGCCAGCATAGCTGGCCCCGCGGTGGCCGACAAAAGCGAATGCCGATATCCGTGAAATACCGCCCGCCGCCTCGTCCTCTGTCTATCCCGGATGCCCATCAGCAGCTGTAGTACAGCTCCAACTCGATCGGATGGGTGGCCATCCGGAACTTGGTGACTTCCTGCATCTTCAGCCCAATGTACGCATCGATCACGTCATTGGTGAACACGCCGCCGCGTGTCAGGAATTCGCGATCCTGGTCGAGATGCTCCAGCGCCATGTCGAGCGAGTGGCACACGGTCGGAATGTGCTTGGCCTCCTCCGGCTCGAGGTCATACAGGTCCTTGTCCGCGGGATCGCCGGGATGGATCTTGTTCTGAATGCCATCGAGACCCGCCATCATCATGGCGGCAAACGCGAAGTACGGATTGGCGCTCGAGTCCGGGAAGCGCACTTCGATACGGCGCGCCTTCGGATTGGAAACCCACGGAATACGGATCGAGGCGGACCGGTTGCGCGCGGAGTACGCGAGCATCACGGGCGCTTCGAATCCCGGTACGAGGCGCTTGTAACTGTTGGTTCCGGCGTTCGTGAAGGCGTTGATGGCCTTCGCGTGCTTGATGATGCCGCCGATGTAGTACAAAGCGGTCTCGGAGAGTCCGCCGTACTTGTCGCCCGCAAACAGCGCCTTGCCTTCCTTCTGCAATGACTGGTGAACGTGCATGCCGCTTCCGTTGTCGCCAACGAGAGGCTTGGGCATGAAGGTTGCCGTCTTGCCGTAGCCATGCGCCACGTTCAGAACGGCGTACTTCAGGATCTGGACTTCGTCGGCCTTTTTAACGAGGCCGCCGGCACCGACGCCGATTTCACACTGGCCGCCGGTCGCCACTTCGTGGTGATGCACTTCGACCTTCAGGCCCATCTCTTCGAGGGCGAGACACATCGCCGAGCGAATGTCCTGGAACGCATCCACCGGCGGGACTGGAAAGTAGCCGCCCTTGACACCGGGGCGATGGCCCTTGTTCCCATCGGGGAACTCGGTGTTGGAATTCCACGCACCTTGAGCCGAGTCGATGCTGTAGGACGAGCCGTGCATGTCATTGGTGTAACGCACGCTGTCGAAGATGAAGAATTCGTTTTCGGGTCCGAACAGCGCGCCATCGGCGATGCCGGTGGACTTCAGATAGGCCTCGGCCCGCTTCGCCAGGGAGCGCGGATCGCGCTCATAGCCTTGCATCGTGGCCGGCTCGATCACGTCGCAGCGGATGTTGACCGTGGTCTCTTCGAAGAACGGGTCGAGCACGGCGGAGCCGGCTTCGGGCATCAGGATCATGTCCGACTCATTGATACCCTTCCATCCCGCGATGGAGGAGCCGTCGAACATCTTGCCGTCGCTGAAGAGGTCTTCGTCGACGAGCTTGGCGGGGATCGTTACGTGTTGCTCCTTGCCACGGGTGTCCGTGAAGCGAAGATCGGCAAATTTCACGTCTTTTTCTTTTATCAGTTTGAGTACATCGGTCGGTGTCATGTCGCCTCCGGATTGAGTAAAGCTCTTCGCAACAATCCCAGGGCTTGCCCCCTGAGGGGACCACACACGGGCGGGCGACCAGTCGGCACCGGGACTGCGCGATTGAGCGGCTTCACAGTGCAGGCGCTATGCCAAGATGCGTGCGCTGACAAATCAATCGCTTAGCCGCACAGCCGCTGTGCACCGCCCCTGCATGGTGCGAATTGCGGGCAGTGTGCACTGTAATGGAGCGATGGGGGCTGAAATCGGGGCGTGAACCGAGACCCGTTTCATACAGCCGCCTGATCTTGGTGCGGCCCCTTGTCTATGGATGGACTCGGGGTATGATGAGTCCATATCTGGACCAGCCGGGAGTTGTCATGAGCTTGCCATCCGGTGCATTGCAGGGAAATTCCACCGAGGCCCACCAGGCGCAGGCCGCCGGGGCCGTGGGCTTGCGGGCTTTCGCCCGCATCGCGGAGCTGTGGCATCTGTCCATCGCCGAGCAACTGACGCTGCTCGGCCTCTCGTCCCGGTCCACGTACTTCAAATGGCGCAAGGAATCTCAGGTGCGCCTGCCGCGCGATACGCTCGAGCGGATCTCCTACATTCTCGGTATCTACAAAGCACTCCAAGTGCTGCTACCGGACACCCGGGCCGCCGATGAATGGATCCGCCGTCCCAACGAGGCCGCCGTGTTTGGTGGCCGGTCCGCGCTCGATCGAATGTTATCGGGCAATGTTTCGGACCTGTACATCGTCCGCCAGTACCTCGACGCGCAGCGCGGCTGAGCCCAGCCCCATGCAGAACGTCGCATCCGCACTCGCGGTCAGCGAGGTGCGCTGGCAGCCGTGTTTTCGAGTCATTCCCAGCCGTTATCCAACCATTCACCTGTTTGAGCGAGTCGCCGATCCGGCCGAGTGGGAGACGTTGTATTGGCTCGAGTCGCTCACCAACCCGAGGTTGCGCGATCAGATCGGCGACCTCGAGCTGGTCCCGCCCGAGGAGCGTGCGTTCGGTCCGGGCGGCTCCGTCGTCATGGCGCCCTTTACTCACCTGGATCCGGTCGGTAGCCGTTTCGCGGACGGGACGTTCGGCGCTTTTTACGCCGCCGCCAGCCTCGCGACCTCCGTCGCCGAGACGTGTTTCCATCGTGAAGTGTTCTTGCGGGCGACACGGGAAGAGCCGTTGGAGCTGGATATGCGCAGCTACTTGGCGGATGTGTCTGCGTCGTTTCACGACCTTCGAGCACAACGCGCGCAGATGCCCGAGGTCTACGATCCCGACAGCTACATTGCCTCCCAAGCGCTTGGTCGGCAGCTGAAAAGCACCGGCTCGAACGGTGTGGTCTACGACAGCGTGCGTCATCCTGGTGGAGAGTGCCTCGCTGTTTATCGTCCGAAGCTCATTCTCAATATTCGTCAGGGCGTTCATCTGCGCTACGTGTGGGACGGCAAGCGAATCAGCCGGGTCTACGAGCTGCGGCAGATTGATCACTAGCGTCCGCTATACTCGGCGGCCGTTCAGGGTCCTAAGCTTTACCGGCAGGTTGATGCATGAAAATCGGCACGGCTCCGCGCACATTCCAGGAGCTCATTTTCGGCTTGCAGCGCTATTGGTCCGACCAGGGGTGCGTCATCCTGCAGCCTTACGATATGCAGGTGGGTGCCGGCACCTTCCATACGGCGACGTTCCTTCGCTCCATCGGCCCCGAGCCCTGGGCCGCAGCCTATGTGCAGCCGTCCCGCCGGCCTACCGACGGTCGGTACGGCGACAACCCGTTCCGGCTGCAGCATTACTACCAGTTTCAGGTTCTGATCAAGCCGTCACCGCCGAACTTCCAGGACCTTTACCTGGGCAGCCTGCGCTCCCTGGGATTGGATCCGCTGGTTCACGACATCCGCTTTGTTGAGGACAACTGGGAGTCCCCGACGCTCGGCGCCTGGGGACTGGGTTGGGAGGTCTGGCTCAACGGCATGGAAGTCTCGCAGTTCACCTATTTCCAACAGGTGGGGGGCCTCGACTGCCGCCCCGTCAGCGGCGAGATCACTTACGGCCTCGAGCGCCTGGCCATGTATCTGCAGGGCGTCGAGAGCCTATACGAGATCGTGTGGACGGACGGACCGCGCGGCCCGGTGACTTATCGAGACGTCTACCACCAGAACGAAGTGGAGCAATCGACTTACAACTTCGAGATTGCCGATGTGCCGATGTTGTTCCGGCACTTCGACGAGCACGAGAAGATGTGCAAGGAGTTGATTGCCGCGAAGTTGGCGTTGCCGGCTTACGAGCAGGTTCTCCAGGCGTCCCACACCTTCAACCTGCTGGATGCGAGAAAAGCCATCTCTGTCACGGAGCGCCAGCGATACATACTTCGGGTCCGCACGCTCGCCAGCGCCGTCGCGCAGGTGTACTACGCGAGCCGGGAAGCGCTCGGATTTCCGCTGCTCAAAGCGCAAGGAGCCGCGGCATGAGCGTCGAGAAGAAGGACTTCCTCGTTGAGCTGGGGACCGAAGAGCTGCCGCCGACGGCGTTGCGCGGGTTGGAGCTCGCCTTTGCCTCGGGCGTGCAGTCCGGGTTGGAGAAGGCCGGACTCACTCACAACGGCCTCGTTTCGTACGCCACGCCCCGTCGCCTGGCCGTCTGGGTCAAGAAATTGGTCGGGCGCCAACCCGACCAGGACATCAAGCGCCGTGGACCGCCTGTCAGTGCCTCGTTCGATGCCGCGGGGCAACCGACGCGAGCCGCGTCCGCTTTCGCCGAGAGTTGTGGCGTTGCTGTCGACACTTTGCAAAAGTTGGACGAAGGCAAGGGGACATTCCTGTTTTTCATCGGCACGAAGGCCGGCGCCGCGGCAACCGAGTTGCTGCCATCAATTGTCCAGGCGTCACTGGATGCGCTTCCCATCCCCCGGCGCATGCACTGGGGATCCGGCACGGCGGAGTTCGTCCGCCCGGTGCACTGGCTGGTGATGATGTACGGCAAAGACGTGTTGCCGGCCCGGTTGCTGGATATCGAGTCCGGCAATCAAAGCCGGGGGCATCGGTTTCACGCGCCCCGGCCCGTCAAGATCAGCTCGCCCTCATCTTATGAGAGTACGCTGCGCAGCCGCGGGTATGTGCTGGCCGATTTCGCCAGTCGCCGGGAGCTGATCCGGAACAAGGTTGTCGAGGTCGCCGCCACGTTGGGCGGCACCGCGCTCATCAGCGAAGATCTGCTCGATGAAATCTCCTCGCTGGTGGAGTGGCCAGTTCCCATCGCGGGGCGCTTCGAAGAGCGGTTCCTGGAGCTGCCACGCGAGGTGTTGATTTCAACACTGCAGGATCACCAGCGGTATTTCGCTGTTGAGGATGCGCATGGCCGGCTGTTGCCGAGCTTTATCACTGTCAGCAACATCGAGAGCCGCGATCCCTCCAAGGTGCGCGAAGGTAACGAGCGCGTCGTGCGGCCGCGACTCGCCGACGCGGCGTTTTTCTGGGGTCAGGACCGCAAGCAGACATTGGGCTCACGCCGGGATGCACTGGATGCAATGACGTTCCAGGTGAAACTCGGATCGCTAGGCGACAAGACCCGTCGGGTACGCGCACTCGCCACTGAGATTGCCGGCACTGGAATAGGCGACGCTTCCGAGGCCCAGCGCGCGGCAGAGCTGTGCAAGTGTGATTTGCTGACGGCCATGGTGGGTGAGTTCCCCGAGCTGCAAGGAATCATGGGCACCTATTACGCGCTCGCCGACGGGGAGCCGGCGGAAGTAGCCGTCGCGATCCGGGAGCACTACCTGCCACGGGGCGCCGGCGACGAGCTCCCTGAGACCCATGCCGGCCTCGCTATCGCGATCGCCGACAAGCTCGACACCCTCGCCGGCATTTTTGAGATCGGGGAAAAACCCACGGGCGCCAAGGACCCCTTCGGGCTTCGACGGGCCGCCATCGGGTTGCTTCGCATCGTCATCGAGAAGCGCCTGGACCTGGATTTGCGGAAGTTTATTGCCGTTGCGCTGGAGAACGTTCGCGCCGACGTGGACCGCATTCGGGCCTCCAAGGCGGCTACGGCATCGGCCAACACCGCTCCTGGACGTTCACACACATCGTCTGCTCCAGACGCCAGCACCGGTACATCGGCAGCTACACCCAAATCCGCCGCCGGTGGCCCGTCGGGTTCGGGCAAATCTGCGGCGGCGTCCGCCGAGGACGCGGTCTACGACTTCATAATGGAGCGCCTGCGCGCCTACTACCTGGAGCGCACCCCGACTCCCGGAGCGACCCCCACATTCACCCCGGAAATGTTCGACGCCGTGTTGGCCACCAGACCCGGCTCACCGCTGGATTTCGATGCTCGATTGAAAGCCTTGCGTGCCTTCCTGGACCTCCCCGAGGCGACCGCCCTGGCCTCCGCGAACAAGCGCATCACCAACATCCTGCGCAAGTCCGCCGAATCCTCGGACGGGTCGATCGATATCGAGGCCCTGAAGGACCCAGCCGAATCCGCCCTGTGGGACGCGATGGAGCAGCTGCGCTCCCGCGTCGCCACGGAAGTAGCGCAACGGGAATACGCCAACGCGTTGGGTCGTCTGGCGCAACTGCGTCCACCCGTCGATGCTTTCTTTGAGAAGGTCATGGTGATGGACGAGGACCCGCGGTTGCGCAAGAACCGCCTGGCCCTCCTCGCCCGCCTCCACGGTCTGTTCATCGGCATCGCCGACCTGTCCCGGCTACCGGGTTGAACCCACACCCACGCAGTGCAATGCAGCTCATCCGCTCCCTGATATTCACCGCCTTCTTGTTTGCCTGGACATTCTTCTACGCGATCTTCTTCGTCATCGCCTGTTCGATGCTCCCCTTCCGCAAACGCTTCATTCTCGCTCGCGTGTGGGGACTGGTTCTGTTGTGGGCTTTGCGAGTGATGTGTCGACTCGATTACCGCATCGAGGGTCGAGAGAACCTGCCCGCCGGCAATCATGTCGCACTGTGGAAACATTCATCGTCGTGGGAAACGATCGCCATGGCCGTCGTGTTTCCGCGGCAGGTGTGGGTGTTGAAACGTGAGCTGACCTGGATTCCCTTCGTCGGTTGGGGCATCCGCCAACTGCACGCCATCGCCATCGATCGCAAGTCAGGGCACTCCGCCGTGGGACAGGTGCTCGAGCAGGGCAAGCAGCGGCTGGACGAAGGCGACTGGATCATGATTTTTCCGGAAGGCACCCGCATGCCTCTCGGGCAAACACGAAAGTACGGGGTCAGCGGCACGCTGCTGGCGACAGAGCGCAACAAGCTCATTGTTCCGGTAGCACATAATGCAGGCAGCTACTGGCCGCGCCGCGGATGGCTGAAGAAGGCCGGCACCGTACGCGTCGTGATAGGGCCTCCAATCGAACCAGCCGGCCGCGACCCGCGCGAGATCAACAAGCAGGTCCAGGACTGGATTGAGAGCACCGTCTCGAGTCTGGCCGGCTGAGCGACAACAACGGCAGGCAGCGCTCACGAGTGAGACGCGCACAGTATCCCGCACGGGATTGTTTGAATGAGAATCGCACGAGGGACGCCGCCATAGTTTGCAACGCGGCCGCGGTGCACCGAGACCCCCATGCGGTTCCTCTTCCAGTTGTGCTCTGTTATCGCGCTCACGTGGACCTTGGCCGCATGCGGGTCGTTGCCGAGCCACGCCTTCGATCATTCCGTGCGCGCCAGAATCAAGCGCATCGAAGTCGTTCCGATGGGCACGCCGGAGCACGCCCAGGCGCGCATCATGAATCCCATCGGGGCCGGCTTCGGGCTCGTGGGTAATTTTGTTGAATCGCAGCGCGCCGCGGGCGCGAGCCAGGTTGTCGAGGCGGCGCTCGCCGCTGCGCACTATGACTTCCGGACGTCTCTGTACAACTCCATTGCCCAGGCAGTGAGTAAAGTCGGTTTCACCATCAACCGGCTGACGGGTCCGCGTCCGGACAAGGAGCGCGCAAGGTTTTTATCGAAGTATCCCCTCGAGAAGAAGGTGGATGCCTACCTGGATGTCTACGCAACCTACGTGGGCTTCGAAGCGCCTCAATCATCGACCGCCTATCGTCCACGCCTGGAGATATCCGCCCGTCTCGTGAGCGCGAAGGACAACACGATCCTCTTCCAGGACCGCATCATTTACGGCTGCATGGAGAATACGGACGAGGAAGCGGTCCTGGTTCGCGCTGATGACAAGCTGAGCTTCCGCAACCGGGGCGCGTTGCAGAGCGACCCCACGAACACCGCCCGAGCCCTGCAGTCGGCCATTGACGCCACTGCCTGGGAGCTGGCCAAGCAGTTCATGTAGCCGCACGGGCCCACTTTCGCCCGCCCCGCTTCCCCTGCGGCGCATCTGCTGCGATATTCGCCGCCCGAGATTGATTGGTCGGTCATTTGAATTCATCGATGCTCGTGGCAGTGCCTCTACTGCTGCTCTCCGCCGGCTGCGTTTACTGGGCCTGCGAGTACTTTGTTAACGGTGTGGAATGGGTCGGTCACAAGGCGGGCATCTCCCAGAATGCCGTCGGAACGGTCCTGGCGGCGTTCGGCACCGCTCTTCCCGAAAGTGTGGTGACTTTCGTTGCCGTCGTCTTCGGCCACGATGCGGAAGAGAAGAACATCGGCATCGGCGCCGCCCTGGGAGGCCCACTAGTATTGGCCACGATCGCCTACCCGATCGTCGGCATCCTGCTGCTGCGCACCCGTACGCAGCGCTCAAACGTCCCGATCGACGTCAATCGTCACCGATTGAGCCGCGATCAGGGCTGGTTTCTGCTGATTTTTGCCTGCAAAATTGCCTTGGGATTCCTGGCCTTCGCCATCAAGCCCTGGCTCGGATGGCTGTTTCTGGCGGCTTACGCCGCTTACACCTGGGCGGAAGTGCGCTACGACGGGGACGCACCCGAGGGCGAGCTCGAGCCTCTGAAGTTTCAAAGCACGTCCGAGAACCCGGGCTGGCCACGGGTGGCACTGCAGACTTTGCTCGCTTTGGGCGCGATTTTCGCTGCATCGCACGTCTTCGTCGGTCAACTTGACGTCGTCGGACCCGCGCTCGGTATGCCGTCTACCGTCGTCGCGTTGTTTTTGAGCCCGATCGCCACCGAGCTTCCCGAGACCTTGAACGCGGTCATCTGGATCCGGCAGGGGAAGCACCGATTGGCGTTATCCAACATCAGCGGGTCGATGATGGTTCAGGCCACCGTGCCGACGGCATTGGGTCTGCTATTTACCCCGTGGCTGTTCGATGGCGCTCTGGCCGTGGCGGCAGTAGTAACCGCCGTGGCGGTTGCGGGGCTACTCACTCTGCTCAGATGCAACGCCCTCACGCCGGTGCGCTTGGCGCTGTTCGCCTTGGGTTACGTCGCGTTCGCGGTTGGGATTTGGGTAGTCAGCCATTGACGGTCGGGTCGCCCAAGGCGATTAGCCGGCTGGCAGCGAGCCGGGATCTGCCTCGAGCCGGCCATGCTCGACCTCAAACGTCGAGGTTCATTACCGACAGCGCGTTCTTCTCGATGAAGTCACGACGCGGCTCGACCTGGTCTCCCATGAGCGTCGTGAAGATGTCATCCGCGGCCACGGCGTCGTCGATCTTCACTTGCATGAGGCGGCGTGAGTCCGGGTTGATGGTCGTATCCCACAACTGCTCCGGATTCATCTCACCCAAGCCTTTGTAGCGCTGGATATGCTGTCCGCGACGGGCCTGCTCAAACAACCACTTCATGGCGTCCTTGAACGAGCCGACCTCGTAACGGTCCTCACCTCGGGTGACGTAGGCTCCCTCGCCGATCAACCCGGCCAGCGTCCTGGCCAGCTCAGCAATCCTCTGGTACTCCGCCGATTCGAAGAACTCGCGCGGCAGGTACTTCCTGCTCGGCGTCCCGTGCTCCGTCTTATTCACCAGAACACGCGGGCCATGACCATCGCCGGCCTCGCTGACTTGAACGCTATACGTGCGAGTCCCGTCATCGAGACCATTGAGACGCTGATGCAGCTCTTGAGCCCAGCCCTGGAGCCAATCGCTCTTATCGAAATCCTCCGGCTGCACTACCGGCATATAGATCAACTGATCCAACAGACGGTCGTCGTAGCGACGTGACCAGCGCTTGATGATGGCCTGGACTTCCATGTACTGACGCGCCAGCGTCTCGAGCCCAGCGCCCTGCACCGGCGGAGCGTCGGCGTTGACGTGCAACGTCGAACTCTCCAACGCGGTGTTCAACAACACGGCATTTAGCTCATTGTCGTCTTTAACATAAGATTCCTGCTTGCCGCGCTTCACTTTGTAGAGGGGCGGTTGAGCGATGTAGATGTGGCCTCGCTCAATGAGCATTGGAACCTGACGGTAGAAGAACGTCAGCAGCAACGTGCGGATGTGGGATCCGTCGACGTCCGCGTCTGTCATGATGATGATGCGGTGGTAGCGCAGCTTGTCGATGTCGAACTCGTCGCGACCGATGCCGCATCCGAGCGCCGTGATCAGCGTTCCCACTTCCGCTGACGACAGCATCTTGTCGAAGCGTGCCTTCTCCACGTTCAGGATCTTGCCCTTGAGGGGCAAAATGGCCTGGGTACGGCGGTCGCGCCCCTGTTTGGCGGAGCCACCCGCCGAGTCACCCTCGACGATGAAGATCTCCGACAGCGCGGGGTCCTTCTCCTGGCAGTCGGCCAGCTTCCCGGGGAGACCCGCAATATCCAACGCGCCTTTACGGCGCGTCATCTCGCGAGCCTTGCGAGCAGCCTCGCGCGCACGGGCGGCTTCAACGGCCTTCGCGACGATCATCTTGGCTTCGGCAGGATGCTCCAGCAGGAATTCCTGCAGCTTCGTGCCGACCGCGGTCTCGACGACCCCTTTGACCTCCGAGGAGACCAACTTGTCCTTGGTCTGGGAGGAGAACTTCGGATCGGGAAGCTTTACGGACAGGATGGCGGTCAGACCTTCACGAGCGTCATCGCCGGTGGTCTGGATCTTCTCCTTCTTCGCCGACATCTCTTTTTCGATGTAGTCGTTCAGGGTGCGCGTGAGCGCACTTCGGAATCCAGCCAGGTGTGTACCGCCGTCCTTCTGCGGAATGTTGTTGGTGTAGCAGAACATGCTCTCCTGGTAGGAGTCGTTCCACTGCATGGCAACTTCAACGGCGATCGGCCCGTCCGCAGTCTTGAACCAGAACACCGACTCGTGCACGGGTGTGCGAGTGCGGTTCAGATGCTTCACGAAGGCCTGCAGACCTCCTTCGTGCTTGAAGATATCCGACTTGTTCTCGCGCTCATCAATCAGGTCGATACGCACACCTGAATTGAGGAAGGAGAGCTCCCGCAGCCGCTTGGCGAGAATTTCGTAGTTGAACTGGATATTGGTGAAGATCTGAGCGCTGGGACGGAAGCGAATGGTCGTGCCGCGCTCCTGGGTATCACCAAACGTCGCCATCGGCGCCGCCGGCTCACCGAGATGGTATTCCTGCTTGTGAATCTGGCCGTCGCGAAAGACGGTGAGCTGCAGGTAATCGGAGAGTGCATTGACGACCGAAACGCCTACACCGTGAAGACCGCCAGAGACCTTATACGACGTGTCATCGAACTTACCGCCCGAATGCAGGACAGTGAGGATGACTTCGGCAGCGGAACGCCCTTCCTCAGGGTGGATGTCGACGGGGATACCGCGGCCGTTATCGGAGACCGTGACGGATTCATCTGCATGGATGGTGACGACTACACGGTCGCAATAGCCCGCCAATGCTTCGTCGATGGAGTTGTCCACGACCTCGAAAACCATGTGGTGCAGACCGGAGCCGTCATCGGTGTCCCCGATGTACATTCCAGGGCGCTTCCGCACCGCATCGAGGCCCTTCAAAACTTTGATTTTGCTGGAGTCGTAGACGTCGTCAGATGCCATGAAATTGCCCGATCTATGGATGGGGCATTATACCGGGGTACCCCTCCCCCTGACCACGCTCTCGGTGGCCTAAATCCTCAATCAATTTGAGTACATACGAAGGGGTGAAGCCCACCCATGCCAGGCTTCGAGGGTGATCCGGCCTAAGGCTGAGGCTCGTGCCTTGCTCCCCCTTCATTGGGGCAGACGCGGCGGGTTCCACCTGGAACCGGCAGGACTGGGGCTGCGGTGGTAGGTGCTAGGCGATTTACAGCACGGAGGCCGGAAATGTTCTGTTCCAGCCGTTTCACGCGCCCACATTGCCACCACGGTCCGCTCGAGCAATGCCCGCGTGAGAAGTTAATTGTCCATGTGCCCGCAGAGGCCCACCCCGAGGCCTGAAACATCATATCGGCCCCAGCACGCACTCAGGCACAGGACGTGCCCCGGCGCCGCAGGTGGCGGAGAAAGCGAGCCAGAATCACGCTTTTGGCTCGCTTTCACGCTGCGCTGGGGCACGAGGGCCGGATCTAGCGTTTCATACTTCCGGGCCTGCTTTCACTTCGACGTTCCACGTGGAACATTGCGGCACGACGGCTGCTGCATAGGCCTATGGGTTACCTGTAGGGAGGATCGTTCGAATAGGTTCACACACGACCTGCGGTGACTCAGGCAGCGGCGGCGAACGGCAAGGTACCGCACGGAGATCGGCGTTGCGGGCCCCGCCCACTCCCTGGTTCCACGTGGAACACGGGGCCGTCGGCCCTCGCCGGGCGCTCCTTCCCTCACTGAGCGGGGACCCAAACCGGGCCCATCAGCAGCCGGAGGCGCATTTCAGCCATGGCACGGTTAGGCACCTCCAGGCATCCGCCCCACGCGACCTGCGCTCCGAACCCACGTTCCACGTGGAACAAGCGGGGCGATGGCCGAAGGAATCTGCGGTGCGCCCAACAGCGCCAGCCAAAATCCCATTGGCTCGTCCCTGCACGGCCCACAGGGATGGCGCTGCCAGGCGTCTATAGGGGTTCTCCATGTGCCGGCAGAGCGCTACCCCGGGGCATGAAACATCACATCCGCCCGAGCACGCACCCAGGCACAGGGAGGTGCCCCCGGCGCCGCAGGCAGCGGAGAAACCGAGTCAAAACCACACTTTTGGCTCGTATGCACGCTGGGCCGGGCAGGATGCCCGGATCCAGCGCTTGAAACTACCGGAAGGGCGTTCTTTCCTACGTTCCACGTGGAACGTCGCGCCAACGGCCTATAACGGCGTCACTGCTCGACAGCGATAGTGGACCTTCCAAAAAGGGATGCCAACGACTAAGGCGTGCAATCACGGAAGAGCTGGCGCCATCGATGGCAGCGGAATGTCTGCGAGGATCGCTGACGAAGCCATCGACCGCGCCAATCAGCTATTCATCGGCCCAATTCGTACTACGCTACGCGCACTAACCCGCGTTCCACGTGGAACATCCGCTCAGGTCGGCCAAAGAGATGGGACTCCGAATGGAGCGAGGTCAGCACCAACTGGCAGTTGAGCCGACCGACCTCCTCAATGAACCGGAGCAGGTGCGCCCCATCGAGCTCCGCAGCCGGATCGTCCAAAAGAAGCGTGGGCGTCATGGATGTTCGTTCACGGAGAAGCTGAATCTGAGCAAGTGTCATCGCGATGGCCACCAGCTTCTGCTGGCCGCGAGACAACATCTCCCGCGCAGGGCGCCCACTCAGGCGCACGAGAACATCGGCCCGGTGCGGCCCACTGTGAGTCAGTCCCCGCGCTTGATCGCGCGCTCGAGACTGGACGAGCGATTGAGCAAGAGAGAGATCCTGCGACCAACCCCGGTTGTAACTCAGCTCGATGTCCAGGCCACTCAGCGCAGCCACAGCCCGCAGCCAAGCCGGCTGCATCTGCTCCAACATTCCTCGTCGCGCCTCCGCGATCAGCTCGCCGAGGCGGGCCACCTCAGAGTCCCACACGCTCGCCTGACCTGGCTGTTGACGAAGAGCCGCATTCCGCTGCTTAACCGCCCGGGTGTAGCGAACCCACACATCGGCAAATCCCGGCTCCAGGTGGAATACGGCCCAATCCATCCACCGCCTACGCCGAAAGCCGCCCTCCTCGACGAGCTTGTGAACCCCGGGATCGATCACCTGCACCGGAAATGCGTAAGACAACTCCGCGAGGGAGCCGGCAGGAGCGGCGTTGATGCGAGCCGTCGTCCCGCTGCCTTTGACAACTTGAACGCCCATGGCCTGCGGAGGCATCCCGTCCGTCCGACCAAACACGGTGAGCCGTAGTTGGCCCTGCCGAATCAACTTCTCTGAATTTCGGGTCCGAAACGATCGCCCCCGACCCAGCAGGAAGATCGCCTCCAACAAAGAGGTCTTACCGGAGCCGTTACTTCCCCAAATCAAATTGCGTCGCGGATCCAGTGCCAACTCGGCGTGCTCGAGGCACCGTAAGTCGGCGACCGTCAATTGGATCAAGCTCAACAGCAATCCTTCGCTCGACGTCTGAGCGATAGCGAGCACATCTAACGGCGCATGACTGTCAGTTCGGCGTGTTGATCGTTTGAACAATACGCAGCCACACAGTCGCAACTCATTCGCTGCGCATCAACGACGCAATGCTATAGCCGCATTGGCATTACGACGTATCGCGTGTGCGTGGCCCCAGGAGAATGGATCAAGCAACTGCTGTTCGAGTCGGTGAGTCCGATTTCAACCTTCTCGGTGTCGATTGCACCCAGGGCATCCAGGAGGTAGTTCACGTTGAACCCGATCTCAACCTCCTCCCCGGAGTAGTCGACCTCAACCTGATCCTCCGCTTCCTCCTGCTCGGGGTTATGTGCTTGAATTACAAGCATTTCTGGTTTAGCGGTGAGGCGGATGCCCCGATATTTCTCGTTCGAGAGAATCGCTGTCCGCTGCAAAGCCTGGCGGAGGAGCTCGCGATCAGCTTCCACCTTACGCGCGGGATTGGCAGGGATAACGCGTCCATATTCCGGGAAACGACCGTCAATCAGCTTCGAAGTGAAGCGGATGGCGCCAATCTGCGCTCGAATGTGGTTCGTGCCGATAGCCAGCTCGATGGTGCCATCCGTACCCAACGTCCGCTGAAGCTCCAGAACACCCTTACGAGGCACAATCACCTGCTGCGAGCTTCTCGCGGCGGCCCCGTCTTCCAGGGTCATCTCGCACAACGCCAATCGATGGCCGTCGGTTGCCACCGCCCGCAGCGAAGACCCCTCGGTCTCCAGCAGCAGACCGTTCAGGTAATACCGAACATCCTGCTGGGCCATTGAGAAATGAGTTTTCTCAATTAACCGCCGAAACTCGCCTTGGCCGACAGTGAGCGTTTGTTGAGCGTTGATCTCCTCCACCAGAGGAAACTCAGCCGCCGGCAGCGTGGACAATGTGAACCGGCTGCGCCCTGCCTTGACGACGATTCGCTCCCCTTCCGTACTGAGCGTAACGCTCGCCTGCTCGGGCAGCGCCTTGAAGATATCGAGCAGCTTGCGCCCGGGCACGGTGATGTCGCCGCCTTGGGCAACATTCACCATGCTCGTCGCCACTAGCTCTACTTCCAAATCAGTTCCGGTGATGCTCAGCCGGTTCTCTTTCGCAGACAGCAAAACGTTGGCGAGTACAGGCATCGTTTGCCTTCGCTCGACCACGCCGATCACGCTTTGCAGGGGTGAGAGAAAATCTTCGCGGGGAGCTGTCAGCTTCATAATCTTAGATCTTTCTTTATTTAAGAATTCAGATTGTTGTTGCTATAGAGCCTGTGAATAACGGGCATGAACCGACTTTGGCCACAGGTTCAATCGGTTGCAAGCGTTGAGCGCACGCACAAACCCCTGCGCGAGCTGCCAGTTTACTGTGTGCCACTTGTGGGTAACTTTATCCACAGAACCATCCACAGTCAGTACACAGGCATTTACACATCATCCCGCCAAAGTTCTCAACAGGTTCGAGTAGTCCTCGCTCATGCGCGTCTCCGAGTCCCTGAGCTCCTTGATCCGCTTGCACGCGTGCAGCACCGTCGTATGGTCCCGACCGCCGAACGCATCACCGATCTCCGGGAGGCTGTGACTCGTCAACTCCTTGGCCAAGGCCATCGCCACCTGCCGCGGGCGGGCCACGGAACGGCTACGGCGCTTGGAGAGCAAGTCGGCCACACGGACCTTGTAGTAGTCCGCAACGGTCTTCTGAATGTTCTCGATCGTAACCAGTTTCGCCTGCAGAGACAGCAGGTCTTTCAAGGCCTCTTTCGTGAATTCAACGGTGATTGGATGACCGGTGAAACGCGAGTTCGCAATCACCCGCCGCAGCGCGCCTTCTAGCTCACGCACGTTCGAGCGGATTCGTTTACCAATAAAGAAGGCGACCTCTTCGGGCAGAATCACGCCGGCGTGTTGCGCCTTGGAAATCAGGATGGCCACACAGGTCTCGAGCTCGGGAGGCTCGATCGCCACCGTGAGTCCCCAACCGAAGCGCGACTTCAGCCGATCCTCGAGACCCTCCACTTCTTTCGGGTAACGGTCGCAAGTCAGAATCACCTGATGCTGCCCTTCGAGCAGCTCATTGAAGGTGTGAAAGAACTCTTCCTGCGAGCGATCCTTGTTGGCGAAGAACTGAATGTCGTCGATCATGAGGGCATCGAGCGAGCGATAAGCGGCTTTGAACTCGTTCATCGAATTGTGCTGCAGAGCGCGGACCATATCGCCCACGAACCGCTCTGAATGCACGTAGGCGATTCGCGCCTCCGAGTCACGTTCCTTGATCATGTGCGCAATCGCGTGCATCAGATGCGTCTTACCAAGACCAACACCGCCGTATAGGAACAGCGGGTTGTATGCACGACCGGGATTCTCCGCGACCTGCAGAGCCGCGGCCTTCGCAAGCTGATTGCTCTTGCCCGTCACGAAGGATTCAAATGTAAAGTCGGGCTGCAAGCGCGCACCGACGACCAGACCGTCAGTACGCCGCGGGCGCGACGGAGGAGGCATGGAAGGCGGCGGTGACGGCTTCACAGTTGCAGTACGCGAACCCACCTCAACAGTCACTACGGGGACGTCACCCCCGTTCTGGTCGCGCAAGAGCTCGCCAATCCGTGGCAGCAGGTTGGCATTGACCCAGTCGACCACAAATCGATTCGGCGCGAGCAGCTTCAGCGCGCCGGTACCCTCCAGAACCTGGAGAGGACGCACCCATGTATTAAACTGCTGCTCTGGAAGCTCAGCCTCCAAAGCAGATATGCATTGAGTCCAATGAGACGCTTCCACGCGCTGCCTCCGCGGCCGCCTCGACGGGACCTGTGAAAAGGGCTGCGCAGTCTATACTGAGTGCGGCGTGTGCTGAAGCCGTAATCGAAGAGATTCTATTGACACCTTGGTACTCAACGGCTTAGCCTTGCCGCCCTTTTTGAGAACCCACGGACCATCGACGGAGCCCATGCAATGAAGCGTACCTATCAACCGAGCAAAGTGCGGCGTGCACGCACGCACGGTTTCCGGGCCCGCATGGCTACCAAGAATGGCCGCGCCGTTCTGGCCCGCCGTCGCGCCAAGGGCCGTAGAAAGCTCATTCCATAATTGTCGCTTGACCGAGGAAGGCGCGGCTCGCAAGAGGCTGACGCTTCCCGCGCAGAAGCGGCTCCGTCGTAAGTCGGACTTTGATGCCGCCTACGCGCGAGGCCGCCGGTTCGGCAATGGATTCTTTGGCGTGACCGCTATCCAGAATGAGGAAGGATGCCCACGCCTCGGCCTGGCCGTTGCGGTTCGCGTTGCCGGTGGTGGTGTTCAACGCAACCGGTTTCGAAGGATAATTCGCGAGTCGTTTCGCCTACACCAGCACGATTTGCCAGCTGTCGATTTGGTCGTCAGCGTGCGTGACCGCGCGCGGGGAGCTAGTGGCGCAGAACTACGCGAGAGCCTGGCCGCGCTGTGGAAAAGCGTGACGGGTAAGTTTGACCCGTCTGCAACGCAGAGGTCTGGCTGATAATCACCATGCGCTACGTAGCCACCTTCCTGATTCGAATTTACCAATGGACCGTGAGCCCTTTTCTCGGTCCCACATGCCGATTCCATCCGTCGTGTTCGCAGTATGCGCTCGAGGCAATCAACCGGTTCGGTCTGTTCCGAGGCGGTTGGCTGACTGTGAGGCGCATTGGACGATGCCATCCGTGGCATCCGGGTGGCTTCGATCCCGTACCGCGGTCCTACGGCGCAACCAACGCCCCGACTGCCTGCAACCATCCGGCACATGAATAACAACCCTCGAATTTATCTGTGGATCGCCCTTGCGTTGATGGCCTGGTTGAACTGGGACGCTTACCAGCGGGAATATGCGCCGGCCGCAGCGGCCATCACCAACACGACCCAGCCTGCGAACCCGAATGGACCCCCGAGCGCGACGAACTCCGCCAGCGATCTGGCCAACCAGATTCCGCAAGCTGGTAAGGAGACCTCGCCCGCTTCAACGGCGACGACGACGCCAGCTGCCGCCAACTCAACAGACGCTGCTGCCCCTGCCGTCTCCTCTGCGCCCGTCGTACACGTACACACCGACGTGCTCGACATGGACATCAGCACTGTCGGCGGGACGATCCAACGCGTCGATCTCCTGAAGTATCCAAAGGTCAAAGGCGAGACGGCACCCGTGCGTCTCGAGAACCAGGACGATCCGCTGACGACGTACCTGCTGCAGTCGGGTCTGACCGGCTCGGAAGCCACGCCGAGCCATCTGACGCCCTTGCAGAGCGGAAAATCCGACTATCAACTCGGCAATGCCAACGAACTGCGCGTGCCTCTGACCTGGACCAACGACAAAGGGGTGCAGGTCACGAAGACGTTCGTTTTCAAGCGCGGCGACTACGCCATCGACATCGAATACGACGTTGAAAATCATTCCGACGCGCCTTGGTCGGTCGCGCCCTACGCGCAAATCCTCCGCAACGACCCACGCACAAAGCGCTCGATGTTCAACGTCGAGACGTACGCGTATCACGGCCCGGCGTTCTACGACGGCAAGAAGTACAAAAAGCTCGACACCACTGACACCGCCGATAGCCATCTCTCAATGGACGTCACCAATGGCTGGATCGCGGCTCTTCAACACCACTTCGTCAGCGCCATCGTGCCGCCGAAGGATCAGAAGTATCACTTCACGCTGAAGGCTGACGGCGATCGCTTCAGTCTCGCCGCCATGGGCGACACGCACACGGTGGCTCCTGGAGCCTCCGCGAAATTCGGCACCGACATTTTCGTGGGTCCGAAGCTGCAACGGCAGTTGAAGGCCACCAGCCCCGAGCTGGCGCGCGTCACCGATTACAACTACCTCTACATCCTGGCTCAGCCGTTGTTCCTCGTGCTCGACACCGTCGATCGCTTTTTCGGCAATTGGGGCGTGGCGATCATTCTGGTGACGTTCCTGCTCAAGCTGTGCTTCTACCCCTTGTCCGAGGCGAGCGGCCGCTCCATGGCCAAGATGAAGCAGCTGCAGCCGCGGATCAAAGCTCTGCAGGACACTTATAAAGACGACGCCGAGAAGCGCGGCCGCGCGATGATGGAGCTGTATCAACGGGAGAAGATCAATCCGGTCGCAGGCTGCCTGCCCATCATCATTCAGATTCCCGTCTTCCTGGCGTTCTACTGGGTGCTGCTCGAAAGCGTCGAGATGCGCCAGGCGCCCTTCGCCTTTTGGATCCACGATCTGTCGTCCCGGGATCCGTATTTCATTCTTCCGCTGATCATGGCGGCCGCCATGTTCGGCCAATACAAGTTGAACCCCGCGCCCCCGGACCCGGTGCAGGCCAAGGTGTTCATGTTCATGCCGCTGGTGATGTCGTTCATGTTCGCGTTCTTCCCCGCGGGCTTGGTCCTGTACTGGGTGACGAACACCATCCTCTCCATAGCGCAGCAGTGGAATATCAACCGCCGCATCGCAGCAGAAGCGGCCAAGCGTAAAAACTAACGCCTGATCCGCGAGCCGGTGAGGATCAAGAATCCTTGCCGGCTCATCGATGTGGGTCGCACCCGCCTTCCGCTCAATCTAAGATAGGAGCGCATGGGCAAGGTCGACACAATCGTTGCGGCGGCAACACCTCCCGGTCGCGGTGGCGTTGGCATCGTGCGTGTCTCGGGACCGAAAGTCCCCGAAATCGCTGCGGTAGTTCTCGGCGAGCTGCCGCCCGCCCGACGTGCAACCTTCGCGCGCTTTCTCGATGCTGAGCAGGAAACCATCGACGCCGGTCTGGCGCTCTTCTTTCCCGCGCCGCATTCGTACACCGGTGAGCACGTCCTCGAGCTGCAGGGTCACGGTGGCTCTCTCGTGATGGAAGCGCTCGTCGACCGCGTGGTTGAGATTGGCGGCCGCCGAGCTCAGCCCGGTGAATTTACTCAACGAGCCTTTCTCAACGACAAACTCGACCTCGCGCAAGCAGAAGCCATCGCAGACCTCATCGAAGCCGGCTCACGCGCAGCGGTGCGTGCGGCTATGCGCTCACTACAGGGTGAATTCTCCGCGATGATCCGTGGTCTCACCGACGCGGTGATCGACCTGCGCACTTACGTAGAAGCGGCAATCGACTTCCCCGAAGAGGAAGTCGACTTCCTGGCCGACGAACAACTCGCCGAGCGGTTTGAGTCCGTTCGCGAGCATTTCGATGGCATTGAACAGAGCGCTCGCCAGGGCCGCCTGCTGCGCGAAGGCATGACCGTCGTCATAGCCGGCCGCCCGAACGCCGGCAAATCGAGCTTGCTGAACAAACTGGCCGGCTACGAGGCCGCGATCGTCACCCCTATCGCCGGTACTACCCGCGATATCGTCCGCGAGCGCATCGACATCGATGGCATGCCCTTGCACGTGTTAGATACAGCGGGACTGCGCCAGGGCGGCGACGTTGTCGAAGAAGAAGGAATCCGGCGGGCCAAAGTTGAAATGACGCGCGCCGACCGAGTTTTGTTTGTCATCGATACGCCCGAAGACCCATTGGCTGAGTCCTTCCGCCAGGAACGCTCGCTGATGCCTGCAGACGTTCCGGTCACCCTGGTTTTCAATAAGTGCGACCTTTCGGTCGGCGTGCCTGTAGCCGACACCTACTCGGGTCCGCCGCGGGTGACCGTGTCGGCGACGACCGGCCAAGGCATGGAGGTGCTGCGGGCTCACCTCAAACAGTGCATGGGCTACCAATCAACCGACTCCGGAACGATCTCCGCCCGACAACGTCACCTGGACTCACTCGCCCGGGCCCGCCGCAATGTCGACGAGGCCTACCGTCAACTCCAAGATCGCCGCGCCGGCGAGCTGGTCGCCGAAGAGCTGCGCGGCGCCCAACAAGCCTTGAACGAGATCACGGGCGAATTCACCAGCGATGACCTCCTCGGCCGGATTTTTTCCAGTTTCTGCATCGGAAAGTAACCTGACTTCCAGCGGCTTCCGCCGACTGCCATAGATGTTAGTGAAAACCCTATAAAACTAGGGTAAATCGCACTTTTGATGTTTTCCCAAATCCACGGTGATACAGTGGGAGCCATCGATTTTTGGGTCCATGTCTGGGCCCATGCGGCACATGGACCCGGCACACACCCTCACTATGGACCCAGGCAGGAGGTGTTATGGCACTCACGGATACCGCTCTCAAAGCGCTCAAACCCAAACAGAAGGCTTACGTCGTCAGCGACGATCGCAGCCTGTATGCCGAGGTGCTTCCGACCGGCGCAATCGTGTGGCGCTTTCGCTATCGGCTGAACGGCAAGCGGGAAAAGCTGACCCTCGGGAAGTACCCAGCACTCACGTTGAAAAATGCGCGCTTGAAACGCGATGAGGCGGCGCAGCTCGTCGCAATGGGTCAGTCACCCGCGCAAAAAAACAGCGCGACAAGATCGCCGGTCCAGAAGACACAACTGTCGCCCAGTTCGCCGAGCGCTTCTTCAGAGACATCCAGGAGCGGGATCGAAGAGACAACACGATGCGCGCCGGTATCTGGAGAAGGACATCGTTCCCCATATCGGCGACAAGCCCATCAAGGCACTGACGGCAGAGGACGTGCGCGGCGTCATCTGGAAGAAGAAAGAACAGGGGTTCGACGCTGCCGCAGGCCAAGTGCGCGGACTTCTCAAACGTATGCTGGATTACGCGATGACATGCGGCTTGATCAATCACAATCCGGTGAGCGCGCTTCCAATGCGGCACGTTTACAAAGCCGTTGAGCGCGATCGAGCCTTGACCACGGCTGAAGTCCAAGCGTTCCTGCGCGGGGTTCGCGCGTCAAACATACGTCGACAGTTCAAGCTCGCTTTCCATTTGATCCTGGCGACGTTGGTGCGCAAATCTGAGCTGATGCTGGCGCAGTGGAAAGACGTTCAGTTCGACAGTGCCGAGTGGCACGTGCCGAAGGAGAACTCTAAGACTGGCAAGCCTCACGTCGTGTACCTGTCGAGACAGGCACTCGCGCTATTCAAGGAACTGCGGACGCTGGCGGGCAACAGCGAATGGGTGTTGCCGGGGCGTGGCACGTTGACCAGGCCCTTCGCGCATAACGCGCTCAACAAGGCTCTAAAGGTGTCATTACAGGGCCAGGCCATTCCAGCCTTCACCATCCACGATCTCCGCCGCACCGCGTCCACATTGCTCCACGAGAATGGATGGGCATCCGACGTCGTCGAGAAAGCGCTGAACCACACGATTGGCGGCGTGCGCGACGTCTACAACCGAGCCGAATACGCCAAACAGCGCCGAGATATGCTGCAGTTCTGGTCGGACTACTCGGACAGGCTGGCGCCGGCGGCCGATTTGCTGCTGTCGCCACCGAAAGAGCTACGCACGCAGCCGGTGTTGGCGTTCAGTCGTGTCGCCTAGCTGCGGATGAACACCCGTTCCCAGTATCGCCGGACTGAAGCGCCGATGGCGGTCATAGTTGAACAACATGCAATCAACCGAAAGGGATTCAATGGAAAGCTCGCTAAAACGATTTACGCAGGACGGACTGTTTTCGTTTCTTTTGCCAAGCGAGTGGTCGCATCAAGTGGAGCAGAACGGCACGCAAGTATTTTGGCACCCGCAATCGGGGTCAGGAACTCTACGTGTAAGCTCCGTCACTTCGAACAAAGCGGTGGATCCCAGTGGAACACCGGCGGCTCAGGTACTCAGTAGGAAGTCGACCATATCGCTGCGGCAGGATGGGGTCGCCTGGACTTTCTACCAAGAACATCCGAAACGGTATGAGGAACCGACGGTCATGCTTTGGTGGGAGCTGGCACAGTTCATTCCGCCGAAGTATTTCAGAATTGCGTTCTTCTCCTTCACGATCTATGCGAGAGAGGAGAATGAACCGGCGACAGCCGAAGCGATCCTCCTCCTGCACAAACAATTACCCGTCACCGAATTCGCGCCCCTGCTCGAGTGGGAGTAAGCGCTCGCTCAGTACGGCAGGCCAAGGGTCGATCCACCCTCGTACGCAATCAAGCGGGCGATCCCAAACAGGTACGAATTGGAATCGCTCGCCTTTTATGCGAGTCGGCGCAGTCGCGCGGACGCGGCGTCAGCCGTAGGCGCCGCAACCTGTTCTCGGCGCGGGAGCGCAAGGAAGCGAACCAACTCGCAAGATCTGCCTGAAATCCTCCTCCGGGCCCAGGGGAACCCCATCCCCGGCGCAGCCATTCACGTCGATGCGACCAAATATAAGCGTCGCCGGGACCCCCCCATTTCCATCGCGCTTCGGGAAATCGTAGTCAAATCATCATCCCACCCTACCTCGACAAAAATTAATGGCTTTTTCGTACCAAAAGCGCGAAAATGGCAATTATTTTTGAGCGAGGTGGAAAATGCTGCTCGATTTTCGAGTACAGAACTTTCGATCTGTTCGAGATTCAGCAGCTCTGAGCTTTGTTGCCAGTGCTGACGCAACCCTGCGAAGTTCGCATTGCCTGGCTACCGGATTGAAGTCGTTGCCGTGGGCAACGCGTGGAGCTGCAATCTACGGCGCTAACGCAAGCGGAAAGAGCAATCTCATCTTCGGGCTGGTTACGATGAGCAATCTAGTGCGACATTCGACTGCAATGAGTGAGGCGCAGTTCGCTGAATGCTATACGCCCTTCCTGCTCGACAAGCACACATCCGCAGAACCAACCGAGTTTGAAGTCAACCTCGTTATCTCCGGCGTGCGCTACGAATACGGTTTCAGTTTCGATGCACAGCGAATACAGAGCGAATGGCTGACGGTCTACCGTACTGGCAAAGGGCAGAACTGGTTTGAGCGCTCATGGAACAATAGAACGAACACGGAACAGTGGGCTGCATTTTCCACTCACCTCACCGGTCCACGCGAGACATGGCGTAAGGCCACGCGTCCTCAGGCGTTGTTCTTGACTACGGCCGCGCAGCTCAACAGTGAACAGCTCAAGCCGCTGTTTGACTGGTTCGCGGAAAAACTGCTCGTAGTCAACTCCGGCATGCACGGACTTGGACTCGGAAATCTCACCCTGCAGCGCTTGGACGACCCGGGATTTAAGGAGCGAGTGCTCGATCTCTTACGTGCTGCCGACATACACATCGCCGACATCAAGGTCGAACGTAGAGCCGGTCACCAGCTCAACTTTTCAATCGAGGCCGGTAAGCCGCCTACCGTAATGACCCAGCAGGGCGAGATTGCGCAGATTACCTTCGGTCACCGGGTCAACGGTGGTGATTCCGTTTACTTCGACCAGCGCTACGAATCGTTGGGAACGCAGATGCTCTTCGGCTGCATCGGTCCGCTTCTGGACGCGTTGGAGAACGGAAAGATTCTGGTCCTCGATGACATCGACTCCTACCTACATCCAATGGTCACACGGTTTATAGTCGGACTGTTTCACGACCCTGTGATGTCCAAGAGCGACGCACAGCTGTGGATAACGACCCACGATACTTCGCTGCTTGATACAGACGTGATGCGCCGAGACCAGTTTTGGTTTGTGGACAAGACCGCAGACCAGGCGAGCGTCTTGGTGCCACTGACCGATTTCAGCCCACGCAAAAACGAAGCCCTGGAACGGGGATATTTGCGCGGACGATACGGCGGTGTGCCGTTCATTTCATCGTTACGATCGCAGTAAGCAGGTGCGAGAAGATCACCCGAAGCGACGTCAGCTCCGGCGCGAAGGGCGACGTCTCGAACGAAAAAAAGCCACGCGTGCAGGAATGGCTGCCTTACTGATTGTGTGTGAGGGGCGCGAGACCGAGCCCAATTATCTAAACGGATTCTGCGACGCTAAGCGCATAAATCATGCGAATGTGACAATCGTTCGCGGCGATGGAGAGACAGATGCGCTGTCACTGGTTCGCAAGGCGCAGCGCCGGTTTGAGATCGATCGAGACTTCGACAGAGTATTTGTTGTCTGTGATTGCGAGAACGAGGACCTATCATCCGCGCGCAGTCTTGCCTCAACCCGGCTAAAGCACATCACAGGGCGACAGGTCACGGTCGAGCTAATCGTAACTCGTCCGTGTTTCGAGTTCTGGCTGCTCCTTCATTTTGAGTACGTCGCTCCCTCACTCTTAACAGCGGATTCCGCCCTTGATCTGTTACGGCGACACGTGACCGATTACCACAAAGCGGATCGGACCGTGTTCAAAAAAGTCGAAGCTGGGCTCGATAGAGCGATGATCCATGCAGCACGCCTGAGAGCTGACATTGCGAAGGTCGGCGTGCAATCGCCTGACACCGATATGACGCTTTTGATTGAGATGCTGTTAACACTCACGCGCAATGGCCTCCAGCCGTAACTTCTGGAACCTGGCGAACAGACCCACGCCATACGGAAACCGTATGGCTTGCATGCGCATGTCGAAATCTCTCGGCTGAGTGTCCGTAGCGGGCAAGCCTAGGTGCGGCACTTGCTCGTCAGCATTGTGGGCGACTAATTGAAAGCGTCTTACCGGGTACTGGTCTAGACTCGGTGGATGAAGAAGGATAAAGGAGCGCCCCCGGACGACGACGGCCCGATGCACCTGGTGACGATCGACTGGAGCCGGGGGAAGTGGTCAGGTGCGGCGGGTAAGTATTCCCGTGAGCACGTGTGGCACTTTGCCGGCAAGCTCAGCTTGAAGGTCACCGATGCGCTGGCACCGGCGGCCTACCAGGACGCATCGCGATTGGACCCGTTGAAGTCCTTCGTAGCGACCGTGGYGAGCGCTCACATGTTGTCGTGGCTGCACGTGGCATTCAGTCATGGAGCCGAGGTCGAGAGCTATCTGGATCTGGCGGAAGGAACCTTGGCCAAACTGGCGGACGACCAGAGTTGGATCAGCGAGATTATTCTAAAACCCCGAGTCACATTCAACGCGCGCCAACGAGTGGAGGCTTCTGCGATCACCCATTTCCACGAGATGGCCCATCGCGACTGCTTCATCGCGCAATCGATCAAAACGAAGGTGACGATCCGCAGTCCATAACCTGATCGGGATACAGTGCTGCAAAGTCGTGAGGCAGCAGTCCTGTCGCCGTGCTGTTGGTCGCTGCGGCCAACTTCGGCAGTACCCAGTGGATGTAGGTCTCCGGGTTGACACCGACCAGGCGACAGGTTCCGATCACACTATACAACACGGCCGATCGCCATCCTGCATCCGGATGACCGATGAACAAGTAGTTCCGCAACCCGATTTTTCCAGGGCGGAAGCAGCGCTCGATGGAGTTTTGATCGATCAGGATGTGGCCATRGTTGATATGGGCGTAGCGCGCCAGGTTGCGCCACCGGTGGTTAGCGTAGACGACCGCTTCACGCAACTTGCCGAACAGCGGCGCATCTTGCTCGAGGGCTCGGAACTGCCGTTGCAGCTGCTTCAGGATCGGTTTGGCTTTCGCGTGCCGTAATGCTCCGCGTCGCGCCGCATCCAGACCTAACGCGGTCGCCTGGCGCTCGATGCGATACAGCCGTGTAATCAGCTTCAACAGCGGCACTGCCTGCGCCTCATGCGCTTTAACCGCTTCCAGAACGTAGCGGCGCAAATGGCCGATGCACTCGAAGCGAGCGATTCTCGCGTAGTGTTTGAATACACCTGGATACATTTTCGCGCCATCAGTCTGCACTTGGCCTTGCCAGYCACGCGGAAAGAACCGATGCAGGATCTCACCACTGCGCGAGGGCGAGAACTCCAGCACGATGGCCCGCTCGTGCGGCGCATGGTAACCCCACAGGTACGCATCCCGGGCTCGACCGGGTCGATCCGGATCCAGCAGCTTGGTAAAGGTCTCATCGACCTGAACATAGCCGCCATCCAAAATCTTTCGTTTCAAGTGCTGCAGGATCGTGATCAACAGATGGGCGACGGCCTCCACGTATCGGCAACGGGCCTGACGGGTGATCCAGATTCCGCCTCGCGCATCGATTCGCTCTTGCCTGTGCAGGGGTATGTGATCGAGGTACTTGGATATAACAACATGAGTGAGGAAGCCCGGGCCCACGCCGGCTTGCGGAACGACTTGCGCGGGCAGTGCCGCCACGATCGGAGCGTGTGCGCGTGAGCGACTGGCGTAGACCGGGCGGATGATCTGACGCCGATAAAACAAGCTCGGCCGATACTCGATCTGCTCGGTGATCTCATCGCGGATCTTGACCAACCCAGCCTTCTGCTCTTCGGGCAGGTCGATGACCTCACGCTCGACTGGCAGGTTTTCGGGGGCAGGACGACGACCTCCGCGGCGCTTGCGCCGTTCGGTCGAACCCGAGCGGGCCGTTGAGGCAGATTGAGCCGATTCCACAATGAGCGCCGCATTCGTGTCGGCGAGCCCAAATAGTGCCCACTGTGCAGGATTGAGCTTTTCGCTCTTGGGACTGTAGATTCGGCGCAGAAGGTCCTGCAGCTTATATTCGAGCTGGACGCAGCGCGACTCGGAGATCTTCAAGCGTGATTCCAACTCGCCTATCCGTGCGAGTAGCGCCTGAGGGTCGTGCGGGGCTGTCGGTGCGTAGGTCACCATGAGTACGTGGAGTATATAACATCACGCACTCATGGTGTGTTGGATTACGGATTAACTGTGGTCTGGATCGCGCGTGTCGCGATCGCTTCGGCTGACGGCGTACTCGGTGTCAGCCGATGCTCATACCGTCGCCAGCCGCGGCGGCTCTTGAGCTCAAACCCTTCCAGCAGCAGACGTAGCTGAACCACGCTCATCTGCATCACCGCCGCCGGATCCTTCGGCCACTGGAAAGTCGCTCCTTCCAGGCGCTTACTCGCCAGCCAAAATCCCGTGCCATCGAAAAACAGACAGCGGATGCGATTGCGGCGCTGATTGCAAAACGCGAAGACCGCCCCGGCCAACACGTCTTGCTGTAACACCTGCGTGACCAAGCCTCGAAGCGCATCCAGTCCTAGTCGTCCGTCGGTCGGCCCGGGCTTCAGAAACACCCGTGTCTGCTCGTTCAACCCGAACATGTCAGCAGCCCTCGCAGCAGCTCTACGACCCAGGCCGCATCGGCGCCCGTCGGTACTTTCAACCGCAGCTGATTCGGTAGCCGGATCTCCACCCCCTCGGTGCTCGGTTCCTCGGGCAGCCTCTGGGCTGATACCGCCCCGACCGCACCCACTGGAATCTCCACCATCCGCGCTTGCGCGGCCCCCACGCTCTCTGCACGCGACCGACGGGCCCAGTACGACAGCGTCGAAATCGGGATATCCTGGTCTCGACAGAATCGCTTCTGGCTCAATCCGCTGTTCTCGTAGAGCTTCAGCAATCGCCTCCGGTCTTTGACGCTGTATCTACGCTGGCGTCGGCCCACGGTACGATCCGCTGGCGTACTCGTCTCCGGCATCGAATATTCACTCATCGCGCAGTCTCCTCGTTGGACAAACTGCGCCGCCATCTACCTCCCACGCGCACCGCGCGCTAGGCAGTAGCTGCTATGACGCTTTCGCCGTTGACGCCTGGATGGTAGTGCGCACGCAGGTCTATCAAGGATTGCTTTGGCAGCAGGTAATTGACGAGCAGCAACTTAGTGCCGGCGCGCGCTTACCCCCGCTGTTGCTTCTGGTGCTTTACAACGGCGCGCGGCGCTGGAGGGCGCAGACCGAAACTCGTGAGCTGATCGCGCTTTCACCCGACTCGCGTCTGTGGCCCTGGCAGCCGCGGGCACGTTACTGTTTGGTGGATATTGGAAAGTTCCCAATCGGTGATTTGGCACATCGCCCTGGGCTGCTGTCGTTGCTGTTTCGCCTGGAGCGAGTGAGCTCCGCCAGGGAGCTGTATGAGCTGCTGGACGACACGGACGCTTGGTTCAAGAAGCACAGAGGGTGGGAACGGTTCCATGTGATGTTTATTGAACTGATGCGCCATGCGTTGGCAGGCAGCGGAAAGGGGCGTTGGATTCCCCGTGGGGTATGGGAGATTAAGATGTTCAAGTCGAGGATCTTTGCCTTTCTGGATGAGTCGGAGGTGAAGTGGAAAGCCGAAGCAAAAGCCCAAGGAAGGGCCGAAGGAAAAGCGGAAGGAAAAGCGGAAGCACTCGTGTCTCTCCTGGCGGGGCGATTTGGCGAGGTCGCACCGTCCTGCCGAAAGCGAATTCAGAAGGCCGATCAGGTTACTCTCGACCGCTGGTTCAAGCGGGCGATCGTTGCGACCAACGTCCGATCGGTGTTCAACCGACCGCGCTGACACTTGTAGTCAGGTTTTCTTCAGGTAGCCCATTTTGGAGGCCCGCAGGTCCAGGGCGCTCTCGACAGGGTTGCTGAACAGGTCGGTTGCGGGGAGCTTTAGCTGGGAGACGAGGCGTTGCATTGCATGGTCGTGGGTCTCAACTGAGCCGTCGGCAAGGATGTGAGTGACGGTGACGCCTTCGCGGACTAGCTCGCGCGAGACCAGGACGGTGCGGTGGCAATCGAGCGGTTCGCGTTCGGCGCACATGATCGCGATGCGGTGGGTAGCCATCCCGGTCTTGAGGCGATCGATGCCGCGTCGGAAGAGGTCCGTCTTGGCGAGTAATGCATAGCTGACGCGGCCGTCGGTGTCATATACCGCCGGGTCTTCGCTGCGGGCGCCGAGCTCGGCACCTAGAAACACGTATTGGATGCCCCCGGCGGCGAGGGCAGCCTGTAACTTCTCCCGGCGGAACTGGGGGTTGAAGCGGCTGTACGGGGTGGATCGCACGTCCGCCAACGCCGTGACGCCGTGGGGCTGAAGCAGCCCGATGAACCGCTCGATGGGGTGGTTTGAATGTCCGACGGTCAATATCATATCGGGGGCCATGACGTGGATTGGACGCGCAATTACCTTGCCTGAGACCGTAGGTGCTTCGCTCGAAGTACTGTTAGACAGTCCAGTGCATCATGTCCAAGTTTTCGAGCATTCGCTATTCGCACGTATGCACGGTCGTGCCATCGCTACGACACGCCGGCGTCGAATTTACCTTCGTGGGAGCGGAGCGGATTTCTTCGAAGATCCGTGGCTGATGCTCCATGAGTACTGCCACGTTATTAAACAGTGGGAACCCGGAACGCTCACGATCGGCAGCTATCTCGTGGAGTGCGTGCGCCGCGGTTATTGGAACAACCGATTCGAAGTGGAAGCCCGGGCGTTCGCGGATGCGCATACGAACCGCCTGCGGAAAATGCTGAAGACCGGTCACCGGACGTATCCATAGCCGGCCAACTTCAGCCCAGCAACGCTTCGCGGTGATACAGCCGACCGGCGATAAATACCAGCATTGTGCCTACGACCAGTGTCGCGCCGATCGAGAGCACTAGGTATGCGGCGGGGATGGGTTCATCGCGAAGCAGACTCGTGATCAGGAAATGCTGGCTCAGCGAGGGCACTGCCATCAAAGCGGCGGTGGGGCGCAAGCCCAGGACGCTTGCGAAGACCAGGGGCAAAGTGGGTATGAGCAGCACGAGGCCGAGATAAGTTTGCGCCTCACGGTAGCTGCGGGTGAATGCGGCCACGATAGTCATCAGTGCCGCCCCTAAAGGAACCAGCGGCAGGCAGCAGGCGATGAGGGCTAATGCTACGAGCGGGCCGAAATTGACGCTCATGCCGAAGCGCTCCAACCCGGCAAAGCGCAGGACGATCGAAAAGGCTGTCACGGTGAGCGACAACGACAGAGTCATGAACGCACACGTGGCGAGCATCTTTCCGTAGATCAGGCTTTCCCGACGCACCGGTACCGTTAGCAGGGGTTCAAGCGAGCCACGTTCGCGCTCGCCGGCGGTCGCGTCGATTGCGAGGTACATGCCGCCCATCAACATCGTCAGCAAAACGAGGTAGCTCAACGTACCCAGCGCAAGCACTGAACGTCCCGCAGGTGTTGACACATCGACATCGTGAATCACAATCGGTGACAGCACCAACGGATCAATGCCGCGAGTCATCACACGTAGGCGAGCTACGAGCTGTCCGTATTGGCTCAACAGCGCCTTGACGTGAGCAACGTCCTTGCTGTTGTTCGCATCCGAAGAATCCACGTACAGCAGCAGTTGCGCCGGTTGTGATGTCTGAAGACGCGCGCCGAAATTATCAGGGATAATCAAGACAAAAGGCTTGCGGTGCTCCGTAACAGCCGCGCGAGCGGCTGAGTCGTCGTACGAAACGGACTCGACACTGATGCCGTATTGTTCCAGGTGGGCGAGCAGATTGGGCGCTCGCTCAGCGTGGGATACCGCTAGCGTTACAGACTTGTCAGCAGTAGATACACCACGTTCAATCGATAGAGATAACGCAGCGCCAAACAGCAACGGGCCAAAGAGAGGCCCGAAGATCAGTGCGGAAATCAGAGTTCGGCGGTCACGCAGATTCTCTCGGAACTCCTTTCGAAAAACGCTCAATATGGCCCACATCAGGAGAGGCCCTCGCCCGTCCCGATCAAGCGCACGAACGCGTCTTCCAAGTTGCTCTCACCCGTCCGCTGCCGCAGCTCCTCCGGGGTCCCACTCGCCACAACGGTACCGTGCGCAATGACTACGACGTCGTCACAGAGCGCACCGACCTCCTGCATGACGTGACTGGAGAACAAAATGCAATGCCCATCATCGCGTAACTTGGTCAGCAGCCGCCGCAGGCCGCGGACGGCCATCACGTCCAAACCATTTGTCGGCTCATCCAACAGAACATTCCGCGGCCGGTGGATCAGCGCACGAGCCAGTGCTGTCTTGACACGCTGGCCCTGCGAAAACCCTTTCGCGCCCCGGTCTGCGAACCCCTCCATCTCCAATAGCGAAATCAGCTCAACGGTGCGGGCAATGCATTCCTTGCGACCGAGTCCATGCAACGAACCGAAATACTCAATATTCTCGCGTGCGGTCAGATGCGGGTAGATGCCTGCGTTGTGCGGCAGCACGCCGATGCGTCGGCGTGCTTCCAGCGGTTGATTCACTATGCTTACGCCATCAATCATCGCGTCGCCTGATTCGGGCGCAACGACCGTGTAGAGCATGCGCAGAGTGGTGGATTTGCCGGCGCCGTTGGGACCCAGCAACCCGGTGATACGTCCATCCATGGCGCGCAAGCTCACATCGCGGACCGCAGTGACAGGTCCAAAGTGTTTTCGCAGACCGGTTGCTTCAATCATGGTGACGGGCCGCCTCTGCTGACGAAGAACGGCATCGGGACATCGTGCTTTACGCAGGAAACATCCAGTCCCTCCACCTTGCCCAGGGACACGAAGTTGTCCATCACTCGGTCAATGCACGGCGCCGTCAACTGACCGTGTCCAAAGCCTTTGATGACGACATGCAGGCTGTGCGCAAACCCGCGGCGTGCCTGCTCCGCGTCAGTCGGCGGTGTAACGGGATCGTCTCCTCCAGATAGCAGCAATGCCGGCACGTCGGAGTGCAGCTCTGCGTGGAAGTCCGGATCGATGGGCCCCCGCGGCCAGATGGAGCAAATGCTCTTGAGCCCGTCGAGTTGCGCCGTTCCCAGATACGTCTTCTCGATCTCAGCGCGATCGACTTTCGAGAGATCCCAGAACGGGACATCCTCCGTGCACACGATGCTGTTGTGCATGCCATACGCGATCGCGTCTCCATAAGACTTGTTGACCAACAGGAATTGAGAGGCAAGCGGTACGAAGTTGGCGGAAGGCGCTGTCGCATCCTGCAGCATCAAGGGTAGGAGTGCCGCCTGCTCGGCAGTGTAAGTTCCGAGGCGCAACACTGTGGCCAAGTGATAGGAGGTGAATTCTAGCTTCGCTGGCTCGCCGCTGGTGGGATCCGACAGGCTCACCGACACGGCGTGGGCCTTCAGAGAATCACGTAGCTGGTGATAGGCCACTGCGGGATCTGCGAAGCGCTTGTTGCATTCAGGGTTGCGAGTACAGCGGGCTAAGATGCTCAACAGCGCGTGCTCGGCATTCCCAGCGGTGTCTGTTCCAAGCGCGAGCTGTGGTGGGACGACTCCGTCGAGGATGACAGAGCGTGCCTGTGAAGGAAATCGACGCACATAGTGTTGGGCAACACGAGTCCCGTATGACACACCGTAGAGATTGATGCGCTGATATCCGAGCGCCATGCGCACTGCATCGAGATCGCGGACGGCGACGCTCGTCGTGTAGAACTCAACATGCGAGGTCTTCCGTAACGTTGTCAGACAGCGTTGCGCCTCGGCGGTGATCTGAGCGTCCCCTGCGCGATAGAGATCATCATCATCGAGCGAGCAATCGAGGGGGTTCGATTTACCCGTACCTCGTTGGTCGACGAGGACGATGTCACGGTCGCGATGAATCCGTTCGAAGTAATGAGCCGCGGACGCATAGAACGTTGTAGCGGCCATTCCCGGACCCCCGGCCAGGACGAATAACGGGTCCGGCTGCTTCCGCCGATTCACCGCAGGAACGCGAGCGACCCGCAGCGAGATATGACGCCCGGCTGGCTCAGCAGGATTCTCCGGCACGGCCAGCTCCCCGCATTCGGCCTGGACGAGGGCCACCTGCGGGGGGTCGTCGAGCTGGCACGAACTGAGTGTCAGCCCTGCTGGCGGGGGCAGGTTCGCCCGAGCAGGTGCGGCGAGGTCAGGGGACCAGCCACCAAGGCCCAACGCGGCTGTCACCACCAGCAACGAAACCGTCCGTAAATTCACGCAGTGCGGGCCTTGGCCTTGTTCGTAGATCGTCCAGCCCTACAATACGCGACTACTCTTTTCAGCAGCCACGACCTGGACCCCGAATTCAATGCGTTTCGCCCAATCCTTTGACGTCATTGTCATAGGTGGCGGCCATGCCGGTACCGAAGCGGCATTGGCGGCCGCCCGCATGGGCGTGCGCACGTTGCTACTGACCCAGAGCATCGAAACCCTGGGTCAGATGAGCTGCAATCCGGCCGTCGGGGGCATCGGAAAAGGCCACCTGGTCCGCGAAATCGATGCGCTGGGCGGCGCAATGGCCCGCGCAACCGACCGCGCCGGAATCCAATTCCGCACCCTCAACGCCAGCAAGGGACCGGCCGTCCGCGCCACGCGAGCGCAGGCCGACCGGCAGTTGTACAAGCAGGCGATTCGGACAGTCCTCGAAAACCAGTCCAACCTCACGCTGTTCCAGCAGGAAGCCGGGGACCTTCTGGTTGACGGTCAATCCGTCCGCGGAGTGGTGACGGTGACGGGCATCGCTTTTGAAGCTCCGTCGATCGTGCTGACCGTGGGCACCTTCCTCGGAGGCAGGATCCACGTCGGGCTCGACAACTACCAAGGTGGCCGCGCGGGTGACCCGCCGTCGAACAAGCTGGCGGCTCGGCTGCGTGAGCTGCATCCACGGGTTGGGCGCCTGAAGACAGGCACACCGCCCCGCATCGACGGACGGAGCCTCAACTTCGAGGTGATGACCGCCCAGCCGGGCGACAGGCCGATTCCGGTATTTTCGTTCCTAGGGCGCGGCAGTGAGCATCCTCGGCAGCTCGATTGTTTCATTACGAATACAAACGAGCGCACGCACGAGATTATCCGGGCGGCCACCGACCGATCCCCGATGTTCACGGGCGTCATTGAAGGCGTCGGACCGCGCTACTGTCCGTCGGTCGAAGACAAGGTTGTGCGGTTTGCCGACAAGCTCTCGCATCAGATCTTTGTCGAGCCGGAAGGTCTCACCACGAACGAGGTGTATCCGAACGGCATCTCCACCAGTCTCCCGTTCGACGTGCAATATGAGTTCGTACGCAGCATCCGAGGCTTCGAGAACGCGCACCTCACTCGCCCGGGCTACGCCATCGAATACGACTTCTTCGATCCCCGGGACCTAAAGCCATCGCTGGAGACCAAGCCGCTCGAGGGCTTGTTCTTTGCTGGTCAGATCAATGGCACTACCGGATACGAGGAGGCGGCGGCGCAAGGTCTGTTCGCCGGGATCAACGCAACGCTCAAGTGCAAAGGGCGCGAGCCTTGGTTGCCCAAGCGGAGCGACGCCTACCTCGGGGTCCTCGTTGACGACCTCGTCACCCGGGGGACGCGCGAACCGTATCGGATGTTCACGAGCCGAGCCGAGCACCGACTGCTGCTGCGTGAGGACAATGCCGATCTTCGACTGACGCCGCTCGGTCGCGAGCTCGGCCTCGTCGACGATGAGCGTTGGCGGCTGTTTGAGGAAAAGCGCCGCCTCTCGGAGGTGGAATTCCAGCGGCTGAGCGCTACCCGTATTCAGCCGAGCGCCGTTCCGTCACCCTGGACCGACCGAGTGCTGAACGGCGTGCCGTTGAGTCGCGACTTTTCGGCGTTCGAGCTCCTGCTGCGACCCGAAGTGAGCTACGACGAGCTCCTGGAAATCGCCGGTCACCCGGACTGGCCCGAAGTGGACGACCGCCTGCCCGCTCAAGTGCGCACGCAGATCGAAGTCCGCGCGAAGTACGCGGGCTACATCGAGCGCCAGCAGGATGAGATCGAGCGCCACCAGCGCAACGAAGAGACGCGCTTGCCGGACGATCTCGACTATCTGCAGGTGTCCGGCTTGTCCCACGAGGTCCGGCAGAAGCTCGGCGAGGCTCGGCCGGGGACTGTCGGGCAGGCGAGCCGCGTGCCGGGCGTGACGCCGGCCGCCATCTCGCTTCTGCTGGTGCATCTCAAAAAGCGAACGTCAAAGGCGCGGGTGGCATGAGCGCGTTCATCGACAATCTGAATGCCAGTTGGAACCGCAGCGACTCCCTGGTGTGCGTGGGCCTGGATCCGGAGATCGAGCGGCTGCCGCGCGATATCGCCATGCAGCCCTCGCCGATCTTCCAATTCAACAAGGCGATCATCGACGCTACGGCGGATCTGGTGTGCGCCTACAAGCCGCAGTTCGCGCATTACGCCGCGTATGAGGCCGAAGACCAACTCGAACGCACGATCGAATACATCCATCGAAGCTATCCCGGCATCCCGGTGATTCTCGACTCGAAGCGCGGTGATGTCGGGAACACGGCCCAGCGCTACGCCATCGAGGCGTTCGAACGGTATGGTGCCGATGCCGTCACCGTGAATCCCTATCTGGGCGGCGATTCCCTAGAGCCGTTCCTGCAGTACGAGGACAAGGGCGTCATCATCCTGTGCCGTACCTCCAACCCCGGCGGACGCGATCTGCAGGATCTCGATGTCGGCGGGCGCAAGTTGTATCAGGTGGTGGCGGACATGGCCGCGCGCCAGTGGAACAGCCGGGGCAATTGTTCACTCGTCGTCGGAGCCACTCAACCGCGCGAGCTGGCAGAGGTGCGGGAGATTGTCGGCAAGATGCCATTCCTCGTTCCGGGTGTGGGTGCGCAGGGCGGGGATGTCGCCGCCGCCGTCACCAACGGTCAGACCACCGATGGAACCGGCCTGATCATCAGCTCGTCCCGGGCCATTCTGTATGCCGGGGCTGATGAGAATTTCAGCACGGCTGCTCGCGCCGCTACGGAAGCGCTTCGCGACCAGATCAACGCCAGTCGATCCAAGCGCTGATCCGGCACGATGCGAGCTCGACGCGCCCAGCGCCTGGTGCTCACGGTTGCGCTCCTCGCGCTGGCGAGCTCCGCGGGCGCTGCGGTGCTCCTGCGCGGCTCAGGGGCCGAGCCCGATTCGCTGGATCCACAGAAGGCACGTTCCGTCGAGTCGCAGAACATTCTGCGCGATCTGTGCGAGGGCCTCACCACACTCGACAAATCCGCCGGCGTAGCCCCGGGGGTCGCGACTGACTGGACCCTGAGCCCGGACGGCAAGACCTACACATTCCATCTGCGCCCGCAGGCGCGATGGTCGAACGGCGATCGTGTCGTTGCCGCCGATTTCGTCGCAGCCCTGCGCCGGCTCGCGGATCCTGCTACTGCCTCATCTTATGCTCAGATCATCGACGTCATCGAAAATGCACCGGATGTCGTCGCCGGCAAGAAGCCACCCAACACGTTAGGTGTCGCGGCTCCAACGGACTCCACGGTCGTGATCACCTTGGGATCGCCCGCGGCCTACCTGCCCAGCCTGCTCTCGCACACCAGCACGTGTCCGGTGCATCGGCCGACTCTTGCTCAACATCCGGATCAACTGGCCAAACCCGGCGTCATGGTCTCGAATGGCGCATTCGTGCTGAAGGAGTGGGTCCAGGGATCGCACATCGCCGCCGTTCGCAATCACAACTATTGGAACGACGCGGCGACTCACCTGGACGGCGTCAAATATCTGCTGATTCCGGATGAGAACGCCGAGCTCACTCGTTATCGCGCCGGCGCCTTGCACACCACCTATGTGGTCCCGCGGGGTCAGTTCGATTGGATACGAGCCAATCTGGCCGGGGAGCTGCACGTCGCGCCGCAGTTGGATACGTACTACTACGGCTTCAATCTCAGCAAGCCGCCGTTCAAGGACAATCCCGGTCTGCGGCGCGCGCTGTCGATGGTCATAGACCGCGAGAAGCTCACCAGACAAGTGCTGCGGGTCGGTGAGTTACCTGCCTATGGTTGGATTCCGCCCGGCGTCGGCAACTACACCTCCCAATCGTTCGACTATCGGAATACGCCGCTGCCGGCGCGCATTGCCGAAGCGCGCCGTCTGTATGGGCAGGCAGGCTACTCAGCGGCCAGGCCCCTGCGCTTTGAGTTGCGTTATAACGCCGGCGAAGTGCACAACAAAGTGGCGGTCGTCGTGGCCTCGATGTGGAAGGAAGCATTGGGAGTCGAGGTGGTCCTGACCGCGGTGGAGTTCAAATCACTGTTGCAGGACATCGACAGCGGCAATGTGCAGATGTTCCGCTCGAGCTGGCTGGGAGACTACAACGATGCCTACACCTTCGCGCAGTATTTCAAGAGCAACTTCGGCATCAACCTGCCGCGCTATCGCAGCCTGGAGTACGACTCGCTGATTGAGGAAGCCGCGGCCGAGGTCAACACGGGGAAGCGCCGCGAGCTGCTGGAATCAGCCGAGCGCGTGATGCTGCGCGATCATCCGATGATCCCGATCTACTTCTACGTCAACAAGCATCTGGTGAAGCCGCAGGTCCAGGGCTGGTACGACAACGTGATGAATGTCGTTTACAGCAAGGATCTCAGTTTACGCGGCAGCGCGCCGTAGGCGGGCGCCGGTCAGATCGTGCACGAAGCTGCCGTACCAGTTATGTATGTCATGCTTCCTGACTGCCGCCATCATCTGCTCGTGGCGCTGCCTGCGTTCCGCCAGAGGCATGTTCAGAGCGGTCTTCAGCGCCTCGGCCATGCCACACTTGTCATAGGGATTGACCTGCAACGCGCTGTGCAGCTCTTCGGCGGCGCCCGCCATGGGTGAGAGGATCAACACCCCCGGATCCTCGGGATCCTGGGCGGCGACAAACTCCTTCGCGACGAGATTCATGCCGTCGCGCACCGGCGTGACGAGCCCGACCTTCGCCGCGCGCAGAAAGCCCATCGTGGTCGAATGGGTATAGTCGCGATTGAGATACCGGATGGGTGTCCAGTCGGCTTCCGCGAATCGCCCGTTGAGACGACCCGCGGTTTGCTCGAGACCCCTGCGGATTTCTCCATAGGCCAGCACGTCCGAACGGCTGGGAGGGGCGATCTGCAGGAACGTCACGCGTCCCCGGCTGCCCGGGAAGGCTTCGAGGAACTGTTCGTAGGCGAGAAATCGCTCGGTCAGCCCTTTCGTATAGTCGAGACGGTCCACACCGATAATCAACTTTCGTCCCATCAGGCTGCCCGCCATCCGTTGTACTGCGTCCTGCTCGTGAGTGATCTTCGCCTCGCTGACCACGCTGTCGACATCGATACCGATGGGGTAGGCACCTACACCAACACCGCGGCCGTCGAGACAGGACATGAATGAGCTCACGTCGTTCTCAGTCTGAAATCCCACCCGGTCGTACTGGACCATGTCCTCGACCAGCCGCGGGTAGTGAGGCAGGAGCCTCAGGATCTGCAGATGCGGGAATGGGATGTGTAGAAAGAAGCCGATGGGCCCGGTGAACCCCAGGCGGCGCAGGCAGCGGCCCAGGGGAATGAGCTGGTAGTCGTGGACCCAGATGGCATCGCCGGGCTCGATCACTTTCAGGAGCGCGCGAGCAAACTGCTCATTGACGGCCTGGTAGGCCTCGTAGTGGGGTTGCTCGTGAGTAAATCGGTCCGGAAAGTAGTGGAACAGCGGCCAGAGCGTTCCATTGCAATAGCCGTTGTAGAAGCCGTCGAATTCCGCGGGCTTCAAGTCGATGGTTGCGAACCGGACTTTTCCCCGGGCCACGATCTGCGGTTCGCAGGCAGGGCTCTCGCAGGTCTCACCACTCCAGCCGAACCACACACCGCCGGTGTGTTGGAGGGCCGCGAGGACACCGACCGCCAGGCCGCCCGGGGCCGTGCCCCGCTTGGGCAACGAGATCCGATTCGATACACACACTAGCCGTCTCACTCGATGCAAACGCATGAGCCAGCGGACGGTTCCCCACGCAGGGAACGCGAGATAAAGTCAAATACGTCGAGGTATTGCGTGCCGAAGGCGCGTCCCCACGGCGCAGCCGGCAAAAACCACGCTTTTTGCCGGCGTGAAAGAACCCTGGCTCCGCGCGGCCAGTGCGGCGCCCATAAATGAGCTACCGCGTCTGCAGCCAGCCCATGCTGGGCCGGAAGCGCAGCGCCCTCTCCGGGCCCGCCGCCACGTCCAATGGCAGGACCTTGACGCCGGCATCGACCAGGAAGTCCTGGACCATGCCTAGGACGACATCGAACGTCTCCCGCGCGCCCGCTTGGTCCGGCAAATGGGCTACCACGCGGGCCTGAAGATTGCGGGCAGCGGGAGCAACCTCACGCATCGACTCGACGCAGCGGTCGAGCAGGAGCAACTCCGTGGCCAGGGTCGAATCTGTCATATCCGCGGGCTTGGGCGAGCGGACAATACAGCGCAGATGAAGCAGGGCCCCGGCCTCCTCGACCGCGTCGTACACGCAAACAGCGATCGCGGAACGCAGTTGGGTGATGAGGATCGCATCGTCGGCGGCGACCTCGAACCGGTCGGGCGCGACGGAAATTTCCCGTTGAGTGGGCATCCGATGTTGTATACCGTCCCGCCGCATGGCCGTGCGCTCCCGAGTTCTCAAATTATGAACTGCCGCACGTTGCTAGAATAGGACAACCTCAACCGTCAGGTCTGCATCCATGAAAACTTTATTTGCCGCATTGCTCGCGTGCGTCGTGTCACAGGTCAATGCTCAACAGTTTACGTCACCCATGTCGTCAATTCGCGTCACGGGGGATGCAGTGGTCACGGCGAAACCGGACCGCGCTCTGATCGATGTCGGCGTTCTGACACAGGAGAAACAGTCACAGAATGCGTCATCGCAGAATGCGAAGCAGCTCGATGCGGTGGTGGCCGCGTTGCACAAGCTGCTGGGCCCGGACGCCGATATCAAAACTATCAACTATGCGTTGAACCCGGACTATCAATATCGGCCGATGGGCGGAAGGTCCGCTGTCAGTTCATACACCGTCTCGAATGTCGTGCGAGTCACGCTCGACGATCTCGACAAGGTCGGAGTGGCTATTGACGCGGCAACACAGGCTGGGGCCAATCATGTCGAGAGCGTTCGCTACACAGTGAAGGACCAACAGGCGTTGCATTCACAGGCTGTGCGCGAAGCGGCGTTGAAGGCTCGCGCCAACGCCGACGCCCTCGCGTCGGCACTGAACCTCAAGATCACCCGCGTCGTGTCAGTGGAGGAAGGCGATGCCTTGTCGGGCGGGCCGGATGCCCCGGACCCACGTGACCCGGCGGGACCTGCGCCGACTCCGATACAGTCGAGCTCTTTCGTCGTGACGGCCAACGTTACGTTGACAGTCGAAGTAGCGGCGCGTTAGATAACAGTCGTGTCACCCGGTGCTTGCGCCGGCTGCTCTTCGGGGGTCGATCCCCCGAGGCGTTGGCCGCAGGCCATGAGGAGTTGCCATGACCTTGGTTAAACAGCTCATCGATCGGAAGGGCCCGACATTGTATTCGGTCGAGCCGGAGGACCCCGTGCTGGAGGCCATTCGGCAAATGGCCGAGCATCACGTAGGCGCCCTGCTCGTCATGAGGGGCACCGAGCTGCAGGGCATCATCTCCGAACGCGACTACGCCCGCAAAGTCATCCTGCACGGCCGTTCATCCGCCGAGACCCCGGTGTGGCAGATCATGAGCTCACCGGTCATCACCGTGTCCCCCGATCAGAGCGTGCAGGACTGCATGCACCTGATGACCCAGCGCCGGATCCGCCATCTGCCGGTGGTGGACCGCGGGCGCGTGGTGGCCATGATCTCGATCGGGGATCTGGTCAAGTCGGTGATCGAGGATCAGCGCCACACCATCGAGCAACTGGAGAGCTATATCCACCACTGAGACGAGCATCATTTGCGCCAGAAGGCCGGTGTGAACAGCACAATCACACTGAAGATCTCGAGGCGCCCCAGCAACATGGCACCGGTGCAGATCCAGGTCTGCGAGCCCGTGAGGGCGTGCAGGTTGCTGGAGGGCCCGTCGGCGTGCAGCCCATGCGCCGTGTTGTTGATCGAGGCAATCGCCGCCCCTACCGATTCAGGCAGATCGAGTCCCGTCAGCAACAACGCGAATGTCAGCAGGGCCGCGGTCATGAAATACATGAAAATGAATCCGAGCACGGCGCTCGCGACCCGGTCCGGAATCGGCCGGCCACCCACCCGCACCGGGGCCACGGCGCTCGGATGCACCAGGAGCTTGAGCTCGTGACCGGCCTGCTTCGCCAGCAGCAACGCCCGAAACATCTTGATCCCGCCACCCGCCGAGCCCGTGCTGCAGATGATGCAGGACAGGAACAGCATCCAGAACGGCGCGAAGACCGGCCACGCATCCACATTCTGGGTGACCAGGCCCGTGGTGGTCGCCATTGAAACGACACTGAATGCCGCGTGCCGCAGGGAGATGAAAAAGCTGGGATAGGTATCGTGCGACCACAGCAGAACGGCGACCACGACGATGCTGACGCCGAGCAGAGCTACCACGGCCGTGAATTCCGGATCGCGTGAATAGGGCTCCAGCGACAGTCTGCGCAGCGCCACAAAGTGGCGCGCGAAATTCAGCGAGGCCACCAACATCAGCGCAATCAACACAAACTCGATGGCCGCCGAGTTGAAATAACCCACGCTGGCGTCGTGGGTTGAGAAGCCGCCCAGGCCGACTGCCGAAAAGGCATGGCAAACGGCGTCCAACCACGACATTCCGCAGACGCGCAGTGCAACGATCCCAACGGCGGTAATCAACGCGTAAACCAACCAAAGCGAGCGGGCTGTCTCCGCGATACGAGGCGCGAGCCGGTCGTCCTTCACGGGGCCGGGCGTTTCGCCTTTGTACAGCTGCAGGCCGCCCACCCCCAACAGCGGCAGAACCGCGAGCGCCATGACGATGATTCCCAGACCCCCCACCCACTGCAGCTCGTGGCGCCACAGATTGAGCGAGGGTGCCAGATGATCGAGGCCGACGAGCACCGTGGACCCGGTGGAGGTCAATCCTGACATCGTCTCGAAGAACGCGCGTGTGAAAGTCAGGTGGGGCAGCGCCAGCACCAGCGGAATGGTGGCCAGAGCGGAGGTCGCTATCCAGATCAGCGTGACCAGCAGGAAGCCGTCGCGCGGCTTCAGCTCCCGCTTCCAGCCGGTCGTGGCGGCGACCATCAGCAGGCCCGTGCCGGTGCTGGCGGCGGCGGCTATGACGAAGTACAACGCCAGTCCGTCACCCGAGAAAATCGAGCAGACCAGCGGCAACGCGTACGTCGCGCCGAAGAACGCAAGTAACAGTCCGAGAACGTTCGCTACCGCGAGCATTCGTCAGTTCCTAGCGCGACGCCTGCAAGAACAGCCGCTCGACCGCATCCAGATGCCTGCGGTCCGAAAGGAACAGAATCGCGTGGTCATCCGCCTGCACCACGGTATCGTGGTGCGCCATCATCACCTCTTCTCCCCGGACGATCGCGCCGATCGAGGTCCCTTCGGGGAGCATGATTTCCTCGACTCGCCGGCCGACCACGCGCGAGCTGTTTGCATCGCCATGCACCACCGCTTCGAGCGCCTCCGCGGCGCCGCGGCGCAGAGCATGCACGCGGACCACATCGCCCCGGCGAACATGGGCCAGCAGTGAGCCGATGGTGATGGTCTGAGGCGAGATGGCGATATCGATGCTGCCGCTCTCGATCAGATCCGCGTACGAGGGCTTGTTGATCAACGCCATGACTTTGTGAGCGCCGAGGCGCTTCGCCAGCATGGCCGACAGGATGTTGGCTTCTTCCGAATTGGTGAGCGCGGCGAACACATCGGCACTGTCGATGTTTTCCTCGATCAACAGCTCTTCGTCCGCGGCATCTCCGTTCAGAACGATCGCATTCTCCAGGACCTCGGAAGCCTTGCGCGCGCGCCTGAGGTCCCGCTCGATCAGCTTCACCTGGCTGCCCTTCTCCAGCGCGCGCGCGAGGCGCAGGCCGATATTGCCGCCACCGGCGATGACGACCTTCTTCACCGGATCGTCCTGCCTGCGCAGCTCGCTCATGACCTTCTTGATGTCGGCTCGCGCGGCGAGGAAGAAAACCTCGTCACCGCTCTCGATAACGGTGTCCCCTTCCGGTGAGACGCTGCGTCCCGCCCGATAGATCGCCACCACGCGTGCCTCGGACTTGGGCAGGTGCTCGGGCAGCTCGCGCAGTCGTTGACCGACGAGCGGGCCACCCTTGAGCGCGCGCACGCCCACGAGTTGCACCTTGCCGTCGGCGAAGTCCAACACCTGCAGGGCGCCCGGGTATTTGATCAGGCGCTCGACGTACTCGGTCACCAGCTGTTCGGGACTGATGAAGACGTCCACATTCAATGCATCGTCGCTGAACAATTCAGGACGGTTTGTATATTCGGCGGAGCGGATGCGCGCGATCTTCGTCGGCGTGCGATACAACGTGTAGGCGATCTCGCAGGCCATCATGTTGACTTCATCGCTGTTCGTCAAGGCGACGATGATATCGGCTTCCGCCGCCCCCGCCGCCTCCAGTACGGTCGGATACGAGGCGTTGCCCGCGACGGTGCGGATGTCGAGCCGGTCCTGCAGGTTGCGCAGGATATCCTCGTCGACGTCGACAACCGTGACTTCGTTGGCTTCCTCGCGGGAAAGACTGTGGGCTGCGCTGCGACCCACCTGCCCTGCGCCGAGGATGACTATTTTCACATCGGCTCCAGGAATTCGACCATCATCCACTTCGCGGGTTTATGGTGCTCGAAATTCACTTCCACTCGCGCCGTGGACCCGTTGCCCTCGACGTTGAGAATCACTCCCTCCCCGAACTTCTTGTGCCGGACGCGACCGCCCAGCCGCATGCCCGGGCCCGCGGACTCCTCGGAGCGCACGCGCGACAGGGCGACGGGACGCGCGACCTGGATGCGGGGCCGGATCTCCTCGAGCAGCTCTTCGGGCACTTCCTTGATGAACCGCGAGGGCATTCCGTAGCTGTCCACGCCATGCAACCGGCGTTGCTCGGCGTAAGTCAGAAACAGCTGCTTCATGGCGCGGGTCATGCCGACATAACACAACCGGCGCTCTTCCTCGAGGCCGTCGATATCGTTCAAGGAGCGCTGATGAGGAAACAACCCGTCCTCCATCCCGCTGAGGAAGACCATCGGGAACTCCAGGCCCTTCGCTGTGTGGAGGGTCATCATCTGCACGCAGTCCTCCCAGGCGTCGGCCTGCCCCTCGCCGGACTCGAGAACGGCGTGGGCGAGGAAGGCCTCGAGCGGCTTCATCTCGCCTTCGAGCCCATCTGGTGTGAAGCCGCGGGCCGCGCTCACGAGCTCGTCCAGGTTCTCGACCCGGGCCTCGCCGCGATCCTGCTTGTCCTTCTTGTAATGCTCGATCAGGCCACTGCTCTGCAGGACATGATCCACCTGTTCGTGCAGAGGCAGGTCCGCGACCTCGTGCGCCAGGCGCTCGATCAATTGCATGAATCCGGTCAGGGCTGACGCTGCCTTCGGCCCGAGACTGCCATGCCCGCTGAGACAGGCGGCGGCGGCATCCCACAGTGAGCTGCCCGCGCCCTTGGCGTATTCACGCACGATGTCGAGGCTCTTCGCGCCGATACCGCGGGTCGGAAGATTGACCACGCGCTCAAACGACTGATCGTCGAGGCGGTTCGACACGAGGCGCAGATATGCGAGCGCGTCCTTGATTTCCGCCCGTTCGAAGAATCGCAGGCCGCCATAGACCTTGTACGGAATGCGACCCGACAGAAAGGCCTCTTCAAACACACGCGATTGCGCGTTGGAGCGGTAGAGGATGGCGATTTCGCGCCGCTGGCCGCCATGCGCCACCCAGTCGCGAATCCGATGAGTGACGAACTCGGCCTCGTCGCGCTCATTGAAGGCCGCATACAGGCGGATCGGATCGCCCCGCTCACCGCTCGTCCACAGGTTTTTGCCCAGGCGCCCGGTGTTGTTGGAAATCAGGCCGTTGGCGGCTGCCAGAATGGCACCGGTCGAGCGATAGTTCTGCTCCAGCCGGTAGAGCTTCGCGCCGGGAAAATCCCGGCGGAACTGATGGAGGTTCTCGACGCGCGCGCCGCGCCAGCGATAGATGGACTGATCGTCGTCGCCCACCGCGAACGGAAAACCTTCGCTGCCAACCAACAGCCTCATCCACGCGTACTGAATGGCGTTAGTGTCCTGGAACTCGTCAATCAACACGTGGCGGAACCGGCGGCGATAGTGCGCGAGCAGACCTGCGTTGTCGCGCCAGACCTCGAACGCACGCAGCAGCAATTCAGCGAAATCGACAACGCCCGCCTTGGCGCAGGCCGCTTCATACTCCGCGTAGAGCTCGATCAACTGGTGGCGCGTCGGGTCGTTGCCGTCCTTCAGGGACGCAGGGCGGTGGCCTTCATCCTTGTTCGAGTTGATGAACCACTGCACCTCGCGGGGGATCCAGCGATTCTCATCCAGATTCCGAGCCTTGATGAGCTTCTTGATCAGGCGCTGCTGATCCTCGGAGTCCAGGATCTGGAAGCCCTGGGGGAGGCCGGCTTCGCGCCAGTGCAGCCGCAGGAGACGATGGGCTATGCCGTGGAAAGTGCCGATCCACAGGCCGCCGCCGGGGATGCCCAGCAGTTGCTCGACCCGACCGCGCATTTCGCCCGCGGCCTTATTCGTGAACGTAACCGCGAGGATGCCGTGCGGGGAGGCGTCCAGGGCCTGAATCAGGTAAACGATGCGATGAGTCAGCACCCGCGTCTTGCCGCTGCCCGCGCCGGCGAGCACCAGCATCGGGCCCAGCGGCGCGGTCACAGCTTCGCGCTGTGCCTCATTCAGCGGGTTCAGGAGCGCGGAGAGGTCTTGGGGATCCGGCATGGGGGGCGGATTCTACAAAATTCCGGGACTGCTCATTCGCCTCCCACGACCCCTTTTTCCGCGAATTGCAAAAGGGCGGCCATGAAGCCCAGCAGCACCGGTCCGATGACCAGGCCGAGGATTCCGAAGGCGGAAGCGCCCCCGATAGCCCCCACGAAGACCGCCAATGTCGATACTTCCGCCTGCTTGGCCGTCAGGTAGGGCCTCAGGAAGTTGTCCATGACTCCGACCCCCGCGCTCCAGATCCCCAGGAATATCGCTGCGCCCCATCTGCCCTCGGCGATGAGATAGAGCACGGCAGGCACCAGAACGATGGCTGAACCGACAGGCAGGAACGCCGCGAGCGTCGCAAGGACTCCGAAGACCACCGGTGACGGTAACCCGACCAGTGCGAAACCGATCCCCGTGAAAGCACCCTGGATCAACGCTGTCGCAACGGACCCGAATACGACGGCGCGCGTGACATCGCCCAGGTACGCCATCAGTTGCCCACGAGGCCGCGGTTCCATCGGGATCAACGCGATCAAACGCCTCAACATCATGCGTCCATCGCGCAGCAGAAAGAAAAGCAGAAACAGCATCATGAAAAATCCAACCAGCGATCCCATGACACCCAACGCGATGCTGCCACCCATCGAAGCCGCGGATTTGAGGACTGTCTGCGCGCCGTCGACGACCCAGGATTTGATTTGATCACCGGAGACCGGTGCGGTATCCCTGACCCAGCGGACGGCCCCGCCGATGACCGGCGTCGTATCCAATCGGGCGAGCAGGTCCGGATAGGTCAATGTGCTTCTCGACATGGCGGAGAGAATGTTTGCAACCTGCCGGGCAAACACCACGCCTAAAAACGCAATGGGAGCCATGATGCAAAACGGCGCCAGCGCGGTCAGAAGACCGGCCGACAGCGAGGGGCGATTCTTGAATTTCTTCGTCAGCCGCTCGTGCAGCGGATGGAGCAGGAAAGCCAGTACGGCCGCCCAGGCGATCGTGGTCCACAGCGGCTCCAGAATGGACCACAGCAGCCAGGCGAAGATGAGCAGCGCGGCGATGACGAACGTGTGGCGATAGAACGATGAGTACATCTGGATCTCACTTTACCCCACAGGCGCTATCCGGGCTGGGACAATGCGCGCGTATGCCAGGAGTTCCCCTGGGCCTCCTCGACGATCCACTCCACGAAGGCGCGGACGTTGGGGCGTGAGAAATTGACCGGCGGCGCGACCAGGCAGTACGACCAGTCGGCCTTCCACGACTCTTGCGTGAGTCGCACGAGCTGTCCGCGCGACAGCAGGCCTTCGATATTGGGGCCTCTACCCAACGCGACGCCGAGGCCGGCCACCGCGGCGCTGAGAAGTACGATTGAGTCGGTGAATTTGAGGCCGCGCTGCGTGTCGTGCGAGTCAACACCGGCCCGTTCGAACCACCCCTGCCAGCTCAGCCACGGCTGCGTCGGTTGGCCGTCCACATCGTGGAGCAAAGGCAAACCCTGGAGGTCGGCAACGGACATCGGCAGCAGCGCAGGGCTCACGAGCATGGGGCTCGCGACCGGAAATACCTCTTCGCTCATCAGGAACACCGACTGGATGCCGGCACCGCTGCCCGCGGTGAATCGGATAGCCACATCGATATCCTCGCGGCGAAAGTCCGCCAGCGCGCGGCTGGTCTTCAGCAGCAGGTCGATTCGCGGGTAGCGCTCGCGAAACCGCGATATCCGGGGCAGGAGCCAGCCGGATGCGAAGGCCGGCAGCGCGGCGAGGGTCAGCAGACCCCCGATGCCACCGGACCGCAGGCGGGTGGAGGCTTCGGAGAGCCGATCGAACCCGGCCGTCAAAACCGGCAGATAGGTGCTGCCCAACTCGGTCAGCAGCAGACCCCGTGGCAGCCGCTTGAACAGGCGGGTGCCGAGATAGCGCTCGAGGGCGCGCACCTGTTGGCTCACGGCGGAGTCGGTGACCTTCAGCTCCTGAGCGGCCGCCGAAAAGCTGCCATGGCGCGCGGCTGCCTCAAAGGCGCGCAGGGCGTTCAGGGGTGGCAGGCGGCGAGACATTCAGGTGGCGAGACATTCAGGTGGCGAGCAGGGGTCCGATGTTGCACATCCGCGAGGTGTCTCGTCCGGCGTGTGGCCATGCCAGGAGCTTAGCTCTGAACGTCCCCGGTAGCCCAAGAATTTCTTGGCCATGGGCGGTATACCTTCTCGGTTGGCGGGCGCCAGTCGCCGCTCGATAATGGCTGGCATGAACACCTTGTACGACTACCTGGATTCCGGCAACGGCTTCAAGATCAGGTTGTTGCTGGCGCAGTTGCAGCAACCTTACCGCTGGATCGAGAAGGACATTCTCGCCAATGAGACCCGCACGCCCGAGTTTCTGGCGAAAAACGCGAATGGCCGGATACCGGCTCTGGAATTGGAGGACGGGACGGTCATTGCGGAATCCAATGCCATCCTCTGGTATCTCGCCGAGGGCACGCCGTTTATTCCGGACAATCGACTGCAGCGTTCCCAGGTGTTGCAATGGATGTTCTTCGAGCAGTATAGCCATGAGCCGTACGTGGCAACTTCGCGGTTCATCGTCAAACACCTGCCCGCCGATTCTCCGCGGCAGGCCGAGCTTCCGGATCGCATGGCGCGTGGGCGGGCGGCGTTGGGTGTGATGGATACGCAACTTGCGCGGCAGTCGTTTTTTGTAGGTCAGACCTACACGCTTGCCGACATAGCGCTGTACGCGTACACGCATGTGGCGCATGAGGCCGGGTTCGATCTGGCGCCGTACAAGAACGTGCGCACCTGGATGGTACGCGTGGCGAGTCAGCCAGGGTATGTATCGATTTATCAGCGTCCGGCAAACTGAGCATCGGTCAACTCCTGGAGGAAGGCTGTCGAGTCGGTGCGTTCGCCGGGTGACAGGTTGGATCGTGCGGAGCTTGGGATCGCTTGCGGGTCTGTTGCGCTACTCTCGAGTAGTGTCATTTATGGCGACGTTAGCGCGATGTTTCGGAGAGTGGGGACGCGCATCGGCCAGGGTTGAGGCCAAGAAATGCTTCCCCTCTATATTCGAGCGCGTCCGGATACCCCGGCCGCAGCCTCAGCGCCTGCTGATACCCCTCAGCGCCGCGTCATATTTTCCCAGGTGACGGTTGGTATAACCGATGTGGTTCCAAGCCTCGGGGTTGGTCCGAGCGGCCGGTTGGAATTGCCGTAACGCGCTCGTGTAGTGCGTGAACACCCTCGTTGCATGGGGTTTTCGCCTTCTGCTGCGGTGTCGGCTCGCGAGGTGCCGCTAGTTCGGACTGCGGGCGACGAGGTGCGACGCTACCAGTGGTCGCGCAACCGACGAAGCTTCAGGAACACCGTTTTCGCATCGGGATGCGGGCCGATATCCGGAAACTTCTCGCGCAATCGCGCGATGACCGTCGGGCTGCGCAGACGCAGAAAGGTATTGAACTGCTTTTCCTCGCCGAGCGTTGTGACCGGCATCGCCGCGGCGTCACGCTCGCGTGCGGTGGCGATGCGAGAGGATGCGGCCGCGTTGTCAGGTTCCCGATCGAGAGTGAACTCGAGATTGCGTGCCATGTATTCATGACCGGGAAACACTCGCGTGGTGTCCGGCAATCGCGCGAGTTGGCCCGCGAAGGTTTCGTACAGCACAGCCGGGTCGCCACCATTGTGACAGTTGCCGGCCCCGGCATTGAAGAACGTGTCGCCGCAGAACAGTGCAGGCTCTTCGGTGTGGGCAAAGAGACAGACGTGGGCCAGGGTATGTCCAGGTGTATCCATACATTCGAGCTCCACGGACTTCCCGACGCGGATGACGTCCCCTTTCTTCAGGCCTCGATCCACTCCGCCGATGCGCGCTGCAGCATCCGCGTGGGCCAGCACCTTTGCACGGGTAGCATCGACTAGCGGGGCGTTGCCGCCCGTGTGATCGCGATGTTCGTGCGTGTTGAGGATCTGAGTAATCGTCCAGCCCTTGGCACGAGCCGCGTCGAGCACGAGCCGCCACTCGAGCGGGTCGACAGCGAGTGCTTCGCCGCTGTCCGGGCAGGCGATCAGATAATGAAAATTGCGGTAGGTATTGGCCGACCAGATGCGCTCGATCAACATATAGGGCCCTCTCGTTGCAGCAAAACCACGCCGCTGGCGGGCGCAGCGGGGCCATAATAGTTGTCCCTGCGCCGGCAGAGGCCCACCCCGAGGCATGAAACATCATATCGGCCCGAGCACGCACCCAGGCACAGGGAGGTGCCCCGGCGCCGCAGGCGGCGGAGAAAACGAGCCGAAACCGCGCTTTTGGCTCGTTTTCACGCTGGGCCG